>Ga0209219_1000006_pt1 | contig 109603 bp, 110 predicted proteins | sample BlaSpr_A8_OM1_M1_FD_187973 | JGI IMG/M metagenome (GOLD analysis project Ga0209219, IMG submission 187973) | Forest soil microbial communities from Thunder Bay, Ontario, Canada - Black Spruce, Ontario site 2_A8_OM1_M1 (SPAdes) (version 2) | ecosystem: Environmental > Terrestrial > Soil >... | reverse complement strand
TACGGGCGCGCTACGGGACAGACCGCGCCAATACAATCCTCAACAACCACGGCTGCAAGATCATCTTGCCCGGGATCAGCGATCCCGAGAGCTCAGAGGTACTGGGAAAGTTGATCGGCCGGGCCGAGTACACCGACCAGCAGGTAAGCCTGGGTGCCGACGGACGTATCAGCCGGTCGTTCTCGACCCGTCACGACGCGATGGCGACGCCGGATACATTGCGCCAGCTTCGCGCAGGTAGCGGCATCGTGATCCATCGAGACAGCCCGCCGGCCCTGGTCAACCTGCCGTTCTGGTTCGAGAAGAGCCGATACAGGCGTCTCGCGGAGATTCCCTACTTTCGCGCCGCAGAGCACGTTCGCCGCTGAGAACTCAGCGAACACACATCCGCAGATGGTGCACTAAACGCGGTCGGTCAGCGCGAGCATGTCGTCCGCCAGTTGCTCAAGCGTCGACGCCATGAAGCCGCGAACGCTCATCACACGCACGCGCTCGGCCAGCCAATCGACACTCTGTTGGTCACCTGCGGCGGCATCGATCACATCCTCGATGGGTCCGGACGAGCGTTGAAGACGGGTCCGTGCCAACACCTTCAGGTTGGGCAGCAACGCTGCCACCTGGGTGGATGTGCACGCCGACGGGCGATCGGCTACGGCGGAGTACGCGAGGCGTGTTGCGCCCAGGTTCTCACGGAACAGCGCTGAGAACGTTGCGCTAGTGTCATCGGCGTCACTCGATGTGACGGCCGACCCAGCGTGCCTCACGGCACCCTGTTGCGGCGACGGCGCCGTTGAGGCCACCGCCGATTCGGGAAGTGACTGCAACGGCGGCCGTCTCCCATCATCCGCGACGAGGACGCGGACTGACCCCGCACCTTCCGCGACGAGGGCGTCGATCAGCTGTGGATCGCCAAGCGATGGGTGGGATTCAGAGTAGGTCGCGACCTGCTGACCGCGACGAAGGACGGTGACACCACGTCCATTCGGCGTGAACACCTCGACGACAAACGTCGCGCCCCGCGTCCGCAGGTCGTCGAGCAATCGCGGCCATGCCGTCCACTCCAGCCGGAGATCCGCGTAGCAGGGCTCACCCCGAATGAGCGGCTCAAGCAGGGACATCGCCGACTCGGTCCAGCGGTATGCCGACATCGATGCCGACTCCCAGCTTCGGATGAGCTCGAGCGCGGCCTCCCCGCAATCGCGTGATCTGTCGTCAACGCTCACCGCGTCCGTGATGACGCCGTCGCGAATGACAAGGAGGCCATGTCGCTCGCCGTCGACCAAGGTAATGATGCCGTTCCCGACTGCCGGTGCAAGCGCCTCGAGCACGATGGCGCGCGCCGGGAGCTGCTCGAACAGCGAGGAGCCGCCCGGCAGCAGCGGCAGCGAATGGCCCCTTCCCGACTCTCCACCCATGACAAGCAGTATGGGGAGTGTTGAACACGCCCTGCGGCCGTGGTGCGGACGAGCGGCGGACGTCCTCGATGACCAGGATCAAGCTGGTAGGGTCGATCCCATGGATCTGGGCCTCCGCGGTCGCGTCGCATTCGTTGCCGCTTCGAGCAAGGGAATGGGTCGCGCGATCGCCGAACAGTTCGCCCTCGAGGGTGCGGACGTGGGTATGTGTGCACGCTCGGCGCCCGCACTGGACGCGGCCGCGGACGGGATCCGCGCGCACGGTGTCCGCGTGGTTGCCACCCAAGCCGACCTGCTGAATCCAGAGCAGACCACGACTGCGGTTGAGCGCACCGTTGCGGCACTCGGCAGGCTCGACGCCCTCGTTGTCAATGCAGGTGGTCCTTCTCGGGCCATGTTCAGCGAGCTGGATGACGATCGCTGGGAGGCCGCACATCAGCTGACCTTCATGAGCGCTGTCCGCCTCGTCAGGGCAGCGTTACCTGCGCTTCGACGGTCGGACGCGGCGGCGATCCTGTTCATCAGCTCGACCAGCGTCAAGCAGCCGATCTCCGGGCTCACGCTCAGCAACAGCATCCGCGGTTCGGTGAGCGGACTCGCCAAGACGCTCTCCAACGAGCTCGCACCGAGCATCCGGGTGAACTCGCTCCTGCCCGGCTCGGTCCGCACCGATCGGCAAATCGAACTGGCCTTTGGGGCGGGCGTGACGGACCTCGATGCGTACTTCGCTGATGTCGGGCGCATCAATCCGCTCGGACGAGTGGGCGAGCCTGACGAGATCGCGCGCGTCGCGGTCTTCCTGTGCTCCCCGGCGGCATCCTTCATCACCGGTGCCACGCTCGCCGTGGACGGAGGCCAGATTCAGTCGGTCGTCTGACGGCGCGCCCTCAGCACGATGACGTCGTGCTCAGGATGAGGATGATATTGGGGAGGTTGAACAACGCGTGCGTGAGCACGCCGGGAAGGATGCTCCTCGATCCCTGGTAGAGGAGGGCAAGCACCACGCCCACGAAGAACAGGGGAAGGAAGAGCACGAGCTGCTGGTGCGCTGCCGAGAAGATCAGGGCACTCAACGGCACCGCGAGCGCCGCCGGTCCCCAGCGGCGCAACCAGCCGTAGATGAACCCGCGGAAGATGGTTTCCTCGGAGATCGGCGCGATCACGCAGACGACGATGATCGCGAGCACGTAGTAATGGCTGTAGTCGTGCCGCACCGCGACGCATTGCCCGTTGGAGACACCCGGGAACAGGCTCTGATTCACCTGCTGCAAGTAGTTCGCCCCCACCAACGTCACGTACGCGGCCACCGGCACCACCGCCACCCACCACCACTTGAAGCCGCGCCAGCCGAGGTCACGGAGCGTGCCTCCGCGGCGCATGAAGCCGAGCACGAAGATGTTGAAGAGCATGCCGCTGTACTGACAGAGCGCAAGCACCGTCGACTGGATAGCGCTGCGCACCGACGGATCGCTGCTGCCCACCGCATTGGTGATGATCACCGCGACTGAGCCGAGCAACTGGAACGCGCTGAACCATCCCGGCCAGAACATCAAAAAATCGGTCCAGTCCCAGGGAACTTTGGCATTCGGAGCCATCGGGTCGCGGATCACCGGAACGTCCCGGCGCATGCGGGTCGCACCGACGGCGAGGATGACGACACCGGCGATGCACAGGCCGCCGCCACCGATGACGGTGAAGAGATCGACGCCCTGCGCGCCGGTGAGAAACCCGAAGGCGATCAAGACGAGGAACGCCCCCTCCATGTAGAGGACGACTCGCGCCGCGTAGTGGCGTCCGCTCTCGACCGGACGCAGCGGCAACGCGGCTGCCGGCGCTGGCGGCGGGAACTGGGTCACCGCGGGCAATTCTGCACAATCGGTCTCGTGGACACCCTCGACTCCGTGATCGGCCATGGCTCCGTGCTGCGCCGCCTGGTGGCCAGCGGGCTCGACGACGAGCTGACCCACGCGCTCCTCCTCATCGGGCCGGAGGGAGTGGGCAAGACCACCGCGGCGCTCGCCCTGGCCTCGGAGTTGCTGGACGCGAGCGACTGGCCGGGAGGTCTCGCCGCCCACCCTGACCTGTGGGTCGAGGACTCCGCGCTGGAGAACGTCGGCATCGATCGGATGCGGCCTAACCCGAAGCGCCGAGCCGGCGAGGACGACACCGGGCCTTCGCTCCAGCAGTTCCTGTCACTCACCCCGTACGCAGGTGGCCGCCGCATCGCGGTGATCGCGCGGGCCGATCGGCTCACCGAGCAGGCTGCGGACAACGTGCTCAAGACGCTCGAAGAGCCGCCCCCACGCACCCACTTGGTGCTCACCAGCGCTCACCCCGAGCAGCTGCCCCAGACGGTCCGGTCGCGCTGCGAGACGGTCGTCCTCGGGCCGGTAGCCCCCGGTCTGATCGAGGCGTGGCTGCGCCGGGTCCACGGCATCTCTGAGCGCGACGCGGCGACGGCAGCGGCGCTGTCCGCGGGCAGGCCCGGACGCGCGCTCCGGCTCGCGACCGCGTCGGGAGCGCTCGACGGCGAGCTCGACGCCCTCGATCGATTCATCGCGGCCGGAGGCGGGGGCGCGGCCGGCGCCTTGCGCGCCGCCGGGACGGTGACCGTGGCCGCCGCGGCGGGAACGGAGCGCAGCGCCGAGGTGCGCGAGCAGGCCCTGATCACGCTGGCTGCGTGGGCGTCGTTCGTCCGCGATGCCGCGTGCTTTGCGGCGGGCGCGCCCGAGCTGGCGGTCTGGAAAGCCTACCGGCCGGCGCTGGAGCGATGGGCCGAGGATCTCGATCTCACCCGGATCGTCGAAATCCTCGCGCGTATTCTCGAGACCTCCGAGGCAGTCGCGATCTACGCGCAGCCCCGGTTGGCGTTCGAGGCGCTGCTCCTCGACATCTTCGCGGGGGCGGACAGCCCGCCGATGGTGGTGCTCGAACCCCGAGCCGGGCTCGCGGTCAGCGCCGGCGAAGCACGAGGAAAGCCACGCCGATCCCCAGCAGCGCGGCGGGGATGACCCAGGGCTTCTGAGCCGCGATCGCCTTGAGGCGGTGGGCGAGCCCGGTCTCCGCGTCCTCGGCAACCTCGAACGGATCCTCGGTCATCAGGCGGACGGTGCCGGCCACCCGGCGCGGGCGCTCGTCCTCGGCCGCAGCGGAATCGAGCCGGTCCGGCTCCGGTATGGGCATCCGCGCATTATGGGCCGGTCCACGTAGGCTCCCGGAGCATCGGCATGGTGCGGGCCCGACCTCGCAGTCACCGGCCCACCGTATTCTGGTGTCGTGACCGACGACACCGTCGCGTCTGACAAGCGCTCCGTGGTGACGACCCCTCTCGTCGTGCTCGACCTGAGTGGAGCCGAGGATCTGTGCACCGAGCCGGGTGCGCTCGACCGGGTTCGCACCGCGTACGCGGAGCTCGAGCCAGGCGGGCAGCTCGAGGTCAGGTCGACCATCACCGAGCACGCCTTTATGGTCCGCGCGTGGAGCCGGAAGAACGGTGTGAGCGTGGTGGCGGACGACGCCGCGGACGGCTATCGCCGATTGGTGCTCGAGGCACCCTCGGCCGGCGTTTGACGCCTCGCAAGCTCCCCGACGGGTTCCTCCTCGGGTGCGCGACCGCCGCCCACCAGGTTGAAGGCGGTATCGACAACGACTGGTCGCGCTGGACAGACGAGCACCCGGAGGCGATCGCGGGAGGTGGTGAGGCCACCGTCGCCATCGATCACTACCGGCGCTATCGCGAGGATCTCGCCCAGCTCGCGGCCATGCACCAAAACGCGCACCGTTTCTCCATCGAGTGGGCGCGAGTCGAACCCGAGCCAGGACGATTCGACGCCGCCGCGATCGCCCACTACGCCGACGTGGTGCGCACCTGCAGGGAACTCGACATGGAGCCGGTGGTGACCCTGCAGCACTTCACGCTCCCGGTCTGGCTCGCGCAGGCCGGTGGGTTCACCGCCCCCGACGCGCCGCTGCGCTTCGCGCGCTACGTCGCCGCATGCGTCGAGGCGTTCGGCGACATGGTGACCTGGTGGGTGACGGTGAACGAGCCGGCGGTGGTCGCGACGCTCGCATACCTCGAAGGGCTGTGGCCACCGGGAGAGCGCTCGCTGCGTCGCGCCACCCTTGCTCTGCGTGGTCTCTTGCGCATGCACGCCGCGGCGGCGCAGGCCATCCGGACCGTTTCCGCCCGCCACGGCCGCGTTGCACAGGTGTCGATCGCGCACAACGAACATCGTCTGGTACCGCGCGCGCCGAATTCACGCGTACAGGCGATGGTCGCGGCGCTGCCCGACTATCTCTTCAACCGCTGGTTCCTGCGCTCCTGCCGTGCCGGCAGGATGCTCGCGCCGGTTGGGCACGGCGAGGTGGTACCGGGGCTGGCGCGATCGCTGACCTATCTCGGCCTCAACCAGTATTCGAACGAGGCGGTGTCGTTCGACATCCGGCTCCCTGGGATGCTCTTCGCACGACATGAGGCTGTTCCCGGATTTCCGCTGTCGAGCACAGGCTGGTCGATCGATCCGGCCGCGTTGCGAATCGCACTGACGGATCTCTGGAACGAGTTCGGACTGCCGATCATGGTCACGGAGAACGGCGTCGCGGACGACCACGACGAGTTACGTCCCGCGTACCTGCGTGATCACCTCAATGCCGTCGCGGATGCGCTCGATGCAGGTGTCGACGTGCGCGGGTATCTGTACTGGACGGCGTGGGACAACTTCGAGTGGGCCGCCGGCTACACGAAACGGTTCGGGGTGTTCGCCGTCGACCGCGAGACCCTGAAGCGCAGCGCGAAACCGAGCGCATCCCTCTACGCGGAGATCGCAAGGACGCGCGCGATTCCTTAGCGTCGACCTATGCGCGGGCGGGATGACGTGACGGGGCACGATCGCGTGCCCGCACGCACATCCGGATTATCCGATGCAGTCGTTGCGTGCCGACCATGGGTTGAGCATGGCGGAGACGCGTTGCAGCACGGTGCGATTCGAGCAATTCGACTCGTCATAGAAGCTGCGCGCGTGCTCGATGGATCGCGCCAGCTCGATGGACCGGGTCAGCTCGATGGTCACAAAACCACTCATCTCGTTACCTCCTTTTCGTAGTTGTGTCAGTGGGTGCGATGGGGCGGGCGTGGGTAGGCGAAGAACAGCACCTCGATCGGCACTGCTCCGCGTGGACGCCTTTTGGGGTTGCCGATGCGCTCGACAAACGGCTTGACGAGCGCCTCCACCTGTTCGTCCAACGCCTGCAGCTCCTCGACGGTAACGTAGAGCAGAAATTCGCTGGCGCCGGTCGCCTTCTGCCATTCCGTCGGGGTGTCGCGGCGTAACGCGAGGCCCTCCTTGAGGCGGTCCAGGTAGAACGCGTGGAGCACGCGGCTCAGGGCCGTCGCCGCCAGCCGGGTCTCGGGATCGTCGCTCACATCCGAGAAGCTCAGACCGGTGTGGATGAGACGCCACGGGCGGCGCCGGCCGGGGACCCCCTCGACCTCCTCGATGAACCCGTACTTGGCGAGCTGGCGGAGGTGGAACGAGCAGGTGGTCGGACTCTCGCCGATGTGCTCACCCGCCTGGGTGGCGGTGAGCGGCCCCTCGGTTCCCAGAACCTCGAGCAAGGCGATACGCACCGGGTGGGCGACCGCGCGCATCGCTCGCGGATCCGTCAGCCGGCGTGGCTCGGTGAGGGGAAGGTTGCCGCCATGGGGCGCGGCCTCGTCCGTCGGTGTTGAGAGCTTTGGTTCGACATCCATGTATCGAATTATATCTCTCGAAAGATATCTCTGAAACCTGGGGTCAGCGGATCGTGACAGGGGCGTACCATGCGGGGACGGGAGCTCGGCGAGACCGGGCTGAGAGGGCCGCTGCGGGCGGCCGACCGACGAACCTGATCCGGGTAATGCCGGCGCAGGGAGCGGACCGCCTCCGCGAGGGGACGGCTCTCCGGGCGTCGTGTTCACATGGAGGCGGACATGACCGAGGTGATCGACCGCGAAGAGACGGCGGCACCGGCTCGCGCACCGATGAACGCTTCGAGGCGAGTCTACGTCGAGGGCTCCCGCCGCGATCTGCGCGTGCCCTTTCGCGAGGTGGTCCAGGCGGCGACCCGCGGAGCAATGGGTGAGACGCTCAACGCCCCGCTGCGTCTGTACGACACCAGCGGGGCGCACGGTGACCCCGACGTGAGCGTTGCCCCCGAGACCGGGCTCCCCGGGCTGCGCACGCCGTGGATTCTCGAGCGCGGCGACGTGGAGGCTGTCGCGGGTGCTGATCGAACGACCCTGCGGGGTCGACCGGGTGTGGCGGTGACCCAGCTCCACTACGCGCGACAGGGCACGGTCACACCGGAGATGGAGTTCATCGCCATCCGCGAGGGCCTCGCTCCGCAATTTGTGCGCGATGAGGTCGCATGCGGCCGGGCGATCATCCCTTCCAACATCAACCACCCCGAGGCGGAGCCGATGATCATCGGCACCAAATTCCTCGTCAAGGTGAACGCCAACATCGGCAACTCGGCGGTGGTGTCGAGCATCGACGCCGAGGTCGAGAAGATGCGCTGGGCGACGCGCTGGGGCGCGGACACGATCATGGATCTCTCCACCGGCAAGGACATCCACGAAACCCGGGAGTGGATCATTCGCAACTCACCGGTTCCTGTCGGAACTGTCCCGATCTACCAGGCGCTCGAGAAAGTCGGCGGCGACGCGGCTGCACTCTCGTGGGATGTGTACCGCGAGACCATCATCGAGCAGGCAGAGCAGGGCGTCGATTACTTCACCGTGCACGCCGGGGTGCTGCTGCGCTACGTGCCGCTCACCGCGAAGCGGGTCACCGGCATCGTGTCCCGGGGCGGCTCGATCCTCGCCGCGTGGTGCCTCGCCCATCACGAGGAGAACTTCCTGTACACGCACTTCGAGGAGCTCTGCGAGATTCTGCGTGCCTACGACGTGACGTTCTCACTCGGTGACGGACTCCGGCCCGGGTCGATCGCCGACGCCAACGACGAGGCCCAGTTCGGCGAGCTGCGCACGCTCGGCGAGTTGACCGAGATCGCCTGGAAGCACGACGTGCAGGTGATGATCGAAGGCCCGGGACACGTGCCCATGCACAAGATCAAGGAGAACGTCGACCTGCAGATGGAGGTGTGCCACGAGGCGCCCTTCTACACGCTCGGACCCCTCACCACCGACATCGCGCCCGGCTACGACCACATCACCTCGGCCATCGGTGCCGCGATGATCGGCTGGTACGGGACCGCGATGCTCTGCTATGTCACACCAAAGGAGCATCTCGGCCTCCCCGACCGCCAGGACGTGAAAGACGGCGTGATCGCGTACAAGATCGCCGCTCACGCCGCCGACCTCGCCAAGGGACACCCGGGGGCGCAGGGCTGGGACGACGCCCTGTCGCAGGCGCGCTTCGACTTCCGCTGGGAGGACCAGTTCAACCTCAGCCTCGACCCGGAGACGGCGCGGTCGATGCACGACGAGACCCTCCCTGCGGCCGGCGCGAAAGTCGCCCACTTCTGCTCGATGTGCGGCCCGAAGTTCTGCAGCATGCGCATCACCCAGGACATCCGCGATTACGCGGCGCTGCACGGTGTCGGCGAGGACCAGGCGGTGCGCCTCGGCATGGAGGAGCAGGCGCAGAAGTTCCGCGAGCTCGGCGGCCACATCAACGTGCCCCAGTAGCCTGTTCACGGCGCGCGATCTCGCCGCGCTGGGTACAGTGGTGTGACGTGGCAGTGAGAGCACGTCGATGATTCGTCTGCGCCGGCCCGCCGTTGCAGCGATTGGGGTCGTGACCCTCGCCGCCGCGGTGGCGATCCCGCTCTGGACGCTCGCGGCGGCGAGCGCGCCGCACACCACGCCGCCTGGTGTGGTTCCGACCGGGGTGCCGGGGACGACCTCGAGGACGCCGGCTCAGGCCGGCAGCGGGGCCGTGATGCTCCCAGGGCCGGTCATCAAACAGGACCTGGCGCTCGACTGTGAATCGGCGGCGCTTCAGGTGGCGCTGGCGGTGCAGCACATCAACGTGCCCCAGGACCAGATCTACGCCGGACTGCCCCAGGATCCGCGGTCGCCGACCATCGGCCCGGATGGGAACCCGGCGCGCTGGGGGGACCCCTTCGCGGCTTTCGTCGGCGACGTGAACGGGTACGAACCCGCCTTCACGGGCTATGGGGTGTACTACCCGCCGATCGCCGCCGCCGCCGAGCACTACGGCGCTCACGCTGACGGCCATACGGGGTGGACGGTTGCCGCGATCATCGATCAGCTGCGCGCGGGCAACTCGGTGGTGGTCTGGCTCACCTCGGACTTCCGGGCGCACACCCCGCGCTACTGGACGGCGTGGGATGGGCGCCGGATCCCGTGGGTGATCGGCGAACACGCGGTGCCGGTCATCGGCTATGACCCGGTGCTCAACACGGTCACCCTGGTCGACGTGCTGGTCGGTGTGGAGCGGACCTTCAGCACCAGGGCGTTCACCGCGATCTTGACCACTTTCAACGGCATGGGGATCGCGATCTCGCGGCGGACGTAGGAGCTGGCACCGGCGCTGGACCGGCCCTGCGCCCGGCGCTTCTCATGGACCTGTGCGCTCCGCACGAAGAACTGGGCGGATCTGCGCGCCGGACCAAATCGCGGAGTCGGATAGAATCGCGCTGAACGCTCAGGCTTGTGCACACAGCCCAGTTGGAGGACCTGAAGTGTCACCATCCAGCAAGCGGGATCCTGCCGACGACCTCGTCGCGAGGGTGGAAGCGGAGCAGGTCCGCCATGTCGACCTGCAGTACACCGACGTGATCGGCGGCGTGAAAACAGTCACGATCCCCGCCTCACAGCTCGGTCCGGCGATCGCTCACGGGACGTGGTTCGATGGATCATCGGTCGACTCCTTCGCCCGCACCGCCGAGTCGGACATGTACCTGGTGCCCGACCCCTCGACGTTCCAGGTCCTGCCGTGGGGCCAGGAGCGAACCGCGCGGCTGATCTGCTGGGCGACCACGCCCGACGGAGAGCCCTTCGCCGGCGATCCGCGCGGCGTGCTGCGCAGGGCGGTGGAGGATGCAGCCCGCCTCGGCTACGAATACCACGTCGGGCCGGAGATCGAGTTCTTCCTCCTCGAGCGAGCGCTCGACGGGTCGCTCGCTCCGACCCGCAGCGACCGGAGCTCCTATTTCGACTTCTCGAGCGACGGCAACACCGACCTGCGCCAGCGCATGGTGAGCGCGCTCCTGAGCATGGGGATCGCCGTCAACACCTCGCACCACGAGATCGCGGGGGGCCAGCACGAGATCGACATCGATGCCTCCCCAGCCCTCAAGGCCGCCGATGACGTGATCACCTTCCGCTACGCGCTCAAGGCGGTGGCGCAGCAGGCGGGGGTCATCGCGACGTTCATGCCCAAGCCCTTCGACGGGCAGCCGGGCAGCGGGATGCACGTCCATCAGAGCCTCGTCAGCGGGCGCGATACCGGCAACGCGTTCGCCGGCGACGATGCCTACGGGTTGAGCAACATCGCCCAGCACTTCATCGCCGGGCAGCTGCACCACGCTGCTGGGATCAGCGCGGTCCTTGCGCCGCTGGTGAACTCCTACAAGCGCCTGGTTCGCGGTTTCGAGGCGCCCATCTTCATCTCGTGGGCGCGCACCAATCGGGGTGCGCTCATCCGCGTTCCCCACGTCGGACGCGCCCAGGCGACCCGGGTCGAGCTGCGCAGCCCCGACCCCTCGTGCAACCCGTATCTCGCCTTTGCGGTGATGCTCCGCTGCGGCCTCGACGGGATCGAGCGGCGCCTGCCGCTACCGCCGCCCGTCGAGGAGTCGCTTTATGGCTTTGACGAGACCGAGCTGGAACGACGCAACGTCGGTGTGCTGCCGGACAACCTCAAAGACGCCGTCGACGCGCTCGAGGCCGATGAGGTCGTCATCGATGCGCTCGGCGATCACCTCGCCGAGCGGTTCATCGCCGCGAAACGCCTGGAATGGCTGGAGTATCGCGGGCAGGTCACCCCCTGGGAGATCAACCAGTACCTCGAGCGTTGCTGATCGGATGCTCGCGACGTGAGCGCGCCGACGATCACCGTCAAGGATGTGTGGCGGGGGGTCCTCCCACCCGGCACCGACCTGCTCGGCGGCGGCGGAGGACTCGAGCGGCGGGTTGAGTGGGCCTGCGCGCTGCGCACCCGACCGCCGGCGTTCGAGGCGGTGAAGGGCGGCGAGATCGCCTTCGTGCCGGTCAAGAGCATCCGCCTCCTCGACGAGCGCCTCGACCTCCCCCAGGTGATGACCAGCTTTGCCGAGAAGGGCGGGGTGGCGGTCGCGGTGGTCGGCGACGTCTCTGTGGAGAGCATCGCGGCGGCAGACCGGCTGATGATGCCCCTGCTCCGGCTCCCGGATGGCGTTCACGCAACCGACGCCCATCACACCTGTGTGCGCTTCATCCTCGATCAACGCGCGCTGCTGCACGAGCGAGCCCAGGAGTTGCAGCTGTCGCTCATGGACCTGGCTCTCGGCGGAGCGGGCCCCGACAAGATCATCGAGCGGCTCGCCGAGGTCACCCGGCTTCCGGCCGCGTGGCAGGACCCGGCGGGTGAGGTCCGCCATCTCACCGTTGACGACAGCTCTCTCCGGGACGAGCTCGAGGCGGGCGCCGATGCGCTCCGTCGCTGGGGGTCGACGATCGCAGCGCCGAGCGCTGATCCGCCCGTGCATGAGTTCACACTCGGACGCAGCGGGCTTGCTGCACTGGTGAGCCCCGTGCCGATGCGCATCGGGGTCGGCGGCTTCGTCTGTGTCATCGGTGACGACCAGCGGCTCGACCAGATCGCCCGGCTCGCGGTGGCCCGAGCCGCATCCGCCTGCGCCATCGAGTTCGACCGCGAACGCGCGGTGACCGAAACGCGCGATCGTCTTGAGGGCGAGTTCATCGCCTCGCTGCTCACCGGTTCGTACTCTTCGGAGCGGGTCGCGCAGGAGCGGGCCCGGCGGCTTGGAGCCGATCTCTCCCACCAGGTCGTGGTGATCGTGCTTCGCGGATCGAATGTCTCGCACGAATGGGAGTCCCAGGGGCTGCGCGCCGCGCAGAACGTCGTCGCACGCCGTGAGGTGCGGGCACTCGTCGCCGCTCACGACGGTGCCATCTGCATGGTGGTGATGCCCGAGGCCGACCTGGCGCCGGACGCCATGTACCGCCTCGCCGAGACGGTGCGCGACGAATGCGCCGGAGCATCCGCCGACGCACTGACATCGCTCGGGCTGGGAAGGACGCATCACACCGCAGCCGGGGTCCGGCAGTCGTATCGCGAAGCTGAGCACGCGCTCGAGATGGGACGGCGCCTGCTCGGTCCCGGGCGGCAGGCGAGCTTTGCGGACCTCGGCCTGCATCGCCTGCTGTTCGCCATGGCCCAGCACCCGGAGCTGAGCGACTACTACCGCGGCACCGTCGGCGACCTGCTCGCGTACGACGAACGATCGAGCGCCGAGCTCATGGCGACCCTGGACGCATTCTTCGCCGCCAACGGCTCTCCCACAGAGACGGCCCAGCGCCTGCGGCTGCATCGCAACACGGTCCTCTACCGATTGCGGCGCATCGAGGAGGTCGGTCACTTGCGCCTCGATGACCCCGCGACCCGCCTCAACCTGCATCTCTGCCTCCGCATCCGCGACGTGCTCCAGGCGGGTGCCGCACGGGGCGCTCAACCGGAGCCGGAGGCGGGTCCGGGCGGTTGAGCACCCTTGTTGGCCGGCGGGCCTCCGGTGGCGCAACGTGTTGGCCGCGCTGTCCACGAAGTACACGCCGTTGCGGAGGGGAGTAACCAACGTATCCGGAGGCGCCGCAGGGTTTGACGGCTTCCCCGACCGCCTCTCACGACGCCACGAAACGAGTACGCAGGTCGGTTACGCTCCAGAGCGAGAGCGCGCGCTTGGTAGAGTCGGAGCAGCCATGACCTACATCGTCACCGAGACCTGCGTCGACCTCAAGGACAAGTCATGCATCGAGGTCTGCCCGGTTGATTGCATTCACGAGGCCGAAGAGGACCGCATGGTCTACATCGACCCTGACGAGTGCATCGACTGTGGCGCGTGCGTCGACCCGTGCCCGGTGGACGCGATCTACGCGGAGGAGGACGTGCCCGACGCTCAGATCGCCTTCGTTGATATCAACAAGGTCTACTTCAAGGACAAGTCGTTGGCCCGATCCCAGGTCGCGGGGCTGAAGCCGCAGGTCGCCTGAGGCCGCCCCCGGCTGCTTTGTGCACCGCGCACAAGACAGAGGGTCCAAACGTCGTTCTCGACGTCCATAGTCCGCGGCAGCGGCCGAGCCTAGGCTTCCCTCTTAGAAAGCCGCAGCGATCGATTGGTCCCTCGGTGGCGGCGGTGAGACAGCCAGTCCCGGAAGGAGTCCTATGGCCATCGACGAGTCGCTTGCCGTGAGAGTTGCAGATGAGGTGACACCCAGGATGTCTCCAACAGCCACCGCCAAAACCAGGCCGGCGGACGTGATCCGCGACGCGCAGGAGCGAGGCATCAAGATCGTTGACCTTCGCTTCACCGATCTCTTCGGCAGCTGGCAGCACTTCAGCGTGCCCGTCGGAGAGCTCAACGAAGGCCTCTTCAAGGAGGGCATCGGGTTCGACGGCTCGAGCATCCGCGGCTTCCAGAAGATCTTCGAGAGCGACATGCTTCTGTTCCCGGACCCGACTCGAACCTTCGTCGACACGACCCTCGAGATACCGACGATGGCGATCGTCTGCGATATCAAGGATCCGCTGACCCTCGAGGACTACAGCAGGGACCCACGCTACGTCGCCAGGAAAGCCGAGGAGTACCTGCTCAATTCGGGCATCGCCGACACGTCGTTCTGGGGGCCCGAGCTGGAGTTCTACATCTTCAACTCGGTGCGTTACGACCAGAGCACCAACGAGGGCTACTACCACATCGATTCCGACGAGGGCATCTGGAACACCGGGAAGAATGGGACCGCAAACCTCGGCTACCGGCCGAAGTTGAAGTCGGGGTACTTTCCCACTCCGCCGATCGACAAGATGCAGGACCTGCGCAGCAAGATCGTGCTCGCCCTGATCGACGCCGGCGTCGATATCGAGGTGCACCACCACGAGGTCGGCACCGCGGGACAGACCGAGATCGACATGCGCTTCGACTCGCTGGTGAGCATGGCCGACAAGGTGCTCATCTACAAGCACATCGTGAAGAACGTCTGCTACCAGAACGGATACTCGGCGACGTTCATGCCGAAGCCGCTCTTCGGCGACAACGGCAGCGGTATGCACACCCATCAGTCGCTCTGGAAGGACGGCGTGCCGCTCTTCTACAACAAGGACGGCTATGCGCTGCTCAGCGACATGGCCCGCTGGTACATCGGCGGATTGCTCGCGCATGCGCCGGCGATCCTCGCGTTCGCCGCACCGACGACCAACAGCTACCGGCGGCTGGTCCCGGGCTACGAGGCGCCGATCAAACTCGCCTACAGCGCGCGGAACCGGAGCGCCTGCGTGCGCATCCCCACGTACAGCGCCGCCCCCGCGGCGCGGCGGCTCGAGTTCCGCTCACCCGATCCCATGTGCAATCCGTATCTGTCGTTCTCGGCCTGCCTGATGGCCGGTCTCGACGGCGTCAAGCGCCGCATCGAGCCCCCGAAGCCGATCGAGGCAGACCTCTACGAGCTCGAGGGCGAGGAGAAGGCGATGGTCAAGGACCTGCCCGGCTCGCTCACCGAGGTGCTCAACGCCCTCGAGATCGACAACGACTTCCTCACCGAGGGTGGGGTCTTCACCGAGGACCTCATCGACATGTACATCTCGTACAAGCGCGAGAACGAAGTGGACCCGGTGGCGCTGCGGCCGCATCCATACGAGTTCGCTCTCTACTACGACGCCTGAGCGCTAGCTCGGGATTCTTGAGCACACCCCTTCCTGGACAGGGGGCCGGGTTACCTCGACCCGGCCCCTTTCCATGTCCGGGACTTGAGTGCCCGGGGCATGGGCGCTCGCGCCGGCGTCAGCCGGCGGGCGCGCTTTCTCCGGAACGCAGGACGCAGAACTCGTTGGCTTCGGGGTCGGCCATGACCACCCAGGAGACGTCGCCCTGGCCGATGTCGATGCGACGCGCTCCGAGCGAGATCAGCCGCTTCACCTCGGCGTCCTGGTCGTCCGGGCGCAGGTCGAGGTGAATCCGGTCCTTCACCGACTTCCCCTCGGGAACGCGGAGGAACAGGATGTCGGGGCTTTCGCCGCCGGGCTCGATCCACCACTCGCCGTCGTCGGGACCTTTGAGCTCGAGCCCGAGCGCCTCGCTCCAGAAGGACGCCACCAGCAGGGGATCGGAGCAGTCGATGACGATGTTCTGCCAGCGAAGGGACATGACGTGAGTCTATGGAACCGCGGCTCCAGGGCGTCCTGACCGGGGGCATCCTCTACTGTTGAAGCCAGGTGATCCCATGACTACAGAAAGTCAGACGCAGTCAACGGCGGCGCCCGACGGCACCGGCTCCGGAGCCGTGGCGAGACGATCCGGTCCGCGTGCCAGCCGGCGTCCCAACGCCGCCGAGGTGCGCCGTCTCGAGCGCGAGCTTCGCGAGGCGTACACGCAGCTCCGGTTGGCGGAGGATCGCGTCGAGGACCTCGGCCACACCCTCGCGGTCGTCGAGCGGAGCGGTTCATTCAAACTGGCGCGCATCATCTCGGCAATCGCCGAGAAGGCAGCAGCTCCTGGCACGAAGCGCCGGGAAGCCCTGACCCAGATGCTCGCGGTGGCGGTGGAGGCTCGTGCCGACCCTCGCCTCCTGTTCTCCACCGGTCCGCGGCTCGCACCTGGCGATCTGCGATGGAACCGGTTCTGCCACCGCCACGATCCCACGCCTGCCCGCCTCCGCAGGATGCGCGAGCTCTCCAGAAGGTGGGAGCAGCGGCCGCTGGTCAGCATCGTCATGCCGACCTACGACCCAAGCAAGCGCTTCCTCCGCGCCGCGATCCGCTCGGTCAAAGCGCAGGCCTACGAGCATTGGGAGTTGTGCATCGTCGACGATGGATCGCGGACCGACGCAGCGAGCAGGACCATCGCCGGCTACCGTGACGATCCTCGCATCCGGTTCTCCGAGCGATTGATCAACGGCGGCATCGCCCAGGCTTCGCAGACAGCGGCTGAGATGGCCTCCGGTGAGCTGATCACCTTCCTCGATCACGACGACGTGCTCCGACCGCACGCATTGTTCCAGATGGTCAATCACCTTCGGACGCACCCGGCGTGCGACCTCATCTACTCGGATGAGGACCGGCTCGACCCCTGGGGCCGGCGTGTGTACGCGCACCTCAAGCCGGATTGGTCGCCGGAGTTGCTGGACAGCTGCAATTACGTATGCCACCTCACCGTGATGCGTCGAGAGCTCTTCATCCGCGCCGGAGGATTCCGCGCGGAATTCGACGGCAGCCAGGACTACGACCTCTTCCTTCGCGCCGCTGAGCTGTCCCGGGAGATCGGTCACGTGCGTGAAGTCCTGTACAGCTGGCGGATGCACGAAGGCTCGGCCGCCAGCAGCCCGCTCGCGAAGCCCGCGGCCTTTCTCGCCGGAGGTCGGTGCCTCGAAGACCGCCTCGCGAGGTCGGGCGAGCGGGGCACCGTGGTCGAGGGCGCCTGGACGGGCTCGTATCACATCCGCTGGCCGATCATCGGTGCGCCCACGATCGGCGTCGTGATCCCGACGCGCGATGCGGTGGAGCTGCTCCGAGAATCGGTCGCGTGCGCGGAGCGCGAGGCGGCAGCGTTCGACGTTCGCATCGTGATCGTCGACAACGACAGCGCCGACGCCAGGACCCAACAATACTTCGAGCGCTGCGGGCACGTCGTCGTCCCGGGACCGGGGACGTTCAACTTCTCGCGGCTCGTCAACATCGGTGCTGCTGCGGCCGGCACGGTCGACCACATCCTCCTGCTCAACAACGACGTGGTGAGCGCGCGGCCGGGATGGCTCTCGGCGCTTGTCGAGCACAGCCAGCGCCCCGAGATCGGCGCGGTGGGGGCCCGGCTGCTCTTCGCTGACGGCACCCCGCAACACGAGGGCATCCGCGTCGGCGCCGGGGGTGGGCCTGCCATCAACCTCGATCTGTCTCGATATTTCGGCATGGGCCTTACCAGTCGTACGGTGAGTGCAGTGACCGGAGCGTGCCTGATGGTCAAGCGCACTCTCTGGGAAGAGGTCGGCGGCTTCGACGAAGCTTTGCGGGTGGCGTTCAACGATGTCGATTTCTGCCTTCGCCTCATGCACGCCGGATATCGCAATGTCTACACACCGCTTGCGGAGCTCACCCACCTCGAGTCTGCGACCCGCGGCCGGCGTCACCCGGTCGCGGATGAGCGCCTGTTCATGACGCGCTGGGGACCGTTTCCGCAGGGATACGACCCTTATCTCGGCGGCCATATCCTGTCGTTCAAGCCACTCGACTACAGCTGAGGCGCTGACATCTCGGTCATGAGCGCTCGCCCGCTCGAGGGCTGATCAGCCGGCGAGGACCTCGGTCGCCGGCAGCAGCGCCATCGCGGCAGCGACAATCCCATCCGCGTCCAGTCCGAGCTGCGAGAGCAGGGCCCCCTGCGCGCCGTGTTCGATGAATCGGTCGGGGAGTCCCAAGCGAACGATCGGCACGCTGACCCCGTTGCTGGTGAGCAGCTCGGTCACCGCGGAGCCGAACCCGCCGCTGGCGACACCGTCCTCGACTGTGACCACGGCTCGATGGCGCGCGCACATCGTGCTCAGCGCCGGGTCGAGCGGCTTGACGAACCGAGCGTCAACCACCGTCGTGGTCACGCCGTGCGCGGCGAGCTTCTCCTGCGCCTGCATCGCCACCGCAACCATCTTGCCGACGGCGAGCACGGCGACATCCCCGCCGCGATGGCGGACCTCGATGCTCGGGATCGGGACCGCATCCAGTGGCGCCGTCCCCGCGCTGGGCGCTGGCCCGCGCGGAAAGCGCAAGGAGAACGGGCCGTCGTGAGCGATGGCGGTGGCGAACAGCCGGCGCAACTCGTCGGGAGAGCTGGGTGCGGATACAGTCATCCCGGGGATGCACCGAAGGTAGGCGAGGTCGAGCATGCCGTGATGCGAAGGTCCGTCGGCGCCGGTGATACCGGCGCGATCGATGACGAAGGTGACCGGCAGCTGGTGCAGCGCCACGTCGCAGGCAACCTGGTCGAATGCCCGCTGCAGGAATGTCGAGTAGATGCACACCACCGGATGGAGCCCGCGCATCGCCAGACCGGCGGCGAACGTGACAGCGTGCTGCTCGGCGATGCCGACGTCGAAGAAACGGTCCGGGAAACGCTGCGCGAATTCGAGGAGGCCAGTCGACGACGCCATCGCCGCGGTGATCGCGACAATGCGCGGGTCTGCTTCGGCCGCTTCGCAGAGCGCAGCGCCGAAGACGTCGGTCCAATCGGGGACCTTCTTGGCGGCGGTGCCGCTATCGGGGTCGAATATCGAGACCGCGTGGAACTTATCAATTTTGTCTGCAACTGCCGGGCCGTAGCCCTGGCCTTTGTTGGTGACCACGTGCACCACCACCGGTCCGCGGATACGTGCGGCGTCGCGCAAAGCCTTTTCGACCGCCTGCAGGTCGTGACCGTCGATGGGCCCGCCGTACTTGAGGCCGAGAGTCTCGAAGATCGAGATCGGCGCAACCAGCTGCTTCAACGAGTTCTTCATGCGGCGCGCGGTCTCGTACGCCGAATGCCCCACCGCCGGCAGCGAGCGCAGCGCGACGCCGGCCGCGTCCTTGGCGGCTTCGTAGCGCGGTGACAGGCGAAGATGGCCGAGGTTCTCCGCGATCCCTCCGACCGTTGGCGCGTAGCTGCGCCCGTTGTCGTTGAGGATGATCACCATCTCGGGTTTGAGCTGACCGATGTTGTTGAGCGCCTCGTACGCCATGCCTCCGGTCAGCGCCCCATCACCCACCACGCAGATCACCTTGCCGGTCTCGCCGTTGAGCTGCCTCGCCGTGGCGAATCCGAGCGCATAGCTCAGACCGGTCGAGGCGTGCGAATTCTCCACGAAGTCGTGCTCCGATTCGCGCCGCGAGGGATAGCCGCTGAGACCGCCCTGTTGGCGCAGCGTCTCGAACTGGTCGACACGCCCGGTGAGCATCTTGTGGACGTACGCCTGATGTCCGGTGTCGAAGATGATCGCGTCGCGTGGGCTGTCGAACACGCGGTGCATCGCTACGGTGAGCTCGACCACGCCCAAGTTGGGCCCGAGGTGCCCGCTGGTGCGCGACACCGAGCTGATCAGGACCTCACGGATCTCCGTGCACAGCCGCGTGAGGTCCTCAGGGCCGAGGTCGCGCAGGTCGGCAGGTCCGGCGATCTCCTCGAGCAGCACGAGATCAGTCTAGATGAGCCGTCCCGGGGCCGGGATGGGAAATGGAAAGCGCCGAGGCAAGGGTCGCGGAGCATGATTACCGGCCATGCAGGGCCTGGAGCCGCGCGAGGCGGTACTCGAATGCGCCGCGCGCGATGGTGACATCGCTGAGGGCGCCCTCTGGATCGCAGCAGACGATTGCCCCGGGGTCGAACCGGAGCCATGGCTGGAACGCCTCGATGAGCTCGCGAGCGAGCTGAGCACGCGGTGCGGTCTGCGTGGCTGCGGGCCGGGCGACGCGCCGCTGGTGGGGACGCTGCTACGCGATCGGCTCAGGCTGCGCGGAGCGGGGGGCGGTGATCCGCGCGCCCACTACCTCCACCACGTGCTCGAACGCGGTGCGGGAGTCCCCATCGCCTGCTCGGCGATCTGGATCGCGGTGGGCGCCCGTGCCCACATTCCCATCGAGGGCGTGAATCTCCCCGGTCATTTTGTTGTGCGTGTCGAAGGCCACATGTTCGACACCGTGGCCAGTGGCGAGCCGCTCGATGACGACGATGTCCTCCGACTGGTGACCACATCCACCGGCCGCGCGATGGGCGGCCTTGAACCCGCGCACCTGGCCCGCGCCAGCTCCCGGGACATGCTGGCCCGGATGTCGCGCAACCTGCGCAGGTGCTACACCAGCCTCGAGTGCTGGGATCTGGCGTTGCGAGCAGCCGACCGTTGCGTCGACCTGCTGCCCGCCGCACCGGCGGAGCGGCGTGATCGCGGCCTGCTGCTCTGGCGGATGGGGAGAGTCGTCGCCGCGCTCGTGGACATCAGCGCCTACCTCGACGAGGCGCCGCAGTCGTGCCCGGATCGCCCTGACATGGCCGAGGTTGCGGGCCGGCTTCGTGCCTTCCTGAACTGAAGCCCACGACCAGGCGGTCGCCCCTACTCGCGGGCACGTCTCGGTCAGTTCGAGGTCGCGCGACGGGACCGGAGGAGCCGCTGTGCGATCGAGCGATCGTTGCCCTCCGCGGGCATGAGCAGCCAGCCGGCGATATACAGGGCGATCCCGGCGCCGCCGACGAGCACGAGAACGGCGATCGCGATCCGCACGGCGGTCACGTCGACCTCGAGGTATTCAGCGATGCCGGCGGCAACGCCCGCGATCATCCGATCGTTCATGGGGCGGCGCATCGACCGAGGTGGGGTCTGGCTTTCGGGTGACGGGGGCGGAGGGGGTACGTTCATGACCCCACCGTAGGGTCGCTGCCGTCGCAGCACAATCGGGATGAACCCGGATTCGACCCTGAGTCGTCCTGGATCAGCCTCAGGGTCCTTCCGAATAGATCGCTGCAAGTTCTCGCGCCATGATGAGCCCCATGCAAGTGCAATCGCAGGAGGCGAAGCCGCGCCGGCCCTGGCGGCGCGCCGATGACCGTCGGCTCATCGCGGGCGTAGCAGCCGGCATTGCGGCCCGGACCGGCGTCGACGTCAGGTTCGTCCGAACCGCCTTCGTTCTGGCGGCGCTCGCAAGCGGCTTCGGTATCGCCGCTTACGTACTTGCGTGGCTGTTCCTCCCCGCCTCCGGAGGACGCGGCAACATCATCAACAAGGCGCTGAACGACCGGCAGGGCATCACGTTCGCCTCAGGTCTCGCGACTCTGCTGGTTGCGCTCTTGGTGGTCGCTTCATTCCTCGGCGCCGGATGGCTTGGATCTCTGGCGTGGCCACTGGTGATCAGCGCCGCCGGCGTGGTGCTGCTCTTGAGAAACGCTCCGGCTGACGAGCAGGAGATCCTGCGGCGCCTCGTGGATCCCCTCCTCGGATTCGCCGGACAGACATCGGTTGCGAGGACCGCCGTCCGTGTGTCGGTCGCGGCGGTCCTGCTGGGCGCGGGGCTCGCCGTGCTCATCTCGGGACACGCCCGCTCGGCTCTGCTCCAACCCCTGATCGGGGTGACGCTGGTGATCATCGCGATCGTTGTGGTGCTGGGACCGTGGTGGCTGCGCATCACCCGCGACCTGATCATGGAACGCCAGGCGCGGATCCGCGCCGAGGAGCGTGCCGACATGGCATCGCGCGTCCACGATTCGGTGCTCCAGACGCTGGCGCTCATTCAGCGTTACGCCGGCGAGCCCCAGCAGGTGATCCGCCTGGCTCGAGCCCAGGAACGGGAGCTCCGTTCCTGGCTGTTCGACGGCCGCCCGCCAGGCTCGCTCGACGACACTGGCACCACCGTGGTCGCCGGAGTTCGCCTCATCCAGCGCGAGGTCGAGGCACAACACGGCATCAATGTCGAGGTCGTCACGGTTGGAGATTGCGAGCTCGACGAGGACCTCAAGGCGCTGCTCGCCGCAGGACGCGAAGCGACGGTGAATGCCGCCAAATGGTCCGGGGTCGAAGTTGTGTCCCTCTTCGCGGAGGTAGAGGCATCCCAGGTCTCACTGTTCGTTCGCGATCGCGGACGCGGCTTTGATCCGCAAACGGTGCCAGCCGATCGCCGAGGCCTGGCCGAATCCATCCATACGAGGATGACCAGACGCGGCGGTTCGGCGACCGTCATCAGCGCGCCCGGCGAGGGCACCGAGGTGCATCTGATGATGCCCCGCGCCGCAGGGGTCAACCAGCCGGTTCCAGCGTGAGTGCTGTCCACGGCGCAAACCTGCCGCGGGTTGTCATCGTCGACGATCACAGCCTGTTCAGGGCCGGGGTTCGATCGGAGCTCGGGAATCAGGTCGATGTCGTCGGTGAAGCGGACGACGTCGAACACGCCATTGCGACGATAGCCTCCTGCGACCCTGACGTCGTGCTGCTCGACGTGCACCTCCCCGGGGGCGGCGGCCAAGCCGTGGTCACCGCTCTCCGGAGCACGCACCCGAACGTTCGAGTTCTCGCACTGTCTGCGTCTGATGCCCCCGAGGATGTCATTGCCGTTATTCGGGCGGGCGCCCGAGGCTACGTCACCAAGACGATCTCAGGGCCCGATTTGGTGGATGCGGTGCACCGAGTCGCGGAAGGCGAAGCGGTCTTCTCTCCACGACTTGCCGGATTCGTGCTCGATGCCTTCGCTGCGCTGCCACAAACCGAGCAGACGGAGCCCATGTTTGACGCTGAACTCGACCAGTTGACGCGCCGCGAGCGAGAGGTGCTCCGTTTCATCGCGCGGGGGTTCACATACAAGGAGATCGCTCGGGAGCTCTTCATCTCCGGCAAGACAGTTGAGAGTCACGTGTCCTCGGTGCTGCGCAAATTGCAGATGTCGACACGGCACCAACTGACGCGGTGGGCGACGGAGCGACGTCTGACCTGAGGGTCGGCGAGGTTCGCGGTCAGTGCACCCCGATGAGCAGCGCCAGCGCCCACACGAGCCCGATGACCGCAAGGACAGCGAAGGGCACCATCACGAAGACCACGAACGAGAACACGAGACGTTCGTCGGGCATGCGCTCCGGCGTTCGGGCTCTGACCCGCAGATCGCGGATGTACCAGGCGACACCGCCGACCAGGAAACCGAGGAGCAGAAAGAAGATCCCGGCGAAGGCGGTGAGGATGCCCACGGCGTTTGGCGACAGCGTGAAGCGCCACGCCGCACCGCTCCCGAGCGAGAGCAGTCCGCAGGAGATGTAGCGCAGCAGTGTAGGGACGGCACGCGGCTGGGTCGGGTCGATGGGGGGACGCTTCGCACGGGCAGCCTTCGGCGTTGTGGGATTCGAGCGCGAGGTCCCCGGCACCGGCCGAGTATAGAGACGCCGGCTCGCCTGCCCGGATCGCGACCGGGCGGAGGAGTCGCGCTCGACCGGGCGCTCACTACACTTGGCGACCACCACTGGCCCGGCACGGAGGATTCGCGAATCATGACCGTGGGTGCGCGTCTGCCTGATTTCGATCTCGAGACTTCGGATGGCGGCCGGGTGACCAATCAGGATCTCCAGGGGCGCCGGACCGTCCTGTACTTCTACCCGAAGGACGACACGCCGGGGTGCACGATCGAAGGTCAGGAGTTCACCGGCCTCAACTCGGCGTTTGCGGAAGCTGGTGTGACCGTCTATGGGATCTCGCCTGACACCGCGAAGCAGCACCGACGCTTCATCTCGAAGTGCGGGCTGGGCGTACCGCTGATCAGCGACCCGCAACGGCGTCTGATCGACGCGCAGGGCTTGTGGGTCGAGAAGAAGTTCATGGGACGCGCGTACATGGGCGTCGCCCGGACCACGCTGCTGGTCGGTCCGGACGGCACCATCGAGCGCGAGTGGAGGGATGTCAAGCCCAGCGGGCACGCCGCCGAGGTCCTGGAGTCCGTCAACGGCGGTTAGGCGCGCGATCGCCGGAGAGCGGATCGATCTCGCCACGCTGCTCCGGCGGCGCGTCATCTTCGTTGCCGGCAAGGGAGGCACGGGTCGCACGACGATCACAGCCTCGCTGGCACTCCTTGCGGTGAAGGCCGGCAAGCGAGTCCTGGCCATCGACGTCGACGCGAAGGGCGAGCTGGCCGCCGCGCTGGGCTCGCCACCGTCGGGGTTCACGCCGCGAGTGGTCCAGCACAACCTGTCGGTGCTCGAGCTGCGCACCGACGAGTCGCTGCAGGAGTACCTGAACATCTATTTCAAGGTGCCGCGCATGACCCGGCTCACGCCGCTTGCGCGCGTCTTCGACTTCATCGCCACCGGGGTTCCAGGGCCGCGCGACATGCTCGTGGTCGGCAAGATCGCGTATGAGGAGCGGCGCAAGGAGACGACCTCGGCGCCGGTGTGGGACCTGATCCTTGTCGACGCAGCCGCGGGCGGTCGGGTCGAATCACATCTCGCCGCCGCGCGCGCGATGCTGACTCTCGTGCACGGCGGTGTGATCCGCTCGCAGGTCGAATGGATCGATGCGCTGGTTCGCGATCCGCGCCGGACGACCACGGTCATGTGCGCGCTTCCCGAAGAGATGCCCGTGACCGAGGCGATCGAGCTGTACGAGCGGCTGCGCACGGGCTCCGGCGTCGCCGTCGACGTCTGCGTTCTCAATCGAGCCGCGACCGAGCCGGTGACTGCAACCCACCGCCGCCTCAGCGCCGCGCTGACCGACCCGGATCACGCAGCGGCAGTTTCTGAGCGTCTCGGCGGTTCGCCGGCGCCACTGGCGGCCGGCATCGACCTGGAATCCCGGCTCTACGAGACCAGTTCGCGATACATGCGTCTGCTTCGAAGCCGGCTTCCCATGCCGGTGGTGCCGTTGCCGGATATCGTGGAGCGGCCCGGTCTCACCACCACCCGCGCGGTTGCGGACGCGCTCGGAGCGAGGCTGGCATGAGCGGCCGGAGTTCACAGCGGCCATGACGTCCGAAACCGAAGGTCGGATCCAGGAGCGACGGCGAAGCCCTCGCGACAAGCCGGCAGGGCTGCCCAAGCATCTGTCATCGCTCGAGGTGGTCATCTGCTGCGGCAGCGGCGGGGTTGGAAAGACCACGGTGAGTGCCGCCCTCGGCGTGGCCATCGCCGCCGCGGAGGACAAGCGCGTGCTCGTCCTCACCGTCGATCCCGCGCGCCGTCTTGCCACAGCGCTCGGGATCAAGGGGATCGGGGCCGAGCCGGTGCGGATCCCCAAGGCCCGGCTGCGCCGGGCCGGGATCACCGTCAAGGGCGATCTCGAGGCGGCGATGCTCGACATGAAACAGGCCTGGGATCGGATGATCGAGCGCTACTCGCCCGACCGCGCAACTGCGCAGCGCATCCTGCGCAACCCGCTCTATCAGCGGATCACCGACTCATTCGTCGGGTCCCACGAGTACGCGGCGATGGAGAGCCTCTACGAGCTCCACGATGCCGGCGAGTACGACTGCATCGTCATCGACACCCCGCCGTCACGGAGTGCGCTCGACTTTCTCGAGGCCCCGACCCGCCTCACCGACTACGTGGGTGCGCGCCTGCTATCACTCCTTTCCGGCACTCCATCGCGGCTCGGGTTTCGCGCGATGAATTTCGCGGCCGCCCCCTTCCTCCGTCTCGCCGACCGCCTGCTCGGCGCCGAGGTGCTCGAAGAGGTCTCCGATTTCGTTCGCCAGCTGCAGCTGCTCTACGGAGGCGTCCAGGAGCGGGCGCGCGCGGTGAACAAGCTGTTGCGCAGCTCGCGAACGGGATTTGTGGTGGTGACGACACTCGAGCACGCACCATTGGCGGAGGCTGAATTCTTCTGCGCAAAGCTGCGCGAGTTCAACATGCCGCTGCGCGCGGTGGTGGCCAACCGCGTCCTGCCCGACGTGTTTCGCGATGCGGGTGCGGTCGCCGCAGCGACCACGCTGGTCGACGATCCGAAGATCGCCGCGTGGCTCAGTCAGGAGCTGCAGATGCGCATCGCCTTGGAGACCGCCCGTTTCGCCGGTGCAGCGTTCCTGCGTCGCAATGCGCTGGCACAGCGCGAGGCACGCCAGCTCATGCGGTTGAACCGGATCGGCGATGTCCCGATCGTGCGCGTTCCGCTCTTCAGCGAAGAGGTCTCAGAGCTGGAGGGGCTGGTTCGCATCGCGAGGGTGCTCTGATCTGGCGCTCGGCAACAGCGATGCCGACCGGGATCAGCCCTGCCCGGAGAGTAGACGCATGCGCGCGCTGTGCCGCCCTATGGCAGGGTCGACCTCGATCGAGATAGGGTCGGCGAGGCGCACGACCGCGCAGTCACCGACCGTGACGCGCGTCACCGCCTCGATCGTCGCCGGGTCACCCGTGCTGATCAGCACCTGGTGCGTTGCAGACAGATCATGTAGAAACTCGATGAACGTGTCCCGGCGCGCCGGGTCGGACGTGAGCAGCGGTTCATCGAGGAGCAGCGGGGCTCGCTCGCCGGCACCACCGAGCACCTCGCAGAGCGCCAGCCTCAGCAGCAGCGCGACCTGGTCGCGGGTGCCATGGGACACGGCGTCGAGGGACACCATGTCCGGTCGTTCACGACCGAGGAGCCCGAGAGCGAAATGATCCGTGTCGACGTTGACGTTCAGGTACCTCGCGCCGGTCAAGAGGCTGAGCCGGCTCGCGAGCGATTGCGCAAGGCGTGGAGCCAGCTCCCGATGCGTGACCCGCGATGCTGACTCGATCATGTCGGCTGCGGTGCGGAGCGCCTTGAGCTGGTGGAGGCCGCGTTCGCGAGCGCCTGCGCAGGCGTCCAGTTCGTCCTCGAGATCCGCGATGGAGGGCAGCGTGTCCAGGACCCCGCCAAGCCGGGCACGGAGCTCCCGAGCCTGGTCACCCGCCGAGGTCGCGGCGCGCCGCGCGCGCTCGGCGTCGAGGTCCAGTTGCTGCAACCTGGCGGCATCGGGCGGCGTTGCTGCCAGCGCTGCGGCGACGTCGCCACCGCGCTTCGCCAGCTGATCGGAGATGTCTGCTTCAAGGTTCTCGAGCGCGGCGGCGTCGCCGCCGAGCGCGCGAGCAGATCGTTGCAGATCGGCAAGCCGGCGGCGGGCCTCGTCGTGGCCCCGGCGAGACTCGCATGCGTGCCGGAAGCCGGCCACAGCCACGGCTGGATCGCGATCGGGCAGGAGCATCCCGGTGGCGTCGAGCAGGCCGCGCAGCCGGGCTTCGAGATTTGCCACCGTCCGCGCGGAGCGATCGCCGTCGTCGCGCAGTCGCGCGCAGTTCGCCTCCTCCGCGGCGAGGATCGCGTCCTCCGCAAGGAGCTCATCGCGCCGGCGCGACCCGGCAACGGTCATGTCGACGCGGTCGAGGATCTCGCCGGCAGCTGCGATTACGGCATCCGCGGTGGCTGCCGCGCGAGGCCGGGTCTCGGCAGCGCCGGATTGTGCCGCGAGCTCCTGACAGCGCTCGAGCAGCGAGGCGAGCGAGACCTGCGCGGCCTCGGCGTCGGCGCGCCGGCGGGAGGTCCGTCGCTCGGTGTCGTCCAGGGCCTCGTGGAGCGTACGGAGCACCGGCAAACGAGCCGAGAGGCGCTCGACATCCGCCGGGTCGGCCCCCGCCTCCATCGCGATCTGCCGTGCCGCCTCGCGTGCCCTCGACGCTGAGCGTGAGCGCCGCCACGCCAACCAGAAACAAATGGTCGCGCCGGCGGCGCCGAGGCCGGCGGCGGTCAGCGACAGCACGACGTTGTGGGCGCCAGCCAGGAGCAGGCCCAGGGCCGCCGCGCAGCCGGCGATGAACACGGCCGCGACGCTCAGTGCGGTTCCGCCCCGCTTGGCGGCTTCGAGCTGGGGAAGCAGCTCGTCGATCACGGTTGCGGGCAGGCCGCGCAATCCGGTCGCCGCGATCTCGCGTCGGAGCGCCGCCTCGCGGGCATCGTCGCCGCTCTCGCGGTGCGCGGCAGCGGTCGCGGCAATGAGCTCGCCGCGGAGCCGTTGCGCGCGCTCGCCGACGGTGCCGGACTCGAAGGGAGCCTCATAGTGGGCTCCGAGCGCCGCGACCCCCCTCGCGATCTCCTCGCGCCGTGCACGGATCGGTCGCAATCGCTCGACCGCCGTATCCCAGCGCGCGCCTGCCTCCACCGCGCTGGCTCGGGCCTGGGCGAGCTCGCCGCCGAGCGTGGTGACCTCGGTCTCCGCGTCGAAAGGGAACCGGGAGTAGGCGGCGGTCGCGTCAAGGGTGGCTGCATGCAGCCTGGCCTCATGCACCAGCTCAGTGAGTTGCTTACGCCGGTGGACCGTGTCGGCCAGGCGGCCAGAGAGGCGGGCGCGTTCGGTGTCCACCCATTGCGCGGTCTCCACGGCCAGCGTTGCCTCGAGAGCCGCGAGACGCTCCTGGTCGAGTGCCACCGCCGAGAGCCGTGAGCGCGCATCGGCGAGCATGCGCTCGAGGGCGCGAAGCCGGGCGGTTGCGACACCGAGCGGGCTGGTGGCGCGTCGCTCCGAACCCACCCGGTCCATGGCGTCCCGAAGACGGCCCAGCGCCTGCGCGGCGGTGACGCCACGGCGCGTGTCGGCAAGGCGCTCGATCGCTTCCTGCAACTGTCCGGCCCGCTGGCGCGCGCCCTCGGGGGCATCGATGCGGAGGCCGTCGTCGCTGAGCCACGCTGTGGCGCAGAACACCGCCTCGTCGATACCGAGGTGAAACCGCCCTGGTGTGACGGCGCGCCCGCTGCGCAGCTCGTCGGTGAGCTCGGAACCGCCGAGCTCGAGGACCTGCACGGACTGCTCGCGGGTGTCGAGACGGCGAGCGACCCTGATGCGCCGTCCGTCGTCGAGCTTGTAGGTCAGTGCGAGGCCGTATGCGCCTCGCGTCCACGGCTCGAAGCGCGCCCAGTCGCTGCGCTCGACGGCACGCCCCTGGCCCCCCGCGTCGATGCCGTACAACGCAGCGCGCACCGCGCGCAACAGCGTCGACTTGCCTGACTCGTTGCGACCTGCGATGACGGTCACGCGCGGGTGCAGCTCTTCTGACACGTCGTACAGGCATCCGAAGCCGGTGATCTCCAGGCGCTCGAGGATCATCGCAGCCCGATCTCTGCGCCGGAGAGCGCCATCAGTCCATACCGAAGGGCGTCGTCGAGCACGCCCTCCTCGTCGAGGTCGGCCGCCGCCGCGGCTGTCGCGGCGCGGATGAAAGCTCCGCGTGTGCTTTCCTCGGTCAGCGCCGATTCCAGGTCGAGCAGAGGTGTGGTCAGGTCGCGCACCTTCACAGCCGCGAGATTCAGACGTTCGCGAACCGCGAGCTCGATCGTGTATGCGTCCAGCGACAAGGAGCAGTCGACGGCGCCGGCGATGTCGACACGAATCATCGTCCGCTCCGGGTCGACCAGCCCGGCAGCCGCGCACGACATCGCGACCTCGTCGATCACGGACTCGTCCGATCCGCAGTCACCTGCATCGCAACGGAGCGTCGACACCGACCAGCGATTGGTGTCCTGGGCGATGAAGCGGACATCGCCGCGTCCGTCCACCTCGACGATGACTGGTCCGCGGGACCCCTCTTCGTCGAACCCGAGCGGCTCCGGCGTCCCCGGATAGAGGAGCCCCATCGCGGAGTCGAGCCGGCGGCGGTGGTAGTGGCCGCACAGGGCGGCGGCGAACCCCGAGGCGCGGATGCGCTCGGCTCGGAATGGTCCGTGCACCGACTTCCCGTCCGGCCGCGATCCCAGCTCGGCGCCATGGAAAAGCGCCAGGTGAACACCCGATGCATCGGTCGCCGGCGTCTCGGCGAGCGGATCGCCCTGCCAGGACCGCTCTCGATGGGCGAGACCCCACACAGTCAGGCCGTCGACAAGCTCCACCGGTGCGAACTGCGACGTCTCGAAGATGGTCACGTTCGACGGCCAGTCGACACGGCGATACAGCGACCCCGGCATCAGGGCGTCGTGGTTGCCAGGGGCGACCAAGACGCGCATCGGCTGCCAGGACGCAAACGCGTCGGCGAGGAACCGGGCGGTGTCGATGCCGGCGCGCTCGTGTTCGAAGAGATCGCCGCCAATCGTGACCGCGGCGCACTCCCGTTCCGCCGCGAGGCGTCCGGCGGCGGTGAGCGCCTCGCGGAGACCCTGGCGCCGTCGCCGGGCAAGTTCGCCCTGGCACCCCATGGACGCGAAGGCACGATCCAGGTGCAGATCGGAGAGATGGAGGAGACGAATGGTCATGCGTTGCTCAGACAGGTGAACCGCGACCGGGGGCGAACGTCAGTTCGCGCAGCGTAGCACACGGATATTCAGCCGAACTTCTGCCACAATTGGGTTGGCATTGCGGACAGTTCCACGGGTCGATGCCCCGGGGGACTCGTTCTGATCAGGGAGTGGGGGATCAGGTGGACTATCGGTTGAAATCGACCGCGCCTCGGCATGTCGGCCGTGTGGGGGCGGATCTCGTCGGCGTGGCCGTGGCGACGAGACTATTGACGCTTTCGCTTGCGCCCGGAACTCGAGCGGTCGAAGCCATCCTGGCCGTGCTGGCCATTTGCATCGGCGCAGTGCTGATGCGGATGCCCTCCCGATGGGAGATCAACCGGCCGCTCATCACGGCGACGGGCACGGTTGCCCTCGCCGCGTTCGCCGCGTTTGCCCTGCACCTTGCGGCGGGTCAGTTGCCAGAGCTCACCATGATCGCCGCCCTCGGGTTCGGAGCGATCATCGTCGGGATCGAGCTCGACGATCCGCCGGTACTGGCGCTGGCGACAGGAGCGGCCGTGCTTGCCGCGTTCGTCCTTTTCTGGGTGACGAGCGTGCCGGCGGGATCCGACGTGGGCTCGTTCATCGCCGCCGTGGCGATCCTCGTCGGCAGCAAGCTGCTGGTGGTCAGCAGCGCCGATCGGACCCGCCGGCAGGTCGATGCCGAGACCCGGCGCGGCCACGCCTACGCCTCCCTCGGTCGCCGGCTCGGGGTGGCTCGAGACGTGCAGTCGGTCGCGTCGGCGATCCTCGAGACGTGTCGTGAGACGTTCCCGGAGACATCGACCGGCATGGTCCTGATCACCGATCCGAACGACGGACTGCTCAAGTCGCCAGGCGTGTTTCTCTCGACCAGCGGGGTGGCGTCGGGTGGTCCGGCGTACGAGCTGGCGCCGGGCGAAGGCCTGGGCGGTGCCATCCTCACCGCCGAGGGCGCGGCGCTGTGGCCGACGACCCTGTCCGCGTCGATGGCGCAGGCGAGCCTGCGCGAAGCCAACCGGGTCAGGCTGCGGCGGTCGAAGCTCGGTTTCATCCGCTCGGCCATCGGTGCGCCGCTCCGGCTCGACGGCACGGCCATCGGCGTGCTCCTGCTCACCTCGGAGCGCCGCGAGAACGCCTGGGGGGAGGCCGATACCTCGGTCATGGAAGCCCTCGCCGACGAAGCTGCGCGCGCCATCGAACGCGCCCGCCGCCACGAGGAGGAGATGGGTCGTGCGCTCCTGGACTCGGTCACCGGCATGGCGACTCGCCGTCAGCTGCTCACCGTGCTCGACAAGGAGCTGGCTCGCGCTTCCCGAAGCGAGGGGACCCTGGCCGTGATCATGGCCGACCTCGACGAGTTCAAAGCCATCAACGACCGGTGGGGTCACGATGCCGGCAACCGGGTCCTGCAGACATTCGCCGACGTGCTTCGCTCGATTCTGCGCAGGGAGGACAGCGCCGTCCGCTCCGGTGCCGACGAGTTCGTGTGCGTGCTCCCCGGTGCCGATCGCGAGCAGGCCCGGGCGGTCGCGGAGCGGATCCAGCAGCGCTTCGCAGCTGAGACGGCGAGCGATCACACCGCCGGCAGGTCTGGCGCCTCGGCATCCTCGGGTGTCGCTGTGTATCCCGCCGACTCGGTGGACGTCGAGGGGCTGCTCGCGGCGGCCTCGGCCGAGCTCGACGCTGCCAAGCGCTCACACGACCTCACCGGACGTTCTCGCCTTCGCCGCCGTGCTCGGGACGCCACCACGTCTTGACGGAGACTGACGAATGGTTCTACAGTAGAACCGTTCGTTAATCGAACACTTGAGTGATCGAAGTTTCGAGGAGCCGTGTGAATCAAGCAGGTACTGCGGTGCGCGCCGCCGCCCCGGCCGGTCATCCAGCGACGAGCAGACGTGACGAGCTCGCCGACGCGCTCTTCGGGTATATCGGCGGCCTCAAGCGGCGGTTGATGGCGAGCGTGCCCGAGGAGTTGAAGGGGGAGTTCGGGGCGGTCACCTGGCATCAGGTAGGGGCGCTCGAGCAGTTGCGCGGCGCGATGCGAACATCGTCGGGAGCGACGATGAACGAGGTGGCGCGCATGCAGCAGTGCGCGCTCAGCTCGGCGAGCGCGCTCGTGGACCGCATGATCCGGCTGGGTTTTGCCGAGCGACGGAATGATCCTGAGGATCGCCGGATCATCCGCATCGTTCCCACACCGCTCGGCGAGCAGATGCTGCTTCGGTTCGACGAGGCGCGCAAGGCAGTCGCGCTCGAGGCCCTCGCGCCCTTGAGCGACCAGGACCTCGAGACGCTCGTGCGCTTGATGAGCACGATCGTCGACTGGCCAGATCCGGGACATGCCCGGGAGATTCCGCATGACTGAGGTGCTCGACCGCGCGGAGCTCAGCGAGGTTGCTCCCACCGGCGACGTCGTGCCGGCGGCTCCGATGAAGTCCGGTCGATTCGACTACAAGTGGATCGCGCTTGGCGTGGTGCTCCTGGGCACGATCATGACCATCCTCGACGCGACCATCGTCAACATTGCGATCCCGACGCTGCAGTCCGACCTCAAGGCGGGATCGTACGCCGACATCGCCTGGGTCGTGACCGGCTACATGCTCGCGCAGGGCGCGGTCATACCGATGGCGGGATGGGCAAGCGATAGATTCGGCACCAAGCGCCTGTACCTGGTGACCATCGCGCTGTTCACGGTGGCATCGATGGCCTGCGGGGTCGCGCAGAACCTTCCGGAGCTCGTCTTCTTCCGAGTGCTTCAGGGACTTGGCGGCGGCATGCTGATGCCGATCGGCATGACCATCATCATGCGAGCCGTCGGCCCCCAGAACATGGGCCGTGTCATGGGCATCTTCGGCATCCCCATGCTGCTCGCCCCAGCTGTCGGCCCGGTGCTCGGCGGTTGGTTCGTCCAGGATTTCTCCTGGCGTCTCATCTTCTACGTCAACGTCCCGATCGGGATCATCGCGTTCGTCTCGGCATGGCGATTCCTCACCGAAACCAGCAAGGCCGGCGGTCTTCGCCTGGACACGTTTGGATTGCTGACGGCACCGCCGGCGGCGGTCGCGATCATGTACGCCGTCGACCAGAGCACCACGCTCGGATGGACTTCGCTGTTCGTCGTCAGCATGCTCACCGGCGCGGCGATGCTCATCGCTGCGTTCGTGCTGGCGCAACTGGGTCGCCGGCGCATCGCGGCGCTGTTGATGGCGCCGCTGGCCGCGTTCCTGTTCCTCGTGGGGGTCCGCAACGGCCTCGTCGACGGCTGGACTGCGCTCGACACCATCGTTATGTTCGCTGGTGCCGCCCTGGCGCTCGTCGACCTTGTCATCGGTGATCGCGGGAATCCAGAGCCGCTCCTCCAGCTGCGTCTGTTCCGCGATCCCACCTTTTCGTGGTCGATGGGTCTCAGCTTCATCATCGTCACCGCACTCTTCGGCGGCATGCTCCTGTTGCCCCTCTATCTGCAGGAGGTGCACGGGTACAGTGCGCTCGAGACCGGCCTCCTGCTGTTGCCGCAGGCGGTCACCGCGGCGGTCGCGATGCCGTTGGGTGGATATCTCACCGACCGATTCGGTCCGCGTCCAGTGGTTGCAACCGGCATGGTGATGCTTGCGATCGGTGGGGTGCTGCTCGCGCAGATCCATCCCAATTCCAGCAACTGGCTCGTGGTCGCCGCCCTCCTGCTGCGCGGTTTCGCCATGGGCTTCTCGATGATGCCGTCGATGGCCGCGGCGATGGCGCGCGTTCCCCATCACCTCAGCTCGAGCGCGTCGAGCATCTCCAACAGCCTGCAGCGAATCGGCTCGTCGATAGGCATCGCGATTCTCGTTACGGTGCTCGCGGCGCAATTCAACACGGCCATTGCGCAGGCATCGTGCGCTCCATCGGCGGCGGTGCTCAGCGCCGCTGCCACGTCGGGGCATACGGTGACCAAGGCGGAGTTCTGCAGTGGTCTGCAGACGGAATTTGCCAGCTTGATCCAGAACGGGGGTCAGCCGAAGGCATCGGGCCACGTCTCGCCGGTCGTCGCGACCTTCAGCCGGAACTACGCCGCCGACGCCCTCAGCAACTCGTTCGACCGCACCTTCGCCTTCATATCGATTCTCACCATTCTCGGGGTGATCCCCGCGCTGTTCCTGCGCAGACCTGAGAAATCGGTCTCCGAATACGTGCCGGATGCCGCGTAAGGTTCTGGTTCTCGGCGGTACCGACTTCGTCGGTCCGGCCGTCGTCGGCGCGGCACTCGCGCATGGTGACGACGTCACGATCTTCCACCGCGGCCAGACGGGCGCAGCCCCCGATGGGGTTCGTGTCGTGCATGGCGATCGCACCAACGGCTCCCACCTCGATGCGGTTGCCGCCGAGCAATGGGACGTCGTCGTCGACGCCTGGTCGCGCGCGCCCCGCGTCGTGCTCGATTCGGCGAGAAGACTTGAGGCGAGCGCTGCGAGATACGTCTACATCTCCACGGTCTCCGTATACGCGGACCGGCACGAGGGTGCGCTCCACGAGACCTCCCTGGTCGTCGATGCGAGTCCCGACGCGGAGAGCACGGAGTACGCAGCGGACAAGCGCGGCGCCGAGCTTGCAATCGAGAGTGTCTTCGGCCTCGACAGGTCGCTGTTCGCCCGTCCTGGCCTCATCCTCGGTCCGCGCGAGAACATCGGGCGTCTGCCCTGGTGGCTCCGGCGCATCGCCGCAGGAGGCGACGTCCTGGCGCCGGGACCGCGTGAGAACCCTTTGCAGTACATCGACGCCCGGGATCTGGCGGCCTTCGCGATCGGCACCGCGCTCAGCGGAGCCGTCAATGTGCTGAGCGCGCCCGGACACACGACGATGGCCGAGCTGCTCGCGCTGTGCCAGACCGTCACAGGGTCCGGCGCCACGCTGACGTGGGTCGACGCGGAGTTCCTGCTCGCCCGCGATGTGCAACCGTGGGTGGAGCTGCCAATCTGGGTGCCGCCGATCGGTGAGCTGGCCGGCTTCTACACGGTCGACTCGTCACTCGCACATCGCTCGGGGCTCAGCTGCCGCTCGGTGCGGGAAACGGTCAGCGACACGTGGTCGTGGTTGCGTGCCAATCCCGAGTGGAGGCAGACCGTCATCGCGAATCGCCCTCGGGTGGGGATGGAGCCCGAGCGCGAAGCCGAGCTGCTCGCCGCCTGGGCGGATCAGCTGCCGGCGTCTCTGTAGCGCCGCCGGCGCATCGCCACCAGCTCGTCGATCGGGATCGCACTGAGCTCGTCGAGGTGGCGAATCACCGCGCCACGGATCGCGGCGATGACCAGTGGCGCGTGGGCGTGAGCACCGGGCGGCGGCTCAGGAATGAGCTCGTCGACGAGGCCGATGCGATGCGCCGTGTCGACGCCCGGACGCAACGCCGCCGCGGCGCGCGCGCGCTGCCCGGCGTCGCGGTAGAGGATGGCGGCGCAGGTCTCCGGCGGCGCGACCGTGTACACCGCATTCTCGAGCGCCAGCACGCGGTCCGCGAGCGCGAGCGCAAGTGCTCCGCCGGAGCCGCCCTCGCTGAGCACGATGCTCACCGTCGGCGTGCGCAGTCCGAGCATACACAGGAGCGCGTCGGCGATCGCCCATGCCTGGCCGCGCTCCTCGGCGCCGATGCCCGCGTGCGCGGCCGGCGTGTCCACCAGGCAGACCACCGGCATCGAGAACTTCTCCGCCTGGCGCATCAGGCGGATCGCCTTGCGATAGCCCTCGGGATGCGGCATCCCGAAGTTGTGCAGCGCGCGCGTCATCGGATCGGTGCCCTTCTCCTGGCCGATCAGCATCACCGAGCGGCCGCCGAGATGCGCGGGACCGCCGACAACTGCACGGTCGTCGCCGAAGAGGCGATCGCCGCGCAGCTCGGTCCAGTCCGGCGTTATCGCGGCGATGACCTGGAGCGCACGCGGGCGTTCGGGGTGGCGGGCGAGCTCGACGGCCGCGAACGCGACGCGTTCGCGGTCCGTCGTCTCGATGCTGGTGGTCACGGCCGACCCCGGTAGATCCGGATCAGTGTCCCGACCGTGGCGCGGAGGCGGCCGCGCTCGACCACTGCGTCAACCATGCCGTGGGCGAGCAGGAACTCCGCAGTCTGAAAGCCTTCGGGGAGCTTGTCGTGGGTCGCCTGCTCGATGACCCTGCCGCCTGCGAACCCGATTCGAGCGCCCGGCTCCGCGATGATCACGTCCGACTGCACGGCGAACGACGCGGTCACGCCGCCGAAGCACGGGTCTCCGAGGATGCTGACGTAGGGAAGCCTGACCGCGATCACATCGGCGACCGCCGCCGAGCAGCGCGCCATCTGCGCGAGCGAGGCGATCCCTTCCTGCATCCGCGCGCCTCCCGAGGTGCACACCGCGACAAGCGCGCGCTGTTCGGCGACAGCCAGCTCGCATCCGCGAGCGAAGATCTCGCCTGCGCCGCTCCCGAGCGACCCGCCGAGGAAGGCGAAATCCATGCACGCGAGCACCACCGGACTGCCCTCGATCGACGCCCTCGCGATCAGGAACGCCTCGTGCAACCCGGTGCGTTCGCGGGCGCGCGCGACGCGCTGGGGGTAGGGCACGCCGTCGTCGAACCCGAGCGGATCCCGGTCGCCGACATTGATCGCCAGGGTCTCGGCGGTGCCTGGATCGGCAAGCTGCTCGATCCGCTGGGCCGCACCGACCACGCCATGATGCCCGCATTCCGAACACACGTTGAGGTCGGCGGCGTACCGCTCGGCAACGAAGCGGCGCTGGCATCGCGGGCAGGCGACGGTTCCCGCGGTCGGGGCGGTCGGGCGGAGCTCCGGTCCCGGCGCCTGCAGCCTGCGACGCGGCGCCTGCCGCCGCGAGGTCACTGCGTCGGCGCGATCCATCGAAGAGCGATCCCGCCCCACACGACCCCGGATCCGAACGCGATGCAGACGATGCGGTCGCCCTGACGCACCCTGCCGGAGGCGACCGCCTCGGCGAGCGCGATGGGGATGGACGCTCCACTGGTGTTGCCGTAGCGGTCGATGTTGATGACCACGCGGTCGAGGGGAAGGTTGAGCCGCTTGGCGACTGCCTCGATGATTCGAAGGTTCGCCTGGTGAGGCACGAGCAGATCGACATCCTCGAGCGCCCACCCCGCTTCGGCGCACACCTCGCGCGCTGACTCGGCCATGCGCTCGACCCCGAGACGAAACGTGCCCTTGCCGTACATGCGCAGGCCGTCGGCGCCGGTCTCCTCTCCCGCCTTGGGACCGTAGTAGATGAGGTCCGCCTCGCCGCCGTCGGCGCCCCACTGCACCCCCTCGATGCCCCCGGCATCCGAGACGCCGATCACCGCCGCCCCGGCGCCGTCGCCGAACAGGACGCAGGTCGATCGATCCTTGTAGTCGATGAGCGAGGTCAGGGCGTCCCCGGCGATCACCAACACGCGGTTCATGCCGGAGGAGACGATGAGGCCCCGTGCGATGGTCATCCCGTACACGAAGCCGGCACACGCGGCCGCGATGTCGAAGGCGGGAATGCCGCCCAGCCCCATGCGTCGCTGCACCAGGCAGGCGGTCGAGGGCAGGGGCGTGTCGGGCGATACCGTCGCGACGATCAGGGCGTCGACGCTGTCCACCCCGGCGGCGGCCATGGCGCGGCGTCCGGCCTCCGCAGCCATCATCGACGTGGTCATGCCCGAAGCGACCTTGCGGCGCTCACGAATGCCTGTTCGTTCGAGGATCCAGGCATCCGATGTGTCGACCAACTTCTCGAGGTCGGCGTTGGTGATGACCTCGTCGGGGAGGTACGAGGCGATACCCAGGATGGCAGCGGTCCTGGTGGCACCGGGCATGAAGGGGGAGGGCGCAGACGCGGGGGCGCGAAGAATCGCCATCTGGAGCAGAAGCTTAAGCGAGGGCCGGTGGTTACGTCACCGATTCGCTGTTGTACGCTTCGCCGTCGAGATGCTCGCGAGCCTGGTTGCGGTCAACAATCCGTTCCCGTTCTCGATCAGCGGGTTCACCGGACTCACGGCCGCTCAGATCATCTCGTTCTTCATCGTGTTCGTCATCTTCAACGGATACGTGGTGCTCACCGTGATCGCGCTGGTCGGCTTCTACTTCACCGCCAAGCCTCGACACGGCGTGGTTCGAACGGCGGCAATCTGGCACTTCGTCGCGGTGCTCTGGATGCTCCTGGCGTTCATCGGCACCGTCTGGGGAGCGCCCGCGGAGAAGACCTTCCTCGGCGGCAGCGGTCTGGCAACCCTCGGCATCGGCCAGCGCGGCATCAACGAGTTCATCAGCATGGGCTTCGCGTTCATCGCCGTCGTCTGCATGACGATCGGCTTCGCTCGCGCCTCGGCTCAGAGCCGGGCTATACGCGAGGAAGCCCTCGCCGCAGTCTGATCGCGGCCGCCGCATCCACCCGGGCCCGCCGATCTCTGCGTCGGCTCCTGCGCGAGCTCAGTCACGCATGACGATGCGCTCCTTCGCCCGCTCGTCGCCTCCTTGACCTCGGCGGCCCGTGCGGCGCGGCGGCGGCGATCTCTGAATCTCTAGCGGAGAGAGAAGGAAAGGATCGAAGACGGATTCAAGAGGGCGAAGGCGCGCTGGACGGCGTGGGTCTCGTTGGTGATCGCGGTGATCCAGAGGGCCGAGAGGTTGGTCACCGGCAGAAAGTCGCCCGGGTGACGCTCGAGGTGGTCCTGGAGGTCGTTGCCCGGCGAGAGATGCACATCGCCCACCAGGGAGATGGCCGAGGTGTTGATCGAAGCCGCGTAAGGAACGGTCTCCCGCCACATCGCCGAGTTGCCGTCGGGCACCTCCTCGAGCGGACAGACGAGGATCACCCCGGACTTGGCGATGGTGACCCTCGGCTCGAGCCGGCTGAGCACCGGGTAGTTGGTCGACAGCGGCTCGGCTCTGGAGTTGCGTACCTGGAGGAATGCCCCGAACCGGTTGATGCTGTCGCTGAGGCGTTCCGCGCCGATCACCTCGAGTTCGCCTGTCAACCGGATGAAGGTGCCGTAGATCTCGACCTCACGCCATCCGCTCACTGGGCCGAAAGGCTACTCCCCGGCGCCCGCCTGGGGTGACGTACGGCGCAGGCGCGGTGTCGCCACGCGGTGACGTATCCTTTCGCCGGTCTGACGCTCCGAACATGAGATATGGAACGCCTCATCGTCGCTCTCCGCACCGACTTCGGATGCTTCGTCATCATCGTTGCATTCATCGTGATCATGATTTCGGCGATCGTCTTCGCCAACATCCTGACACCTCCCGCGAGCAATCCACTCCTCTAGGCGGATGAGCATCACCACGGCTTCGGACCAGGCGGCCTGCGGCGCCCGAGTCCCTACACTGTCGCCTGAACGAGCCCCTTCCTGAGGACTGTATGGCGCTGAATCCGTACGAATCTGCACGAGGAAGGATGCGTGCTCGCGCGGAGACGACGCGACGCCAGTTCCTGATGATCATGGGCGGGCTCGCCGCGCTCGGAGCCACGCTGTTCGGCAGCATCGAGGTCCTCAGGTTCATGTTCCCCGTCGCCTCGGACAACGCACCCGCGCTCTTCAAGACAGCGTTCACCTTCCAGCAGCTCACCGGCGGCGTCCAGGGTGGCAAGGCGGTCAACCCGGCGAACGTTCTGTCGGAAACCGACAAACGCGTGACGGTGGTGCTCGACAACGCCGGCATCTATGCGGTCTATCTGGTGTGCACTCACCTCGGCTGCACTCCCAACTACGTCACCGACGTCACCATCGGGTCCGGCGTCTCGCCGACGGTCGCAGAGGCGCGTGGCGTGCGCGCTCCAACCGACCGGCTTCCCAACGGCTGGGCATGCCCCTGTCATGGCAGCCGCTACTTCATCGACTCGACCAACTTCTACGGCCCTGCGCCAAGGCCGATGGACTGGGTCAACATCGAGGTCACCCCGGACGGATTCTTCGCCGTCGACCGGGGGGCACTTGTCGCGACACGTGGCCCTGGGAACAACACTGCGCCAGAATGGCGGCTGCTGGTCGACACACTGAAAAGCAACGGCAAGACCCTTGGGGTCTAAGAGGAGGCGGGTTTCGCACATGAGGGGTCTCGGCAGATGAGCGCGACGCCGGGCGCCAATCCGCTGCGCGCCTTCGTGGCGCAGCTCTGGGGATCGGTCTTCCGTCACGGACTCCCCGCCAACGACAAGGTCGCCGCACGCACAGCGCTCACCAACTTCTTCCTGCACATCCACCCGGTGCGGGTCAAGAAGTCAGCGGTGCGCGTGTCCTACACGCTGTGCCTCGGCGGGCTGTCGTTCTTCCTCTTCATTCTCCTGACGATCACCGGCCTCTTCCTGATGTTCTATTACATCCCCTCGGTGGATTCGGCATACCAGAACGTCAAGGATCTGCAGTTCGTCGCGGTCTTCGGCGACATCATCCGCAACATGCACCGCTGGGCCGCGCACGGCATGGTGATCACCGTCTGGCTGCACATGTCGCGCGTGTTTTATCAGGGCGCGTACAAGCCTCCCCGGGAGTTCAACTGGGTGATCGGCACCTTCCTGCTCCTGACCACGCTCCTGCTGTCATTCTCCGGCTACCTCCTGCCCTGGGACCAGCTCGCCATCTGGGCGATCACCGTGGGCACGAATATGGCCAAGTACGCGCCGATCGTCGGCCCGTACACCAGATACCTCCTGCTTGGTGGCAACCAGGTAGCACAAGGTGCTCTGATTCGTTTCTACGTCTTACATGTGATCGCCCTGCCCCTGATCGGCTTCCTGCTGATGGTCGTACACTTCTGGCGCGTCCGTAAAGACGGATTCACGGGAGGGCTCTGATGGCGACTGTCGTCGAGGGACGCGACCCCCGCGGAGTTGATCCTCGCGGGAACGGCCCACGGGAGGCCGTCACCCCGCGTCCGCAAGTACCGATCTCCGGACCCGAGCTTGCGAACACGCCGCTGGTCATTCGCCGGCGCGAGGACGAGGAGACGGTGGTCACCTTTCCGTTCCTGGTATGGCGTGAGTTTCTCGCCGGACTGGGTGCGTTCGTGTTCCTCATGCTGGTCTCGATCCAGATCAACGCTCCGCTCCTGCAGCGGGCCAACACATCGATCACCCCCAACCCAGCAAAAGCCCCCTGGTATTTCGTCGGACTTCAGGAGCTCCTCGAGCGCTTCCCGCCGATCATGGCCGGGGTCGCCTTCCCAAGTTTCGTCATCATCTTCATGATCCTGACGCCTTACCTGGATCGCAACCCGAGCCGGCGTCCTCAGGACCGCAAGGTGGCGATCGTGCTCTTCATCGTCTTTGCCTGTCTCTCCGTCGCGTTCGTCGTCATCGGCGAGTTCTTCCGTGGCCAGGCGTTCAACTGGGACTGGACCCTCCTTCTCGGCCACCCGGGGCTCAGCTCCCCGGTATGAGGACACGGGTGCTCTTTGTCGGACTTGGCGTCGCGCTGCTTGCGTTGGTCGCCTGGGCCGCGTACAAGGACACCTCCGCCCGTGGGTACATCGCGATTCAGCAGCAATACCAGAAGGACTACCCGACGTCGGACTTCAACGTGCAGATCCAGCAGCTGTTCCCGAGCTTTCCGCAGGCGACGATCCAGGGCGACACGTATAGGGTGGAGCGCTGCATCTCCTGTCACGTTCCGGACATCGGGACCGTCGGGCCGGTGGCGGCAGCGCAGCGGCTCAGCCAGGACTTCTTCAAATACGAGCCGGCCGCAAAGCAGATCGCCGCGGCGTACCACCTGAGCGGCATCCACCCCGCGTACATCACCACGAATGGCGGCAACTACCCTCCGTCAGAGAGCTATGCGGCGTACGGCGCGGATGGATTCACGTCCTTCACCTACACGCCCTACACAGCACCCGGTCAGGCGGCCGCAAAACCGGTGACCGTGCAACAGCCGGGACCGCTCCCCTCGTTCCTGAACCCGGCGACCGACTATGGGGTCAGCGGGACCCCGACCGGGAAGCTGGGGATTGACCAGGTCGGCTGTATCGTGTGCCACAACGGCAACCGGCTCGGCCTCGACCAGACCACCGCCCATCAAAACCTCATCGTCAACCCCGTGTACGCCTACACCGAGGGCGCTCAGCTCTACTACCAGAACTGCGCGCGCTGCCATGGCGGACTCGGTGAGGGTGGCGCGGGACCGCCCCTCAACAACCAGGATCGTCTCGGCTTCTTCAACGAGGACTATTACTACCGGTGCATCGAATACGGCTTCACCGGGTTCGAGCACTACAGCACGATCATGCCCAACTGGGGATCGATCGCCAGCGACTACGCGGCCAACGGGTCGCCCGCTCCAGGGGGCGGCTCGATCGTGAACCAAAAGCGCGTGTTGAGCGAGGCGCAGATCAACCTCCTCATACAGTTCATCCGTCAGTGGGAGAGCTACACCACCGTCCCATGAGCACAGCACCATGAAACGCCGCGGCACCTTCGCGAGGAGCCTGATCGGCACGCTCGTCATCTTCGTCGGATTGCTCATCTTCACCTTCCTGCTCATCTACGGGGAGTTCCTCCTCGAGAACTTCAAGGCGCACTGAGCAATGTCGCTACGAGGATCACGCTGTGAGTAGTCAGCTCTATCCCGGTGAGGCCGGTTGGGGCGACGTCCTGTTCGTCGCCATCTGGGCTTTCGGCACGTTGCTCCTCGCCGCCTACTACGTCTACCGGGCCTTCGTCAGCCGATGAGGCCGGAGGCTCAGGTGGGCGGCCGCGCCCGTGGTGCGTGTCCTGGCGCCTGCCGTGGCCGCTGAGGCCCGCGGCGTCAAGCCACTCCGCCGCCCCAATCCGCAGATCGCGGTTGGACTCGCGCTCGTCCCCGGTCTCGGCCAGCTCTACAACGGGCAGCCGCGCAAGGCGCTCTTCTTCTTTCTGTGGACCGTGTTCACCATCGGGCCCGCCGTCCTGCTGATCGTCGGTGGCCAGTCTGTCGGCCACGCCCTGCTGACCAGGCACCTCGGGGCGCTGTTCCTGCTCGTCGCCCTGCTCTCGGTGTTCGCGTTCCTCAGCCTGTTCCTCGCGGGGCTGTTCATCTGGGCAAGTTCGGCGATCGACGCGTGGCAGAGCGCGGTCGCGATCGGCGCCGGCGATCACGAACGGGCCGCGAGCCGGAGGATGTTCCGTCTATGAAGCCCCCCGGTCCGATCGCGATGATCGCCCGGCTGCGCCGGCGCCAACGATCGACCGCGACGGGCGAGGCCCTGCCGGACCCTTCGGTACCGCCCGGCAACCGTGGGTCCTGGGACCGGGCCGCATTGATCAATACGGACATCACCGAGTTGGTCAAGAACCAGATCCACACCAAGACCAGCCCGTGGCAGAAGTGATGCAGCACGCGCGATCCGGAGCGTCGATCGCCTCGGTTTGCCCGCTCGAACGCTGCTATGCGATCATCCTGCGTCGCGGATGAACGTGCTCGCAGCGTCGACCTGTTGCGTCAACAACGCCGGGGTCTTTGGCAACGGCGGGTCCGTCAGCGACCGGGCGCTCGGGGTCTATGCGGCGGTCTTCTGGTCGTCCGTGGTGCTCGGAGTGATCGTCACCGGTCTGCTCATCTATGCGTTCATCAAGTTTCGCCGTCGCAGCGACGACGACGAGCCCTCGCAGTTCCACGGCAATACGCGGCTGGAGATCGCCTGGACGCTCGTGCCACTCGCGACCTTCCTCTCGCTCTTCGGGCTCACCGCGGTCAACATGCCGTTCATCAACGACATCCACGCCGGCAGTCAGTACACGGTGACGGTGATCGGCCAGCAGTTCAGCTGGACGTTCGATTACGGCACCACCTCGAACGGTGCACGCATTCGTAGCTTCGGCACGCTGTACGTCCCGATGAACACGGATGTCGCTCTCGATATCGTGTCGACGGATCCACCCTGCAACGCCAAGCCGAACGTTTCTTCCGGCAGCACGCTTGCAAAGGCGATCTCGACCGAGGGATGCGGCGTCAATCACAGCTTCTACGCTCCCTCGCTCGGACAGCAGATGAACGCGATCCCGGGCGATGTCAACAGCGCTCCGATCGATGCGCATCAGGGAACCTACTACGGTCAATGCACCGAACTTTGTGGGGTTGGACACGCGACGATGACCTTCGTCGTCGTGTCGCTCCCAATGAATCAGTTCCAGTCGTGCGTGTTCGGTAATCCCGACGGGTCGATCGACGCCACCAGCAAAGCGTGCACTCTCGGAGGATCCTGATGGCGGTCATGGACGCGACTCTGCCCCGGGCACGATTCGCCCGCTACGACAAGTCGAAAGGGATCCTCGGGTGGCTGACCACCGTGGACCACAAGAAGATCGCGATCATGTACCTGTTCCTGACGTTCTTCTTCTTCCTGATCGGCGGTGTCATGGCGCTGCTCATCCGCATTCAGCTGGCCGAGCCGCAGAACACGTTCCTCACTGCCGAGCAGTACAACCAGGTCTTCACGATGCACGGGACGACGATGATCTTCCTGTGGATCATCCCGGTCTGGGCAGGGTTCGGGAACTACATGGTGCCGCTCCTGATCGGGGCCCGCGACATGGCGTTCCCACGCGTCAACGCTCTCTCGTTCTGGCTGCTCCCGCTCGGGGGCCTGGTCATGTACTCGGGCTTTCTGGTTCCCGCGACGACACACGCCGGTATCCTCTGCCCAGGTGGTCCGGGTAGCGCGGGATGGACCGGGTACGTACCGCTGACCGGTGCGCACTACAGCTGCAGCATGGGCCAGGACCTCTGGATCATCGGGTTGCACCTCGTCGGTATCTCCTCGATGCTCGGCGGCGTCAACTTCCTCGCGACCATCCACAACATGCGCGCCAAGGGGATGACGTGGGGCCGGTTGCCGCTCTTCGTGTGGGCGCAGGAGATCACCGCCGCGCTCGTGGTGCTCGCATCGCCGTTCCTCGCCTCCGGGCTCGCGATGAACCTGCTCGATCGTCAGATCGGCACCAACTTCTTCGATCCGGTCAACGGCGGGAGCGCGCTGCTCTACCAGTTCGTGTTCTGGTTCTACTCGCACCCCGCCGTGTACATCATGGTCCTGCCGGCGTTCGGCATCATCAGCGAGATCATTCCCGTGTTCAGTCGAAAGCCGATCTTCGGCTACAAGGCGATGGCGGCCTCGATCGCGGCCATCGCCGTGCTCGGGTTCATCGTCTTCGTCCACCACATGTTCGTCACCGGCCTCCCGCTCGTGGTGCAGACGTTCTTCGCCTTCACGACGTTCATCATCGGGGTCCCCACGGGAGTGAAGATCTTCAACTGGCTTGCGACCCTGTGGGGAGGGAGCATCAAGTACGACACGCCGATGCTCTTCGCGTGCGGCTTCCTGCTGATGTTCCTGATCGGTGGCATCGACGGCGTCTATCTCGGCAGCCTGGCCGTCGACCGTCTCGTGCACGGCACCTACTGGGTCGTTGCGCACATCCATTACGTGCTGTTCGGCGGCAGCGTCATGGGGGTGTTCGCTGCGTTCTATTACTGGTTCCCGAAGATGACCGGCAGATTTCTCAGCGAGAAGCTGGGCAAGCTGCATTTCTGGACCCTGTTCATCGGCATCAACCTGACGTTCTTGCCGATGCACGCGCTTGGCATCCTTGGCATGCCGCGCCGCATCTACACGTATCTCGACAACCGTGGCTGGGGGGATATCAACTCGCTGGTCACCTTCGGCGCGTTCGTGATCGCGATATCCGTGACCATCTTCCTGATCAACTTCGTCATCAGCATGCGGGCGCCGAAGACGGCACCGGACGATCCCTGGGAGGGGAACACGCTCGAGTGGGCAACGTCATCACCCCCACCGGCATGGAACTTCGACGAGGAGCCCGAGGTGCTCAGCCTGCGCCCGGTCCGAGACAAGCGACTCGCGCGCAAGAAGGCTGCTGCGGGAGCGCCCGCGTAGTCCTGGTGAGGCGGTGATCCCCTCGCGGCCTTCCGCAGGCTTCCGCCGCCTTGCGGTGGCGACCGCGGTGGCGACATACCTGCTGATCGTCTGGGGCGGCATCGTCAGGGTCACCGGCAGCGGCAATGGCTGTGGCACGCAGGACCAGTGGCCCCTCTGCCACGGCTCGTTGCTGCCCGCGTGGCAGCTTCAGACCTTGATCGAGTTCACCCACCGCTGGATCGCGTCCATCTGCGCCATCCTTGTGGTGATCCTCACGGTCGCCGCGTGGCGGCGCTCGCAGCGTCAGCACCGTCGCATCGTGGTCGCGACCAGCATTGCTGCCGCACTGTTTGTGTTGCAGATTGCCCTCGGGGCCCTCGCGGTCGAGTTCAACCTCCCCGGCGGCGTGGTGATGATCCACCTCGCCAACGCGCTGCTCCTGTTCGCGGTACTCATCTACGTTGCGGTGCTCGCATACACCGTGGGCACGGCGGCCCGGAGCCCGAGCCTGTCTGCGGCGCGGTTGCCCTCGGTGAAACGGCCGGCGATCATCGCCGTCGCGGCCACATACCTCGTGGCACTGAGCGGCGCGTTCGTGGTCGAGACCGGCTCAGGGGCCGGCTGCACCAGCTGGCCCGTGTGCGGGAGTGGGTTCTCGCTGCCCTCCGGTCAGCCGGCCACCATCAACGTCGCGCACCGCCTGGTCGCCCTCGTCGTCGTCGTGCTCCTCGGCGGACTCATGGCGGTGATCGCGCGCCGGCGCCGAGGTGAACGCGTGATTCGCGCCGGCGTGATGGCGGTCAACCTCATGCTCGTCCTTCAGGTCGCCGCAGGCGCGCTGGTCGTGCTCCTCGGCCTCCCTGCGTGGGTCCGCGGCCTGCACATAGCGCTGGCCTCGCTGCTCTGGGGCTCGGTCGTCGCGGTTGCAGCCTTGAGCATGTACCCGGTGGATGAGGCGGCGCCGGCGGTGGCCACCACTCGAACTGACGCGCTCCGTGGGCAGGCCAAGGTGGCCCAGTCATGACCGTGGCGATCAGCCTCGAGGCACTCCCGCGCCGGCGCGTCGCGGACGTGGTGCGCGACTACATCTCGCTCACCAAGCCACGGGTGATCCTCCTCCTCGAGGTGACCGCCGTCGCGGCCATGGTGATCGCCGCTCGCGGCTGGCCGGGATGGCGGCTCGTGTTGCTGACCTTCGCCGGCGGCTGGCTCGCCGCCTCGGGTGCGAACGCCATCAACTGCTGGTTCGACCGGGACATCGATCTCACCATGGGCCGCACCCGGACCCGGCCGCTCCCGGCAGGTCGAATCGAGCCCCGTCAGGCACTCAGCTTCGGCATCAGCCTTGGCGTCGCGTCCTTCGTGCTCCTGACGCTGACCGTCAACCTGCTCTCCGCGGTCCTCGCGCTGACCGCGCTGCTCTTCTACGTCCTCGTCTACACGATGTGGCTGAAACGGTCGTCGATGCAGAACATCGTGATCGGCGGCGCGGCTGGCGCAATCCCTCCGCTGGTGGGCTGGGCGGCGGTGACTGGAAGCCTCGACATCACCGCGGTCTTCCTCTTCGCGGTCGTCTTCTACTGGACCCCGCCGCACTTCTGGGCGCTGTCACTCCTGATCAAGAACGACTACGCCCGCGCCGGCGTGCCGATGCTCCCGGTGGTGCAGGGCGACCGCCAGACCCGATACCAGATCGTGCTCTATACGGTCGTGCTCTGCCTGGTGACGGTGCTGCCTCTGCTCACCCGCTCCTTCGGGGCCGTCTACCTCGGAGGAGCGGCGATACTCGACGCCGTGCTCCTCACCGATGCGGTCGTGGCTTCCCGGCGGCCGTCTGCGCGCTCGGCGCGGCGGCTCTTCTACCATTCCATGATCTACCTGGCCCTGCTCTTCGCGGTGATGGCGATCGACCGCGTGACGGGCCTTTGAGGAGGTGCCCCGGTGAACCGAAAGCTCGCTCGCAGGAACATGCGCATGGGCGTGTTGATGTTCATCATGCTGTTCGTCCTCATGGGGGCAGCCTTCGCGTGGGCGGCGATCTTCCTCTCGGTGACCAAATGAGGTTGCTCCGGTGAGCGACACCGCGGTCACCACCCCCGAGGACGCCGGAGACGAGCACGCGCACCAAACGCCCCATCTTCCGTCCCCAAGCTTCGCGCCCATCAACGTCGCACTCGCGCTCGCGATCACGCTGACAGGCTTCCTCACCGACATCCGCAACCTGGTCGGCCCGCTCATGTGGGGGATCGGTCTGCTCTATCTGATCGCCTCGTGCCTCTTCTGGGCTCGGGCCGCGAGACGTGAGTACCTCGACCTCCCGGAGGACGGAGGGCACTGACGGCTCAGCTGGGGCTCGGCGACTGGACGTGGGATCCCACGGTCATCTGCGGCTTGGTTGCGGTCGCTGCCGGTTACATCATCGCGATGCGCCGCGGAGCCATCGCGGCCGACGACGACGTCAGCCCCTGGCTTCCCAATCAGCGCTGGCGTCCTGTGCTGTTCTTCAGCGGATTGCTGATCACCTTTATTGCGCTGCAATCGCCGATCGACCGCGGTGGCGACCTGTATCTCTTCTCGATGCACATGGTGCAGCACATGCTCTTGATGATGGTGGCGCCGCCACTGCTCCTCCTCGGAATTGCGGGCGCACGGCCCGCGCCGCGAGAGCGGCACACCGCGTTGCGAACCATCTGGTGGGCGGTGACCCGGCCGTGGCCGGCTGTGGCGATCTTCAACGCCGTGCTCCTCTTCTGGCACATCCCCTCGCTGTACGACACGACGCTGACCACAGTGCCTGTGCACATCATCGAGCACCTCAGCTTCATCGGCGCCGGAATTTTGCTGTGGTGGGGTGTCGTCGACCCGATACGTGACGAGCGAACGGTCTCCATCAGCTCGCTGACCAAGATTGCCGCCCTGAGCATTGCGGGGATTCCACCCACCATCCTCGGGATCGTCTTCGCGCTCGCGCCGGCACCCATCTACAGCTTTTATGTGCAAGCGCCGCGCCTGTGGGGATTGTCTGCGCTGACCGATCAGCAGTACGGCGGGGTGATCATGCTCGGGGTCGGCAACATCGTGTACTTCATCGCGATCATCGTGGTGTTCATGCGTCTGTTCACCGACCCGGGACGTGACGAGGAGATTGCCGCCGATCGGATCGCCGAGGCACTCCGATGAGAGCCGAGGCCGTATGGCTGAACCCATCCTTTAGGATGCAACGAGGAGAAAACGCTTGATTCATCTGCGGGCACTTGCGGTGGGATTGGTCGCCTGCGTGGCGATTGCGGTGATCGCGTGCGGCAATGGCAATCCCAACCAGACCGGCACCAATTCGGGGGGCGGTGGAACCTGCAATGGTTCGGCCAAGGTGAGTGGACTCGGAACCGTCGCGATGACCATTGATGCGACCGACAACCTCGTCTTTGTCCCGGCGACGGCGACCGCGCAGGTCGGCCAGGTCATCGAGTTCAAGAACAGCGGCTCGGTCCCGCATACGGTCACCTTCCTGGACAACAACGATGGCTGCCTGACAGACAACACGCTGAACCCGGGATCGACCTGGGATGTGATGTTCAACGCCCCGGGCACCTACAAGTACCTGTGCACGATTCATGCTCCGAACATGAAGGGCTCGCTCACCCTCACCGGGTCGGCCGGGGGTCCGTCGGCTTCCACATCTGCATCCCCCGGAGCGTCCGCCACCGCATCGGCATCGCCGTAGCGCACGCGCGGAAGGGGAAACCGTGACCACGCTCGAGAACCGGCCGAACACCGCGCTCCTGATCATCGACGTGCAGAACGGAGTCGTCGACGGGGCGCACCAGCGCGACGCGGTCGTCGCCAACGTCGGCAGCCTTGTCGAGAAGGCGCGGAGTGAAGGGGTCCCGGTTGTCTGGGTCCAGCACTCCGACGAGCAGACGGTGCGTGGGAGTGCGGAGTGGCGGATCGTCCCCGAGCTGACGCCGGGCGACGACGAGCCGCTTGTCGAGAAGAATTACGGCGACTCATTCGAGGACACCACCCTGGAGACCGTACTGCGCGGCCTCGACGTCGGACGGCTCGTCGTCGCCGGAGCACAGACCGATGCGTGCATCCGCTCGACGCTGCACGGCGCTTTCGTCAGGGGGTACGACGCGACCCTTGTCAGTGACGCGCACACGACGGAGGACCAGACGGCGTGGGGTGCGCCGCCGCCGGACCAGGTCATCGCGCACACGAACCTCTACTGGAAGTACCAGACCGCGCCCGGGCGGACCGCCGGGACCGTCGAGACCAAGGAGGTCGACTTCGGGAGGACTGCCTGAACGCAGAAACTAGCCCGCGCTCTGCGTCAGATGCACGTCTCCGGCCAGGACTCGGTGAACTTCGCCGCCGGACGCCACCAGGAGCGCGCCGTCGTCGGCGACGTCGATCGCCACCCCGGCCATGACTCCTGCGCCACTCTGGACGCTCACCGGCATACCCAGTCCGGTCGCGTGCCGGCGCCAGTCGCCGACCACGGCGGCGATACCTCCCTGCTCGAGCGTGTCGAGGCGTCCCCACAGGGCATCGCCCCACGCCCGCAACAGCCTTTCGGCACCGGGAGGATGCGCGACGAGCGTGTGCAGGCTGACGCCCGCGACCCCCGCGGGGAACCGATCCACGCTGAGGTTGAGGCCGATCCCGAGTGCGACGGCGACCCGACCCTCGGACGCCGATCCGGGCGCGACCTCGCTGAGAATCCCCGCCAGCTTGGCGCCGTCCACCAGCACGTCATTCGGCCACTTCAGTCGCGCCACCACATCGCATCCGGCCAGGAGCGCGTCGATGACCGCGAGCCCCGCGGCGAACGGGATGCCCGCTGTGACGGCAGGGGAGCGGCGAAGCAGCACTGAGGCGAGCAGAGCCGAGCCGGGCGGCGCTGTCCACGCACGGCCCTGCCTGCCCCGACCCGCGGTCTGCTCGTTCGCCAGGCAACAGAAACCCTCGGCGGCTCCACTGCGAGCGGCGCGCAGGACGACGTCCTGGGTGCTCGTGGTCCGCGCCACTCGTCTGAGACTCAGTGCCGGAAAACGCGCTTCTTGACCGGTTCGATCGGGCGACATACGATGGAGTCCTATCTGGGGTAGGAAGACCGGAGGGTGGTGGACTAATGATCCAGGAGACTTGCGTGGAGATCGGTGAGCTGGAAGCTCGCTGGACCTCCTTGAGGGAAGCACGCAATGCGCGCCGGCAGAAAATCCGCTACATCGACGAACTGATCGACGCCTTCGAGAAGCTCAACCTCGCGGACGAGGTCGAGGTGCCGTACGAGCTCGTCGGACGGGCGGTGGCGCTGGTGCCCAATGACGTCCTTGTCGCCGGGCGCTCACCCGGCGAGCTGATGATCTCGGAGTGGATGGATGCACTCTACGAGGTGCAGGACAGCCTGATGTTCACCGCCGAGGACGAGTCGGACTGAGGCCTATACTGGGCGCGGTGGTCCCGGCGAGCCGCGACGGGCGCCCGTAGCTCAGTTGGATAGAGCGCCGGCCTCCGGAGCCGGGTGCGGGGGTTCAAGTCCCTCCGGGCGTACCACCGGCACGCCTGGGTGCCCCTTGGCGTCAAGGCCATCTTGGTGGATCAGACGGCTCTCATGTGGTGGCATAGTCGCTCCTTGCTGGTGGATCAGCCGCCTGTCAACTGGTGGAATGGCCGCCACGCAGACCTCAGCGGCCCTGCTGCAGCACGAAGTGATATGAGAACGGCCCGACGCCGTTGTTGACGACGAGCTCGTAGGTTCCCGTCTCCTGGATCGTGAAGGCGCTGCCCTGACTGCAGTCGATCGCGATCACCGGGGTCCCGTCGGCCTTTCGGAGGTCGACAAAGGCATTGGCGGGGCCGATCGTGCAGCCGTTGCCGTACAGATGGAAGCTGTCGCCGGCGGCGGCGCTGAAGATGTAGATGTCCTCGGTCGCCTGGTCGGGGATGTTTCCAGTAATGGTCTGCCCGTATGACGTCTGGAACCTCTGGTCGTGGCGTTCGAACCGGATGGGGACCCCGAAGCTCCGCTGACCCTTCATGTCGGCGTTGGCGACCAGCGTGTAGGTGCCGGTGATGGTGAGGGCGAAGCGGCCGTGGAGGCAGATGCGCAATCCAAGCTGGACGTCACTGGGATTCAGTATCGTGCCGTTGGGATCGACCAGCGCGAACACCAGGCCCCCGTCATCGCATTGCGGAAAGCCGATGTAAAGCACATCGCCCGCGCTCGCCGGGAAGGTGAAGGACTTCGTCTCGTGTGGATCGGCGACGACACCCGCGTCGACGAGCGTGTTGAGCGCACCCGTCACGGGTGCCGGGGTGCCCGTCGCTGCCGGCCCCGTTCCGCTACCCGACGAAGTGACTGGGAACGCCGGCAGGTTGCGCGCGAGCGCCGCCTGCACCGTCATCACCGTCTGGGCCTGCGCGTAGTGGCTGAGCACGGACTGGTCGGCATGTGTCGCGGACGCATCGATGATGCAATCCTGAAGCAGGTACGTGTCGGTGATGCCTTCCGCCTGGCACCGAGCCTTCAGCGTCGCAGCATTCGGAGCACTGTTCGCATCGATGTGCTGACTCGGGAAGGAGCGGTTGGTGAACGTGGCGGTCGATTGCCCGGGGCCATACGTGAAGAGCGATGCCGCTTGTGTGATGCGCCACGAATCCGCATACGCGCCGTCGAGGATCTGCGCGGTCACCGCAGTGCCCAGGAGCGTGCCATTCGCGTACGCGAGATCATCCGCCTGGCTCCCGTTGTCGTTGCCGAGCAAACCGGTCAGCTGGCCGCGCCGTGCGGCTGATGGGGTCACCGTGACGCTGATGCCGAACCGGCTGAACTGATCGACCCGGACCTTGGTGCCGTCAGCCGACTCGACCACGTAGCCGACGCCTGCCTCGGTCCCGAGGCGTTGCAGGGTCCCGCTGCCGACCGCACGTTGCTCCTGCTGCACGACCGTGCCGTCGACTCGAGCGACGATCGTCGCGTTCTCGAGGGCGATCGTCACGCGATGGGCTTCGAGCTCGGTGGCCACGGCGACATTGGCGGCGACCGATTGCGAACCCGCGAGCGGAACCGCACGTGTCTGGACGAGGAAGTCGCCGGTCGTCGAGCGCACCAGGGTGAACTCACCGGCAGCCTGCAGGTCGTAGCCCTTGCCGTCGAACGTGAGCATGTGAGGATCGCCCTCGGAATGACCACCTTGCGGCATTGGGGTCTCAGGCTCGCCGCCGCCACCGCCGCCGCCCCCTCCACCACCAGGTCCGGGCGACCCCGCGGGAGGTGGATTGTTGTCGGGCTGCTTGCAGAACTTGTCGAGGGAATCGCCAGAGGCGTACGCGGCGAGGCTGGCGTCACCGCCGTCGAGCCCCACGGTGATTGGAGAGGTCGCAGGGATGGTGTGCTCCGACGCTCCCGGACTCCCATCGGGGCATTTGCAGCCACCCTGCTTGAGGCAGAGCGCCAGCGGCGCCGAGCTGTCGAGCGTCTTGTCCACCGTGTAACCGGTGTCGTGTGCCTTCCCGTATCCCGACGCGAGGTTGACCACGAGGATGTCCGCGCCGCCCTCGATCACCGTCTGGGCCGCCTGATACGGGCCGAACAAACCGATCTCCTGCGCGTCGCCGTTGGCGATGGTGATCGACCGAGGTGAAGGCCCGCCGGTTGGCGGTGTGCCCGGACCCCCCATGTGCCAGTCGCTCTGCGCCTGGTCCTCGTAGTAGCTGCCACCCCAGGTGCTGTAGAACCTGCTGCTGTCGCTGCTCATCAGCACTGAGAGCGCGGCGGAGTCCTGGCCACCGACGTTGGCGGTGACCATCGGAAGCAGGAGCGGCCAGATCTTTTCCTGGTCACCGGCGAGATCGCCCTCGTGGCCGTACACGCCGACGGCGTCATAGCTCCGATCGTTGTACTTGGTCGCGGGCGTGAATGCGTACTTGGACCAGATGGTCGCGACGACCGTTGTGGTGGGGTGCAGGTCCTCCATCACCCACGTGGCTTGACCTTCTCCGATCCACGCACTCAGGCTTGCTGCGTTCTTGTTCGAACCGGCCTGCCGCTGCTGGTAGCAGTGGAAGACCTCGTGGGACATGATCGCGGCGACGTCCTCGGAGGTGACCGTGTTCATCTTCGGGGCGTACACGGTGATGTGGCAGCCGTCCGGCGCCACGATCCATTTCACCTCCGGGACGATCTGCAATTCGTAGAACGTCGTCACCGCGTACTCCTTGGTCATGTCGTTCGACACATCGATGACGAAGGCGCTGATCGGAGGTGCGCCGAGCTTGGCGCTCTCCTCGCCGTTGGCAATCTGCGCCAGCTGGAGGTAGTCGGCCGCTGTGTATGCGCTGAGGACGTAGCGAGCGAGCTGCGCGTGCGCCGGTGCAGCCACTCCGGAACCGCGTCGGGTGCCGGGCTGGACGGTTGCCGACGCCGGGGCAGCGGTCGTCCCCGGACCGGAGATCGTCGTCGCCGAGGTGAGCAGCCTGGTCGCTGCGTTCTGAATTCCCCTGGGCAGCGATGTCCACTCAGCCTGGAGATCGAGCACCGCCTGGGTCCCGTCGAGTCCGGCCGCGGATTTGATGCCGCTCACCGACACGCCGGGCAGCGGCCCGACGTCGAGCACGAAGAGCTGCTCAGCGCGTTGCGGCGTGAGACCCTGCGTGCGGATCGCGGTAAGCAACTGGTCCTCGCTGGTGAGGCCCGCCGTCCCTGCGGTTCCGCGTAGTGGCGTCGTGGGTGTTGGCTGCGGGTTCGTCGTCGAGCACGCGGAGACCGCGAGCAATGCGAAGGCCGATGCGATCACGAGCCCGAGCCGGGCGGGTCTCTCGACCACAGCCCCACGAACGCATTGAGCGCGGAGCAGGTCCATCAGCCGCAACCCTAAGCGGATGCCTTCGGGTTGCCTTAAGGCAGCGTGAAGGAACCAGTGCGGTGGGCGTTCTCACCACCACTCGAACGGGCGGCCATCCCAGGCATCGAGGCGTGGATAGGTCGGGTCGGCGGCAAGCTCCGACACGCGATGGCCGAACGCCTCCACCTCCGCCTCGCTGAGCAGACGTCGCAAGCGCGTTCGCAAAGCCGCGGTTCGCGTCTCGTCGCCGGCAAGGCCCTGGACGCGTTTCGCCAACCGCGGAGAGAGAGCGGAACCACCCAGCGCGATCAAGGCGGTGCGCTGGCGTGGGTACGGAAGGAAGCTCAGCGCGTTGTCGATGGCGCAGACGTTGGGTCCGTCGACCACCAGGAGATGGGCTCGCTTGCGGTCCGCGTTGTTGATCAGCACGTCGAGCAGCGCAACCGCGCGAAGCTGCGCCTCGAGCCGCTCGGCCTGCGCAGGCGTCAACCCCTCTTCGAGAACGTGCACGAAGCGCTGTACCGAACCGGGGCCCAGCGGACCGTCTCTGAGCACGGTGACGGGAACGCGATGGAGACCGAGCGCGGCGTCGACGAGATACGCCGCCACCTCGCGCAGGTAGAGCGTCCTGCGGGGGAAGTCCCAGAGGGGGCGCTCGCCCCGGACCGGCTTGTACACGGCTCGAAGTGGCTGAGCCGGAGCTGCGGGGTCCGGGGCATCCAGCTCGAGCAGGAAGACGCCGTTGCTGCCGTAGACGACCTCCCCGATGCCCTCGATCCGCGCCTCCGCGAGGGACCTGGCGACCTCCGCATCCCGTGGCGCGGCGCCGTCGGCGGGACCTGGAGCAAGCGCGGCCTCGAAGCGTTCTCGGAGGGAGGGCGCGGCGGAGGTCTCGTCGTCCCCTGCGGGCAGCGCGAGGCCGGGCACCGGGTCGAGGTGCGGCCGCCGCTTGCGTTGACCGCGAAGCGGCCGGCGCGGTGGCTCAGCGCTCACTCGCCGGGTCGTCCTCGAGTGGTCAGCGACTCCGCCGGGCGACCACGAGGATCGTGATCACGACCAGGATCAAGGGCACGCCGATCAGCATCGCCACTGTCGCCGCGCTGCCCAGGGAACCCGCGAAGCCGAGCGTGACGATGAGCACCAGTGCCACCGCCAGCGCGACGAACGTGTTGATGATCCATGCGGGCCGGATCCGCCGGGGCGTCTCACCGCCGACGACCTCGGGGCGCGCCGGTACCGCCGACACCTCGCCCTCGTACCAGCGCCGATGCGCGGCCGGCACGCCCGGGTCCTCGGGAAGATCGACCCGCTCGAGTGCCGACCACCATGCGGGTGCGCCGTCGTTTCGTCGCTGGCCGGAGGGCCGGGCGGAGCGCGAAGACTCGTCGGACATGGCGCCTCGAGTGACGACGGCTGATCACGACGACCGCTCGGCGACGTGGATGCTGGGAGCGGTCGACTGATGATATCGCTTGGGCTTCGGGGACGCCACCTCCGCGAGTCAGAGTAGCGTCACTCATGCGTTCCTCAGGTGTAACCGACCGACTCCTCACACTCCAGCGCGAGCACCGTGCCTGCACGCGCTGTGCCGACGCCGGTTATATCGCGAGCGCACACCCCGTCTTCAGCGGACACGCCGGACAGCACATCCTGCTGGTGGGACAGGCTCCAGGACCCGTGGAGATCGATCAGAGCCGGCCATTCGCGGGACGAGCAGGACGCCAGCTGATGCGGTGGTTGATTCGCGCCGGCTTCCGCGATGAGGACGACGCACGCGATCGCATCTACATGACCGCAATGACCACCTGTTTCCCAGGCCGCCGCGCAGACGGCGCGGGTGATCGCCGCCCGAGCGCCGCCGAGGTCGCGCTCTGCGCGCCCTGGCTCGACGCCGCGATCGCGCTGCTCTCTCCGCGACTGATCATCCCGATCGGCTCGCTTGCGCTCGAACGATTTGTTCCGGGGCGGCGTCTCGACGCGGTGATCGGTGAGGCGTATACCGCCGGCGGGGGGCGGTGCGAGGGAGCACCTCGTGAAGCTCCGGTGCTGCTCCCCCTGCCGCATCCCTCCGGCCAGAGCCGCTGGCTCAACGATCCCGCGCGGGTGGCGCTCCTCGACCGAGCCATCCTGAGACTGGCATCGCTCACTACCTGGGCTGAAACCGGACGCTGATCGCCTTCCACAGTCAAGAGGTATCGCCGATGCTATCATCGGCTTTCCCGAATTTCGTTGCTGTGCAAGGGAGAAAGGTTGCGCCAGCGGGGACAGCCACGTCGTGAGAGCACACCTGCTATCCGCGACGAGACCGAGTCGCCGGCTCGGCCGGGCGTCAAGAACGCCGAGGACATTCTCGAGCGCATCTTCGCCCCCACACCGAAGGCAAGCGCCGCCGAGCAGGCTGAAAGGGCACTTCGCCGGCCCAAGCAGCTGATCTACTGCGCGCTGAGCAACCGCAACTTCTACTGGCGCCAGCACATCACGAAATTCGTCCTCGACGAGGGCCAGGTGCCGATCGTGCCCTTCATGCTCTTCGACTACTACCTGGTTCACACCGTGCCCAAGGACGTCGTGCGCGAGGCCTTCAACAACCTCATCGTGCGCTGCGATCAGATGTGGGTATTCGGCAACCCGTCACTCGGTGTCAAGGTGCAGATCGGCATCGCCAAGCGTCTCAAGAAGCCGATCCGGTACTACGACATCACCGACATGCCGTACCGCGTCGTGAGTGTCCCCGAGGCGATGCTCCGCGAGGAGTGAGACACTGAGCTCATGACCGCTCTGGTGATCGTGCTGATCGTCGTCGTCCTCATCCTGCTCTACCTCGCGTACCGGTTCAACCACCTCATCCGCCTGCGCACCCGCACCCAGGAGGCGTGGTCCGATATCGATGTCGAGCTGAAGCGCCGCCATGACCTCATCCCCAACCTGGTGAGCACCGTCCAGGGATACGCGGCGCACGAGCGAGGCGTGCTCGAGGCCGTCACCGCGGCGCGAACCAACGCGGTCGCCGCGTCAAAGACTGGCGACCCGTCGGCGATGGCCGGCGCCGAGGATGCGCTCACCGGAGCCACTCACCAGCTGCTCGCCGTTGCCGAGAACTACCCGCAGCTCAAGGCGTCCGAGCTGTTCCTCAACCTCCAGGAGCAATTGACCAACACCGAAGACAAGGTGGAGTTCTCGCGGCGCTTCTACAACGGCAACGTGCGCGACTTCAACACCGCGCTGCAGACGTTTCCGACCAACATCTATGGCCGCATCATGGGGTTTCAGCCGTTCGCCTTCTTTGCCGCCGCGGACTCCGACCGCTCCGCTCCGACTGTGTCGTTCACGCCGGCCACACCCACCACACAACCGCCGGCTGCGGCACCGCCTCCGGCGACGGCCCCACCCGCCTGATCTTCCGGGCGTAGCGCCGCAGGGTTCATCCCGGTTGGGACGGGGAGGGGTGCGGGGTGCCGGCCGGCCTCGATACGAGGCTGCAACGATCGTGCAGCACGCTCGAATACGAACCGCGGGGCGCGGTTAGCTTCGTCCTCGATGGTGGACGACTCGCGCACCACCGACCGGCCCGAGGCCAACCCCGACGGCGGCAGAGGGTGGGGCATTCGCGCACCGAAGGACACCGCGGACCACGGCTGGGACGCGGCGCCTGCGCCGCAGCCACCACCGCTTCCGGCGCTGGTGCACGCCCCCGCGCCGGCGCTGCCGGGTGTGCCACCTCCACCGCCACCTCACTTCGCGGCTCGCCCGTCTCCGCCCACGCCTCGAACGTCGCCCTTTGCTCCCACCGGTCTCCCGCGGAAGCAGAAGCATCCCTTGACCGTGGTCGGCGCCGCGATTGTCGTCGTGGCGCTCATCGCCGGGGGCGGCCTGTATCTCATCACCAGGCCGCCGCCGGCGGTCGTGCCGCTCGGCACGCCGGTGCCGTCGACCGTTGCCGTTGTTCACGCGGGGCCGGCAGAGCTGGGTCTCGTCACCTTGAGCAGCGGCAAGGTCACGCGCACGGTTAAGCTCCCGGGGGCTCCGACCGGCGTGATCGAAACGCCGGATCGATCGCGGGCATTCCTGCTCGACACCGATCATGGCGATGTCCTGCCGGTGAATCTTGTGACCGGTCACGTGGGCGCGCCCATAGCGGTTGGCAAGCTGCCCGTCGACGAGGAGATGTCAGCCGACGGGTCGACGCTCTACATCACCGACAACCTCAGTGGGACCGTCATCCCCATCAAGACCGCCACCGGAGCCGTCGAGCCGGCACAGACGCTGACTCGGGGTGTCGATTTTTACGTCCCCTCACCCGCGAGCTCCGGGGCACTCGTCGGCGTCGCCAGCGGGGCTGGGCAACCCGGCCTCGTGTACTTCTACAACCCCGCCACCGGCTCGGGTGCGCGACTCACCGTCGGTGTGAATCCGGCGGCATCGGCCTTCTACGGCAGGGATGGACGGACCGTCTGGGTCACCGAGCAGGGAACCAACGGCCAGCCGGGGGTGGTCATCCCGGTGGACGTCGCGACCCGGAAGCCGGGCACGCCGATCAAGCTCGGCGTCGGGCCCACAGCGTCCGCGCTGACACCGGACCGCCGCCTCGCGGTGTTCGCCAACCAGGCGGCCAATACGATCTCGATCGTCGACCTTGGGAAGCGAGCGGTGGTCGCGACCGTAGCGGTGGGTGCCACCCCCGTCGCGATTGCCGTCGACGCGACCGGGAGCACCGCCTGGGTGGCGTGTGCGGTCGACCACACACTGGTGCCCGTCGACCTGCGCACGGCGCGGGCCGGCGCGCCGCTGGCGATGCGCAACTCGCCAGGCGACCTGGCGCTCCCCGCGGCGCCCGGCGCGGCTTGGGTGCTCTTTCCCAGCTCGAATGGCAGGATCAATTTCCTGAGCGGGCCCCAGGGACCGTTGCAGCGCTCCATCGCGGTGGGCAACGGGCCCGACGCGTTGATCGGCAGCGGATCGGAAACCAGCTGGGTCGCCAATTCCCTGACCAGCACCGTCCAGCGCCTCAATGTGGCCGGGCAGACGGCCGGGGGGACGATCCCGGTCGCCCGCACTCCCATCCAGCTCAAGCTCACGGCCGACGGCCGCAGCGTGCTCGTGCTCAGCTATGGAGATGGCCGTCATCCCGGGATGCTGACGGCGATCGACACCACGACGTCCAAGCCCGGCGCGCCGATCGCGGTAGGCCCGGCTCCGGGGCCCATGGCGGTGTCGCCCACCAGCGGCGTCGCATACGTCGCCAGCTATCAGGCGCGTTCGATTGCGGTCGTTGACGTCGCCGGCTGGCACTTGCAAACAACCCTCGCGATGCCCTGCGGGCCTACGGATCTCGCGATCACGCCCGACGGCACCCAGCTGTTTGCGGCGTGCGCCGACTCTTCGGCGATCGTCGCGATCAGCCTTCCCGGCAACCGGCTCAAAGCGGTGATCGGGGTGGCGAGCGTGCGGCGGCTGGTCATGCCCGCGCAGGGCGCCATGCTGCTCGTGGTGGGCGACAACGGCCTGGAGAATCTCGACACCTTCTCGGACAAGATCGTGTTGGCCATGGCCGAAACCGGCAACTTCGTCGATGTCGTCGAGACGTCCGACGGGGGCACGATCCTTGCGGTCGACAACTCCGGGGCAGCGCTCGTGATGATCGATTCGCTCACGCTGGCGACGTCGAAGTCGCTCGCGCTCGGCACGCGCCCAGATCAGGTGGCGCTGTCGCCCGACGGTGCGAATGCATACGTCCTCGACACCGGCGAGCAGAAGCTCTTCGTGGTCAACGTCGCAACCTGGAAGATCAGCACCACGATCGACGTTGCGCCCGATGCCACCACCCTCGCCGTGCCCGCTCCGGTCGTCGTCCCCGCGTCCTCGTCGTGACCATCCCCACGGTCGCGCCGCCGCCGCCGCCACCACCATCGCCGCCAGCTCCGTGGCTGACGCCGGCGCCGCAGACGCCTGCACCGAATCGCAACCGAACCTACGCGATCGCGCTTGCCGTGCTTGCGGCTGTGATCCCGGTGGCCGCGATCGGGTGGCTGCTGGTCAGTGGCGTGCCTCGCACTGCTGCGCCGGTCGCGACACCGCCTCAAACCGTGGTCGACACAGCGATCGTCAACATGAATGGCGTCATCCCCGAAGGAAGGATCGCCGGCACCGGCATGGTGCTGACCTCGAGCGGGATCGTGCTCACCAACAACCACGTCGTGGCAAACACGACATCGCTCACCGGGCAGCTGGCAGGACGCGGGCCGGTGTATCGCGCCGTCGTGATCGGTGTGGACCCGACCCAGGATGTCGCCGTAATTCAGCTCGAGGGCGCAACCGGGCTGCCGACCACGCCCTTCGACCTCTCGGGTTCGCTCGCCGTCGGCGACGCGGTCACCGGCGAGGGCAACGCGCTCGGCCACAACGGCGCGCCGGTGGTCGCGACCGGAACCGTGACCTCACTTGACGAGACCATCCTGGTGCAGGACGAGGCAGCCACGATTGTCGAAACACTCAACGGCGTGATCTGTTTTGATGCGCCGATCCAACCCGGTGACTCGGGCGGCCCCTTGATCGACGCGAACGGCCGGGTCATCGGCATGGACACCGCCGGCTCCGTCAACACCGCTTCGGGAGCATCGGCGACATGGGGGTGCGCGATCCCGATCACTCGGGCGATGACCATCGCGCAGCAGATCCGGTCAGGGGCGCAGTCGCCATACATCGAGTCGGGCCACCGCGGCGTTCTCGGCGTGGTCGTCAGGGCCGGGACCGGGGTCGATGGGACAGCGGTGGTTGGCGTCACGCCTGGCGAGGCTGCGGCATCGGCGGGGATCGGGCCCGGCGACGTGATCACCGCTGTCGCCGGCATACCCGTCGCGACGGTCGCCGACCTCAACCACGTCATGCAGGACAGGCGGCCCGGTGACACCATCACCGTCGGGTGGCGCGACGCGCATGGAGGCACCCATTCCGCGGCCGTCGCTCTGAGTGCAGGCCCGCCGGCCTAGCCGGCGGCCGCTTAAGTCGCAGGCTGGGCTGTCTAGGTTTCCCTGACCTGCAGCATGGCCTGCAGCGTGGCGATCCGCTCCTCGATCGGGGGATGCGTATCGAAGAGGTGGTGAGCGAAGCCGCCGTGATGCTGCAACGGGTCGTCGATGCACATCGCCGCGGTCGTGTGGGTCATCTTCGCGAAGGGCTTGGAGTTCTGCTGCAGTTTCTGGAGCGCGTGCAAAAGCCCGGCCGGATTGCGTGTGAGCTCGACACTGCTCGCGTCCGCAAGCGACTCACGGGACCGTGAGAGTGAGAACTGCATGAGCGGACCGACGATCACGGCGACCACCGACAGCAGCGCTGCCGCCGCGATGAGGATGATGATCAGGTAGCCGCCGTCACGGCTGTCGCCGCTGCGGGTGAAGAACAGCGACCGCCACAGCAAGCTGGCAAGCAGGCCGGCGAGCGCGACACTGGTCGCAACGATGAGGACGAGACGCACGTCGTAGTTGCGGATGTGGCTCATCTCATGAGCGAGGACTCCCTCGAGCTCCTCGCGATTCATGATCTGGAGCAAGCCCGTGGTGCACGTGATCGCGGCTCGATTTGGGCTCGTACCGGTCGCGAAGGCATTCGGTGAGGGGTCGTCGATGATGTAGACCTTCGGCATCGGCACCCCGGCGCCGATTGCGAGCGTGGACACGATGTCGTAGAGGACGGGCGCCTGCGCCTGCGAAACCTCCTGCGCGCCGGAGACGGCGAGCACGGTTGCCTGACCGAGGGTCAGCGACCACAGCACCGCGAGGAGCGCGAGGATCCCGGCGATCACGATCCCGGAGATGCCCCCACTCGTGCCCGATGCGATCCAGCCGATGCCGTAACCGATGGCCATCCAGACGAGAAAGAAGATCGCGACTACGATCACGCTCTTGCGCTTGTTGCGGGCGATTTGGTGATACATCGCCTTCACTATGCCACGGCAGAAGGCGCGGAAAACCGGCGCGCAGATCAGATCAAGCCGGCGTAACGCTCCCGAACGGCACGGAGGGAAGCCTGCACGGGCACCGGGGTCTCCAGCCGGGAGGTGACGCATTCGGCGGTCTTGAGGCCGGCGCCGGTGATGTACGCGACCACTGTCTCGTCGCCTCGCCAGCGACCAGCGCGCGCGAGGTTGCGCAGCACCGCCACGGTCACGCCGCCCGCTGTCTCCGCAAAGATGCCCTCGGTCGCCGCAAGCAGCTCGATACCCTCGACCAACTCCTCCTCGCTGACGCTCGCGACCACGCCGCCGGTGGCGCGCGCGATCCGCACGACCTCGGCGCCGTCCGACGGATTGCCGATGGCGATCGAGCGGGCGATGGTATTCGGCCGAACCGGGACGATCGTGTCCCCGCCACCTGAGAACGCGGTTGCGACCGGAGAGCAACCTGCCGCCTGAGCACCGGTCAGCCTGGGCACGCGCGAGCCGGGTTCCACGAGACCGAGATCGATCAGCTCTCCGGCCGCCTTGCGGTGCTTGACGAATTGGCACCCGGAGGCCACGGGCACGATGATCTCGTCGGGCAGCCGCCAACCCAGTTGCTCAGCGGTCTCGAAGGTGAGCGTCTTGCTTCCCTCGCTGTAGTACGCGCGCAGGTTGAGGTTGCAGAATCCCCAATCGACACAGTCGGCGAGCTCGGTGCAGAGGCGGTTGACATCGTCGTAGCTGCCGTCGACGGCGATCAGCGTCGGTCGAAAGATCGAGGTACCGATCATCTTCGCCGGCTCGAGGTCACTCGGGACCACCACCACCGCACGCAGCCCCGCGTGCGCGGCGTATGCGGCCACCGAGTTGGCGAGATTGCCGGTGCTGGCGCAGGCGATGGTGGTGAGCCCGTGCTCGCGGGCCCAGGTCGCGGCGACACTGACGACCCGGTCCTTGAACGACCCGGTGGGATTCTGGGTGTCGTTCTTCAGGTACAGGTTGCGCAGGCCGAGCTCCGCACCGAGGTTGCGCGCGTGGATGAGCGGCGTGAACCCCTCGCCGAGCGTGATCGGCTCGGAGTTCTCGAGGTCGACGGGAAGAAGGTCGCGATATCGCCAGATGCTCGGCGGTCCGGCTTCGATGCGTTCGCGCGAGACGCGACGACCCACCTCTGCGTAGTCATATCGCACCTCGAGCGGTCCGAAGCATCGATCGCAGATGTTGGTCGCCTCGATGGGGGTCTCGTGTCCGCACGAACGGCACACGAGGCAGTCGACGTGGGCCCCCGCAGGAGCACGCCCGTAGCGTTCGAGCAGGCTGATGGTGGACATAAAAAAACCTCCCGGGATTCTGGTTCCGGGAGGCTTCCGCAACGTGGCGCACGCGCCCTTACGTTCGGAAACCTCCGCGGCGCATGATCATGGCTACGAGCACGACTCGTGGATTCGACACAGTGCCGGGAATCCTAGCACGACGACTCCGGTGCGCTGTCAAGTCGTGAGCGCCTCGTGACGCGCCCAGTGTTCAGACGCGGCGGATCAGATCGCGCTCGACTCGCTCACGCGTCTCCGCAACGATTGGGTGCAGCTCGTGGCCGCGCAACGCCTGCTCCATCTGCCGGAGCAGGGAATAGAGGCTCTTGACCGCCTTCACCACGTCACCCGTGTCGGCCCCCGAAGGCGGCTCGATGTCGGCGAGCGGCACCCCCATGGCCCACTCGTAGGCGGGCCGGATCTGCTCGAGCGACAGCTGCGGCAGCGTCTCGAGCCCGTGTTCGCGTTCGAGTTCCATGAAGCGGCGGTGCGCGGTGCGCAGACGCCGGTGCCGTTCCTCAATGCGCGGCGTGGGAAAGTGGCGACGCGAGGGTTGGGGCCGTTCACGACCGCGGTCCTCGGACACGAGGCTCACCAGCGTTGCCGCCAGCTCCTCGGGCTTCAAACCGGCGAGCACGCCCGAGGCGACGGCGTCAGCGACGAGCAGCGAGCTCTCGCCATACAGCGAGCCTGCGAGCCGCCCGAGGTCGGTGGGCACGTCCCCATCGAGGAATCCCGCAGCCCTGAGCACGGCACGGTGGGCTCGGAACTCGCGCCGAAAACGGTGCTGCGCTCGCTCGAGCTCTTCCTCGGCGCCCGGGAGGGTGGTCTCGATATCGGCGATCCGGTAATGGTGGCTGCGGTGGTCTCCGAGGTAGGGGCAGTGATGGCAGGGCGACTCGTTGAGCCGTTCCTGAAGAGAGCGGGCGGTGCGCCGGAGCGCCTCGTAGCGCTGGCCGGGGTCGGCTCCCACGTTGCCGTAGCGACCGCGACGGGCGTCCGTCCAGTGACCCCGGCGAGCTCGACGGAGGGCGAGCTGCGCCTCGACCAGCTGGGTCCCGGTGGCGAGAAACGAGGTGAGGGTACGCTCGGTGCACGGCACGCGGGGATGCTGAAAACGGCGGAGGCGGAGATCGGCGAGCTCGGACTCGAGATTGGCGCGGCGATGGTCCCATCTCGCCGACCGCTCGATCGCCTGGTACTGACCGAACGAGCTGTCGAGCAGCAGCTCCGCGGCTTCTGCCGAGCGTGTGCGCAGGAGGTTGAGCACCATCGTGTACGTGGGCGAGAACTTGGAGTCGACGGCGAACTCGCCGGAGATGGCCGCGTCGTAGATGTCGCGGAGGTCGACGTCGCTCTCCTTGAGGATGACGCCGTGACCGACGGTGTCGATGCCGCGCCGCCCCGCGCGCCCCATGAGCTGGGTCAACTCGCCGCTGGTGAGCGACGCGAAGCTGACTCCGTCGAACTTGGTGAAGGTCGAGATGACGCAGGAGCGAGCCGGCATGTTGAGGCCGAGTGAGAGGGTCTCGGTGGCAAAGACCACCTTGATCAGACCCTGCTGAAACAGCTTCTCCACCATCTCTTTCGCGTACGGGAGCAGACCGGCATGGTGCATCGCGAGACCGCGCCGGAGCAGTCGCCTGTCGAGCTCGAGAAGCACGCAGCGGCGTTCGTCCTCATCGCTCAACGCCTCGAGCTGCTCGGTGAGCGCGACGTCGATACGCTCCTTCTCCGCGTCGGTGGTGAGATCAATCGCGTGCAGGCCGCACCGAGCGAGCGCTTCGCGGCATCCCCGGCGCGAGAAGATGAAGTAGATGGCGGGGAGCATGGCGCGACGGCGCAGCACCTCGATGATCTGGAGCAGGTCGTTGTCAGGCGCGCGACGCGCCTCGCGAAACCGTGGCTGCTGCACGGCGTCAGCCTGGGCGAGCTCGAGCGTGCCGCGCGCCGCGTTGCCGGTCGTGTCGAACAGTGGATGCAGCGCGTTGTCGATGGCGAGCCACATCTCGAGCGCCACCGGACGCTCGGTGCGTGTCACCGTCTCGATGGTGCCCCGCAAGCCGGACATCCACGTCGCCACCTCGCCGACGTTGCTGATCGTCGCCGACAGCCCGATGAGGCGGATGTGCGCAGGCGCCTCAATGATCAGCTCCTCCCACACCGTCCCGCGCGGGTAGTCGTCGATGTAGTGAATCTCGTCGAGCACGACGTCCCCGACGCGGTCGACGCGCGCCGGCTCGTCGTAGAGGACGTTGCGGAGGATCTCCGTGGTCATCACCAGCACCGGGGCGCCGTCGTTGAGGGTGTGTTCGCCCGTGATCAGACCGATGCGCTGCTCGCCGTAGCGCGCGCAGAGATCGTGGTACTTCTGGTTGCTCAGCGCTTTCAACGGGGTCGTGTACACGACGTCGGCTGCATCGGTGCTCGGCCGGCGCAGTGCGGCGGGCGCGTTGAGCCTGCGCCAGATCACGTAGTCGGCGACCACCGTCTTGCCGCTCGAGGTCGGTGCGCTCACCAGGACCCCGCGCGAGCGCTCGAGCTTGATGATCGCCTCGCGCTGGAATTCGTCGAGCGTGAACGGCAACGTCGCCTGGTACGCCTCGATCAGATCCAAGATCAGTTGAGCATGCTCAAGCGCGAACCATGGGACATCACACGATCAGACGTGAATGAGCTCGAAATGCGAGTTGAGCACGAGCGCCTCGCCGTGGTTGTCGACGAAGCGCAGCACCTTCTGACACATCTCATCCGCATGCCTGCTGTCAGCGCTCACGCAGGCAACGCCGATCACCGCCGATTGCCAGAGGTCCTGGTCGTCCACCTCGGCGACCGCAACATTGAAGGTGTTGCGCAGGCGTGAGGTGAGCGAGCGCACCACCTGACGCTTGTCCTTGAGCGAGGCGCTGTCCGGCACCTGGAGGGTGACGGTCAGTGTGCCGATGACCATGTCCGCGGACGCGCTAGCCGCGTGTCACAGGGCGTCGAGCAGCTTCTGGCGGAGGACCTCCAGCTTTTCGAAGTCGTCGACTGAGGGACGCGTCGGCGGTTTGGCCGGGAACTTGAGATGCTGCACTGCATCCGAAAGGATCCGCAGCTCGTCGTCGGTGAGCCTGATGGAGCGCATATGTGACGCCGGCGCCGAAGGAACGGGGTGACCCGGCTCGTTGTTAACGGACGGGGAAAGCGGGGCGTCGAGCTGCTCGGGTTCTGCTGATCGGAACAGCTCGTCGCTGCCGCGCAGCTGCGCGCGGCGAAATCCGCGCATCACCGTCGTGCCGTGCGCACCCGCTCGCGCGGACGCTCCGCGCTGCCGGACACCTCGACGACCCCATCGCTGTCCTGGGCGATGACCGCCTTGGCGAGAGCGCGGTAGGAGCGCGCCCCAGGCGAATTCGGCGCGTACTCGAGGATCGACTGGCCCGCGAGCGGCGTCTCCGCAAACCGGATCGATGAGTCGACGGTGATGGGAAAGACCAGGTCCGGATATGCGCTCTTGACGAGGTCGAGGACCTCCTGGCTGTGCAGGGTGCGCGACTTGTACAGGGTCGGCAGGATGCCGGCGACCCGCAGATGACTGTTGAGCTTCGCTCGCACGCGGTCGATGGTGCGCTGCAGCTGCTGCATCCCTTTCATGCCGAAGTACTCGCACTGCAGCGGGATGATCACATCGGTCGATGCCACCAGGGCGTTGATGCAGAGCAGCCCGAGCGACGGCGGGCAGTCGATGACGACATAGTCATAACGTCCTTCGACCGTCTCGAGCTTCTCGCGCAGGATCGACTCTCGTCCGAATTCTGTAACCAGCTGCAGCTCGGCGCCACTCAGATCGATGTTTGCCGGGATGAAATCCAGCCCCATCCCTTCAGAGGTGAGGAGCACATCGCCGAGACTCACACGATGATCGGTGATGAGGTCGTAGATCGTGCGCTCCAGCTCGTCGGGGCGGCGGCATCCCATGTTGATGGTCAGATGCCCCTGCGGATCGAGATCCACCGCGAGGACTTTGCGACCCGCCTCAGCGAGTGCAGCCGCGAGGTTCACGGCGGTCGTCGTCTTGCCGACACCGCCCTTCTGGTTCGCGACCGAAATGATCCGCGTCATCGTTGGGGCGGTGTCGAGATATCGCAAAGGGAACAGACGCGCCTCACTGAGCAGGTATCATAGCGAACCCGATTGCCTCTCTCGGCCGTTCGACCGGAGCAAGCGCACTCGCAGCGGTCGTTGATCCGGCATATCCGGACTGGAGCTTGGTGTCTGAAGAACGTGTGAAGCCTCGCGGCCTGTTCGTCGAAGAGGCCATCCAGCTCGCGCTCGAGAGCCGTTGGGCCGAAGCGCTTGCGGTGAATCAATCCCTGATCGAGCGCCACGGCGAGGATGAGGACACCCTCAATCGCATCGGCAAGGCGCTCACCGAGCTGGGCCAGCGCGAGGAGGCGCTCGCGTCGTATTCGAGCTCGCTTCGCCTCAATCCGCTCAACCTGATCGCCCAGAAGAATGTTCGCAAGCTCACCTCGATGCTCGAGAGCAAGGGTACCGTGGCCGGTTCGGCAGCCCCCTTCGACGTCGAGCTCTTCACTGAGGAGCCGGGTAAGAGCGCGATCACGGTGCTGAGCGCCCCATCGAAGTCGGCCACCGTCGCCATCGCCCCCGGCGACGTGGTCGAGCTGTACCGCGAGGGATCGACCCTGAAGGCACAGACCTCCCGTGGGGTCTCGCTCGGGGAGGTCGACACCAAGATCGCCCGCAGGCTGGTGCCGCTTATGGAAACCGGCAACCGCTACTCGGCGGCGGTCGCTCGCCTCGAGGACGAGAGGGTCGAGATCATCCTTCGCGAGACCTACCAGGCCGCCGAGAACGCCCGAAAGTCGTCGTTCCCCCTGGCCAAGGGAGGCCGGCGCGAGGAGTTCCGCCCCTACGCCAAGGATTCGCTCCTCTCGGCGCGTGAGATCGACGCAACGCCGCTGGACGACGACTCGGAGGACGGGTTCGGACGGCCGGCGCCCGCGGGCGCGGACGACGACCTCGAGGAGCTGGGAATGAGCACGTTCCAGTCGGAGGCCGAAGAGGCGACGCCCGAAGCCGAAACCGATGACGACGACGACGACACACGCCCCGAGGACGAGTACTAGCGCTCGGGAGGGCCTCCTCACCGGCGCCGTTCCCGAGCGCATCGACGGGTATCTGCCGGTCGGCGCCTACGGGCTGATCGGCGACTGCCGTTCCGCGGCGCTCGTCGGTGTCGATGGAAGCATCGACTGGCTCTGTTTGACCCGATTCGACGATCCGTCGGTCTTCGGACGCATCCTGGATGCCGGCAAGGGCGGGAGCTGGCAGCTCCACCCGGATCAGCCCCATCACGTCCACCAGCGGTATCGAGATCGGACCAACCTCCTCGACACCGTCTTCTCGTCGGCCACCGGCCTCGTGGTGGTGACCGATTTCATGCCGGTCAACGATCACACCGTCGTCCAGCACGCCAAGCCACACAACTTCCCCCGGGTGGTCCGGCTGGTCGAATGCCTCGCCGGCGAGGTCACCATGCACCAGGTCTTCGACCCGGCGCCGGACTTCGCCCGGGTACCGGTGGAGCTTCGGCTCGAGAAGGGTCAACTCCACACCGACGCCCACGGCCTGCATCTCTGCCTCAGCTCCAGCGTGGATCTCGTGGGTCCCGACGACACGTTCCAGCTCCGCGCAACCGAGGCGGCGGCCTTCGCGATGCACTGTGGCATCGCGGGTCGCTGCCGGGCCCGATCGTGGAGCGTCGAGCGTGCCAGGACACTGCTGCGCGAGAGCCAGCGCTACTGGTGGCGGTGGGTCGGTCAGGTCGACTATCGCGGCCCCTATCAGCAGCATGTGTGGCGATCGGCGCTGGCGCTCAAGCTCATGACTTACGCGCCGACCGGCGCGATCGTGGCGGCGCCGACGACCAGCCTCCCCGAGGAGATCGGCGGCGAGCGCAACTGGGACTACCGGTTCACCTGGCTGCGCGACGCCGCTTTCACGCTCTTTGCCTTCTTTCAACTCGGGCTCACCGACGAGGCCACTGCGTACTTCGATTGGCTGACCCACCGCCACCTCGCGGCCCGAAAATCGACCGACATTCCCAATCTCTTCGATCTCAGCGGCCACACCCACGCGACCGAGCACACCCTCGATCATCTCGAGGGCTACCGCGGGTCGAGGCCGGTGCGCACCGGCAACGCCGCGGTCCACCAGCTCCAACTCGACATCTACGGCGAGCTGCTCGACAGCGCCTACGTCTACGCGCGTTTCGGCGGAGTGATCAGCCACTCGCTCTGGGACGAGCTCAGCAACATCGTCGGGCTCGCGATCCGGCGCTGGATGGAGCCCGATTCGTCGATCTGGGAGGTGCGCAGCGAGCGCAGGCAGTACACGTACAGCAAGCTGATGTGCTGGGTCGCCGTCGACCGCGGCATCCGGATAGCGGACCGCTACAACCTGCCGTATGACAAGGCCGCGTGGCGGCGAGCCCGCGTCGCAATCCACCGTGCGATCACCTCGCGCGCGTATTCAAAGCATCGGCGGGCGTTCACCCAGGAGTTCGACGGCGAGGCCCTCGACGCCGCGATCCTGCGCATGACCCAGGTGCGGTTTCTCGCCGCCCGCGACCCGCGTCTCAACTCCACGGTTCGCGCGATCGCCCACTACCTCGGCGAGGGCGTGCTCGTGAACCGCTACCGCATGGACGAAAGCGAGGACGGCCTGCCTGGCGAGGAGGGCGCGTTCTTCCTCACCTCGTTCTGGTTGGTCGATGCGCTCGCGCATTGCGGGAACCTCGAGGAGGCCGAGCGGCGGTTCGAGCGCCTGCTCCACTTCAGCTCACCGCTGGGCCTGTTCTCGGAGGAGGTGGACGTGCGCAGCGGCCAGCTCCTGGGCAACTTCCCGCAGGCGTTCACCCATCTCGCCCTGGTCGGCGCCGCTGTGAACATGGAACGAGCCCGGCAGCGGGATCTCGGCGTCAAGGGACTGAAGAAGCCCGGACGGCGGCGACAGCCTTCGCGATGACGGGCGCTCACTGCATAACTATGCAGTAGGCCCGTATACTCGTAGGCGATGCCCCAGACGACATCGATTCGCGCTGCTGTCGTGGGCTCGACCGGGTACATCGGCATGCAGTGCACGGCGCTGCTCGCAGGTCATCCGAACGTCGAGCTGATCCGCGTGCTCGGGAGCAGCAGCGCCGGCAGGCGGCACTCCGACGTCGTACCCGGGAGCAGCGTGGAGCTCACCATCGAGGACGGCCTCGATCCCGGCTCGGTCGATGTGGTGGTGGCGGCACTGCCACATACAGTCGCCGCGACGCGTGCGGCTGAATGGCTGTCAGGCGGCGCGACGGTCATCGACTGCTCCGCGGACTTCCGCCTGCACGATGCCGCGGCCTTTGCGAGGTGGTACGGCGTCGAGCACCCGTCTCCCGATCTGCTCGGTGAGGCCGTCTACGCGATGGTGGAGTTGCAGCGCGACCGCCTGACCGGCGCGAATCTCATCTCCGTGCCGGGGTGCTATCCCACCGCGACCCTGCTCGCGTGCGTGCCCGCGCTCCGTGCCGGCCTGATCGAGCCGGACATCGTCGTCGACGCCAAAAGCGGTGTCAGCGGAGCGGGACGTGGCGCCACCCTCGGCAACAGCTTCTCCGAGGTGAACGAGTCGGTGCACGCGTACGGCGTGGAAGGACATCGCCACAAGTCCGAGATGCTCGAGCAGTTGCGCGACGCTGCAGCTGAGGACCTGCGACTCACGTTCGTGCCCCACCTGGTGCCGATGACACGCGGCATCCTGGCCACCGCATACCTGCATCCGCGAGTGGGTGTGACCGCGACGCACCTGCGCGATGCGTATGAGTCGTTCTGTGCCACCAGCCCGTTCCTCGACCTCGTGGCGCGGCCCCCGGCCACCAAGAGCGTCACCGGGACCAACCGGGCGGCGATCCATGTGGGATGGCAGGACGGTGTCGCGGTCGTGACAGTGGCCATCGACAACCTCGGCAAGGGAGGCGCGGGTCAGGCGGTGCACGCCTTGAACGTACGCTTCGGGTTCGACGAGACGGCCGGCCTGGAGTCCCGCGTCCTGTGGCCGTGACCGCGCCCGTGGAGCGGGTGGCGCGCGCCGGCGTCTGCGCGCCGCTGGGCTTCCGTGCCGGTGTTGCCGCGGCGGGCATCCGTCTCGACGGAGACGAAACGCGCACCGACGTCGCGGTGATCCGGTCGGACACGCCCGCGGTCGCCGCGGGCGTCTTTACCCGTAATTCAGTGAAGGCTGCTCCTGTGGTGATCTCGCAACTGACGTTGCGCCGCGGAGCGCCGATCTCCGCGGTCGTTGTCAACGCAGGCAACGCCAACGCGTGCACCGGCGCCCAGGGATTTCGTGATGCGCTGGTGATGTGCGCCACCGCCGGTGACATGCTCGACCTCGACCCCGGCGACGTGCTCGTGTGCAGCACCGGCGTGATCGGACGTCCGATGCCCATGGACCGCGTCACGCGCGGTATCCGTGCGGCCGCGGTCGCGATGTCGCCCGGTGCCGGCGGCAACGTGGCGCGAGCGATCATGACCACCGACACCGTTGCGAAGGTCGCCGAGGCGACCTTCGTCGCCGGAGGGGTGACCTGCACGGTGGGGGGCACGGCCAAAGGTGCGGGCATGCTGCACCCGAACCTGGCGACCCTGCTCGCCTTCGTCACCACCGATGCCGACGTCGACGCGACTCTGCTGCAGCAGACGCTCGCACGGGTGACCGAGAGCACGTTCAACTGCGTCACCGTCGACGGTGACACTTCCACCAACGACTCGTGCATCCTGCTCGCCAACGGCGCGGCGGGCGGACCGCGCATCACCGAGGGGTCGCCCGGCGCCGCGGCCTTCGAAGCTGCCCTGCTCGAGGTGTGCGACTCGCTCGCCGAACAGCTGGTGGCCGACGCCGAGGGCGCGACTCGCCACTTTCGCGTCGCCGTCGACGGTGCAGTCGACGGCGAGGAGGCCCGTGTCGCGGCGCGCGTCGTGGCGCAGAGCCCGCTCGTGAAAACCGCGATCCACGGCGGTGATCCCAACTGGGGTCGCATCGTGGCCGCGCTCGGGCGCAGCGGCGCGTCCTTTACCCTCGATCGCTGCCGGGTCGCGATCGGTGGCCTCGTGGTGTTCGACCGGGGAGCGCCCGAACCCGTCGACCACGACCGCGTGCGCACCGCGCTCTCGCGCCCGCGCATCGACATCGCCATCGACCTCGGCGCCGGTGACGGCACAGGGCACGCCTGGGGCTGCGACCTCTCGCCCGAATACGTCCACATCAACGCCGACTACACCACCTGACACGGAGAGCACGAGACAGCACGAACATGCCAGAACAGACCATCGACGAACGGATCCAGCGCGCCGAGGTGCTCATCGAGGCACTCCCGTACATCAAGCGCTTCGCGAGCCACATCCTCGTCGTCAAGGTCGGCGGTGCGGCGAGTGCCGCCGCCGACCTCGACGCGGTGCTCGAGGACATCGTGCTGCTGCGATTCGTCGGCATGCGCCCGGTGATCGTGCACGGCGGGGGGTCGGAGATCAGCGCATGGCAGCAGCGGATGGGGCTCGAGCCCAAATTCATCAATGGCTTGCGCGTCACCGATGCCTCGACCATGGAGATCGCGAAGATGGTCCTCACGGGCAAGGTCGGCCCCGACATCGTCGGCCGGATTCACACCCTCGGCGCCGGCGCGATCGGGCTCTCCGGCGAGGACGGCCCGACGCTGCTGGTCCGGCCGCGCGCCGAGGCGGGAGGCGCCGACCTCGGATTCGTCGGCGACGTGGCCCAGGTGAATGCGGAGCCGCTCATCGCGATCCTCGACCAGGGTCGGATCCCGGTGATGGCGTCGATCGGGCTCGGCTACGACGGACAGGCCTACAACATCAATGCGGACACCGTTGCCGCCGAGCTCGCGGTGGCGCTGCACGCGAGCAAGCTCATCCTGATGACCGATGTCGACGGCGTCCAGGACGCGGAGGGCAACCTCATCAGTGAGCTCGACGCAGCCCACGCGCAGGCGCTGCTGGGTGCCGGCGTGATCCGCGACGGCATGATCCCCAAGGTCGAAGCGGCGCTGCGCGCGACCGAGAGCGGGTGTGCGACCCACATCATCGATGCGCGCGTTCCCCACGCGCTGCTGCTCGAGCTGCTCACCGAACGCGGCGTCGGCACCATGCTCACGCGAGCAGCACCGGCATGAGTGCGGAGACGGCGTCGCCGCCAGGCGCCACGCTCGCGGACCGCGCAAGGTCGGTCCTCATGGACACCTATCAACGCCAGCCGCTGTCGTTGCGCAGCGGCAACGGCGTCTGGGTGCGGAGCAGCGACGGACGCGAGTACATCGATCTCGTCGCGGGCATCGCGGTCAACGTCCTCGGCCACAACCATCCGGCGATGCAGGCGGCGATCGCCGATCAGGCGGCAAAGCTCATTCACACCAGCAACCTCTACTACACGGAGCCGCAACTGGAGCTCGCCGAGCTGCTGATCGAGTCGGCGTTTCGCTCACGCGTGTTCTTCTGCAACAGCGGCGCCGAGGCGAACGAGGGCGCGATCAAGCTGGCGCGCAAATGGGGCAAGCTGCACCGTGACGGCGCCAGCGTCATCATCTGCGCGCAGGGCGCCTTTCACGGTCGGACCCTGGGCGCCCTCGCGGCGACCGCGAACCGGCGTTACCGCGAGCCCTTCGAGCCGCTGCCGAAAGGATTCGTGCACGTGCCCTACAACGACCTCGATGCGCTGGCGTCGGCGATCGACGCCACCACATGTGCGGTGATGCTCGAGCCCATCGAAGGCGAGAGCGGCGTTGTTCCTCTCGAGCCAGGAATGCTCGCCGCCACTCGCCGCCTCTGCGACGAGCGCAACGTGCTCCTCATCCTCGACGAGGTGCAGACCGGGATGGGACGCACCGGGCGCTGGTGGGCGTATCAGCACGAGCAGGGAACCCCCGACGTGATGACGGTCGCCAAGGGCCTCGGCGGCGGTTACCCGATCGGCGCCATCCTCGCCGCGCCACGGGCCGACGTGTTCGAACCGGGTGACCACGGGTCCACCTTCGGCGGCGGACCGCTTGCCAGCGCCGTGGCGCTTGCGGTGATGCGCACCGTGGAGAACGAGGGCCTCGTCGAGCACGCGGCGGATATGGGCGACTACCTCGCGGAATCGCTGAGCGCGCTCGCCGAGCGCGGCGCTCCCATCGCGGGCGTCCGCGGCCGCGGTCTCATGGTCGGGGTAGGTTTGAGCCGCGATATCGCTCCCGCTGTGACGGCTGCGGCACTCGATGCTGGACTGATCGTCAACGCGATCGGCGCGCGCACGCTCCGCATGGTCCCGCCGCTGATCATCACGTCGGATGAGGTCGACGAGGCCATGGTGCGTCTGGAGAAGGCATTAGCCTCGGTCGGGGAAGAAACATGAGCGCGAGCCCGGCGCGCGCGATGAGCACGGCCGCGAAGCCCGCCCGGCACCGTGCCATTCTCGGTCTCGTGCGCGGCGGCGTGATTCGCACCCAGGAGGAGCTGGTCGCCGAGCTGCACCACCGTCGCTTCGCGGTCACGCAGGCGACCGTCAGCCGCGACATTCGCGAGCTAGGACTGGTCCGGGTCCACGACGACACGGGCCCGCGCTACATGGCACCGGTGGCGGAGATCGACGCCGATCAGACCATGCACCGCTTGCACAATGCGATCCGCGAGCACGTGCAGACCATGGAGTTCATCGACTTGCTCGGCATCGTGCACACGGCACCGGGCTGCGCGCCGCTGGTGGCGGGGGCGCTTGACGGATCGCGATTCGAGGAGGTGGCGGGAACGATCGCCGGCGATGACACCGTGCTCGTCATCGCGCGCTCGCGACCCGCAGCGCAGCGTCTGCTGCGACGCCTCACGTCGATCCCGGAGCAGGAGCAGTGAGCACGCGCGAGCGCTGTGTCCTCGCCTACAGCGGCGGCCTCGATACGTCGGTGGCGATCCGCTGGTTGCAGGACGAACTCGGCTACGACGTGGTCACGCTCACCGCGGATCTCGGCGAGTCGAAGGATGTCGACGCGGTAGCTGCGCGGGCGCTGCGCACCGGGGCGCTGAGTGCGCACGTCGCCGACGCGCGGCGCGTCTTCATCGACGCCTTCTGCTTCCCGACCCTCGCAGCCGGAGCGCTCTACGAGGGCGTCTATCCGCTCGCCACCGCGCTCGCTCGCCCGCTCATCGCCAAGCTGCTCGTCGACGTCGCCCGCGAGGAGGGTGCGGCGGCCGTCGCGCACGGGTGCACCGGCAAGGGCAATGACCAGGTGCGCTTCGATGTCGCCGTCGGGGCGCTCGCCCCCGAGTTGCGCGTGGTTGCACCGGTGCGAGACTGGGACATGGGCCGCTCGCAGGAGCTGGAATATGCAGCCACCCATGGCATCGAGGTGGTGGCGACCACGGAGTCCCCGTACTCGATCGACGCAAACCTCTGGGGCCGGAGCATCGAGTGCGGCGTCCTCGAGGATCCGTGGTGCGAGCCGCCGGATGACGTGTTCGAGTGGACGGCGCACCCGCAGGCGTTTGCCCCTCCCACGGTCGTGGAGATCGGCTTCGAGCGCGGTGTCCCCGTCTCACTTGACGGACGCAGGCTCGACGGCGATCAACTGGTTGCCGAGCTCAACGCAGCCGCGGGGGCGCGCGGGATCGGTCGCATCGACCATGTCGAGAACCGCCTCGTCGGCATCAAGTCGCGCGAGATCTACGAAGCACCCGCAGCGGTGACCCTGCACGCGGCCCATCATGCGATCGAGAGTCTCACCGTGACGCGCGATGTCGCGCGCTTCCAGCGTCTTGTTGCCGACGAGTGGGCACGCCTCGTGTACGACGGACTGTGGTTCTCGGCGCTGCGCAGTGCCCTGGACGGGTTCGTTCAGGAGACGCAGGTCCACGTGACCGGTGCAGTGCGGATGCGTCTCGACAGCGGGTCCGCGCGAGTCGTGGGACGTCGCGCCGAACGCTCGCTGTATCGCAGTGATCTCGCCACCTATGACCGTGCCACCGACACCTTCGACCACGCCGCTGCGCGCGGCTTCATCGAGTTGTTCGGCCTGCCGCTGCGAACCCAGACGCGCGTGCAGGGCGCGCTCGAGGACGCCGCCCCACTGCACGTCGAGCGGCGAACGCGGCGGCGTGGCGACGCCTGACCGCCGCGCCGGCGCGCGAACCGCGAAGGTGTGGTCGGGCCGGCTCAGCGAGCCCACCTCGCCGCGCGTTGAGGCATACACCTCGAGCCTCACTGTCGACCGCCGGCTCGCCGCCGCCGACGTGGCCGGCTCGCGAGCTCACGCTCGCATGCTGCGCGGCATCGGCGTGCTCAGCAGCGCCGAGCATCGTGCCGTCGATGCGGGGCTGCGGGCCATTGCCGCTGAGCTTTCCAGCGATGCCTTCGTGGTCGCGCCGAGCGACGAGGACATCCACACTGCTGTCGAGCGCCGGCTCTTCGAGCTTACCGGCCCGGTTGCCGGAATGCTGCACACGGGACGGAGTCGCAATGACCAGGTGGCGACCGATCTACGCATGTGGGCGCGACGTGCGTGCACCGATCTGCTGCTTGCGGTCGCCGGGCTGCAGGAGGCGCTGGTCGCACGAGCCGCCGAGCACCGCCGAACGCCCATGCCCGGATACACCCACCTGCAGCGCGCACAGGTCGTATCGCTTGCCCACCATCTGCTCGCCTATGTCGAGATGTTCGCGCGCGACGCGCTCCGTCTCGGCGCCGCCCGGATCGCGTGCGACGAGCTGCCGCTCGGCAGCGGTGCGCTCGCCGGATCGACGCTGCCGCTCGACAGGTCGCGGGTCGCCCACGAGCTTGGGTTTGCTCGCATCGCCGCCAACAGCATGGATGCGGTGTCGGACCGTGACTTCGCGATCGAGATCACCGCCGCGTGCGCGTTGACGATGGTGCATTGCTCGCGACTCGGCGAGGAGCTGGTGCTCTGGGCGAGCACCGAGTTCGGCTTCGTGACCCTGCCCGACAGCCACGCGACGGGGTCATCGCTGATGCCCCAGAAGAAGAACGCCGACGTGGCCGAGCTGGCCCGGGGCCGAACCGGGCGCGTCGTCGGTGACCTGGTCGCGCTGCTCACGATGCTCAAGGGGTTGCCGCTCACGTACAACCGCGACCTTCAGGAGGACAAGGAGCCGCTGTTCGATGCCGTGGACTCGACGGCCGCCACGCTGCGCGTGCTCACCGAGCTGATCGCCGTGATCCGCTTCGAGGTCGAGACGATGCGCCGGGCCGCGTCGGACCCCGCGCTGCAGGCGACCGACGTCGCCGAGCACCTGGTGGCCAACGGCGTGCCGTTTCGTGAAGCGCACACCATCGTCGGCGGCCTGGTGGCCCAGACCATCGCCTCGGGGCGCACGCTCGCCGATCTCGACCTCGACGAATGGCGCGCGGCGTCGGATCGCTTCACGCCCAACGTGGTCAGGCTCTTCGACCCGGATGCGGCGCTACGGCGGCGCGACGTGCCGGGCGGCCCTGGGCCTGTGTCGATCACAAGGCAGCTCGCGCGAGGGCGCTCGCTTGTCGCCCGCACCCGAAGGGCCGCAGCCGGCGGCTGATCACCGCAGGTGCTTCATTCGTATCCTGAGACGATGACCCGGCCAACCGTGATCGTCGGCGACGTGCAGGGTGACGTCGAGCGGCTTCGCCAGGCGCTCGCCGGCTACCCCGAAGACGAGGTTGACACCGTCTTCCTGGGTGATTTCTTCCAGGGTGGCGAACCTGGCGCGGGCGGCGGCGCCGCGGCCGCGCAGCTCGCGATGCGGCGTCGCAACACGCGCGCGGTGCTCGGCAATCACGATCTCTTCCTGATGGTCATGCTTGAGCGATCGCAGGGGGGCGATCAGCTCGGCGCGTGGCGCACCCGCGACGGGCTGAGCATCGAGGACCTCTGGCTGAGCAGGCGCGGCGACTGGGCCGACCTTGACGCGGTGGCCGCGGACCCGCCATTGGAGGCCTGGCTGCGCGGACTTCCGTTGCTCATCGAGCTCGCCGACGGCACGCTGGCCCAGCACACCGACGATGATCGGTATGCGGAGATCGGTGACTCGGTCGAAGCGGTGAACACAGCCTCGCGCGCGTGGTTGGCGACGCGCGGTGGCGCCTTTTCCGCGCTGCGGTACACGATCGGACGGCACGGGTTCGACGATCCCGTCCGGCTGCAGCGCTACCTTGACCACTTCAGGGTTCGGCGCGTGGTCCATGGACATACCCCGCACTGGGACGACGCGCCGCTCGAGCTGCACGGAGGGCTCGCGGTCGGCTACGACGGCCGGTTCTCTCGCTTCTGGGGACGCGCCGAGGGCGAGGAGCCGGGGCCGATCGGCGCAACCGTCGCCATCCTCCCCCCGATGCCGCGCTCGTTCACGGGTGCCGGCTGAGGATCTCCCCGAGGCGGGTGACCGGCGGTTCCTGCGCCACCGTGACGTGGGCGGTGACCACCAGCGAGAGCAGGAGCACCTTCAGCGCGTGGAACGTCGCGGCCGGCGGCTGCTCGAGCACCAGTCCCGTGAGCGCGATCCCGTCGATCGCAGCCGCGATCGTCGCGGCGAGATCGCGTGGAGATACCAGCGCGTATGCCGGGAGCGGGCCCAGGGCGGCGCGGACCTCGATCTCGATCTCGTCGACGAGGCGCGAGCAGAGCTCGGCGCATCTGGTCCGGAGCACCGGGCTGCTGAGGCTGGCGGTGTAGAGATCGAGCAGGAGGCGGAACATCTCCGGCTGTTCCGTGCAGCGCGCCTCGGCGTGGTCGATGGCGGCGACGATGCGCTCGAGGGGATCCTCGACGGTGGCGCTGGCGTCCTTCCACTCGGCGATGGTCCGCCGCTCCAGAATCGCCACCACCTCGACGAGCAACTCCTCCTTCGATTCGAAGTAATAGTGGAGGAGGCCAGGAGCCACACCCGCCTCGCGGGCGATGTCCTTCAGCGACGTGGCGCCATAGCCTCTTCGGCCCAGGACGGTTGCCGCGGCGGATACGATCTGGCTCCGCCGTCCAGCCTCATCGATCTCAGCGCCGGCGCTGACACCTGCTCCGGCGTCGAGGGCGCTGATCACCGCGATGTCGCTTCCAAACTGAACCGGATACTAGCGCGGCGAACCTGGCTTGTACGAAGCCCCCAGTCAGCGCAGCGGTTTATAGAAACCGACACCGATCGCGCCGGGCCCGCTGTGGCAGCCGATGACCGGGCCGACCACCGTGAGCGCCGGCTCCCCGGAGGCCTGAGCGCGCATCCGCTCGATGAGCTCGGCTGCGATCGTGGGACGGTCGGCGTGCGCAACGATCAACTCCGCACCGCCCCACGCGGTCGCAGCTTTCGAGAACTCCTCCACCACTCGATCGATCGCCCGTGGGTAGGTGCGGACCCGCGCCACCGGCTCGATGACCCCATCACGGATCTCCAGAACCGGCTTGACGTCGAGCAACGACCCGAGCATCGCCCGGGCCCCCCCGATACGCCCACCGCGCCGGAGGAACTCGAGGCTCTCGACCGTGAAGAGCACGCGGGTGGAGCCCTGCACCGCGGCGATCGCCGCGACGACGCCGTCGGCGTCGCCACCGCCCTCGATTACCCCTACCGCCTCCCGGACCGCCGCGTAGTGGCCGGGCGCGACGCTGCGCGTATCGATGACGCGGATATCGAGCTCTGGAAGCGCCGCCCGCGCCTGGGTCGCCGAGGCATAGGTGCCGCTCAGGTCTGACGAGATGGTGGTGCAGACGATCGAGCCGCCGTCAGCGCCGAGCTCTCGGAACACCACCTCGAACTCGGCAGGCGTCGGCTGGGATGTCCGTGGGAACGGCCCCGGCTTGGCGAGCCGTGCGTAGAACTCCTCACTGGTCATGTCGACGCCGTCGGCGAACGTCTCGTCGCCGAAGATCACCTTGAGCGGCACCACCCGAACTGGATGGGCGGCGCGAAACCCGGGATCGAGGTCGGCAGTGCTGTCGCACACCAGGTGGACGGCGGTCATCGGCGCCGTAGCCTAGCTCGCCGTCTGCTGCATCGCCGCATTTCGGATGCCGTCCTCGGCGACGAGGAGCGCCCCGAGCAGGGAGCGCTCCTCCCCAAGATTGCCGCGCACGATCTCAGGGCGGGGTTGCAGGCGCAGGTAGTGCTCGACGGTCTCGAACAGCGACGGAGCGAACCGCTGCCAGTTCGCGGAGACGCCCCCGCCGAACACCACGACATCCGGATCGTGGAGCGTGGTGACGTTCACGGTCGCCAGCCCGATCCAGCGGCCAATCTCCGTCCAGGCCTCCGGATCGGCGAGGTGCTCGGCTGCGATGCCGTAGCGGCGGGCGATCGCTCGCCCGCTGGCGAGCGCCTCGAGACACCCAACCCCTCCGCAGTGGCACCGAGGGCCGCCGAGCCACCCCGGCCAGAGGATCATGTGGCCGCCTTCGGTGTCGTGGCGGCCAAGGACGAGCCGCCCATCCTGGACGATCCCGGAGCCGATCCCCGTTGAGACCGTCCAGTACGCGACGGTCCGGCTTCCGGCGCCGGCTCCGAGGCGGGCCTCAGCGAGCGCAGCGCAGTTGGCATCGTTCTCGACGACCACCGGGCAATCGAAGCGCTGCCCCAACTGGTGGGCGAGGTCGAGCCCGTGCCACGACACGGGCATGCCGGGCGGATTGAGCAGCGCCCCGCGCTCTCTGTCGAATGGTCCCGGGGCGGAGATCGCGATCGCCTCAGGGAGCTTCCCCTCCATGACCGTCTCGACCAGGCCGCGCAGCGCCGTCAGGGGGGAGGCCGACGGCGTGGCCTCGCGCCGGACGGCTCCGATCGCCGCGTCGCGCCCCACGCTCGCCGCGATCTTGGTGCCGCCGATGTCGAGGAGCGCGATCACCCGGCGATGATGCCTACACTCGCCGCCATGCTGCTCGCGATCGACGTCGGAAATACCAACATCGTGGTCGGCGTCTTCGACGGCGAGCAGCTGATTGCCGACTTCCGGATCCACACCGACGATCGGTTCACCGGCGACGAGCTCGGTCTCGTGCTCGTCGACCTGCTCGGGCGCCAGGACCTCGTGCCCGACCAGGTCACCGCGGTGGTGGTGAGCAGTGTGGTGCCGACACTCGCTCGAAGCATCGATGAACTCTCCCACACTTACTTCCACAGGCCGCCGATGCTGGTCGGGCCGGGAACTCGAACCGGGATCCGGATCAAGTACGACGACCCACGCATGGTGGGCGCCGATCGCATCGCCAACGCGATCGCGGCGCACCACCTCTACCAGGGACCGGCGGTGCTTGTCGACTTCGGGACTGCCACCACGTTCGATGCCATCGACGCCAGTGGCGACTACCTCGGCGGGGCGATCGCCCCCGGCATCCAGCTCAGCCACGACGCTCTCGTGAGCCATGCCGCGATGCTGATACGGGTGGAGCTCTCCGCCCCCTCGGAGGCGATCGGCCACAACACCACCGCGAGCATGCAGTCGGGCATCGTCTTCGGCTACGTTGGGCTGGTCGAAGGGCTTGTCGAGCGCTTCCGGAGAGAGATGACGGGGCAGGCCAAGGTGATCGCCACCGGCGGACTGGCCACCTCCCTCTCCAGCCTGATGCCGTCGATCGACATCGTCGACGAGCGGCTGACCCTGCACGGCCTCCGCCTCATCCACGAACATGCCCGCTGAGGCGCCGGCACCCGCCCCGTACCATGGTGCGATGTCAGTTGCGGCAACCGCTGTGCGCCCGCTTCGGGTGGGCGGCCTCGAGCTCTCGTCACCCGTGCTCGTGGCGCCGATGGTCGGGATCACCGACGCGCCCTGCCGGGAGCTGTGCCGCGAGTTCGGTGCCGGGCTCGTCTCCACCGAGATGGTCGCTGCCGAGGCTGTGGTCCGCAGCACCGACGCGGTGCTCCACCTCCTGGACTTCCCCGCCGGGGTAACTCCGGTGGCGGCGCAGTTGGTCGGCTGCGATCCGGCGGTCATGGCGGCTGCCGCACAGGTGTGCGTCGAGCGGGGCGCCGTCCTTGTCGACGTCAATCTTGGGTGCCCGGTTTCCAAGGTGGTCAGCCGCGGCAGCGGCGCGGCGCTCGCCCGAGACGTGACCGCGACGGTTCGGGTGGTTGCTGCGATGGTGGCTGCTGTCGACGTACCGGTCACGGTGAAGATGCGTCTCGGCTGGGACCACGCCTCGATCAACGCGCCGCAACTCGCTCGCGCTCTCGAGGGCGTCGGCGTCGCCGCGGTCACCGTCCACGGCCGGACTCGGTCCCAGAAGTACGAGGGCCTCGCCGACTGGGCGGAGGTCGCGCGGGTGAAGGAGGCGGTGGGCGTCCCGGTTTTTGGCAGCGGTGACGTCGAGGATGTCGATGCGCTCTCTGAGCGCATCGAATCCGGAATGGTCGACGGGGTGGTGATCGCACGAGGCATGCTCGGCAACTTCTGGTTCGTCCGCCAGGCGGTGCATCGGCTTGCCACTGGCACCAGGCTGCCCGATCTCGATTTCCCCGCGAGGATCGCCCTGGCCCGACGTCACCTCGACATGCTGTGCAGATATCACGGCGAGGCGCGAGCGCTGCGCATCGGTCGCAAGTACGTTGCCTGGACGATCCGGGGCTGCGCCGGCGCCGCGCGATTGCGCGCCGACGTGCAGTCCATGGAGACGCGCGAGCGGCTCGATGCGCTGCTCGATCGCGCGCTGGCAGCGGGACCACGGCCGGAAGGATGGTTTCGACCGGAGTTTGTCAGCGGGGAGGGCTAGGAGTCACAAAAGAAGGGCGCCCCTGGAAACCAGAGACGCCCCGAGAGGGGGGGCAAATAGAGATCCATGCCCGAATGCGACGGATCATATGAAGCGAAGCGAATTCCGTCAAGGAATGACCGCAACTTGTTACGCCTCATTTGATGACGCTCGCCTATACTCCGGGCTCCGATGAGCGGGTGCCACCGCCATCTCGACTGAATTTGCTGTACCAGGGAACTTGAATGGACAAACCGGTGCTGCTCACGCATGACGGACTCGTCAAGTTGGAGCGCGAATTGGAGGAGTTGCGCACGGTTCGTCGCTCCGAGGTGGCCGAGCGCATCAAGTACGCCAAGGACTTCGGTGACATCTCGGAGAACGCGGAGTACGACGAGGCGAAGAACGAGCAGGGAATGCTCGAAGGTCGCATCCTCGTCGTCGAGAACATGATCCGCAACGCTGTCATCATCGAGGAGGGCAGCGAGAGCGGCCTGGTGAGCGTCGGAACCACAGTCGAAGTCAAGGACGACTTCGGCAAGCAGACCTTCACCATCGTCGGGCCTGCGGAAGTCGACGTCACCACCGGACGGATCTCCATGGAGTCTCCGGTTGGCAAGGCGCTGCTCGGACACAAGGTTGGTGACACGGTCGACGTGCAGAGCCCGGGTGGCCCACGTCAGATCAAGATCGTCAAGATCAACTAGTCGCCGCTCAGGGCGCGTCACGCGCACGAAGCGCATCTCGCCGGGGAAGATAGCGCCCATGCCATCCGACGATCTCTTCGCGGAGCGGCGCCGCAAGGTCGACGAGCTCGCGGCGCGCGGGATCCCGTCCTACGGCGTCGACTTCTCGCCGAGCGCGACCATCGAGGAGGCGCGCCGTCTGCTCACCGCGTATGAGTCGGAGCATCCTGACGCGGAGGTCGACGCGCCGGATCGCCCGATCGTCGCGGTCGCCGGCCGGATCATGCAGCTCCGCGATCTCGGTGGCGCCGCGTTCGCGCACCTCGAGGACGAGTCGGGTCGCATGCAGATGTGGTTCCGCGCGGACCGGCCCGGGAATGGCCACGCGATGGTGGGCATCCTCGATCTCGGTGACATCGTCGGTGTCACCGGACCGGTGACGCGTACCCGGCGCGGCGAGCCCAGCGTGCTCGTCGACTTGGTGACCCTGCTGGTCAAGTCGCTGCACTCGCCCCCGGAGAAGTTCCACGGACTCCACGACCAGGAGACCCGGTACCGCAAGCGCTATCTCGACCTGCTCAGTAACGCTTCGCAGCGTGAGCATTTCGCAACCCGTACGCGGATGATCCGCGCCCTGCACGCAACCCTCGCGGAACGCGGCTTCATGGAGGTCGAGACGCCGATCCTGCAGCCGATCCCCGGCGGTGGCGCGGCGGTACCGTTTCGAACCCACTGGAACGCGTTGCACACCGACGTCTACCTGCGCATCGCGATCGAGTTGCATCTCAAGCGTCTGCTCGTCGGCGGCTACACGCGTGTCTACGAGATCGGTCGTGTGTTCCGCAATGAGGGACTGTCGCCTCGGCACAACCCGGAGTTCACGATGCTCGAGGCGTATCAGGCGTACGCGACCTACCACGACATGCGCGAACTCACCGAAGCGCTGGTCATCGCCGCCGCCAACGCCGCCGGCCCGCAAGCGGCCGAGGGGGAGGAGATCGGTGGCGCGGCGGGCGAGGATCCGCTGGTGCGCAGGGTGCTCGGCAAGCCCATCGACCTGCGTCCGCCGTATCGCGCGGACACCATGGTGAACCTGGTGCGCGAGCACACCGGCATCGACGCGCTGGCATCCTGGGATGACATGCATGCGGCCGCGGCGCGGGTCGGGATCGAGGTCGGTCCGAACCTCGGGCCGGGTGCGGTGTTGCTCGAGATCTACGAGCAGCGCGTCGAAGGCGCTCTCTGGGACCCGACCTTCGTGCTCGACTACCCGGCAGAGGTGAGCCCGCTCGCGCGGCGGCGGCGCGACGATCCGCGTTTCGTGGAGCGTTTCGAGCTCATCATCGCCGGGCGGGAGCTTGCCAACGCGTTCAGCGAGCTCAACGATCCGATCGACCAGCGCGCGCGCTTCGAGGAACAGGCCCGACTCCGAGCGGCCGGGGATTCGGAGATCCCCCCGATCGACGAAGACTTCCTCGAAGCGATTGAGGTGGGCATGCCACCTGCCGGTGGTCTCGGTCTCGGGGTCGACCGGCTGGTGATGCTGCTCACGGACGCGGGAAGCATTCGCGACGTGCTGCTTTTCCCCACGATGCGCCCGCAGCAGCGCGGTGGCGACGGGAGCCTCGACAGCTGATGCTGCCGCTGCAACGCATCCGCGACGACCCCGAGGCCGTTCGCGACGGCGCGCGCCGCAAGGGAGAGATAGCACCGATCGACGAGCTGCTCAGAGTCGACGCCGAGGCGCGAGCGCTGCGCACTTCGGTCGAGCAGGCGCGGGCGGAACAGCGCGTCGCGTCCACCGCGATCCGCGGTGCACCGTCGCCCGAACAGCGCGCCTCCCTCAGCGCACTCAAACAACGCATTCAGGACGACGAGGCGCGTCTTGCCGAACTCGATCAGCGCGTGCAGGCGCTCCTGCTCGAGATCCCCAATCCTCCTCACGCCAGCGTCCCGGACGGCGGTGGGCCCGCTGACAACGTGGTGGCGCGCACCTGGGGGGAAGCGCCGGTGTTCGACTTCCCTCCGCTGCCGCACTACGACCTCGGCGAACGGCTCGGCATCTTCGACTTCGAACGCGCCGCGAAGATCAGCGGCTCGCGATTCGTTGTGCTGCGAGGTGACGGCGCACGGCTGCAGCGCGCGCTGACCTCATTCATGCTCGACGTCGCGCGCGACCACGGCTACACCGAGGTTGCGCCACCGTACCTGGTGCGCCGGGACGCGATGATCGGGACAGCGCAACTGCCCAAGTTCGAGGACGAGGCGTATCACACCGACGACGGGCTCTTCCTGATCCCCACCGCAGAGGTCCCGGTCACCAACCTCTACGCGGGAGAGATTCTCGAGGCAGCGCACCTACCGATCACACACGTCGCATGCACGCCGTGCTGGCGCAGAGAGGCTGGTGCCGCGGGGAAGGACACGCACGGGTACGTCCGTCTGCACCAGTTCGAGAAGGTGGAGATGGTCCGCTTCACGACTCCAGCGGCGTCGCTCGACGAGCTCGAGCTGCTCACGTCGCACGCCGAGCACGTCCTCCAGCTGCTCGGCCTTCACTACCGGGTGCTGCTCATGTGTGCCGGCGACCTCGGTTTCGCGCAATGGAAGAAGTACGACGTCGAGGTGTGGGCGCCGGGGATGCAGCAATGGCTCGAGGTGTCGTCATGCTCGGTGTTCGCTGATTTCCAGGCGCGGCGCGCCAACATCCGCTACCGTCCGTCCCCGGGTGAGAAGCCGCTCCATGTGCACACACTCAACGGCAGTGCTCTCGGCGTTCCGCGCACGTTCGACGCGCTGCTCGAGTCGTATCAGCTGGCGGACGGCACAGTGCTGATTCCCGAGCCCTTGCGTGCGTATCTCGGTGGCCTGGATCGTCTTGAGGTTCGCTGAATCGATGCCCGAGGAACGCGAGATCAAGATTCCCGTCGGCAACGACTTCGCGCTGCCCGACCTCGATGGGGTCGTCCAGGGCATCCAGGCGGTCGACCGCGGAATCGTGGAGCTGTCGGCGACGTACTGGGACACAGATGACCTGAGGCTGCTCCGAGCTCATCTCGGCCTGCGCCACCGGAGCGCGCCGGGCGAGCCGGGCAAGTGGACGCTCAAAGCCGGTTCCGAGATGGTCGGCCACGCCGTGTCCCGCGAGGAGACGGATTTCGCGGGGCCCCCCGACGAACCGCCGCAGGAGGCCATCGACGTGATCCGGCGGGAGGTCGGCGAGGTCGCGCTCCATCCCGTCGCGCGGCTGGTCACCGACCGGCACACCGTCGACCTCGTCGGTGGCGCCGTCCGGCGCGCCGAGGTCGCCGACGATCACGTGGCGGTCCGTTCCGATACGCGGACCGTGGCGACATTTCGCGAGGTCGAGGTCGAGCTCTTCGATGCGAATGAGGCGTTCATCGACGCCGTGATGTCGCGTCTGCACGCCGCCGGCGCGGGTGAGCCGGACAGCACACCGAAGTACGTTCGTGCGCTGCGGGCGCTCGGTCACCAGGTCTAGGCAAAATCGGGAGACGTAGCCCGCTCGTCGCGGGCTGCGCTCCCGTCCGGTGGGACCGCCCCCCCGACGCACCATCCCCCTGGCTGGCAAACCCCCTCCGTTGGTGGCCCCTGGCGGAGCATCGTGACAACGACGCAATTGTCGAATCCCGATCGTCGGCGGTGGCTTCACCCTTTTTTACAGAACGTAAATAAACATTTTCTGGACATGGTTCGGTGTCTGGCGGATGGCCCCCTCCCGACCCTGTAAAGTCGGATGCAATGGTTGCTGCCTCGAAGCGAGAAACTCGCGCGACCGGATTCTTTCAGGACGCCACGATCGACGACCTCCGGTTGGCGGCCGTCTTCCGCCGGGGCTTCCGGCACGCGCTGATCCAGATCAACCGGTCCCTCGCCCAGCACGACCTGAGCCCGATGCAGTACCACCTCCTCCTCGAGGCGGGCGCGGCCGGGGCGGAGGGCTGCGTCCAAGGTGATCTCGCCGAGCTGATCCAGGCTCCGGAGGCTCGTGTCTCGCTGATGGTCCACGAGTTGAACGCGCGTGGGCTGGTGCGAACTGTGCGATCGGCGCCGGACCGTCGCATGGTCCGAGTGGGCCTCACCGAGGCCGGCTGCAGGATCGTGGAGGCGGCGTTGCATGCGCAGCGTGCGGCGCTCCACGAGATGGCTCAGGAATTCGACGTGCCGGGGGTCGCCCAGATGCTGCGCGGAGCGGTGCAGCTATACCTCGGGGTCGATATCGCCGAGGAAGGCCGCCTGTAGGACCGCTCCGGCGCGGAGCGCGTACTCGGGCATGTGGATCGCGAGCCAGATCCCGTCGACCCAGTTGGACGGGCGCAGCGCCGCGCGACCCGGTTTTACCCACGCGGGGGACAGCTCGCGCTCAGGCGAGTCGACGATCACGCGCACCACGCCGAATCGTGGGGCGGTCGCGGCCGCGGCAGCCGATTCCATATCGACGGCCACATGGTCGCGATCGGCCCAGGCGCGTCTCGCCGCGCCGGTCACCATGGCCGACGTTGATACGACCGACCCGGTGACCACCGGCACGCCGAGGCTGCGAGCGGCGCCTTCGAGCCTGGCCGCGATCACGGGATCGCAGGCATGGATGGTTCCGGACTCGTCAGAGACGCTGGTTCCGATCACGACGGTTCCCGGAGCCTGGTCAGGCAGCAATCCGCCACACACGCCCGCGCTGATGACAATCGATGCATCGCCGGCGGGGGCGGCGCCGCCGATGCCGACCCGGAGCACCCGGATACCCGGCGCCCGGCGACGGACCCCCCAGGCCTCGAGTCCCATCGCGCAGACGGCGACGATCCGCTGATCAGCCGGCATAGCCGTTGGCGCGATACCAGCGTACCGAGCGTTCGATTGCGGCGCCGACGCTCGACGGGCGGTACCCGAGCTCGCCGATCGCCTTGGCACTGCTCGAATACATCTCGAGCCGTCCCATGTGCACGCCTTCGAGCGGCACGATCGGCGAGCCTCCGATGGCGCGCAAGCGCAGGTCGTCGAGGCGAGCGGCGGTGGCAGCGATCGCGTATGGGAGGGGAAAGGCTCGCGCTCGGCGTCCCGCGGCGCTCGCGATCAGCCGCCAGCATTCTGCAAGGCTGAGGTTGACGCCACCGGCGATGTAGCGCTCCTGCGAACGGCCATGCGCGAGAGCGAGCACGTGCGCGGCGGCGACGTCCTCGACCGCGACGAGGTTCATTCCGCCGCGCAGCGTCGCCGGCATCCGCCCGCGAAGCAGGTCGATGACGATCCGTCCGGTCGGTGTTGGGCGTCGATCTCCGGGCCCGACCGGCGCGGTGGGCACCACGGTGATGACTGGAGTGAGCGCGCGCAAAGCTGCGCGCTCCGCGACGAGCTTAGACGCGTGATATGTCAGGCGGCCCGGGGGCCTCTCGGCCCAGCTCCGCTCCGTCACAGGACGCGACCTCGTCGCCGGCGCGAGTGCCGACGAGCTCGACGTGACCACGCAGCGCTCGACGCCCGCGATCCGTGCGGCCTCGAGCAGGCCTTCCGTGCCGCGAACATTGACCTCGGAGATCGCCGCCTCGTCGCGCGGCGAGAAGGAGTAGACGGCGGCCGTGTGGATCACGTACCGGCATCCGCGCAGGGCTGGCAGCAGCGACGCGGGAGCACGCAGGTCGCCGACGACCGCCGTCGCTCCAGGCGGGAGCGCCCGCGCGTCGCGCACCAGGGCGCGCACCCGGAATCCGCGTGTCAGCAGGGCGCTGAGCACGTGGGCGCCGACGAACCCCGAGGCGCCGGTGAGCAAGACCTCACCCCCATCGGGCGCCGCGTAGGTCGGCCCCATCTCAGTTGAGGTGAGGCTTGCTTCCGCGAGGGCGAAGAGTGTCTGTCGCCGCGCGCAGCGACTCGCGAAGCGACGCTGAGGTGGCGACCACCGCCGTCGGTTCGTAGCCGCAATGGGCCATGCAGTTGCCGCAGCGCTCGTCGCGTCCGCGACCGTACTTCTCCCATGCGGTTGTGTCGAGGAGTTCTCGGTAGGAGGTCGCATAGCCGTCGGACATCAGGTAGCACGGCCGCTGCCACCCGAGCACCGAGTAGCTGGGGATGCCCCAGGCTGTGCAGCTGAAGTCGACCTTGCCCTCGAGGAAATCGAGGAAGAGCGGGGAGTGATTGAGCCGCCACTTCTTGCGACGCCCACCCGCGAACGCGTCGCGGAAGATGGCGTGGGTGCGCTCGACGTTCAGCCAGTGATCCTGGTCGGGCGCCTTCTCGTAGGCGTATCCCGGCGAGATCTGCATGCTGTCGACTCCGACCTCGTCGTTGAGGAAGTCGAGGACTCCACGAATGGAGCGCGCGTCGTCCTGGTCGAAGAAGGTCGTGTTGGTGGTCACCCGGAAGCCGCGCTTCTTGGCAGCTGCGATGGCGGCGATCGCCTTGTCGAAGACGCCCTCCCGGCACACCGACTCGTCGTGGCGCTCGCGCAGCCCATCGATGTGCACCGAGAACGAGAAGTACGGTGACGGCGTGAACAGATGCAACTTCTTCTCGAGCAGCAGTGCGTTGGTGCACAGGTACACGTAGCGCTTGCGGGCGACGAGCGCCGCCACGATCTGGTCGATCTCCTTGTGCACCAGCGGCTCTCCACCGGCTATCGAGACCATCGGCGCCTCGCATTCCTCGACGGCGTCGATGCATTGCTGCACCGTGAGCCGGCGCTGCAGGATGGGGTCCTCGTGCTGGATCTTGCCGCACCCAGCGCAGGCGAGGTTGCATTGGTAGAGGGGCTCGAGCTGGAGGACGAGCGCGAACTTCTCGTTGTGGCGCAGCCGCTGCCTGGCCACGTACGTCCCAACTCGCATCGCCTGTCGCAGTGGCACCGCCATGGCTCGCTCCTTTGTCCTGAATGTGCTTATGTCTGGGCGACGAGCACGCGCTCGTTTGCACGTTCCGTCTCGCTCGACTCGCCGCCGGCGAGCGCGAGGGTCGGGAAGACGTGACGGTAGAGGTGGTAGTTGATGTAGAAGTCACCGGGGAACCCGGTTCCGGTGTGTTCCGGCTCATCCCAGGTACCCCCACGTTGCCGTTCCTCGAGGAACCGGCGACCGCGCGCGCACGACGGGTCGTCGCCGAGCCCGGCGAGTTGCAGCGTGAGCATCGCCCACGCGGTCTGCGATGGCGTGCTCGTCCCGACCCCGGCGAAGGACTCGTCGACATAGGAGTGGCACGACTCGCCCCAGCCTCCATCGGGATTCTGCACCTGGCGCATCCACCGCGCGGCCCTGCGCACCATGTCGTCGCCGCTGCGCACGGCGACGAGTGCGCTGACCACGCACCACGTACCGTAGATGTGGTTGACACCCCAGCGCCCGTACCAGGACCCCCAGGGCCGCTGGGTGCGCCGCAGATACGCAAGCGCCGGTGCTATGTCGCTGTGATCGGGAGTATCGCCGACGGCGGCGAGCATCTCGACGACGTGCGCAGTGACATCCTCGGACGGCGGGTCGAGCATCGCACCAAAATCGGCGAAGGGAAGACGGTAGACGAGCGCTCTGGTGTTGTCCTTGTCGAAGGCAGCCCATGCGCCGTTGCTGGACCGCATCGCTCGGCACCAGCGCACCGCTTCCGCAACCGGACGCGACACCAGGTCGAGGTCTCCTGACTCGAGCAGCGCGAGCGCGACGACGGCGGTGTCGTCGACATCGGGATAGATGTCGTTGTCAAACTCGAAGGCCCACCCGCCGCACCCCTGGTACGGCACCTTGATCTGCCAGTCGCCGCCGCCGCTGATCTGCTCGGCGAGCACCCAGTCGACCGCCGAGCGGAGCGCTGGATGGTCGCGAGCCAGCCCCGCCTTGCGGAGCGCGAGCATCGCCCACGCAGTGTCCCAGACCGGCGACATGCACGCCTGCAAGCGCCACCCCGCGGCATCGTCGATTGCGAAACGCCGGAATCCCTCGAGCCCGCGGCGCATCACCGGGTGGTCGAGGTCCATGCCCTCGAGGTTGAGGGCGATGAGCGAGTAGACCCAGGGAGGCTGGATGCCGCCCCAACCGCCATCTGCTTCCTGATGCTCGCTGATCCACTCCACGAGCTTGCGTCGCGACGACGGACGACCGGGCTGGGCGGGCAGCCGGTCGTACACCTTGAGCAGGTGGTCGAGCCAGATGAATGGGCCCGAGCCCGAAACGCGGTGCATGCGGTGCGTAGTCCCCGGAGCGATCAGCTCGTCGACGCGCACTCCGAGCTCACGCACTGGACGGCGCGAGATGACGATGAGCAGCGGAGCGACCGTGCCCCGAGCCCAGCACGCGAAGTCGTAGAGATTGAGGGGCGCCCATGACGGGAGCCGCACCAGCTCGGGTGGCATGCTCGGCACTCCATCCCACGGGTAGGCGCCGAAGAGAGCAAGCCAGATCTTGGTGAACACCCTGGCTTCGGCGACGCCGCCCTGGTCGATGATCACGCGCAGCGCGCGGCGAAGCGTGGGCGTATCCGCGTCGATGCCGAGCACGCGCAGGGCGACGTACGCCTCGATGGTCGTGCTGAGGTCGCCCGGGCCGTCGTGGTAGAGAGCCCAGCTCCCGTCGTCGCGCTGGGTGCCGAGGATGTGCCGGATCGCCCCATCACGGATGTCGTCGTGGGAAACTCCGAGGAACCGGAGCAGGAGCACATGCTCCGCGGTCATGGTCACATTGGTCTCGAGCTCGCCGCTCCACCACCCCGCGGGGTCCTGCCGCTCGAGCAGCCAGTCCACTGCGGTACGCAACGCCTCAGACTGCATGCGCAGCCTCCAGCGACATGCTGCCGGCCTGCGCGTTCCCTGTCGAAGGCCAACCGGCGGCGTTCCGAAACAGCGTGTTCGCGGCGGTGCGACCGCTGCGCACTGCCGACTCGATGGTCGCAGGCCACCCGGTGTCGGTCCAGGCGCCGGCGATCACGAGGTTGGAGAGCGTGGTCGAGGGTCCAGGTCGGCGCATGCCGGGCGCGGGGATGAACGTTGCCTCGGGATCGCGAGTGGCAGCCCCACGCAACAGACGGGCTCGCGCCGCTTGCGGCAGCACCGCGGCGAGCTCGGCTCGACCCAGCTCGACCAGCTCTGACTCGGGGCGACCCACCAAGCCATCCGCCGCGCTCAAGCTGCAGCACACATAGCCGGGTGATTTCTCGAACACCCATTGCACCGGCGAGTCGAGAAGCGCTGCGAAGTCGCAGCCCAGCACCGGCCGGTCGTACCAGAGATGAACATCGACGATGGGCATGGCGTCGAATGCGTCCAGTCCGTCGATCCCCAAGCTCGGAGCATCGTCCAGGATCGCAGCCAGACGGCGGGGCGGCACCGCCATCACGCACGCATCGCAGGCTGCACCGGTGCCGTCGGTGAGCCTTACCCCGGTGACGCGCCCCCCGTCGTGGTGGATACCGATCACCGCTTGGCGCATGTGGACAGCATCGGCGCGAGCGGCGGCTGCCTCGGCGAGGCGTGCGAGCGGCACCGTGAGGTACGCGATGCGTGCGGCGTCTCGATCGCCGAGAAAGGCGGTCCGTATGACGAACAATCCCATCGCGGCGGAAACGCGATCGAGCGGCGCGTTGAGTGCCGGCACGAGGAATGGGTCCCAGAACGCACGGAGCGCGCGGGCGCTCTGGCGCTGGCGACGGAGCCACCCGGCCATGTCGCCCGCAGGGTTGCGGTCGTGGCGCGCAGCAAGCAGGGCGCGTCCCACCAGGAACCGGTCCAGTGCGGTGAGGTGCGGGTAGCGCGCGAACCCGGTCATGAGATGCATGGGTGCAGGCAGTCCGGACGCGCGCAGTCGCGCGGGCGGTCGCCGGCGGGAGAGGACCGTGACCTCGAACCGCTCTTGCATGTAGAGCGCGTCGCTGAGGCCGAGGTCCGCGATCAGGTCCGTGGTGGCTGTGCAACACGCGAGCACGACGTGCTGCCCGCAGTCCACCTCGTGGCCATCCACCTCGAACGATGTCGTTTTGCCGCCGAGCAATCGCGATCGCTCATAGATATCGACACGCCATCCGCGTTTGGCCAGCTCGACCCCGGCGGTCAGTCCCGCGAGCCCGGCGCCGACCACTGCAACGCGCGGCTCGCGTTTCATACGGCCGCCCACCATGACCGAGCCATCACGCCCAGCTTGGCCGCCTTGGACAGCCGGGCGCGACCGCGGAGCGGGAGCTCCGGGGCCGCCTCGATGCGCTCGAGGATGCCGAGATAGATCCCGGCCATGGTGCGCACGCAGACCGCCGGCTGGGTCGGGATCGACTCGGTCACGCGAAGGCCCGACGTGTGCAAACGCCGCGCACGAGCGGCCTGCATGGCCATGAACTGGTTCCATCCTGGTGCCGCCCGGCCGTCGAGAATGTCGTGCTCGCTGATGCCGTAGGCGGCCAATTCGTCGGCGGGCAGATAGATGCGACCGCGCGCCGCGTCCTCGCGCACGTCACGGAGGATGTTGATGAGCTGCAGCGCAACTCCCAGCTCGTCGGCGCGCTCCAGGGCGACGGGATCGCGAAAGCCGAAGATGCGCACGCACATCCGCCCCACCACCGAGGCGACCAGGTTCGCGTACAAGCCGAGCTCGTCCCAGGTGCCGTATCGCGTGGTCGTCAGGTCCATCGCCACTCCGTCGATGAGCATGTCGAGCTCCTCGATCGGTATCGAGTAGCGACGCATCGCAAGCGCCAGCACGCCCATCACCGGATCCGTGGTGTCGCCCGGGCGTGTCTCGCGCAGGCGCCGGCGGTGATGGTCGAGCCGCGCGTGGCGCGATGACCGGCCCTCGAGATCCGCATCGTCGTCGACCTGCCGAGCGAAGTCGTAGAGCGCGTAGATGGCGGTGCGCTGCTGGCGTGGGAGCGCGATGAATCCCCAGTAGAAGTTGGCCGCCTCACGCCGCGCCATGTCCTCGCAGAATCGCTCCGCGGCGCGCAAGCCGGGCAGCGCCGGCGCATCAAGCACGGCGACCTCCCACTCGCGTGGCCACACGAAGCGCTGGCCGTCGCGATCCACCGCGATGCAATCCGGTGGAGAGCGCCGCGGCCGCGATACGTACCCTCGCGGTCCTTTGCACCACCGGACGATGCGTCGCCGTCCGGTAGTTGCGCGCTGCGACGGCATCGAGGATCGCCTCGCCGCCGAGCCGGTAGAGGGCGAGTTGCACCCGCAGCCGCGCGGGGGCGAGCCGCTCCAGCTCGCGACCTGAGCCAAGCAATGTCCGCGCGCGCTGGCAGAGGAGGCGGGTCGCGCCTTCAATGCCGCGCTCGCGCACCTCTGACTGGAGCAGGTAGGTGCGCCCGAGACGCGCGTCGACCGAGACGTCCTGGGCGAAGTTCGCAAGCTGCAAACCGATGCAGACGTCGTCGCTGAGCGCCACCGCCGCGGGGGTGTCGATGCCGAAGAGCCGGAGCACGATGCGCCCCACCGGCGCCGCCGAGCGCGCGCAGTAGCCGCGTAACCCGGCCCAGTCCTCGTACGTGTCGACCCTTTGGTCCTGGAGGTTGGCGTCGATCAGGTCGACGAAGGGTTGCGCCTCCAGGTCGAAGCGGGCCGCGGTGTCGGCGAGGGCAACCAGCACCGGGTGCGTTCTCTCACGGTAATCGAAGCTCTCGCGCACCTCGTCGCGCCACCGCCGCAGGCGGCGAGTCGCCACCGCGCGGTCGCCGCTCTCGTCGCCGAGGTCATCAGTGAACCGGCAGAACGCATAGACCCTGGTGAGATCGCGGCGGAGGGAGTGGGGCGACAACCGCGAGGCAACCGTGAAGTTCTCATAGTGGCGTACCAGCTCGCGGCAGTAGGCGTCAGCGGCGTCGAGCGCGATTGGAGGCCGCGTCATCAGAGCACCGCACTGCCGCAACGGGTTACCCGCGCGTGACTCCAGAGGTCACCGACACTTCGTGCGCCGACGCAGAACATTGCGAGTCGCAGCTCCTCGAGGATCACGTTGACCGTCTCCTCGAGCGCGTCATCGCCCGCCGCGGCGGCTCGAACCAGCGGACCCGCCATGCCGACGACGTCCGCGCCGAGTGCCAGCGCCTTGGCGACGTCGACCCCATCGCGCACGCCGCCACTGGCGATGATCACGCCGTCCGGAGACACACTGCGCGCGCGGATGAGCGCTTCGGTGGTGGGGATGCCCCATCCGGCGAATCCCGCTGCGACGCGAGCGCGAACCGGGTCGCTGATGCGGTGGCGCTCAACCTCACTCCACGAGGTCCCCCCCGCACCGGCGACGTCGACGGCCGTCACGCCGGCCTCGAAGAGGCGTGTCACCAGGTCTTCGGAGATGCCCCATCCGACCTCCTTGACGATGACCGGCGCATCAAGTCCCGCACACACCTCCGCAATCCGCGCGAGCAGACCCGCGAAGACGGTGTTGCCGGCGGGCTGCAGCGCTTCCTGAAGCGGGTTCACGTGGAGGACGAGCGCATCCGCACGGAGCGCGCGCAGTAGCTCGCGGCACTCGACGACGCCGACTCCAAGATTCAGCTGCACGGCGCCGAGATTTGCAAGCAATGGGACGTCAGGGGCGATGCCGCGAACGTCGAATGTGGGCAGCACGTCGGGCTGCTCCAGGAGGACGCGGCATGATCCCAGCCCCATCGCAAGCCGGTGGCGCTGTGCGACGCGCGCAAGCCGCAGATTGATGGCGCGCGTCTGCTCGGTCCCGCCGGTCATGCACGAGATCAGCAGCGGCGCACCCACCGACCGATCGAGGAAGGTCGTCTGCAGGTTGACTTCGGCGAGGTCGATGTCAGGGAGCGCGCAATGCAGCAGGCGGAACCCGTCGAAGCCGGCATCGATGCCCTTGGCGGCGACGTCCTCGTCGATGTTGATGCGCAGGTGCTCGTCCTTGCGCGACGCCGTCCGTGACGCCGTCCGCCGCTCGCCGTTCGCGTCCGAGCTCGGGTTAGCGATCGCGTTCAGCAACATGGATCGCCAGATCCGCAAAGTCAGTCAGAGCATCGTCGGACAGCCCGCTGAGGGCGGCGATCGCGTCGCGTGCGAGCACCATCGGGACGCCGGCGGTGAGCGAGGGCCCGCCCAGATCGTCGAGCAGCGCGCGAAGCCGGAACTCGCCGCCCCTCTCGCGATCGTTGAAGAGCCTGCGCAGCTCGCGACGCCGCATCGGGGTCGCAACCTCGTAGGCGGCGACCACCGGGTAGGTGAGCTTGCGCCGGCGAAGGTCTCCGCTGCGGCCCTTGCCCGTGAGGTCGGGGTCACCCCACGTGCCCAGCCAGTCGTCGCGGACCTGGAAGGCGAGCCCGAGCAGCCGTCCCGCAGCGTCGAAGCGCTGAGTGACCGCTCGGGGGGCCCCGGCGAGGGCGGCACCGGAGGCCATCGCGGCGCCGAGCAGCGCCCCGGTCTTCATGGTCGCGAGCCGGAGATAGGTCGCCTGCGACGCGCCCGGCCGGCCCTCGAGCGCGAGGTCGAGGCACTGTCCCTCGACCACCTGCACCACTGCTGCGCTGAGCATGTGGGCGGCGCGGATCCGGCGGCCCGGCCGCGGTCCCGGGGCGAGCAGCGAGCTGAGCGCCGCCGCGAACATGCCGTCACCGGCGTTGATGCCCTGCTCGGTGCCCCAGATCGTCCATACCGCGGGGCGGTGACGCCGGAGCTGATCGCCGTCCTGGATGTCGTCGTGAATGAGTGTGAAGTTGTGGATCAGCTCGACCGCGACGGCTGCCGGAAGCGCCCAGGCCGGATCCCCGCCGAGCGCCTCGCATGCCCAGAGCGAGAGGGCGGGGCGGATGCGCTTGCCTGCGGGGTCACTCGCCGCATGGCCGGTGGCGTCGGTCCACCCCATGTGGTACGCGGCCATCTGCCGGAGCAGCCCTCGCATTCGAGGCGCGGTGCCACGGAGACCGGCGTCAAGGAGGTCGACGTGGCGTTCCAGCAGGGCTGGATGCCCATCGCTCGATGGCGACGCATCGATGTCGAGTACGCGCTCCGCCAATGGCCTCCCCCTGCAAGGAAGCTTTCTACGCCGTAACTGTTGTCGAATGGTAACCAACTACCTTCGACACCGGCAAGCGGATCAATCGACGCGGGTCAGCCCTTTCCGGCAGCGGGGAGGATGACGCGGAATTCGGTGCCGCGGCGGGGCTCGGATGTGACCGTCACGGTGCCACCGTGTGCCTCGACCACGTGGCGCACGATGGCAAGCCCCAGACCCGAGCCCTCGCCGTCACGCTGGCGTGAGCTGTCCGCCTTCCAGAACCGCTCGTAGATCCGGGGCAGGTCCGCAGGCGTGATCCCGACGCCGGTGTCGCGGCAGCGCAGCACCACCTGGCCGGGCTCGCCGGGCGATGCGTCGATATCGATCCGGCCACCAGAAGGAGTGAACTTGATCGCGTTGTGAGCGAGGTTGCGGAGCACCTGGCCGAGGTGGGAGCTGTCACCGATGAGATCCGGCGTCCCCGGCGCGACACTCACGTCGAGCGATACGCCCTTGCTCTCCGCCAGGGGCCGGAGCCTGTCGAGGCTGCTCATGAGCGTCACGATGGGCACGCGCTCGCTTGCCATCGGGCGCAAGCCCGACTCGATGGTGCTGAGCTCGAGCAGCTCCTCGACCATCTGAGCCATGTGCGATGCCTCCTGGCCGATCCTGCGCACGAAGTCTGCGGCGGCGTCGCGATCCTCGAGGCCACCATTCGCGAGCGTTTCCGCTATGAGCTGCACCGCGGTGATCGGGGTGCGCAACTCGTGCGAGACGTTACTGACAAAGTCGCGCCGAACTCGCTCGAGATGGTGGACACGGGTCTCGTCGCGCACCAGCAGCAGTGTCGCAACCTGACCTTCGAGCGCGATCGCCCGCGCCAGGAAGTCGCGGTCGTGCAGCGTGATCGCGCGCTCCTCGACGTGGCCGCTCTCGCGCGCGGCTTCGATGATGCGGATGAGCCTGTAATCGACCTCTCCGGCGACGAATGCCGACCCCTCGGTCAGCTCCAGCCCGAGCAGACGGCGCGCGGCTTCATTGGCGAGGAGAACGCGTCCGTTCGCGTCCAGGCCTACGATCCCGGGCTCGAGCAGGAGTCCGACCGCACGCAGCACCGCCATGCTGTCGGCACCGGACTGCAGGCCGGTCGTGTCCAATGCCTCCACCCCAGCGAGTATAGGCTTCGGCGGACGGCGCCGATCCGCGTCCGGAGGTTCGTACGGAAGAAAAGGCGGGGCGCCTTAGGCGCCCCGCCCTGCCCTGCCGGTCGAGGGGGAGTTACAAGATCAGTCAGCCAGTTCGCCGGTTGCCGGATCGAGAATCAGCGGCGTGGCGTTGCGGTGCACGTAGTCGAACAGTCCGTTCAGGCTACCGGCGAGCGCATCCAGGGAGCCGCCGCCGATGCGGGGCACTGACCAGTTGTCCTCGATATAGCGAAGGATCGATGTCTGGTCGGTCATGGAATTGTCGACCGAGTTCTGCCGCGCATACGGCGAGATCACCAGCAATGGGAGCCGCTGTCCGTACCCGCATCGATCCTGGAAACCGGCGAGCGGGGTGCCGTTCCCGCACTGGCCGGCCGCCGTGTACGCGTCCTCCGTGGACGACGACGGATTGACGATCGGTGGCGTCACGTGGTCGTACCACCCGTCCGAGTCGTCGTAGGCGATGACGATGGCCGTGGACTTCCAAAATGGCGACTGCTCGATCGCGTTGATGGTCTTCACCAGGAAGCGTTGTTCGTCGAGCGGATCCGAGTACCCCGCGTGGCCATCCTGGTACTTCGCGGCCTTGAGGAAGCTGACGCTCGGCATGTTCCCGCTGGCCAGGGAGGTGTAGAAGTTGCGCAGGTCGTACTGATGGTTCGCCTGGCCGTTGTGGCCGATCTCCGCCGCTGTCGCCGGGGGAAGGTGAGTCGGGTTGGCGGTGCTTGCGTAGTACTGGAACGGCTCATGGTGCGCGCTGTAGTCGGACACCACCGCGCCACCGATGTTCGTGTGTGTCGAGCCACACACCGCCACGCCGCCAACGTTCGCCGTTGGTGTGAAGCCGCCCTGGAACCATCCCCAGGTGATGTGCTTGGCGTTGAGCTCGTCGCCGATGTTCGTGCCGCTCATGGCGATCGACGAGCCCGACGAGCACTGGTCGTAGGTCGGGTCCGCATCGCCGTACACGGTGCCGTTGTTGGTCACACCCGACAGTACCGCCGGCGTCGCGCCGTGGGTCTGACCCGCGACGAGGTTGAGCACTCCCGGTGTCGAGGGACCGAAACCGGTGTTGAACGAGTTGTCGCTCATCGCGAAACGCTGCGCGTAGTTCCACATTGCGGTGACTGTGTTGCCGTCGTAGTAGTCCATCACCAAGCCCGGGATCGACTGGTCGGGCGGCGAGCAGCTTGCCGACTGCGTGTAGGTCGGGAACTTGTCCATCAGGCCCTTATCCGCAGCCTGCTGCTCTGCTGTGTACTCGTGGTTCTGATCGCACGTGAGAGCCTGCGCTGCGCTGAGGCGCTGCGGGTTCACCCCGTTGGGATTGGCGAGCAGCAGAGCAGTGCTCAACCCGTTCACCGTCGGGGTCCCCGCCTTCGCGGTGAACGGACGTCCATCCGTGTTGGCCGCCTTCGGATAGGTGCCGAAGTAGTGGTCGAAGGTCACGTTCTCCTGAAAGATGACCACAAGGTGTTTGATGGGCGTCGTCGTCGTGGCACCCGCGGTCGCGTGGCCGGCGGATCCGGCAGCTCCAGCAACCGACGCACTCGCGATCGTTGCGCTCGCCGCGACCGCCAGCGTGATCAAGGGTCGTCTGGTCATGCGTCCTCCCTTCACAAGCCCGGGCCGTTTCGAGGGACCAGGTTGGGCGCGCGCGCGTTATCTCCGTCTTCAGAACTGGCTATCCAGCGATCACCTTCCAGTTAAGGACTGATAATCGCCTACGATTGGATGCTTCATGAGCAACTCGCGGTTGCGGCGAGCCTCCGGCGGTGCCGCGAGGTTCGAGCGCGATGTCGTCATCGTCGGTGGCTGCGGCCATGTCGGGCTACCGCTCGGCCTTGCCCTCGCGGCTGCCGGTGTGAGCGTCGCCCTCTACGACACCGATGCCGCGATCGTCAAGCTCGTCAACAGCGGGTCGATGCCCTTCCTGGAGGCGGGCGCCGGTGAGGTGCTCCCTCGTGTTCTGCAGTCGGAGCACCTCCACGCGACAACGGAGGCCACGTCCATCGCCGGCAGTGAGCACGTCATCGTGGTGGTGGGCACGCCGGTCGATCGGTACCTGAGCCCGGACATCGATGCCGTCTCGCGCGCGATCGCACCGCTGGTCGAACATCTCGTCAAGGGCCAGCTCGTCATCCTGCGAAGCACCGTTTATCCGGGCGTGACACGCCGCGTTGCTCGTGCGATCGCGCTCCTCGATCGCGATATCGACGTCGGCTTCTGTCCAGAGCGCATCGCCGAAGGGCAGGCGCTCGAGGAGTTGCGGAGCCTTCCGCAAATCGTCTCCGGGACGACGCCACGCGCGACTGAGCGCGCGGCCGCGCTGTTTCGCCACCTGACTCCAGAGATCGTCGAACTCGATCCCGACGAGGCCGAGCTTGCGAAGCTCTTTACCAACACCTGGCGCTACATCAAGTTCGCAGTTGCCAACCAGCTCTACGCGATCGCCAACGACTCGGGTCTCGATTACGAGCGGATCCGCGGCGCGGTGACGCATCACTACCCACGCGCAGCGGATCTTCCTCGGGCGGGGCTCACCGCGGGGCCGTGCCTCCTGAAAGACACGATGCAGATCACGGCGTTCGCCGAGAATCGATTCACCCTGGGTCATGCGGCGGTCATGGTCAACGAGGGTCTTCCGCTCTACGTGATGGGGAAACTCGAAGAGCGGTTCGACCTGACCGACATGACGGTCGGCATCCTTGGCATGGCGTTCAAAGCGGAGTCGGACGACGTCAGGGCCAGCCTCAGCTACAAGCTGAAGCGGGTGCTCACGGGAAAGGCCGCGGGCGTGCTGTGCACCGATCCCTTCGTAACGCGCGACCCGGACCTCGTCCCTCTCGAACGTCTCCTGGCGGAGTCCGACCTGCTGATCATCGCGGCGCCGCATGCGGCGTACGCGGGCATTCGTACCCAGAAACCCATCGTCGACCTGACCAACCTGCTCGGCAGCGGTGTCAAGGTGTGAAGCCCCGGGTCAGTGTCGTCGTTCCGGCCTACAACGAAGGTCAGGCAGTCGTCCCATTCCTCGACCGCATCTTCGAGGCGATAACGCTCCCTGCCGAGGTCCTGGTCGTCTACGACTCCCCGCGTGACACGACGGTCCCGTTTCTGGTCGAATACGCGAAACGCGATAAGCGCCTGAAGCCACTGCTCAACACGCTCGGCAAGGGGCCGGCGCGCGCGCTTCGGTACGGCATCGACCATGCGGCCGCGGATGTCGTGATCGTGACCATGGCGGATGGCAGTGACGACCCGGCGCAGATCGACCAGCTGACTCGATTGGTCGAGCGAGGGGTCGTGATCGCCTGTGCCTCTCGCTACATGCGTGGTGGGCAGCAGGTCGGTGGGCCGTGGCTGAAGGGCCGGATCTCGCGACTCGCCGGCGTCTCGCTGCACACGGTCGGCCGGGTGGGCACCCACGACGCCACCAATTCATTCAAGGCATATTCGCGCGCCTTTGTTCGGCGCGTCGGCATCGAATCGGACGCCGGCTTCGAGCTCGGGATCGAGATGGTCGCGAAGGCGAAGCGACTGGGGCTGCCCGTCGCTGAGATGCCGACCATATGGCTTGACCGCGCGAATGGCACATCGCACTTCAACGTGAAAGCCTGGATACCGCGCTACCTCCACTGGTATCTGTACGCCCTCGGGTTGTCACGACGGACGGCCGCACCGCCGCCGGACCGCGGCGAACCGAAGGCTCCTCTATGAGCCGGGTCGCAGTGACAGGATCGGCGGGATTCATCGGCGGCTACATCGTCGAGGAGTTGCTCGAGCGCGGGCACGAGGTCGTCGGCGTTGACAATGAATCGAAATACGGACCCGTCAGCCGATCCTATGACAACCACCCGGGGTACCGGCTTGTTCGTGGCGACGCTCGTGACGCAGCCCTCCTGGGTGAACTGCTCGGCGATTGTGACCATCTCATCGCCGGCGCCGCGATGATCGGGGGTATCTCGTACTTCCACGCGTACGCGTACGACCTGCTCGCTGCCAACGAGCGGATCATCGCGTCAACGTGTGACGCGGCGATCCGGGCACACCGCCGTGGCCGGCTGAGCAAGGTGACCTACATCAGCTCGTCGATGGTGTTCGAATCCGCCGATATGTGGCCTTCGGTCGAGGGCCAGGAGCTCGAGGTCCCACCTCCGAAATCGTCCTATGGGTTTCAGAAGCTCGCCGTCGAGTACTTCGCTCGGGCAGCACACCAGCAGCATGGCCTGCCCTTCACCATCGTGCGGCCGTTCAACTGCGTCGGCACCGGCGAGGGTCGAGCCCTCGGCGATATCGAGATCCTCAGCGGCAATGTCAAGCTCGCGATGAGCCACGTCGTCCCGGATCTGATCCAGAAAGTGTTGAAGGGCCAGGACCCATTACACATTCTCGGCGACGGTGGGCAGATCCGTCATTACACATACGGAGGTGACCTCGCAAAGGGGATCGTCACTGCGATGGAGAGTCCCGTGGCGCTGAATGAGGACTTCAATCTCTCCACAGCAGAGTCGACGACGGTGCTCGCGTTGGCTGAAGCGATCTGGCGACGCATCCGGGGCGAGGACGTTCCGTTCCGCTATGTGAGCGATCCACCTTTCGAACACGATGTGCAGCGCAGGATTCCCTCCACGGACAAGGCGCTCCGGCTGCTGGGCTTTGCCGCGACCACCAGGCTCGATCAGATGCTCGACGACGTGATTCCCTGGGTCGACCAGGCCATCAAAGCCGGGGTGATGTAGCCGCCCCTGTCACGGCGTGGCGGGCGCGGCGCCGCAGATGGTCAATGCACCCGCAGGAGCGATGATGTACGGCGTCGCGTTGTCGATGTTCACATTCAAGTAGGTGACCTGACCACCGGCGAGCTGAAGTGGGAGTAGATTGGCGGTGACGCTGCCGTCGTTGCCGAGCTGCAGAAAGAACTGCAGCGTCATTGAATCCCGTGGCTGTAACGAGAGCGCACCTGGGCCTGCGACGACGAGCCGAAACGCAAACGGTAGCCCCTCGGTCGATTGGAGGTGAATGCAACCGTCGGCCGTTGAGGTCATGAGCGCGCCCGCTACTGATACCACTCGGACAGTCCCCACCCCGAGCAGCGGGGACGCGTACAACCTCGCCTCGAGAGCAGCGCGGGCGCTGAGCATATCCGTAGGTGACAAGGCAACACCGGACGGGAGATCGCCGTTGCGAGCCATGGCCACGAGATCAGAGGTGGTCAGATTCGGCGCGCCGGCGGGTTCTGGAAAATTGGAGATGGCGCGCAGACCGCCCTGGAGGAGTGCGGCGGCCGCAAGGATCTGGCGCTCTGACTGGCCCGGCGGAAAGCTCTCGGAGCTGTTGGCCAAGCCGCCATGTGTGACCTCAGACAGCCGGCTGAAGCCGAGCGCGGCGCAGAATGCGACGAGGACGCAGACGGCGATCTGCGCGAGCACGTCGCGCCGCGCCAGGTCGCTCAGCATCCACGCGATCACGGGCAGCAACAGAGCGACGGCGTAGATGTGTCGCGGGGCAGCGGCTTCGCCGACATTGAGTGCGGCGCGACCCGCTCCGGCGACGACGTAGTAGATCACGGCTCCGATGGCCCCCGCAAAGGCCAGCGGATGCGTCGCAGTTTCATGACGCCGCCAGATCAGCCATGCGACGATCACGATCGCTCCGAGGGTCCCAACGCCCGCGAAGCCCGCGAGTCCGTCGAGCGCCGACGCGATACCCAACCGGATGAACCCCGGGAGTTGCAGGACGGTCTCGAGCGAGGCAACCTGCCCGCCGATGGCCTGACGTCCGTAGACAATGAACCACACCAGGAAAACCGCCGTGGGCACTGACATGACTACCACAGCCGCGCGCAGACCACGACCGAACAGCGCGGTCAGCGCGGCGACGGCCACCAAGGTCACGCCGACGCCCGAGCACATCAGCGCGGCAACCAGCAGCACCCAACTCAGCGCGGTTCCACGCCACGTCCCGATGCGGTTGCGCGCGACGAAGAGCACCGCGGCGAGCCCGAAGGCAAATGACCCGTCAAAGCCGATCTGGAAGGCCCAGACGATGTTCTCGTAGGCCGCACCCAGCACCAGGAACAGTGCGCTGAGGGTTGTCGCCACCCACGGCTCGAAGGCGCTTCGAAGCATCAGGCGCCAGAGCAGATGGGCAACCGCGATATGGGCCAGCAGCAGGACGGCGATGTACGGCTGGTAGCTGCGAACGCCAAAGACACTGAAGAGCCCGCGGTAGATGAGGATCGGGATGGTCGACCAGTGCTCGGCGTGAGGGACGAAGAGGAGGAGCGGGTGCCCGTTGAACCCTCGAGTGAGGAATTCCCACTCGTCGAACCAGAACCACTCCCTGCGGGTCATGTAGAGGATCAGCAGGAAAGCGCCGAGCAATGAGGCGTAGTGCGCCACCTGTGCGCCGGAGCGGATGGGTGGACGGCGCGGCCAGGGCGCCCGTGCCGGCTTGTCCATCGGGGCGCAGAATATCTGTACCGTCGGCGATAGTGTTGCGACAGCGAACCCTCGGCGACGTGTTTCCGCTCACCCGGCTGGCTGCGCGCTCGCGACTTTTCGTTAAGCTCGATTGATGGCGCCCCAAGTCGCCAAACGCATCCTCGTGGTGGAGGACGAGGATGCCATTCGCGAAACGCTGCGTTACAACCTCGCCCGGGAGGGCTATTCGGTGAGCGAGGCCGCCACCGGGACCGACGCGCTGACCATGGCGCGGGCGGAGCGACCCGACTTGATCCTGCTCGACGTGATGCTCCCCGGGCTCAGCGGGCTGGAGGTGTGCCGGGTGCTCCGGCAGGAATCGTCCACGCCCATCCTCATGCTCACTGCAAAGGGGACGGAGGTGGACAAGGTGGTCGGGCTTCAGCTGGGCGCAGACGATTACGTCACCAAGCCCTTCTCCTTTAATGAGCTGCTCGCCCGAGTCACGGCGTTGCTGCGCCGGTCAGAGATGAGCGCACGTCCCGCGGGTGTCCCCGAGGTCGACGAGTTCGACGGTTTCAGGATCGATCGCGCCGCGCGGACCATCCACCTCGAAGGCGCCGAGCTCCGCCTCGCTCCAAAGGAGTTCGACCTCCTTTCCCTATTGCTGCGCAACTCCGGTCGGGTCCTCTCCCGTCAGGCGATCATCGCCGCCGTCTGGGGAAACCGGTTCTATGGCGATCCCAAGACCGTCGATGTCCACGTGCGCTGGCTTCGAGAGAAGTTCGAACCCTTCGCGCGGATGCCGTTTCGGATCACCACCGTCTTCGGCGTCGGCTACCGGCTCGATCGTGTCGGTGCCGGCGAGCCGTCCCCGTAGACTCGAACCGAGGCATCGGAGGAGAAGCGTGGACGCAGTGATCATCGGCGGAGGGGTCATCGGGCTCTCCGTGGCCTGGCGGGCTGCTCGCGCCGGACTGCGCGTGGCTGTGGTCGACCCCGATCCCGGCCTGGGCGCGTCGCATTTCGCAGCGGGCATGATCGCGCCGATCAGCGAGGCGGAATTCGGCGAGGACGCGGTGGTCCAGCTCAATCGCGACTCCGCGGCGCGCTACCCCGCATACGTCGCCGATGTCGAGGCGGACTCGGGGCGTGAAGCCGGCTACCGGCAGTGCGGAACCCTCCACGTGGCCGTGGATCCCGACGAGCACGCTGCCCTCGAACGCGCATACCAGCACCGGAAGTCGATCGGCTTGCCGGTCGTCCGCCTCTCCGCTCATGAGACCCGCGAGCTCGAGCCTGGGCTGGCGCCGTCGATCCGCAGCGGAATGCTCGTCGATTCCGATCACGTGGTGGACCCCCGTGCCCTGACCGCGGCGTTGCTCGCGGCGTGCGCCAAGCGCGGCGTGGAGATCAGGCGCGGCCGGGGGGAGATCGAGGTCGAGCACGGCAGGGTCACGGGCGCGCGCGTCGACGGCGAGGAACGCATCGGCACCGAGCACGTGGTGCTCGCTGCCGGGTGCTGGTCGAACGCGGTCGCCGGCCTTCCCGCCGAGGACGCCCCGCCGGTGCGGCCGGTCAAGGGCCAGATCCTGCGGCTGCGCGGGGAACCGGGCGTGATCACCCGGACCATCCGCAGCAGCCGCGTTTACCTCCTTACGCGAGGGGACGGTCGGGTGGTGGTCGGCGGGACCATCGAGGAGCGCGGCTTCGACACGACGGTCTTCGCCGGAGCCGTCCTTGACCTGCTGCGCGACGCCCGCGCGCTGGTCCCAGACGTCGCCGAGCTCGAGCTGGTCGAGGCGTCGGCCGGGCTGCGCCCCGGCTCCCCGGACAATGCGCCCATCGTCGGCGAGGCAAGGACGCCCGGACTGATCATTGCAACCGGGCACTATCGCAACGGGTATCTGCTCGCGCCTGCGACGGCGGATGCCGTCGTCGCCGCACTCAGCGGGCACGAGTGGCCGGAGGCGACGCTTCCCTGGCGACCCTCGCGGTTCGAGACCACCGCCTCGGTGCCGGCGTGATCATCGTGGTCAACGGCGAGAGCCGCGAGGTGGCCGAGGGCCTCGGCCTCACCGACCTGCTCCGTGAGATGGAGCTGCCGCCCGAGCGGCGGGGGATCGCGGTGGCTCGAAACGGGGACGTCGTGCTTCGGGCGAGCTGGTCGGAGACCACGCTTCGCGCCGGTGACCGGCTCGAGATCCTCCACGCGGTCCAGGGCGGGTGATGAGCGACGACGCGCTGGTTATCGCCGGAGAGCGTTTCAGCTCCCGTCTGATCATGGGCACCGGCGGCGCGACGAGCCTGGAAACGCTCGAGGAGGCCCTCGAAGCCTCCGGGACGCAGCTGGTCACCGTTGCCCTACGGCGCCTCGATCCCGCGAGCAGCGCCTCATTCCTCGATGTCGTCGCCAGGTCCGGACGCAGAATCCTCCCGAACACGGCGGGCTGCTACACAGCCCGCGACGCCGTGACCACCGCCAGGCTCGCCCGCGAGGCGTTCGAGACCAGCTGGATCAAGCTCGAGGTCATCGCCGATGAGGACACGCTGCTGCCCGACGGCGCCGAACTGCTGGCGGCGGCGGAGCAGCTCATCGACGACGGCTTCGTGGTCCTTCCATATGCCAATGACGACCCGGTGCTGTCCCGCCGCCTGGAGGACCTCGGCTGCGCGGTGGTGATGCCGCTCGGGGCGCCGATCGGGAGCGGTTCCGGTATTCGCAACCCCTACAACCTCCGCATCATTCGCGACCGCGCTCGCGTCCCCGTGGTCCTCGACGCCGGGGTTGGCACCGCCTCGGACGCCGCGATCGCCATGGAGCTCGGATGCGATGCGGTCCTGGTCGCTTCGGCGATCACCCGGGCTGCGGACCCTGTGCTCATGGCCAGGGCGATCCGCGCCGGGGTCGAAGCTGGGCGCCTTGCGTTTCGGGCCGGACGGATCCCCGAGCGTCTGTACGCGAATGCTTCGACGTCGCACCAGGGGCTGGCGGACCTCGGCGGCCGTCCCGCTGTTGCGCCTGCGCTCGGTGATGTCGAGTCAGGGTGATGATCGGCGGGAGCGCCTGGCGCGCGCCCGCCTGTACCTGGTGACCGACGCGCGGCAGGTGCAGGGTGACCTGGAAGCCTTTCTCGATGTCGTGCTGGGTGCGGGCGTTGACATCGTGCAGCTGCGCGAGAAGAACGCGGAGGCTGGCGATCTGCTCCGCTGGAGCAAGCCTTTTCGCGCCGCGGCGGATCGCCACGGTGCGCTGTTCGTGCTCAACGACCGACCCGATGTCGCGGTCGCCGCGGGGGCGGACGGCGTCCATGTCGGTCAGAACGACCTCCCTGCG
>Ga0209219_1000005_pt1 | contig 117658 bp, 101 predicted proteins | sample BlaSpr_A8_OM1_M1_FD_187973 | JGI IMG/M metagenome (GOLD analysis project Ga0209219, IMG submission 187973) | Forest soil microbial communities from Thunder Bay, Ontario, Canada - Black Spruce, Ontario site 2_A8_OM1_M1 (SPAdes) (version 2) | ecosystem: Environmental > Terrestrial > Soil >... | reverse complement strand
TGAACGGACACGACGTGAACGTCGTGCCACCGCCATTCAACCGTGAGCTCAGCACTCCGACAGCAGCCGACATGCAGTGGCTCGACCAGGAGGTGCTCGCGCTCTCATCCGCAAGGCGCGTCACTTGGTGGACTCAGGGCCACGGGGCCGCTGTCATGATTGCTCGCGTGGAGAGACTGGTTTCCCGCTGGGGAGAGCATGGGCCCCGGCCGGAGCCGCTGGCGGCGAACGGTGAGTTATTCGCCGGGTTGCAAGTTCGCGAGTCGGTTGAGGTCGCTTGCGCCGCTGAGGACGCCTGGCGGCTGGTGAGCAACGTGACGCGGATCGGTGAGTTCAGCCCCGAGTGCATCAATGCCCACTGGCTCGATGACGCAAGCGGGCTGCAGGTTGGTGCCAGGTTCGAGGGCACTAATCGTGTCGTCGACGGCGACACGGAAATGATCTGGATTCGCCCCTGCACCCTTATTGACGTGAGGCCGGGGGAGCTTTTCGCCTACACGGTCGGTGACCGCTTTGACGGCACCCCGGCCAGTTCTTGGGAGTTCGTGATCGACTCTCTGGCTCCCGGCCGTTGTCGGATCACCCAGACGTTTCGGCATGAGCGGGACGGCCTGACCGGGTTCCGTTGCCACGCTGAGTCACAGCCGGACCGAGCCAGACAGATCGTTTCCGACCGCCTGACTGTGCTTCGGGCCGGCATGCAAGAGACCCTTCTTCGCATGAGAGCCTAGTTGGAATCGATGGCAGGAACTTCATCGTGACCCCCGGCGACCATGCGCAACAGCGCGTCGGCGCCGACGTTTACCTCCTCCCCCAATCGGCCACGCGCCCCCGCGTGACATCACATTCGCCCGCACGAAGATCATCCACCGCACCGGCCGCATCGCGGCGTTGTGATTGGTATCTGGTCGATTTGGTGGGGCGATGAGGGTCGAACTCAGTCGTTGGCCCGCCAAGTAGGGAGCGAAAGCAGGCTACCTGGCCGAACTCGAGCCGAGCCGGTAGCAGTCGGTGCCATAGCTACGCGACCGCTCCACTGTCCGCGAGCTCGCGAAGACGCGTTCGCACCGCTTGGTAGTTCGAATAGCGGAGAGTCTTCCCAGCCACGGTTTGAAAGTCGCAACAGAAGAGTCTCCACAGCCACCGTTGCTCTTGGAGGAAGGCGACTGGCGTCGCCTCCCCGCGGGGCGAACAGCTCACCGGCCGGCAGGCAACCTCACGTCCACCTCGATCTCGACCACGTCCTTGACCTTGAGCGTGCCGAACATCGCGGAGTACGGCTTGATGCCGTGGTCGGTCTGGACGATGGTGGCCGCCCCGGTGACGCGGTCGGCGTCGGAGTGTGCAGTCAGGCGGAGTTGCACCGGTCGTGTGCTCCCTGCGATCGTGAGATCGCCCGTCACCGTTGCGGCCGTTGCGTCGCCGGCGATCAGCGTCGAGCGGAATGAGATCTCTGGGTGCTTGGAGGTGTTGAGTACCTTGTCGCGGATGTTGGCGCCGATCTCACCCCGCTGCTTGTCGGTGAGGGCGATCGCTCCTCCCCGCGCGTCGCGAACCTCCAGCGAGGTACCGTCGACCGTCGCACTCACGGACGAGCGGGTGGGATCGCGGGCGTCGACGACCACCGTCGCGCTCCAGCGGGTTGCCTCGAGTGTGAGGTCGTGACCCATCATCGCGGCGGCCCCCTCGCGTGCCGTCTTTATGAGTAGCTTTCCGTGGTCGGGCCCGATCGTGTAGTTGCCCGTCGTCAATGCCATTGGATCTCCTCCCCGGCGCGCCGGTGCGGTCACGGCGTGTCTCTGCCCGTCGGGCGACCACCATACAGCGTTCGCATCGGCTGCTTGCAACAGCTACGACTTCGCCCAGGCCTTAACGCAGTCGTCAGTGCCGCCACCAGTTCTACCTTTAGGCGTTTGAGATCAATGAAGATCGTTGCGCTGACTCGGTCACGCCATGCGACAGGCCCGCGACGCATCGCACGAATGTGCCGCGTTTGACGCGAAGAACAGCAATAGTGGCACGGGATCGCTCATAACGCGGACCACGTTACGCATTTCGAAGGAATCCAATATGCACATCGACCGACGACTCGCGCTCATCGCCTCTGCCGTGGGCGGGATTGTCCTGCTCGCCGGCTGCGGCGCCTCCATCGCACCGGCAGCGTCCGGTGCCGCGACCGCCGACACCTCAGCGGTGAACGCACCACCGACCGACGCACCACCGCCCAGCGCGCCCGCGCCGACTGATGCTCCGACTGTCGCCCCAACGGCTGCTCCAACGGCGGTTCCGACGGCTGCGGTTACGGCAGGTCAGACTAACGCAGCCCAGAGCGCCGCGCAGTATCTCAGCACTCAGCCATTTTCGCGAGCCGGTCTGATCCAGCAGCTTTCGTCCTCGGCCGGGGAAGGGTTCTCGCTCGCAGATGCGACCTACGGTGTCGATGCCCAACACGCCGATTGGAATGGTGAGGCGGCCTCGTCGGCTAAGCAGTATCTCAGCACGGGGCCTTTTTCGCGAGCCGGTTTGATCGAGCAGCTTTCATCCTCGGCTGGGGAAGGATTCACCTACGCTCAGGCCGTGTACGGCGTGACCGCTGCGGGCCTCTAGCATTCAGAAACGAGAGCGCCCAAGCTGATCGTCGACCACTTCAGCTGCTCGCCATGAGCACGACCACCATCGTCTTGGCGGCACCACCGCCACCGACTGCGGTGGCAGTCTGACCTCGAAACATCCCTTCCTGAAGGCACCCTGGCCACTGCGGCTGGGGTGTCTTTCGTGTCTGTGGCCGGTGAGCCGCAGGACAACGATGGCGGCCACGATGATGAGCACTGTCACAAACACCCATGGTGCTCGGCCACGGAGGTGCAGCCTTGCGCCTAGGAAGTCCAGGTGAGCTTCCATCTCATCGTGGTCATCGTTTGTCGCGGGCACGGCAACACCTCATGTGTTGCGCCGCCTTTCCTGGCCGCCCGGGGCCTCCTAGGCTGTTCCCGCTTTGCTCGCCCGGATCGGGTTGAGACCCGTGAGGGGCTGAGAGCTTGCTTCTAGGCGCTTGTTCTTACTCTGAAGTGATTCTACCTCTGGCCGATTTCGGATGAGCCGGTGGCTAGCCTCAACCGCCATAGGGCATTGATCCGTACGCAGCGCCCCCGTAGGCGCCCGTGGCGGCAATCGTCGCGCTGATCCGGATGATCTCCTCGGCATCACTCTGGCGGATCGGTCCCGTGGAGAGAACCGTGGCAATGGTGCCGAAAATACAGCCGATGATCACAAGCTCATTACCGATGACGGGATCGGTGGGTGTGATAGCGGCAGCGGCTGCAAAGACGGCAACCGCAGCGCCGACAGCCAACTGCTGCGGTGATGGGTTCATGCCTCCTTCACTCGGCTCTCAGATGGCATTTCGTGTCTTTTCAAGCTCGGCTATGCGGTGTTCCAGAGGCACCATGCGCTGCTGAATGAGCTTGGCGATGTCCTCCTCAGCGATCTCCACTATCGCAGCGCGCATTTCCTTGGCAAGTTCCTCGGTCGCCGGTTGCCTTCGACAAGGACGCTGACACCGACGCGCAGAGCGGTGGAGCGCCCGTCAGCGAATGCGGCATCTCGGTAGAGCTTTGTGGCCATGCTGCGGCACTCTACACAGGGCCCGCGCTCGGATTGCTTGCGGCCGGCCTCAGCTCGCGCCGGGAACAGGTCCTTCGCGAACGCCGAACACGTTTCCGTCCGGGTCCTTGAACCAGGCAGCGCGAGCCGGTCCTATCTGGGCGATGAAGTTGGTCGTCTTCGGCGTCTCGTATTCCTCGAAGGTCACCCCGCGCGAGGTGAGATCCGCGATAACGGCCTCGAGGTCAGTGACTTCGAAATGGCCGACCGTCTGACCGACGTTTGGCTGACCGCGGCGCACTCCCAGCTGGCCACCGTTGCCGGCCCCAAAACGGATGGCGTACGGCGCCTCCTCTAGGATCGGCAGGTTGAGCTGCTCTCCAAAGAACCCTTTGGCGCGCTCGAGATCAGTCACCGCAACCGTCGTGACCAGCAGCGAATCGGCGAGCATTGTCGTCACCTCGTTCGAAGGAAGAGTCGGCCTACCGATCATAGCCTTGCAGTGGGTCCGTGAGGTCGGTCGTGGTGCGGGTCGCCCCCCGGTCCACTAACTCGCGTAGCCGGCAAACGGAATGGCCGTGACCAGCGGCTCCGCAACTCTCGGGCCGCACGCTGGCCTCGCCGCCAGTGGCATGGCCGTCACCAGCGGGTTGGCCACTTTGAGTCAGGGGATGGTGGCCAATGCCTGGAAGAGTCTTCGAGGAATCTGCAAGCCACGGAATAAGTCGATGATCATCATCCGGAGTGCAGGATCAACCAATGCTCTTGAGTGCAATAACGCGACATATGGAGGGTGCTCATAGAGCGCAAGATCCCGGATCATCTCAGCCTGAGCACAGCCCTGAAAGGCAGGCTCCAGCGGTCGAAATGGACCCTCTAATGAGAGCACGCTCGGGTGGCGTCCCTGGTCTTTCCAGTTCCGCATGATGCCCTAAATCCGGAGCGCCATCACCCCCGGTCCGGCTTCGCTCCCCTTCACAACAACGTATTCCATTGGTTGCAGCCCACAGTGCCATCGATCAGCGATTGGCTGTAACACAGGACGAATGCGCATCGGATCGAATCCCATCGGTACGATGTCGAGAATTCGGCCGCCATGCGCCTCGATCACGGGGCGAAGCACTCCTTGGGGTAGCGGGAACATGTGCATGCGCGGTGGGAGTGCGGGGCCCTCGCGATCACTGAGGCCCGCATATGCCTTGCGCAATCGGACGCGGAGACGAGTCGTTCGCTGTTGCATGCGCTGCTGAGCCGACAGTCCCCAGAACACCGGACCCACCTCAATCTCGTGGGCGTGAAACACCAGAACTCCATGGTCACGCGAGAGAACCCGGACGAGCTCCTTGAGATATGCGAGCGCGTACCGGCGAGGGATGTGTTGGAGCACGCGCGTGGAGTAGGCAAAAGCAAAGCGGTCGTCCGCAAAGATGGAGAGGTCGGCCCGATCGTTCCACGTAAAGGTCAGGCGATCGAGGCTCTGGATTGAACCCTTGTGCGAGTTCCAACATCGTCGGCGAGATGTCGACTCCCACACAGCGCCTAAACACTGCTGCAAGGGGTTGACTGACACGACCTAGTCCGCACCCAAAGTCGAGAGCCTCCCCGTCTCGGTCGATGCTGAGACCGCACGCCTCGACGTGCTTGAGGGCTGCATCGACGTCGCCTCGACCCGACTCCCAGAAGCGTTCAAGTTCGTCATACGAGCCGCCTTGCGGACCGAGTTCGGTACAGACCGCCCAGAGGGGATCAGTCCGTGCCATGTATTCCCAGTCACTCGAGGTTTCCTTCAACGATGCCACAGACGCCCTTCTCCATTTTACGAGTAGGTGGGAGTCCCGAGGCACCGCGCTGCAGCATCTTAGCCGGAGGCCGTGGCAGCGAGCCCCTTGAAATGATCTCGGGCGGGTCGGTCCACCCGTAACGTGGCAGAGCGGCTAGCACTACGGGGTCTCGACGACACAGTTACTCAGCAAGACTCCCGACGAGAGGCGCTGTGCGTTGGCTCCCTCCGTCACCGCCGTCACCGTGTTCCCCGTATGAATCGTCGCCGAATGAGGTTCCAATTGGCATAGGGTCTTCAAACCGCCCAGAGTTTGGAATTCGAGAATCAAACCTCCGGCTCCCCTGTATACAGACGCAACTGGTCCTCGCACCAGCAGGGTGACTTCCCTGAAATCGGAATAGAACTCGTCGGCCTTCATCGCTTGAGCCAGTTGGTCGGGTGTTGCCTGACGGACGCTCAGCGTGCCTACCGCGTACGAATCGCCGGCGAAGAATGAAATCGCAGCGACTCCAGCCAGCACACCCAGGATGGTAACCAGGAGCGGAAGTCGTCCCAAATTCATTTCGGTCTCTGCCTCGTCTTTCCATCCATCGGCAAAGACAACGTTCGATGGGGTCGACTGGTTATAGGACCTGATGGGGAAGACGTTGGTCAGTGACTACCACGCTCGCGCATTCAGAATCGCAGACGGGCGAGATTGACATCTCGTGCGAATAGCGGCGAGCGTGCCAAACGCTCTAGGAACAAACGTGTACGTTGGCATGCGCGATCGTGATTGTCTCAACCGGCGAGTGGCGACGCGACCGAAGGAATGAGCACGGCTCGCTACCCCACTTTTCCCGGCTTCGGTTCGGCGCGGACCGGCAGCAGAGCGCTGACGGGCGTGGCTATCCAAGGATAGAGCCGCTCAGCGTGTTTGTCAGGGGCTCATGTCGGCGAGGCGTCGACCAGCCTGCAGGGAATGTCCGCGTCTTCGTTGAGGTGATGGCTGGCGCAGATGCGGTGGTATCCGTCTGCGACAGTCAGGTTGACCCCCGCGGCAAGCTCCCCGCGCACGAGGAGGACTGGTGAGAGCGGAGTGCCCTTCTTGACCTTGGCAAGATCCTTGGCAATGTGGACGTTGGTGGGGTCGAGCACCGGCACGCCACTCGCCCGAAGCAGGTCCTTGGCCTTGCGGTGCTGGAGCTGGGCGCCTTGAAGACGTTCAGCCAACTTGTGTGCGACCGCTGGGGCCGCCAGCAGACTCAAGTAGTCTTCGGCCGCGGGATAGTCATGTGCATCCGGTGCCTCGGTCCAATGCTCGGTAGTCGCCATGTTGTACCTCCAGTCGTCGGGTAGTGATCACCACATGTTCTACGGATAGCGCGAGAGGCCTGTGAAGTCGGGCGGCTCTGGTGTGAATGTTGTACGCCAGGCTGGCAAGCGCGCTTTCACACCAGCCAGCGACGGCAGCGGCACTACGCCGGCCCCTGAGAAGGTGTCGAACGTCACCGCGACGTCGCCTTGACCGTCCGAATGAGCGTGACCGAAACTGACACCATGTCCCAACAAGAGGTTGACGCGTATTTGGCGGCATTGGAAGAGCCGAAGCAGTCGACGTTGCGGACGCTGCGCCAGACCATCCTGGAGATCCTTCCGGAGGCTGAACAATGCATCTCGTACGCGATTCCGGGCTTTAGGGTCCGCGGCCAAATGATCGCGGGCTTCGCCGCGTTCAAGAACCATCTCAGCTACTTCCCGCACAGCGGCTCAGTGATACCGGAGCTCCACGACGACGTTGGTCCGTACGTAACAAACAAGGGCACCCTCCAGTTTCCGATCGACACCCCACTTCCGAAGGCGCTGGTGGAGAAGCTCGTGACTGCGCGCATGCGCCAGGCCTTTCCAGAGGGTCGTCCCTAGCCGGATGCACGACAGCGCGGCGTGCGTACCAGGACCCACTCATCGTGAACGATATCGCCGAGCTCCACGCCCGCCATTGAATCAGAGCGGAAACGCCTGCATTGGGGGAGTGGGCGCTCGGCATCGTTCGCGTCAGCCTTGATGTGGTCGCAGGACTTTGGGGCCGACAAGACGAAGGATCTCATCTCCCCTCCTATCTCCTGAGCCAGTGAACTGCGAGTGGATCCCGCAACACTCCTCTCGGCTCTGGTTAGGGCTGATCCCTCAGTAGATCTAGTCGAGGATCGAAGGATCCGACTCGCTGATGGTCCAGCCGTATGGGCCGGCCCGCAACCTGCCTCCGATGAAGATCTGCTGAGACGGTTGCCAACCGGATCCTGACGGATCTTGGAAGCCGGCGGACTATTCATGGTGAACAGCGCCCCCTACGCCCCAGCTTCACATACCGTCGCTGGCGTCTAGGATCCATGCTGTTTGCCGTCACAATAGGGTGCCGTGGCGAAGAAGACACCGTCCAAGCGCGAGCGCCCCAGCGACTTCACCGTCAAGATGTACGAGAGGGAGTTGCGCCGCTTGCAGATCGAGTTGGTCAAGCTGCAGGAGTGGATTCGAGTGAGCGGTGCCCGCCTCGCGGTCATCTTCGAGGGACGCGACGGTGCGGGCAAGGGTGGAACGATCAGCCGCATGACGCAGTACCTCAACCCCAGGGTCGTGAAGGTGGCGGCGCTGCCTGCGCCGTCGGACCGTGAGCGTTCCCAGTGGTACTTCCAACGGTACGTCGACCATCTGCCCTCGGCCGGCGAGATTGTCCTCTTCGACAGGTCTTGGTACAACCGCGCCGGCGTCGAGTACGTGATGGGCTACTGCACTCACGATGAGCACCGTCTGTTCCTGCGCCAGTGCCCGATCTTCGAGAATCTGCTCATCGATTCGGGCCTCATCATGCTCAAGTATTGGTTCTCGGTGAGCGATCAGGAGCAGGAGCGTCGTTTCCACATCCGTCTTACCGATCCGCTCAAGCAGTGGAAGCTGAGTCAGATCGATCTCGAGTCGCGCCTACGATGGGTGGAGTACTCGCGCGCCAAGGACATCATGTTCGTCCACACCGATACCCCTGAATCTCCCTGGTACGTCGTCGAAGCCGACGACAAGCAGCGGGCTCGCCTGAACTGCTTCGCGCATCTGCTTACGAAGGTGCCCTACAAGGACGTCCTGCAAACGCCGCTCAAGTTGCCGCCGCGCCAGTCCGACGAGGGCTACGTTCGCCCGAGCCTCGACACCTATACATACGTACCCGACCACGTTGCGGCGTTAACGGGTGGGTAGTTCGAGGAGGCACTTCGATGAGTGGCACGGGGTGGTCAGCGGCCGTGGGTGAGGACGGCGTGACTTCCGGCCGCACGCACGTTGCGCACCCAGTTCGATCGCTCTCCGAGCATCGAGAACGCGGAGTGGCACGACGCCGAAAGGGGCTTAGTTCGCACGAGCGAGCTCCTACATTCGCCGCTAATGCGAGTTGATCGCGGCAATCGAAACGCTCGTCCACTTGCCGGCGTCGAGTGGCTCGCTCCAGGGCGCTTCAAGGGCGTCGCCATCTGATCCATCGAAGCCATAGCGGAGGAAGCACAGGTTGTGGAAGACGCCGCGAGCAACTCCGTGCCGAGATGTCCGGCAGCCGCAAGGCCGATGGGGAAGTGTTCGCCGCGGCCGCGAAGCAACTGGAGGTCGCTGCCGGTGCGCTACTCCTTGTGGTTTCCGGATGTGAACCCGGTGAGCAGGCCGATTGGAGGTGCGCTGATGACATTCGGCCCTACCAATCTCATGACACGCCGCCGAGGATGAGCCGGTACGCACCAACCGGCGTCGAGCATCATGAGAGAAGCGAGTTCGGAGGAGTCCAAATGAGCGAGTTCCAGCAAGCCCACCTCAAAACCCTCACGCGTGCGGAGTGCCTCGAGCTTCTCGAGCAGGTGGTCGTCGGCCGAATCGGCTACGTGACCGACGGCATCGCGATCATCCTGCCAGTCAACTTCACGGTGCTCGACGGCGACATCGTCTTCTGTACTGCCCATGGGAGCACGCTCAAGTGGTTGAGCTTGCGCAGGCGTTTGTCTTTTCAGGTCGATGAGAGCAGGTGGGCGGATCGTGAAGGCTGGAGTGTGCTCATCCATGGCGTCGCTCGGGAGGTGACCGACCCGAACGAACTCGAGATCCTACGTCGGGGCCCCCTGCGTTCCTGGTTGCGTTCAGCAGCTGAGCACTGGGTGCGAATCCGAATCGAAACCATATCGGGCCGTGCACTGCATGGTGCCTCGCACGCAACGGAGGAACTCGCGCGAGTCTGATCGCGAGCGCTTGAAAGAGGCACGAACACGATCGCCACGGTTGCACCAAGCCCTATTTTGGTGGTGGTCCTGCCCCTTGGTCTGATGGCTTTCGCGTGCGGTGTCTGCCCGGTGTTGTACCGCGCCTGGTCGCCGCGCGACTAGCGCCGCCGTACTCAATCCCCAGAGCGCGAACACGACTGGTTCTGGTCGGCTCGCACCGTCACCCAGGAGAAGGAATCGTCGGACACGCGAAAGCGCGCCGTGTCTCGGACGCATGCCGGTACCTTCGTCGCTGTAACAGGAATCAGTCTTGGCGGCGTGCACCACGGGCGACAAGCCTCCCGCCCAAGGCACCCTCTGCCGTGGGTCAGTCGCGCGGGCCGTCGCGACTCCTCAGCTGCAGCCGACTGCGATGCGTGCCCTCTGGACGAACACGCTGCGGCCCGCATCGTCGGCCAGCTCCGCATAGCGCGCTATAGCTGCGCCGCGGAACGCCTCGCGTTTTTCGTCCGGCATCATGTCCCAGTAGACGCGCGCACCGTGGCTCAACTGCCAGCGCCACCACGTGTCAGCATCGCGCAACTCGAAGCTTGTTTCTTCGGAAACAACCCGTACGCTGCTGAATCCGCTCTGCTCGAGCAGCGCACTGAAGCCGGCGTCGTCGTTCCAAGGCGGTGGCGGGCCGGGGCCGGACTCGAAATTCACGCCGCCGAACTGGGCCGACAGCTCGCCGAGAAAGCCGAGGTTCGGTGTCGCTCCCGCCCATACCGCCACCGCCGCGCGGCCATTTGGGCGGAGCACACGGCGGATCTCGCTGAGTGCTTGCGGAATGTTGGGCAGGAACATGATCCCGAAGGCACAGATGACAGCGTCGAAGTGCCCAGCGGGGAACTCGAGTGCTTCCGCATCCATGACCTGCGCATCGGCATTGGTGAGCGACCCGACGCGGATTCGTTGCTGGAGTGCCTCGATCACGCCGGGCGCAAGGTCGACGCCCGTGACATGCCCGGATGGCCCCACCTCCTTCGCTGCGGGGAATAGGGAGGCCCCGAGCCCGCAGGCGACGTCGAGTACGTGCTCGCCGGGAGCAAGGGCCGCTGCCGTGACCGTCCTCTCGCCGAAGTGCGTGAAGAAGGGAAGGACGCTGTCGTAGGTGTCGGCGGTGCGAGTGAAGAGGCCCGCGACCGCTTGCTTGCGCGCCTCCGGGCTCATCTCAATCACGGCGGAGATCGTAGGGTGTCGCGGCGACGTCGCGCTGGCCATGGTTCATGGTCGGACCGCTGCCGTACCGAAGAACCGAGATGCGGTGATCGTGGGCAACGGCAGCAGCAGTCGGCGACCACGTTCCACATCAGCCTTCCGCCGGCCATCGTGGCGTCCCGCCGCTCGGAGGTCGATGCTGGTGCCCATCAGCACCGGGACGCGGTTCGCATTGTGTCCTCTCTCCCCAGCCAATCTGCGATTGGCCGGGGCCCCCTTCGTTTCGAGAGGGAGAAGGCAGATCCTTCGGCCACACCCTCATCCTCGGCGCGCTGGTGACCGCGCCGGTCGCGTTCGCATTCGCGAACGCTGTGCGGAAGGAGGAGCCTCGCCTCTGCCTGTCTGATCCAGAATCAGGGATCGTGGTGAGCCCTGAAGACGCGGCCTCGCTCGGCGTTCCGCTGACCAACCTCGACGAGCCCCTATTCGATGGTGCGGGGGCTACCAAGCGAGACCTCATCAACTATCTGGACAGCGTGGCCGACCGGATCATTCCGGAGCTTGCGGACCGAGCGCTATCGGTGATCCGTGTGCACCGCGGTCAGGAAGCCTTCATGCAGAAGAATCTTCCCTCTTATACGCCTCCCTGGGTCCAGCGGGTGACGATGTGGGCGGAGTCGTCGAAGCGAGAGGTCAGCTACGCGCTCTGCAATGACCGGCGGACGCTGCTGTGGTTCGCGAACCAGCGCGCCGTCGAGTATCACCCGTCGTTGGTCAGCGTCGACAACCCTGATCACATGACGCATCTGGTGCTCGACATCGATCCGCCGCACGGAGACGCGTTTCACGACGCCGTGCGAGCCGCGCGGGTTGTGCGGCAAGTTCTCTCCGATGAGGGCCTCGATGCTGTCATCAAAACGAGCGGAGCGAAGGGTCTGCACTTGTTCGTGCCCATCGACAGCAGCGTGTCCATGGATGCAGCCGCAGCGGCCACCCGGGCGATCGCCGAACGAGCCGAACGACTGGATCCCGACACAGTCACCACCGCCTTCATCAAGGATGACCGCGCAGGCAAAGTGTTTGTCGATTCCACCCGAGTCGGCGGAGCAACGGTCGTCGCTGCCTACAGCCCGCGGGTACGGTCAGGCGCTCCTGTGTCCTTCCCGGTGGACTGGGACGAGTTGGATGACGTTTCGCCTGCTGACTTCACGGTGCTCACCGCAGTGCGTCGCCTTGACAATGGCGACCGATGGGCAACCCGGATGCCGTCGCCGCAGCGACTGCGGGCCGCGCTCATTGAAGACGGCAGATCTATCCCGGTCGCTCGCGTCCAGGCAATGCATGAAGGCAAACGACGGGCGCGGGGAAGCCGGTAGGAGCGCGGCGGGCCTTCAAAGCTCTTTTCTCATCTGCACGGACGTTTCGCGGTAACCGAGGCTCGAGTACAACGCTCGAGCAATCGCGTTCTGCCCGAAGACGTTGAGCGCCAGCGCGTGGAGGCCGTTGCGTCGCGCCTCCTCCTCAGCGAGCCTCATGGCCGCTCGCCCGTAGCCGCGGCCTCTGAGCGCCTCGTCAATCGTGATGTCATAGATGAAACCCACGCCGGCCTCCGCGCGCGCGTTTTGCAGCGCCAGCCAGAGCCATCCCACGGGTTGCTCATCCACCTCGACCCTGAATATCAATTGACCTTGAGTGGCGAGCCCTTCAGGAAGAAGTTCCGCGTCGTCGCGGCGACCCTTCTCCTCGGCTGCCTCGCGGCTCATGCTCCCGGACGCAACGATCTCGTCGACGTAGGCGTCGAGTGACGCGGCTGACCACCGCAGGTACTCGTCGGCGCTTGGGTGGCGGAGGCTCACAGTCACTCGACAATATTGTCGGGTTGGGCGATGCCTTGCGTCGACCGCCTCCCATGGCCGCACCCGTCTTTACATGCGATATCGCGTTGCCGATCGGCCGCGCAGGGCAGGGATGAGGACAGCGGCGACGGCGACGTGCATCATTGCGAGGACGACCTTGGTCGACGCTGCGGTCCCCGTGCTGAGCGGGAGGCTCAACGAGACAAGCAGGACCGTCATGGCAACGACAGTCCAGATCGTGCGGGCGCGGGCGGTGCGCCGTTCCAAGATCGCGAGCAGCCCCCAGCCCAACAGCGACCCGATAAAGCTGGCCCCGACGACGAGGCCGATCCCGACGCTCTCTGGGGCTGCGTTCCCAAATCGGACCATGAGGTGGAGGCCGAGCAGTGGCACCGCGACGGCCCAGACTGCCGCGGCGGCGACGACGGCTCCTGCGACGCCGAGGGCTCGTGTCCGGCTCAGGCGGGCGTTGGCCGGGGCGGTGTATTCCCTGATTGTCGTGCTGGCCATGGCAGGTCTCCTTCTCCTGGGTGCGAGGTCACCGCTGGGATCGGCCCCAGGCGGTAGAATTAGTTAGGCGTCTAAGGTTAGGCGCCTAACTATCTGGGAGTCAAGAGGGTCGTTGATGAACTTCGACGAAGCAGACGCGCTGAACGAGGCGATCCGCGCCATCGGCATCCGGCACCGCGCGCTCGCCATAGCTGCGCTCGCCCCGTTCGGTATTCACCCCGGTCACAAGCTCGTGCTGCTGGAGCTGGAGACCGCAGGGCCACGCACCCAGGCTCAGCTTGCCGCTGCCAGCGGTTATGAGCCGCCGACCATCACCCTGAGCGTCCAGCAACTCGAGGCCGCTGGGCTCGTGGTCCGGCGCTCGTCCCTCACTGATAGGCGCGCCACCATCGTCGAGCTCAGCGACCAGGGGCGGGCGTTGCTGCCGAAGCTGAAAGCGGCGTGGCGCCAGGTTGCCGAGCAGACCGTCGCCGGACTCGCATCCACCCCCGTCGACCAGCTCGTCTCCGTACTCGACGAACTGGCCGCCAGCCTCGACGCCGGCGCCGCTCCCGCTGAGGACGTGCCGCGCTACGTCAGCCGTTCGCGACGGAGCCGATGATTCGGAGGCACTCGACTGCATGGCTCCAGAACGAAATCGTGTGACGCCAACCGGTGACATCGAGGCAATCCCGCTCCGGGGTGCCTGGACCGGCAATCGCGGCATTCTCCATTCGGCCCATGAGATCGTCCGCTTCCACACGAGCGATCTCTGGATCACCTGCGCCCTCGAGTTTCGGGGTCGCCGGCACGAGCAATGGCAGCCCCATCACTACACGTTCCTGTACTTCCACGATGAAGCGGTCTCCTTCGCCGCCGGGCATCGGCCGTGCGCGGAATGCCGGCGCGACAGCTACAACGCTTATCGCGCCGCGTGGGCTGAAGGCCTCGGAGTCGATGCACCATCGGCACAACAGATGAACCAGCAGCTGCACGCCGAGCGGATCGTCCGGAACACGCACCGCCGGCGTCTGCTCCCGATGCCGTGGACCGATGTGCCCGACGGCGCCTTTGTCCTGCTCGGCGCCTCCCCCGCCGTCGTTATCGGCGACCGACTCATCGAGTGGACCTTTCAGGGGTACCGAGGAACACGGGCGCGGCCGATGGAGGGGACCGCAAACGTCCTCACTCCGCCCTCGACCGTCGCCGCGTTGCGCGCCGGCTATCCGGTCCAGATCGATGCCTCGGCGCGTCAGTGAACGGCGCGCCCAGCTCCAACCGAGCGCACCACACAACCGCGGATCACGCCATGGCCCCACCTCACCAAAGGCCCAAGGGCACACCGCGTCCCGGAACCTACGCCGCCACGATCATCTCGCGAGTACGGGCGATTCCCCGTGGGCTGGTCTCTACGTACGGTGATATCGATCCGCACGCGCCGCGAGCCGTCGGCCGTATCCTGGCAGCTGATTACGCGAACGTCCCATGGCATCGAGTCGTTCGTGCAGACGGCACCTTGGCGATGGGCTTGCGGCAACTCGAGCGGCTGCGTGATGAGGGAGTGGTGCTGCGTGGTGATCGCGTTGACTTCGCTCTGACCCGAAGGAGGTGGGACGAACGGGGTCGCTCTACCGAACGGGCACCACGGCCGCAAAGCTATCGCCGAGAATCCCTGCGATCTTCTCCTGTGAGATGGCCGGCAGCGCGACCGCAGCAGCCTCGTCGTTGACCGACGCCACCTTGTCGCGCAACTGCACCGGGTCATACAGGAACCCGGGATAGTCCGAACCGAAGAAGAGCTTCTCCAGCGGCACGAACGCGGGCTCGCATCGCGACAGCATGAGGAAGAGGTCCCGGCGCGTCAGCGTGGCCACGAGATATGAAAGGTCCGCGTAGAAGTTTGGATGCTTGGTGAGCAGATACAACGCCTCGTCGACCCAGGGCAGTCCGCAGTGGGCGATGATGACGCGCAGGTCACGGAACTCCCGACCTACGTCGTCGAGCATCGCCGGCCGCCCCAACTCCAACTTGGCGTCGATGCGCGTCGATCCCGCCTGGTGGATCATCACCGGGATGCCGAGTTCGTTCGCCTTCGCGTAGATAGGGAAGGCGACGTCCGGGTCGTTCGCGGCCCAGTGCTGGTACATCGGGTACAGCTTCACCCCTGTCAGCCCCAACTCGGTGACCGCGCGTTCGAGCTCCTCGACGGCGCGGCCGGTTCCTTGATACATCGGGTTAACCGACGCGAAGCCGATGAAGCGATCGGGTGCGCTGCGCACCACTGCTGCGATGTAGTCGTTGCACTTGTCCGGATGCGGTGGCCCGGGAACTCCCAGCATTCCGCTGGTGTCGACGGTGCCGATGAGGCGACCATCGAGATACTGCGGCGACACCGCGAGCACCACCACCTTGTCGAAGCCGGGGTGATCGCGCAACGACTCCTCGGGACCGATCAGTGGCCACCCCGCGCCCGACATCCCACTCGCGGCCCACTCCTCGTCGGTGGGCATGCGGTGCACCGGTACCTTGCCCATGCTCCGGAAGATGCATAACGATCCCTCGCGGCCGTACTCGAGCGTGAATGCCGGGTCGTCAGCAAGGCTGAGGATGTGGCTGTGCGCGTCGATGATCACGAGCGGTCCTCCGCGAACCGCGCTGGTGTGCGGGCGTTGTACACGTGCGCAGGCTCGACGGGCACGTCGTACCACTCCCGAAAGAAGTCATCGACATACGGCGCCACCAAGACTCCCAGCTCCGCCCAGCGGCGTACCTGGGGCCCGGCTCGGTATATGCGTTTGCTCACCGCCTCAGCGAAGCGGTCGCGCAGCTTCGCCTCATCCACCACCATCACGCGCCCATCGTCCATCAGCACGCGGCCGTGCACCATGACGGTATCGAGATCCCGGGAGTCGGCGCGATCCAGCACCACGTCGAGGAACGGCTCGTGGTCGTACCTCCCCGGCGGGAAAAGAATGCGGTCCTTGCGCACCACCAGGAGGTCGGCGTAGCGGCCCGGCTCGAGGCTGCCGAGCTTCGCATCCTCACCAATCGCCCGCGCCCCATTGACGGCGGCTGCGCGGAGCACCCGCTCGCTGTCGATCCGGCCCACATCGAAGCGCTGCGGTCGCCGCTGCAGATACAGCGCCAGGCGCAGCTCCTCGAAGAAGTCTTCGCGATCGGAGAACGAGATGCCGTCGGTGCCAAATGCGATGCGACCGCCGGTATCCATGATGTCGCGAGCGCGACAGATACCGGAGCTGAGGCGCAGGTTCGAGCCTGCATTGTTGGACGCGACCGCGCCGGAGTCCGCGAAGATCCCCAACTCCTCATCGGTCACCCAGACGAAGTGCTCCAGCACTGTCGCGGGAGTGAGCACGCCGAGGTCGGCCAGACGGCGTACCGCCGGCTTGCCGTATGTGCGCAAGTTGAACAGCATTTCTGACCGCGTCTCGAGCGCGTGCGTGATCAGCCCCGTGCCATGGTCATCCGCCACAGCGCGACAGCGCCGGTACAGATCGTCGGAGCACGCGGGTGTCCAATCAGGCGCGGTGACGACGCGGATCCGGCCGTCGCGTCCGTGCCACTCCTTGAACAGCCGTTCGAAGCTCGCCATGACGTCGTCGACCGGCCAGGCGTAACCCATCGGCGAATCGCGCACCTCGGCGGCGAGATCCGCGGGCAGGCGGGCGAGGAACTGCTCATCCGGTTCATGCACGTAGGTGTTCTGGTCGCGGCTCACCAGTCCGAACGCCGTCCGCATCCCAGAATCGCTGTACGCGCGCAGCGCAGGCGGGCAACCGAAATCGGGGAGCGACGGGCGACCGTAGTACATGTCGACGGTCCCGGTCTGCCCGCCACGAATCGCGGAGACCAGCCCCCAAAGCACGCCGGTGTAGAGGTCCTCCTCATCGATCGGTCCCGTCGATCCCTGGATGTGGACGTTGGCCCGCTCGAAGATGTGCTGATACAAGCCGGGTCCGATCGCGAGCTCCGAGTGGTAGTGGCAGTTGATGAACCCGGGCATGACGAAGTGATCGGCAGAGCCGAGCACTCGGGTGAAGGGCCGATGTCCCTCCAGCTCGACGCGCGGGCCGACCTCGACGATGTCCGGTCCGTCGACGATCAGCGCGCCGTCGTCGATCAGCGCGGCGGCGCCGAGCGACACGACTGGATCACCGAGCACGAGGTATCGCGGCACTGGGGTGGTGTCCGGTCAGATGGCCGGCGAGGGTGGCGTCACGCCGGCACGACCATCCGCTCGATGATTCGCTGGAACGCCAGGTTGGCGTTGCGCAGCACGGCATCCTCGTCCACCGTCTTGAGCCTCCGTCCCTCCATGACGACACGACCGTCGATGATGGTGGTGTCGACGCAGCTGCCGTTGGCGGCAAACACGAGGTGGGAGTAGAGGTGCGCCTTGTTGCGCGGCATCAATGGCGTGAACATCTGATTTTGCAGGTCGAGGACGATGACGTCGGCAATGCGCCCGGCGCTCAGCTCTCCCGTCTCATGCCCCAGCGCTGCCGCGCCGTTGCGCGTTGCCATGCGCAGCACGTCGGGAGCCTGCTGCAGGCTGGCATCGACGCGAGACGCGCGGTGCATCAGCGACGCGAACTTCATCACCTGGAACAGGTCGAGGCTGTTGTTGCACTCAGCGGCGTCGTGGCCTAGACCCACGTTGAGCCCGGCATTGAGCATCTCCGGGAGGCGCGCAATGCCGTTGCCGAGCTTGGCGTTGGACGAGGGGTTGTGGGAGATCTGCGTCGACGTCTCGCGCATCAGGGCCATCTCGAAGTCGGACAGCCACACGCAGTGCGCGGCGATGCAGTTGCGACCCAGGATGCCGCAGTCGTACGCGACCTCGGTGGGACGCCGTCCAAAGCGCTGCTTGGAGTTCTCCACCTCGGTGAGCGACTCGTTGAGGTGGATGTGAATGCCGGTGCCCAGGTCGTCGGCGAGCAACCGAGCGTCCTTGAGCAATTGCTCGGAGGCCAGCGGCAACCACTCGATGCCGACGTACACCTCGATCCGTCCACCGGCGGCACCGTGCTTGGCCTGGTGCGCTTCCTTGGCGTCCTCGAGGGTGTCCAGATTGTGTTCGGCGTCAGCGATGTCATTGGAAAGCACGGCGCGAATGCCGATCTCCTCGGCCGCGTTGGCCAGGGCACCGAGCTTGCGGTACATGTCATTGACGGTGGTCACGCCGCACTTGATCGATTCGCTGTAGCTGAGCAGCGCAGCCCAGTACGCAGCTTCGTCGTCGAGCGCGCGGATCATCGGGTACCAGCAGGTGTCGAGGTACTCCCAGAGGGGGAGATGGTCGCTCCAGCCCTTGCCGAGGGCTGTGTGGTAGTGGAGGTCGACCATCCCCGGCATCACCGCCTTACCGCCGGCATCGATGATCGTGGCGCCGTCGTCGCGCTGACGTAGCGCGACCTCGGCAGCGGGGCCGACGTCGACGATGCGGTTGCCCTCGATCACGACGGTGCCGTCGAAGTGCACATCGTCCTGGTCGTTCATCGTGATCACGGTGCCGTTGCGGATGATGATGCGGTCGCTCACGTGTCCCTCCGATACGCCTAGCGGCTGATTCCCTGGCCGGAACTCGGCACCGCGGCGTCGAGATCGAGCCAGACGGATTTCGATTGCAGGTACGGCTCGAGCGCCTCTTCGCCGAGCTCGCGTCCGAACCCCGAGTGCTTGCGTCCCCCAAACGGCACCGCGACGTCGAACATGCCGTACGTGTTGATCCACACCGTGCCCACCTCGAGGCGCTCGGCGAGCTTCAGTGCCTTGCTGGTGTCGGAGCTCCAGATGCCGGCGGCGAGACCGTAAGGGACATCATTGGCCAGTTCGGCCACCTCATCCACGTCGTGCCATGGAATCACCGACAGCACCGGCCCGAAGATCTCCTCCTGGGCGACCTTCATTCGATTGCCGACCCCGCTGAGCACAGTGGGCTCGACGAAGAACCCACCCGCGTACCCGTCGACTGCTGCCTGCGAGCCGCCGGTTGCGACCTGCGCCCCCTCACCAGCCGCGCTGGTGACGTAGCCGAGCACGCGCTCGCGATGCCGGCTGGAGATCAACGGTCCCATCTGCGTCTCTGGCTGCAGGCCGTGGCCGAGACGCAGCGACTTGGCGCGCTGCACTAGTCGCTCGACAAGCTCGTCGGCCACGCGGTCCTCAACCAGCAAGCGCGACCCCGCGACGCATGCCTGTCCCTGGTTGAAGAAGATGCCGCCGAACGCGCCGCCGGTGGCCGCATCGAGGTCGGCGTCGGCGAACACGATGTTCGGGCTCTTGCCGCCGAGCTCGAGAGTCACGCGCTTGAGGGTGTCGGCGGAGGCTCCGAGGATGGCCTTCCCGGTGGCGGTCTGGCCGGTGAACGCCACCTTATCGACGCGCGGATGACGCACCAGCTGCACGCCGATCTCGGGTCCGCCGACGAGCACGTTCACCGTGCCGGCGGGGAATCCCGCCTCATGCACGAGCTCCATGAGACGCAGCGTCGAGAGCGGCGCCAGTTCTGAGGGTTTCACCACCACCGTGCAGCCCGCGGCAAGCGCAGGCCCCAGCTTGTACGCAACCTCGAGGAGCGGGAAGTTCCACGGCGTGATCGCCGCCACCACTCCGACGGGCTCGCGGCGCACCATGCTCAGCATCCCCGGGATGGAATTTGGCTGCACTGAACCGGTGATCTTCGTCGTCCATCCCGCGTAGTAGCGGAACAGCTCGATGGTGAGCGCGATGTCGACCACCCGTGCCTCCCAGAGGGGTTTGCCGTTGTCGAGCACCTCGATGGTCGCCAGCTCGTCGGCGTGCTGCTCGAGCCGGTCGGCGAGGTCCCACAACAGCCGCGCGCGCCGCGTCGGAGGCGTGTCGCGCCACCCGGGGAACGCACTCCGCGCCGCGCCGACGGCGTCATCGACCTCGCGCTCAGTCGCCAGCGGCGCCTCCGCGAGCACCGCGCCAGTCGCGGGGTTCACCGTCGGCAGCCGGCCCGCGGTGGTCACGAACTCCCCGCCGATGTAGAGACGTTGGGGGCGGCGCAGAAAGTCGATGTCGGGCTCGACGACGGTGGTCACCTCGAAGCTCCCCTGTGTGTCATCACTCGCTACCCACCAGCTCGAGGACCTGGCGACCGAGCACTGCTCGTTGACGCAGCGCCGTGAGCGCATCGCTGATGCCTTCCAGCGGATAGCGGCCGGCGACGGGCACGACCATCGCCCCGTCTGCTGCCAGCCGCAGCGCATCCTCGAGGTCGGGCCGGGTTGCGGCCACCGTCGATACCCACGACGTCTCGGAGAGGATGAACTCTATGGGATGAATCGTCAGCGACTCGCCGGTGTAGCCGGTCGACACGAAGCGCCCGCCCTTGGCGAGGCTGCGCACGCCCGCGGTCATCGATGCGGTGGTGCCCACCAGCTCGAAGAAGACATCAGCGCCGCGACCGCCGGTGAGCCCGCGCACCTCGTCGGGGAGGGTTTCGTAGCCGTTGGATCCTGATATCACCAGCCCATCGGTAGCGCCATGGGTGTGCGCCAGGGCAACCTTGTCGCGCGCGTCCGCCACGGCGATCACCCGGGCACCGGCGCGATGCGCTGCCTGCACCACGAGGATGCCGACGCCGCCGATGCCGTTGACCACGGCGGTTTCACCGATGCGAAGTCCGGAGAGTTTGGTGGCGTGCACGGCGGTCATCCCAGCGCAGGTCAGCACCGCTGCCGTCGCCATGTCGACGCCGTCGGGTATGAGCACCGCGTTGCGCTCGGGAACGACGACGTAGTCGGCGTCGCCACCGTCGCGGTTGAAGCCGAGCTGTCCCGGCTCGCCGTAGCAGAGGTTGTGGCGTCCCACCAGGCACTGCGCGCACGCGCCGCAGAACAGCTTGTTGTAGATGGCGACTCGCGTGCCCACGGTCATGACCACACCTTCGCCGGTGGCCTCGACCACGCCGGCGGCCTCGTGCCCGACGGTCATTGGATACGGATCGGGCTTGATCATGCCGTCGAGGATGTGCAGGTCGGTGCCGCACACCCCGGCCGCGTGGATGCGCACCAGCACCTCCCCGCGGCCGGGAGACGGCGTCGCCACGCTGTCGACACCAAGCGTCAGGTCCTCGTGGATCTGTGCGGCGCGCATTACCATCGGTTTCCCCTTATCGCTCATTGACTGTTGGGCCTGCGTAGGCCATGTCCCAGAACTCCACCTCGTAGCGCACCGAGGCGGCGAATATCCACTCCAGCCTGCGCAGCTGGGCGGCATCCACGGATGCGGCGAGGCGGTCGAGCAGGCCGGTGCTCTCCGCCACGAGCTGGTCATACGCATCGTTGGCGAACATCGCGATCCAGTCCGCACAGACAGGGTCGTCGGGCACGTGCGCGGCGAGATGAATGGCCAGCTCGCCATAGCTCCACTGACAGGGCAGCACCGCGGTGAGCCCTTCGGCGCACGTGCCCTGCCCAGCCACCTGGAGCAGGTGGCGCGTGTACGCATACGCGATCGGGTGCATGGTCTCCAGGGGATCGATAGCGCCGACGTCGCCGCCCAGGCGCTGCAGGAAACGGCGGTTTGCCGGCAGCTCGGTATGGACGATCTGCGCGGCGAAACGCGACACGACATCGAGCGCATCGCCGTCGGGCGCATGGCCGAGGATCAGTCCGAGCGCGCGAGCGTAGTCCTCGAGATAGAGGACGTTCTGCTCGAAGTACCAGCGAAACCGATCGTGTGGGAGAGTGCCGGCGCCGATGTCGCGCACCATCGGATGCTCCGTCGCAGCGCGCCAGGTCGCCATGCCGAGGTCGCGAAGATGCTGCGACACCCCGCGCGTGAAGGTCGAGCCCAGGGGCTGCGGTTCGAACGCCTGCACGCGTGTCACAGGCGCGCCTCCGCGGTCGCGCCGTCGACCAGCTCGACGAGCAGGCCCGCACACGCCGAGGGGTGCAGGAACGCGATCCGGGTGCCGCCGCCTCCGGCACGGGCATGCTCGTCGACCAGCGGTGTGCCGCGGTCGTGCAGCTCCTCGAGCGCGGCGTCGAGGTCGTCGACGCTGAATGCAACGTGATGGAGCGCGGCGCCGCGACGTTCCACGAACCGCTGGACGACGCCCTCACCGGTTGCCTCGAGCAGCTGCAGACGGTCGTCGCCCGCGGCGAGCATGCGCTCGGTGAATCCCGGCGCCACCTCGGTTGCGACGCAGGTCAGCCCGAGGGTGGCAGCCAGCCGGTCGGGGACCGCTGGATCGGCGTGCGCGAAGGCCACGTGATGAATGCCCGTGACGCGCCACCCCGCCGCTGCCATCTATGCCCTCCCCGCCGTGGCGGGCGCCGGTGTACCGGAGGGCTTGACGACGTTGTGCCAGGACTCAGCGAATGCGCGCACCGTCTCCATACGCCGTTCTCCGAGTGGGAATACGTGCATCGAGTCGGCCCCCGCTCCGAGCACCTGCTCGATACGTTCCGTCGCCTGGCGGCGGTTGCCGGCGAGCGCGACTCGACGCACGAAAGCGTCCGGCATGAGGCTCGCGGCGGCGGCCGCCTCCTGGAACTCCCCGCCCGAGTACATCCTGCGCACTTCCTCGACGATGGATGCAGGCACCCCGGCGAGCTCGCAGATGTGCGGCGCTGTCTGCGGGAACCAGGCCGCAATCGGCCGGGCGGCTTCGAGCGCTCGCGACTCGTCGTCATCGATCGCCCCGTACGCGAACACAGCGGCATGTGGCCGGGGGCGGCCCGCGGCCCGAGCTCCGCGGTCGACATGCGACAACGCCCACGCCACCGCCTCCGGGAACAGGCCGATGAGCAGGATCACGCCGTCGGCAACGCGTCCGGCGAGTTCGAGTGTGCGCGGTCCGCTCGCCGACAGGAAGATCGGAATGTCGGGGCGCGGCTGGAAGCGCAGATGCGCATCGCGGAAGCGAAACGACGCGGCTTCCTCGGTCAGCTCCTCGCCGCGCCAGAGCCGGCGGATGGCGTCGACTGTGGCTTCCAGGGTGTCCACCGAGCTGGTGCGCAGGCCGAGGGCTTGCAGCGGTCGGTCGCCGGCGCCGATGCCGAGGATGGCGCGGCCGCCCGACACCTCGTCGACGGTCGCCATGGCTGCAGCGGTGATCCCTGGATGACGGCTCACCGGATTGGTCACGGCGGAGCCGAGATCGAGCCGGGTGGAGACGGTGGCCGCCAGAGTCAGGTAGCTGTAGCAGTCGCGCGTGTGCAGGGAGGAGTCAGTCAGCCAGAGGTTGTCGAAGCCCAGCGCCTCGATCTCCTTGACCTTGTCGATGAACGCGGACGGCGGATCGATGCCCTGGAGAGCGACTCCGCACCTGGGTTGCGTGGTCATCGCTGCCGACCGTACGCGTTCACGGTTGCGGCAAGGGCGCGCAGGCCCGATGCCACCGGCTGAGTCGCGATCCACTCGTGATCGGTGTGCTCACCTGAACCCTCGGTGATGCCGATGGCAATCGCCGGGAGGCCGGCGTCCAGCGCGGCGTTGGCGTCGGTGCTGGTCGAGGCGAGCCGTGGCTCCATCCCGATACCCCGCAGCGCATCGGTTGCCGCGACTACCAGCGCATGACCGGGATCGATCCTTCCGGCGGGGCGGTTGCCGAGGTCTTCGATACGCAGCTCGACGCCCTGCGATTTCTCCAGCACGGCTCGACATGCTGCTTTGAGGAACTGCAGCGCAGCGGGATCGCCGGCGCGCAGGTCGACTTCGAACCACGCCGACTGCGCGCGCGCATTGATCGCCTCGCCACCGCTGATGCGGCCGACGTTGAGCGATACACCCTCGCGACCGTTGGTCAGCGACACGAGCCGTTGCACAGCGGCTGCCACTTCGTGCACAGCGCTCGGCGCCGACGACTTCTCCCACGCGTGACCGCCGGGGCCGTGCATCTCCACGCGCCAGCGCACCGAACCAACCGCCACCGTCGAGACGCGGCCAAGGTAATTGCCCTCGACGGCGATCACAGCCGCAAGTGGATGCGGCGGACTGGCGAGCGCGCTCTTGACTCCACAGAGGTTGCCGAGCCCCTCCTCACCGACGGTCGCAGCGATCCATACCGGCATGCCGTCACCTGGCGGGTTGAGCAGTGCTGCCATCTCCGACAACGCCGCAACGCCGATGCTGTCGTCCCCGACGCTGGGACCGATCATGCGCCCGTCCTCGTGGCGCACGTGATGGTCAACGTCGTTCCCGAAGACGGTGTCGAGGTGCGCGCACATCAACAGCGCCGGACCATGTCCATCGCGGAGCCGTGCCCAGACGTTGCCCGCGGCGTCGACGTCAACTCCATCGCGCCCGTCGTCGCGCCACCAGGCCGAGACCCGCGCAGCGCGGCGCGCCTCGTCATGCGTGGGCGCGGGGATCTCCGCGAGCTCGACGGTGCGCGCAAGCACTGTGGCGGCGAGCTGATCCACGGATATGACGCTCATGCCGTCACCACCACGCCGGCGCCCGAGAGCCGAGCCACATCGTCTGGGCAGTAGCCGAGCTCGTCGAGCACCTCGACGGTGTCGGCACCGAGAGCGGGCGCGCCGCGCGAATACGGCAGCACCTCGCGGTCGAGTCGTATCGGCGCGCCCACCACACGGTACTCGTGTCCGTGTGACCCGGCCAGTGTCTGCAGCGAACCGAGAGCGGCGACCTGAGGTCGCGCGAACACACGGTCGAGATCCTCAACCTCCGCCGCGGGGACGCCTGCCGTCCCGAGCTTGTCGAGCCAGTGCGCGGAGGATTCGGTGCCGAGCACCTTCTCAAAGAGCGCGGTCAACTCGTCGCGGTGTTGAACCCGGCGCTCGTTGTCGGCGAAACGCTCGTCGGTGACGAGTGCATCGAGGCCGAGGACCGCGCACGCACGGGCCCACATCTGCTCCGATCCAGCGCCGGCCACAGCAAGCCAGCCATCCGCCGTGCGGAAGCATCCGTAGGGAGCGAACGTCGGTGAATGCGAGCCGAGCAGTCCTGGCAGTGTTCCACCCGCGAGGTAGCCCGACGCGACTGTGGCGAGACTGCTGAGCGCGAACTCCAGCAGCGAGGACGACACCAACCGGCCGGCGCCGGTGCGGGACCGCTCGATATGCGCGGCCAGCAGGCCGATGACGCAGCTGAGCCCGGCCCCGACGTCGAGCACCGGTGCACCCACCTTCACCGGTCCCACCCCCTCGGACCCGGTCACGCTCATCAATCCGCTGTCTGCCTGGACGATGAGGTCGTAGCCGCCGCGCTCGGCCTCCGGGCCGGTGTCGCCGTAGGCCGAGATCGATCCATAGATGAGCTCGGGGTAGCGGTCGTGGACCGACTCCCAATCGAGACGGTGTTTGGCGAGCGACCCGGGACGCGAGTTCTCGACAAGGAAGTCGGAAACCGCGAGCAGGCGCTCGACAACCTCGCGACCCTCCGTGGTTCGGAAGTCGACCGCGAGGCTGCGCTTGCCGGAGTTCAGTGACAGGAACAGGGGCGTCTCACCGCTGGCCAATTCCGTGCGGCCGCGCCGGTAGGGATCACCCGGCGGGACCTCCACCTTGATGACGTCGGCGCCAAGGGTGGCGAGCAGCGCCGTCGCCTGGCTGCCGGCGACGAAACGCGTGAGGTCGAGCACGCGCGACCCCTCGAGCGGCAGGCTCACCACACCTGGGGTTCCCGGAACTCGCCGAAGACCTCGCGGAGGACGTCGGCCATCTCGCCGACCGTGGCGCCAGCGCGGGTGGCGTCGATGAGCGCGGGCATGACGTTGCGACCGTCGACGGTGTCGCGGCGCAGCTGCTCCATGCCGGCAGCGTGCGCCGCGCGGTCGCGGCGTTGCACGCTCTCGCGCAGCCGTTCGACCTGACGCGGCGCCGCGGCCTCGTCCGCCTCGAAGAGGTTGAGCTGCGGGGTTGGCGTCTCGTCGCGATGGACGTTGACACCGACCTTGAGGCGCCGTCCCTCGGCAAGGTCGCGCTCGATCTGGTACGCGGAATCGGCGATCCAGCGCTGGGGCAGTCCCGCGTCGAGGGCCGCCACCATCCCGCCGGCCGCGGCCACCTCGTCGAGCAGCTCGCGCGCACGCGACTCGATCTCGTCGGTGAGATGCTCGACGTAGAACGAGCCGGCGAGCGGGTCGACGGTGCGGGTGACACCGGTCTCCAGCGCGATGATCTGCTGGGTGCGCAGCGACAGCGTGACCGCCTCCTCAGACGGGATCTCGAACGCCTCGTCGTAGCCCATCACGTGAATGGACTGCGCGCCGCCGAGCACGGCGCCAAGGCATTGCACCGTCGAGCGGATGATGTTGTTGAGCGGTTGCTGCGCGGTGAGCGTCGTACCCGAATTCCCGGAGAAGAAGCGCAGCGGCGCGGACGCCGCGCTGTGCGCACCGAACCGCTCAGTCGCGATCCGGCACCAGAGGCGCCGTGCCGCGCGCAGTTTCGCAACCTCCTCGAACAGGTCGAGCGTGGTTGCGAAGTGGAAGGAGAGTCGTGGCCCGAAACGATCGAAGGAGATGCCGCGGCTCACCAGCGCCTCGCTGTACGCGATGGCCGACGCCATGGTGAGGCCCAGCTCCTGAACCGCGTTGCACCCGGCTTCGCGTGCGTGGTACCCGGTGATAGAGATAGGGTTGAAACGCGGGAGGTTGTCTGTGGCGTATTCGACAACATCGGCAGCAAGTCTCATCGACGGCCCCGGCGGAAAGATGAACGCCTTGCGCGCCATGAACTCCTTGAGGATGTCGTTCTGCAAGGTGCCGGTGAGCTGCGCCGGCGCCACCCCCTGGCGTTCGGCGGCGATGAGATAGGTCGCGAGGATGATCGGCGCCGTGGCGTTGATGGTGAAGTTCACCGACACCTTCTCGAGCGGCAACCCCGCGAAGACGCCGGCCATGTCGTCGGCGGTGTCGATGGCGACGCCGACGCGACCCACCTCCCCCCGCGCCATCGGGTGGTCCGAGTCGTAACCGAGCTGGGTCGGCAGGTCGAAGGCAACGGAGAGCGCTGTCTGGCCGCGGTCGAGCAGGAAGTGGAAGCGCGCGTTGGTCTCGGCGGGTGACCCGTACCCGGCGAACTGGCGCATCGTCCACAGCTGGCCGCGGTACATCGAGGGATACGGGCCGCGCGTGAACGGCGGTGCACCTGGCATGCCGAGGCGCGCCGACAGATCGCCGTCGACATCGGCGCCGGTGTACACCGCGGCCACCGGGATGCCGGAGTCGGTGGTGGTCTCCGCGGGCGCCGGCGTTTCCGCAGTGGTGGTGACAGTGCTCACGTCGCCACGCCCGCAACCAGGACGATCTCGCCGTCCAGCTCCAGCGTGGCATCTCGCATCACGCAGTCGAGATGCGCGACCGCGTCGACGATCCCACCGTAGGCAAGCGAGTTGCCCAGGGCGATGTGCGCGGTGCCGAGCGCCGACTCCGTCTCCATCGCCACCGCGCACACACGACCGGCCGGATTGAAGGCCATCGACACCTCCGCGAGATTGGACATGCGGCGGTCGCTGCAACGGTCGATCATCTCGGTCAACCGGTACTTCTCGGTGCCCTCGATACCGGCGAGCTCCCCGTCGCGGATGTACAGCACCACCGGATCGGGGAGCGGGCCCTGCCCCATGAACAGGAGGTCCGCGTCCACGACCACCGTCCCATTGGTGCTGCCCTCGAGCGGTGCGGTGCCCGCCTCGATGTCCGGGGGCGCCATGTAGTCGCCGCTACCGCACGCCAGCCCGTGGAGCACGCGACCCGGTCGGCCCTCGACAGAGCCACGCAGGTCGGTGCCGGCAGGCGTGGTCAACCGGAACGTACGCGCCCGCGTCCACGCGGAGCCGATGTCCTCCACCTGACCGCGCAGGGAGGCGAAATCAACGGTCAGCGGGCCTCCATCACGGAAGGTATCCAGGCGTACGCCCGGCATCGCCAGGTAGCGCGCGCCGTTGCCGGTCGCGCGCTGCCGAGCGACACTCGAACCGATGAAGAGGCTGGTCAATTCGATGATCGCGCCGGCCTCGAGCATCATCGCCGCAACCGTCGTGGGTGGTTCGGAACCGGGCAGGGCCGGCACCGGCATACGCGCAACCACGGGCACCGCGCCGCGAGCTCCGAGTCCTTCGCGGAATCCTTCGACGACGGCCCCGTCGGTGCCGTCATCCGTAAGCAGCACCACCTGCTCGCCAGGCCGCACCGCGAGACAGCGATCGAGGACGTTGTCGAACGCCGACCCGCTCATGCGGCGTCGGTGCGAGCTGGATGCGCGGCGTCGCCGTCACCGGAGAGCGCCAGCGCTGTGAATGCGGCGTAGACCTTGGTGGCCTCGTGGATGTCGTCGATCGACAGATTCTCGTCCGGGCAGTAGACCGGCGGTCCGCCCGGACCGAAGATGACCGTGGGGACGCGCGCGCCAAAGCTCGCGGTGTCACCAAGCCAGTTCTCGGCGACGAGACGCGGCTCATCGCCGCGCACCTCGCGAACCGCTTCGATCATCAGATGGACGACCTCGTCGTCGGGGCGAGCCAGGTACCCGTTCTTGCGATCGGCCAGGGTCACCTCGGCGTTGAACCGGTCGTCGGCTTGACGGGCCACCTCGAGGCAGCGGTCGATCTCGGCGCGCACCTCTTCGACGCTGACGCCAGGCTGGGGGCGGGAGTCGACGCGGATCACGCACTCGTCCGGGATCATCGAAGGACCGCCCGGCGCAAGGCCGCCGTAGATGCGCCCGGGCACGATGAACGTTTCGGGGCCGAACAGATCAACCACCCAGGGTTCGAGCTTCGGCTCCAACCGCGAGCGGTCGAGGGCGATCACCGCCTGCGCGGCGAGCACGTTTGCGTTGATAGCGCTGTGTTTGTGACACGTGTGCGCCGAACGTCCGAGCGTGACGATGTCGAAGTAGTAGCGGCCGCGATGACCGAGGCAGATCTGATTGTCGGTCAATTCCCCGAGGACGCAGAGGTCGGCGGGGTACTTGTCGAAGTACGCGATCGAACCGGCCTGGTCGCCCATGTGGTCGCTCACCGCTGCCATGGCGACGCTGCCCTTCAGTGGCAGGCCGCTGTCGCGGAGCGCCTCCATGGCCACGATCTGGCAGACCAGCGCAGCCTTCATGTCCATGATCCCGTGTCCATAGACGTGGCCGTCGATGATGTCGCCCGACCACGGTTGCGTCTTGGTCCAGCCGTGGGATACGGGCTTGGTGTCCATGTGACCGGTCAGCACCACGCGGCGGCCCGGGCCGAAGGTGACCTCGCCGACCGCGTTGGGTCGGTCCGGGAGGACCGGCTGGAGCGCGACTCCGTCGAACCCGGCGTCGCGCATGACGCCGGCCAGGAACGCCGCGAGTGGCCCCTCGTCGCCGAGCACGCTGGGGATTCGGCAAACTTCCCGGACCAGCTCCACGGCGCGGTCGAGGTGGCTCCGGTCGACCACAGGGAGAGCCGGTCGTGGGGAGACGGCAGGTGTCGTCATGGCCTCCTGCGGTGATATCTCATATACCGGATGCGGGTGCCCACTTTAGGCGGCGCTCGATCAGCATGTCAAACGCGAGCGAGGGCGATCTCAGATTCCTGTGGCCCGGCAGGGGAGCCTGAAATCTGCTTTGGCATCTGATATATTCCTGGCCCGCAGGGGTTGGCAGGCCGGGTGGACGGCCAACACCACCGCGCAAGCATTCGGAGGGCCTCGGCAGATATGGCAACAACAGTCAGCGAGCCCGGCGTCCCCGGAGCCCTCGGAGGGGTCGACGGGGCGGAGATCTTCCGCGGCAACCGTCCTCATCACGAGGGCGACCGGTCGCTCGAAACCCATGGCATGTCGCCGATCCCGGAGGATCAGCGGTACGGCGCCGCCTGGCGGAATTTCACGGTGTGGTTCGCCCCCAACATGGAGCTGTCGGGCGTCTTCACCGGCACCCTCGCGTTCACGCTCGGATTGGGATTCTGGCCCGGCTTCATCGCCATCGTGCTCGGCGTGATCCTCGGCGCCCTGCCAGTCGCGCTGCTGGCCACCTGGGGACCGAAGACCGGCATGGGTCAGCTGCCGCTGGCGCGGCTGCCGTTCGGCAAGACGATCGCGGTGCCTGCAGCCGTGCAGTGGCTGAGCTCGGTGGCGTGGGACGCGCTGGTGGGCCTCTTCGGTGGTGAGGCTGCGCAGCTGCTCTTCCACGTGCCCTTCTGGCTTGGCGTCGTCGTGGTCCTCGCGCTCCAGGGGGCGATCGGCTTCCTCGGATACGAGTACATCCACCAGATCGAGAAGTGGGGAGCGGTCATCCTTGCGGTGCTGTTCGCCGTGCTCTCGGTGAAGATCCTCCAGCAGGGCAACATCCCGACCAACAACACAGTCTCGGGAGGCGCCGCAGTCGCCGCCTTCGTTCTCATGACCACCATCGCCCTCAGCGGCAGCTTCAGCTGGGCGAGCTACGCAGCCGACTACAGCCGGTACATGAAGAAGGACACCCGTCCTCAGCCGATCTTCCTGTGGACGCTGGCCGGTCTGGCCGCCTCGTATATCTGGATGTACAGCATTGGCCTCGCAGGCGCCAAGGTGCTCGTCGACCAGACCGCGGGTGGCGTGCAGACCCTCGTCGGTGGCGGCCTCGTCGGCACGCTCGCGTTGATCGCGATCATCTTCGGCGCCATCACCGGCAACGCGATGAATGACTACTCAGGATCACTGGCAATTCAGGCTGCAGGCGTCAAGATTCGGCGGCACTGGATGGCATTCTTCGGCACCATCCTCGCCTTCGGCCTGATCATGTGGCTGAATTCCGGGAACCTCTCTGGCAAGTTCCAGAACGTGCTGCTCTTCACCGCGTACTGGCTCGCCCCGTTCCTGGCGATCATCCTCATCGACTGGGTCCTGCGCGGCGGCCGCGTGAGCCGGGAGGGACTGGCGCGACTGATGGAGTACCGCAATCTGTCCATGGGCTGGCCGGCGCTGGTTGCCCTGGTGGTCGGATTCGGCGCCATGGTGCCGTTCATGGACACCGGGCTCCTCGTCGGGCCCATCGCCAGCGCGTTGCAGGGCGCCGACCTTTCGTTCTACGTCGGGTTCGTTGTGGCCGGTGTTGTCTACTACGCGCTGCGCAAGGCCACCGACGCACGCAAGCCCGCTGAGGTTGCCGCATAGGCTTGCGAGGCACCGCCACGTGAGCCCCCGCAGACCCGCCCCGACCGCGGCCGTCTTCAGCAGCGCCAATGGACCATCGACGCTCACGGACTGGGCGTACCGCGAGCTCAAAGACGCCATCGTCAACCTCCGTCTGCGTCCGGGGGAACCACTCCGAGAGGCGGCACTCGCCGCGCAGCTCGGTGTCAGCAAGACGCCGATCCGCGAGGCCCTGTCATGGCTGGAGCGCGACGGGCTGGTGGAGATGGAGGTCTTCAAAGGCGCTGTCGTCACCGGCTACTCACGGCGAGACCTCGATGAGATCTATGAACTCCGGCTGCTGCTCGAGGTCACGGCAGCGCGTCAGGCGGCGACATTTCTGAAGGGCGATACCAGGCGACGCCTGGTGAGCGTCTCGGCGGCCAGCCGGACCGCGCTCGAGTCGACCAACTCCCGGCGGCTCGTGCAGCTCATCGACGAGTTTGACGAGATCCTCTTCGACAGCCTGCAGAACCGGCGCATGCGAGTGCTGATCGGCAACCTGCGCGACCACGTCAAGCGCATTGGTCACCTCAGCGAGCAACCCCCTGGGCGGCTCGCCGCCTCTGTGGTCGAGCACGAGCGCATCATCCAGGCGATCACCGCGGGAGATCCCGAGGCAGGAGCGCGCACCATGCGTGAGCATATCCTGAGCGTGCAGGCGCAGCAGCTGGCCCTTTCGGACTCCGCGTGACTTTGCCAAGGGTCAGACGAGCCCTCACGATGCCGGCTAAGACGACGGTCGGGAAGACGTTCCCTCTGGCCCGTTCGGCTTAACCAAGGTCCCTATTGCATCTCCGTTTGGTTACTTCTGCGATGAACTCGGACGTCTATTCGTAGAACGCGCGCGTACCAGGTTTCCGTGCCTCGGCATTACATCTAACCTGTGTAACCATTGGTTCGTTCGGTTCTGTTACGGATGGACCACCGAGTGTTGGCGCGACTGCAGAGTCGCGAGCCTACCCTGCTGGGGTGTCCGCTGCGCATCCTCGGCTTCGAGCCGCAAGCATTGCCGCGTCTGCTGGTCGCGTACCGCGTTGGGTACTGAGTCTCTATGCGGCATTTGGGGTGGTGCTATTCGCATATTTCGTCTCACTGATAGTGAGGGGACCCGGTCAGTCGGTGACACTCGTCGATGGCTGGGGCGTCGCCGCCTTCGAGATAGCGGCGAGCGTGCTCTGTATCGGGCGCGCGCTCAAATCCCGGCGTCGAATCGTTCCGCTCATGCTGGGTTTCGGGGTCCTTTCCTGGAGCATCGGGGACACGGTCCTTACGGCTGAGTCAGCCGGGGGAGGGACACCGCCTGTCCCGTCACTCGCCGATCTGTTCTGGCTGGGCTTCTACCCCCTCATCTATGTCGCGCTGGTACTCCTCACCCGCAAGCATCTCAACCGGATGGGAATAACGACATGGCTCGACGGGGCCGTGGCGGGCCTGGGCGCCGCCGCGTTGTGCGCCTGCTTTGCCTTCAACACGATCCTCCATTCCGTCGGCGGTAACCCCACGACTGTCGCAACAGATCTTGCATACCCGATCGGTGACGGGCTGCTGCTCATGCTCGCGGTCGGCGGCACGGCCATCATGCCAGGACGAAAGAATCCGCAGTGGCTGCTGCTTGCCGGCGCCATCGGCATGACCGCGATTGGCGATACCTTCAACCTCTTTGCCAGCTCGGGGTCGACGTCGCATGTGGGGACGATCCTCAATGGAATCGCATGGCCAGGCGCGATCCTGCTCATCTCGGCTGCCGTCTGGGTGCGTCCCCTCCGAACCAGCCCATTGGCGATCAGGGGGACCGCTGGATTCTTGCTCCCGGGTCTCGGCGCATGCGCCGGCCTCTCCATACTGTTGGTCGATACGCTGCATCAGGTCACTCCGATCGCGATCGGACTCGCCACAGCGACCTTGATCACCGTCGGTATTCGACTGACGCTCTCGGTGCGCGGCCTGAGAATCCTCACCGAGAAGCGCCACCGCCAAGCGATCACTGACGAGCTGACGGGATTGGGCAATCGCAGGCAGCTTTTCAATCTTCTCGACGCCTTCTTCGCAGACTACGCCGACCCCGAAACCGTTGACCGCAGGCTGTCGCTGCTCTACGTCGATCTGGATCATTTCAAGGAAATCAATGATTCATTCGGGCACTCGGCCGGCGACGAACTCCTCCGCCAGCTGGGCCCTCGCCTGATCAGTCGCCTGCGCGCCACCGATGTCCTGGTGCGCGTTGGCGGCGATGAATTGGCGGTGCTCATCATGGACACCGACTCCGACTATGCTGCGGCGGTCGCCCAACGCCTCATCGCCGAGCTTGATCAGCCCTTTGAGCTCGACAGGCTCAGTGTGCGCGTCGGCGCCAGCATCGGCATCGCCAGTGCACCCACGGATGCGACCGACAGCGTCGCACTGCTGCGATGCGCTGATCTCGCCATGTATCGCGCCAAGGTGGGCCCATCGCCCTTCGAGGTGTACCGGCACGACGTCGATGATGACGGGAACCGGTTGCGCCTCGTGGATGAGTTGCGCGAAGCCATTATGCGTGGTCAACTTCAGGTGCACTACCAACCGCAGATCGATCTGGTCACCGGCAAGATGTCAGCGATGGAAGCGTTGCTGCGCTGGCCCCATCCGCGACTCGGACTCATTCCGCCACTCGACTTCATCCCTCTCGCCGAGGAAGCCGGGCTCATGCAGTCGCTGACCGCGTTCGTCCTTGAGCGGGCAGTGCAACAGTGTGCCGCCTGGCACGCGGCCGGTGAGATGTGGACCATCTCAGTCAACGTTTCGGCGACGAATCTCCTCGATGCTGGATTCAGCGAGTCCGTGATTGCCACGCTCGCGCGCCATGAGGTTGCTCCATCGTCGCTGATCCTCGAGATTACCGAGACCACCATCATCCGAGACTTCGACCTGTGTAAGGTCGTCATTGAGCAACTCCGGAGCCTGGGATTGGGTGTCTCGATCGACGACTTCGGTGCCGGGGTCACGTCGCTTGCGTACCTCGGCAGCCTGGCCGTCAGCGAGTTGAAACTCGACCGCAGTTTCCTGACACGGTTGGCCACCGGGGACACCGAGCGAAATCTCGCATTGGTGCGAGCGACCATCGCCCTGGGCCACAAGTTGAACATGCGCGTGGTTGCGGAGGGCATCGAGGATCTTGACGCGCTCAACCTCCTCACCGCGGTGGGATGCGATCTAGCGCAGGGCTATTTCCTCGGCCAGCCGATGTCCGCACAGGATCTTGCCCTCCCGCCGACTCGGTTCGATGCTCGTGAGGAGTCCGACACAGCGGTCGCCTAGGTGGGGGCGCAAGCATATCGGCATCTCAGCGAGCAGCCCCTGGGCGACTCGCCGCCTCAGTGGTAGAGCACGAGCGCATCACTCACGGGATCACCGCCAGTGATCCGAGGCTGGGACCCGGACCATGCGGGAGCACAGAGCGACGACGGACCGATAAGCTTGGCCGCCGTCTGGGACTCGGCCTGCCGTTTCTAGCCTATGGACGCATGATGATTGAGATTGAGGCGATCGCCGCCGTAGCGTGAGGGTGCTTTCCGAAAGGCACGACCACGTGCTGAGGGACGAGATGTGACATCGAGCCCGTCGCCATATCGCCGCTTGAGCCTGTGGCTTGATGCCGTCGATGACGACCTGTCGCCGCGACCAGGCCTCACGGGCGATCGCGAGGTGGATGTCGCCATCGTCGGTGCCGGCTACACCGGACTCTGGACTGCATATGCGCTCATGCGACAGGACCCTGGGCTCCGGGTTGTCCTGTTGGAGCGTGAGATCGCGGGCTTTGGGGCAAGCGGACGCAACGGGGGCTGGTGCAGTGACCTGTTTCCCGTCTCATGGGACCGTGTTGTTCGCGAGAAGGGAGCCGGCGCGCAACGCCGGATGCATCGGGCGCTCGTCGACGGCATCGACGACGTAGCTGCTACCGCCGACCGAGAACACATCGACGCCGATATCGTCAGGGGTGGGTGCATCACACTCACGATGACCCCTCTGCAGGAGTCCGAGTTGCGTGCCGAGGCCGTCGCATCGCAGCAGCGTGAGGACCCGGATCTCGCCCTGCGCTGGTTGGACCGTGACGAGGCTGATGAGCACGTTCGGGTTCCGGGCTGCCGCGGAGCCCACTACACCCCGAACTGTGCGCGCCTGCACCCCGCAAAGCTGGTGCGTGGATTGGCTCGAGCCGTGGAGCGTGTGGGCGCCGAGATTCTCGAGCGCACCGAGGTCCTTGAGTTGCAACCGCATGCCGCCGCGACGTCGCGCGGGACCGTACGAGCACAGACCGTCGTCAGGGCGACCGAGGCGTTCACCGCTCGGTTCCGGGCTGATCATCGCGCCCTCCTGCCGCTCTACTCACTGATGATCGCCACCGCACCGCTGCCGGAAGCGATGTGGGCAGAGATCGGGTGGTCACGCGGAGAGACCCTGCATGACGGCCGCCACCTGCTAATCTACGGGCAGCGCACGGCGGACGACCGGATCGCATTCGGCGGTCGTGGCGCGCCGTACCACTGGGGGTCACAGGTCCTGGGGAGCTTCGACCGCAACCCTTCCGTCTTCAACGCGCTCGAGACGACGCTCCACGAGCTGTTCCCGCAGACGAGCGGCGTACCCATCACGCACCGATGGGGAGGGCCGATTGGGATTGCACGCGACTGGTATCCGGCGGTGACCATCGACCGTGACCGAGGCATTGCCACTGCGGGCGGCTACGTCGGAGATGGCGTGACCGCGACCAACGTCGCCGGACGAACGCTCGCTGACCTCATCCTCTCGCGCGATACGGAATTGACCCGCCTGCCATGGGTGCAGCATCGCTCGCGGCGCTGGGAGCCCGAACCCCTCCGATGGCTGGCTGTGAATCTCAGCGTGCAGGCGATGCGCAGCGCGGATGCGGTGGAGCGCCGGACTGATCGGCGCTCCTTACAGTCGCGCCTTGTCTCATGGCTCCAGGGTCGCTGAGACCCCGGAACCACCTCGAGAGCAATCGTGTCGCTTCCGACGGCGACGGCTCGTTGATGCGCGAGCCACGGTGCATAGGTGACGTCGGCGCGGCCGGATCCCAGATCGTCCCTGCCTGACGACCAAGACAGAGCCTGCCGCTGAGAGGTAGGCTCGGACCTAGCGAGCCGAAGTGCGGCGAACGGTGTCGCCGGCGCGCTGAGGTGTCCAGGATGACCGCTATCGCAACCGCGCCCAAAACCGACCTGCTCGCCGGCAACCCGTGGCACAACGCCCAGCGGCAGTTCGACGAGGCCGCAGAGATGATCCACCTCGAGTCCGGCCTTCGCGCCGTGCTTCGCGAGGTGAAGCGGCAGCTGATCGTCAGCTTCCCCGTGAAGATGGACGACGGCTCGGTGCGCGTCTTCGAAGGCTATCGCGTTCAGCACAACATGGCACGCGGGCCGGCCAAGGGAGGCATCCGATACCACCAAGGCGTGACGCTCGATGAGGTCAAAGCGCTGGCGATGTGGATGACGTGGAAGTGCGCCATCGCAGGACTTCCGTTCGGCGGCGCCAAGGGCGGCATCGTTGTCGATCCCAAGCAGCTGAGCGAGGGCGAACTCGAGCGAATGACGCGACGTTATGCCACCGAGATCAGCGTCATCATCGGTCCCGAGTACGACATCCCCGCTCCGGACGTCAACACGTCGCCGAAGATCATGGCGTGGATCATGGACACCATCTCAATGGAGCACGGCTTCTCGATTCCCGCGGTGGTCACCGGCAAGCCGCTCTCTGTTGGCGGGAGCCAGGGACGCAATGCGGCGACAGGACGCGGAGTCATGTTCGTCGCACTGGAGGCGTGCGCGCGCCTTGGCATGGACCCGAAGAGTTGCACGGTCGCGATACAGGGTTTCGGCAACGCCGGATCGATCGCTGCGCGTCTCATGGCTGCGCAGGGCTTCACCATCGTCGCGGTGTCTGACAGCAGTGGCGCAATTCACAATGCCGCCGGCCTCGATGTCGATCGCCTGATCGCCCACAAGAAGTCCACGGGCAGCGTCACCGGCTTCCCCGGCGCGAGGGCCATAGCCGACGGCGAGGTCCTCGAGGTGCCCTGCGATGTGCTCGTGCCTGCCGCACTGGAGAATCAGGTCACCAGCGAGAACGCGGGGCGCATCCAGGCCAGGCTCATTCTCGAGGCGGCCAACGGTCCGCTGACTCCGGATGCGGACCTGTTGCTCCAGCGGCGCGGTATCACCGTGGTACCGGATGTCCTTGCCAACGCGGGCGGTGTCACGGTTTCGTACTTCGAATGGGTGCAGGACCTGCAGTCGTTCTTCTGGGATGAGGATGAGATCAATGCGCGACTCGAGAAGGTGATGCATCACGCCTTCACCGAGGTGTGGGACATGTCGAAGCAGCACGAGGTGTCGCTCCGCCGGGGCGCGTACTTCCTCGCCATCGAGCGGGTCGCGGAAGCAACGACCGACCGGGGTATCTACCCGTGAATGTCCTTATGCCCTCCGGCGTGTCACCCAGTACGGTAGGCCTCCGGGAGACCAGCCGATAGCAGGTCAGCCGAGCTTCAATCGCGGGCGCACCGTCCTGGCGAGTTCCTGTACCGCCGGCTCGATTGCCGCTTCGGCAAGACGTCCGTAGCCGAGCACGAGCCCGCCACTGCTCGCCGGCTTGATTCGGAACGACGAAAGCGCTGGGACATTGATCCCTGCACTTCTGGCGTCCCGAGCGATCGCGCTGTCATCAACTCCCGGAGGCAAGCGCAAGAGCAGATGCAGGCCCGCGGCAATGCCCTCGACTTCCAGTCCGGGCAGGTGTTTGGCGATCGCGGCGATCAAGCGATCTCGCCGTGCGCGGTACACACCACGCGCGCGCCTGACATGGCGATCGTAGTCTCCATGCGCCAGGAAGTCCGCCAGGGTGAGCTGGTCGAGGGCCGGGGAGAAGTGGTCGAGCAGACGTTTTGTGCGCTCCACCTCATCGACGAGATGTGCAGGGACAACCAGCCACCCGAGTCGCAGGGCTGGAGCGAGGGTCTTCGACACGGTTCCAATCTGCACCACGTGCTCCGGAGCAACACCCTGCAGCGCGCGCATCGGCTCCCGGTCGTAACGGAACTCAGCGTCGTAGTCGTCCTCGATGATGAGGCTCCGGTGTGCGCAGGCCCAGGCGATCAGGCCACGGCGCCTGTCGTCACTGAGCACACGGCCGGTTGGGAATTGGTGCGCCGATGTGACCAGAACGGCGTCGGCGTCAAGCCCGTCGACGGTCATTCCCTTGTCGTCGACCGGCTGCGGGATCACTTCGAGACCGATTGCGAGGATGCGCTCACGTGCGGTGGTCTGCGATGGGTCCTCAACAGCGACACGGGATGCCCGGCGCCCACGAAGCGTGCGCATGAGCAGGTCGACGCTCTGCGCTGTTCCCTGAGCGATCACGATCTCGTTCGGGTCTGCGATGACCCCGCGCGTCCGGCCGAGATGGTCAGCCAGCACCTCGCGCAGCGCGCGCTCCCCGCGAGACTCGCGGTAGTCGAGTATCGCCCACCCTCCGCGGCGGGCAACGCGCTGTGAGGCCGCGAGCCAGCGTGTCAGTGGAAACAGCGATACGTCGGGTCGTGTTGGACTCAGGTCATACCGTGGAGGTGGCACCTGGAGTGCGGGTTCGACCCGAACCATGTTGCGCACCTGGATCGAGGCGACCACCGGCGCTTCGCGCTCTCGGTTAAGCAGAAACCCCTGAGACGCGAGCTGGCCGTACGCATCGCTGACGACGCGGCGCGAGACACCAAGTTGCTGTGCGAGCGCGCGTGACGCCGGCAGCCGTACGCCCGCGCGCAACGCCCGGCTGACTATCGCCTCACGAAGGGTTCGTTCCAGAGCCGCTCGAAGGGTCTCGCCGGCGCGTCGCTCCAGGGAAAGCCATCTGGCCTCATCAGACGCCATTGCGTGGATCTTGCCACACCCAGTTCCGCCGTACAGGGCCCTGCGCTTCTGGCACCCACATTTCGTCCGGAACTGGACTCATGTGGCGCCGCGCAACCAAAGCAATCTCGGGCGAAGGGTCGCCGATCCGAGGCGCTTCTGGCATCACGTTGACGTGCGCAGCTGGTCTCATTCAATGGAGTGAATTCTGGTCCAAGCCTGCAAAAACGCGTGTGGACATGACTATTCTCCGATGGGTATGCGGCTGCTGAGAGAAGCCGACAAGGAGGTTCCGATGAGCGTTCGCAACCTGCAGCGTCGAGACGAAGTAGGGGCGTCCCGTGGAGTCGCGAAGTGGATGAGCATCCTTGCGTTCGCGGCGATGGCGATCGTCGCGTGCGGCAGCGGAACTTCGACTCCATCCTCAGGCGCGGCGCAGGGCAACGACCTCTTCAACCCGAGCAACTTCAACACCGCGAACATCTCCTGGCTGTCTGCCAATCAGAACGCGAGCGGCTCGCCGGTGATGGGCGGCACGCTCCAGATCGAGGGAAGCACCGACCTGTCTGCCGCCGCTGACCCTCAGGCCGAGTACGAAACGATCGGATTCACCCTCGAGCGCGCCTACACCCGCCAGCTGCTGTCGTATCCGGCGTCAACGAACCTGACCAAGGCGGAGACGGCCGTCCCTGACGCGGCGGCGAGCATGCCGACCGTCAGCGCCGACGGGCTGACCTACACCTTCACGCTGCGCCCTGGCCTGATGTGGAACACCAATCCGCCGCGGGCGGTGACCTCGAGAGACTTCAAGCGCGGGGTCCTGCGCAATTGCGATCCGACGCTCGCGCCCAATGGCAACCCTGGGTACTACATCGCCACGATCGCCGGCTTCAGGGCGTTCTGCACCGCGTTCGAGGCCGCCAACCCGGGCGAGAGCCCTGCAGCGCGCGCGGCGACCATCAACAACGCGAACGTTTCAGGTATCCAGACACCGAACGACACGACGATCGTGTTCACACTCACGCAGCCGGCGACCGACTTCAACAACATCATCGCGCTCCCCTTCGCCTCGGCTGCGCCGGCGGAGTACCTCACGTACACACCGCTTGCGCCGGGCAACATCCTGTACTCGGACGGGCCGTATGCCATCACCACGTACAACGTCGGCCATCAGATCATCCTCACCAGGAACGCATCGTGGGCGCAGAGCACCGACCCGCTTCGCCACCAGTACGTGAACGAGATCGACGTCAAGGTCGATCTCGCCGGTTCGGCGGCGGCGACTCAGGTGCAGCAGGACCTCTCAGCCGGCACGGCAGATCTGGAGTGGAACACCAACGTCCCTCCCGCTGACATCCGCGGTCTCGAGTCCCCTTCCTGGAGCCGGCAGCTCGGGGTCTTCCCGGCGCCAGGCACCACCAACCCGTACCTGGTCTTCAACGTGCAGAGCCCCAACAGCAGCGGCGCGCTCGGCAACATCAAGGTCCGCCAGGCACTTGAGTATGCCATCGACAAGGTGGCCATCAACAAGATCTACGGCGGTGCCAGTCTCAACGAGCCACTCAACCAGGTGATCGCGCCGGGGGCCGAGGGTTACGTTCCCTTCAACGACTATCCCACCAGTGGCAATCAAGGTGATCCCGCCAAGTGCAAGTCGCTGCTGAAAGCCGCGGGCTATCCGAACGGCATCACGCTCAAGGACTACTACCGAAACAGCGGCAACCACCCCGCGGTGTTCCAGGAGGTGCAGTCCGACTTCGCCAAGTGCGGTGTGACGGTCGTCGGCACTCCCATTGCGACGGGGTACTACGGCTCCTCGGGGATCGGAGTCACCACGCCCAACGGCCTCAAGGCGGGTCACTGGGACATCACCGAGCCCGGCTGGGTTCCCGACTGGTTTGGCCCCACCAACGGGCGCGCGACTCTCCCCGATATCTTCGATGGAGCACTGAGCTTTCCAGGCAGCGACTGGGGTGGCTACGACAATCCGGCTGTCGACGCGCTGGTCGCCCAGGCGGAGTCCGCAACCACGATCTCTGCGGCTGCGGCGCTGTGGCACCAGGCAGATCTGCAGGTGATGAAGGACGCTCCATTCATCCCCTTCGAGACGTCGCTGACGCCGTTGTTTCGGTCGGCGCGGGTGCACAACGCCGTCTTCATCCCCTTCAGCGAGTACTACGACATCACCCAGGTCTGGCTTTCGGCGTAGAGAGCTTCCAGGAAAAGTTCGGCGTGACTCTTTCCGCAGTCGATGTCGCACGACCGCCGGCTCCGTCCGAAGAGCCGGCGGTCAAGGGGATCGAGGGTCGAACCCCGCTGCAGCTGGTGGTGGCGCGGCTGCGCACCGATCGTGTGGCGCTCGCTTCAGTCGTGGTGATCCTGCTCATCGTGGCGCTCGCGATCGCGGCGCCGCTGATCGCCGCCATCACCGGGCACGGCCCCTCCCAGACCAACGTCGACAGCGGTACCGATGCCAACGGTCAGCCCCTGCCGCCAGGAACCGCGGGCTATCTGCTGGGGACTGACAACCTCGGCCGCGACATCCTCGTGCGCATCGCCTTTGGCGCGCGGATCTCGCTGCTCGTCGGTGTGCTCGCCACCGCGATCGCGACAATCGTCGGGGTCGTCGTCGGGCTCTTCGCCGGCTACTTCGGCGGGTGGCTCGACACCCTGCTGGCTCGACTCATGGATGTGGTGCTGTCGTTTCCCTACGTGCTCTTCGCCATCGTCCTGGTTTCCGTGTTCGGTTCCAGCCTGCCACTGACGATTCTGGTGATCGCCTTCTTCTCCTTTGCTGCCATCGGGAGGATCGTCCGTGGGCAGGCGCTCTCGCAACGCGAGAAGGAATACGTGGAGGCATCGCATTCACTCGGTGCAGGGAACCTGCGGATCATGTTCGTCGACATCCTTCCCAACCTGGTGGCGCCGGTCATCGTGCTCGCGACGCTGCTCATTCCCGCTGCCATCATCTTCGAGGCGACTCTGTCCTTCCTCGGCCTGGGGGTACAGCCGCCCACGCCGTCGTGGGGCAACATGCTCTCGGACGCAGAGGGCGTGGGCTTCCAGGCGTGGTGGTTCTACATCTTCCCGATGCTGTTTCTGCTCGCCACCACGCTGGCCTTCAACCTCCTCGGCGACGCCGTGCGCGACGCGCTCGACCCTCGAACCGAGCGCCTCTTTGCAGGCCGCCGCAAGAACAAGCCGGCATGATCCGCTTCCTGATCCGGCGCGTGATGCTGGGCCTGATCACGCTCTGGGTCATCATCACGCTGGTCTTTGTTCTGTACTACGCGCGCCCGGGCGTCGACCCGGCACGCGAGCTTGCCGGACGCGCGGTGACTCCGGCGTTGCTCGCCAATATCAACAAGGAGTACGGGTTCGATCAGCCGGTCATCGTCCAGTACTGGCACTACCTCGAGCGGCTGGTGCCGATCCCTGGGCACTTCAACCTGGGGACATCGAACACCAATCGACTTCCGGTGACCACCATCATCGCCCAGGCGGCACCGGTCGACATCTCGCTCGCCGCGGGAGCAGCGATTTTGTGGACGGTCCTCGGCATCAGCGTGGGCGTGCTTGCCGCGCGGCGGCCGCGAAGTCTCCTGGACCGCGGCGCGACGGTCTTCGTGCTCACCGGAGTCTCCATGCCGGTCTTCATCCTCGGTCTGTTGCTCCTCTACGTTCTCTATTACCAGCTCACGATTCACGGCTTTGCGATCTTCCCCAAACCTGGGAGCTGGACTCCGATCACCACGAACCCGCTGGAATGGGCCCACGACCTGATCCTGCCGTGGATCACCGTCGCCCTTGTCGTTGCCGCGACCTACTCACGGCTGACCCGGAGCTCACTGCTCGAGACGCTTGGCGAGGACTACATCAGAACTGCACGTGCCAAGGGGTTGAGTGAGCGCAGGGTGGTCTATCGCCATGCGCTGCGCAGCTCGCTGACCCCGATCGTCACGCAGTTCGGCATCGACCTGGCCGGTGTGCTTGGCGGAGCGATCGTCACCGAGAGCATCTTCGGGTTACCCGGGCTTGGCCTTGCGGTCGTACAGGCGATCCAGGTGCAGAACCTGCCCGTGGTGATCGGGATCGTGCTGGTCGCGGCGTTCTTTGTGGTGGCGGCCAACATCATCGTCGACGCCCTCTACGCGGTCCTCGATCCGCGGGTCCGTGTGAGCTGACGACCGGCAGCTCCAATCCGGAGCCTTTAGTCAGCCAGCGCCGGCGAGCTGCAATTGGAGACCGACGGAGTCCCTCGACGCCTGGCGCACTCGACGCCGCTCCTCCAAGACCTGCTCGATGGGTATCGGCCGTCCAAAGTGGTATCCCTGGGCGAACTCGCAGCCGGCCTCGCGAAGCGGGGCGATCTGTCCCTCGCGTTCGATACCCTCTGCAATGCAGCGGAGACCGAGCGCATCGCACATTCTGATGATGGCGCGAGCTGCCGAACCGTCCACGCGGCCCTTGTCGATGCCATCGACAAAGAGGCGGGCGATCTTCAGCTCTTCCACCGGAAGCTTCTGCAGATACGCAAGCGACGAGTATCCCGTGCCGAAGTCGTCGATCGATATCCGGATGCCGAGGGCGCGCAGCTCCATCAGTTGGTCCCCGGCGATGCTCTTCTCGTCGACGAATGCACCCTCTGTGATCTCGAGCACCACATGATCGCCGGATACTCCGGACTCCCTCAGCGCCGTTGCAACCTCGGATGCGAAAGCCGGCTCGAGCAGCTGGACAGCCGAGATGTTGACGTTCATCGTCATTGGCGTCGCTCGCGACGCGTCGATCCGGGTGAGGTCGCGCAACGCAGTGCTGAGGACCCAGCGACCGATCGGGAGGATCGCTCCCGACACTTCAGCCACCGGTATGAAGCGATCCGGCGGGACCTCACCGAACCGGGGGTGCGTCCACCGAGCCAATGCCTCGTAACCGACGATTGTCTCGTCATCGAGCCGCACGATCGGTTGGTACACGAGGCTCAGCTGGTTTCGCTCGAGCGCCCGTTCGAGTTCATGCGCGAAGTCCTGCTCATCCACGATCTCCGTGTACATCGATGGAGTAAACGCAACCACGCGGTTCTTGCCGCGCTCCTTGGCGGCATACATCGCGATGTCGGCTTCCTGTGTCAGGGCTTCCGGTTCCATTCCCTCCCTGGCCTGGACGAATCCCACACTGGCCCCGATGGAGAAGGTGCGGCCGCCCACCAGGAACCCGGCGCGCAACACATCGATCAGACGCTCGCCGAGCTTGGTGGCATCGGTCTGACCCGTGACGAGCACGGCGAACTCGTCGCCGCCGAGTCGAGCCATGACGTCTGTCGAACGACCGATGCTGCGCATGCGATGCGCCACCTCGACGAGAACCGCGTCACCCGATGAGTGTCCGGCAAGGTCGTTGACCCGCTTGAAATCGTCCAGGTCGATCATCAGCATGCCCACCCGCTCATGTCCGTCTTTCAACGCGGCGGCGATCGCCTGCGTGAAGGCCGAACGGTTGAGCAGACCGGTGAGGGCGTCGGTCGTCGCCTGCTCCTCGAGCTCGACACCGAGTGCGGCGAGGCTCCAGTTGAGTCCCGTCATCCGGGCCATGACCAGCAGAAACGACAGCCCGGAAGCAGCTGCGACGATAGCCACGTCCTTGGCTGCGACAACCAGGAGCAACGGTCCGACGAGCACAGCCACGCACAGGAAGATCAGGCGGCTCCTGTTCACCTGCACATGGACGGTGGAGGGCAGTCGGGGGAACGAGCGAGCTGTTGGATGCGTCGCGGCGATGCCGATCAGCAGGTAGGAGGCCATCCACAATCCGTCGGTCGGTCCGCCGAATGCATACGTGCCACTGAGAATGCCGAACGCATACACGAGGTCCGCGGACAGGAGCGCGACAAAGCTCGCCGCGAGCAGGCGCGATGCGCCGCTCTTGCTCAAACCCGACAAGGAAAGACGCACAAGGACAGCGAAGACCACCAAGTCCATGCACGGGTAAGCGGCGGACACGATGTGCGTGAACACTGACTCACTCGGAGCCCGAATGCTGGGCCCGATCACGAAGAGCCACATCAATGTCCCGCCGGCGATGGTCATGATAGCGGCATCGAGCAGGTCTCCCTGGTGGCCTCCACGCCGTTGTTTGGCGAATGCAAGGAGCGCGACGACGAAGCACGGATAGGTCAGCAACCACAGGATGTCCACGGGGCCCGGGAAGGGGGCCGCCTGGCCGGTGATGAGCGGGTACGCGTAGTACGGGCCGTTGGCCAGAGTCGACAGCGTCATCGCTGAGGCCAGCGCGGCCCAGACCACGCGATTCAACCCGGTGGCCCGCACCGCCCCACGCCACGCTGCCGCAGCAGCGGATGCGTTCGCGACCGTCAGCACGGCGGCTTGGGCCACACCCCCCTTCGGCAACAGGTAGTACACCAGGATCGCTGCAACGCCAACGGCTGCGTAGAGCATCCACAGGTGGCTCGTGCCGGTGCCGCGTTGCCTCTGGGTGTCGAGATTCACATCAGGTACCGGGCTGACGGCCCTGGTTTCGAGCTGTGCCATCTGAGTTCCCGACCTTTTGGTGACCAGCGTCACGCATCGGGCAGGCGCCACCGACAGAAAACCCACACCAGAGCAAACACGTCACATGCTCCGCGCACACGTCGCGGACGCCGGACATCTGGCTGGCCTAAGCTGCGCCGTCAATGACCACGCTGCTGCTCGTTCACGCGCATCCAGACGATGAATGCATCGCGACCGGCGGCCTGATGCTGCGTGCGCACCATGAGGGCATCCGCGTCGTGCTGCTCACGGCGACCCGAGGCGAGGAAGGCGACATCCACAACATGGACGCTTCGGAAGTCCGCCCGCGGCTCGGCGAGGTTCGCACCTCGGAGCTTAGACGCTCATGCGAGATCCTTGGTGTCGATCGTCAGGAGTTCCTCGGCTACCGCGATTCCGGGATGCTCAGAGCCCCGAGCAACCAGGATCCGCGCTCGTTTCACAGTGCACCCCTGCAGGAGGCGGCCGAACGGGTCGCTGTCTTCTTACGCGAGGAGCGGCCGGACGTCGTGGTGACCTACACGCCTGACGGCACGTACTGGCATCCCGACCACGTCAAGGCTCACCAGACCACGCTCGCGAGTCTGCAGCTGCTCACGGCCGAGGGCTGGACGCCGCCGAAGGTCTACTTGCACGCGGTTCCGCGCCAATCGGTCGAGGACATCCAGCGCAGGGCTCGCGATTCCGGTGTCGAGCTGCCGATCGAGGTCGGACAGATCGTCGGAATCCCCGAGGATGACATCACCACCGTGGTCGACGTGTCGGAGTTTCTCGAGCAAAAGCGAGCTGCATTTCACGCCCACCTCAGTCAGTACGAACCCGACAGTCCGTTCTCGACCATCGCCGCCCAGATCTTTGAAGCAACTCTCGGAACCGAGCGTTTCATCCTGGCGCACGGAGCGCTCGGCGAGCCACGGCCCGAGCGCAGCCTGTTCGCGGGTCTGCAGCCACCGCCGCAGCGCTGCTAGCCCCAGAACTCGTCCGTCTTGTCCTGGTTCTCATTGAAGATCCAGGACTCGGTTACCTTGCCATTCGAGATGTGAATGACATGGGTGAAGCGATCATTGAGCCTCTTGCCGTCCTTCTCGCCTGAGACGATGCCCAGCGCAACAGCGTGCGAGTCATTACCAAGTATGTCGTGCGTCTCAACCTTGAACGTGCCCCCGGTCTCCTGAAAGTTGCGCCCGAAGAGCGCCAACACGTTGTCGACGCCGACGTGGTCGCCGCTCAGATGGTTGTGTCCCGGAAGGTGCCACACGAGGTTGGGGTCGAAGAGCCCACGCACGGTGTCGAGATCACCTTGCTGAAACGCTGCATACCCGCGCTTGAAGAGCTCTGCGTTCGGATGATCACCCATGGTTCCTCGCCTCCATAGACCCGACGATCAGGAGCGGGCCGAGCGGCTCGCGGGCGCCTGTTCTAGCACTGAACACCTCGCATTCACAACCACCGGCTTCGCCTACAACCTTTCCGGAGGGCGAGCGCGGCCTCTTCGCGGGTCTGCAGCCACCGCCGCAGCGCTGAGCCGGCTGTTCAGCGCGTCAGCGTGACCTTGGTCAGACCGGTCGGGGCGTCGGGATCGAGGTGCCGATCCAGCGCCGCGTAGAGCGCGATCTGCTGACCCCGTACCGCCGCGCAAACCGGTTGCAGCGCTTCGGGGATCGCTGATGGAAGGGACAGATCCGCATCCGGCCCCGGGCTGATCAACGTCACGGTCGCACCGCGGGCGCGGAGTTCCGCACATAGGTCCGCCACATCAGCGGCGGCGGGACCGGGAGCCGAAAACGCGAGCACCGGCACGTCCGGAGTCACGGCGGCGATCGGCCCGTGGCGCAGGTCGGCGGCCGAGTAGGCCTCGGCGAAGACCGCCGACGTCTCGCGGATCTTCAGCGCCGTCTCGCTTGCGGCCGCGAGCATCGGTCCGCGTGCCGCTGTCAGTATGCGATCGGCGCCGTCGAGCCGCCGTGCCATCGCAGCAGCGCGCTCGTGATCCGCGAGTGCCTCCTGGACTCCACCTGGCAACGCGTCAAGGTCGGTGTCTGACCAGGGAACCGGGCCCATGGCCGCAGCGATGAACGCCAACGCGATCAGCGTTGCGGTGAACGTCTTGGTTGCGGGCACGGCGAGTTCGTCGCCGGCGGCGAGTTCGATGACCACATCGGCGATGTCGCAGAGCGGGCTTGAGGAGGAGTTGACGATCGCGACGGTTCTGGCTCCGGTCGCCCGCATGCGTTCCAGGACGCTGACGACTTCCGGTGTGCGCCCGGATTGGCTGATGGCGATTGCCAGGTAGCCGCGATGATCGGCATGGGTCCGATACAGCGTGTGCAGGCTCGGCGACGCCAGCCCGACTGGCCGTCCGCTCGCCATCTCGAGCAGATACCGCCCGTAGAGCGCGGCCGTGTCCGACGATCCGCGTGCGAGCAACACCGTGCCGCAGAGATGCCCTGGTAGCAGGGCACGAATCGATCCGGTGATGGTCGCGCGGCGTTGCACGAGGCGCGAGAGCACCTCGGGTTGCTCGCCCATCTCGGCGCGCATGCTCGCGCCGTTCACAGCAACTGCGCCGGTGTGGCGCCGTCGAGCCACGAACGCAGGCGCGGTTCCGCGGCATCGCTCGCGCCGGCCAGCGACAATCCCGCGAGCGCGGCGCCGACCACGGGTGGCGTCGTGCACAGCATGGTTTGTGCGTTGGGTGCTTCCGCACGAATGCTTTTGACGATGAAGTCCATGAGGGTGGAGCGGCTCGACACGAGCACGGATCCACCGAGCGCCACGTTCGTCGGCGCGTCGCGCATCTCGAGTTGACCCAGTGCGGCAATCACCAGACGGGTGACCTCGGCACCCTGTCGATGCAGGATGGCGATGGCCTCGCTGTCGCCTGCTTCCGCCGCCGTGACCACCAGAGGAGGCACTTCGATGAGTTGTGCCGCGCTGAGACGGCCCTGATGGATGGCGACGGCGACGTCAAGAGCGGTCGTGCATCCGAAGTACGTCGCGACCGTCCCAGCGAGCGTGGTCGCGGGCCCACGCCCGTCCTCGGCGCGCACCCCGGCTCCGAGCGCCGCCATACCGATATCGGGACCTCCGCCCCAATCGCCGGTGATGGCACCGAGGGCCGGGAACCACGCCCTGCGTCCCGAGGGCGAGCTTCCGACGCAGTTGACCCCGGCACCAACGGTCACCGCAACGCCATGGCCTGTTCCAGTAGCCGCCCACAGCACCGCGAAGACGTCGTTGGCGACATGACTCTGCTCAGCCCACCCCTTCGCCTCAACAGCATCGGCGAGTGCGACCTCCTCGGCGGGCAGGTCCGCACCGGCCATGAAGACCGCCGCGACGCCGGCTTTGCTCCCGTCTCGCGGTGGGAATCCGGCACGCAGCCAGGCGAGCTCGACGAGCTCGTCGACCACGTGGACAGCGGATTCGAGGCCAAGGTTATGTGGCGACGAACCCTCACCGCGCACCGACGCGAGCACCGTGCCATCGGCTCGCAGGAGCACCACGTCGGTCTTGGAGTTGCCCCCGTCGACCGCGATGATCAGGTCGTCCGCGCTCATGCGAATGCCGGCAGATGCTCGCGGTTGGCGGCGAGGATGTCGGTCAGCAACTGCTCGGCAAGGCTGCTCTGTCCGATCAGCGGATGGGTGAGCAGGGCACGAAAGGCGATGTCACGGTCGCCGCTCACCGCCGCGCTCACCGCCAGCGCTTCGTAGGCGGCGGTGTGCGCGATCAGTCCCGCCGCATGGGGGTCCAGCACAGGGACCGGCAGCGGTACAGCGCCGGCCGGCCCTACCCGCGCAGGCACCTCGATCACGGCGTCTGCTTCGAGCTCCGGAACGGTGTGGTTGTTGCGGACATCAACGACCTGAACGTCGCCGCTCTCGCCAAAGAGCGCGCAGAGCAGGTTGATCGCGGCCTCGCTGTAGTAGGCCCCGCCACGCTGCATGAGCAGATCCGGTTTGTCGCGCAGGTCTGGATCGCGATACAGCGCCAGCAGCTCTCGTTCCACATCCATGACCTCTTCTGCGCGAGTCCGCGAATGGCGGAGCTCCTGGACTACGCGGTCGTGCTCGTAGTAGTAGCGCAGGTAGTAGGAAGGCACGGCACCGAGGTTGTCGATGATTCGTCTGGGGAGCTCCACGTGGGCGGCGATTTCGTCGCCACGGGCGCGCAGCAACTCGGGCAGCACGTCCTCGCCATCCACCTCCACCGAGCGAATCCACGTGAGGTGGTTCAGGCCGGCATGCCCGAGCACCACCGACTCCGGAGCGACCCCCAACCAGCCGGCGAACAACCGCTGAAAGCCGATCGCGACGTTGCAGAGACCCACCGCTCGATGGCCGTGGTCGAGCAGCGCGCGGGTGACGATGCCCACGGGGTTGGTGAAGTCGATGATCCAAGCCTCGTCCGCGCCGATACGACGGACTCGCTCGGCGATGTCGAGGACCACGGGAACGGTGCGCAGTGCCTTGGCAAATCCGCCCGCGCCGGTCGTTTCCTGACCGATGCACCCGCAGCGAAGCGGGATGGTCTCGTCGAGCTGGCGCGCGGCCTGGCCACCGACGCGGATCTGGATCAACACCGCTGCGGCGCCCTCGACAGCGGCATCGAGGTCGGTGGTGCACACCAAACGCCCCGTGTAGCCGTGCGCATCGGCGATGCGCCGTGCGGCGCCGCCGACCACATCGAGCCGCCGCTCGTCGGTGTCCTGCAGGACCAGCTCGTCCAGTCCCAGGAGATGGCTGACCTGACCGAATCCTTGAATCAGCTCGGGGGTGTACGTGCTCCCGCCACCGACAACGGCTACCTTCATGCGCTCTGGGCCGCGGCGGCGTCCGCGACTCGGCGCTGCTCGCGCACCTTCATGAGGTCGATCGCGGTTCGGGCGACTGCCGAGTCGGAGCCGAAGATGCGATCGAAGGCGAGGCCAAGGCCGGTTGCGGTGCAGCCCGCGATCACCGCCTCGCCGCCGAGCGTCGACACCTCGAGGCGCGGAGAGAACGGCGATATCGCTGCGAGCGCTTCGCCGATTGGCCGGAGCAGGAGGTCGCCACCGCCGGTGCCGATACCACCTCCGAGGACCACGAGCTCGGGGTCGAGGACTGCCGCAATGGCCGCGATGGCATGGGCAAGCCGGCGCGCCTCGATCTGCACCACGCGTTCGGCGCTCGGATCGCCGTGGCGCGCGGCATCGAAGATGTCCGCAACCGACGCCGCGGAGCGCACACCGTGCTCCTGTGCCAGCGCCACGATCGCTGCTGAGCCGACGAGGTTTTCGAAGGCACCGGTACTCCACGTGGCTCTATGCCCGGCGCGAACATCGGCATCCAGGTCGAGGCGGAGAAAACCGATCTCGCCGGCCAGGCCCGCGGCGCCGCGCCGCAGCGCACCGTCGACAAAGACACCGGTGGCGACCCCGGTTCCGACTGAGAGCAGGACGAAATCCTCGCTGTCCTGGGCCACGCCCTGGATGTGCTCACCGACTGCGGCCATGTTCACGTCGTTCTCGAAGACGACGGGTGCGACCAGCGCCTCGCGAATCGCGGGGATCACCTTGGGGCTCTCCCATCCGGCGAGCTGCGGTGCGAGTGAGAGATGGTCGGCACCTGCGCGCAGCACGCCGGGCGTCCCGACCACGACCTGGTTGACGCCGGCGAGGCTGATCTCCGCCTCCTCGACGAGACGATCTGCAGCCTGCCGAAGTTGCGAGATGACCGCCTTGGCGGTACCGCGCGGAGTCCGTGTCGCGGAGCGGCTGACCACTTTCCCGGTGATATCGACCAGCGCCGCGCGCACCCATTCGCGCCCGACGTCGAGGCTCAGCACCCACCCGGCGCGCGGGTTGACGTCGTAGAGCTGCGCGCTCGGGCCCGGGCTACCGCTGGTCCGCCCGACCTTGCGGAGCAGGCCGAGATCCACGAGCTGGCCCAGGACCTCTGAGACCGTCGGCTTGGAAAGCCCGGTGCTCCGCACCACCTGCGGTGCGGCCAGCGGTCCACCGTTGTGCACGAGCTCGAAGGTCGTGCGCAGGTTGATCACCCGAAGGAGGCTGGGTTTCGCGGCTTCCGGTGCCGGCATGCAATATGACTCCTGACGAAAGTTAGTAAGTTTGGTTACCTATAGTAGCCCGCCGACCTCGAGTCACGGAACGCGGGGGTCACGGCTGATCTGCCACGCGAAGGCCATCGGCGTTGCAGCGGTGAGATCGATTGCGGGCTCGACCGTCGACCATGACTGCACGTTGTCCTGGTACACGGCGGTTGTGCTGTTGAACTGGGCGAACGTGTCGACCCCATTGCCTGGGCACGACCGCATCCCCTGGACCACGCCGGTGGCGGCAAAGGAGTTGGGTCCTTCGACAGTCGCACCGGCGAGCACGGGCGCGGAGCCGTTGAGCGAGCCCACCAGGTTGGCGACCTGCTGCTGCATGCAGTTCGGATAGGTGCTGCCGTCGCCGACGATGAGCGAGGTGCCCCAGGCGTTGGCGCCGAGGATGTTGCCGAGCCAGCGCGAGTCATAGCGAGCGTAGGCATCGGTGCCGGTGAGTGCGTCGTATTCCGCCGCCATCACAACCAGGCCCGCACCGTGCGTGGTCGTGTCGAACGCGCCCCACGTGAACCCGAATCCGAAGGGATCGGAACCGCCCTGCGCGACGGCCTTGTCGAGTTGCTTCTTGAGGTCGGCGAGCACTTGTGACCTGGTCACCTCGAGGCCAGACGGATCATCCGCCTGCTTGATGGCACGGTAGAGATCAAAGTGCGCGAGGCCGCTGACGTCGTAGAGATTCAGCGTGTCGGCAGCGTCGTTGGGCCCGGTGATGTACGCACGCGCCCAGTGCGCAGCCAGCCGCAGGTAGTACATCGGATCGGTGTGCGGGACACCGGCGGGTGCCGGTGCGGCCGCAAGCGCTTTGTAGAGCTCGGTCGCGCCCCACTCGAGATCGTCGCGCCACTCCGTTTCCGGGTAGAAGTCGAATGGGATCACCGTCTGCAGCTGCCCAGGGTGGATGTCAGCCAGGGCGAAGACGTGCTCGGCGCTCTTGAGGCAGCGGGATGCCTGCTCAGGCTTGGACACGCGGTCGAGCTGATAGCAGAGCGCGAAATCGGCCGCGAGGCGGCCGGCGAGGTTCGGGCTGATCAGCGAGCCTGGCGCTCCAGCACGGAACACAGGACGGTGCCGGATGTATCGGTACTGCGGGTCGGTGCCGCCGTAGGTGTCGTCCGCCTGGGGTAACCGCCAGATGTCGTGATCGCTGACGATGTTGTTGTTGCCCGCGCCGATGCCGACCTGCAGGTACAGGGTGCTGGTGGCGTCGTTCCACATGCGTTCCAGCCAGTTGAGGCCGAAGGCCGCCTCTGCGCCGTAGTTCGCGGTGGCAGACCCCGGACCGAGCTGATCCGGAAAGTTGCGCACACCGGTCTCCATGACGCCGACCACATAGCTCGTCGTCTCGACGAACTTCAGATAGTCACCCGCGTCCCACCACGCTCCCGCAGCATCGACGCGCACGCCGAGCGGAGTGAGGTCGCCCGTGAAGTTGCCGTTGACGTCGACCTTGGGGATGAGATATGTCATCGCGGCCAGGTCGTTCAGATGCCCGGGCGCAGTGCGAAGCCCAGACGCCACGAAGTGCGGGCCGTCACGCTCATTCCGGTAGAAGGACAAGGAATTCGCCATGGCGTCCTGCCAGAGGCTGGCGGCAGTGGCGATGCGGAATGCGGGCGATGTGGCGGGGCTCGACCCGTCGACGATCACCTGGTACGTGCCGGGTCGGTGGACAGCGTTGAAGTCGAGCGCGTAGACATGGGGATAGGCGCTGCTCCAGGCGCCTTGGTCGGCCTCCACCTGCGCCGTGTACACGGCGTGACCGGACCGGTCGACGACTCGGAACGTCGCCGTCCGTTCCGCCGTCGATGCCATCAGGTAAGCGCGCTTGCCGCCCTCGGTCGCGTAGCCGACCTGGTTGACGCGGACCTCGGCTGGTGCCCCGACGGCTGCCGCCGCTACGGGAGGCGGTGCCAGGGCGGCGAGCGTGGCCAGCGAACTCAGCACCGCCAGCAGCCCGCGCCGGGAAGCGCGATCCCGGCTCCTCTTGAACTCGAGCTGCGCCTTCATGGTTAGGGATTCTTCCTATCATTTGGCCCGTCTGTCAAGCAGTACCATCGGCGGAGTTCGGATCAGCTCGTGCGGCAGGCCCGAACTCGACCCGGGAAAGGGTTGACCAGCGATCTGATGTTAAGGTAGCTTTCCTATAAATTACGGGCGGATCACTCCTCACCCGGCTTGCGGGGACAGGACGGAGGAAACCGATGGTGTGGACCTGGCGACCGCAGACGATCGTGGGCAAGGCGTCGATGCGACGTGCGAGGCCGATAGCAGGAGTCGTCGTCGCCGGCCTGGTGGCCGTGGCCTGCGGTTCCGCAACGACGACGACCGCTCCCACCGCGAACAGCGGGAAAGTCGGTGGCAAGCTCGTCGTCGACAACGAGAGCGGCAGCACGTGGACCTGCCAGTTCAATCCGTTCAACCCTGCGGTCAACATCACCTCCTTCGGTTTCATCTACGAGCCGCTGGAGTTCGTGAACATCCTCCAGACGAACGCGGACGGGAGCGCCAAGGTGACCCCGTGGCTGGCCACTGGATCGACCTGGAGTAGTGACTTCATGACGCTCACGCTCACGATCCGCGGCGGCGTGACCTGGAGCGACGGCACGCCATTCACCGCCAACGACGTCCTCTACACCTTCAACGCGATGAAGACGGACCAGGCGCTCGACCTCAACGCGCTGTGGACGAACGCCAGCGGACCGCTCACCAACGTGGCGCTCGCGGGTAGCGACCAGGTGGTGTTCACCTTCAACGCTCCCGCCCAGACGTACTTCTACTACATCGCGGATCAGACCCCCATCATTCCTCAGCACATTTGGGGTTCCGGGGACCAGGCCAAGCTGGATGCGTCGGCGGACGCGAGCCCCGTCGGCACCGGCCCGTACCTCATGTCCAACTGCGCTCAGGACAACATCAAATACCTGCGCAACACCCACTACTGGCAGAGCAAGCCAGGGCATCCGGTGCCGCAGGTCCAGGAGATCGACTACCCGGCGTTCCTGAGCAACACGTCAGCAAACCTCTACCTCGCCCAGGGTCAGGCTCAGTGGGGCGCGCAGTACATCCCGAACATTCAGTCGTACTACATCAACAAGAGCCCCAGTACCCGGCACTATTGGTTCCCCCCGACGCTCAACGTCTCGCTCTTCCCGAATCTCACCAACCCCTTGCTCGGCAACCTGGCGGTCCGTCAGGCGATCTCCATGGCCATCGATCGCGCTCAGGTCTCGCAGCGAGGCGAGAGCGGCTACGAGCCGGCCGCCAATCAGACGGGCATCGTGCTCCCGACCTACAAGGCCTGGTATGACAAATCGCTCGACACCGTCGGCTACAACCCGAGCAAGGCAGAGCAGACCCTGCAGGCTGCGGGCTTCACCAAGGGCTCGGACGGCGTCTACAAAAACGCGCAAGGGCAGCGGCTCTCCTTCACCATCAAGACGATCAGCGGCTACACCGACTGGGATGCGTCCCTCCAGGTGATCACCCAGCAGCTCAAGGCTGTGGGCATTGAGGTCACCGTCCAGGACGAGACCAGCGCCCCGTACACCGCCGACACTCAGGGAGGCAATTTCCAGCTCGCCTACGGTGAGATGCCGGTGGCGGGACCAGGGCCGTACTACGAGCTCCGGCCGCTGCTGTTCAGTGGCAGCATCGGGTCGACCAACTACTCCCGGTACAAGTCAGCCGCGACCGATGCGCTCTTCAATCAGTATTCGGGGGCGACCGCGGCCCAGCAGCTGCAGATCATCCATCAGGTTTCGACGGTGATGGTCCAGGACCTCCCGGTCATCCCGGTGACCGAAGGCGTCGACTGGTACCAGTACGACACCACCAACTTTGGCGGCTGGCCGACGCCCTCCGATCCATACGCGCAGCCTCCGGTGTGGGCGTATCCCGACAACGGCGCTGTCCTGACGCGTCTGTATCCCGTGGGCTAGCCTAGTCCCATGCGGAGGGACACAGCGCCGGCGGCGCGGCGATGAGGTACGTCAGTCGCCGCGCCGGGCTGTTCCTCGTCACGTTGTGGGCAGCGCTCACCGTCAACTTCATCATTCCGCGGGTGATGCCGGGGAACGAGGCAAGCGCGGTGCTGGCCACCTTCCGCGGGGTGAACCCTGCAGCGCTGCACGCCCTGCAAATCGAATTCGGCGTCAACATCCATCAGAACATCTTCCTGACCTATCTTCAGTACCTGGCGAATTGCTTCACGGGGCAGTTCGGCCTGACTGCTCAGCGTGACTCGGTGCTCACCGAGATCGTGAGCAAGCTCCCCTGGACGCTGGGACTCGTCGGCGTGACCACGGTGCTTGCGTTTGTGGCCGGGACGGCGGTGGGCGTGCTGAGCGCCTGGCGGCGTGGCGGCCGGCTCGACGGGATCCTTCCGCCGCTGCTGTTCATCGTGGCGACGTTCCCGGTCTTCTTCGTCGGGCTGCTCCTGCTCTTCGTGTTCTCGGTCACGCTCAACTGGTTCCCGCTGAGCTCCAACTACTCTATCGGCGCAACGCCTTCGCTGTCGTTGTCGTTTCTCGGCGATGTGCTGTCCCATGCGTTCCTGCCCGGGCTCAGCCTGGTGATCGTGACCGCGGGTCTGTGGATCTACTCGATGCGCAACAACATGCTCACGACGCTCGCTGAGGACTACGTCAAGATGGGTCGCGCCAAGGGGCTACCGGCTTGGCGGATCATGACCGACTACGCGGCGCGCAACGCGATTCTTCCCAACCTCACCGGATTTGCGATGCAGCTGGGCTACGTGCTCGGCGGGTCGATCCTCGTTGAGTACACGTTCTCCTATCCCGGGCTCGGCTACCTCTTCTACACGAGCACCACCGACCACGACCTGCCGCTGATGCAGGCGCTCTTTCTCTTCTACACACTCGCGGTGCTCATCTGTGTGTTGCTTGCCGACGTCGCCACCGCCGCGCTCGATCCGCGGACTCGGGACGCGTAGGGAGGCGCAGTGTGAGCATCCCCGCGATCGCCTCCGACGCGGCAGTTGTTGCGCCAGTCTCCGCACTACCGCAGCAGCGCTCACTCGGCCGGTTCAGCAAGGCCGTCCTCACGAATCGCAAGGCCACCGCGGGGGTCGTGATCCTGCTGATCGTCGTGTTGGTATCCGCCTTCCCCGAGCTCATCGCCCGCGACGATCCTCAGGCTGCCATCTACGGTCAGGACCTGGGCCCGTCAGCGCAGCACCTCCTGGGGACCACGACGCTCGGCCAGGATGTCTTTGCGCAGCTGATCTGGGGCACGCGCCTGACGTTCATCGTCACCATCGTTGTGAGTGCGATTGCCACGCTGATCTCGATGATCATCGGCGTGACCGCGGCGTACGTCGGCGGCCTTACCGATCGGTCCCTCTCCTTGCTGACCGACATCTTCCTCATCCTGCCCACGTTGCCACTCCTGATCGTGCTCGCTTCCTACCTGCCGCCAGGCGCTGTCACGCTCATCGTTGTCCTGACCTTGACCAGTTGGGCGTTCCAGGCCCGGCAGCTGCGATCCCAGGGGCTCGCGCTCCGCGCCCGCGACTTTCTCGTGGCCGCACGCGTGCGCGGCGAAAGGACTTCGTATATCGTTCTGGTCGAGATCATCCCGACCATGACCTCGCTGATTGTTGCCTCGTTTCTCGGGCTGTCGGTCTTCGTCGTCGGGTTCGCGGCGGGCCTCCAATTCCTCGGGCTGGGCAACAGTACCGAGCTGACCTGGGGCACGATGCTGTACTACGCCCAACAGGGCGGCGCGCTCGAAGCGGGCAATGCCTGGTGGGCCCTCGCGCCCGGGGCGGCGGTCGCCTTCATGGGTGCGGGGTTCGCGCTCCTCAACTACGCATTCGACGAAATCGGCAATCCCGCGCTGCGGCCCACACGAAGGCGGCGTGCCAGAACTCCTGCTTGAGGTCGACGACCTCTCCGTCTCCTATCTGACCGAAACGGCGGACATCCGAGCGGTTGAGGGTGTCAGTCTGAGCCTGCGTAGCGGCGAGTTCCTGGGGATCGTCGGCGAGTCCGGATGCGGTAAGTCAACGCTGCTCTTTGCGATCGCGCAGTTGCTGTCGCCACCGGCGGAGGTCGTCTCAGGTCGCGTCCAGTTCAAGGGGAAGGACCTGGTCACCCTCACTGAAGGCGAGCTCCGACACGTGCGCTGGCGTGACTACTCGGTGGTCATGCAGAGCGCGATGAATGCGCTCAACCCGATGAAGAGCATCGCCGCGCAGCTTGCCGACACGATACGGGCGCACACGCGGATGACATCGGATGCGATCCGGACTCGCTCGGCTGAAGTGCTTCACCTCGTGGGCATCGACGCCGCGCACCTGGAGAGCTATCCGCACCAGCTCAGTGGCGGGATGCGCCAGCGCGCGATGATCGCGATGGCGCTGCTCTTCACTCCGCAGCTGGTGATCATGGATGAGCCGACCTCGGCCCTCGACGTCGTGGCGCAGCGCTCCCTGATGACGAAGATCAAGGAGCTGCAGACTGAGCTCGGATTCGCCGTCATCTTCGTGACCCACGACATGTCGCTCATCGCCCACTACTCGGACCGGGTGATGGTCATGTACGCGGGCCAGGTTGCGGAAATCGGCGAGACCGACTCGGTGTTCGGGCGACCGCTGCATCCCTACAGCAAGGGTCTGCTCGACGCCTTCCCATCCATTCGGGGGCCACGCCGGCCCCTGACAGGAATTCCGGGGACCCCTCCCGACCTTGCCCGCCCGCCTGCGGGATGCCGCTTCCAGCCGCGCTGCAGTGAGGCGATGCCCGCGTGCAGCACGATTCGACCTGAGCTCTACGTGGTTGGGAGCAGCGATGTGCGCTGCCTCCTCTACGCCGAGGAACAGAGGAATGCCGTGTGAACAGTGATCGCGTGAGCGGTGCGCAAGAAGCGGTTGGACCGCTGCTCCGCACCGTTGACTTGACCAGGCACTTCCGTCTCGGCGGATTGTTTTCGAAGCGCATCCTGCACGCAGTTGACGACCTCGCCATGACCATCTCGGAGCGAGAGATCGTCGCCCTGGTCGGCGAGAGCGGCAGTGGCAAGACGACCGTGGCCCGGCTGCTGGCGATGGTCTACCGGCCCACGCGCGGCCAGGTATTCTATCGCGGCCGCTCGGTGCACAGCCTGCGCTCTCGCAAGGATCTGCTCTGGTATCGGGGCGAGGTGCCGATGGTGTTCCAGGACCCTTACAGCGCAATGAATCCCGTGTACCGCGTCGCGCATGGGGTGATGCGCAACCTCAAGCTGCATCGGCCGGATCTTGAGCCGGCGCAGCGTCGACAGGAAGCCGAACGGGTCTTCGACACCGTCGGTCTCAGCCCTGCCGACGACATGCTCAAGAAGTTCCCGTATGAGATGAGCGGTGGTCAGCGTCAGCGCGTGGGCTTCGCCCAGGCGCTCGCGGTGCGGCCCAAGCTGATCCTGGCCGACGAGCCGGTGTCGATGCTCGACGTGTCGATCCGCGCCGGTATTCTCAACATGATGGCGAGCCTCCGTGAGCAGGAAAGCGTATCGATCCTCTACATCACGCACGACATCGCCAGCGCGCGCTACGTCGCCGACCGCATCGTCGTCATGTACGCCGGACGTGCAGTCGAGCAGGGGCCGACCGAGGTCGTGCTCTCGCGACCCAAACATCCCTATACACAACTCCTGCTCTCCGCGGTGCCTGGCCCGCGTGAGGCTGCAGCACCTGTGTCGGCCGACAGCGGCGAGCCCCCTCGCGTGATCAATCCGGGTGAGGGATGCCGCTTCCGGCAGCGATGTCCCTATGCCATCGACGAGTGCGCGCGGGTCACGCCGTTACTCAGACCGATGGGCCCGGTGCACGATGCCGCATGTCACGTCGCAACGCCGGATTCGGTTGAGGCCGGAGTTGCCGCGACACGTGATGGATGAGCACAGGTCTCCACACCCGACGGGATTGCGCGCCTGGCGTGGTATTCCGCACACCGCCCGTTGTGCGTGACCGTCGTCCTCGGACACGGAACCGCCACGGGTGTGGAAGCGATGGATCGACCCCACGGCACCTGAGGATCCCGACGCCGCGGGAGCACAGGTCTAAGCAACTACGGGCGTCAACGCCGCTGCGTGCGGCTCCGAATTCAAAACATCCAAGAGCTTCTGCAGCAGTGCTTCAGCCTCAAACGGCTTCTCGATCAGCGCAAGGTCGGGATCGATTTCGACTCGTTCCCACAGATCTCGTGGAAAGCCGGACATGAAGAGGATGCGAAGCGCCGGGCGCAAGGTCGTTGCTGCCTCGGCGAGTTGCAGCCCCGACATTCCGGGCATCACCACGTCCGTCAGAAGAAGTGCGATCTGCGCATCGGTCTTGAGCAGCGTCAGCGCCTCGTCGGGACTTTCAACGGTGATCGGTCGGAACCCATGCCGCTCGAGCGTGCGTGAGGTTATCTCACGGAGCTGCGGTTCATCCTCGACAAGAAGGATGGTGCGTCCGAAATCTTGCAGCCGCTTGCGATCGCGCGCCGGAGCGCTTCGGATCGCAGGCTCGCCCGAGGCGGGGATGTAGACCCGCACAGTCGTGCCTTGTCCAGCCTTCGAGTACAGCGCGGCGCCACCGCCCGCGTCCTTGGCGATGCCATGAACGGTGGCGAGGCCAAGGCCGGTACCGCTTCCGACGGGCTTTGTCGTGAAGAAAGGCTCGAACGCATGCCGGCGTGCCTCGTCGGTCAGGCCGGTTCCCGTGTCGCTCACGGCCAGGCACACATACCGTCCGGGTTCGGGTGTTGCAGCATCCGGTGAGCTACCGTTGAAGTCGTGATCCGCGGTGGAAATCAGCAGGACTCCGCCACGCGGCATTGCGTCACGAGCATTCAGTGATAGATTGAGCAGCACCTGTTCGATGCGGCTGGTATCGACGCGCACGGTCGAAGTCTTGGCCTTGAGGGAAGTGCGCAGCTCGATGTGCTCGCCGATCGCCGTGCGCAGCAGGCTTTCCGTGTCGGTGACGACCCGGTTGATGTCCACCAGCTCGCCGATGTCCACCATCCGGCGCCCGAAGATCAGAAGCTGACGTGTGAGCCCCGCGGCACGCTGGGCTGCGCTCTGAATCTGTCCGACATCGGCGAGTGCGGCCGGGCGGTCTTCCACTGCCTCGGCAACGAAGCTGCTGTAGTTGAGAATGACCGCCAGAAGGTTGTTGAAATCATGGGCCACGCCGCCGGCGAGCTTGCCAAGGCTTTCGAGTCGTTCCTGCTGCGATATGCGTTGCAGCATCGCACCCGCGGCCCGCTCCGCCTCCAGGAGGCGGTTCGCGCGACCCTCGAGCGTCCGCCGCAGCATGACGAACATCGTGGCGTCGATCGACAGCGCCATCAGCATTCCTACCAGGTTGATCCAGCGGAACACGTTGTTGGGCACGCCACTCGTCCAGCCGAAACCAACCGATGTCACCAGCAATACCAAGGCAACCACGAGGGTGAGTGCCACGACCTGCTTAGAAGCCCTGCCGCTCATGTAGGACAACCCGAAGGCGAGGAAGATGAACGTGGCGAACGTGAAGAGCAGCGAGAGTTCAGGCACGGATATGCCCATCGCGAGGAGCAGCACCAGCCCCGACACCGTATAGAGGGCAACGCCCCGTGCCATCCGCCCAGCGGAGATCTCCCGCAACGCGAGGCCCCACGCGATGGCCATGCCGACACCGGCGAGCGCCACGCCGAAAGGCCGGGCATTGTGCAGCTCCCAACCCGCGACGACATTGATGACGATCCACACCAGGACGCACGCAAGGTTGACCCAGATGACCGCTCGCGCTCGACTCAGCTCATTGAGACCGGCAGCGGTCGCGTCGAAACGCACCTCCTCCTGCGGGATCGTTCCCTCCGATGCGAGTTGCGGCATCGGTCAGCGGCCTGGCGTCATGCTGCCAACTTACCCATTGCAGCACAGGCCATCGTCACCTGACGATCACAGAAGGCAGACAGGGGCGCTACGGAGTCGGCCAGGCAGGACTCAGCAGCAGGTTCGTGAGGCTCGCCACGCGGGAGTCGTCGACACCGATGTTCTGGAGTAGCGCCACAACTCCTCCGTGCGCCGCGTCGACGCACTTCATGGTCTGCACCATCTCCTCGCGGCGCACTGTGAACAGGCGCTCGACGCGTACCGGATTCATGCCACCGTCGATGGCCGAAGCCCGATCGCGTGCGAGCATGTCAGCGAGCTGCACCCCGCTGATCGCGTAATCGTCGGCGATGGCGTCAGCACTCACGCCGGCGAGGCGCAGCACCAGCGCAACGATGACGCCGGTGCGGTCCTTGCCGGCGTGGCAGTGCACCAGGACCGGAGCCGACGGTGCATCGGCGATCGCGTTCATCGCCCTGGCGACGCCGGCGCTGCGCTCGCGCAGCCACCAGCAGTACACCTCGGCGGCGGTGGCAAGGTGGTCCGGATAGTCCTCGTCGTCGGTGAAGATCGGCGCGTGCAGCTCGTGCACGCCGGCGTCCACGAGCGGGCTCGGCCGGCGGTCACGTTCGGATACAGTCCGCAGGTCGACCACCGCGCCGATCCCGAGGTCGAGGAGGGCACGGAGCCCCGCCTCGCTGAGGCTGTGCGGTGACTCGCTGCGGAGCAGCCGACCCGGTCTTGTCGTGGAGCCGGACTCGGTCGGCAACCCGCCGAGGTCGCGCAGATTGACCAACCCTTCGATGGGCAGCGCGTCGGATTGCTGGGAGATCACCCACCCAGCCTACCAAGCATCCGGTTAAGAGCGCGTTGCCGCAGCGGGCTTAAGAACCCGTTGAGTGGCCTTGAGGAGCTGATCGGGGCGTCGTGCGCATAGGGAGAGGCCGCGGAGCCTTGCGTATGGCTCCGCGGCCTCGAACCGGCTGTCCTCAGATTGTTACGGCGTGATCTTGATGACCTCGCCCGTCGGGCTTCCGCCCGTGGAGGTTCCGGTCAATACTGACCAGTTCGATATGTAGACGGAGCCGTCTTTGCCGGCCAGGAAGCCATTGGCAAGGAAGACCTGACCCTGCCCCAAGGACGTGCGGTGGCCGTCCTCCGAGATACGGATGACGTCGCCGGACGGGTTCGCCGATCCGAGCGGTCCGACCTGGAACTCGGTGACGTAGAAGCTGCCGTCAGCGCCGAAGCCGCAACCGGTGATGTTGGTCAAACCGGATTGCCATACGGTGGGCTTCTCGCCGGGTACCACCCGCCACACGACCGCCGACCCTGGGGCGTTGCCGCCGCCGGTCAGCTCACCGACGTAGAGCGCGCCGTCACGTCCGCGGTCGAGGCATGTCGGCACCGCATCGTTGACCGCGGGATTCGGGAAGAGCGCGAGGATTGTCACCTTGCCATCTGGGCCCACTTGATCGAGGGTGTTCGACCCGGCGTCCACCACGTAGATGGTGTTTTCGAGCGCTAGTACACCGTAGGGATTTGCATCCGGGTACTGGGGGTTGATGTGGGGGTGACGCTTGGCCCATGCGTAATCGAACTGTCCCACCGGTGCGACCGGCTGGAAGCCTCCATCGCCGCCCACCTTGATCAGCTGCCCGAGCTGATCGTGCAGGGCGTCGATGAGCGGGGTCCGCGGAGCTCCGGGTGGGATGACCTGTGGCGCCCCGGTCATGATGGTGTAGAGCGAACCATCATCGCGCCAGGACAGCCCGTCCGGTCCGGTGGAACCCTGGCCGCCAGGAGGCCCTACGGAGATCAGACCGGTGACAAATCGATGGACGTGACCGCCGACGATGCGGCTGATCGAACCGGTGGTACCAAGGCACGTGGTACCCATTGGACCCGGGATGCAGAAAGTGCCGGCCGTCCCTGACTCTGCGACGATCAGCGCCCCGTCAGGCCCCCACGCGAGCCCGCGCGGATTGTTCAAACCCTGCGCGACCACCGTGATCGTTGGCGATTTCGCTGCTCGGACGCCTATCGCGCCCGTGATGGACGACGCCACGACGATGAGCCCGAAGGCAGCCGTCACGGCACCCCTTCGTTTGGTCATTACCTGTCCTCCCGTGGGCGACTGAGAGCCCACACCCCGCGCTCCTCCGCACTGCCCGCAGTACCAACCGCGCCGCAGAACCGGGCCCGGCTGGTCGCCGGACCCGAAGCGACACCTTACTCCGTGGGTGCGTAATCTTTCAATCCGGGCCGGCTACCCTGCGGCTTGCGTCGTATACGCGCGGATCACCAGGGCGTCGACCGCGATGCACCCGTGAGCCCCCGCAATCAGCGGGTTGATGTCCACCGCCGCCAGAACGTCACCGAGTTCCACCGCCAGCTGCGAGAGCGCCGAGAGTGCATGTGCGATCGCCTGGCGATCGACCGGCGGCCGGCCTCGGACGCCGTCGAGGACCCGGCTGACACGCAGCCGGTCAATGAGGGCGCTCGCACGATCGAGGCTGATCGGCGGGATGGCGACCCTGCGGTCGTCGTAGGCTTCAACGAGAAGTCCGCCGGCGGCGACAACCACCAGCGGCCCGAACTGCTCATCCACGACCACGCCGAGGTGCATCTCGACGTCGCCCGGGGAACGCGCAACCATGGCCGCCATGGTCATGCGAGACCCGAGTCGCGCAGCGATGTCGAGGTATGCGCGGCGCAACGCTGCTTCGTCGGCGAGGTCGAGCCGCACCCCATCGCAATCGGTCTTGTGTGCGACCCCTGGTGCCGCTGTCTTGAGGGCAACCGGCCAGCCGATCCTCGCCGCGGCATCGACAGCGGCCTCCACCGTGTCGACCTCGAGGCATCGCACGGTCGGAATGGCATACGCAGCCAGCAGATCCATGGCAGCGACTTCGGTGAGTGGACCGCTGCGGATCCGTGCGCGCCAGTGGTGCATCCGCTGCGAGTCGATGCGCTGGGACTCGTCAGCCGGGTGGCGAAGACGGAAATCACGGCGCGCGAACAGATGGCCGATTGCGCGAATCCCGGTCTCCGTGCCTTCGAGGACGGGGATACCGGCGTCGCGCAGCGCGCGCGCCTTGTCGGGATCGACGGCGGAGCGAAGGTTGCTGAGGACCGCGAATGGTTTGGTGGACTCCGCGGCGATCTGCAGCGCAACCGCCGGGTACACGTCCTCGCGTTCGTCGGCAACGAGGTCGACCGCGAGAGCAACGGCTGCCGTGTCCGGGTCATCGTGCAGCGCTCGCAGACAGCTGGTGAAGACGTCGTATGCGGTCTCCGAGGTATCCCAGGCGTCCAGTGGATTCACCGGGGGCAGTCCCGCACCGAGAATCGTCGCCAGCCGATCCTGAGTTGCCTCGCTGATCGACGCGAGCGCCACGCCATACGTGGCCGCGACATCGATGAGGTGGGTGCGCTCTCCACCCGAGTCGTGCAGCGTCGCTAGCCCCCCGGGGGCCGCGACACGCCCCGCGCAGAGCAGCTCGACCGTATCCGCGAGCTCGTCAAGCCCCTGGACACGCAGCACACCTGTGTGTTCGAACAGCGCCTCGAACGCCGCGTCCTCGCCGGCGATCGCGCCCGAGTGCGCCGTCACCATCCGCCGCGCGAACTCCCCGCGACCGACCTTGAGCGTAACGATCGGGATGTCCCGCACAACCGCCAGCTCGAGCGCGCGGCGGAAACGCTCAGGAGCACGGATCGCCTCCATGAAGATGGCGACCACTCGCGTGCTCTCCAATCCGAGCGCGTACTCGAGATATTCGGCCATAGTTGTCACCAACTCGTCTCCGCCGGAGACCGCAAGGTTGAAGCGAATCCCACGGCGATTGCGGAGCAGCGCCGAGAACGACGAACCGGACTGCGTCAGGAAGGTGACCGGACCAGGCAGAAGATCCAGATCCTGGCTGTACCCGGTAGCTCGCAGCCGGCGCTCGAGGTTGATGAAGCCCATGCCGTTGCCGCCACAGATCGCCATGCCGTACTGGCTTGCGATGGCCTGCAGCCGCTCGGGAAGCGGCGATCCTTCAGCGCCGTCGATCGCATGTCCGCTGGCACAGATCAGGGCGGAGCGAGCACCGGATTCGCCGGCAGTTCGTAGTGTCGCTTCCAGCGAGGTGTTGCCGACGCCGAGAATCGCCAGGTCGACGGGCTCGCGTACATCCGCAATGGACGGCGCACATGGCAGCCCGTCGATCTCGGCATAGCGCGGGTTCACCGGGTAGATCGTCCCGTCGAAGCCGCCGGCTCGGAGCTGATTGAGCAGCTCATACCCGAACGATCCGTGCCGTGCGCTGGCGCCGACCACCGCCACGGTGCGAGCCTCGAGCATGGCCTGCAGCGCCGGCGCCACAGCGCTGTGCGTGGCGGTCACCCCGTGCGGCGAGACCAGCGTGCGTTGCGGCGGTCGCGCAGAACAGCGCGCGCGGCCTGGCGGCCGGGGATGCCGCACACGCCACCCCCACCGTGCGTGGCCGAACTTGCCTGGTACAGCCCCCGAATCGGAGTGCGGTAGTCCGCGTACCCTGGTGCGGGACGCATATGGAAGAGCTGCTCCGCCGACAGCTCGCCGTGAAAGATATTGCCGCCGACGAGACCGTATTCCTGCTCCATCTGATACGGCCCGATGACGTCTCGATGCAGGATGGCGCCTTTGATATTGGGAGCGAATTCCGCGTAGCAGTCGATCATTCGGTCGGCGTACGCCTCCAGCTCCTCAGCATGCGGCGCGTCGGCCCAATCGTGCGGCACCCACTGCGTGAACAGGGACATGATGTGCGTGCCCTCCGGGCACAGGGTGCGATCGAAGGTTGTCGGGATGACACTGTCGGAAAACGGTCGCGTCGCAGGGCGTCCCTGCCGCGCCTCTTGAAACGCCTCTTCGATCCATTCGATCGATGGCGCCATCTCGACCGAGCCGGTGTGGTGCTCCTGCTGGTTGCTTCCTGGATCGGCGATGAAGTTCGGCAGCTCGGCGAGTGCGAGGTTGATCTTGACCACACCGCTGCGCGACCGCCACCGCTTGATGTCGGCGACGAACTCCGGCGGCAATTCCTTGCTGTCGATGTGCTGGAGGAACGTGGTCTGCGGGTGCATCGCGCTGACGACGATGGGCGCGAGCACCTCCTCGCCGCCGGCGAGCACGGCGCCATTGACCTTTCCACGCTTGACCAGGAGGTGCTCGACACGAGCATTGGTACGCACGGTGGCGCCGGATTCGACGGCGCTGGCGCGAATCTGGTCGGACACCGCTCCCATGCCGCCCTCCGGGTATCCCCAGCTCCCCAGCTTGCCATCGCCGACGTCGCCGATCGAGTGGTGCGCCATGACGTATGCCGTACCAGGTTCGTACGGCCCCGCCCAGGTCCCGATGACACCGTTGATTGCCATCGCCGCCTTCACCTGCGGCGACTCGAACCAGTCATCGAGCAGGTCCGCGATGCTCATGGTCATGAGGCGCGTGAGGTCCCCCACGGTGCGTACGGAAAGACCGCGGTTGCGCCATGCGAGGCGCAACAACTGGCGGACATCACGCGGGCGTCGCGAGCCGATGTTCGGCGGCACCTCCATCAGCATCGGCCCGAGCACGTCCGCCAGTCCTTCCATCCACGCATCCCATTTGGGCATCGCCGCGGCGTCGGCCTTGGAGAACTTGGCGATCTCATCGTGATTGCGGCGCGCGTCGTCGGCGAAGATCTTGATGGACCGCCCATCCGGGAACGCCTGGTAGTACGGACCCATTGGATACACCTTGTAGCCGTGGCGCTCGAGGTTGAGATCCTTGATGATCGACGAGGGCATGAGGCTCGCGACATACGAGAGACGCGTCACTTTGAACTCAGGCGCGTCCGGCCACGGGCTCTCGGTCGTAGCAGCGCCACCGGTCTTGTGGCGTGCCTCGAGCACCAGCGTCTTGACGCCGCTCTGTGCGAGGTACGCGGCTGCCACCAGGCCGTTGTGGCCGCCGCCGACGACGAGGGCGTCGAACTGTTCAGGCATCGTCGACCCCTATTGACTGAGCATTCAGTAGATGAGCCAGTGTAGAATGCAGCCCGTAGCTTCCGCAACCCAGGCGGCAAGGCCGCTCTGTCGTGGAGGAGGAGTTGGCCAGGTCGTCGGTCGCGGCGGTCGATCGCCGGGAGGAGATCCTTCGTTCCGCGGTGCAGGTCATCAGCCGCCGCGGTCACGCCGACACGCGCCTCTCGCATGTTGCCGAGCGGGCCGGTGTCAGCCAGGCCCTCGTCGTGTATTACTTCGGCACTCGTGAGAGCCTGCTCGCACAGGCGCTCGCGTACTCCGACGAACGTTTCTACGAGCGCGCCGCCGCTGAACTGGCGAAAACGTCAACTGCGACGCGAAAACTCGTGCACCTTCTCGAGTTGAGCTGCACGACCGGGAACCCCGATGATCCCGATCAGCCCTCGTGGGTGCTCTGGCTCGACCTGTGGGCGGTCGCGGCGCGCAACCCGGCTGTCGGGGAGCACCGCCGCAAGCTCGATCAGCACTGGCGCGAGACGATCACGTCCGTCGTGACCCAGGGCGTGGCCAGCGGCGAGTTCCAGGCGGTCAATGTCGACGATTTCACGATCCGCCTCGCTGCCATGGTCGATGGCCTCGCGATCCAGGTCGCGCTCGAGGACTCCGAGGTCGACGCCGCGCGAATGCTCAGTCTCTGTCTCGGATATGCAGCCTCCGCGCTCGGTTTTGCGGTTCCGCGCCGGCGCGCGCTGCGTCAGTCGCGCGCGCGGCCGGATGCGCGCAGCGTGGCGGTGGCGTGACGCGGTGAGCGACCTCGTCCGCACCCTCCCTGCGCCCGCGTACACCAGTGCGGGGATGTTGGGCTGGGAACTGGAGCGCTTCTTCCACGCAGGCTGGATCTGCGTCGGCCGTGCCACCGAATTGCCCGAGACGGGCGACCAGCGCGCGCTCACAGCGGGCGGCCAGAGCCTGCTCATGGTGCGCGACGGCGCCGGCGTCATGCACTGCTTCTACAACGTCTGTCGGCATCGGGCCCACGAGCTCTTGCCACTCGGCGAGTCGGGCCACCACCGCTTCATTCGCTGCCCGTATCACGCCTGGGCGTACACACTCGACGGAAGCCTGCGTGCCACGCCGAACTTCGAGGATCTCCCCGACGACGACCCCGTCCGCAGTGGCCTGATACCGCTCGCCGTCGCCGACTGGCACGGGTGGATCTTCGTCAACCCCACGCGCGATGCAGCGGACGTAGTGTCGTTCGTCGACGATCTCGACGATCTCGTGCGCCCCTACGCGCCCGAAGGGCTTGTGTCGATCGACAAACACTCATATGAAGTGCGAGCCAACTGGAAGGTCATCGTCGAGAACTACCACGAGTGCCTGCACTGCCCGAGCATCCATCCGCAGCTGGTCAAGCTCAGCGCGAGCGACAGCGGAACGACCTGCGAGCCCCGAGGCATGTGGGCTGGGGGCACCATGGAGTTGCGCGACAAGGTCGAGACCATGTCGCTCACCGGTAAAGGTGGCCGTCCGCTCCCCGGGATCTCGGACTCGCGACTTCGCGACGTGGTGTATGTGAGCCTGTTCCCCAATCTGTTGCTCAGTCTGCACCCCGACTACGTGATGACCCACCGCCTCGAACCGCTCGCTCCAGACCGGACGTTTGTGGAATGCGAATGGCTCTCGCTTCCAGAAACCTTTACGGAGCGCAGCCTGGGGCCCGCGATCGAATTCTGGGATGTCACCAACCGCCAGGACTGGGCGGCGTGCGAGTCGGTGCAGCGGGGCATCAGCTCCCCGGCGTACCGGCCGGGACCGCTCGGCTACCAGGAAGGCTCGGTCGCGCATTTCGTCGAGATGGTGCGCGCCGGGTATCGAGCCGGAGGACTCGACGGCGCGATGCTGCACCGGATCGCAGCCGGCGCCTGAACGACTAGGGCGAGTCCGCGCCGGGCGCCCGGTCGGGAAGCACCCGCAGCGATTCCTCTGGAAACTCCGCAACCACCGCTGACCCCTGTGCGTAGGCGACGGCATCGCCGGTGTTCGGCAGCATCGCCTGGATGGTGTCGCCGTGGCCGAGCCGTATCACCACCTGACGTGTCGCGCCGAGAAAGATGACCCGGTCGACGGTGCCCGGCACGCAGTTGATGCCATTGCTCCCGGTTGGAAGCAGGCGCACACGCTCCGGCCTGATCACGAGTTTCACGCTGCCCGCGGGTGTGTCCGCGGATCGCGCCACCAGGTCGATCTCGCCCACTCGCACCCGGCAGGTCCCGTTGCCCACCGCTGCTGAGATCTCCCCCTGCATCAGATTGGAGAGACCAAGAAAATCCGCAACGTATGAGGTCGCAGGCTCTTCGTAGACCTCATCCGGGGTGCCGACCTGCTCGACGCGTCCGTCGGCCATGACGGCGAGGCGATCTGACATCGTCAGTGCCTCCTCCTGGTCGTGGGTCACGTAGACGAACGTGATCCCAAGCTGTTCCTGCAACGACTTGAGCTCCAGCTGCAACGCTTTGCGAAGCTTGGCATCGAGGGCGCCGAGCGGCTCGTCGAGCAGAAGCACCGCAGGATTGAGCACGAGCGCCCGGGCCAGCGCAACGCGCTGCTGCTGTCCTCCGGACAGCTGCGCCGGCCTCCGCTTCTCGTAGGCCGTGAGCCGCACCATCGCCAGCGCGGCCCGCACCCGCTTTTCGATCTCTCCCTTGGTGGCGCGGACGTAGGCAAGGCCGAACGCGACGTTGTCGTAGACGGTCATCAGCGGGAACAGCGCGTAGCTTTGAAAGACGGTGTTGACCGGACGCTTGTGGGGTGGTGTGCGTGCCACATCGACGCCGTCGATCAGTATCGAGCCACTCGTCGGTTGCTCGAAGCCGGCGATCATGCGCAGCGTCGTTGTCTTGCCGCATCCAGACGGTCCCAGGAGGGAGAAGAATTCGCCCCCGGCGATGTGGAGGTCGATGCCCGCGACCGCGACCACGCCGGCGAACTCCTTGCGAAGCGCCACCAGCTCGACGTCGCCCTTGGTCACGGTCAGGATGTCAGCGCCGCGACAAATCGCGTGAAATTGCCGACGAACAGCTCGGCGTCCTGCTCGGTGTGCTGTGCGGAGAGCAGCCATTGCTCAGCCTTTCCCCACGGCGGCAGGAACACACCGCCGTTGTGCTGGAACAGCCAGTGGCAGTGGCTGTAGCGTTCGTCGAGCTTGAGGAAGTCTCGGAAGTTGCGAACCGGCTCCGCCGTGAAGGTGACGCAGCCCTTGGCGCCGAGGGCGACCACATGGGCGGGAAGCCCGGCCTTCGCGATGGCCGTCTCGCACCCCTCGACGATGAGCTCGCGCAGGGTGTCGAAGCGGCGATAGGCCGTGGGCGTCAGGACGTCGGTGAGTGCTGCGCGCGCGGCGGCCATGCCCAGCGGGTTGCCGTTGAATGTCCCCACCTGGTCGTAGGTGCCGTCGCTGATGCGCTCCATCACCTCGGTGGTGCCACCGATCGCGGCCACAGGCAGTCCGCCACCGAGTGCCTTGGCGAGACAGACGATGTCAGGGCGGATGCCGTAGTACTCGGTGGCCCCTCCGGCGGCGAGGGTGAAGCCGGTCTTGACCTCGTCAAACGCGACCAGCGCGCCCTGCGCACGGATCATGTCGACCAGCGCCGCCAGGTAGCCGTCGTCGGGAGTGACAATCCCCGCGTTCATCATCACGGGCTCGAGGATCATTCCCGCGATTGCATGGCGATGGTCGGTGAGGACTCGCTCGAGTCCTTCGAGGTCGTTGTATTGCACGACCAGGGTGAGGTCGGTGATCTCCTTGGGGATGCCGGTGCTCGAGGGGACGCTGTTGGGTCGGGCTGCGGGTCCAATCTCCTCCTCGGACGGATACACCGACACCTGCACGGAATCGTGGTGCCCGTGGTAGCAGCCTTCCACCTTCACGATCAACGAACGCCCCGTGATCGCCCGCATCAGGTGCACGGCATCCATCGTGGCTTCCGTCCCCGAGTTGGCGAACCTCCAGAGCGGCAAATCCCAGCGTCGTGCGAGCTCCTCGCTGACGACCAGCGCGTCCTCGGTCGGCTGCGCAAAGTGGGTTCCCTCTCGCACCCGTCGTGATACAGCTTCGACGATCGCGGGATGCGCATGCCCGACCGCTCCAACTCCGTATCCGCCGTGCAGGTCGACGTATTCGATGCCGTCGGCATCGACGATCTTCGAGCCTTCGCCGCGGCTGATCCAGAGCGGCTGCGGACGCGTGATCTGCCAACTCGAGGTCACCCCGCCGGCCAGCGAGTTGCGGGCGCGAGACGCCAGGTCGCGTGAGCGGGGCTGGCGCTCCATGACGAGCGCTTCCTGCTCGCCGATCAGCTCGTCAAGACGCTCGTCAATCGCCATGTCAGATCAGACCCGCGACGCCGCGTTTCGCAAGCTGTCCGGCGATGATGACTCGCTGGATCTCGGAGGTCCCTTCCCAGATGCGCTCGACACGCAGCTCGCGATAGAAGCGCTCGGCGACGTTCTCGCGCATGTAGCCGCGGCCACCGAAGACCTGCAGGCAACGGTCGGCGACGCGCCCGGCCATCTCTGACGCGTACAGCTTGGCCATCGAGCACTGGGCGTGCTGCACGCGGGTGTCCACGCCGACGTCGATGTTGCGCGCGACCTCGTACGCCATCGTCTTGGCGGCGAACAGCTCGGTGATCGAGTCGGCGAGGAGGGTCTGGACAGCCTGGTGTTCCATGATGGGGCGCCCCTGGCTGGTCCGCGCCTTCGCGAAGTCACTCGCTTCATCGATGAGCCGCGCTGCCGCGCCAAGGCATCGTGCTGCGATCATCAGCCGCTCGTAGCGAAACCATTCGTGGGCGAAGGTCATGCCATCGCCCTCAGCGCCGACGCGGTGCTCGACGGGCACGCGCACGTTCTCGAACGCAACGATCGGATGCTGGTGCGCGAAGGTATGCATGTACGCAGGCGTGCGGACGACTCGTATCCCGTCCCAGGGGAGCGGGATGATGAACATCGTGTGAGCACCCGGGCGTGTCCCGGTCGCGAGCCGGGCCTGGAAGAAGACGTACTGCGCCTCGTTGAACGACGTCACGTGCCATTTCAGTCCGTTCAGGACGTAGTCGTCGCCGTCTCGTTGCGCCGTTGCCGTGAGTGCGTCGACATCCGATCCCGACCCTTCCTCGGTGATGGCGTAGCACTCGTGGAGCTCGCCGGCGATGGTGGGCAGCACCCAACGCTTCATCTGGATGTCGCTGGCGACCCGAGGGAACCATGCTGCGGGGGCGGGGATGACCCACGCCAGGGCATTGGTCACGCGGCCGGTCTGCTCCTGAACCAGCACCTGCTGGAGCATCGTGAACCCGCCGCCGCCGAGCTCGCGAGGCATGTTGATCGCCTGCAGCCCGAGCTGGCGCACCTTTGCCGACGCAGCTTCCAGGATCCCGTGCGGCGGCACTCCTCCGTTGAGCTCGGCAGCGGTCTCGTGCGGGACGAGGTCCGCAACGATGGACGCCGCACGTCCCTGGATCTCGAGGTCCTCGTCGGTGAAGCCGTACATATCCAGCGTCGGCCCCTCAAGGAAAACCGAATGTTGACTAAGCGTTCAGTCTATGCCACACTCCGGCCGAGCCGCAAGGTGCAGCACTGCAGGGGTTGTCGCCATGACGAGCGAAGGGCCGATTAATGACCTGTTGGCGGCGCGCTGGACGCGCCGCCGTTTCCTCGGTCGGTCTGTGGGAGCTGGGCTTGCGCTCGCATCCCTCGGCCCCCTCCTCGAAGCGTGCGGCATGGCGGCGGGCCCGGTGGCGAATCCCTTCCCGCTGGGAAGCCCGCAACACCCGGTGCTGTGGCCGATCAAGAAGGGCAACGAGCCGATCGCCTCCGGATTGCTCCCCGAGAGGAACGCAACACTCAAGATCTACAACTATCCGGACTACCTGGATCGAACCACGGCGATCACCAATTTCCAGAAGCAGTTTCAACAGTACAACGTCAAGGTCGAAATCTCGACGTTCAATGACATCAACGAGGCGCTCGCCAAACTGCGAACCGGCCAGGTGGATTTCGATGTCTTCGTTCCCTCGTACGACAGCATCGGCAAGCTCGTCTACGGCGATTTCCTGCGGCCGCTGAATCACACCTACATCCCCAACATCTCACAGGTGTGGCCGCAGTTCGTCAACCCGTTCTACGACCAGCAGTGGCGATACACCGTTCCTTACACCATCTACACGACCGGCATCGGTTGGCGTTCCGACAAGGTGAGTGAGGACATCAGCCTGCGCGCCAACCCATATGACGTGTTCTGGGATCCGAAGTTCGCTTCGCGTATCGCCGTTCTGGACGACTATCGAGAGGCGATGACCATGGTGCTGCTGCGGAATGGCATCACGGATATCCTCACCGGCGACCCGAAGAAGCTCGCGATGGTGTCTACGCAGCTGACCGACATGATCAGCACGACGAATCCGAAGGTCAACATCACCGATTACCAGGACATCCCCAACGGCACCACAAACATCAGTCAGGCGTGGTCCGGGGACATGGTCAACGCGATCGCCAATATGCCCACGGGTCAGAGCCCGAGCGTGCTGCGCTACTGGTTTCCGCCGACCGGCAGGGGCGCGGTCAACCAGGACATCTTCGTGGTGCTTCGGGCGGGGAAGAACCCGGTGCTCTCGCATATGTGGGTGAACTACATCCTCGATGTGAAGAACGCCATCGCGAATGCCGCGTTCACGGGGTATCAGACTCCGCACAATGCGATCGACCCGAACTCCATGGTGAGCAGTGGCACGATCCCTGCCAATCTTGCCAGCGTGGTGGTGCTTCCCAAGTACTTCAGCGAGGGATACCGCGAACTCGAGCTGAATCCCGCCACCGACCTCGCCTGGCACAACGTGTGGCAGAAGTTCAAGGCTGGTGGCTGAGGCGGGTACGGGCCGCCAGCTGCGCGCCGGCTCGCGGAGTAACGGCCGGGGGGTGCTGTATCCGCGCTGGCTCTGGCCGGCGTTCGCCGCGCCGGGGATGCTCTGGCTCGCGCTCTTCTTCCTCCTGCCCCTCTACGTGGTCCTGGCCATCGCCTTCGGTTCGCTCGACCCCGTCTTTCGCAGCCCAATCCCAGCCTGGAATCCGCTGACCTGGGATCCGTCGCAATTCCAGTTCATCTTCGGCCATCTGGTCGGAGCCGCCGGGTTTTTCGGACCGCCGATGGTGCGCACCTTCGTGTACGTCGCCGCCGCATCGCTGGTCGCGCTCGTGGTCGGCTATCCGGTCGCGTATTTCGTCGCTCGCTTCGCGGGTCGTCGCCGCGTGCTCTTCCTCGCCCTGCTGCTCGCTCCCTTCTGCGTCAGTTACATGATGCGCATGCTGGCGTGGGTCAACCTCCTCCAGGTGGACGGACTCGTCAACCACACCTTCGGCATCTTCGGCGTGACCCCGATCGCGTGGCTCTCTGGACAGCCGATCACCGTGATCCTCGGACTTGTCTATGGATACATTCCATACATGATCCTGCCGCTCTATGCGGGACTCGACCGCATCGACAACAGCCTGCTGGAGGCGGCACGCGACCTCGGGGCGGGACGCTTCTCCACGTTTCGCAGAGTCACGTTGCCCATGAGCAGGCCGGCGATTCTGACCGGCCTCCTGATCGTGAGCCTGCCGATGTTCGGCGACTACTTCACCAACGACCTGCTCTCGGGGTCGCCGCGAACGTCGATGCTGGGAAACCTGATCAACACCGCCGTCACGACCCCTGGCGAGGCCGCCGAGGGAGCGGCATTCGTCCTCCTGCTCTTCGCGCTGCTGATTCCACCGATGGTGTATTACGCGCGGAGCACGTCGCGGCAGGCGATGGCCGACGCATGAGCGACGTCAGCGTCGAGCGAGGCCGCCTCCCAGTCGCTCAACCGCGGGCGCGACGATCGCCGCTGTATCGGTTCCTTCCCTCGCGCTCGAACCCGTGGCGCCGTCCCGTCATGTTGGAGACGATCACCTGGCTGTATCTCCTGTGGTCGATCCTACCGGTGGCGCTCGCGGTGCTGTTCTCGTTCAACGCGGGGCGCAGTCGGACCGCCTGGCAGGGATTCTCGCTGCGCTGGTACTTCATCGACTCGGGTTCGGTGTGGAACGACCCCACCCTGCGCGACGCGCTGTTCCAGACCCTGAAGCTGGCTGTGGTCACGACCGCGATCGCGGTCCCGATCGGAGTGCTGTTTGCCATTGGGGTGGACCGTTGGCGGGGACGGCTTCCTGCGGTGTTCAACTTCCAGATGCTGGTGTCGTTCGTCATCCCCGAGATCATCATCGGCGTGGCGCTGCTCTTCGTCTTCACGCAACTCACGACCTTCATCCCGCTCGGCACGCCGGCGCAGATCGTGGGGCTGGTGACGTTTCAGCTCTCGTTCCCGGTGGTGATCGTGCGGGCGCGCCTTCTCTCTATCGGCGCGCAATACGAGGAGGCGGCGATGGACCTCGGCGCGTCGCCGATTCAGGCGGTGCGACGCGTACTGCTTCCAATGCTGTGGCCGGCAATCTTCGCGAGCGCTGTGCTTGTCTTTGCCGACGTCATCGACGACTTCGTCATCGTTCGCGCGCTCTCGTCCGAGCTCTCGTCGGAGACGATGTCCGTGAAGATCTACAACGGTGCGCGCTCGACGGCAACACCTGCCCTCAATGCGCTGGCGACCATCATGCTGGTGATCTCGATCATCGCCATCACCGTCGGGTTCTTCGTCTACCGGCGCATGACCCGGGACGACACCCTCAACGGGGGTGCGGCACTCGATCAGTTCGCGGCGCAGCTCTGACCATGGACTTCTCCCTCGAACCCGGCCAGCTCGAGCTGCGCGAGCGCGCGGAGGCGCTCACCCAAGAGCTCATTACCCTCGAGGATCGCTGCGAGGCGGATCGAGGACTCGACGCGCAGTCACTCGCCTGGGCCGCGGATCGCATACGCCACCATCGGCTGCACGCGATCAACATGCCATCCGACTGGGGTGGTCAGGGATTGAGCACCTTCGACCAGGTGATCGTCCAGTCGGTGCTCGGAGGGCTGACCAATGCCCTCTGGGACCTTGTCTGGCGACCTGCTAACGCACTGCGTCACTGCACCGCGGCGCAGCGTGAGCGGTTTCTGGTTCCCGCGATCAACGGTCGACGCCGCGACTGCTTTGCGGTGACCGAACCCGATGCCGGTTCCGATCCCTCCCGAATCGTCAGCACAGCAACTCGCGTCGACGAGGGCTATCGGTTGCGCGGTGAGAAATGGTTCGTCACCACTGGCGACGTTGCCGACTTCCTGATCGTGCTGGCCCTGGTCCAACCCGAGGGGGCCCCGACCCTGTTCCTCGTGGACAAGGATCTCCCGGGTGTCAGCGTCACGCGAACACCACGCTACATGCACACCTTCGTCTTCGAGCATCCGGAGTTCATCCTCGAGGGCGTGGCGGTTGGCGCGGACTGCGTGCTCGGTGAGGTAGGCCGCGGATATGACATCACCAAGGAGTGGTTCGTCGAGGAGCGGCTCATGATCGGGGCCCGATGCGTCGGCGCGGCGCGTCGCGCGCTCGAGGTCGCGACCGATTTCGCGCGGGCGCGGGTGCAGTTCGGGAGGCCGATCGTCGAGCACCAGCTCATCGGCGCGATGCTCGCGGACAGCGCTGTGGACATTGCGCTCATGCAGGCACTCGTCCAGCAGGTGGCCTGGGAGGCAGACGGGCGATTGGACCGAAAACGCCTCCACGCGAAGGCAGCCATGGTGAAGCTCTCGGCGTCCGAGATGGCAGGCCGGGTGGTGGATCGATGTGTCCAGGTCCTCGGTGGCCGAGGCTACATGCGAGACAATCCCGTTGAGCGGCTGTATCGCGACATCCGCGTGGACCGCATCTGGGAAGGCACGTCGGAAATCCAGCGGATCATCATCGCCGGAGAGATCGCCAAGCGTGGCCTGACATCGCTGCTCGACGTTGCGGGTGGCGGCGGCCCCACCGCGCCAGGCTGACGTCCGGTGCAGGTGCTGAGCGGAGCCGACGCCTTTGGCGCGCAGAGAGGTGGAGGGCCCCACTGGATTGAGCATCTAAGCGTTCCCGACCTGAGCGTCGGCACCTATTCACTGCCAGCCGGCAGTATCGATACCCAGGAGCCACACACCGAGGACGAGATCTACGTCGTGCTGCGCGGTCGCGGAGCACTGGCAGCGGAGGCCGCAAGCGTCGATGTCGGTCCGGGATCGGTCATCTACGTTCCGGCCCGCGAACCACATCACTTCGAGAATGTCGTCGAGGATCTGGTCGCCCTTGTCCTATTCGCTCCTGCCGAGGGCACTCGCGCCGGCCGTACCGACTAACGTTCTGGCAGGAATGTCGACGGGATCATCCACATCCGTCGAGAGATCAAGATGGCGCATGACCGTGTGGGTCATCCGCCCGTAGCGGTCTGCATGGAGCGCATCGACGTCGGCGGCGAAGGGTGTCGTGACGAGTGCCCGCATCGCTTGGCGCACGCCTCCTTCAAAGTGCATGACCACCGTGTGGTCGGACACGTCCACGCTATCGAAACCGGCGCCGGCCATGGAGGTCGTCAGCGCGCCCGGCCAGCTGAACGGTCGCCGGATATCGGCGGCCCGCCGGCTCCCAAATTCTTCCGCCAGCCCCGCTTCCAGCGCCGCCCACAGTGGGCACTCCTCGATACCGAACCACACGGCAATCGCCACGCGTCCGTTCGGTCTTAAGCAGCGCCGCATTTCCACAAGGGCGGCGTCGGGGTCGGGAAAGAATTGCAAACCCTGCTGACAGGTGACGGCATCCACAGAGTCGTCGTCGAGATCGAGTGGAACTGCGGGTGAAACACCGAGGTCCACACTGGCGGAGTCGGGTTGCAACACATGGCGCCGGGCGTGCGCGACCATTGCTTCGTTGATGTCGCGGCCCACGACCCGACCAGTCGGACCGAGCAGTGCTGCGGCGAGCCGCACCACAATGCCCGTGCCGCAGGCGACGTCGAGCAGTGTGTCACCAGGGAGGAGCCCCAACCGCTCGAGGAGGATCGTCGCGCATGGCGTGAACAGACGCGGCACGAGGAGCTCGTCATACGTCGCTGCCGCTAGCGGGGAGGCAAAGGCGGCCGTGAAGTCCGATCTATTCGTCATCTGTAGTCGTGGGTCGCTCCGCCCCGCTCAGAAGTGGTGAGCCTCGACACAGTCGGAGCAGCGAGCGAGGATCGCCATAGGTCGCCGAGCTGCGTGTCCGCATTGTTGCACGAGAGCACTGCCGTATCGTTCGTCTTCGATGAGTGAACGGAGCGCCGCCCCCAGAGCCGTCACCGTGGCAGGGTTCATCAGTTTCTTGTCGGTTGGCGCTGTGGTTGCTTCGTATGGACCGTCAATACCTCACGTCGTTGCCCGGTTTGGCGTGAGCTCGAGTGCCGGAGGATTGATCGTCGCGGCGCACTTCTTCGGCTCATTGGCGGGAATGGCGATCTTTGGTCTCGCGCCGGTGCGCTGGGCCGTCCACCGACGTCTCGTCTTGAGTGCGATGGTGTTCAGCGCCGGCGCACTGGCGGCGGCGGCGGCTCCCTCATGGCCAATCCTCCTGGTCACGCTGTTTCTGCTCGGCTTTGGAGCCGGCGGCCTCGTGGTTCTCATCAATCTGCATTTCGCGACGCGATTCGGGCGCCGGAGTCCCGCAATGCTGGCCCTGGTGAACGCGTCGTATGGGGTTGGATCCATTCTCGGTCCTGCCCTCGTCGGTGTTGCCGGCGGATATTCGCCGCTCTTCGTGGGCGCCGGCATCGCGGGTGTCGTGTGCATCCTGCCCTTGTCACGGGTACCGGCCGCCACTGCAGCACCAGCGCCTTCGAGCATCGAGAGCGCCCGTGCGCGCGGCTTGGTGGCATTGTTCGCCGTTCTCCTGCTCGTCTACGTGGGCATCGAGAGTGGCGTCGGCACTTGGGAGGCAACCGACCTCATAGCGGCAGGCTTCTCGGCACAGTTCGCGGCGGCAGCGACCTCGCTCTATTGGGCAGCCTTCACGTTGGGTCGAGTCATTGCCGCGCCGTTCGCGATGCGCCTGTCTTCACCGCAGTTGCTCATCGCCTCGCTGGGGATGACGACCTTGATGCTTGGGTTGCTGGCGGTACATGTCTATCCGCCGCTGACCTTTGCCCTGGTGGGACTCTTCGCGGGGCCGATATTTCCGGTGGTGCTTTCGTGGCTCGCGAGGGTCGTCCCGAATGCGAAGAACGCGATCACGTACGCGATACTGGGCACCGTCTGCGGCTACTCGGTTCTTCCGGCAGCGCTTGGTGGCCTGATCGGCCTGGCTGGCTTGGGCTCTCTGCCTATCGGGATTGCTGCTTGTTCCATAACCGCAGCCGGTCTCGTCGTTGTGATTGCTTCTCGGCTAGGTGAGCCCATCAGAGCGCGGCGCGCGAGTCGCCCCGAGTGACCAGCTGGTGTGGGGCCAGCACGGTGCCGGCCCCACACGTGACGGTGGATCCCGAGGGAGTTGAGGGTGCAAAGGCTACGGGACGGTCGGGAACTGCCCGGCGGTCTCCTGTGCTTCGCGTGCGGCGCTCTCGCCAGACTCGTGCGTCGCATTCTCGTTGGAGACGAACTTCCCGTTGCTCGCGGGCGCGGTCGGAGTGGTTGTGGCTGCGGTCGTTGTCGCCGCGGGAGTAGAGGTAGCGGCGTGACCGATGACGTAACCGCCGGCGATGCCGCCCGTCAGGAGGCCTACCGTGGTGACGGTCAACGCGGCTCGCCGGCTGATTCTGCCGGAGCGGCCAGTCACCGGGGGTGGCGAGGGCGGGGGTGGCGGCGCCATGGGGGTCGGATTGGTCTCGATGTTGTCCATGTGGGTATTCCTTCTTTGATTTGATTCGCTCCAGCGATCGCGGAGCTCGGATGGTTCGCGCAAGGTCGATCCGCGGTGCTACATGTCCTTCTCCGGTCGTTCCGACGTGGATGTGATGCCAGCAGGATCGTCTCGAAGACTTGGATCTCATCGTGGGTTAGCTCCAGAAACCCTGGGGATTCCCATTCGGGGGACGATCCCACTGAACTTTCCGGCGGTGCGCCATATGGCTGATGATGTGGGCGCAACAGGCGGATAATCCAGCCAGAGGAGATCCACATGGGCAGCAACCGCATCAGCTATGTCCCGCTCGAGGCGATGGATGAGCGAATGCAGAAGGAGATGCACCGCTGTGCGCGCGAGGGCACGCCGCGGCCAGAGAGCTCCGCGGTCCGTGCCCACGTCCCCGACGCGTTCTGGGCCTTCGCTGACTCGTGGAAGGCGCTGTTCCATGGGGAGGTGTGTGATCACTCCATCAAGGAGCTCTGCCGCGTCTACGTCTCGCGAACCGTGAAGTGCGAGTTCTGCGGCAACCAGCGCTCTACCAAGGCGACGGCCGCGGGACTCGCCGCGCAGCAGTACGACGCGGTGCTCAACTTCGAAACCTCCGATCAGTACGACGAGCGGCAGAAGGCGGCGCTCGCGTACGCGGAAGCCATCAGCTGGCGGCTCGAGCCGACCGACGAGCTGTGGGATCGGCTCCATCGCCACTTCTCCGAGGCGGAGCTGGTCGAGGTGGGGTGCTTCATCGCGCTGACCCTCGGGCAGCAGAGCTGGATCCGGCTCCTAGGCATCGACCACCACGAGTACATGGCTGGAACGGACGCGTCGCTCGCGCCGGGGTTCCGGGACGCAGAGGAGCTCGCCGCCAGCAAGGCGTCGCCAGGCTACTGGGCCGCAGGCGATACGCCGGCGCCTCGGTCAGCGAACAGCGCTTCCTAGGCTGCGACGCTAGGCGGTCACGCCGCCGGTTCGGGGGATCGCACGCGTCGACCGATCGCCTCCTCGATGCTGGAGCCCAAGTCAGCAAGGAGGACACCGGCGCAGTTCCGGCCAGGAAGGCCCGAAACTGAGCCGCCGGGATGCGTGCACGCACCCGTCTGGTACAGGCCCGCAACCGGCGTCCGGTACGAGGACCATCCCTCGACAGGTCGAAAGTATCCGCTCTGGTCCGGCGAGGTGGCGCCGCCATGGCAGGACCCTCGCCAGTTCGCCGGGTTGCGACGCTCGAGATCGACGGGGCTGTCGACATGCCGCCCCAGAACAATGCGCTCGGAAAGGTTGGTCGTCAGCGTTGCGAGTCGCTCGAAGAGTCGCTCCGATACGTCAGCTTTGATGTCGTCCCAGCGTTCCGGGCCATCCGCCAGCTCGTAGGGAAGGAAGCTGATGACCTTGAAGATGTGCTTCCCCATCGGTGCCCGGGTCGGATCAACGACCGTCGGCGTGATGGCGAGAAAGACGGGATCGTCCAGGTCGAGCTGACCGGTCCGGAACGCTGCGAGCATGCGATGCAGCGACGCAACTGATTCCAGGCCACCCATCGTCACACTCTCTATGGAGCCGGGCTCCGTCTTGAAGCGCGGCGCCTCGCTGAGCGCGTAGTGGCTGACGAACATCGTGATGCTCGGCTTCCAGCGACCTGCCGCCGCACGAAACGCCGGAGCGAGGTTCTGCTCGCCGACAATGCCTGGCAGCTGGGTGAAGTGAATGGTCGACACGACCGCCTTGGTGGCCGTGTATGTCGAGCCGTCCGTCGTGACCACGCCGGTGGCGCGCCCGCCCTCGACGACAATCGTGCGGACCGACTTCGACGTCAACACCGTACCGCCACTCTCTTCGATGATCCGCGCGAGTGCCATGGGCAACCGGATCGACCCGCCTTCGGGCAGTATCCAGCTGAATCGCTGGCGGCCGGCCACCAGCGAAAATGCCAGCAGACCCGTTTCGGGCTCGTCGAGTGGCTGCAGCGTCATGAACGCGATCCAGGCAAAGAACGCGCGGACGTGCTCCTCCGCAAAGCGTTCGATGATGACCTCCAGGGCGCTCGCCTGCCGGATGGCGTGCATGCGCTCACCGAGAGGCCCGGATCGGCTCCTGGTGGCGACCTCCTGCGGCGGGCGTGGGGGGTGCTCCCGCTCGTCGCTGGCGATCGCGCTCATGGCTTGCCAGTCGTTCAGCAATTCGCGATATGAGCGTGCATCTCTTGCGGAGAATCGCTCGAGCTCCGCACAGGTGCGCTCGACATCACGCCACATCGTGATGCTTCGGCCGTCGCGAAAGGGCATGGTAAATACGGGATCCGGGCGGAGGTAATGCAAACCGTAGTCATCCAGGTGGAGCTCGTTGTCACGCATCAGCGGATTGCTCTGGATGAGGTTGTGCGCGGTGGCGCATGGATCGTGGATGTACCCGGGCAGCGTGAGCTCCTCGCATGTGGTATCGCCCCCAATCTGAGCCGCACCCTCGAGCACCAGGACCTTGAAGCCGGCGCGGGCCGCATATGCAGCCGTCAACAGGCTGTTATGCCCTGCGCCCGCTACGACGATGTCCCATTCACCCTGAGTCACGGGTTGCCCCGATTGAAGCTCATCTTCGCGTTCGGCGCGTTGCCCAAACCATCGGACGTACTCACACCGGTGGGCCTGGCCGGGGAATCACACCGAGCTGGAGCATCACCGTCAAGTCATCACGCGTAGCCCAATGCTCTGCCAGCTTGCCGCTCTCCACCCGGAACCAATGGCTCTGACGCGACGAGAAGTGCCTCCCCGTGGGCGGCATGACACCGTTCAACTTGCCGAGATTGGTTCCTTCAGTGAGCACTCGTGCAGCCACCACATCGTCCTCGGAGACCATGGCTTCAATGGTCATGAGGCCATCCGGAAATTGGGCAAACAACCAGTCCGCAACCGCGCGAACATGTTCTGGACCCTTGACGAGACCCGGCTCGTGATCACCGAAGGGGGCGAGTGCATGCTCCACGTAGCCTTGAGCGATGAGCTCATCGCACGCGTCAAGATTTGTGCGATTGAAGAGTTCCTCGAAGACCCGCCTCACCAGCATCTTATTCGCTTCAGACACGTTCCATAACCTCCTTTCGCTTTGTGGACTCGCTCAGCCTCCGGCCGGATGCAGTGGACAGGTTTGCGCGTAGTCGTGGCCGGGCACGAACCGCGCCCACTCCTCACGCGTGAAGTTACGCTTGGCCACCGCGCATGCATGGTTCATCCACCCGTTCAACCTCCCCTGGTCCGGCGCCGATTGTGCCATGAATTGGCTGGCCTAGGCAGCCACCTCGCTGTACATCCCGACTCGGTCCTTGCCCTCGCGTTTGGCCGCGTACATGGCAATGTCCGCGCGGCGCAGCAGCTCGTCACAGGAGTCGGCGCTTTGCGCCGAGATCGCGACCCCGACGGTCCCGCGAGTGGAGCACATTGCGCCGTCGATCAGCAGGGGTTTGCGGAGGAATTGCAGGATCCGCCGGCTGATTGCCTCGAGCTGAGCTGCGTCGGGAGCGCGCTCGAGCAAGATCGCGAACTCGTCACCTCCCTGGCGCGCCGCCACATCGCCCGCGCGTACAGACTCACGCAGACGCTCAGCCACGGCGACGAGGACACGGTCGCCCACGGCGTGCCCGAGGGTATCGTTGACGCTCTTGAAGTCGTCAATGTCGATGAACAGGACAACGCATGGCGTGCGCGTGGGCTTGTTGCGCTCCAGGGCGCGTGTCACACAATCCTGGAAGTACGCGCGATTCGGCAAGCCGGTGAGCGCGTCGTGATGGGCTTGATAGTCGAGCTCGCGTTCCCGCGCCGCGAGGCTGACGAGCAGCTGCGTATGGTCCATGCCCATCAGGTACTGGCGTACCAGCACCAGCCCGACAAGCGACAGCACTGACCAGAAGGTAAACCCGTCGAGGTTGCCGGTGGACGTTTTCTGAGCGATGGTCACCGCGACTGCGGCGGCAGCTGGAATGTACGGCAAGAGTGCGCCGACCCGTGAGGGCAGCACCGAGGGTGGCCGCCCGTGGAGTGGTCGGTGCACGGTACGCAGCGCACCGAGACCGATCAGTAGATAGCCAGCCACCCATCCGGCATCGAGGACGTTGCCACCGCCATACGTGTTGTTGGCGGTGAGATAGGCGAAGTTGCTGTCCGCAACCGCTACCGCAGCGAGTCCTGCGGCCATGAACAGCAGCGGGAGTCTGCCGGTGCGTGGGACACGGCTCAAGCGGACCAGGATCATCGTCACGATCGCAACGTCACTGAGCGGATAGAGCAGGCTGAGGACCATCTCGAGCGGGGTGTTCGCACCGGCTCGGTAGACGGCGCCGAGCGCGGTGTCCCAACTCACCACCAGCAGGCCGGCGGCAATGATCAGGCCGTCAAGAACCGAGCGGACGGCCGTACGGGCTCGCTCCGAGGCCACCGGGAAGGCGAGCACGGCCCCGATGGCGAGTGGGACAGCTCCCAGATAGCCGGCGTCCGCAAGGGACGGGAACGGCACCTGCACATTGCGGATGATCTGGTACCAGTCCCAGATGCACTGGCCGAGGCCCCATGAAAGGGCTGAGACACTCATGAGCGCCCACGCGAGCCGGATACGGCCAGTATGGCGCAGGGCGGCGGCGCCGCAGGCCGCCGCCGCAAAGACAGCCGCCCCCGATTCACACAGGTTATCGAGGTATGTATAGGCGTTCGTCCCTCCCGTGAGCAGGCCGATGACGAACGCGCTGAATGCCAGGCCAACGAGCGCGCAGACCACAACCCACCAGCGGGCACGGATGCCGGACCTAAGTGCCGAGGCTGCCACAGGCCAATCTTCGGTGTGACCAGTCACAGAATCGTTGCATTGGGAGAACGCAAGAGATACGGCCCAGTGCTGTCCAACTGGATCCGTTGCTCCTCGATCTTGAGCCTGAGACAGGGGCCCGCCCGGGTTCACGCGCGAGGGCGATGGTCCCGGCGTAGGTGCTTGGCGCCCATAGAGGTCCCAACCGCGAGCTCGTAACCCATCTCACTCAGCCGCCACCCTCAGACGCTCGGTACGGCACGGCTACGGATCGCGCTAGGTCCGGCTACGCCACCCGATCCTGGCGATCACTCGGACCATGCTCGGGATCGAACCTCAAGTCGTTGGAGAAGCCACAGCCCTCACCGTGAATCCTCCTCTCCCTCACGACAGGCGGGAGCACTCGCGCCTCGTTTCGTTTCTCCTGCTGTTTCCGATGGTAGTCGTCGGTGGAGCGTCAATTGCCGGGATTGCGGTCAGCAATGCGGCATCAACCGCACTGCAGCGAGCTGACGCGATAGATGTGCAGCTTGCCAACATCCGCGAGCACGTACGCGATGCCGCGGTGACAGGTACCGCATTCCTCGTCAGTCATCTCGCAGCCGACGCCAGCGCGTTGACCTCTGCCGGCCGCGCCGTGGATGCCGAAATCGCGACCTTAAGATCATCCGGTGATCTGAATTCCAGCGAGGCTGCCGGCCTGGACGTGGTCCTCCGTGCATGGCGAGCGACCAAGGCTCCGCGACTGACCGTGCTGGCCGATGGCGCGACCAACGCATCGGCCGTCCAGGTGCTCCTACGACCTGTTCATGAACAGGAGATGAACGCGTCGCTGACGGAGGTACTGTCTCAGCTCACGACACTCGAGGATCTCACGGCAGCACAACTCGCCGCGAGGCAGCACGATCGCGACACAACGCAAGCCATAGCATTGATCGCCATTGCGGTGGCAATCACCATCGGATTCATTGCCGGCGTATGGCTGTTGCGTCAGCTCAAGGAGCGTCAGGAGACGGTGCGACGTCGAGAGAGACGCTTGTCGGCGCTTGTTGAGCATGCCAACGACGGCATCCTGGTCATAGACGGGCGCGGCCAGGTGACGTTCGTTACCCCGTCGTTCAGCGCCGAGTTCTTTGGCGCCAGCGACGCTACGACCTTCGACGGAAAGCTGCACGCCGACGACCGCGATCGTGCCACGAAAGCATGGCGGCGCGTGGTGGCGGGCGGCGCAGGCACCGTCTCGGAAATCGAGGCTCGGATCTTGCGACGCGATGGTGAATGGCGTCACGTGTGGGCGAAGCTCACGAATTACGTCGAAGACCCAGCGGTCGCAGGAGTCATCTTCAACGTGACTGATGTCAGCGACCGCCGTGAGTACGAGCGAAAGTTGACCCACCAGGCACTGCACGACGCGCTCACTGGGCTCCCCAATCGAGACCTCCTCCGCCACCGGCTCGATCGCGTCGCAACCAGCGACAGTCGTTCCATCCATAGCGTTCTCTATCTGGACTGCGATGATTTCAAGCGTGTCAACGACACCCTCGGCCACGCCGCAGGTGACCAGTATCTGGTCGAGTTCGCTAACAGACTTGTGGGCTGCCTCCGCCCAGAGGACACCGTTGCGCGAATGGGTGGGGACGAGTTCGCCGTAATGTTGGAGCACACCGACGCGGACGGAGCGCTGGTCGCGGCACAACGAGTGATGGGCGCTATTGTCGTGCCGTTCCGCATTGGCGGCAAGGACGTTCATCCGTCGGCGAGCATAGGTGTGGCCTCGGGCCTGCTCAGCCCGCTCCATCCGGACACGCTGGTCGCGGACGCGGACCTGGCCATGTATTTCGCCAAACGCGCTGGCAAAGGCGGATATCGGGTGTTCGTCGTCTCGATGCGGACTGAACTGGTGGACCATCTGCAATTGGGTGAAGAGCTGCGGAGCGCGGTCGAGTCGATCGCATTGGGAGTGGTATACCAACCGATGATCGACTTGAAGACCGGCGAAATTGTGGGAGCCGAGGCACTTGCCCGTTGGCGTCACCCAACCCGCGGATGGGTCGAACCAGACACTTTCATCCCGCTGGCCGAAGAGCTTGGAATGGTCGAGAAGATCGACATGTGGGTGTTGCGCACCGCATGCGCGCACGGCCGAGCCTGGATCCGCGACGGGTCCGAGCTCTTCAGGCTGGCCGTGAATCTGTCCGGACGAGATTTGCAGCAGTCGACTCTGGTCGAGAACGTCGCGCGGATACTCCGCGAATCCGGGTTCCCCCCTGATCGCCTGGAACTCGAGTTGACCGAAGGCGTCGCTATCGACGAATCACAGGACGCCCAGCACAGCCTCGAGCAGCTCAAATCACTCGGGATTCATCTCGCGATCGATGACTTTGGAACGGGGTACTCGGCGCTCTCGCGACTGCGCAACCTCCCATTTGATCGCCTTAAGATTGACAAGGCGTTCGTCGATGACATCGGGTCGACCCACGAGGGACCCCTGCTCATCGACACAATCCTCGACATGGCTCGGGTGCTCGGCTTGCAGGTCGTTGCCGAAGGGGTCGAGACTCCTGCCCAAGCGGCATATCTGCGCGAGCGCAATTGCGACTTTGCCCAGGGTTTCCTCTTCAACCGACCGATGAACAGCCTCGACCTGGGAAGACTCATCACCGCGCAACATCCGCTGGTATCTGCTCAAGCCGGAGCAGACGCTTAGGATCTCCGCTCGGGGGACGCCTCGGGTGCCCGCGCCGATACATGCCCTGGATCAGGACCGTTGCGCGCGCGAATCTCATACAGGTCCGGAGCCGCTCCTGTGCCGATGTCATATCTGCCCAGCCGAATCGCAGGGGAGGGTCACAGTCGAGTGGCGGAGCGAGCCAGCAGGACCAGAGCAGCTTAGCCTTCGTGACAGGCGAGTCAGGGGCGGGACAAGTGGCCGCCGTCGGCAGGAACCGGGGGGTTGTCAGGGCATGGCTCTTGTACACGGCATCAGTTGGGACGATCGCAAGCGGCGCACCGTCAGCGCGCTTGCGGTTGCCACCGCCGTCCTCCTGGGCACCGGTGCGTTCGCCACCACCGCTCGCGCCGCGACCCGCGTCGTATCGGTGATCGTGCGAGCGCAACCCGCCGACGGCGCGGTCGCGGACCAGCTCGTGACATCCCTGGGCGGCCATATCCAGCGCCACATCAGTCTGATCAACGCTGTTGTCGCGGATGTCCCCGCAAGCGCGCTCCCCGAGCTTCGCGCCTCCGCCGCGATTGCGCAGGTCACCATGAACGCGGCTGTGCAGCTTCTTGACGACTCATACGGTTCGAGTGGCGGCTGGTACAGCTCTGCCAGCAACGCCAATTCCATGTATGGCATCGCGAGCATGGACGGTGCCCACACCTACTGGAATGCAGGGTACACCGGGCAGGGAGTGGGTGTGGCGATGATCGACTCCGGAGTGGCTCCTGTCGACGGCTTGAACACACCGGGCAAGGTGATCAACGGCCCCGACCTGTCCTTCGAATCACCGTATCCGTCGCTGCAATACCTCGACACGCTGGGTCACGGCACCCACATGGCCGGGATCATCGCCGGGCGTGACAGTGCGGTGACCTCGGTGAGCTCCAACGACACCACCCACTTCCTCGGGATGGCTCCCGATGCTCAGATCCTGAGCGTGAAAGTCGCCGATGCGCACGGGCAGACAGACGTTTCACAAGTGCTCGCGGCCATCGACTGGGTCGTGCAGCATCAGAACGACAACGGCATGAACATCCGCGTGCTCAACCTCTCGTACGGAACCGATAGCTCGCAGAGCTACGTGCTCGATCCGCTCGCCTACGCTGCCGAGCAGGCGTGGCTGCACGGGATCGTGGTCGTCGTGGCTGCGGGCAACCAGGGCAACTACTCCAATGGCCTTGAAAACCCTGCCATCGATCCGTACGTGATCGCGGTCGGCGCTTCGAATACCCACAACTCGACCTGGGTTCGCTATCACACGCCCGCGAGCTTCACGAGTGAGGGCGACGGCACGCGCAACCCCGACCTCTCCGCTCCAGGAGTGCACATCGTGTCGCTCAGGGATCCGGGCTCGTTCATCGACACGCAGTTCGGCGCGACCGCAATAGTCAACAACCGATTCTTCCTTGGCAGTGGTACGTCGCAGGCGGCTGCGGTCGTCTCGGGCGCTGCGGCGCTCCTGCTCAGCCAGCGGCCCGGGCTCACGCCTGACCAGGTCAAGGCACTGCTCGTGGGGCACACCCACTCGATGTACGGTCCAACTGACCTCAAGGGCAGCGGCGAGCTGAACCTTGCGGCGGTGCTGAACGCGCCGACGCCGGCTGCCGCGCAGACGTGGTCGACCTCGAACGGCACCGGCAGCCTCGAGGCATCCCGTGGGTCGCTGCACGCCGTCGACGCCAACGGCAACGCCTTGTCCGGCGAGCAGGACATCTTCGGCAATCCCATCGACGCCCAGGCACTCGCCGCCAGCGAGGCGAGCGCCTCCGCCTGGGATGGGGGGTCCTTCAACGGAGCGTCGTGGTCGGGAGCGTCGTGGTCGGGCGCCTCGTGGTCTGGCGCCTCCTGGTCTGGCGCCTCCTGGTCTGGCGCGTCGTGGTCGGGAGCTTCCTGGTCCGGCGCCTCGTGGTCGGGAGCCTCGTGGTCCGGGGCATCGTGGTCGGGAGCATCATGGTCAGGAGCATCCTGGTCGGGCTCCAGCTGGTCCGGCATCGGCTGGAACTAGGCGCTCAACATCTCAGCGCTCTCCGGCCGTTCGGGCTCGCGACCCCGATGCCCGCGCCGCCGATAACCCTGCTACCGCTCGGCAACAGGGCGGCCACGATCAGTTCGGCTGAGACGCGAGTCACCGAGCATGCAGCCATGACCAACGAGGTCGACGACCCCGCGTCTGCAGGCGACCCGGCACTTGCACCGTCGGGCAGGAGGGGACACCGAGTCCACTTTCTCACCCTGGCGCTGGTGGCAGTGGCCGTGATTCTGCTCGTCGATGTCGTGGGGCCGCTGCACGGGCTCCCGGCGCCGCGCGAGATTCCGTGGTGGGTGCTCATTCCCCTCTTTGCCGCGGCCGAGGTGTTCGTGGTCCACATCCAGTTCCGCCGCGATGCCCAGTCCTTTTCGCTCAGTGAGCTGCCCCTGGTCGTCGGATTCTTCTTCGCCCCGCCGATTGTGGTGGTGCTCTCCATGGTCGCCGGGACCTCGGTCGCCCTGTCCATCCATCGCCGCCAGTCTCCGTTGAAGCTGATCTTCAACCTGGCCAACTTCACGGTCGCCAACAGCGTTGCGGCTCTGCTCTTCGTGCAGCTCGTCGATCGCCACGACCCGCTGGGCGCCACGAGCTTCGTCGGCGTGCTGGTGGCGATTCTTGCGGGCGGCATGCTTCAGTCACTGGTGATCCTCACGGCAATTTCTCTCTCCGAAGGACGCATCGACCCTGCCGGGATCGCCACCACCTTCGGGTTCGCTCAGGCGGCGACGATCGTCAACACGTGTCTCGCCCTGATCGGGGCACGCATCGTCTGGGAGAATCCCACCGAGCTGTGGTTGCTTGCGATCCCTACGGTGGGCGTCTTCATCGCCTATCGCTTCTACGTCGCCGAGCGCGAGAAGCGCGGCCAGGTCGACTTCCTCTACCAGTCGAGCAAGCAGCTGCAGCGTACCGAGGCTGTCGACGAAGCGGTCGCCACGTTGCTGAGCAAATCGTGTGAGGTCTTCCGCGCGGAGCTTGCGGAGATCACGTTTCTCCCCACCCGCGAACGTGATGCGGTCGTACGGACCGCCGTCGACAGGGAGCGGACGACCGCATTCCTCGCCCCGGTGATCCTCGACGAGGTGGAGCTCCAGTTCATCAGCAGACTCCTGCTCGACTCGCCGCTCCTGCTCGGTGTCGACGGCGGCACCGACGACGACCCCGGTGGTTTTCTGGAGCGGCGCGGCTTCCGCGACGCGATGGCGGTGGTGCTGCGTGGCGAGAACAACATGGTGGGAACCATGTTGATCGCCAACCGCGTCGGCGAGGTCACAGGTTTCGACCACGAGGACCTGCGCCTTCTCGAAATGCTCGCGAATCAGACGGGGGTCATCCTCGAACGGGGAAGGCTGCAGCACTCGCTGTCGCAGCTCACCGTGCTCCAGGAACAGCTGCAACATGAGGCGTCACACGATCCACTCACCGGGATGGCGAATCGCCTTCTCTTCGGGTCACGAGTCGAGCAGGCGCTGGCGCAGACCGGACAGCATGTGGGCGTGCTCTTCATCGACATCGATGACTTCAAGACAGTCAACGACAGTCTTGGTCACGCGGCGGGCGATGAGCTCCTCTGCGCCATCGCCGACCGCATCGGGCACTGTCTGCGTCCGGGCGATGTTGCCGCACGCCTGGGCGGTGACGAGTTTGCCGTTCTGCTGATCGGCATCGATGACCCGACGGCTGCAGTACGCATCTCCGAGCGGGTCATCGAAGCGCTCCGCGAGCCGTTCATCATCGCCAAGGAGGAGGTGTTGACCCACGCGAGCATCGGCATCGCCACGGCCGTCGACACCGTCTGCGATGGACAGGAGCTGCTCCAGAATGCCGACCTTGCGCTGTACACGGCAAAGAGCTCGGGCAAGTCGCGCTGGGAGCTGTTCGAGCCCGAGATGTACGCTGCCGTGCAGCGCCGGCACCGCCTGAAGGCGGACCTGTATCACGCCGTCGAATCCGTCGAATTCGAGCTGGTGTACCAGCCCATCGTGCGGGTCTCCACCTGCGCCATCGTCGCGGCGGAGGCGCTGCTCCGCTGGCGCCATCCCACCCGCGGGACCGTGCTTCCCGACGACTTCATCAGCCTGATGGAGGAGACCGGGCTGATCACGCAGCTGGGAGCCTGGATACTGCGCAGCGCCTGCGAGGAGGCGCGAGACTGGCCGCTGGTCGAAGGCGCCGACCCTGTCGCGGTGAGCGTCAACGTGGCGGTGCGCCAGCTGCGCGAACCGGACTTCGTCGCCAGCGTCCGCAGCGTCCTTGACGAGACCGGCCTTGAGCCAAGCCGCCTGATCCTCGAAGTGACCGAGGCTGACATCATCTACGACACCGAGCCGATCATCGGCTGTCTCGACGGCCTCCGGGCGCTGGGGTGCCGCATCGCCCTCGATGACTTCGGAACCGGACATTCGTCACTCAGCCGCTTGCGCGATTTCCCGGTTGACCTGCTCAAGATCGACAAATCGTTCACCGCATCGCTCTGCGGACCCACGCAGTCGATCGGTTTCGCACACTCAGTCTTCAACTTCGGCGTCGGCCTCAGCCTGAGCGTGATCGCCGAAGGCGTCGAGACCGAGGAGTGTCTGCACGAGTTGCAAGACCTCGGATGCGAGTTCGCTCAGGGATTTCTCTTCGGGCAACCGCTGTCGCCACTGGCGATGCGCCGCCTGCTCCAGCACAACGTCGCCCTGCCCACGCCGTCGATGCCGTTCACAGCGGTGGCGGCGGGCACAACCTCCCAGCTCTAGGAACCAAGGGCGCGCTCACCAGCGCAGGCGACCTGGGTCAGTGGGCTCGGCGGTTCCTCCGAGGGCCTCGCGAGATCACCACCGCACAGGTGCCGACCATGACCAGGAACACACCCAGGACTGTCTTCTGCATTCCCTGTGCACTCCCCGCCGCCGGGACGCTCACGCCGGCGACCACTGACAGCACACCGTCGCGGCCGCTGCCCACGGCGAGTGACCCGTTGTAGTTGTTGTCACCCGAGTACCTGGCCTGGACCGGGTACGAACCTGGCGGTAGATTGACCGATGCCGTGCAGCTCGTCGCCGGGAGCGTCGCGGTGCAGAGGATGGTGCTGCCGGTGGTGAACGTCACCGTCCCCAAAGCGCCCGGCGGCAGGCCCGAAACCGAGACCGTCACCGATCCGCCGGTCGTGATCTGCGGTGGCGTGACCTTGACGATCATGCCCGTGTTCGCTTTGACGACGGTGAAGTGCGCCCCGGTCGCGGTCGCCGCGTTGTGGTTGCTGTCGCCCGAGTACGTCGCGGTGACCGGGTAGACCGCCGGCGACAGCGCGGATGACGTCGGGCAGCTCGTGGCGGGCAGGGTGGCCACGCACAGGGTCGTGCTGCCCGACGTGAACGTCACCGTGCCGGTTGCGCCGAGCGGCAGTCCCGCGGCCGACAGCGTGTCGATCGTCCCGTACACGATCGATGTCGGCGAGGCGGACTCCGTCATCGGGAGTGTTGCTTTGGTGACGGTGAACGACGCACCCGTGGCGGTGTTGCCGGTGTAATTGGCATCACCCGAGTAGACCGCGGTCACGTTGTACGTCCCGGGCGGCAGGGTCGCCGACGTCTGGCAGCTCGTTGCTGGCAGGGTGGCTGTGCAGAGCGTGGATCCACCCGCACTGAATGTGACAGTCCCGGTCGCGCCGCCGGGGAGTCCCGTCACCGACAGCGTGTCCTGCGCGCCATAGGCGATGCTCGCAGGCGCGGCAGATTCAACCATCGACGTGGCCGCCTTGGTGACCGTGAAACTCGCCCCGGTTGCGGCCGTCGCGTTGTAGTTGCCGTCACCCGAGTACGTCGCGGTCACGTCGTACGTGGCCGGCGTCAGGCTCGTCGCTGTCTGACAACTTGCTGCCGGCAACGTCGCGATACAGAGCGTCGAACCGGCGGAGGTGAAGGTCACAGTCCCGGTGGCGCCGGCGGGCAGCCCCGCCGCAGACACCGTGTCCTGCGCGCCATAGGGAATCGTTGCCGGTGCAGCGGATTCAGTCATCGACGGGCTCGCCTTCGTGACCGTGAAACTCGCCCCGGTCGCGGTCGTCCCGTTGTAGTTACTGTCACCCGAGTACGTCGCGGTCACGTCATAGGTGCCTGGAGTCAGGCTCGTCGATGTCTGACAGCTGGTCGCGGGCAGTGTGGCGGTGCAGAGCGTGGATCCACCCGATGTGAACGTCACGGCTCCTGTCGTCGCACCAGGCAGACCCGACACTGAGAGCGTGTCCTGCGCGCCATACGGCAGCAAAGCCGGCGCCGCGGATTCCGTCATCGCCGTGTCGGCCTTGGTGACCGCGAAACTCGCACCCGTGGCGGTGGCGCTGTTGTAGTTGGCGTCACCCGAGTACGTGGCCGTGACGTTGTAGGTCCCGGGGACGAGTGAGGTTGATGTGGGACAGCTCGTCGCCGGCAGCGTGGCGACGCAGAGAGTCGCGCCGCCTGAGGTGAAGGTGACCGTTCCGGTCGCGTCGCTTGCAAGTCCGGTCGCCGAGACGGTGTCCGCGGTGCCGTATGGAACGCTCGCCGGCGCGGCCGACTCAGTGAACGGGGTGTTCGCCTTGGTGATTGTGAAGCTCGCGCCCGTCGCGGTCGTCCCCTTGTAGTCGCCATCGCCCGAGTACGTGGCTGTGACGTTGTAGGTGCCCGCCGCGAGCGTGGTCGAGGTCTGGCAGCTTGTCGACGGCAGGACCGCGGTGCAGAGCGTCGATCCGCCCGAGGTGAAGGTCACCGTTCCAGTCGCGCCTCCCGGTAGACCCGCGGTGGAAAGTGTGTCCTGCGACCCGTAACCGATCGACGCGGGCGACGCCGACTCGGTCATGGTGGTGTCGGCCTTGGTGACATCGAATGTGGCCCCGGCAGCAGTGGCGCTCTTGTAGTTGCTGTCGCCCGAATAGGACGCGGTGACCGGGTAGCTGCCCGGAGCCAGCGTCGCGGGGGTGGTGCAGCTCGCCACTGGGAGCGTCGCAGCGCAGAGCGTGGATCCGCCCGAGGTGAAGGTCACGGTACCGGTGGCACCAGCGGTGAGTCCTGAGGCGGAGAGTGTGTCGGTGGTTCCATAAGGAATGCTCGCCGGCGCAGCCGACTCGGTGAAGGACGTGGTCGCCTTGGTGACTGTGAAGCTCGCGCCGGTCGCGGTTGCGCCCTGATAATTAGCGTCGCCCGAGTAGGTCGCCGTGACGTTGTAGGTACCGGTCACCAGAGTGGTGGACGTGGCGCAGCTCGCCGCGGGGAGCGTGACCGTGCACAGCGTGGATCCGCCCGATCTGAACGTCACTGTTCCAGTCGCGCCGACTGGGAGACCCGAGGAGGAGAGTGTGTCGGCGGTGCCGTATGGGACGCTCGCCGGCGCGGCCGACTCGGTGAAGGACGTGGTCGCCTTGGTGACGGTGAAGCTCGCGCCGGTCGCGGTCGTCACGTTGTAGTTGCCGTCTCCCGAGTACGTCGCGGTGACGTTGTACGTGCCCGCCGCCAGCGTCGTCGCTGTCTGGCAGCTGGTCGCCGGCAACGTCGCCGTGCAGAGCGTCGATCCACCCGAGGCGAACGTCACCGTCCCCGTAGCGCCCCCGGGCAGACCCGCGAACGACAAGGTGTCTTGCGCGCCGTAGGCAATCGACGCCGGCGCGGCTGCTTCCGTCATCGCGGGGGTTGCCTTGATGATGGTCAGGGTGGTGGTTGCGGACTGCGCGACAAAGTTCGAGTCGCCGGAATAGGCGGCGGTCACCGTGTCGGTACCGGTGGGGGCGGTGGTCGCCGTGCAGCTGGTCGCCGGCAAGGTCGCCGTGCAGAGCGTCGTGGTCCCTGTGGTGAACGTGACACTCCCCGTGGCACTGGAGGGCAGCGTTGAGGAATACGTGACCGACTGCCCGAACGTTTGTGGCGACGGCAGCGCCGACGCAGTGAACGCGCTGACGTTCACCGCATCGCTGCTCGTGGCGGGAAGGCCGTCGGTGGACGAGATGCGCGCGATGTTGGTGACCGTGCCGCTCAAAACCGGCGACAGCACAACCGGAATGGTGATCACCGGCAAGGCCGTGCCCGCGGCGATCGGCGAGAGCGGGGTGTACGTGCACGTCACCTGCTGGCCGGCGGTGGTGCAGGTCCAGTCCGCGCTGCTGGTCGCGGTGCCGGGGGTCATGCCGGCCGGAAGCGTGTCGGTGACCGTGAGCATGTTCGCCTCGGTTCCGCCGGTCGCCGACGTGCCCGGCGTGACTAGGAAGTTAGCCTGGTTCCCGGCGAGCATCCGTCCACTTTCGTTGTCGGACTTCGTCAGGGTCAGGGCGGGCCCGGTACCAAGCAGGCTCGAGGCCGTCATCTGGTTGACGTCGTGAAACTCATTGGCTCCGCCGGTGGAGGCTGTCCAGCCGAAGGTCAGCTGGTAGGGGATTCTTGTTGTGGGGTCGATCCACGACGGAGGGAACGTCGCAAGTGCAGCGTTGTTGGCGGTGGTGGGCAGGACCCCGGTCAGGGTCTGCTGGGTTGCGGTTCCGCGCGGTGTGTACGCGATGATCCAGGAGTTGGCAGGTACCACCAGGCCGCTCGCCGTGGTCACCGGCGAAGCCGATGGGTCGATCGCCACCTCAACCGGAACAACGACCCCGACACGCGAGGTTGCGGTCTGCTTGTCGAGGGTGTTGCCGGGACCGACGTTGCTGATCGTCCCACCCGCGCTGCCACCGCCGCTCGACTTGTTGTACGTCGTCGCCGTGGTACCGAGGATGCAGTAGCCAACCGTGCCGTTGCCCGGCCCGCGCGCAGTCACCGATTCGGGGTATGCCTTTCCTGACACCAAGGGCGCTGGGATGGCGCACCCGGTCCCACCTGCCAGGGGCGTGTTCTCGTAGTTGCCATACACATCGACTCCGATCCCGAGATAGCCGTGGGGCATGCCGGGGGCGCCCGGTGAGCTGGTGGTGTTCGCCGCGTAGCCGAGGTCACCACCGAGCGGCCCCGTCTGCGTAGGAGGACTGGGACTCGACGGATCAGCGGCGGCGAGGGTGAACACGATGCCGTCGGCACCGGTGCCGTTGTACTGATAGGTCTGGAGGGTCACGTCCACGCCCTGGCTGGTCGGCAGGCTCGTCTGGTAGAAGACCGCACCCACCTGACTGCCGCCGTTGTTGGTCAAGCGCAGCGCGCCGTTGCCGGATGTGTCCGGGGGTGAGGCGCAGTTCGGGACCGAAGTGGTTGCCACCGCCGGTCCTGCGCTCAGGCAGGCGAGGTTGGTACCGGTCAGCGCGGGGGGGAGATACCACTGGCCAGCGGGCGTCGAGTTATTGGCGAAGGTCTCGCTCACCAGGGTCGAGCCTGCCGCCAGGGCATGGGTGGGGGCGAGCGCGGCGACAATCGCGAACGTAGTCAGTGCGCATATCGGCGCTCGACCCCTGCGTGTCAAGGGGTGGGGCCAGACGGCGCGTTGACTGTGGCTCACAAAGGATCTCAATCTGAATAGGGGCGGACGGCTCGAAGGTAGGCGAAAAGGTGTTCGCCCAGCGGCCTCGTCATTGCCCCTGCTCGGTTTTGTGACTTTGAGTCAAAGGAGTTGCAAAGGGCCGGAGTCGGCCCTGGGCGCAGCGTTCGACGCTGATGGAGCGCTCGCTGCATCTTTCGCGCGCCCGGCGTCGGCACCACCAAGCGAGGGCCTGAACTCCCGGGCGTAACCCGGATTCGTACATCCAGAGCGAAAGCGACAGAACGCTCAGGGGCGAGCGACGGAGGGTTTGTCATGCCAGGAACACACACCAGAACGCGCGGTCTTCTCGTGGCGGCGGCCACGGTCGCCGCCGCCGGCTTTCCATTCGTCGCGAGCGGCGCGGCGGCGGCGGCCGCGAGCGTGAGCGGTGGGGGCTTCAACGCTCCGGGCAATGTGCTGATCACGGATCAGTTCAACAACCGGGCCATCGAGGTGAACCCGGTCACCAAGTCGATCGTCTGGAGCTTCGGGTCGGGCAACCCGACACTCTGCAACCCCGGTCCCGGCGCCATTATCGGAACCAACGACGCCGAGCGGCTGTCCGACGGCCTGACCCTGCTCGCGGGCACCGGCGTCCCGGTGGGCTCGTCCCCCGTCGACCCAACCTTCAGCTGCGTCGACAACCGGGTCATCATCGTCAACCACGCCGGCTCGATCGTCTGGCAGTACGGCCAGGCCGGCGTCACCGGTTCGGGTCCGAACCAGCTCAACGTCCCGGTCTTCGCGATTCAGTTGCCCAGCCGCAATATCCTGATCGTTGACCAGGGGAACAATCGCGTCGTCGAGGTGGGCTTCGCGTCGAGGAAGATCGTCTGGTCGTACGGGCCGTCGTCGGGTCCCGGCGCGCTGAACAATCCCAACAGCGCCGAGCTGCTCACCAGCGGACACGTGCTGATCGCCGATGAGAACAACAACCGGGTCATCGAGATCACGCGATCCGGAAAGATCGTCTGGCAGTACGGCAGCGGCAATCCGACGGTGACCTCACCGGTGCAGTTCGCGGCCTTCGCGAGCCGGTTGCCCAACGGCAACACGCTGATCACCGACTCCGGCCACAGCCGCATCGTCGAGGTGACCGAGGACAAGCATGTCGTCTTCTCCTACTTCACCAACACCGCGAGCGGCAGCAGCGCCTCGCCGCTACCGACCAATGCGGTGCAACTGAAGAACGGTCACATCTCGATTGCCGACCAGTTCAACCATCGGGCGATCATCATCAGCGCATCGGGTCGCCTGCTCGAGCAGATCGGCCAGACCGGCGTGCCCGGCAACGGATTCGACCAGCTCGATGGTCCTTACACCGCCTACGTGATCGGCGATTACACGGGGCAGACTCCGCCGCCCGACATGTAGCCGCAATCGTCAGCGCGCGCCGGTGGTCACACGCGGATCATCGGCGCGCTGCCGCGTCGGCCTCGCGGCCGGCGTCGTCGGTTGCGCTAGCCCGCTGCGACGGGGTCGGGTAGCGGTGCGCGCAGGATGCTTTCGAGCAATCCCGGGTACGCCTCATTGAGCTCTCTGCGGCGCAGGCTGGTGAGCTTGCGCGTGCCGTCGACGCGCATCGAAATGATGCCCGCCTCGCGCAGGATGCGGAGGTGGTGGCTGAGGGTGGACTTGGTCACCATCTGCACCAGGCTGCCGCAGGGACGAGGCTCGGTCGACTCGGCGAGGTCTCGGACCACAGCGAGGCGTACGGGGTCCGCCAGCGCCTGAAGGAGCTCGGTGATGCCTGCCACTGGGTGCGGCGTCAGGACGCTCGCGTCGTAGGAGTGACCCTCGGGGATCTCCGTTACCCAGCCCATTGTTTGACACCCATCGAACTAATGTTGTACGATCCACGTCGAACATTACCACAAGGAGGTTCCAAATGGAAGCACTCACCTGCGGGGGAATCCCGCACTCGTCCGACCGGGAGGACGCATGACGCTGCGCTCAGCCGCAGCCCGGCGTTGGGTGGCCCTCGTGGTCCTCTGCGTCGGTCAGCTCATGATCGTGCTCGATTCGACAGTGGTGAACGTCGCCCTGCCGTCCATTCAACGCGATCTTCATGCCGACCAGGCGTCGCTCGCCTGGGTCATCAACGGGTACCTGATCAGCTTCGGCGGCCTGCTTCTGCTCGCCGGAAGGCTCGGTGACCTGCTCGGTCGCCGGCGGCTGTTCCTCATCGGTGTCGCCCTGTTCACGGTCGCCTCGACGCTCTGCGGGCTCGCGCCGACCGAGGCGACGCTGACCGCGGCTCGGTTCGTGCAGGGAATCGGCGCGGCGGTGGTGTCATCAATGGTCCTCGGCATCCTCGTGACCCTGTTCGAGAGCCGCGAGCAGACCTCACGCGCGATGAGCGTCTATGCCTTCGTTGCCTCGGCAGGCGGCTCGATCGGGCTGCTGGTTGGAGGAGTGCTCACCGATGCGGTCGGCTGGCACTGGATCTTCTTCATCAATCTGCCGATCGGCATCGCCGCCTTCGTCCTGGGCGCCGTCCTCATCCCCGCCCACGTCGGCGCAGGCCTGCGCGGCGGCATCGACGCATGGGGCGCCGTGCTGATCACCGCCGCCCCGGCGCTGGCCGTCTACGCAATCCTCGAGGCGAGCAGCAACGGCTGGCTCTCAGCGCGAACGCTCGGCATGGCCGCGGTGACCGCCGCCCTGGTCGCCGCGTTCATCGTCGTGGAATCGCGCGCCCGCCGCCCGCTGGTTCCCCTCCACTTCTTCCGCTCGCGCAACGTCGCCGGGGCGGTGCTGGTTCGTTCGCTGTTCCCGGTGGGGATGTTCGGAGCCTTCTTCCTCGGGGCGCTCTATCTCCAGCGCGTGCTCGGCTATTCCCCGGTCGGCGCAGGCCTAGCCTTCATGCCGATGAACCTGTTTGTGGCGATGTTCTCGCTGTTCGTCGCGGCGCGCATGGTGGCACGCTTCGGCGCCAAGGGGACGCTGCTCCCGGGGCTCGTACTCATGACCCTGGGGCTGCTGCTGCTCAGCCGGGCACCCGTTGAGGCCGTCTACGTGGTCGACGTGATGCCCGCGCTGCTGCTCATGGGGATGGGCGCGGGTCTGATCTTCATGCCGAGCGTTCAACTCGCGATGAGCGGAGTTGAAGCAAGTGACACGGGTCTGGCGTCCGGTGTCGCCAATGTGGCAGTGCAGATGGGTGCTGCGGTCGGCGTCGCCGTGCTCGCGAGCGTCTCGGCCGCGGACACCACCGGACTGCTCTCGCGTGGCGTCCTTCTCGATGGTGCACTCACTTCCGGATATCACCTCGGGTTCACGATCGCTGCCGCTTGCGTGGCGATGGCAGCGATCACCGCTGCGCTGGTGCTGCGTGGCCCTCGCGCCGCCGCTACGCCGGCGAAGGAGGGGGAATTCGAATTGGCGAGCGCCGAGCTCGCTGCCTGACGTCGAGTCCAACCGTCCGCCGACGCATCGCCGGGTGGGTCAGGCGCCCGTGAAGGAACCGGGGAGGCCCGGGAGGTCGTGCATGTGCTCGATCAGCAGCGCGGCGACACGCGCGCCGTCACGCGAGACCAACGCATCGAAGAGCGACCGGTGCCCTGCCGCGAGGTGCTCGAGCTGCCCGCTCGAAGGCATGACACCGCGCAGATGGGTGTAGAAGTACGCGCGGATGCGTGGCGCGATCGTGCCCCAGATCTGCGTGGTGTGCGGCTGCCCTGATCGCGACATCACCAGGCGATGGAAGGCGACATCGCTCTCGATCAGAGCGATGATGTCGCCCGCCGGGGCGGCCTCCTCCATGCGAACGAGGATGTCGTGCAGGTCGGCCATGTCCGCGTCCGTGAGGTTGTCGATCGCGTGCGCAAAACCGAAACCCTCGAGCGTCGACCGCAGCGGGATGAGCACCTCGAGGACTTCGAGGGTCGAGATGCGCGAGACGAACGACCCTCGGTAGGGGAACGACATGACCAGCCCCTCCTGCTCCAACTGCCGCAACGCCTCTCGCAGCGGGCCGCGGCTGGTGTGCATCCCCTGGGAGATCTCCTCCTCAACGAGCCGCTGGCCGGGCTTCAGCGAACCGGAGAGAATCGCATCGCGCAGTGATGCGGCGACCTGCTGTCGCAGCGACCGTTCCGCCGGCTGAAGCGGCCGGTAGCGCTCCTCTTCACCACCCCACCGCGACGTGCTCGCGATGGAGGGCCTGACATTCATCGGCGCATCCTACTGCAATGGGCTATCGTCATTTGTTAACAGTTAGCAATGCAGCGTTTGACCTCCCCGAAGACCGTCTCCACGTACACACGTGATCTCGCCGTCGCGCTGGAGTGCGGCCGAATCGCGTGTACCCGTAAGCCGAGGCGGCACATATGGCGTCCGTAGAATGGCCCGCAATGCCGGGTATTCCCGCGAAGAGAGTTACCGTCATCGGATTCGGCCGCTTTGGCCGTCTCTGGGCGTCCATCCTTCGCGGCGACTGCGAAGTCGTCGTCTACGACGCGGCTCCGGAGCTTCGCGAGAAGGCGGAGGCGGAGGGATTTGCCGCGCTGCCGTTGCCGGCCGCCTTGGCGTCGGACGTCGTCTTCTATTGCGTGCCGATTTCCGCGTTCGAGGCAACGCTCGAGGAGCACCTTCCCTTCTTTGCGGAGCAGGACGGACCGCGCACGCTCATCGACACGCTCTCCGTGAAAGTGCACGCGCGTGCCGTGTTCGACCGGCATCTCCCGTCGACCTACCAGGCGATGCTCACCCATCCGATGTTCGGGCCCGACAGTGTTGCGGTAGGGGGCCTTGCCGGTCAGCCGATCGTCCTCGATCGCTACCGGATGCACGAGGAGGCTTTCGTGCGATGGGAACAGTACTTCGTGGGCAAGGGCCTGGATGTCGTGGTCATGACAGCTGACGAGCACGACCGCCTCGCAGCGGAAAGCCAGGGGGTCACCCACTTCGTCGGCCGGACACTGGAACGGTTCGGCTTTACACCGACTCCCATCGACACCCTCGGCACCAAGACGCTCCACGAGATCACAGCGCAGGTGACCAATGACACCGAGCAACTGTTCATCGATCTGCAGACGCGAAATCCATACACGAGTGCGATGCGCGTGCGTCTGTCACACGCGCAGGACACCGTGTTCGACCAGCTCCTGCCCAATCGCGTAGTGACCACCCGCGTCGTGGTCGGCATCCAGGGTGGTCGTGGGAGCTTCAATGAGGAAGCGGCGCGCGACTACATGAGCCGAACTCCTGAGGTGCCGTACGAGCTTGCGTACCTGCACACCACCGAGCGCGTGCTGCGTGGATTGCACGAGGGCACGATTGACCGCGGTCTCTTTGCCATCCACAATTCGGTCGGTGGAATGGTCGGGGAGTCGGTCCGCGCGATGGCGAAGTATCGCTTCGACATCGTCGAGGAATTTGCCATCAAGATCTCGCACGCGCTGATGATCGCCGGCGCGGCCGAGGTTGCCGGCGTGGATACGGTCATGACCCATCCGCAGGTGCTGGCGCAGTGCAGAGCCACGCTCACAAGGAAATACCCGAATCTCCGGCAAACAAGCGGCGAGGGCGACCTGATCGACCATGCGAAGGTTGCCGAATTGCTGGGGAGCGGAGCGCTCCCAGCCAACATCGCGACGATGGGAAGTAGCGTCCTCGCCGACATCTACGGGTTGCGTGTCATCGAGGACAATCTGCAGGACCTCGACGAGAACTTCACGAGCTTTCTCTGGGTCCAGCGCCCGGGAGCGTGAGCCTCACCCGGCAGCGGGCCAGCGTACCTCTGGCCGGGCTTCGGATTACACTCGCGCTCCATGCCCGATCAGCCGCGCGCGAGCCAGGGCGGGGCGCCGCCGCACGGTCGAGACACGGATGCTCGTGGACCGTTCTGGTCGTGGCAGGAGATCCGCCGAGGCACACCGGTACGGGCGCTCGTCAACCTGCTCCAGTACGCGATCTCGCTCGTGCTGCTCGTCCTCGCCGGTGTGGTGCTGGTCCGCAGCTTCATCGACTTTCTCGATTCGCCGGGCGGATATCCAGGGACGCTCATCAGCGCCGTCGACGGGGTGCTGGTGGTGATCATTCTCCTCGACATCCTTCGGACTGTCCTCACCCATCTCGAGGGATGGGAGTTCCCGTTCCGGCCGTTCCTCGTCATCGGGATCATCGCCGCGGTCCGAGACATCCTCGCGGTCTCGACCCGCCTCACCCTCTCAGCTGGCGGATCCACCCAAGGTGGGCGCTCGGTCCCGCAGTCGCTGATCGAGCTCGGCACCAGCGCGGGAGTCGTGCTCATCCTCGCCGTGGCCCTGTTCCTGACGCGCTCGCAGATCGTCGAAGGCGAGACCGGGTCAACGCGATAACCAGGCACGCGCGGTGACCGACTCCGTGGCGCGGATGCTCGCCGATGACGCCGCGTCACGAGCGCTGGGCATCGAGGTGACCCATGTCGGCAACGGCACCGCGACGGCGCGGATGACGGTCCGCGCGGACATGGTCAACGGCCACGACATCACCCATGGAGCGTTCGTGTTCGCGGTCGCCGACACCGCGTTCGCGTGCGCCTGCAACAGCCACGGCCCGACAACCGTCGCTGCCGCCGTCGACATCATCTTCGTCGCGCCGTCGCACGCCGGCGACGTGCTCGAAGGTCGCGCGGTCGAGCGCTCCAGGTTCGCCCGCTCCGGCATCTACGACGTCACGGTGCGCCGGGGAGACGACATCATCGCTGAGTTCCGCGGCACCAGCCGCACCATCGGCAACGATCCCGCGTGACCAGCGCTCGGCCGGAAAGCTCCAGCGGGTGATCGACCAGCGGTCGTAGACTCCGGCAGCCCGCCGATCGGACAGGCAGGTCACATCGGGCAGTGGGAGGCATCTCCGGGTGGATCGGTTTCTCCTCTATCGGACCTACGACGAGCTGGAGGTGGGTCAGACTCAGCGCACCCGAGGCCGCACCATCACCGAGACCGACATCGTCAACTGGTGCGCGCTCACCGGCGACTGGTTCTACCCGCACATCGACAGGGTCGCGGCCGAGCGCTCGATGTTCGGCCAGCGCGTGGCTCCGGGGATTATGGTGTTCGCGCTCGGCACCGGGCTCGGCGTCCCCGCCGACGCGACCACGATCCTCGCCAATTACGGCACCGATCGCCTGCGCTACACCGCGCCGACCTGGATCAACGACACCATCTATCTCGACATCGAGGTCATCGAGAAGTCCGACAAGGACGCCAGGGCGGGGCTCGTGTCCTACCGCTGGGATATTCTCAACCAGAACGGCGTGACCGTCTGCGCGAGCCAGCTGAAGATCCTCACCGCCAAGGAGCGGGCGCCCTATGCCGGCATCTGAGGCCGGACGTCCGGTCCTGCTGAGCATCGACGGCGGCGTGGCCGAGCTCGTGCTCAACCGCCCCGAGAAGCTGAACGCCATGAACCTCGCGATGATCCATGACTTCGTTGAGGCGCTGCGCGATGCCGAGGCCGGCGGCGCGCGTGCACTGCTGGTCCGCGGCGAGGGGCGCGCGTTCAGCAGCGGCCGCGACCTGGTCGACGCCGATCCGGCCCACGAGGACGGTGAGGCGATCCTGCGCGACCTCATGAACCCGCTCATCGAGCGCATGGCCGACTGCTCGATCCCGACCGTCGCCGCGGTCCACGGCGCGTGTCTCGGCAGCGGTCTCGGTATCGCCCTCGCGTGCGACATCGTTGTTGCGGCCGACGACGCCCGTGTCGGCTCGCCGTTCGCGCGCATCGGCGCGGTGCTCGACAGTGGCGCGCACGCGGCGTTCGTCGCACGGATCGGACCGCACCGAGCGCTCGAGCTGGTGTACACGGGGAGGCTGCTCTCCGGCCGCGAGGCCGCCGAATGGGGGCTCGTGAATCGGAGCGTCGCCGGTGCCGACCTGCTCCGCCGCGCCCGCGAGCTCGCTCGAACCATCGCCGCCGGGCCCACAGCCGCGTTCCTCGAGTCGAAGCGGATCGTGCGCGCCATCCTCGATGAGCAGCTGTCGTTCAAGGACGTGCTTGCCGCCGAGGCGGTCGCGCAAGGTCGCGCGTCACGCACCCACGACTACCGGGAAGGGATCTCGGCATTCCAGGAGAAGCGCACGCCGTCCTTCACGGGCCGGTGAGCGCCGGCGCATGACCGACCTCGCCCGCTCGTTTCCCAGCCTCGACTTCGACCGCCCCGAGGACGGCCTCCTGCTGATCACCATGCGCGCCGAGGGGCGTCTCAACGCCGCCGACGCCAGCATGCACCGTGACCTCGCAGAGGTGTGGCGCGCAGTCGACGTCGACACCGATACCAGGGCGGTGATCATTCGCGGCGCTGGCGGGACCTTCTCATCGGGCGGCGACTTCGAGCTCATCGAGGAGATCGCGTCGGACTTCGCGGCGCGCACGCGGGTGCTTCGCGAGGCGCGCGATCTCGTCTACAACGTCATCAACTGCAGCAAGCCCGTGGTCTCCGCGATGGATGGTGTGGCGGTCGGAGCGGGGCTCGTGGTCGGGCTGCTCGCCGACATCTCGATCGCGGCGCGCTCGGCTCGCCTCATCGATGGCCACACCCGCATCGGCGTCGCCGCCGGCGACCACGCGGCGATCATCTGGCCGCTGCTCTGTGGCATGGCCAAGGCGAAATATCACCTCCTGCTCTGCGAACCCGTGAGTGGTGAGGAGGCTGAGCGGATCGGGCTGGTGTCGCTTTGCGTCGATGACGACCAGGTCCACCTGAAAGCGCTCGAGATCGCCCGAAAGCTTGCCGCCGGCTCGCCAACCGCGATCAGCTGGACCAAGTACGCGCTCAACAACTGGCTTCGCGCCGCGGGCCCGATCTTCGACAGCTCACTGGCCCTCGAGTTCCTCGGCTTCAGCGGGCCGGACCTGACCGAGGGTGTCGCCGCAAGACGGGCAAAGCGCGCGCCCGACTTCGTCGGCCAGGGTCCGCAGGGGTAGGATCGAGTCAACGTGAGTGTGGGTGCGGCGTCACTGACCAAGGCCGCCTGGCAGGACGTGGGTGCGGAGGGGGCGCTCGGCGAATCCGTCGCGCACGACGTGGATCTCAGCAACGAGCAGTTGCGGAGCCTCTACCGCCTGATGGCAGTGAGCCGGCGTGTCGACCGACAAGCGATCAACCTCACCCGGCAGGGTGCGCTCGGCGTGTACGCCTCGAGCCACGGCCAGGAGGCGGCGCAGGTGGGCGCCGTGTTCGCGCTCGAGGCCGATGACTGGCTCTTTCCGACCTACCGCGAGACGGTGGCGAGCTTCGCCCGCGGCGTCGACGTCGTTGAGGCCCTCGCACTGTTCTCGGGCAGCTGGCACTGCGGCTTCGATCCCTACCAGCACCGCGTGGCGCCCCTGACCACGCCGCTGGCCACGCAGGCGTTGCACGCCACCGGCCTCGCGATGGCGGCACGGATCCGGCACGATCCGATCGTCGCGCTCACCTTCTTCGGGGATGGCGCCGCCAGCGAGGGCGATGCGCACGAGGCGTTGAACATCGCGGCGGTGTCCGCAGCGCCGGTGGTGTTCGTCGTTCAGAACAACGGCTACGCGATCAGCGTCCCGTACCGCCTGCAGACCAAGGCATCGTCGATCGCGTTGCGCGCCGCGGGCGTCGGCATGCCGGGCATCCGCGTCGACGGCAACGACGTCATCTCGGTGTACGGCGCGGTGCGCACGGCCGTCGACCGCGCGCGTCGCGGCGACGGACCGACACTGGTCGAGGCGGTGACCTATCGCCTCGAGGCGCACACCACCGCGGATGACACCACTCGGTATCGCAGTGACGACGAGGCGACCTCATGGCGCGCCCGCGATCCGGTTCATCGCTTCCTGGGTGTGCTCCGCGAACGGCAGGTCGTCGATGACGCGTACGTGGCGGAGGTCGACGCCGAGGGAGAGACGGTGGCGGCGCGAATGCGCGACGCGTTGTTCGGCGCTCCCGCCGGTGACCCGCGCGAGATGTTCGACCACGTGTACGCGACGCGGACGCCGCAGCTCGACGCACAGCGCATGCTCCTCGAGCAAGAGTTGAGAGCCGCCGAGGAGACCTGATGGAGTTCACCATGGCGGGCGCGCTCAACGCAGCGCTGCGCGATTCGATGCGCGAGGACGACCACGTCGTCGTCTATGGCGAGGACGTCGGCAAACTCGGTGGCGTCTTTCGCATCACCGACGGTCTCCAGGCCGAGATGGGCGCCGACCGCTGCTTCGACACTCCGGTCGCGGAGTCGGGCATCGTCGGCACCGCGCTCGGCATGGCGCTGTACGGCATGCGTCCGGTGGTCGAGATGCAGTTCGACGGGTTCTCCTACCCGGCGCTGGACCAGGTGATCAGTCATGTCGCGAAGTACCGCAACCGGACCCGCGGCCACGTGGGGCTGCCGATGGTGATCCGCATCCCCTACGGCGGCGGCATCGGCGCAGTCGAGCACCACTCCGAGAGTCCCGAGGCGTATTACGCGCACACCGCCGGCCTGACCGTGGTGTCACCGGGAACGCCGGCGGACGCGTACGCGCTGCTCCGCGCATCGATCGCATTCGACGACCCGGTGATCTTCCTCGAGCCCAAGCGCCGCTACTGGCTGAAGGAGGACCTCGACCTGCCGGTCACCGCACCGCCGATCGGCACGGCACTCGTCCGGCGTGCCGGTACCACGGCGACCGTCATCGCCTACGGGCCGATGGTGAGCACGGCGATGGAGGCGGCGACGCGTGGGGCCGAGGAGAGCGGATGGGACCTCGAGGTGGTCGATGTCCGGACGCTTTCCCCGCTCGACGTCGACACGCTTGTCGAGAGTGCCACCAAGACCGGGCGCGCGCTGGTCGTCCACGAGGCCTCTCGGTTCGCCGGCTTCGGCGCCGAGATCGCCGCAGAGGTCACCGAGCGCGCCTTCGGCTACCTCGCCGCGCCCGTGCTCCGCGTCACGGGGTGGGACGTCCCGTACCCCTCGGCCAAGATCGAGCGCCACTTCCTTCCCGACGCGGACCGCATCCTGGACGCGGTCGCACGCCTGCTCGAGTACTGATCGATGGCCACGGTGCGTGACTTCCTCATGCCCGACCTTGGCGAAGGTCTGACCGAGGGGGAGATCAATCGATGGCTCGTCGCCGAGGGCGACGTCGTCGCCGTCGACCAACCCGTCGCCGAGATCACCACCGAGAAGGCGGTCGTCGAGGTGCCCACCCCATTTGCGGGGCGCGTCGCCGCGCTCCACGGCGAGGCGGGCGACAGCATTGCCGTGGGCACGCCGCTGATCAGCATCGAGGTGGCCGGTACGACGTCGGAGCCTGGGTCGGGGAACGTGCTGGTCGGATACGGCACGAGCGAGGCCGCGCCACGGCAGCGCCGGAGTGTGGCGTCGCCACCGCCGGGTGGCGCGGCGTCGGCGCGGCCGGCGGCGGCATCGGCCTCACCCCTGGTGCGACGGCTCGCGGCGGAGTTGGGCATCGATCTGGCCACCATCGCGGGGAGCGGGCCGGGCGGGATGGTGACCCAGGTCGACCTCGAGCGCGCGGGGGGTCAGGGTGGTGCCGCGGCTCCAACCGAAGGGCAGGCACCGCTGACCGGCGGCGTGCGCGCCCGGCTCACCGGGGTTGACCGCGTCGCGGCCGAGCGGCTCACGCGCTCCCACCGCGAGGCCCCCACCGCGAGCGCATGGCTCCACGCCGATGCCACGCGGCTCGTGGAGTTGCGAGCGGAACTGCCGCCCGGATCCTCCGACCCCTGGGTCACGCCCTTCGCGATGATCCTTCGTCTGTGCGTGGTTGCGCTCCGGAAGTTTCCCCGGCTCAACGCCCATTTCGATACCCAGGGCAACGAGGTGGTGACCTTCGCATCGGTCCATCTGGGGGTTGCGGTGCAGACTGATCGCGGCCTGGTGGTCCCGGTGATCCGCGACGCGCAGACCAAGTCCCTCGTTGGCATCGCCGACGAGCTGCAACGGCTCGCGGTGCGCGCGCGCGACGGCACGATCGATGCGGCCGATCTCCGAGGCAGCACCTTCACGGTGTCGAATTTCGGCGCGTTCGGCGTCGAAGGTGGCACCGCCATCATCAATCCCCCGGAGGCGGCGATCCTCGGCGTGGGGCGGATCTCGACCCGCCCGTGGGTCGTCGAGGACTACGTGGTCCCACGGTCGTTGGTGGAGCTGTCGCTCGTCTTCGACCACCGCGTCGCGGACGGAGGCCTGGCCGGCGGCTTCATCCGCCATCTGGCGGACCTCATCGAGTCACCGGACACGCCGCTGACGGATGGCTGAAACGCCCACCCACGAACCGGTGGCCAAGTCCGAGCTGCGCCGCGCGCAGGCGGATACATGGGTGTACTTCGAGGGTGAGCTGTGTCGCTATGGCGACGCGCATCTCGGCCTCCTCACCCACGCGCTGCACTACGGGACGGGGTGCTTCGAGGGGATTCGCGCCTACTGGAGCGAGCGCCAGCGGCGGATGAATGTGTTCAAGATGGCGGAACACTACGAACGCATGACCGGCAATGCGCTGATGCTGCACATGCGCCTCCCGCACAGCGTCGACGAGCTGTGCGCGATCACTGTCGAGCTGATGCGTCGCAACTCGTTCCATTCCGACGTCTACATCCGGCCGCTCGTGTACAAGGCGAACGAGGAGATCGGCATCCGCTTCCACAACCTGCGCGACGGCTTCATGATCGTTCCGGTGCCGTTCGGCGCGTACGTGGACACGACCGGTGGCCTACGCTGCCAGGTCTCGAGCTGGCGGCGACTCGACGACAACGTTGCACCGCCGCGCTCGAAGGCCACCGGGATCTACATCAACAGTGCGCTTGCCAAGACCGAGGCGCATCTTAACGGCTTCGACGAAGCAATTCTCCTCACCCAGGACGGACACGTCTGCGAAGGCAGCGCGGAGAATCTCTTTCTCATGCGCCACGGTCAGCTGATCACACCGCCGCCTTCAGAGAACATCGTCGAAGGTGTTACCAGGACAACGCTGATGGCCTTCGCGCGCGACGAGCTCGGCATCGACGTGGTCGAACGAAGGGTCGACCGCAGCGAGCTGTACATGGCCGACGAGGTGCTGCTCTGCGGGACCGGTGCCGAGGTCTCACCTGTCATCGAGATAGACAGGCGCCGAATCGCCGACGGCGAACCTGGCAAGGTGACCAGGCAGTTGCAGGAGCTTTACTTCGCGGCGTGCAAAGGAGAGGAAGAGAACCACTCGGACTGGTTGACGCCGATCATCTGACCCGCGACGGCTATTGATCGAAGTCGAGAATCACCTTCTCCGACGTCGGATGTGACTGGCAGGCGAGCACGAACCCTGCGTCGATCTCGCTCTGCTCGAGGGCGTAGCACTGTTCCATCTCCACGCTCCCGCTGACCAGCTTTGCCCGGCAGGTGCCGCAGACGCCGCCCTTGCACGCGTACGGCGCGTCGGAACGCACGTGGAGTGCGGCATCGAGTACGCGTTCACCATCACGTGCGAGCTGGAACGTCGACCTCCGGCCGTCGAGGATGATCGTGACCTCGCTGGTTCCCTCTATGGTTGATGGAAGCGTTGAGGCCTCTCGGGTCTGAATCGGGCGGGTCGCGCTGTCGGCGTGAAACAGCTCGGAGTGGACGTGTGCCGGTTGCGTGCCACGCTCGATGAGCAACGCTCGGGCGCTGTCGACCATCTCGCGAGGACCGCAGAGGAACCATTCGTCGACGTCCTCGGGCCGCACCAGCTGATCGAGGAATTGACCGAGATGCTCGCGGTCGATGCGGCCGTGAAACAGTGCGATGTCCTGCTCCTCGCGTGAGAGCACGTGGAACATCGCAAAGCGATCCGGGTGGAGGTTCTTCAGATCCTCGAGCTCCTCGAGGAACATGATGTCCTGCACGGTTCGGTTGCCGTAGATCAGCGTGACACTGCTGTTCGGCTCGGTTTCGAGAATCGTGGCGAGGATCGAGAGAATGGGTGTGATACCGCTGCCCGCAGCCAGCATCGCGTACGACCTCGCGTGCTCGGCGTCGAGCGCTGTGTTGAAGTGCCCGATCGGGGTCACCACCTCGATGGTGTCGCCGGCCTTGAGGTGGTCGTGCGCGTATGCGGAGAAGACACCCCCGGAGAGGCGCTTCACCGCGACGCGGAGACGTCCCGAGCCGGCGGCACTGCAGATCGAATAGCTGCGCCGCAGGTCGTCGCCGGCCTCGAGCGATCGCAACGACACGTGCTGGCCGTGCAGGAAGCGATATTCGTCCGCGAGCTCCGGGGGCACGTCGAACTCGATGGCGATAGCATCGTCGGTGAGGCGCTCGACGGCGCTGACCCGCAGCGGATGGATCGTCGCGCGCCGGTGCGGTGCGGGCGCCTCCGGCAACGAAACCGAGATCAGTGCTCCTTGAAGTGCGGGAAGGTGTCGCCGCACCCCGCGCACGTGCGCACCGCCTGGCATTGAGTTGAGCCGAAATGCGATACCTCGGTCGTGTGCGGTGAGTCGCAGATCGGACAGGTGACCGCAAGCTCGACCACGTGCATATCGGCGCCTCGCGCTCGCGGCGGGGCGATGCCGTACTCGCGCAACTTGCGCCGTCCCTGGTCAGTCATCCAGTCGGTCGTCCATGCGGGTGAGAGCACCACCCGAACGGTGACGTCGCGGAAGCCCCGTGCCCGTATGGATCGCTCCACGTCCGCGCAAATCACCTCGACGGCGGGACACCCCGAGTAGGTCGGGGTGATGTCGACGACGACACCGCCCGAGGCATCCACGCGCACGTCACGAAGGATGCCAAGGTCTTCGATCGTCATCGCCGGCATTTCCGGGTCGGGGACCTCCCCGGCGAGTCGGCGGATCTCGTCGACGCTGGTCACCAGGTGACCCCCGGATACGAGCGATGGAGGTGTTGCATCTCAGCCAGCATGTACCCAAAACCCTCGGTGTGGAGTCCGCGCCGGCCGCCGGCGGGCTGCCAGGTACCATCCGGGCGGACCAGCGTGGCCTCATCGAGGACACGGCTCACGTGGGCATCCCACTCGATCCGGAGGGGCTCTGGGTCGGCACCCACGCCGCTGTCGACGACATCTCGCGTGACGTCGTCGTTCTCGAAGAGCTCGTGCGTGTACGGCCACAGAGTCGCGAGCGCGGCCTCCATGCGGCGGTGGCTTTCGTCGGTCCCATCGCCGAGGCGCAGCGTCCAGTCGGTGGCATGGTCGCGGTGATACGTGGTTTCCTTGAGCGCCTTGGCTGCGATGGCCGCGAGCTGCGCGTCCGACGATGACGTCAGTGCCTGCCACTGCGCCAGCTGCAGTGTTGAGCACAGCAGTTGGCGAACGATGGTGGTGGCAAAGTCACCGTTCTCCTGCTCGACGAGCAGGCAGTTGACGAATTCGCGCTCGTCGCGTAGGAAGGCGTAGTCATCCTCGGAGCGCCCGGTGCCGTCGAGCTCGGCTGTGCGAGCGTAGAGCGCTCGCGCCTGGCCGAGCAGGTCGAGCGCGATGTTGGTCAGCGCGATGTCGTCCTCCAACGTCGGTGCGTACGACGACCACTGTGCCAGCCGGTGGGAGAGCACTAGGCAGTCGTCGGCGATACGCAACGTGTAGACGGCCGCCGCGTCGGCGACCACGAGGGTCACAGCTGCTGGACTTCCTTGGGGATGGAGTAGAAGGTGGGATGGCGGTAGGCTTTGTCTCCGGCGGGGTCGAAGAACGAATCCTTCTCGTCCGGTGACGACGCGGTGATCAGCGCCGAGGGAACCACCCAGATGCTGACGCCCTCCATCCGCCTCGTGTACACATCGCGCGCATCGCGCAGCGCCATCTCCGAGTCGGCTGCGTGCAGGCTGCCGACGTGATTGTGCGAGAGCCCGCGTTTGCTTCTGATGAAGACCTCCCAGAGCGGCAGGCGTGTGTCGTTGCTCACGCGGCGTGCTCCGTTGCGGTGTGCTTGGCCGCGTACGCGGCGGCTGCGTCTCGCACCCAGGCCCCGTCCTCGTGTGCCTTGAGGTGATGCGCCATGCGCTGCCGGTTGCACGGACCGTCACCGCTCACCACCCGGCGCAGCTCTTCGAAGTCCGGCTCGCCGAAATCGTAGTGTCCGCGGTCCTGGTTCCAGCGCAGCTGCGGATCGGGTGGTGTGAGATCGAGCACGACTGCCTGAGGCGCGACCATGTCGACGAAGCGTTGACGCAGCTCGTCGTTCGAAAAACGCTTGATCCCCCACGCCATCGATTGCGCGCTGTGCGTTGACTCGGCGTCTGGCGGCCCGAGCATCTCGATGGACGGCCACCACCACCGGTCCACGGCGTCCTGGGCCATCGCGTGTTGCTCGGGACTCCCGTGCGACAGCGCATAGAGCAACTCGAAGCCCTGTCGCTGGTGGAAGGACTCCTCCTTGCAGACGCGCACCATGGCCCGGGCATACGGCCCGTACGAGCATCGGCAGAGCGGGATCTGGTTGGTGATCGCGGCGCCGTCGACGAGCCAACCGATGGCGCCCACGTCGGCCCAGGTGAGCGTGGGGTAGTTGAAGATGCTCGAGTACTTCTGACGGCCGGCGTGGAGCAGGTCGATGAGGTCGGCGCGGTCGACACCGAGCGTCTCCGCCGCGCAGTACAGATAGAGGCCGTGGCCGGCTTCATCCTGTACCTTGGCCATGAGAATCGCCTTGCGCCGGAGCGACGGTGCGCGGGTGATCCAGTTGCCCTCGGGCTGCATCCCGATGATCTCGGAGTGGGCGTGCTGGGCCATCTGGCGGATGAGCGATGCGCGGTAGCCATCGGGCATCCAGTCTCGGGGCTCGATCCGCTGGTCGGCGTCGATCAGCCGCTGGAACTCCGCCTCGAGGGGGTCCGCGACGGTCTCAGGCACGTATGTCCTTCAGGTTCATATCAACTCAAACAGTCCATTTCCATTCTACGGCGGCATGCAATCACCTGGACCCGAGGTCCAGCTGCCCCGGATCGACGCGAGCGCGATTGGACGGGATTGAAGCGCAGGGGCGACAATAGCCGCGTATGAACCAGCTCGCCGAGGCTGCCGTGCCGGCGCTCGAGGGAACCGACCACGTCGAGCTGTGGGTCGGCAACGCGCGCCAGGCCGCCTACCACTACCGCACAGCGTTCGGCTTCGACGTCATCGCCTACGCCGGACCGGAAACCGGCGTCCGTGACCGTGCCAGCTACGTCCTGCAGCAGGGCAAGGTGTGCCTCGTGCTCACGGCGCCGCTGCAACCCGACGGTCCGGTCGCCGACCATCTGCGCCTGCACGGTGATGGCGTACGCACCATCGCGCTCCGCGTCGAGGATGCGACCGCGGCGTACGAGGCGGCCACGGCGCGCGGCGCACGAGGTGTCGCCGAGCCAAGCCGTGCTGAGGACGAGCATGGGGTCGTGACCTCAGCTTCGATCGCCACCTTCGGCGACACCATTCACACCTTCGTGGAGCGCGATGAGTACACGGGCGTGTTCTGGCCGGGATTCCGCCCCGACAACCGCAGCGGACAAGGTGTCGGCCTTCGCTTCATCGATCACACCGTCGGCAACGTCGAGCTCGGCAAGATGGACGATTGGGTCTCGTTCTATTCCGAGGTCTTCGGCTTCGCGGTGTTCCAGGAATTCGACGAGCACGACATCGCAACGCAGTACAGTTCGCTGCGGTCCAAGGTCGCACGTGATCCGCGGACCCAGATCACCATGCCGATCAACGAGCCGCACGTCGGGATCAAGAAGTCGCAGATCCAGGAGTACCTCGACTACTATCGCGGCAGCGGGATTCAGCACATCGCGGTGCACACCGACGACATCGTCGGGACCGTGCAGCAGATGACCGATCGCGGTGTGGAATTCCTCGACACACCGGGTACGTACTACGACGCGCTTGGCGACCGCGCCGCCGGCATCGACGAGGACCTCGACCGGCTCCGTGCGCTGCGCATCCTCATCGACCGCGACGACGATGGCTACCTGCTCCAGATCTTTACGCGCCCGGTCGGCGACCGTCCGACTCTGTTCTTCGAGGTCATCCAGCGCAAGGGCTGCAAGGGATTTGGCAAGGGCAACTTCAAGGCGCTCTTCGAGTCCATCGAGCGCGAACAGGCGGCGCGCGGCAACCTCTAGACGTCTCCAGCCCTGTGCCACCGGTTCGCCAGGCAGTGCGTGCGCTGATCGTCGACAGTTCCAGCCGACTGCTGCTCTTCCGCGCCGACCTTCCCGGACGTTCGCCGTGGTGGTACGCACCCGGAGGAGGAGTCGAGGCCGGCGAGTCCGACGAACAGGCTCTGGTTCGCGAGGTCGCGGAGGAGACCGGGCTCGTGGTCGACGTCGCGTCGCTGCAGCCACCGGTGTGGACGCGCGACTACATCTTTCGGTGGCATGAGCAGGATGAGCGGCATCTCGAGCGGTTCTTCCTGATCAGGATCGGCGAGCACAAGGTCGATCTCAGTGGGCTCGATCCGGACGAGGCAGCGATCGCCCGTGAGTATCGGTGGTGGGCGCATGCGGAAATCGCATCAAGTACCGAGCGATTCTCACCGCGGCGGCTCGCTGAGCTCCTGGCCCGGTTGTTGCAAGGGCGGCTCCCGAGAGAACCGGTACAGATCGGAGACTAGCCCGGGCGTACGGCGATTCTAGGCCCTGATCGGATCATCACTTGACGATCCCATCGCTGCGATTGCCGCAGGCGCTCAGTGCTTGCCGGTGCCGCGGGGCCGAAGGCGGGCACAGCCTAGGAGGAAGACGAGGATGACACCGCCCAACATCGCGAGAGCACCCCAGGATGTTCCTCTCGCCGAGGGTCCACCGGTGTCGGGGACCGGCGGGTCCTCGTAGACGGTGAGCATGAACGTGGGCGACACTGAGCCGGCCAGGTTCCCGTTGCCAGCATATACAGCGGTGATCGCCTGTACGCCCGAGGCCCAGTACACGGTGCTGCAAGACGCGACCCCGGCGACGAGCGGCTGCGCTGCGCAAGCCGCGATCGGAGTACCGGCGTCCAGGAATGCAACAGAACCGGTTGGAGAGTCGGTGACGGGCCACACGGGGGACACGGTCGCAGTGAAGACCCCCGCTTTGCCGGACGACCAAGCGTTGGTCGGCGAGGTCAATCTCACCGCGGACGCACCCGCGACAATGCTCTGCGTCAACGCGGGCGATGTGGAGCCGGTGAAGTTGGCGTCACCGTTGTAGATGGCGGTGATTGCATGCGTCCCCACCCCCACGTACACGATCGAGCATGATGCGGTCCCATCGGCCAGTGCCCGCGCGACGCAACCACGGATCGGAGACCCTCCATCCATGAAGGTGAGCGTGCCCGAGGGCCTTCCGCTTGCCGGCGCGGTTGGCGCAACGCTCGCCTTATACGTCACCATCTGATCGGGCAGGGAGGGGTTCAGGGTGGAGATGGCCGTTGTGGCCGTGGCGCCCTCGTTCACGGTCTGGGTCAGCCCCGGGGCCGTCGAGCTCGTGAAGTCGGCGTCGCCGCCGTAGACAGCGGTGAGGGTCGCCTGGCCGGCAGTCACGAACGACGTCGTGCAGGTGGCGATGCCGGCGCCCGAGACAGGTTGCGCTGCACATGCTGCGACGAGCGTCCCGCCGTCCTCGAAGGCCACGAAGCCCGTGGGAGCGCCGGACCCCGGAGCGGACACGGTCACCGTCGCAGTGATCGTCACCCCCTGACCCGTAACGGACGGGTTCGTCGACGGGGCCAGGGACATCGATGTCGCAGCCTGATTGACTGTCTGCGTGAAGGCCGACGACGCCGAGGCTGTGAAGTCGGCATCACCGCCGTAGACGGCGCCGATGGTGTGTGTTCCGACCCCGGGGTACATCACGGTGCACGACGCGACCCCACCGACCAGGGGTGCCGCCATGCAACCGCCGATCGGCGAGGCCCCGTCCATGAATGTCACGGTGCCGGTCGGTGTCCCACTTCCTGGCGAGGTCGCCGTGACAACGGCGCTGTACGCCACCATCTGACCGGACACCGACGGGTTCACTGATGACGTCACCACCGTCGCGCTCGGATCCTGATTCACTGTCTGGGTGAGAACCGGCGACGAGGAGCCGGTGAAGTTGGTCTCACCGCTATAGATCGCGGTGATCGCGTGGCTACCCACCCCCGCGTAGACAACGTTGCAGGCCGCAGACCCAGCCACGAGCGGTAGCGCGACACAACCGCTGATGTTCGAGGCGCCGTCCAAGAAT
>Ga0209219_1000004_pt1 | contig 155840 bp, 139 predicted proteins | sample BlaSpr_A8_OM1_M1_FD_187973 | JGI IMG/M metagenome (GOLD analysis project Ga0209219, IMG submission 187973) | Forest soil microbial communities from Thunder Bay, Ontario, Canada - Black Spruce, Ontario site 2_A8_OM1_M1 (SPAdes) (version 2) | ecosystem: Environmental > Terrestrial > Soil >... | reverse complement strand
CACACACAAGGAGGTGCTCGGCGTTCAGTCGGATCCGCGCTCCCCAGAGCGCGGCCAATACGGGTTCCTGCAGGACCTCGTTCGCCACGTCGCCTACGAAACGCTCTCTAAACGCGACCGCAAGATCCGGCACCTGGCGGCCGCCGCGCACCTCGAGCAGGCATTTGCGCAGGAGGAGGAGGTCGCAGAGGTGCTCGCCGCCCACTACCTGGCCGCCCTCGAGGCCGCCCCGGACGCGGAGGATGGCCCGGTGATCCGAGCCAAGACGCGCGAGATGCTCACCCGGGCAGGGCAGCGCGCTGGCTCGATTGGCGCTCCCGAAGAAGGCCGACGCTACTACGAGCAGGCGGCGGCGCTCGCCGACCACCCCGTGCTCGAGGCCGAGCTGCTCGAGCAGGCAGGCCGGCTTGCCGTGCACGCGAACCGACCGGTCGAGGCACGGGAACGGCTCGAGCGTGCGCTCGACCTCTACACGGAGGCGGGCGATGCTCGGGCCGCCGCCGGCGCGAGTGCAGCGCTCGCGGACGTCGATGTCGATGAGAGTCGGCTAGACGAGGCGGCAGGCCGGCTTGAGCAAGCGGTCGCGCAACTCGAGCAAGACAAGCCGAGCAGTGAATTGGCCGCGGCACTCGCCCAACTCGGCCGTACGCGTGTGCTCTCAGGCCACGGGGACGGCGCCGCTGCGCCCCTGGAGCGGGCGCTGACCCTCGCTGAGCGACTGCTGTTGCCTGAGATCTTCGTCGAGGCGCTCACCAGCAAGGCGCTGGTTGTCCTCCAACAGGGGCGACTGGCCGAGGCGCGAATGCTGCTCGAAGGTGCCGCCGCGAGGGCGCACCAGGAGCAGCTGTACGCGAGCGCGCTTCGGGCGGAGAACAATCTCGGCGTTGTGCTCGAGATCGCCGACCGCTATGCGGAAGCGCTCGAACTCGCCGAGCGGACAATCGCGCTCGCCCGCCGCCGCGGCGACCGCCGCTGGGAATCAATGATTCGCACCGGCAATGTCGGCACGCTTTTCCTGCTCGGGCGCTGGGATGAGGCGCTCGTGACCGCAGCCGAGGAGGAACCGATGGTGGCGGGTGAGGCTGCGCGGGCGAACATGCTGGCAGTCGCGTTGGTGCATTGCGAACGCGGCGACCCCGAGCCGGCGCGCGCATTGCTCACGGTTGCCAACACGCTCCGCGACAGCGCCAGCCCGCAACAGAGGGCTGGATTTGCCGTCGTCGAAGCGCGAGTGCTGCGTGCCGAAGGCCGCCCGACCGAGGCCTTGGCGCGTGCCGAACAGGGGCTCGCGACCGTCGGTGAGCTTGATTTCACCGACAACAACATCAAGACGGCCTTGGTCGAGGCGATCGAGGCGGCCCTAGCCCTCTCCAATCTCGACAAGGCTGAGGAGCTCCTCACCATCCCCGAGTCGCTTGACCCGGGCCGGCTAACCCCATTTCTACAGGCGCAAACTGCGCGGCTTCGAGGCCGGCTTGACGCCGCCCGAGGCCAACAGCAAAAGGTCGACGAACGCTTCCGCAGCGCCGCCGGGCTCTTCAAGCAGTGCGGTCTCGTCTTTTACCTCGCGCTTACCCAGCTCGAGCACGCGGAATGGCTCGCCGGACAGAGCCGGAGCGAGGATGCCCAACCGCTGCTCATCGGAGCACGCGAAACCTTCGAGCAGTTGCGAGCAATACCCTGGCTCGATCGGGCGTTACAGGCATGCCACACCATACGCGAACCCGCAGCCGCGATTTCCTGACGCCCTGCGGCGAAAGACGCGGCGCGCCGTCTGTCCCATGGTCTACGTCCATCAAGCGTGAATCAGCTTTGCCCACCCCAGCGCGCAATCAACACACCCAGAACCAGGACCAGCGTGACTGTTCCGGGTGGACCTACCTGAGCGCGATTCCTCCCGGTTGGATGACCATGAGGAAGATGATCACCAGAAAAAGCAGGGTGGTGAGGCCGCCGAACATCTGAAGGCGGCGGATCAAGCTGACGACCTGTTGTGGCGGCGGACCGGGTTCGGCGGCGGACGGTGGGGCCTGTTCGGAGAGGTGCACGAGCCTGGCCGTTGTCGGCAGGAGGACCCGGAAGGCGACCGTCAGAGCCACCAGGTAGAGGACGACGCCTACCAGCAGAAAGGGCGTCTGAAAGATATTGATGTTGGTGGTCCAGATCAACCCCGCGCCACTGATGGCCATTGACGCAGCCAGGGGCAGCACCAGGCGCAATTCAATCCGATGGTTGAGCTCGACGGCGAAGCGCATGTGCTGCGGCATCTGAGCGGCGAGGCTGCCGACGATGGGAAATACGAATATCGGCCCGAAGGCGATAACCGCGGCGAGTATGTGCAGGAAGAGCCAGAGCAGGAACCAGTTCATAGTTGCCTCGCATTCACTTCGCGCCGGACGCGGCCGATGGTAAACCGGACGTCGTGGCTGTGCTTGTTTGGCGCTGTATGCGAATCCTGGGAGGGGACTCCATCACACGTGCTCCACCGCGCCTGGACTGCCGACCTACTAGATCGCGACGGGTTCCAGGATCATCGTCTGAGGGGCACCAGCCAGACCTGGCGAGTTCTCTGGATTTGCCCACACCTGAGTCGTCAAGAAGCCCTGGAACGACTGTGCTTCTCCGGCGCTGTCGAAGTCGAGGTCGATCACCACGAACCTCGGGTTGTCCACGGGACGCTGGATCCTCTGCGCCCGGACACCGGCCTTGCGTCGGGCCTCGGCGAACCGGTTGAACGCCGATATCCACGTGTCGAGGTCGGTGACCGGATGCTGGATGTGAAGTGTTGCCACTGCGTTCTCCTTGATGTTCGCGTTGTGGTTCAGAATATGGCGACACTCCACGGGCCACCATCCCAGGTTATTGGGATCTTCGCATCGCACGGGCCCGGCAGCCGGGCCCGCGTACCATCGTTCTGTGACCGCGATCACCGCACATTCACGAGCGATCGAGCGGATATTTCGCGTCTGCCGCACAACGACCGCAGACGCCCTCTCCTTCCGGCTCGCTGTGCTCGCGGAGATCCGGCGCGTGGTCAAGTTCGATGCGTATGCCTGGCTCCTTACCGACCCGGAGACCGAGGTCGGCTCTGCACCCCTGGCGGATGTGCCCTGCGTGCCGGAGCTCCCGCGTCTGATCCGGCTCAAGTACCTGACGGCCATCAACCGCTGGACGCGACTCGACGTCCCGGTCGGTCTCCTGCGCGTGTCGACGGGCGACCATCCGGAGCGCAGCCTCGTCTGGCGCGAAATGCTCTCTCGGTATGGGGTGACGGATGTGGCGTCTCTGGTATTCCGATGCCGGTACGGCTGCTGGGGTTTCCTCGACCTCTGGCGAAGCGCCGCTGGGAGCAGCTTCACAGGCGGAGACGCGGCATTCCTAACCGCTATCGCGAAGCCGGTCACCGAGGCGCTGCGGCGCTGTCAGGCCAACACGTTCAGCCTGACCGCCCCGGCCAAGGTCCGAGTGGGACCTGTGGTCCTCGTGCTGTCGCCGGACCTCGCTGTGCGGGCGCAGACGCTCGAGACCAACGAGTACCTGAGACTCCTCATCCCACCCGACGCTGATCGCCACCCGATTCCGGCCGGAGCCTACAACGTCGCGGCCCAGTTGTTGTCAGTCGAGGCCGGGATCGACGACCACCCGCCCACAGCCCGCGTACACCTTTCGGGCGGAGTCTGGGTAACGCTCCGCGCCGCTCGCATCGGCACCGCATCACCGACAGCCGAGCAGGACATCGCCGTTGCAATCGAGGCCGCCTCCCCCGCAGAGCGGATGGCGCTGTACGGGCGGGCGTGTGCACTCAGCGCTCGCGAGTTGGAACTGCTCGGCCATCTGATCACCGGCTCCGACACCCGTGGCATCGCTCAGGAGATGTTCCTAACCGAGAACACCGTGCAAGACCACCTCAAGTCGGTCTTCGCCAAGACCGGGACGAGCAACCGCCGAACCCTGCTGGCTCGGGCCGTTGGTCCCTGACGGTCCTTGCCGATCGGGTCACGGGCGATCAGGCGCGTACCGCCTCGTGCACCGGTAACGGCAGCGACATCGAAAGGCGGGTGCCGTGTCCCAGCGAACTCTGTACCGACAGGGCGCCTCCCAGCGCGTCGAGGCGGTCCTCCACGTTGGTGAGCCCGGCACCACGCTTCGCCGTCGCCACCTCGAAGCCGGCGCCATCGTCCTCAACCTCGACCTGCAGCTGGCCATCCACCTCGCGCAGACGGACGGTGGCCTGCGTCGCCTTCGCGTACTTCTGCACGTTCTGCAGCGCCTCGAGGACGCAGAAGTACACTGCCGTCTCGAGATCCTGCCGGTAGCGGGTGATGCCCTCAGCGTCAACCTCCACTGACAGCGTCGCTTTGCGAGCCTGGGATTCGAGCGCCGTGACCAGCCCCTTCTCCGCGAGCAGCGGCGGGTAGATGCCACGGGCCAGGTCGCGCAGGGTCTCCAGCGCGTCGTCGGCGTCGCCCTTGAGCTGCTCCAGGGTTGCGGTCGCCTTCGCCGGATCGCGCGCCAGCAGCATTTCCGCAAGCCCCAGCTTCACCTTCAGCGCCACCAGGTGCTGCTGGGCGCCGTCGTGCAGGTTGCGCTCCAGCCGTCGGCGTTCCTCGTCCTGCGCGCTGACCAGGCGCTGCCGCGATGCACGCAGGTCTTCGAGTCGCGCTTGCAGGTCGGCGGTCAGGCCGACGTTCTTGAGCACCAGCCCGGCTTGATGGGCAAGGTCGTCAACCAGCTTCTGCTCGATCGGGGTCAGCGCCTCTCCTCTGCGCTTGTTGACGCTCAGGGCGCCGAGCAGCTCGCCCTGATGGCGGACCTCTACGGATCTCGTCGCCCCGAGCAAGGCGGGCAACGTCCCATCGCGCATCGGCACCATGGCTAGGCCGTTCGCGGTCCCCGGGAAGGTGGCTGCAGCACGCAGCCCGTCACCACCGCGAAGCCATACAGTCGCCGACTCCGCGCCGGTTCCCTCCTGCAGCACCCGGGCCATACGCGGCAGTACGTCGTCGGCCGCATATGTTTCGGCGACGCGACCGGAGAACTCGCTGAGCACCTCGTAGGGTGTCGCATGCTTCCCGTAGACGAGCCGGTTCGCCACCCGCTGCACCCGCTCGCGCACCGGCTGGAATCCGATCGCAACGATGGCAGTGGCGAGGATCGACAGCCCCAGGTTGGGCTTGCCGCCGCTGCCAACCAGCGTCCCGATGCCCACCGCGATGCCCACGTACACCGCTGTGATGAACACGGCCAGAGAGCCGTACACCAGCGTCCGGCTGATGACGATGTCGATGTCGTAGAGACGGTACTTGAAGATGGCGATCCCGGCCGCGATCGGCACCAGGATGCCGAATCCGATCGCGATGTCGACGAGGCCGGTCGCCGTCGAATCCGGGAGGAACGTCAGCGGGATGTACGCGACGGCGGTGACGGTGACCGCATACGCGATCCACTTGAGCTGCTGGCGTTCTTCACCGGCGGCCCGGCGCATGCGCACCAGCGGGGCGCTCGCCGCGGCGAGGAAAAGCGCGATACCCGGAAGCCAGAGCAGGCCGAGCGACTGCACCGCGGTCTCGAGACCTCCGGTGACGGGGAGCCCGATGGGGTTATTCGGGGTCGCGAAGTTGGTGTTCGTGCTCAGCGGGCCGGGGTAGAAGATGGCGACCGGGACGATGACGGCGGTGACCACGACGCAGGTGACGGCGAGCGGCTTCCACCTGCGCGACGGCAGACGCCCGTTGGGGAAGAGCAGCAGCATCAGCGCCACGGCACCCGCGGGAAAGATGGTGATGCTGACCCAGCTGTCGACCCAGAGCGCCCAGATCCCTGCCGGCGCCCTCAGGTGGGTCACGAAGGCGAAGTGGGCATACCCGTCCGCGACTCCCTGAATCCCACCAACCACCGCGATGAAGAGGAACAGCCAGCCGACGGGGTTCCGCCGCTGCCGCGTGGCGACCAGCGAGCCGAGGATGCCGAACGCGATCGGGACGTCGAACGCCGGCAGTTCGGCGTTGATCAGTCCGTGGAACGCCGGCGCGTTGGCGATCGCAAGGACGATGGACGCCACGCCTGTCAGCGCGGCGAACACGCCCGCCGTCACAGCCAGCGCGCGGAGGCCAGCGCTGCGCGATCCGGGGGCGCTCATGCCGGCGCCGTTCCCATGAGATACGCGCCGACCGCGGCCTGGCGTCCCTCCACGAGCGCTGGCTCGAGCGCTTCTGGCGATGAAGAGGAACAGCCACGCGGTCGAATTCCGGCTCTGCCGTGATGCGACCAACCCGCCAACGATCCCGAAGCTGATCGGGACCACGACGTCAGGAGGATTGACATTCGCCAGGTTGTGGAATGAGGGCACCTTGACGAGCGTGATTGCCGCAGTCATCGCGAATCCCGTGGTGAGCGCCAGCCCCCGAAGCGCCCAACGCCACGGCACGGCCACCCAACACCCGCTCCTTGCGCTCGCTCATAGTGGGAAGAGCGTATCAACGCCAACTGCATACGTCGCGGGTGCCCACCACCCCAGCAGCAGGGGTGTTGCCTTCCCGAGGCATCGCAGATTCATCGTCCCGAAAGAAGCGCCGATCCCGGAATCGGGCCAGAGCCGCGTGACAGATGTCATGTGAGCTTCGTGACAGGCCTCTCTATCGAGGATGCTTTACCCGCCTCAGGGTGGACAGATGTCAATCGCGTCTCCGACTCAGCACCGTCGGGTATTTCGGCGCAGCGCGTGGCGCGATTCCCATGGCAGCTCCCGGGTGCTCAGCGGCGACACTCTGGCGCGGCTGATTCCCTTGAATGCCCGACTGAGGGCCACTACTTCGGACTCTCGAGCGGTACGGTTCGACCTATGCACACCTGTTGTGGGTGGAGGCTGGGACCAGTACTGGCTCGACGATTCCTCGCGGATCGCTCCATGAGCGCTGATCAGGAGGTCGGGCTCGCCGCTGTTGCCACGCCTATCCCTCCGAGGGGTTCGCCATCGTGACGGCTATCCAAGTAAAGGACCTTCGCAAGTCGTACGGTGGCGTCCCTGCTGTACGAGGCATCAGTTTCGACGTTGCGGAAGGCGAAGTCTTTGCGCTGCTTGGGCCTAATGGCGCTGGCAAGACCACTACCGTCGAGATTCTCGAGGGCTTTCGTGGTCGGGACTCGGGCCTCGTGGAGGTTTTTGGGTTCGATCCCGGGAGAGGTGAGCGTCAGTATCGGGAACGCGTGGGGATCGTTCTCCAGGACACAGCAGTCGATCGTTTCCTCACCGTCGCTGAGACCGTGGAGTTGCTTGGCCTGGGGTACCCATCGCCGCTCCCTGTTGGTGAAGCGTTGGCGCTCGTGGGTCTGTCCGAGCAACGCAACACGCGAGTCGGAAAGTTGTCCGGTGGCCAGCGCCGGCGGCTCGATATGGCGGTCGGCCTGGCAGGCGATCCCGCCCTCCTGTTCCTCGATGAACCCACAACGGGCTTCGATCCCTCAGCTCGGGCTGAGGCATGGACGACCATCGAAGGGCTAGCTGCCCGCGGCACCACCATTCTGCTCACGACGCACTACATGGAAGAGGCTGAACGCCTGGCCGATCGGGTTGCAATCCTCGCTGACGGCCGCGTCGCCGCAGAGGGCGCCCCGGCTGAGTTGCGAAGCCGAGATCAGACGATGACAACAATTACCTTCCAATTGGCTGCAGAGTCCCCAGGGCCTCCGCTGGGAGCGCGACGGGCGGATGGGGTCTTCGAACTGCGGGTTGACGACCCGACGGCAGCTCTGCATTCGCTCACCTCTTGGGCTATTGCGGCAGGTGTTCGCCTCGGGGATCTCGAGGTGACGAGGGCCTCGCTTGAGGATGTGTATCTCGAGTTGACTCGCGCCGCAGAACAGGAGGAAACGATCAGATGATCCGCGGCGACCTCGTGCTCGTGGTTCGTTTTGCTCGATACGCCAACCGCACATTCTGGCGCAACCCAGCAGCGGCGTTCTTTACCCTTTTCCTGCCAGTGTTCTTCCTGGTGCTGTTCTCCGCACTCTTCGGCAACGAACCCCTCGACATCAATGGCCGCCAAGTGAACTCCGCCACGTTCACCATGGTTGGGATCATTACGTTCTCAGTAGTCAGCGCCTGCTACACGAACCTCGCCATCAGCGTGACAACCGCACGCGAAACTGGGTTCCTCAAAAGGGTGCGCGGGACGCCCATCCCACGGTGGACGTTTCTCAGCGGTCGGATCCTTCAGTCGGTGCTCGTCTCGCTTCTTCTCGTCGTGGTCTGCTTTGGCTTCGGTGCGATCGCTTACCACGTGACGGTGCCCGGCTCGACGTTACCTGCCCTCATCGTGACGCTGATCCTCGGCGCCGGAGCGTTCGCAGCTCTCGGGCTCGCCATGACCGCGCTTGTCCCCAATTCGGATGCCGCTCCAGCGATTGTCAACTTCTCGATCTTTCCGCTGTACTTTGTCTCCAACGTCTTCATCCCGATTTCCAATCCGCCGGAGTGGCTCAATGTGCTAACGCGCATCTTCCCGATCGGGCCCTTCAACGAAGCCATCAAGACGGCTGTGGTGCCCCCTGTGGGGAGCACCGGCTTGAATGGCGGCGACCTGCTGGTGTTGGCCATCTGGGGGGTAGGTGGGGCACTAATTGCTTTCCGATACTTCTCCTGGGAGCCACACTTGTGAGCATCTGGCAAGTCAGCTCTTCCCGGCCTGACGAGCCTGCAAGTAACGCTGCCCCGCGACTGACAGGAACTCGCGTCACCTGCAACGCCACCGCCCTGTCAGGCTGAGGGTAGGACCGGGCGCGACCCCGTTGCCGTTGGCGTGTTGGAGGATGGCGGACACGGTCCCGGACCGTCCGTCGCTACCAGTAACCGTGAGCGCTCCGGCGACGGATTGCCAGAGGGCGCCGGTCGAGTAATCGCTCACGCCAACTTTTGGCACGTCATTCGTACCAACCCCAAACTGCCACGTCGGCAAGTCGTATGTACCGGGACCAGCATAGTCACCATAGACCTCGATGTAGAGCAGGAACAACTGGTTGCTCCCGGTAAGCCGGAGCTTTACGTTAAGGATGTCACCAGTTACCGAGCACATTGAAGTCGTGTCTGGGACCACCGTGGCACATTGGTTGAAGACTCCAGTCAGTGCTAGCTCACTAGCTGAGCAAACCAGCGGCGCCGGCGTAGGTCCTGGAGTGAGGGTGAACGGATGGCTGTGCGTTGGTGGCGCGTTATGACGACCGACTCCCCCGGTCACAACCCAAGAGACACCCCCGAAGATGACCACGAACGCGACGAGCCAAATGACGACACTGTGCCGACCAGTTTGTTCCGACATGCTCACTCGCCGCTTCCGAGGTCATCCTGTGTTGCCTGCCGCACGTGTCGAGCATGACCCTCGGGGTGAGGACAGGGTTGGCGGCACCGTCGACTATGCGTCGTCTCTTGGGTCACCGCCGGAGCCCGCCTCGAGGTACGTGACCACCGAATCCAATGTAAGAGCACGGCCCGCGGCGATGGCGCTCGCCGTGCCGTCTACGCCCAGGCCATTGCCGATGTCGGACATGGTGCGTTCAAATACGACACGATCTTGGTCTTCGAGCACATGGCCGAAGTCGCCCTCGCGCAGTGCAATCCCGACAAGTTCGCCGGCCCATCTGTATTCGCCCAGGGCGGATGCCAGGGCGGCAAGGCCATAGAGGACCTCGACGACGACCTCGCGGATTCCCAGATCCCGAGCGGTGGCGAAGCTTTCAGCGAAATGAGAACGTGCTTGTTCGTACTCACCCAATCGTCGCTCAGTCTCGGCAAGATTCATGAGATAGATTGAGCATCCTCGCCTGTCGCCTGATTGTCGTGCAATGGAGAGGGCGCGCTCGAACTCGTCGGCCGCGCGGCGATGGTTGCCTGATGCGGTTGCCATGAGGGCGAGGTTGTTAAGCGCCGCCGTATGCCCGAGCGAATCCCCCGCCGACTCGGCGAGCCCTGCACTTTCTTCGAACAGCGTAGCGGCCCGCTCGCGGTCCTCGTCCATGAGGCAAGCGCCCAGGATCCGCAATGAACGCGCAATGAGCCTCGTGTCGCCGAGCGCGCGGCTCAGCCGCAAGCTCTCGTCGGCAAACATCGTGCCGGTTCGGACGTCGCCCTGCCGCCATGCAGTCCATGCCGCGCCATGCATGACCGTTACGCGCGTGGGTGTCGTCCCCGAGCTCGACGTCAGAGCTCGCTCGACGACGCGGGTTGTCTCCTGCCACAACCCCTGGTCGAACCAGAAGCTCCACATGGCGGCGACCAGACGGAGTTCGAGGGCCGACTCACCCGACTGAATAACCCGCTCCAAAGCAGCTCGAAGATTGTCGTGCTCTTCGTTGAGTCGCCTGATCCATGTTCCGTCGTCACCCCGTGCGAGCTCCGCAGCTGCCTCTTCTGCGAGGGCAACAAAGAAGCGGGCGTGGAGATTCGTCAGATGTTCTCGCTGGCTCGACGCTTCGAAGCGCTCAACTGCGTACTCTCGAATGGTTTCCAGCATCGAGAAGCGCTCTCCCGCCTGCACAACGAGGCTCTTGGCGACGAGCGACTGGATGATGTCGAGATTGGCTGTGCAAATGGCCTCGGCGGTGTCGAGCGTCCAGCCACCAGAAAACACGCCGAGACGCATGAAGAGCTCCTGCTCTTCCGCAACGAGAAGTTCGTAGCTCCAGTCGACCGTTGCCCGCAGCGTCCGTTGCCGCGCGGGAAGGTCGCGCGCGCTGGCGGTGAGCAGGTCCAGGCGCCGGCCGAGCCGATCGAGCATCTGAGTCGATGTCAACACCTTCACGCGCGCGGCCGCGAGTTCCAGCGCGAGCGGCAAGCCGTCGAGTCGGCGGCAGACCTCGGCGACGTTCTCGTCCGGTGCGAAGTCAGCTTTGACAGCGCTCGCGCGCTCCGTGAACAGGGCGACCGCGTCCCCATGCGGTAGTGAAGGCACCGTGTACTCCCATTCGCCACTGAGGTGCAGCGCTTCACGACTGGTAACCAAGAGCTTGAGCGTTGCAGCCGAACCGAGTAGCTCAGCCATGCGCGGGGCCGCATCCACGACTTGCTCGAAGTTGTCCAGCACTACGAGGATCTTCCGATTGACCAGGTGACCCGCGAGATCGTGCGTAACCCCCATCGCCTGCCCAATGGCTGGTTCGACAAGTTCCGGATCTCGAATCGCGGCGAGCGGCACCCAGAAGACACCATCTTCGAACTCTTCGAACACGTCGATGGCAACTTGCAGGCCGAGCCGCGTCTTGCCGGTGCCACCAGTGCCGACGAGCGTTACTAACCTATGCTCGCGGAGCAGCGCGCCGGCCTCCTCGCGCTCCCGCAGGCGACCGATGAGGGCGGTCGGAGGTACCGGCAGGTTATTGAAGGTCAGCGTCCGAAGCGGCGGAAAGTCCTCCTGCCCAATCTGATAGAGCCGCATCGACTCGGCGAGGTCTTTAAGTCGGTGGTCGCCGAGGTTCCGGAGGTCCCGGTCCAGCAGGCGCGCCGTTGACTCGGAGAGGACTATCTGGCCCCCGTGCGCCGCGGCGCAGATGCGCGCCGCGCGGTGGACATCGATCCCGACGTAACCCTCGTCGCTCAGAAGCGGCTCTCCCGTATGGATACCGATGCGAACGCGCACCTCACTATCGGCTAGCGCTGCCAGTCCCTCCTCCGCGGCTCCTACGGCATCACTCGCCTTTGAGAAGGCATAGAAGAAGGCGTCTCCCTGTGTGTCGACTTCGAAACCGCTGTGGCGCCGGAACGCTTGACGTAGCACCCGTCGGTGCTCCACGAGAACCGCGCCGTAGCGATCACCGAGCCGGCTTAGAAGACGCGTTGATCCCTCGATGTCAGTGAACAGGAGGGTGATGGTGCCACTCGGAAACTGGTGAGATCCCACGACCGGAGCTTGCGATGCAGCGGGGTCGTCGGTCAATACTCCAAGTGACGCCAAGTCCGGGTTCGGGTCTGTGCTAACGCTCGTTGGCGCTGCGATGCCCGATCAGCTGGTCGGCGGGGGGCATCCGGCCTCTGTGGCGGCTACCGTCCGGGGAGTGCAGGCCGTGTACGTGGGTGCTCCTGTGCTGAGCGGGTGAGCCCCAGCGTAGAGCCTCCAGCGCGACGAGCCGAAGCGACGGCTACTGAGAAGGTCAGGAATGGCGTCGGATCGGCTTGAGAGTTTGGCCTGTCAGCTCTGTGATGGGCTGCCATTGGCGACCACATTCGACGCACTCATAGCTGACGACGGATTTTCGTGCTGTGTCACCGAAGGCTGCGACACCGTGTTTGTGCACGACCACTTCGGTAGATTGGCACTCTAGGCACTCAGGAATATCGGCATCATCCATCATCGGCCACCTTGTGCTGACGTGCTAGGAAGTGTCCGCACCCTACACCCCGACAGCCGTTCTGATGTTGCGTACGTGTGACGGGTGCGCGTAATCACCAGGCGCGTCCGGCTGGTCATGCGTTCGAGAAGAGGGGAATATTGGCCCCACTGGCAACACTAAGCGGGCTGTCCAGCAGGGCGACGATCATCGCCGCAACCTCATCGGGGACCAGGCTCGGGCGGAGAGAGGGATTGGCCCGGCGGAGCATATCGGTGTCCACCGCGCCCGGACTCACCGAGATGGCAGTGATGCCAAACGGCTTGCCCTCGACAGCGATTCCCTCGGTGAGCCCGATCACACCGTACTTCGACGCGTTGTACGCGGCAAGACCAGGAAACTTTTCAGTCGCGTACACGCCTGACAGCGACGCGACAGTCACGATGCGTCCTCTGCCGGCTTTGCGCATGATCGTGAACGCGGCTCGGCAACAGTTGAAGACGCCGGTGAGGTTGACGCTCATGGTGTGCTCCCAGGAAGCGAGACTGATCTCGTCGAACGGCTCGCGCTCCAGGGTGGCGGCGGCGCACACCAGCGCGACGGGTGGCCCGATCCCGGCCGCGATGCTGAACAGCTCGTCGATCTCGCCGACGTTGCCGACGTCGGTGGGCACGGCGGTCGCTCCACCGCCGGCGTCGCGAATCGCGGCAACGGTCGCATCCAGAGCGGCGGCGCCTCTCGCAGCCAGGACGACATGCGCTCCTTCGCGGGCGATCGATACTGCCGTGGCTCGACCGATGCCGCGACTCGCACCGGTGACCACGGCCACCCGACCAGCGAGCCAGTGTGGGCGCTCAGTCATGCACGGTCGCAGGAGTCGACGTGAGGATGCCGTGGTACACGCGCTCGTGGGCGTCGAGCACTGCCTCGATATCGAGGTGCGCTTCCGCGTGTCTGCGGCAGCCGGTGCGGTCGAGTTGACTGACGCGGCCGAGCGCCGCGGCCGCAGCGTCAATATCTCCGGGAGCAACCAGGAAGCCGGTGACCCCATCGACGACGATGTCCGGGAGTCCGCCGCGCCGAGACGCGACCACCGGGGTGGCGCATGCCTGCGCCTCAGCGGCAACCAGGCCGAACGGCTCATCCCAGTTCGCGGGGCAAAGTACCGCGGCGGCGCCAGCGATGATCCGCCACAACATCGCCCGGGGCACTGCGGGATGAACGCTCACACCGGAATGGCCGCCCGCGGCATATACCTCGTGTTCAGCGTAGCCGTCGTCGTAGGCGTCGCCATACAGGTCAATTGGCATCCCCGCCCTCCGCGCGATGGCGATGGCATCGACAGCGCCCTTTTCGGGGCTGAAGCGGCCGGCGAAGACTGCGCCCGCTCCTTGTGTCGCAGACCATGGGATCCGCTCAGTGGCGACTCCTGCCCGCAGGACAGTGTCGATCCCCACAAAGCGTCGCCATGCGTCAGCCTGCCCTGTCGAGACAGTGGCGATGACGGGTGGATGGTGCGCTCGTAACGCGTCGCGAAGCGCATTGACGACGGAGCCCTCGGGTGGAAGGTGGAGGGTGTGGATCACCGGTGCGGCGATCCCGACCGCACCCCGAATCGCAGGCGCGTCGAATGCGTGGTTGTGCACGACGTCATAGGACCGCTCGCCGAGTGTGTCGAAGACTCGCGCGTAGGCGGCCACGAACGGCGCCGGGTCGATCGGCGGGGAAGAGCCGGCGCGGTAGAGGAACTCGTGCAAGGTGGACGCGTCGACTCCGACATCGACAACGCGAGCGCCGTCGATCTCCGATCGCGATGCGGCGAAGACGTCGACCTCATGGCCACGCATCATCAGTCCGGTGGCGAGGTCTGCAACAAACGACTGCGCTCCGCCGCATTGGGGCTCGCGAATCGGCGACACCAGCGAAGCGACCATCGCGAGCCTCAATTTTCCTTCACCTTGAACGCGAGGTCGCGGGGTGGATCGACGCCGATCACGTCGTACTCGACCCGGGCCTCGCCGCGAGCTCGGACTTCGCCTACGGTGTGCGGGTAGAAGATCTCCATCATCTCGATCGCTTCAGCGGTATCGCGGAACTCCATGCACATGCGTCCTGGAAAGCTCAGGTGGGTGAACCCGCTGGCGGCCAGCCAGTCGAGATGATTGGGCCAGACCACAACCGTCATCCCGCCTGGCGCGCACACCCGTTGCATTTCGGCCAGGCCGGTATCACCTCCGTGGGCGCTCTCGCGTTCGAGCGCTGAGCAGGTCACCACCAGGTCGGCCGAGGCATCGGGCACCGGCAGCGCATCGAAGAAGCCGTCGACGATGTCGGCCTTGTCCAATGCCTGGGGAGACAGGGCAGCGCGAAGTCGCTCGCGCATCGGCCGCGCGGGTTCTACGGCCACCAGGCGGGCGCAGCGAGTCAGCAGGTGGGTGGTCAGACGCCCAGTGCCCGCTCCGACCTCCACCACTCGATCGACACGAGGGAGCCACTCGAGCACCGCGGGATGAATACGCTCCGCTGCGACCAGCCGCTCCCACAGTTCGGGTTCGAGCCGGTAGAGCAGCTCGAAGGCGAGCGATCGCTCGATGCGTCCGTCTGAGGTCCAACCCGGCAGGAATCGCGCTCGCTCTGCGGCCGAGAAGACGCGGACGTCCTCGGCGCTGTAGCGTTGAGTCAACTCGACGGCACCTCGGACGCTCTGCATCGCGATCAGCCGCCGCGGGTGCATTCGGCCCAGTTCTTCTCCGTCTCCCACACCCGGACGGTGTGCAGGGTGCCGCGCGTGATGTGCGGCCGGAGTCGCTCGAAGAACACCAAGGCGAGGTTCTCCGCGGTTGGAATCCGCCCCTCGAGCCATGCCACGTCCGTGTTGAGGTTGTGGTGATCGACGTCTTGGATGATCTCGGCCTTGATGACATCGGCGAGGTGCTTGAGGTCGACGACGTAGCCCGATGCGTCGTCCATCTCGCCGACGACGACCACCTCGAGCTGATAGCGGTGACCGTGAACATTGGTGCATTTGCCGTATTGCCGACGGTTCTCCTCGGGGGAGAGCCGCGGGTCGCACAGCTGGTGTGCGGCATCGAAGGACTCACGCCGGCAAACGCGCAGAACGGGTTGTGCGGGGCTCATCGGCGCGTCAAGCGTGGCATGTTGGCCGCTTTAGCCACAAAGGCTGCGCAGGTCGGTCTTCTCATCTTCCAACCAGGCCCGAGAGACTTCGAGGCGCTTGCCGACCAGCGCCTTGAGAGCATAGAGTTCGCCGTCTTCGTCCAGCTCCGGGTCGCCGCCTCGGTTCAGCCCCATCACCGCCAATACCCGGCCATCCCCGAGGTAGAAGCCGAGGAATTGGCGCCGCTCGACGCTCCCACGCACCACGAAGTGGTCCCAGTGCAGGGCGTACCCGACGTATTCAAGCGCGTGCTCGTATTGATCCGACCAGAAGGAGTGTAGGTCTGCATACGGCTCCGTGCTTCCAAGCATGGAGCGTGCCGCTGCGCGTCCTTGACGCTCCGCATTGTTGTAATGCTCAACTCGCAGGCGACCGAATATCGGATGAAGGTGGTTTGCCACGTCGCCCGCCGCGTAGACGTCCGCAACGTTGGTGCGGCATCGCTCGTCGACGATGATCCCGTCATCGATGTGGACACCACTCTCGCGGGCGAGCTCCACGGTGGGCTCGATACCGATTCCGGTCACTGCGAAATCGCACCGTATCTTCGAGCCACGACCGGTCACGACGTGTTCCACGTGCCCGTGTCCCGTGAACGCGACAACACGATCATCGAGGAGCAGTTCCACGCCCTTCTCACGATGTATGGCGGCCATCACCGAACCCACCTCGTCGCCGAGAACACCTGCCAAAGGGCCCGCGCCGCTCAACACAGCGGTCACGCTGACGCCCAGCTGGCGAAGGGACGCTGCGACCTCGCTGCCGATGAAGCCCATCCCGACCACGACGGCATGGCTGCCGGGCACCGCCGCCTCCTTGATGGCGTCGCAGTCGGCCAGCGTGCGCAGCCCGAGCACCCCGGGGAGGGTTGCGCCTGGGACGGATAGGCCCCGATTACGACCGCCGGTCGCCAGCAACAGCCGGTCGAATGCGATGCGCCTGCGCGCGTCCTCGAGCTGGACTTCGCGGGCTTGCACGTCAATCGACTCGACGCGTGCGTGCAGGCGCTCGACGTTGTTCTGCTCATACCAGTCGGGAGGCTTGACCACCCATGCGGTCCAGTCCTCTTCGCCGCGGAGGTACGTCTTCGAAAGTGGAGGGCGTCCAAACGGCTCCGCCGGTTCGTCGCCGACGAGCACCACGCGGTCCCGGTAGCCCTCCTCGCGCAGTGTCACGGCCGCATTGCCACCGCACATCCCAGCTCCGATGATGACGATCCCTGCGCTAGGCATGTCGTCGCAACACCTCGGCGAGCTTCATTTCGATCGACGACATCGGGATCTCCTCTGGGTCTTTGGGCCGCCTTTGGCGGCTCCAGCCTCTGCCTATCGCAAGGATGTGCTAGTCGCGGCTCGATTCGGAGCCCCGTCTTCGGCCGGCCCATCGATGCCGAACGAGGTGGGCACTTACCGCTGCTATCCGCCGAGCAGGAACTCCTCGGCCGCCCGATACTCAGGATTCTCGATTGCCTCAGTCCCGTGAGCGACGACCGGGTGGGTCCGATGTGCATTCGCGACGACTTCTTCGCTCACTGCTCTGGTGTCGTAGGGACAGACCACTGAGATGGGCATCGAAGCGAACGCGAGGTTGAATAGTGATTCGAAGCGAGTCCACGCGACGATCTCCGCGTCGGATCGGCCCGCCCAGATGGGCTCGCCGAGGATGCGGATCCATGTCGCCCCAGCCTCGAGCTTCTGCTTTACGAATGTGCGAAAGCGATCGAGGGCGTCGTTCGGCGAGGTAAGCCATGCTATCGAGTCGGCGAATTCGACATCACCAGCGATGGCGTCAAGTGAGTCGCGGAGCAGCTCGATCCGCGACGGAGTGGTGACTGCCAGTACAGGTTCGGAGCGTTCGATTCCTTGGGCAAGGAATGGGGTGGTGGCAGCCTGGAACTCGTCCTCGGACCCGTATGTGAGAAGACTGTGCCGAAGCAGGGGTGGCGGGATCACTCCGCCGGTTCCGATCAGATAGTCGACGCTCACCGTCAGCGCGTCCGCGAGGGCGACGAGACTGCTGAGCCGCACCTCCCGCCGCCGACCGGATTCGATCTGGGCGATAGCTGACGCGCTCACGCCGGAGTGGTACGCAAGCGCCTCGCGGCTCCATCCGATGCGTGCTCGAGTCGCTCGCAGCGTTTCCCCGATGCGCGACGAAGTCACGCGTGGTTTCCCACCGTCGCAGCCATCCAGCTACCCTCCAATCTCACCAACCGTGCCAGTATGTCATATGACACGGTCAGTTGACAGTACACTGTCAGGGGTGCTAATAATCTGTGTAATGGTCGCGCAGCCTCTTCCTAGGGACCTCGACGGTGAGGCATACCTGGCAGGACCGCGTGAGAGTTCAGAGGCGTCGCATCAGCCGCCACCTCCGGCGCACCGGTCCGAGTCTCCCAGGTCCGACGGCGAGGGAGTGCGCCGCCCCCCGGGCGACAGGATTGCCGAACTCGAGTCGCGCCTTCGACGGATCGCCGCCGAGCTCAAGGCCGCAGGCGTGATGGACGACCTCGACACCCTCCCGTCGCTGGCCGACCATCCACACATCGCCGAGCTCAGCAACCGGCAAAGGGAGATCCTCATCCGTCTCCTCAACGCGCAGCGCGTGTCCGTGATCGCCGCAGAGCTCTACGTGAGCCCGAGCACCGTACGCAACCACCTGATGACCATCTTCAGCAAGTTCGGCGTGCACTCGCAGGCTGAGCTGGTCGCCGTTTTCCGCCGTCGGCTACCCTAGGTCAGCGCGAGGCTCGCGCGGTCGCGTCCCAAGTTGACGTGTAATTACACCCTGACGGTGACCCTCCTCGCTCACCCCAGCGTACAAGTTCGTCGGTCTGCAAAATACATGACTATGAGTCAGCGCACGGGGGTGGCAACACTTCGTTTTGACGCCACGCTGTACACCATCGACAAATGGACTGTTTTGCGCCTACCTGAGAAAGCGAGCGGGAAACTGCCGTCGCGAGGGCAGGTTGCAGTACAAGGAACGATCAATGGCCATGGGTTCCAGACGGTCTTGGAACCGGACGGCCATTTTGGCCACTGGATGAGGATTGATGGAGAGCTACAACAAACCGCTGCGTTAAGCGCGGGTGACACCGCGACGCTCGAAATTGAGTCACGCAAAGAATGGCCGGAGCCGAATGTGCCACAGGATCTTGTGACGGCTCTGGCAACTGCCCCTCAGAAGATTCAAGATCTATGGAAAGATATTACGCCGATGGCGCGCTGGGAATGGGTTCGCTGGGTCAATGCAACCCAAAACCCTGCTACACGCAAACGACGGGTCGAAGTGAGCATCTCGAAAATGAAAAGCGGGAAGCGGCGGCCCTGCTGTTTCAACCTTGCCGGATGCACCGACCCGAACCTCTCAAAGAGCGGCAGGCTTATTGAGCCAGCGTGATTTGTCGTGTTTGACGTCGTCAGTACCTTGCAATATTTTGCGAGGGCGATAAACATGTCGGCTCGTCGGGTCGTGGCCATGGCCGCAATTGTGGGTCTTCTGCCCGATCCGTGTAGGCCGCCGGCGACCCAGCGGACGCGGCCGAGCGCGAAGCCGTCGCTGCCCCGCGCGAGATCGCGCGGCCCCGCGGGTGTTTTGGCCCTCGAAGTTAGAGAGGATCGGGCGCCCGGCCGTTGCCTAGCTCGCCCAATGCGCGCTCGTACGACGCCAGCACTGGCCCTCCACCGTTAGGCACTGGGCCAGCTGACCCCACTCGGTACCCGACCATCCGCTTCACAGCGGCGGTGTCACGGAGGCCCTGAACAAGCACACGCCCTTGCTGACTTCAGCCGATGGTGGTAATTTGCGTGCGGAGGGTTCCATGCGCGTCAAAGATGCGATGTCCACAGACCTGCTTGTGGTCGGGACTGTCGATACGGTCGCTCAGGCCGCTCGCCTGATGCTGAAGCGCCGCGTGGGCGCTGCGATCGTGGTCGACGAAAGCATCCCTGGGCCGGGCATCATCACCGAGCGCGACGTGATGCGAGCGGTCGCCGACGGGCGCGACCCCGAAGCAACCTCGGTGGAGGCTTGCATGACGTTCGAGGCGCGCACAGCGACCACGAACTGGGACCTCGACACCGCCGCCGAGGAGATGGTCAACGGCCATTTCCGCCACCTCCTCGTTGTCGACGAGAAGGGACGTATGGTCGGCATCGTGTCGATGCGCGACATCGTGTCTGCGCACATCCGTGCCGCACGCGCGTCCGAAGTGCCCAGCGCAGCTCCTACCCCACACTCTTAGTACGCTTGCCCACGCCGCCGTGATGGATCACTAGTGGCGACCTATGCTCGAGCCTTCGTTCGCCACGATGTTCTCGGCGAGGAGCCGTGAGCGGTTCCAATCGCTCTCCTGACGCTGCTTCCTGGCGATCCTAAATCCCGACTACGAACTAGTGAGCGAGTAGCGGGACGCGGTCATCAAGGCGAGAATGGCCGAGCCTACTCGTAGGGCGGCCGGTGATCATCCAGCAGCGATGCTCGTCAGCCGTCCCTCATCGAGCACGGTCACCGAACCTGCCGCGGTGCCGATGACGTGGTCTGCTCGGAGCAGCTTCAGTTCTCGGCTTACCACCTCGCGCACGGTGCCGGAGGCGTTCGCCAAACGTTGGCGGGTGATGTGCGCGACGAGACGTCCGTCTGGCGCGCGGACCGACACTTCCCGAAGGTGGCGAGCAATCCGTACTTTCATCGGTTGACCGGCATCGTTGGCCAGTGTGCGCAGCGCCTCCGTTGTACACGTTGCCACGTGTTGCGCGATCCTCCACGGTAGGTCGGGGTGCTGTGCCGCAGTCCGGTTGAGGTCGTCGAGCGTTAAGACAGCAACGTCCACATCGGTGATTGCCTCTGCGTTCCAGTCGTCGGCGCAGGCGAGCGATGGTGCAACGCCGATAAGGTCGCCAACTCGACCGTATCCGATCGTCAGCTGCCGGCCAACCTGCGGCGCGACGAATATGCGCACCACGCCGGCTCGGAGCAGAGCGATCTTCGGCTCCTGCCCGGCGCGGAAGATGAACTTGCTTTCACCTATATGCGAGCTATCGATGCCGGCAGCCAGCTGTTCCTCCCACGCCCCGGCAAAATCGGCATCTCCGCTTCCTGGATTTGACGGAGCGTCGAACTGGAACATTCACCCGGTCATCCTGGGGGTCTTCGCCAGGATGTCAAGAAATTCTGTTTGCAGTCGCAGAAATAGCTACATCACTTGTACAACTCCGAGTAAGCTCCCGCCGGTATGAGCATGCGGATCGGGGAGTTGGGGCGGCGAGCCGGCGTGGGCGTCAGCGCACTGCGAGCGTGGGAGCGGCGATTTGGCCTCTTGGACCCGAGCCGCTCCTCTGGGCACCAGCGGCTCTACACCGAGCGCGATCTGGAGCGTGTCTGCGCTGTGCGGCGCCTCACTGCTGAAGGCCTGAGCCTCGCCGCGGCCGTGGCCCGCGTCTCAACTATCGGCGCGGGAGCGGGAGCGTTACCGGACGAGGCAGAGGCGCTGCTCTTGCACCAGATCGTTCAGGCCGCCGACGATGGTATCTGGGTGTCGCGCGAGGGAGCAACCCGCTTCGTCAACCGCCGGATGGCGGAGCTTCTCCGCTGTTCGGTCAGCGAAGTGCTCATGCGCCCAGTGCTCGATTTTGTCGCGCCCGAGTCACTCTCCGTCATCGCTGAATGGGGAGAGGTCGGCCGCGCTGGCCAGCGCCACCGCAACGAAATCGTCCTGCGCTGTGCAGACGGATCCACGTTCTCGGCAGAGGTCACCACCAGCCCGCTGTTCGATCCAGCCGGCCGGTACGACGGTGCCGTCGGCGTGGTACGCGATGTGACCGAGCGCAATGCAGCGGCGAGGGAAGCGCAGTTCCGGATGGCGCTTCTCGATGCGGTCGGGGAAGCTGTTGCCGCGGGAGACCCGGATGGCAGAGTCGTATATGTGAATCCTGCCGCGGAGCGCCTTTTCGGGTTTCGAGCCTCGGAGGTCATTGGCAAGAGCGGCCTCGCACTGATGCCAGCACCGACAGCTGCTGAGGAGGGCTTGCGCATTCACTCAAAACTCCTGAGCGGAAAGCACCACACAGGAAGGATGAGGTTGACGCGACGAGATGGCAGTGAATTCGTCGCGTACATGACGTCTGCGCCAGTCTTCGGTGAACGGGCGGACATCATCGGGCTGATCGCGGTCTTTACCGACCTCACTGAGCGCCAGGAGCTTCAGGATGAGCTGCGCGCTCGCGAGCTGGAGCTGGAGACCATTTCCTTGCTCGGCGCCCACGCGTTGCGGCGGACGACCCGTGCCGCTTCGGCAACGGACGCGATCGTTGCCGAGGGTCTTGAAACCATCCGTCGGGTTGCTCAGGTAGATCGCACCATGCTGCTCGACGTGGCGTCGGGTTCGGCCGAGCTGGTATTGCGGTGCGCCTCTCCCTCCATTACCGATCGTGTCGTCCTGCCTGTGGTAGGCCGCTCGTTGGCCGGATACACCGCAATGATGCGCAGAACCGTCGTCGTCGAACACGCCAGGACGGACAAGCGCTTTGACTCGATGGCGCCGTTCAGAAGCGTGGCGCCCGGGTCGGCCATGGCTGCGCCGGTATTCGGGTCGGGGAGGGTTCGCGCCGTCCTGGTCGCGGAGGCTGCGGCCGCCGGCGCATTTCCCCCGTCCGAAGTGCACTTCATCGAGAGCGTGGCCAACGTCATCGGTGCAGCGCTGGAATACCCGTCGACACGCACCTAAGCGATTCCCGCGAGTGGCGCGTCTCGGTTACTCACGTGGGGCACTTCGCCTGGCGGCGATGGAGCGTCTTATTCTCGGATGCGAACCCCCAACGCTCGTCGCGACCACTACCACTGGAACGGTATGGGAGAATGCGCCTCCCTCCCCCTCCATGAAAAGGACCAGCTTGCATGAGTGTTGTGATGTTCCTCGAGCTCCCAGGGGTGACCACCCAACAATACGATCGGCTCAACCAGGAGATGGGGGTTCTGGGGCCTGAGGACGAGCCTGACGGCTTGCTCTTCCACGGCTGTGGCAAGACTGACGAGGGCCTGGTCATCTTCGACATCTGGCGCTCGCGCGAAGAGCTCGACGATTTCCTGAACAACAAACTTGGTCCTGCCGCCGCACGGTTGGGACTTCCTCAAGCCACGCCCCGGTTTGGCGACCTGCATTACCAGTTCGGACCGCGCGAGGCTGCCGGCACTGCCTAACCCCGGCATGGGTGCCGTGAGCCCCGACTCTTCATCCGGAAATGGTCGGTACCATCGTGGTTACCTAACGCTGTCGGCATCATTGCGGAATATGAGTGAGCACAGATAAGCCTGCAGTAGAAGGTCGCATCGTCGCCTCTGGTCTGACCAAGGTGTTTGGCCAGATCAAGGCGGTCGACGACCTATCATTTAGTGTCGAGCCCGGATCTGTCACCGGATTTCTAGGACCGAACGGGGCGGGCAAGACCACGACGCTGCGAATGATCCTCGGGCTTGCGGAAGCGACCTCAGGCACGGGCACGATCAGTGGCGTCACCTATGCACAGCTGCCGCATCCCGGCCGGACGGTCGGGGCCGTGCTGGAGGCGACCAGCTTTCATCCGGGTCGCTCCGCTCGCAATCATCTCCGCGTCTTCTGTGTCGCCGCCGGGCTCCCGGACAAGCGGGCGGACGAAGTGCTCGATTGGGTCGGCCTCACGCAGGCGGCGACCTACTCGGTGCGCGGGTTCTCACTCGGGATGCGCCAGCGCCTCGCGCTTGCAACCGCGCTACTCGGTAATCCCAGGGTGCTCCTCCTCGACGAGCCCGCGAACGGACTCGACCCAGAGGGCATTGCCTGGCTTCGCGGGCTCCTCCGGCGCTTTGCCGATGTGGACGGCCGGACCGTGTTGGTGTCGAGCCACGTTCTCTCGGAGGTCGAGCAGACCGTCGATCGCGTGGTGATCATCGCGAAGGGACGACTCATCTATGAAGGACGGTTGGCAGACCTCGAAGGGTCGAGTTCCGGCGTGGTCGTCCGGTCCCCGACGCCCGACGAGCTGAGTGCGGCGCTCGCGCCGCTGAACGTGAAAATCACACCCCGGCCGGATGGGTCCGTGGCCGTCATCGGCGCCACGCCGGAGGCTGTGGGGCGAGCTGCGTGGGAGGGACGCGTCGAGCTCCATGAGCTGCGCGCCGGGAGCTCGAGCCTCGAGGAAACGTTCCTTCGCCTCACCGCTGATCCCAGCGCCACGTCCGAGGCAAGCGCTTGATTGCCCTGCTGCGCTCCGAGTGGAGAAAGATGACGACCATCAAGCTCGGTTGGGGGATGCTGCTCGGGGCGATGGCGCTTGCCGCTCTCGGAGTCGTGGCGCAGATCGCGAGCAACGGGAGTCCGGGTACCGGCGTCCCTCCGCTCACGAATCCCGACACACAGAAGGCGATCGCCGCCTCAGCAAGCAGCGCTTATCTCTTCTCGGTCGTGGTCGGCATCATCATGATCACCACCGAGTTTCGCCACTTCACATCGCGTCCAACCTTTCTCATCGAACCTCGACGTGGCCGCGTAATCGTCGCGAAGATCCTCGTCGCGGCGCTGGTCGGCGTCATCTACGGCATCGTGTGCGTGGCGCTCACCGCGGCAATCATGATCCCGTGGTTCGGCGCCAAGGGCGTCACCATCGGATGGATCGACAGCGGCGTGCTCCAGTCTCTGCTCAGCGCTCTGGTGGTGATCGCACTCTTCGCCGTCGTCGGCATCGGGGTCGGTGTGCTCGTACGCAATCAGATTGCGGCGGTCATCGGCACCCTTGTGTATCTCTTCGTGCTTGAACCGCTGATCACGATCATCCCGGTGGTCAAGAATGTCTATCCATACCTCCCCGGTGCGGCCGCAGCCGCAATCACCGGCGCCAACCGGTCATCGGGCCTTGCGCATCTCGATGCACTCCACGGCGGTCTGGTGCTGCTCGGATGGGGGCTGTTGTTCGCGGTTGCCGGCTGGATGTTCACCATCCGGCGCGACATTCCCTAGGAAGACATGTCCCGTGGTACGCCCGGGTTCTGTCGCGTGTGAATGACCGCAGGATGTGCGTGACCACCTTTCTCGTACGCCGCCGCGATCGGCGGGCGATCAGGCCGCTGCCGTTCGGGCTCGGCGTGTTGCTGCTGCCCTCGTCGCCGCTCGTCGCTCCAATTGGCGTCGGCGCCGGCGACGCAGCCGCCAACCCGCAAGTGCGGCGAGGACCGTTCCAACCAGGACAAGCACCCAAGGGCTGATGACCAGCACGGTCTTGGTGCGCACGACTTGGAGGGTCCCTGTCCCCGTCCGATCCGGAAAGGTGACGGTGTCCGTCATCGTGATCAGGTCGATCGGGAACGCGGGCTGGGCTGTGACCGGGAACCAGCGTGACCTCCCGGTCGGGAGCAAAGACCTGGTGATTCGCTGCTGACTTGGCGATCCAGCGAACGGGGCTGAGGTCACATCGTTCTCGCCATAGAACAGCGCCGACGCGTGCCCGATGTTGGAGATGGTCAGCCGGCCGTCGACGTGATCGCCGATCACGAGCGAGTCGATGTGGATGGGCCCCCACCGGAAACCCGTCGTGGTCAGGGTCGCCGCGAGCGCGCGAACTCGCGGCCCCGGAACGTTGATCGTCAGGAATGCACCGATCTGATTGATGACCACCACCACGCCGCTCACCTGCGGCACCGGGCTCACCAGAAAGCCGATGTAGTACAGATCGGCACCGATCTCTCCGGGCATGTGCACCGTAACCGCAAGGTCGACAAAGTGCTGGGCGGGGATGCTGATGTCTCCATGGGGGAACTCAGTGCGTCCCTCCCATAGTGGGTCTGGAGTGCCGGTGAACGCGGTCGTGCCGTTGTCACCGAGCGTGATGCCCTCGCCGCGCACGGTGACGACGACCGGCGCAGTACCCGGGTTCAATACGCGAATCGGAATCGCCGCGGTCTCCCCCGGAGATAGCGACACCGGCTCCGGGGGAACTGAGACGGCGATGGACCGGGGTCCGGTCAGGCCAGGGGCCGGCGTCGGCCCCGCAGCCGCGCTGAATGGAACGATGACGATGCTTGCCGCAATCGCGATGAGGGCCGCCAGCCACCCCCTCCCGATGCTGCGAGTCGTGTCTACCCCAGCATCAGCTGTAGTTGGGTGTGGCGGTGTACGTGATGGTGTCGGTGTAGGTTCCTCCGGCCGTCGCATAGTCGACCGCCGTCCGATCGACGACCGCAATCGTGTTTGCGGTTGCGCCGGTGGCCTTGGTGCTCAACGCGACCACGTCTCCAGCATTGCGGAAGCCGGCATAATTCGCGCCCCCGCTGAATGCCGCGTTGACAGCGAAGAACGCATCACCAACCCCCGTGCCGGTGACCGTGTAGCCGGTGACGTTCGCGGGAGCAGCGGGCCAGGCAATAGCCGCAGCCATGCTTGCCGAGACTTGCGGAATCGTCGGATTTCCCGCGGCCGCGCTCTGCAGACCGGTTGCGCTGCCCGAAACCGTGAGCGTGTATCCGGAGTTGGCGTTGGTCAGAATCGTGATGTTGCTGGTATGGCTTTGGTCAGCCAAAGCTGGAAGGCTCGGATCCATGCTGAGCTGGAAGGCGGTCGTATCCAGGGTGAAGGTGAGGCTCTGCGCGACCACGATGGTCTTGGCGGTGTTGATCGCGGCAAACGTCACCGCGGGCGTGGTCCCGTTATCGATGAGCGCGGCGGCCGCTGTGTTGGTCGCGATCGCGGTCGTATAGCTGCCGCCAGCGGGGTTGGTGAGCCCCGACAGCTGGATGAAGATTGGAATCCCGGCGGCGACGTTGACGGCCGCCGTGACGGTGTAGGTGATGACCTGGCCCGCGATGGCCACGGTTCCGGCCCCGACGCCGTAGTTGAGCGCGACCGCCGGCGCCCCGCCAAGTCCCGCGCCCGACACGGTGAAGGTGATGGTCTTGATCGCCCCGCCGGTGGCGGTCTTGAACGAAAACGAGTAGTTCGTCGGCGTGGCGCCGGCCTGGTTGTTCGACACCGCCCAGCTCAGATTGGTGAGCGCCCCAGCCGCCAGCGCGGATTGAGTGGTGACCAGCGCTGTCCCCACCATGAGCGTGAAGGCGGCCAGGAGCGACAGTGCCCGCCCATGGGTTCGATGTGACTGGGGTCCCCCCCGGTGTGACCTGGGTCTCATGTCGCGGATCCTGAGATCACAAGGGCCCCCAGGGGAAACTGGCCGCCGGACCGTCACCCTATCGTCACGGCCAAAACGGTATGGTCGCGGACAGACAAGAGTCGCAATCATGGGATCGCATCTTGTGTCCACGTCCGGTGGCGTCAGGGGGATGCCGCGACCCCGTCGTGCGAGCAGCGCAGGCCTAGATGAGCAGAGAACGTTCAATCAACACGAAGCTCGCCAGACCCCCTGCGCGTGGGAAGCGATGGACCTCGTTTGTCGCCGATCACGGCGCCGGTGCGGAGGTCGTGCGGAGCCTGCACGAGCAATCCAACCCGAGCCATCGCCTCCGCGTCGAACACGACGCTCACACGTTGCTCATTCACCTGAGCAATGAGGACGGCGACGGCTGGACGACCATTTCGATTGATCGAGCCACCCGCCGATTTGCGGTCGCTCATGAACGCCGTCAAGCCGATGCCGCTCGGGTCGCGTATGACGGCCTCTACGGTCCGTGAGACCGAGCTGCGCTGTGCAAGATCGTGCGGATCGGGCCATCTGGTTCGCCGCCTCGGCAGGGTACGTGGGCCGGGTGGCACACAGTAGTCCGGTGTCTAGGCCAGGTCCGAGACCACTCGATTCCTTCCCTGGTGTTTCGCGGCGTACAGGTTTCGATCCGCCTGCCCCAGCAGAGCTGCCTGGCTGGTGCGTCCAGCCTGGCGCGCGGTGACTCCGATGCTCACCGTCACCACATGGTCTCGCATCGCGCGGTCCCACGGAAACGACTCAATCGCCTGACGAACGTCCTCGCAGCGACGCGTCGCCTCCTCGATGCCGACGCCAGGAAAGACAAGGAGGAACTCCTCTCCGCCCATGCGCGCGGCCCACCCGGTCTCTGCAGTGGCCGCTGCGAGAACGCCCGACACGCGGGCGAGCACCGTGTCACCGACGGCGTGCGAGAACCTGTCGTTGACGTCCTTGAAGTGGTCAAGGTCGACCAGACCGACAGCCAGCTCGCCTTCGGTTTCACGCGACCGACCAAGAAGCACGGGCAACTCGGTATCGACATGACGCCGGTTGCGGAGCCCGGTCAGCGCGTCGCGGAGCGACAGCTCACGGAACCGCTCACCCTCGCGCCGGGCTTCGGCGGTCTCGAAGACTGCCTGCAGCGTCCGTGCGTTCGCCTCACGCTGTGCCGCTCGCAACGCCGCGTCTTCAGCGTGGAACTCGATGTACTGCTCGTACGCCCTTTGGAACAATCCCTGATCCGCATAGAGCCGCGCTCGCTCCTCCAGAGCTTCGACCCGGATCGCTGCAATGCCCCGCGACTCGCAGAGCTGGATGCAGCGATCAAGGGTCACCTCCGCGTCGGCCATATGGCCCTGCAGCCGCTGCGCCGCGGCCGCTGTGTTGAGCGCCTCTCCCAAGCCCTCGATCGGGCGTGAGTCGAGGTGCGCATCGTCGAGGATGGGGCGAAGCGCAGCCTCCGCGTCGGCGTAGTTGCCAAGTTTGAGGTGCGCGTTTGCGAGCGTATCAAGGCAGGCCGCGTCCAGCGGCACGTTGTGGCGCGCCGCGAACGCCTGCATCCGTTTGGCGATTTCCATCGACTGATGGGTGTCCCCGGCATCGTCCTCGAGCCAGGCGAGATTGTTCAGGATCTTGACTCGCAGCGGGGCGTCGTCCAGCCCGTCTGCAAGTTGCAATGCAGTGCGGTATCGATCGCGTGCCGCGTCAAAGGCACCGGTCCGAACCAGGACCTGGCCCAAGCCGAAGATATGGTCAGCGCGCATGCGCTCGGGCATGGTGTCGTCGAGCAATTCGACGGCCGGCACCGCATGCTCCCACGCGCTGGGCACATCACCGATGAAGTCGAAGAACACGGAGAGGAGCCGATGGCTCCGGGCCATGAGATGTTGATGCCCACGCGCCGTCGCCCACTCACCGATCTCTCTGACCAGCTGGCCGCTTGCGGTGTGCTTGCCCTTGCGGCAGAGCACATCAGCCTGGATCAGCTGGGCGCGTCGCTGTGCTGCCTCGTCACCGAGAGAGCGGGCTCGCCGCTCGAGCGCTACCGCCGGCGTGTAGGCGGCGTCGACGTCGGAGAAGGGCAACATCTCGAGGACATCAAGCTCAACCGACAGGCGTTGCAGGCGTCGCTGGACGGCCGGAGGCGCCGGCGTTACGCCGCTGGCCTGGCCGGTGTCGGTCGCTTCGGGCCCGGAGATGACTCTCAGTCGCGGGGCAGCACCTCCGCCCGGATGAGGAGGCATGCATCCGACAGTAGGCCGCATCCCTGATCCGCTCGCGGCCTTTGACGCTCTGTCACCACAAAGTGGTTGTTCTCTCGCCGCCGAGCGAGCCTGTCATCGACCCGTCACACTCCCCAGCTAGTGCGTCAAATGGTTGACACGCGCCATACGAAAAGAGTACGAATGTGCGGCTGTCCAGAGAATCAGCGAGCCACGCTCGCCTGAGGGAGGTTGCCCTATGGCTGTCATGCCACCGAAGCTGCGGTCAGCAGGCGTTGGTGTCGCGGGTATCGCGGCCCTGGTGACGCTTGCCGTCTCGGGAGTGCAGGCGGGCGCCTCACCCGGAGTGCGCGGGGCCGCCGCGAGACAGCTCAGTCTCGCGGCGTTGACGAGTACCTCCCATCAGGGTGACGCGCTCACTGTGAACCAAGCCAGCGCCTACTCCCTCGAGCGCACTGCTCCGGGTTTGACGGTCTCGGGACGAGCGCTTGCCGCGGCTGAGGCGCAGGCGGCTGCGCTGCCGCTCTCGGGAGGCACGTGGAAGCAGCTGACCACCGGGTCCGACAATGCCCAACCGCCCGGCTACACAGATCCCATCTGGTCCAACATTGGCGCCGGATTCCGCAACGTCAGCGGCCGGGTGACCGCGTTCGCCGCCGACGGCAGCACGATCTATGCCGGTTTCGCCGATGGCGGGGTGTGGAAAACAACAGATGGCGGTCGGCATTGGACACCCATCTTCGACGGGTACGCGACCCTCTCCATCGGCTCGTTGGCGGTCAACCCCGCGGATCACTCGCTGTGGGTGGGAACCGGTGAGGCGAACACCAACGCCGATTCGTACCAGGGCCAAGGCGTCTTCCGGTCCACCAACGGCGGCGCGTCATTCGCGCTGGTGGGCGGGAGCGAGCTTTCCGGGTTCACCAGCTATCGGCTCATGTTCGACGGCAACGGCAACGTGTACGACGCATCGAACAACGGCCTCTGGCGCCGCAGCGCGAGCAATGTCACGTCGGCGTGGACCCTGGTGCTGAAGCCAGATCCCAATCCGACGCACAATCCCTACCAGACCTCATTCATCACCGACGTTGTCGTCCAGCCGGGAACGCATGGCGCGACTGTGCTCGCCGCCGACGGGTGGCGCGGGCAGGGCAATCCACCTGCTGACGTGGCATTCAACGGGTTCTACCTGTCTACCAACCACGGCCTCGCCGGAACCTTCTCAAAGATCACGCCGAGTGGTGCGATCAATACCTCTGATATCGGGCGTACCACGTTCGCGTACTCGAGCGGCGGTGCAATGCTCTACGCGATGGTCGAGGCGCCCTCAACGACGCACCTTCAGGGGATCTTCCTTTCCGCACACGGCAACCCCAATGGTCCATGGACGCTGATCGCGAGCTCGACGACGCTCTGCAACTCGGGCTCGGGCGGATGTTCGACCGGGGTCCCGCCAGGCGTGCAAGCTTGGTACAACCAATTCCTGGCGGTCGATCCGAGCAACCCGAACCATGTGTTTGCAGGTCTCGAGGAGGCCTACCAGACCTTCGACGCCGGCGCGACCTGGACCACGATCAATCCGTACTGGAACTACGCGTTCCCGTGCGACGCCACCAACACCTGCCCGCCGGTGACCCATCCCGACCAGCACGCGGTGCTGATCCTCGGTAGCAAGGTCTACATCGGCAACGACGGCGGCGTGTACTCGCGGAACCTCGACAACCACGCGCCGAATGGCGGGTGGACCGACCTCAACGACACCCTCCACACCCTGCAGTACTACGATGCTGCGGCCGCATCCACAGCCTCAGGATTGTCCGTGTGGGGAGGTCTCCAGGACAACGGCACCACATTCCTGCGGGCGGGGACGACCCACAGCATCACACCGGCAGGCGGCGATGGCGGGTACGTCATCGTCAACCCGGCCAACCCAAAGGACGCAGTTGGTGAGTATGTGTATCTCAATACATACTTGACCACTGACGGCGGCCACACGTTCTTGACCATGACTCCGTCCTGCCTCGACGTCGTGGCACCGCCGATCACGGGTTGCGATCCGAATCCGCGCTTCATCGCCCCGCTGGCGGTGGACGTCAACGACGCTACCCACTGGGTATTCGGCGGTGAGTACGTCTGGAACGACACCAAGGCATGGGCGACCGTCTGCGCCGGCTCGACCTGCGATCTGACGAATGTTCACGACACCGGCGCCGGTCACTCCATCACCGCGCTCGCGGTCAACGGTAGCGTCACGTACGCCGGTTGGTGCGGCAACTGCAACATCGGCGGATCGACGCCCTTCGCGTCGGGGATCGACACCAACTTCGGGGGCACCTGGCACACCGTAACTGCGCCCAACTTGCCCAACCGCTACATCGCCGGCCTCACCGTCGACGCGGCCAACCCTGGCCACGTCTACGCGGTGTACAACGGGTACTCGCGGCGTTGGATCCCAGGAGGTGGCGTGGGACACGTGTTCGAGTCGACAGATGGTGGGACCACCTGGACCGACATCTCGGTGTTGCTGCCTGACGTACCGAGTGACGCACTCGTGCTCGCCGGTGGCAAACTGATGCTCGGTACCGACATCGGAGCATTCGTGGCCAATGCGGGTGGCGGTGTCAACACAGCGTGGGCTCGGTTCGGCACCAACCTGCCGAACACCTCCTTGAACGACTTGCGCCTCAACCCAGGCGGCACGTCAGTCCTTGCGGCCACCCATGGTCGCGGGCTCTGGACTATCCGAGTCCCCTAGCGTCGGAATGCGGGTCGCGGAGGGCCACGGTGCCCTCCGCGACTTCCGCGCGGTGAACAATCAGCGCCCAGCGGATACTTCCCGTAACCGCGACCATCGCGCCTGGCCTGACGCCGACGGGTCAGCCGCCACTACGGGGACGATTGAATAACCGAGTTGCCCTCGGACTCGCGGGCGTCATTGCCATCACAGCAGTGGCAGGCCTTGCTGTCTCGCTGACGCAGCGGCCGCCCAATAGGAATCAATTGCCGCCGGGGACGTCGTTTCCGCCGCAAACGCTGCATCCCACGCCAGCTCCCAGGGAACCTGTTACAGGCTTTGGGTTCACGGCCGTGGATGACCCGTCGACACATACGGTCGTCCTCTTCGGCGGCGTGGATGATTACCGCAACACCTGGCTGTGGAATGGAACCAGGTGGACCCTTGCACGGCCCATCACCAGTCCTCCGGGTCGCTTTGGCGCGTCCGCGGCACATGACCCGCAGACCAAGGACATCTTCCTGTTCGGCGGCCGGCTCGAGCCGGGAGGCCTGGTCAACGACACGTGGGCGTGGAATGGGACTGGGTGGCGCGAGCTCGACACCGGTGCCGGTGGTCCTCCGCCCGGTGAGGGGTCGGTGATGGCGTGGGACGCCGCGATGCAGTCGATGGTACTGGTCACCACCTCGAGCACAGGCGGTGGCGAGACCTGGATTTGGTTTGCGTATCGCTGGGTGCGGCAGACCAGCGGGTACGTCCCGGAGAGCGCCTTTGTCGGAGCCATGGCATTCGATCCGGTGACGCAGTCCTTGATCGCCGTTGGCTGCTGCCAGGGGCAGGCTTCCGCCAACGGCACGGTGGACACGACCTGGAGGTGGGATGGCAGCGTCTGGACTCAGCAGGTGCTTCCCACCAATCCACCTGCGGTGGGATCGGCGCTCGCGCTGGATCCGGCACTCGGCCGGCTGGTGCTCTGCAGCTGCGATGTCGCGGCGGCTCCGGAGCCGGAGGTTTGTTGGGTTGTCGAAGTGCTGGCGTCAGCGGGCGGCGCGTGCTGACCGACGTTCGCGCCGCTGGGTTTTCGACCATGCCGCGTCGATCGCCTTGATCTCACCGCTCAGCGACGCGGCCGTCGCCACGTGACCGGAGCCGACGTAGCGCTCGTGATTGACTTCCAGGCGCTGCGGCTCGTACACGTAGTTGACCATCACGCCAAACGACTGCTCGCCCCTCGGTGAAAGGTCTCCATCGGGGTTGATCCGCTCGAGGCGAGCGCCGTTGGATAGGTGGAAGTGGCCCACGCTGTCGGCAATGCGGCCATGGGCCTTGACATGCAGCAGATGCGAGAGGGCCAGGCGCCCCGCAAGCCGCGCAACCGCCGGGTCGTGTGGTCCGGGCGCTGTCAGCAGCCCTGACAATCCCTCCAGCTCGTCACCGGTCGGTGCCAGGCGACGCAGCTCGTCGTGGTGGCTTGCGCTCAACGCGCGCAAGCGCTCGTCGGTGAATCCGTCAGGGTCGTGATGATTCGCAACCGTCGTTGCCAGGCTGGGAACGGGCGAGAGGGTCGCAAAGGTCCGGAGCCCCGGCAGCTCCGCCGAGAGCTCGCGGATCACCTGCTTGATCAGGAAGTTGCCAAACGAGATACCGCGCAGGCCGCGCTGGCAGTCGCTGATCGAATAGAAGACAGCGGTATGTGCCGTGCGGGCATCGGCAATTTGTCGATGCACGCCGAGCAGCGGAGCAATCGCCGTGGGCAGCTCGCGCGTGAGAGCGATCTCCACGAAGATCAGCGGCTCGCCGGGAAGCAGCGGGTGGAAGAACGCGAAACAACGCCGGTCAGCGGCGAGGCGAAGGCGCAGGTCATCCCATCCGTGGATCTCGTGCACCGCCTCGTAGGCGATCAGCCGCTCGAGCGTCGCCGCCGGCGTTCCCCAGCTGATCTGCTCGAGGCGCAGGAAGCCGCCGTTGAACCACGACGTGAGCAGATGGCGCAGGTCGGCGTCGACACCGCGCAGGTGAGGACGCGCCGGCAGCAGGTCGAGCAGCCGGCCTCGCAGCTTGACCAATGCGGCAGCGCCGCCGCCGACCATGTTGAGCCGGCGGAACAGCTCCTGGCGTGGCGCCTCGGTCGCATGCGCAAGTTCGATCATGGCGTCGTCGCTCGGCTCGTCCTTCCATCTCGCGACTGCAGCAGATACCGCTTCGGGCGACGCTGAGAATGAGCTGGCGAGCACCTCCAGGAACGCGGCCGCGTCGTCGCCGTTCATGCGCTCGAGGGCGTGAACCACCTCGGTGGCCAGGGCCAGGCCGGAGGCCTCGCCGCGCCGGGCGATCAGACGTTGGCACGTCGCAGCCAGGGTCGCCGTACTGTTCGTCCCCCCGGCTCGTCCCAGTATCGCCCGGCCCCGCTCCGCCACCAGGGTCACGTGCTCCAGCCACGATCGCGGTGTCATGTTGAAGGAAGTATCGTTCAGTTCGGCGACCCATCGACGCGAATTGATGCATCCCGCGGCCCACTTGTCGCAGGGACGGCAACGACCGGTTACATGTCTATGTGCGCAACCGCCGTCGCTTAGCACGCCGTGCCCGAGCTTGTTGGGTCAGGTGGTCGCCATCCGAAACCACCGAGCCATAAGGTCTAGTGGTGTCGACCCGCAACATACCCTTGAGGCGGCACAGAGCGATTGAGACGCGACTTCACAACTGTGCCGTCCGAGAGAAGGACTCGGCCGAGCAGCTCTATAGCTGGGGTATCAGGGAGCTGAGTTGCTGCGACCCAGCCCTCCCACGTGTCGCCCAAACGCAGCCTCGCGGGGAGCGGGGACCCTGGGTTCATCAGATCGACGCGCGGCGTTGTTGCAAACCACGCATGGCTGATCTCCACGCCCTTGTTGTCGGACAGATTGGTCACCGTGAGGAAGAAATAGGGCGTGGGCCCGACGTTGACGAAGATGCCTTGGTGCACCAGGGCGAGCACCCGTCGCCGCTCCTGATGCTGTCGTCGCATCAGGTCGAGCAGCCAGAGGCGCAATCTCATCTCAGAGCTCTCTGATGAGTGTGGTGGGCGTCGCATACATCCGGCGAGCGCCCACCACGACGACCGCTGCAACCGTGGCGAGCGAAAGGATCAGCAGGCTGCCCAGGTATGCCCAGGGAACGGCGAGCGCCGCGGGCGGTGGGTCGAACACACCTGTGAGGACCGCGACGAGCATCTCGCTGAGTCCCCAACCGGCGACAGCCCCGCAGACCAGTCCCGCCACCAGCACGAAACCCGCTTCGGACCACAGGAACGCGCCCAGCTGACGAGGCCGCGCGCCGAGCGCCGCCGCCAGCGCGTAGGTGCGGCGTCGTTCTGCGAAGCCGAGGGCGAGCACCAGGCTCGTGGCCGCGATCATGAACGCAAACGCGAAGCCAAGCTCCACGCGTGTGAGACCTCCGAGATCGACCGCCGTGAGACTCGATCCGACGATGCGACGTGTCGAGGAGAGATCGGTCACCCGCGGTCCCACGCCGACGACCTGGCGCACCGCCGCCGCGATCCCGGCCGGCGCGCTGCCCGCCGTGTCGATCAGGTACGTGGATGGCGATGTGTCGTGGGTCGAGCTGCCGACGTATGCGGCGTTGGCGACGAGGAAGCTGTCACGCGGCGCGGTGGGGAACTCCTTGACGATGCCGACGAACGTGAAGGTGACACTGATCAAGGCGTGTGTCTGCCGATCCTGCAACCTGAGGATCAGGTGGGTGCCAGGCGACAGCTGGAAGTCCTTCGCGGTTTCGGCGCTGACCAGGATGCCGTCGGCCTGCGCGCTCAGGCGGCTCATCAGATCGGATGCCGTACCGCCGACGAAGTACGCATTCTGCAGGCTGCCCGCGGCCACGATGGTACTGGCGTGCACTCCGTACAGATCCTGCAGGTCGGAGCCGACATATGCGTAGCGATGCAGGATCGGCTCCACCGAGTGCACGCCTCTGACCGATGCCAGCTGCGGCGTCAGATCGTTGGAGGTGATCGTCGAGCCAGGTTGAGTGACCGTCACGTCGGATCCGTTGGTGAGCCGAGCGTCCGCTTCCGCCTGCTGGATGTAGGTGGAATTGAAGACCGAGGTCGATGCGGCAAACGCGACGGTGATGCCGATCATCACAGCGGCGGGTGCGATCAGCCGGTGCTGCCTGCCCATCGACGCGGCCACCGTCCCGGCAAGGCCACCGGCGATGGGGCGGACCGCAGCCGCGAGCATGCGCCGACCCCGCATCAGCACGGTTTCGGCCAGACGCCAGGTGAGCAAACCGATGCCGATCCACAGGCATGCGGGACCGAGGAACGCGAAGTAGTCAACCGTGATGCTGGCCACCCCTTCGGGAGCCAACACGAGGTGGTACCCCTGCTGGCTGGTGATGATGAAAATTGCCAATCCGGAGGCCACCAGCGCGAGCGCAACGCCGAGACGCAACCACGACGGCAGTCCTGCTCGTGCAGGACCCTGCCGTCCGCGGACTACGGTGGTGCGTCGCGCGTCGCGCCATGCGGGCACCGCGATGACCAGGAGCGCTGTCCCGAGCCCGGCGGCGGCGGCGGCGACCGCCCACGCAACTGCACCGCCAACGTTTCCGCCGAATGCAGCGGAGCCGAATGCGAGCTGGCCGATCAGGAGGGCGGCGGCGAGCCCGACCACCACACCCACCACCCCGGCTATGAGCGCCTCGACGGCGCTCAATCGCGCGAGCGTGCTCAGGGTTGCGCCTCGCGCCCTGAGCATGGCCTGCTCACGGCGGCGGCGGTCGGCTCCTGATGAGGCCACAGCCCCGACCAGCAGTGCGGCCAGGGCCGCGCCGGGGAGTCCGAGGAAGAGGAACATCACGGTCGCGTACGCGGCATCGGCTCGCGCGGCGTCGAGCGCCGCGCCGATGTTGTTGCCGACGAGGCCCGCGCCCGCAAGCCGGAACTCGAGATTGCGAGCGGCCCCGGAGACCTGGTCGAAGGCGTCAGAGGGGGACGTGGGCAGATGCCGATCCAAGCGCACGTGCACCTGGTCCTTCACCAGGGTTGGCTGGGAGGTCGCGAGGGGGTCGAACACCGTGTGCCACGTAGCAAGTGGGAGGAGCAGCACGTTGTCAGGGGGCGCTGAGGGCTGCGACCCGACCGGCGCACCCACCTTCTGGAAGAACGTGTCCGCCTGCGGCAGGTCCACAACGCCGTTGATCGTCAGCGTCACCGGCGTCATGCCGGCGCGTCCGATCACCACCGAATCCCCGGGCTTGACGCGGAGATTCGACGCGGTCTGCTGCGCAATCAGCACGCCGGATGCAGATCCGACGAGTGGGCGAATCTCCGCCGGAAACGACGTCGCGTACGTGGGCGAGATGCCGACGATCACCCCCGCGCCCGTCGCCTGGGTGCTGCCTCCGGTGGTTGCGCTCAGACCCGTGGTTCGAGTGAACAGGACCGACTCGGTGGCGGCGACCCCGGGTTGGGAGCGCACCGTGGCCAGCACGCTCGCCGAGTTGGCGCCGGGCTGGGCCTCCACCTGCCAGTCGACGGGCACGTTGGCAACCGTGCGCGCCGTCATCGTTGCCTGCGAAGCGGTGAGGAACGATCCGATCGATGCCACCATCGCCACCGCGATGGCGATCCCGCCGGCCATCCCGATCAACCGTCCGCTGCGCCGCCGGACGAGGCCCCGCAACCACAGTCCGATCAGCATCACGCGGCCTCGACGGAGAGGCGGCCGTCACTCATCGTCCAGCGTGCGTCGAAACGCGCAGCGACGCGGGGATCGTGCGTGCTCAAAAGCAGCGTCGCGCCGATGTCAGCGACTGCGGCATCGAGCACGTCGAGCATTCGCGCGCCGGTGGTGCGATCGAGCTGTCCTGTCGGTTCGTCGGCGACCACGAGCCGCGGGCGCCCCGCAATCACCCGCGCGACCGCGACCCGCTGCGCCTGACCGCCGGACAGCTCCTGGGGAAGCCGGTTGGCCAGGTCATCGAGGTTGAGTCGCGACAGCGCCTCATGGGCCGCCACTCGCGCATCCTCGCCGTCGACGCCGGCAAGCACCAGGGGCAGCGCGACGTTCTCCAGGACGTCGAGGGGCGCAAGCAGACTTGGCGCCTGAAAGATCAGGGCCACCTGGCGCGGCCGCAACTGGTCGCGCTCCCCGAGCGCCGGCCATGAGACCACCCCGGATGACGGCTCGTCGATCCCCGCGATGATGTGCAGCAGCGTCGACTTTCCAGAACCGGACGGGCCGACGATCACGACACGCTCGCCGGCGCGGAGGGCACAGTAGACGTCCTGCACCGCGCGCACGTCACCGAAGGAGCGACTCACCGAATCGCAGACCGCGACCGATGTGCCGTTGGCGCCGAGCGGCGTGACGCTCACACCGACACCTGTCCATCCAGCATCGTCACCACGCGATCCGCTGCCCCCGCAACGGCATCGCTGTGGGTCACGACGATGATGGCCAACCCGCGCTCTGAGTGCTCGCGGAGCAGGTCGAGGACGCGTCGCTCGGTGACCGAATCGACCTCGCCGGTCGGCTCATCGGCGAGAATCACCCGCGGCTCGTTGGCGAGCGCGACCGCCAGGCCGGCGCGCACCAGCTCTCCCCCGGAAAGCTGGCTCGGCAGCGCGTCGGCTCGCTCAGCGATGCCGAGCGCGTCAAGGGTGCGTTCGATCGCGGGCCGATCGCGACGGCCACCGAAGTGCTGCATTAGCGCCGCGTTCTCACGAACGCTCAAGGTCTCGATCAGATTCCCGCTTTGAAAGAGCATCCCGATGTTGCGAGCCCGCAGCATCGCTCGCTCGCGTTCAGATCTCCGCGACAAGCGTTCGGTACCAAGGAAGACGGTGCCGCCGTCGGGGTCGTCCATCCCGGCCAGGCAGGCGAGCAATGTCGACTTGCCCGACCCGGACGGCCCGACAACCGCGACCAGCTCCCCCGACGAGAGGCCGATGGAAACGCCGCGCAGGGCAAGCGTTTCCTCGTCGCCGGCGTGGTAGAAACGGTAGAGGTTCTCGCCGCGCAGCGCGACGGCGGTCAATGCCACGCGAACGAATTGGTGATGGTCTTCCACGGATCGATGTTGTCCGCGCCGACCGGGGCCGCGAGTGTGACCACCGCTTCAAAGCCATTGCGCCAGAACTCGTAGCGTTCGACCGCGACCACCGCGTAGCGCCCTGTTACCGGGTCGGCCGGCGAATTGGCGTGGTATTTGATGAGGATCACCGGCCCCGCCGTGCGCACCACCGCGGACACCTTGCCGATCCCGACGCCGCTCGACTGATGCTGGATCGCGGGAACCTCGTTTGCCGATGCGGACGACGTCGTCGGCGCGCTGGTGGCCGCCACGGTCTGCAGCGTGACGCTGTTGTAGTGGCTCGTGAACGTGACGACTCCGTTGGCGATGGTTCGTGCCCATCCTTCAGGGACGGTGATCGTGAATGCCCCGGACGGGAAGCTGTACGTGATATATGCCTGGGTATCAGGGATATCCCCGCCGGGATTCACCTCCTGGGCCGGCGATGGTGAACCACCGCCACCGGCCGGCGCTGTCGATCCACCGGGCGTCGATCCTCCGCAGGCAGCAGCCAGCAACGGAAGCGCGAGGATCAGCAAACGGCTGCGGAACAGAGGCTTCGTCCACGTGCTGTGCATGGAGGCGGACGCTACAAGGCGCCGGGTCAAGGGACGGTAAAGGCGCGGGCAATGCGGAGCAAGCGCCTTACCGCAGCAGGGTAAAGTAGGCTAGGTTCGTGGCCGTGCTGGTAATGGTGATCGAGGACGATGCAAGCATCGGCAGCAGCCTCGTGCAGGTGCTCTCTCAGCATGGATACGAGGTTCGGTGGGAGCGCACCGGTGAGTCGGCAATCACGGCTGCGGATAGGCAACCACCGGAGATCGCGCTGCTTGACCTCGGGCTCCCGGACATGGATGGTGTCGAGGTATGTCGTCAGCTTCGTGCGGCGCATCCTCGACTTGCGATCATTGTCGTCACGGCGCGCGACACCGAGATCGACGTCGTGCTTGGTCTCGATGCCGGCGCTGATGACTATGTCACCAAGCCCTTCAGACTCGCTGAACTGCTCGCCCGCCTTCGAGCCCACGATCGGCGGCGGGAGCGAGTCGACGGAGTCAACTTGCGCGCCGGCGAGATAGATGTCGATATGGACGCTCGACGCGCTGCCGTCAACGGCAACGAATTGGTCCTCAGTCCCAAGGAGTTTGATCTGCTCGCGCTGCTCACTCGCGACAGTGGCAAGGTGTTGTCGCGCGAGCGAATCATCGATGTGGTTTGGGACGAGCACTGGTTCAGGTCGACCAAGACACTCGACATGCATATCGTGAACCTGCGTCGCAAGCTCGCCGACGCGGGAGCGACCCTGGCGCACATCACAACCCTTCGCGGCGTCGGCTACCGTCTCGACGTCTCGTGAGAGCGCGCATCGTTGGCACCACTGTCGCGGTGGCCGCCGTTGCCGTCCTGTTGCTCGCCATTCCCCTGGCGCTCGCCGTGTCCGCTCTCTACAACGACGAGACGGCTCAGAGTCTATTTGCTGATGCGGCCAATGCCGCCGCATCAGTGCCCGCTCCGCTGTTGCGGGGCGACGTGGTCGAGATCCCGGCGACATCAAGCGGCGCAGCCATCGCCGTCTATACCGTCGACGGGACGCGAGTTGCAGGCAGCGGCCCGGCACGCGCAGATCCGGTGACGCTTGCCGCGCTGCAAGGCAAACCCAGCACTGCGAAGGTCAGCGGCGAGGTGAGCGTTGCCCTCCCGGTCGGCGCTCAGGAGTCACTGGTTGGTGCAGTGCGCGCAGCTCTGCCCCAGTCGGCCGTGGACGATCGTATTCGCGGCACGTGGTTGGTCATGACCGGGGTTGGAGCCGGGGCAATTCTGGTGGCAGGGTTGCTTGCGGTCTGGCAAGCTCGCCGCCTGAGCCGGCCACTTGATGTGCTGGCGATGACAGCTGGACGTCTTGGCGAGGGCGATTTCTCTGCGCCAACCGCACCGAGCAAGGTCAAAGAGATCGACACCGTGATGCAGGTCATGCAGCAGACCTCGGAGCGGCTGGCCGGCGTCCTGGAGCGAGAGCGGGCCTTCAGCGCCGATGCGTCGCACCAGCTCAAGACGCCGCTGACCGCGTTGCGCATCCGCCTGGAAGGTGCGCTCATGAGGCCCGTTGACGCTCGCGACGCAGAGATACGCGGCGCCGTCGAGGAGATCGACCGCCTGCAGGCGAGTGTCGACGATCTGCTCCGGTTGGCCAGGGACGTTCCGGGTGATCGGCAATCGCTCGACGTGACCGGCTTGATCACCACGTCAGCAATCATGTGGCGTTCGCGCCTCGGTGGCGCCGGACGGCACCTCGAGGTCCAGGTGCCCAACGGCTTGTCACGTATCACGATTTCCGAATCGGCTCTCCGTCAGATTCTTGACATTCTTGTCGATAATGCAATCAAGCACGGCGGCGGGACGGTCACCGTCAGCGCTCGGGAGCTGCAGGGTGGCCTGATCATCGACGTCGCCGATGAGGGTGCCGGCGTCGTCGACCCGCAGCCCATCTTCGAGCGGCGACGCTCAGGTGGCGGTGGCGCCGGTATCGGTCTGGCACTTGCCCGCTCCCTTGCTCAGGCGGAACAGGGGCGTCTGACGTTGCTCGCCCGGGGCCCGCACCCCGTGTTCAGGCTTGCGTTTGTCGTTGAGGACAATCAGGCCTGACGGGTCCGCCTCAGGGGGTGGAGAGCGAGGGCGAGGGTGCCTGCAGGGGTGGCTCGCCGGAGACCTCGCGGAGGGTGCGCCCGCTGGCCCGGATGCTCAGCCAGATCGAGAGCAGCACCAGGATGGAGGCGAGCAGGACGATGCCGATCGCCAGGGTGGGGACGTTGACGAGCTTGAGCCCGGAGACCAGGAGCACCGCGGCCAGGGCGCCGCGGAGGAACGCGGTGGGGGCGTAGGAGGAGATCGCGGCGCCGAGCAGGACCCCTGGGATGCTGCCGATCAGGATCGAGACGGTGAGGGCGAGCTTGAAGTCGCCGAAGACGATGTGGGCGATGGCCGCGGAGCCGACCATGGGGATGGCCTGGGCGAGGTCGGTGCCGACCATCTGGGAGCCGCGCAGGCGGGGGTAGAGGAAGAGCAGCAGGACGATCACCAGGGTGCCGGAGCCGACTGAGGTGATCCCCACCACGAAGCCGATCGACGCGCCGATCGCCAAGGTGGGGAGCTTCTTGACCACCAGCTGCTCGTCGACCCCGCGAGTGTGTCGGGCGCGGTGGTCGAGGTACATCTTGAAGACCAGGGCGGCGACCGCCACCAGCAGGACGGTGCCGAGGGCGACGCTGACGATCGCCTGGATGCGGGTGGCGCTGCCCAGCGCCTTGAGGAAGACCACCCCGAGGAAGGCGGCGGGGACCGACCCCAGCGCGAGCCAGGCGGCAAGGCCCCAGCGGACCGTGCCCCGGCCGGCGTGGACGGCCGCGCCGACCGGCTTCATGATCAGCGAGGCGACCAGGTCGCTGGATACCGCGGCAAGCGGGGTGATACCGAAGAGCAGGATCAGGATGGGGGTCATCAGCGCGCCCCCGCCCATGCCGGTGAGCCCAACCGCAAAGCCCACGATCAGCCCGGCCAGCGCGACATACAGGTCGATATGCACCCCCCGACGCCTCCCCTCTCTGTTTGCCCCGTTTGACGCTGTCCTCAGAAGTATGCGGTGCGGCGAGTCAGGGAAACAATGGCGATGAAGCGATCGAAACTATCTCCCTACGAGAACGATCAACCGATCTCCGGGCGGCGCACGAGGTTTTCCAGTCGCGCGCGCGCTTTTCGCGCGGCGACGACGTTCTCCTTTGCCTCGAACAGTTGCAGCGCCTCCTGCAATGCGGCCCGAGCCTCTTCGGTGCGTCCGGCCCTCTGCAACACCTCCGCGAGGTCGAGCTGAGTGCCGCCTTTGTCGTTGAGGCAATCGGTGTGTTCGATGAGGGCGACTGCCTCGCGCGCCATAGTCTCTGCAGCGATATATTCACCGCGCTGGGCGAGGACCTTGGCGCGGACGGCACGCCAGCGGAATTGCGCGTCGCTATCGCTCGGGTCCAGGCCGACGAGTTCCTCGGCGCGCACACTCATCGCTTCGGCTTCGGTGTAGCGCCCTTGCGCGTAGATCGCGTCGGCGAGGCAACCAAGTCGGGTTCCAAGAAACCCGTTGTTGCCCATGAGCTCGAGCAGATCGCACGCCGAACGCAGGCGCTGTTCAGCGGCCGCGGGATCGTCAGCGAGCATGGAGATGTCGTAGAACTCCTGCGAGGTCCCAGCGGCGGCGAGAAGCTGGCCCAGATCCTCGAGTAAGGTGAGGCCGCCGTAATACCAGTTTCGGGCCTCGTTGAAGTGGCCCTGCATCGCCAGGAAGCACCCGAGCTCGATCCTGGCCATAGCCTCAACGTCGCCGGTGGTCGGTTGCTGCATGACCTCCTGACACCGACGGATTCCCTCTGACCCTCGAGTCGACCCGAACCACGTGTTAATGAGCATCCACTGGAGCGTCACCGATTCTTCGCGTCGCGCCGCCGCGCGCTGCGCATGACTGAGGGCTTGCAGAAATGCCTCATCGGCTTCACGGCTGCTGCCTAGTCCCCACATATTCCGCATCGCCATCAGATGCCAAGCTCGAGCACTGCCGAGGTCGTCGCCGAGCTGTGCGCATGCGGCGATCGCCACGTTGATCTGCGCGAACACTTCGTCACTCGCGACGGCTGTCGTCCACATGAGAAGGCTCAGGCGTGCGATCTTGGCGCGCCACATTGCGATCTCATAACCAGCGATATGCGCACGCTCCTCAGCCTCCTCCAGGAGCTGCTCTGCTTCCGCGAGCCGCCCTCCCTCGATGAGGGCGCTGGCCAACTCCGGTACGAGTTCGAGACGACGCCGATCGTCGAGCGGCAGCAATGTCACGGCGCGCACGAGCAGCTGCGCCGCGGCGGGCATATCGCCGCGTGCCAACGCGCGCAGGCCGGCAGGGGCGAGACGTTCCGCCGCACCTTCGGCGAGTCGTCGCGCCTCGCCGGTTCGTCCGAGCTCGGCATGGTATCGGTGGGCCTGTTCGAGGTGGTAGCCGAGGATCTCCTCATACTCGCCCACGCGATCGGCGACCATTCGCTCGAGCCACCGTGCGAAGCGCTCGTGCAGATCGGCTCGGAGCTGTTTTGGCACCGCCGCGTAGGCGGCATCTCGTATCAGGATGTGGTCGAAGCGGAATCCATCATCGCCTGCGAACAGCGATTGGTCGGCGTGGATGAAGTCCTTCCGCGACAATGAGATCAGCGCGGAGGCGACGCCCGCGCGCTCATGTTCCGGACTTAGCTCGACGATCGCGCCGCGGTGGAAACCTCGACCTTCGATGGCGGCTCGCTCGATCACTGCGCGTTCGGATTCCGTCAGACGATCGATGCGCACCGCTAGCAGAGCCTGAAGGGTCGGTGGAACGAGCACTGATTCGCCGTTCGACCCGCTCTCGACATTCAGGGCCAGGAGATGCTCGATGAAGAGGGGATTGCCCTCGGCGGCCTCGGTGACTCGAGCCCGCATCGCCGGAGAGATCTCTCCGCCGGCAAGGTGTTCGACGAGAGCTTCTGCGTCACCGATGGCGATCGGCTGCAGGGGCGCGATCACGGAGTTCTGACGAGGAATGGCCCACGATGGGCGCGCATCGAAGAGGTCTGCGCGGGCGAGACAGAGCAACATCAGCGGCACGCCGGATGCGAATCCGATGACGTACTCGAGCAGGTCGAGCAGTGTCGGCTCGGCCCAGTGGACATCGTCGATAACGACGATCAGGGGTCGTTGTTGCGCCAGCCCTTCGAACAGCTTGCGGAACGCCCAGAAGATTTCCGCCGGCGACGCGGCGGCCTCGCCGATGCCGATGGCGGCCGCAATCCGTGCCGCCACGACCGCCGCGTCCTCGCGCACAGCCTCGGCGACGGCGGTGTCGAGGTTGACGCCGTCGAGCGCGTTCACGATCTCTGCGAGCGGCCAGTACGTGATGCCCTCGCCATAGGAGAGGCAGTGCCCGGTGACCACGCGCGCCCGATCTCCGACTGCGGCGGTGAACTCGTCTGCGAGGCGCGACTTACCGATCCCGGGCGGCCCGACGATGGTCGCGACCACACAGATGCCCTCCACAGACGCGCGCTCGAACGCTTTCGTGAGTTCCGTCAGCTCGTCCCCTCGGCCGAAGAATGGGGTGTTGCTGTGGCGACGATTCGTAGCGACGTCTTGGGAAACGTCCAGCAGGCGCCACGCAGCGATCGGTTCGGTCTTTCCCTTGACTGACAGCGACTTGACCGCGTCCGCCTCGATCGCCCCGGCACCAAGCGCCCAGGTGCGTTCGCCGATAAGAATTTCACCCGGTGCAGCCGCCTGTTCGAGCCGCGCTGCGACGTTCACGGTGTCGCCCGATACGAACGCCTGACCTCGCAGGGGATCACCCGCGATCACTTCTCCCGTATTCACGCCTGTGCGCACCTGGAGTCGGACCCCCCATTCACGATCGAGGTCGTCGTTCAGGATTCCCAGTCGCTCGCGCATCGCGTGCGCTGCTCGGAGTGCGCGCAGGGCGTCGTCCTCATGAATGTTCGGAATGCCGAACACCGCCACGATCGCGTCGCCGATGAACTTCTCGACGGTGCCGCCGTGAGCTTCGAGCACCGCCTGCATCGCGTCGAAGTAGTGAGACATGACGCGGCGCACGGATTCGGGATCAAGGCGATCGGCTAGTTCTGTCGAACCGACCACATCGGAGAAAAGCACGGTGACGGCCTTTCGCGTCTCGCGGTCCCGGGCTACTCCGAGCGCGGTGCCGCAGGCTTGGCAGAACAGAGCTGCCTCAGGGTTCACTTCCTCGCACTGCGGGCAGTACCGCATGTGCGGAGTGTATGCCGGAGGCGGCGGAGGTGAGTTTGACCCCGCCCGCGGCCCCACCTGACGCGCGCGGTGATCTGCTCGAGGCCCGCGGAGTCACATCTTTGACAGCCCCACTGTCGTGGTCTGGATCGACGCGCGATCCGAAGGAGCGGAGCATGGCACCCATCGATAAACGCTCTGGAGGAACCCCGGTGTACACAACCAACTACGACATCGCAAGGCTACGAGTGGACGACATGCTCCGTGAAGCCGACCATCGCAGGATTGTCCGAGAGGCAAAGGCGGCGCGGAAGGCAGCGCGCTCCGAGGATGCCGGTTTCCTGGCCACTGTTCGTCACGCGTCCGCCGGCGCACTCCGGCTGGCTCCCTGGAAGCGTGACCGCAGCCCGCGGACGAGCACGGCGCCGGCACCCGCGCAACTCGTCGCGGCCCATCCGACGCCAGGCAGCGCGTAAGCCGCCGAGGAGGGAAGGTCGCGGGCCATCGCCTGGCCCGCGGCCCGGTGGTCAGTCGGGATCGGCTGAAGAGAGGGGTCGGTCTCCGCGTAGGCTACGTGCCGAACGCACGGATCCTTCGCAAGAGGCACCGATGGACGAGATGAGCAATTCGCTGGCGGGGCTGGCCCAGCTGGCGGCTGACATAGGACCGACCCTCGTACCGGCCGGTAACGAGGAACTGCTCCGGAGCATCACCGAGTCGGCGCGGCAACTCTTCGACGCCGCGGCGTGTTCCCTGGCGTTGCTCAACGAGGATGAGGACGAGCTGCACTTCATCATGGCGTCGGGTGCCGGTGCCGAATCGGTGATCGGCATGCGCATGCCCGCAGCCCAAGGCATCGCCGGCTGGGTGCTCATGTCCGGCCAGGCGATTGCCATCGACGACGTGCAGAAGCATCCGAACTTCGCGGAGGACTTCGCCGAGAGCACCGGATACGTGCCGCGCTCGCTCCTCGTGATGCCGCTCGAGACGGACCTCGGAGTCATCGGTGTCATCGAGGTGCTCGACCGGCATGGGCACGACCGGTCGGAGACCCGCGACATGGAGCTGCTCGGGGTCTTTGCTCGCCAGGCGGCGCTCGCCATCGAGAGCGGTCGGCTGTTCACCGACCTCGGACGCGCGCTGCTCGAGGCTGCAGGCAAGGCTGCGGGGAGCACCGACCTGGGGAACGCTCTCCGGCGGCACGCGCTCCTTGCCCCGCGGCCGCGTGCGGATCTCGCCGAGCTCGCGGGCCTCTGGCACGACCTCGGGGAGGTGGGCGCGGACGAGCGCCTGACGGTCACCAGAGTGGCCAGCGAGTTGCTCGCGTATCTGCGCACGCACCGGGCGCGATGACCCTGCCCGCCTGGTCGGAGCAGTTTGATGATGCCCGGCTCAGTCGGGTCAGCGTGCCACTGCCCGAGATGGTCACCCCGGAATGGGCGTGGGGCGGAGCCGGCGGTGCGGGCGTACGTGTTGCCGTCGTCGACAGCGGCGTCGACGGGAGCCATCCGGCGGTGGGTGGGATCGACGGGGGCGTGGCCATCGAGTACGCGCCCGACCAGCCGGACAGCGTGCATCATGTCGAAGGCCCGCACGAGGATCTCTTCGGACACGGCACCGCGTGCGCGGCGATCATTCGCAGCCTCGCACCCGAGTGCGAGCTCTACAGCGTGCGCGTCCTCGGGCAACGCCTCACCGGCAAGGGCATGGTGTTTGCGGCCGGGCTTCGATGGGCCATCGAACACGGGATGCAGGTTGTCAACCTGAGTCTGAGCACGGGAAAGCCGGAGTACTTCGGGCTGCTCCACGAGATCGTGGACCAGGCGTACTTCAGCAATGTGATGCTCGTGTGCGCGGTCAACAACGTGCTGGCGCCGAGCTACCCGGCCCAGTACGCCTCGGTGTTCTCGGTCGCTGCACACCTGGGCAAGGATCCGCTGCACTTCGACTACAACCCCTCACCGCCGGTGGAATTCGGCGCACCGGGCATTTCGGTTGACGTCGCATGGCTCGAACACTCGACCATCACGGCGACCGGAAACAGCTTTGCCGCGCCGCACATCGCCGGATTGATCACGCGCATCCTGAGCAAGCACCCGGGGATGACGCCGTTTCAGATGAAGACCGTGCTCAGCGCGCTCGCCGACAACGTCCGCGCCTGAAAGGGCGGTGGGGGAGGTACACTCCGGGGCTGCCGCACCCATTCGAACGGGCCGGGTCCAGCGGCGAATGAGTACATCAGAGGGTAGCCGGTGGCAACGAGGACCTCCCCGACGACAGACCAGAAGACGCTGGTGAACATGCTCGCGGCGGTGCCGCTGTTCGAGCGCTTGGGCAAGAAGGACTTGGAGCTCATCGCGAAGAGTTCCAGCGAGGTGGACCACCCTGCCGGCCAACATGTCGTGGAGGAGGGCAGGGCCGGGGTCGGATTCCACCTCATCCTGAGCGGGAACGCGACCGTCAAGCGCGGCGGGCGCCGATTGCGCAGTTTGGGTCCCGGCGAGTCGTTTGGGGATATCGCCCTCATCGACGGTGGCCCCAGGAGCGCGACGGTCATCGCCGACACCCCGCTGCGCACGCTCGCGCTCGCGAGCTGGAACTTCAAACCGTTGCTGAGCGAGCATCCCGAGGTCGCGTACAAGCTGCTGATCCAGCTGTGTGCGCGCCTTCGCGATGCGGAGAAGCGGCTGCCGATCTGATACGGGACCTACGGGCTACTTTTTGGCGACGCTGCACAGTGCCGCTTCACACCTATTGAGTATCCGAATCCCATCTGAGCCGAGGACAGCGACAGCAGAAAGGGACGGAGCCACAGGCTCCGCCCCTTCAATTGCGTTCCCGAGGTCCCGATTAGCCAGCGACCGTCCTGTGGCCCTCGACGTCATCGTCGTCGTCGCTGTTGGCCGTAGAAAGCACACCTGGCCGGGGATCGCGCGGATCGCCGATCGCCATGACCTCAACGTGCCCTTCGACATCATCCGAGGTCTCACTGTCGGATGGGTCGGTCGTCCTCACCGCACGCTGGTGGCCCTCGACGTCGTCCTTGTCGTCCTTGATTCCTTCGTCTGCCATGGTCAGCCTCCTTATCAGCGCCGTAGGTCTGAATCGCCTACGGCCTTTCCTGCCCGACTATGCAGGTTACTACCCCGAACCGTCAGTCAGAAAGCCGATATCCAGTCAGTCGGGTTTGCGACAGGGTCAGATCAGACAGCGCCCGCACGCCGTTTGAGCGCGTCCAGGCGAAGCAGCCGTACCTTGTGGCCGGTGATCTCGATGTGCCCCGCCTCCTCAAAGGAGCGGAGGATCTGGTTCACGCTCTGACGCGATCCCCCCACCATGTTGGCGATCTCGGTCTGCGTGAACGGCAGGTCGATGGATGTGTCGTCGGAACCCGGCACGCCGCGCTCGGCGAGAAGGGTCAGCAACAGCTTCGCCACCCGGCCATGAAGGTCAAGGAATACGAAATCCGCCGCCTGGTCCGTGAGGCGCCGGATGAGGGCGCCGAGGGTGCGCAGCAGCCCCTCGACGATCCCCGGACGCTCACCGATCAGCTCGAAGAACGCTTTGCGAGACAGGACGAGGACCTCCGTCGGTTCGATCGCCTCGACCGAGGCGGAGCGCGGGCCGCCATCCACGAGTGCCAGCTCCCCGAAGGTCTCGCCCGGGCCGAGGGTGATCAGCACCATCTCCTCGCCATCAGGCGAGCTGACCGTGACCTTGACGAGCCCCGACGCAATCACGAAGAGGGAGTCACCGGGGTCGCCCTGGCTGACGATCAGCTGACCGCGCCGGTAGTGGCGCCGGATCGAGCGCTGCGCGAGTCCGAGCTGCGCCTCGCCATCGAGGTCGTGGAATAGCCCGGTGGTCCCGAGGAGCGCAGCCGCCGACGCGAGGCTGTCCGACATGGGCAAAGGGTACGCCGAGGCGGCGGCATGGGTCGAGCCCCTTGGATCTCGCTGCGCGTGGGGCCCTTGCCTCCGTGCAGCGCTATCATTTCGCGAGTCTCGGCCCGCCAGCTAACGACAACGTCGGCTGACGACCGATGCGGCTCCGGAGAATTGCAGGATGGGCAGGTGTCATCGTTGCCGCGCGGACAATCCGCCGGGGGCTCGATTCTGCAACGCGTGCGGGGCAACGCTTGTCATCGAGCCCGATGCGCTCGCAGGGGCGGCTCAGGCCGTCCGCAAGACGGTCACGGTCATCTTCTGTGATGTGACGGGTTCCACCGCACTGGGCGAGCGTCTGGATGCCGAAACCCTACGCCGAGTGCTTGCCGACTATTTCTCCCACATGCAGCGGGTGATCGAAGGCTATGGCGGCACGGTGGAGAAGTTCATAGGCGACGCGGTCATGGCCGTGTTTGGTGTGCCGACCGTGCACGAAGACGACGCGTTGAGGGCAGTACGAGCTGCGTGGGAGATGATGGGCAGCGTCGACGCGCTGAACGAGAATCTGGTCCGCGACTACGACACGAGTCTGCAGATCCGTATCGGCATCGACACCGGGGAGGTCGTTGCTGGAACGCACGAGCGCTTGGCCACTGGTGACACGGTCAATGTGGCTGCGCGCTTCGAGCAGGAGGCTCAACCGGGACAGATTCTGCTTGGGGAACAGACGCGCCGCCTCACCCATCGCGTTGCGGATGTCATCCAGGTTGATGCACTTGCAGTCAGGGGCAAATCACTGCCCGTTCCTGCCTACAGACTGCTCGGCGTACGTCCTGACACCGGCGCGAGCCGCCATTCGGCTGCGCCCATCGTGGGCCGCCAGAGTGAGCTGCAGCAGCTCACGAACGCCTTTGACGAAGCGGTCCGAGAGCGAGGCTGCCGCCTGTTCACGGTGGTGGGAGCGCCGGGCGTGGGCAAGTCACGTCTGACAAGTGAATTGTTGGCGTCCCTGGACGGCGCCGTGGTCCTGCAGGGCCGATGTCTTCCATACGGTAACGGCATCACGTACTGGCCGATCATCGACGCCATCAAGCCGGTCGAAAACAAGGTTGCCAGCCTGGGAGTCGACACGAAAGTCGAGGCCATCATGCGCAAGCTCATCGCAGGCGAAACCGCCGCCTCGACCGACGAGATCGCCTGGGCGTTTCGGCGCCTCGTGGAAGCGGTCGCGGCGGAGGCGCCGCTGGTGCTCGTCTTCGACGACATCCAGTGGGGTGAGGAGGCGTTTCTCGATCTTGTGGAGCATCTTGCTCTGACAGCGCGCGATGCTCCGATCCTGATCCTCTCAATGGGCCGTCCTGAGTTACTCGAAAAGCGTACCCGGTGGGTTGCGGACATGCATCTCGAGCCCCTGCCCGCCGTCGACACGGAGCAGCTCATCGAGCAGTGCCTCCAAGGAGCCGAGCTCGGTGCTGCGGCGCTCGAGCGCATTCGGGCGTCAGCGGGCGGTAACCCATTCTTCGTGGAAGAGATGGTTACGATGGTGCAGACGTCCGGCGATGGCGCGATACTGGCTCCGCCGACGATCCAGGCACTGCTCGCCGCCCGCATCGACCAGTTGGACGTCCGCGAACGCCAGGTGCTGGTCGCCGCGGCAGTGGAGGGTGAAATTTTCCACCGCGGCGCCATCGAGGCGCTGCTGCCGGAGGAGCGCAGCGTCACACGCTGCCTCAATGCGCTGGCGCGGAAGGACCTTGTGCTCGCGTATCCGGCTGAGCTCCCCGGCGAGGATGGCTTCCGATTCCGCCACCTGCTTATACGTGATGCGGCGTACGACAGCACCCCAAAGGCCGTCCGGGCGCAGCTGCACGATCACTTTGCCGGCTGGCTCGAAGGCGCGATGATTGGGCGTTTGCCGGAGTTGGACGCCATCATCGGTTACCACCTCGAACAGTCCGTTCGGCTGCGGGCCGAGCTCGGACCACGTGACGCGCACGTCAGCGAGATGGCGCTCAGAGCCGGAAAGCTGCTGGGTGCAGCCGGCGAACGTGCACTCGTGCGGGGCGACGTCGCGGCCGCCATCAGCCTCATGGAGCGGGCGGTGAACCTGCTGCCCTCTGACGACCCAGGACGTCTGCGCCTGCTGCCGCGGTTGGGTCGCGCCGCTCACGGCGGGAGTGATTTCGCGAAAGCGCTCGCCGTGCTCGATGAGGCGGTGACCCAGGCGGCCGCTGCAGGTGGCAGCGCCGTCGAGCACAGGGCGCGCATCGAGCGCGCACGGGTTCGCGAATCCATGGCTGCCACCGATGCGATAAGCGAGCTTGCTTCCGAGTTGGAGATCGCTATCCCACTGTTCGAGCAGCTCGACGATGAGGCGGCGCTCGCAGAGGCGTGGCACGCGTCAGCAGTCGTGGAGAGCACGCGGTGCCGCTACGTCGCGATGGGCATCTCGCTCGAGCGTGCTCTTTTCTACGCCCGGCGAGTGGGAGACGAGGAGCTCGCCATTGAAAACGAATACTGGCAGTACGGTAGGCTGACCTTCGGACCCACGCGGGCCAGTGCAATGGCAAGTTATGCAGTCGCAAACCTCAGCGAGCGCGCGGGCGTGCCGAGACTTGAGGCGCCGCTGTATGGCGTCGCCGCCATGGCCGAGGCATTCCTGGGCCACTTCGACAATGCTCGCGAGCTGTACCTGAAATGCCAGGCGGTGGCGCCGCCGGGACTTCACGAACTCGTTGAAGGGTCCTCCGCCGTTGCATGCTCTGTCGAAATGCTAGCTGGGAACTGGGAGGCCGCAGAGCGCGAAGCAAGGCGCGGATTCGAGTATCTCGAGCACATCGGTGCCCTCGGGTACAGCTGCTCGTTCGCGGCGGACTTGGCCCACACGCTCTACGCGCTTGGCCGCCACGACGAGGCCGCGAGATTCGCTGAGACGTCGCGAGACTTGGCTGATCGAGATGATGTGCAAGCGCAAACAGCCTGGCGCCAGGAGCTGGCTAAGGTTATGGCTCGACGCGGAGACGCTCGGGCGGCTCTGCGGCTGGCCCATGAGGCCCTTGAATTGATCGAGCCGACGGACGCGTTGAACTTTCACGGCGACGCTCTTGTCAACTTGTCGGAGGTGCTCAGGCTGGTTGGACGCTCAGCTGAATCAGCGGAGCCGTTGACGTCTGCTCTTGCGCTGTATGAACAGAAGCAGAACCTTGTTTCGGCGGCAAACGTGCGCGCTTTGCTGGATACCAACTAATCGCCGAAGGATAAGCGCCCGGGCGATGGACCAAAGCGCCAGGTCTGTCAGCGCTGGTGCAAGACTCGTAGAAGATCGGAAAGTCCCGGCGTCCACCGTGAGACAGCGGCGCCGTCAGCCCCTCGCTGGTGCTCTCGTCGTGGTTCTCATCGGCGTACGCTCTCGCGCATGACCCGCTGTGCGGCCTGCGGACATGAAAACCAGTCAGAGGCGAAATTCTGCTCTGAGTGCGCCGCCCCGATCGTCGCCGCTGGTGGGGGAGCGCGCGAGGAACGCAAGATCGTGACCGTGCTCTTCGCAGACCTGGTCGGGTTCACCTCGCGCTCGGAGCAGCTCGATCCGGAGGATGTTCGCGCCTTCCTATCTCCCTTCTATGCCCGGCTTCGCGCCGAACTGGAGCGTCTCGGGGGTACAGTCGAGAAATTCATCGGCGACGCGGTGGTTGGCTTGTTTGGAGCGCCGATAGCCCACGAGGATGACCCAGAGCGCGCGGTGCGGGCGGCGCTAGCAATCCGCGACTGGGTGCTGACGAAGGAGGCGGACCTCCAGCTGCGCATCGCTGTTAATACCGGAGAAGCCCTGGTATTGCTCGGTGCGCACACAAGTCAGGGCGAGGGCATGGCCTCGGGTGACGTGGTCAATACTGCTGCGCGGTTGCAGGCGGCAGCGCCGGTCAACGGCATCCTGGTCGGGGATGCAACCCATCGAGCGACGTCGCACACGATCGTGTATCGAACGGCTCAGCCGGTGATTGCCAAGGGCAAGGCGGAACCAATCCCAGTATGGGAAGCAGTCGAGGCGCGGTCCCGGTACGGCGTCGATGTGGCATCAGCCCCTCGTGCACCGCTGGTCGGCCGCGCACGCGAGCTCGACGCCCTTTCGGATGCATTGGTTCGGGTGCGGCACGAACGCACACCTCAGCTCGTGACGGTGGCCGGGGTTCCGGGTATCGGCAAGAGCCGCTTGCTCGCCGAACTCTTCACGTCGATCGATGCGGATCCCAGCGAACTCATCTCATGGCGACAAGGCCGCTCGCTACCGTACGGCGAGGGAGTCACCTTCTGGGCGCTTGCCGAGATGGTGAAAGCGCACGCAGGGATTCTGGACAGCGACTCGTCCGAGCAAGCCGGCTCGAAACTCCACTCTTCTGTCGCGGAGGCGATGAGCGATCCAGCCGATGCGCAGTGGATAGAAGCACGCTTGCGACCCCTCGTCGGTCTCGCGGTCGAGGACGGAGCCGGTAGGGATCGGCGCGACGAGGCGTTTACCGCGTGGCGCCGTTTCCTCGAGGGCCTCGCCGAACGGAATCCGCTGGTGCTTGTTTTTGAGGACCTGCACTGGGCGGGCGACAGTCTCCTCGACTTCATCGAGTATTTCGTCGAGTGGGCGAGCGGAGTCCCGATCCTCGTCGTATGCACGACGCGGCCGGAGCTGTTTGAACGCCGACCGGGATGGGGCGGCGGCAAGCGAAACGCGACCACGCTCTCACTTTCGGCACTGTCCGACGACGAGACAGCGAGTCTTATCAGCAATCTCGTCGAACGACCGGTGATGGTGATGGAAACGCAGGAAGCTCTGCTCGCGCGCGCGGGTGGCAATCCACTGTATGCCGAGCAGTATGTGCGCATGCTGGCCGAGCGAGGTGACTCCGAGCTTCTGCCGCTCCCTGAAACTGTGCAGGGCATCATCGCAGCGCGGCTCGATGCATTGACCGGCGAGGAAAAGGCGCTGCTCCACAACGCCGCGGTGATGGGCAAGGTGTTCTGGCTGGGCGCCGTGACGCAGATTGGCGGCTTGGACATGCGCGCCGCGGAGGTGCAGTTGCACGCGCTCGAACGCAAGGACTTCATCCAGCGGGCCCGCCGGTCCTCGGTAGCGAACGAGGGTGAGTATGCGTTCCTCCACGTGCTGGTGCGCGACGTCGCGTACGGGCAGATCCCACGCAGCCTGCGCGCAGCCAAGCATCGGCTTGCAGCGGAGTGGATTGGTTCGCTCGGGCGCAGCGAGGATCGCGCTGAGATGCTTGCACACCATTACATGAGGGCGATCGAGCTCGGCCGAGCAGCAGGCGAATCTCCTGATGCCACCCTCACCACGTCCGCCGCGGTGAGCCTCCGTGAGGCAGGCGATCGCGCTTTTTCGCTCAATGCCTATGCGAGCGCGACTCGCTTCTACCAGTCGGGCCTGGAGCTCGCCAGAGATGCCTCCTTGGATCGGGCGCATCTGCTGTTCAAACTTGCGCGCACACGGTATCTCGCGGGTGATGTCGACGTTGAGGGCATGGCCGCCGCCCGCAGTGAGCTACTTGCCTGCGGAGATCGGGAGACCGCTGCGGAAGCGACGGCGGCTCTCAGCGAGCTGCACTGGTTTCGCGGTGATCGAGACCGCTCCTTGGAAGCCCTGATGCAGGCGCGCCTGCTGGTCAGTGAACTCGGGACTTCGCGAGCCAAGGCCTACGTGACCAGAACCGCGGCATGGTCCAAGATGCTCGCCGGTGAGCCCGCCGAAGCGATACAGTTCGGACGCGAAGCGCTCGCAATGGCCGAGCAACTCGGGCTCGATGAGTTGCGATCCCATGCCCTGAATATCATCGGAGGTGCGAGGATGTTCAGTGGCGACGAGGGCGGCATGAAGGACCTCGAGCAGAGCATTGCAATTGCGACGGAAGCCAAAGCGCCATTCGAAATCTGCCGCTCAACGAACAACCTGGCTGGATGGCAATGGTCGCGAGGGCACTTGGACGAGGCGCGAGCGCTCTGGGCACAGGTGGACAACGCGGTGGAGCGTTTTGGGCAGGTCGCCTACGGCCGTTGGTTGCGGGGCGGAATGCCGAGCATGCACTACGAGCTGGGCGACTGGGCGAAGGCACTCGTAGATGCGGACACGATTATTGCGGAGGTGGAGGCGGGTTCGCCCCACTATTTCGCCGCAGCCTGCTATGTGACGCGCGCACGCATCAGGCAAGGGCGAGGCGATTCGGTTGAAGCGCTCGCCGATATCGAGCAGGCGCTGAGCCTCGCCCGTCGCGCCAAGGATCCCCAGATCCTCGGCGAGGTGTTGTCTGTGTCCGCTGACGTGCTCTGCGTCTCCGGCGACACCGAGCGCGCGGCGTCGCTCGTCGACGAATTGCTGACGGAGTTGAAGTCCGGGATACCGATAGGTCAGATCGCCGACGCCATACACACCCTTCCATGGACGGCAGCGGCCCTCGGGCGGGCGCAAGACGTGGCGCGGTTGGTCTCCGGCATCGATTCCCCGTGGGCGATGACCGCGTGGTACTTCGCGATGGGAGATGTTCGACACGCTGCGGACATCTGCGGCGAGATGGGTGCTAACGCCACCGAAGCACGCGACAGACTCTGGCTTGCTGAGATGCTGATCAAGGACAATCGCCGCAGCGAGGCAGACGTCGAGCTGCGGCGTGCTCTCGGCTTCTATCGTTCTGTCGGCGCCACCCGTTACGTTCGTGCCGGCGAGGCGCTCCTGGCCGCGTCAGCATAAGCGCGATGTGCTCCCACCCGTAGCCTCGAGGGTCGCTTCAAGCCAGTCCGCGCCAACTATGAAGAGGAAGCCGATTCCTCGTGGCGCAGGGTTCTGGTGACGCGCCACACGCTCATCGGCAGCAGGATTGCCACGGCGACGGGCACGATCCACCACGCGGGGACGCTCGTTCTGCTCACCACCGCGACGACCGCCAGAGCGATCACCACGCCGGCGGCGACGGTCCAGTCATCGCCGATGATGAAGTCGTACCAGAAGAGGCCGAACGCCTTGAGTCGTGCTGTCATGATCGTGCCGTTCCCACTGGTGGCGCGACCGACGAAACCGGCCCGGTGACAGCACGCCGCTGCGCCCGCAGCACGGCGGTGAGGCCGATCCCCAGCAGCGCGGTCAATGGAATGATGACCAGCAAGGCCGCGTCCGCGCCTGGCCATGTTGCGCCGGCGCCCTCAGCACCCCAGAAGATGCCGAAAGCGGTGAGCAGGGTGCCGACCGCAAATTTCATGGTGTTCTCGGGGACCCTCGCGAGCGGAGACCGCAGCAGTATCCCGGCTACGGCAACGATAAGAACCGCCGCGCCGGCGGCGAGCGCCGCCACCGGGATGTTGTTCTGATTGGCGCCGAAGGTCAGCACGATGAAGACCACCTCGAGGCCTTCGAGCAGTACCCCCTTGAACGACAGGGTGAACGCGTACCAGTCGGCGACGAAGCCGACCCGCTGGGTCGACGCGGCGCGCGCCGCCGCCAATTGCTTGCGGAAGATCTCGTCCTCGTTGTGCAGGGCCTTGTAACCGCTGGCGCGGAGCACCGCCTTCCGGAGCCACTGCAGGCCGAACACCAGCAGGAATCCGCCGACCACGAGGCGCAGCGTCTGGAGAGGGAGCGCCGAGATGGCGGGACCGAGCGCGGCAACCGCGGCGGCGAGCACGATGAAGGCCGCGCTGAGTCCGATCAGTGCCGAACGCCAATCGCGAGCCGTACCCGCAGCTAGCACGATCGTCGTGGCCTCGACCGCCTCGACGGAGCATGCCAGGAACACTGCCGCGAACAGCGCCCATGCACTCATGGCTGTCGCCTCACCCGCGTTCCGTCAGCCACCAACATGTTCACTCAACTCTACCTACCGACGCCTCCTCGCTGACGGTGTCGGGGTAGGCGACGCAGCCGGCCGGGTCGATCCCGACTGTCAGCTCGCTGCCCCGGGCCCAACGGCGCGAATCGAAGACCGCTGCCAGTGTGCCACCGGGGCATGTGACCACGTGCTCGTAGCCGCGGCCGCGATAGGCGACGTCGATCACAGTTCCAGGAAGAGCCGCATCGGTGATGCGAGGGTCGTCGAGCACCCGAGTTGCTGCGGGGCGGACCAGGACCCGCACCTGGGATCCGGCACCCAGGGGACCGGCGTAGCGGGCGCGCAATGAATGCCCCTCGACACTCACCACGGCAAACCCGCCGTCGATGGCGTGGATCCGGCCTGGGAGCTCGCCTGCGGAGCCGGTGAACCGGGCGACGAACAGCGTCGCCGGTTGTTGATACACCTGTTCAGGAGGCGCGAGCTGCACCAGGTGCCCGCGGTCGAGCACGGCAATCTCATCTGCGAGTGCGAATGCCTCGGACTGGTCATGGGTGATGTATACGACGGTTGCCTCGCTGTCGCGCGCGATCGTGGCGATCTGCACCCGGAGGCGCTCCCTCAGGTCGGCGTCGAGATTGGAGAGCGGTTCGTCGAAGAGCAACAGCCCCGGCCTGGCGACCACTGCCCGCGCCAGGGCAACGCGCTGCTGCTCACCGCCGGAGAGCTGGTGGGGGTATCGGTCGCCCAGAAGCGCGAGCCCCACCTGCTCGAGGGCATCCTGAGCTCGGCGTCGCGCCGCCTCCGTGGACAGGTGTCGCCTGCGAAGCGCATAGCCGACATTCCCGAGCGCGGTGAGATGTGGCCAGAGCGCGTAGTCCTGAAAGACCATGGCCAGATTGCGGCGCTCAGGGGGGAGGTGCCGCTTGCCGTCGCTCACCACCCTCCCGCTGAAGCGAATCGACCCCCCGTCAAGCCGCTCCACACCCGCTAGGCAGCGGGCGAGGGTGGTCTTGCCGGAACCGGATGGGCCCAGTAGGACGAGGAAGCGCCCTGGGGCGATGTCGAGGGCAATGTCGTCAAGGACCTTGGTGCGGGCGTAGTTCTTGGTGGCGCCCCGGATCTCCACCGAGTGTCCAGCCCGTGTCTCGGTTGGGATGACGTCGATCGTCACTGCGAGTTGCCCAGGCGACGCCATCCCGCGGGTGCAACCAGTCGGAACAACCCCCAGGCCAGTGCCACCACCACCAGCGCGCCGAGCACGGCGATCACCTCCATCGCGGTGCCTCCGGCGAAGTCGTAGTTCATCAGCGCCTTGGTGATCGCCACTGAGACCGGCGGGCTGCCCGGTGGGTAGAGGAGTTGCGACATCGGCAGCTCCAGCAACGTGGCCGCAAAGACGAGCACCCACGCAGCGACGAGCGGTCGCGACAGGACCGGGAGCACGGTCCGCAGCCACGCGCGGAGCGGCCCGTAGCCGTGGACTCGCCCGGCCTCGGCCAGCGACTCCTGGACCTGGCTCACGCTTCCGAGGAGGACCCTCGCGGTCGCCGGTAACGCGGTCGCGATGTACCCGATGACGAGCAGGGTGGTGGTTTGGTAGAGCTGTATCCCGAACTGCGTGATGAGAGGAAGGTTGAAGGTGAAGATGTACCCCGCTGCGAAAACGATGCCCGGCAGCGCGACGGCTGCCAAGAGCGTCATGTCGAGGAGGCGGGCGCTCACCCGCGCGCCACGCCGTGAGAGCACTCGGGCGGCGACCGCCGCCAGCACGATCGTGAGTGTGGCGGTGATCGCTGCGAGTTGTGCCGAAAAGATCAGCGGGTCGCGCAGATCCGAGCTGCTCAAGACTCGCTGATAGTTGAAGAGCGTGAGCCCGTGGCTGGTGAGCAGCGAACCCAGCCCGTTGATCAGCGACGCCGACACCGCACCGAAAGCCGGGACGCCGATGCCGATCAGGGTGACTACTACCATGCCGGACAGCGCGCCCGCGGTTGCCCGCCGCGACAGGTGCAACCGGCGGGCAGGCCGGGTGCGGCCACCGAGGACGCGATAGCTGCGGCTGCGCAGCGCCCTGCCCTGCGCGATCAGCGCGAGCACGACGAGCCCCATCAGCACCCAGCCGACCGCGGCTGCCACCGGGAACTGAATGGGAAAACCTTGCACCGCGTTGTACAGCGTGTATGTGGCAACAGGGAAATGCGCGTCATTGGCGAGCGTGTCCGCGACCCCGAAATCACTGACTGACTCGGCGAACACGATCGCGAGCGCCGACCACATCGCCGGCGCGAGCAAGGCGACCATGACTCGCCCGGCCTCGAAGGGTCCGCCACCATGGACGCGAACGGCCGACTCGAATTCTTCGCCGAGGCCCCGGAGGGCGGCGGAGATGGCGAGGAAGGCAAACGGGATTCCCTTGGCGGTGAGGACCACGATGACCCCGAACGGCCCATAGAACAGCGAGCGAAATCCGTCGAGGTGCAGCCCGGCGACGTCGAGGACGCCGGAGGGCTCGAGCAATCGCTCCCAGCCCAGCGCGACCAGGTACGACGGCGCCAGCAGGAGCGCGAACATCACCCCGGTCCAGAACCGCCTCCCGGGCATGTCGGTGCGGATCACCAGCCAGGCGACGGCGAAACCGATGGCGGCGGCCGCGACGGCGCCGCAGACGCCTACCAGCAGCGAATCGAGAACGCCGCGCAGCAGGGGTCCGGAGAATGCCTGGGCGAATCCCGAGAGGGTCAACCACTCCGGGCCCTGAGCGAAGAGTCGGGGCGAGAACGCAACCGCGAGGAACAGGATCACCGGCACGGCGAGGATCGCGATGATCAGCGCCCAGAAGGTTGCTAGCGGTGCCCCGCGAAATCGTGACAGCGCCAGCCACATCCGGTCCCGCCGGCTCTCCGCCCACGCGGGCGCCGGTGCGCCGGCGCGATTCTCGACCAACGCCGGTCCGCGACTACTTGATGTTGGAATCGAACCAGGCGTTGATCTCGCCCTCGAGCGGACCCCAGAAGTACGGATCGATCCGTTGGGACGTGGCCGGGAAGGGGGGCAGTGCCGACAGCGCGGTCACCCCAGGCACGACCGGCCAGAAGAGCGAATCGCCGCTGGGATCCCCGGTCTGCATCACCGCCTCGCCCACCGGTGAGAGCACGTACTCGATGAACTGCTTGGCTTCAGCCTGCTCTGCTGGGGGCGCCGCCTTGTCGATCCCGATCGCGGCCGGAAGGAGCGTCGAGTTGGGCAGGTAGATGACTTTGGGATTGAAGCTCGAGGTCTTCGGGGCCTTCACCACCTCACCGGTCGCGGCAGAGCTCTGAATGAGCCCGTACGTGATCTGCCCGGTCTCGAGCGCGTGCAGGGTGTCGCCGTTGGTGGGGAAGACGTGCAGGCCGTTGGCCTTGAGCTTGGTCAAGTACGACTCGCCGGTGGACACCGAGGCTGTGCTGTTGCTCTGGCCACCCATCTGGGACATGAGGCCCGAGATGAAGGGAAATGTCGGCCCTGATTGCGACGGGTCGTTCATCCCGACAAGACCCTTGTACTGCGAACTCAGCAGGTCCTGGTAGGTGCTCGGCACCGCCGGCGCCTTGGCGGCGTTGTAGATCAGCGCTGCCATGACGGTGGTGCTGACGGGTACGTACGAATGGTCAGCGGGGACCAGCGACTGCCCCACGGATGTCAGCGTCGTCGGCGACGTGTAGTCGAGGAGCTGACCCTGCTTGTCGAGCGCCGCGAACGCGGTGTCCCCATCGACCCAGAGGAGTCCCCACTGCGGGTTGTTGCGCTCCGCCGCGATCTTGGTGAGCAGCGGGCCCGTGCTGTCGTCGAGCAGCTTCACCGGGATCCCGGTGGTCGCGGTGAACGCCTTGGTGACGGCGGAGTCGTAGCCTTGAGCGGAGTAGACGTAGAGGGGGACGACGGAGTTCCCGCTGGCGCTCGCCGAGCTTCCGGGCGTAGTGGAGGAACTGCCGCAGGCGGCCAGCGCAACGAGCGATAACGCCGCGAATGTGCTGAAGGCAACCTTGCGGTGCCGGGAGCCTGACTCCCCGCCGCGTGCGGATTCCGTTGCTGCATAAGGCGCATGCATGGTGCGCTCGTCAGTGGTCCCCCGCATTACGAGTGCTCCTTTCCGTGTTGGGCAAAGGTGCGCCGCCGCACCGAGCACCCGGAGGCTAGCTGACGCGATGTTGTGATGGATTCATGGTGTGGTTAAGAGCCGGACATGCTCACGTCAAGTTGCCGGCGCTGCACGCGCGGCTCGAATTGATCAGCGCCCCGATCTGGATGGGAATATGCGCACGCAGTGATGTTCTCTTCAACCCGCGGTGTCTGACAGCACCCCCCTCGGTTCCCTGTCGGGGCCGATCGAGACCAGCGCGCGAACCGTGCGCGTGGTGATCTGGATCCAGGCGCTGCGCGCGCTCCTCTACGGTTTCTCTGCGGTGCTCCTCGGCGAGGTTCTCGCCAAAGCGGGTCTTCCCGTCGCCGAGGTGGGAGGGATCTTCACAGCGATGCTCCTTGGCATGGCTCTGAGCTCGCTCGCGGTCGGCAGGTGGGCCCACGCCGTCGGGCACCTCCGGACCTACCGGGGCCTGTTCATCGTCATGGGCGTCGCCGGTACCGCATTCGCGCTGTCGGGCTGGCCACCACTCCTGATCGCCGCGGCGCTCACTGGGACGCTGTCGACCGATGCCAACGAGTCTGGTCCGATCACCTCGCTCGAACAGGCGATGCTCAGCGGTGTTCCGGCTCGCACGCGAGCGCGAATTTTCGGGCGCTACAACGCAGCCGCGTATCTCGCCGGCTCTCTTGGTGCGCTGGCGGCCGGCGGTCCGACGGCGCTGCGGCATCTCATTCCAGCGATTCCAGGAGACCAGCGCTGGCTGCTGGCATACCCGGTCGTTGGGCTCGCGTGCCTGCTGCTCACCTTCCAGCTCTCGACCGGCGTCGAACCGGATGTCCACCGAAGGCGCGGGATCCGGATGGTCCACTCACGCGGGAAGGTGCAACGCCTTGCGGCGCTGTTCGCCGTGGATGCCTTCGGCGGCGGTCTGGTGGTGCAGAGCTTCATGGTGTTCTGGTTCCAGCGCCGATTCGGAGCATCGATAGAGCTGATGGGCGTTGTCTTTTTCGCTGCCGGTCTGCTCCAGGCGGCATCATCACTGGCCGCCCCGATACTTGCGCGCTCCATCGGACTGCTCAACACGATGGTGTTCACGCACCTTCCGTCAAATCTGCTGCTCGCGTCGGTGGCGCTGATGCCATCGCTTCCCCTGGCGATTGCAGCGCTGCTTGGTCGGTCTGTTCTGTCTCAGATGGACGTGCCCGCACGTCAGGCCTACATTGCGGCGCTGGTGAACCCGGAGGAGCGTCTCGCCGCCGCGGCATACACCAACAGCGCGCGCTACGCCGCGCGGCCGCTCGGGCCTGTGGGAGCGGGGGCGCTGATGCAGGAGACCGCGATTGCCGCGCCCTTTCTTGCCGCCGGTGCCGTGAAGGTGCTCTACGACATCGCCCTCTTCGTGATGTTCCGTCGGGTTGTCGTCGACGACGGGCGCCACCGCCGACCGGAATCGACGGGCCACAAATGACGCCTTTGACGTGATACAACGAGGTATGAGAAGGGGCGTGTGCTGGGGGGCACGAGGATGGAGCGAAGGAAGGCGTTCGGGGATCCCAGAGCGGAACAGTGGATTGCGGATATCTCCGAGGATCTCGAGGTGTTGCGCTATCCGACCCGCTGGCGATTGATCCAGGCAGTTGATGAGGCGGCGCGGAGGGCGGACGGTCTGGCGCGGCTCGAATACGCACTCTTGACGCAGCGCTGACGGTCGCAAATCCCGCTCGAGCGAGTGGTGTGACTGAAGTCACTCGCGCCAATGTCTCGATGGACACGGGGGCTCACATCCTCCTGTGACAACCCGGAGACGGGGCGCTTCCGCATCTGTATTCGGGATTACAGAATGTCCCCGATGTCGAGATGCATTGATCTGATCACCGCGCCGGCATCATCGCCGCACGAACTCCGTGGGATGGCGCCATGGATGTGACCGACGGTTTCGCAGTGGGAACTCAGTCCCGCCGGTTCGATGACGACGAGGCATCTCCACCTCATCCGGCAGGCCACAACGGGGCCGAGGGGCCTATCGACTCCGAGCTGATCGGACCGCTGAGAGACCTCGGTTCTGGCGATTTTCACGAGTTGATCCGGCTGTTCCTGGATGAGGCCGCATCGCGCGTGGCCCGACTACGGGCGATGCGGGACGAGGGCGACCTCGCATCGCTCGCCGGCGTAGCGCACACGCTTCGTGGCACGAGCGCCGCATTTGGAGCGACCCGGCTTGGCTCCCTCTGCGCTGCGATCGAGGAGGCCCGGTCCGGAGACAGCACGATCAAGCTCTCGCAGCTCGTCGACGACGTGACCCGGGAGTTCGATCTCGTGTGCGCGGCTCTCGGGGAGGAACTGAGATGAGCGCACTGCTGACGGCTGTCAAGTGGGCCGAGTCCCTCAGCTTTACCCTGCTCGGGGCCGTGGCCCTCGCGCAGTGGCTGAAGCTCCGCGACCGGAAGCGCCTCTACCTCGCCCTGGCAATCGGCTTGCTGGGGATTGTGTCCGTGGCCGGGGAGGTCACCGCGCTCCACGGCGTGGCGACCCTGATCCAAGGTTCGGCGCTCCTTCGCTACGTCATCGACTCGCTCCTGCTGTTGGGATTTCTGTTCTCCGGCTACGCGCTGCTGTTGTTCCGAGCGGCAATCCTCCCGTTCGCCCGCGTCGGGCGGCGGGTCGTGCGCGGCGCAATCGTTCTCGGGGTCGCATGCGCCCTGGTACCCCTTCCCGCGGCGGCCAAGGGCGTCAATCCGGGACAGATCGCCGCCCTCCTCTACATCGTGCTGTTCTGGTGCGTTGCCGTCGCGGAACCGGCGGTCAGGTTCTGGATGCGGTCGCGGCACCTGCCTGCGGTCCAGAAGGCGCGCCTGCGGGCGCTATCGCTCGGGTACGGGTTCATCGTCGTCGTGCTGGTGATAGCCGTCGGCCTGGCTCCGCTGGATCACAACGCGACAGTGGAGCTCGCGCTGCAGCTCGGGGCGCTGCTCTGTGTGCCCGCGCTCTACGCGAGCTTCGCGCCGCCCGCGTGGCTGCGCCGGGAATGGCGTGTGAAGGAGGAAGCCGCGCTCGCGCTCGAGATCCGCGAGTTGATGTTGCTCTCCTCGAACGCCGAGTCGCTGGCCGAGCGTGCGTTGACCTGGGGCGAGCGCCTGGTCGGAGGTCAGGCCGGTGCAGTCGTGACATCCTCCGGCGAAGTCCTGGCAGCACACGGTATGGAACGTCGCGTCGTGTCTGAAGTCGTACGCTCGGCCGGCGGCGAGCACCTTGGTGACCTTGGCGATACGCTCGCCGTCCCCCTCGAGTTGCCCTCCGGTGAGGGCTGGCTGATCGTCCGAGCCGGGGCGCTGTCCCCGTTCTTTGGGGCGGATGAGACGAGTCGCCTCGAGAACTATGCGACCAATGTGAGCGTGGCCCTGGCTCGCGTCGCGATGCTCGATGCGATGCGCCTGGCCGAGCGCACAGCCGTGGAGTCGAGCCTGGCCAAGAGCCAATTCCTGGCCAGCATGAGTCACGAGATCCGTACGCCGATGAACGGCGTGATCGGCATGACCGGCATCCTGCTCCAGACGCAACTGTCGGCCGAGCAACGCGAGTACGCGGAGACCATCAAACACTCGGCCGACGCCCTGCTCACGGTCGTCAACGACATCCTGGATTTCTCCAAGATCGAAGCCGGCAAGATCGACCTTGAAGAGGTCGAGTTCGACCTCCGGTCGGTGATTGAGGACGCCGCGGACGTCGTTGCCCAGCGTGCCGATGAGAAGCAGCTGGAGCTTGCGGTGATGGTGCAGCAGGGACTCGTCGAGGCGGTCCGGGGCGACCCCGTGCGGGTGCGCCAGGTGCTGCTGAATTTGCTTAGCAACGCGGTCAAGTTCACCGCAACCGGGGAGGTTGTCTTGCGGGCGCTGGCCGAACCGGTATCGGTGCACGGGGACGATCCGATGCTGGTGCGCTTCGAGGTGACCGATACCGGTGTCGGCATCCACCCGGACCACCTTTCCAGGATCTTCGACAGTTTCACGCAGGCGGACAGTTCGACAACGCGTTCCTACGGGGGCACCGGACTCGGCCTGACCATCAGCAAACAGCTGGTGGAGCTGATGGGCGGTCAGATCGGGGTCGAGAGTGAACTTGGTCGGGGCAGCACCTTCTGGTTCACCTGCCGCCTCGAGCGGGCGGTGAATCGTGCCCCGAGTGTGAAGGAGCGGAGGTCGCTGCGCGGCGTCCGCGTCCTCATCGTCGATGACAACCACACCAACCGCGTGATCCTCGAGCAGAACCTCGCCGGATGGGCGGTGCGCGTGCACGCGTGCGTCGGTGCGCGCGAGGCGCTCGAGGAAATGGTTCGGGCAGCGGCCGAAGGCGACCGCTATGAGTTGGCCGTCCTCGATTACCACATGCCGGAGATGGATGGCCTCCAGCTCGCGGCCGCGGTTCGCGATCACCCGGATCTCCGAAACACGAAGCTCGTGCTGCTGACGTCATCCGCGCGCCGGGGTGACACTCGACTCGCGCGCGGGAGCGGGATCGACGGCTTCCTGACCAAGCCCGTCAAGACGTCGGCTCTCTACGACTGTCTGACCGCGGTGCTGGCACGAACGCCTGCCGCCACACCTGCTCCCATGATCACCACGTACACGCTTGCGGTGACCGAGGCCGCCCAGCACCAGCGCCTACTGGTGGTGGACGACAGCCGGGTCAACCAGCGCGTGGCGACCCGGATTCTCGAAAACATGGGACATCGCGTCGACGTCGCAGGCAACGGTGTTGAGGCGGTCGCGGCGGTCCGTGGGGACGCGTACGCGGCGGTGCTGATGGACTGCCAGATGCCGGAGATGGATGGATTCGAGGCCACCATGGCGATTCGCCGCCTGGAGGGGACGGCGAAGCACACTCCGATCATCGCGATGACCGCCGGTGCCATGAAGGGTGACGAGGAGAAGTGCATCGCGGCAGGGATGGACGCGTACATCAGCAAGCCGGTGAACCCGGAGCGGCTGGCGCTCATCCTCGCCCGACTGGTGCCCTCGGTGGCGGCAGCCGGGACACAGCAACCCGATTCCACGGTGGACGAGGCCCAGCCTGAGCGCAGGACGGGCGGCGCCGCGTGATGGACGTTGGCATCCCGGTGCGATCCACGTGATCGTGCTCGATCGCTCGCCCGTGCGTGTGGTACCCGGTGCGGATGTGACGAGCGAGGCTGCCGCGGTCGACTCTCGCACGCTGGCCGCAGCGGCGGAATCCGTGATCGCCGAGTCGGTGACGGAGATGGTTGCCATCTGCGATGCGGCCGGTGCCATCACGATGATGAATCGAGCCATGGCTGCAGCCGCCGGCAACGCCGAACAGGCTCGTGCGGCAATGGCGCTCGGAATGCCGTGGAAGCATCGCAGTCCCGACGGGGTGGCGCTTGCGCGGAGGGACCTCCCGCTGAGCCGAGCGTTGCGTGGTGAATCCGTGCGCGATGAGGAGATCACGGTGACCTGGTCGCGAGGTCGCCATCGCACCGTGGTGGCGAACGCGTCGAGCCTCGCTGACCGCGAGGGTCGCATCCTCGGCGCCGTGGTCGTGATGCGCGACATCACAGCCCAGCGCGAAGCGGAAGCTCAGGTTGCGTTTCACACCCTGCACGACGGCGTCACCGGGTTGCCGAGTCGCCACCTCTTCATCGAGCACGTGCAGCGAGCGCTGCGTCGAGCGGCGCGCCATCGCTGGTCGATCGGATTGTTCGCGATCAACATCAACGGCTTCGAATCCATCAACGCTCAATTCGGACACGACGCAGGTGATCAGGTGTTGCGAGAGGTCGCGCTCCGCCTCCAGGCCTGTACCCGCTCGTCGGACAGCGTCTCGCGCGCTGCCGAAAACGTCGCGCGACTCGGTGGCGATGAGTTCTTCCTGCTCTGCGAACAGATCGGGGGCGTGCGGGGTGCAACCAGCATGGCCGCCCGGGTCGCGCGCGTGCTCCACGAGCCGATTCGCGTGGCCGATGAGGCGGTGGAGATCTCTGTGCACACCGGTATCACCGTCATCCGCGGCAGCAAGCACGAGCCCGACGTGATGATCCGCCAGGCCAAATCGGCGCTGCGCCGGGCGCGGGAGACCGGAATGGGCGGCTGCGCGTTCTACGCCGAGGAGATGCGTTCCGCGCAGATCGCCAGGATCGATGATGAGCACGCGCTCCGGACCGCGCTGGAACACGGCGAGTTGAGCGTTGCGTTTCAACCAAAGGTCGCCCTGGCCACCGATCGTATCGTCGGCGTCGAGGCGCTGTTGCGGTGGGAGCATCCCGTACGGGGGTTCATTCCGCCATCGAGCTTCATCCCGCTGGCCGAAGCGACCGGCTTGATCCGCCCAATCGGGGCGTGGGTGCTGCGCCAGGCGTGCGAGCACGGGGCTCGCTGGGTGCGAATGCACACCGGGCCCTCGGCACCGATGGTATCCGTCAACCTCTCGGCTGGGCAATTCGATGCGGGGCTTGTCGAGACGCTGCGCATTGTGCTCGCCGAGACCGGCATGGACCCCGAGCATCTGTGCCTCGAGGTCACGGAGAGCATGGTCATGGGCGATCCCGAGCTTGCTATCGACATGCTGTACCAGATCAGGGATCTCGGGGTGAGCATCTCCGTGGATGACTTCGGCACCGGCTATTCATCGCTCTCATACCTCCGTCGATTCCCCTTGGCGGAGCTCAAGATCGATAAGTCATTCGTCGACGGCCTCGGCAGGGACGCGGAGAGCACTGCCATCGTCGCCGCGATCATGGGCATGGCGCACGCAATGGATCTGTCAGTGGTCGCAGAGGGCGTCGAAACCAGCGCGCAGCTCGATGCGCTGCGAGCACTCGGTTGCGATCAGGCCCAGGGCTATTACTACGCGCGTCCCCAGGCGGCTGACCGCATTGACGATCTCCTCACCAAAGCGCGCCTCGATGGCGACCGAGCGCGAGTCCAAGGTGCGCACGCGGCGACCGAGTGGGGGGCAGGCACGATCGTCATTGTCGACGACGCGCCGGATGTGCGGCTGCACGCGCGGATGAGCCTGACCGCCGCGGGCTTCGGCGTGCATGAAGCCGAGAACGGCGAAGTTGGTATCGACCTGATTCGGCGAGTCCGACCCGACTGCGTCGTCCTCGACATGCACATGCCGGGCCTGAGCGGGCTCGACGTCTGCAGGCTGCTGCGCGCCGACGCAAACACCCGTGACCTGACGGTGGTCATGCTCACCGCGGAAGGCAAGGCTGCGGAGAAGGCAGAGGCCTTCGCGCTCGAGGCCGACGACTACATCGTCAAGCCCTTCGTCCCTCGCGACCTGGTCTCGCGTGTTACCGCCGCGATCCGCAGACGGGCCGAGGCGGAAGACTAGGCCGAGAGCCTCATCAGGCTGACGCGAGCGCCGAGCAGACCTGACAAGTCCTGGATCGGCATCGGTCGAGCAAAGAGGTATCCCTGCGCCATTGAGTAGCCGAGGTCGACGAGCGTGGCGGCTTCGGCCTCGGTTTCGACGCCCTCGGCGATCATGTCGGCCCCGATCGCCGCGCTCAGATGCAGGATGGCGGTCGCCATGTCGCGGGCCTCGGCTCGGACATCGACACCGGCGACAAAGGCCCGGTCGAGCTTGATCACGTCGACCGGCAGCAGTTGCAGCCGTGCGAGCGACGAATAGCCGGTGCCGAAGTCGTCGATTGCGACTTTGACACCCTGGGCACGCACACGGTCGAAGGCCCTGCCGATCGGGGCGATCTCGTCCATGAGCACGCTCTCGGTCACCTCCAGCGTCAACAGGGCCGCCGGTAGGCTAGTTCGCTCGAGCAGCTCCGCCAGCCACTCCGCGAAACACCCGTCGCTCAACTGGCGGATCGAGACGTTGACCGAGATCCCCATCTCATCGCCTGACCCGAGCCGTAGGGTGTCCCGGCACGCCCTGTCCAACACCCACGCGCCGATGGGGACGATGAGACCGCTCTGCTCGGCCACCGGAATGAATTCCGCCGGAGGCACCTCGCCCCGACTCGGGTGCGTCCATCGCAGCAGGGCTTCGGAGCCGATGATGCGCCGTTCGACGAGGTCGACGATCGGCTGGTACGCAAGGCGGAGCGTGCCGTCGCGGAGCGCGATCCGGAGCCCGCTCTGGATGGCGAGTTTGCTCTCGGCCTGGCGGCGCATCTCGGCGTCGTACAGGCGGTACTGACCGATGCCGGCGCTCTTGGCCTGCGACAGCGCGGCACCCGCGTTGCCGATCAGCGTGGACGACGACCCGCGAGCGTGCTTGATGGCCACGCCGACCCCCGCGGTGACCCGAAGGGTTTGCCCGGGAACTGCGATATCTGCGTCAAGCGAGGCCTGGACGAGTTCCGCCGCTGCCTTCGCACCGGCGAGATCGGTATCGGAGGCGACGACCACGGCGAATTCATCTCCGCCGTTTCTCGCCACCATCAATCCGGGGAAGGCGTCTGAGAGGCGGGTGGCGACCTCCACAAGCACCGCGTCGCCCGCCTCGTAGCCGAGGCTTTCATTGATGAGCTTGAAGTCGTCGAGGTCAAGGACCAGCAGCGCCCCGGGGCTTCGTTCGGACCACGCCAACTCGTTGAGGTGCTCAATGAGGGCGGACCTGGCAGGCAGGCCGGTGAGCGCGTCGTGATGGGCAACGTACAGGCGTAACTCTTCCGCCGCTCGCCGCACCGTCTCGGCGGCGACCTCGGCGGTGACGTTCGTGGACACAGAGATGACACCGACCACCGCTGAGCGGTCATCGCGCATGGGTCCGGTCAACGTGAGGTAGGTCTGACCGTTGAAGGCCGTTCGTGTCGTCGATTCCACGCCGTTGAGAGCCTCGTGCAGCGCTCGGAGCGTCGGTCGGCTTTTGGTGAACTCCGAGACGTGCTTGCCTAGAAAGTCCTCGGGCTGCGTGCCAACACGCGCGAGGCCGCCGGCGACGTAGGTGAAACGGAGGTGCGTGTCGAACGCCGTGAAGGTCATGGGCAGGGTCGCGATGGCACCGTCGATCAGCGCCTGACTGCGACGCTGGGCCTCCTCAGCCGCTCGCGTCTGGGTCTGATCCTGCAAATTAATGAGCAGCTGGGTGGGCGCGCCATCCTCATCGCGAACCACGGAGACCGTGGCCAGTGCCGGCAGGATGGTTCCGTCGCGGCGTTGCAGGAAGCGCTGCGCGGAATACCCGTCGGCGTCGCCGTCGGTGAGACGTGCAACGATGTCGCTTGCAGGACTCCTGCCGTCGGGAAAGACCATGGCGAAATCGCTCCCAACAAGCTCCTCAACAGTGAAGCCGATCATCGAGCAAAGGGATCTGTTGACGACATCGATGCGAAATGTCGGGAGGTCGACGATGAGCTGCCCGAGCGCGCTGCGCTCGAACATGGTTTGATAGAGACGTAGGCCGGCCTGCAGTGCCGCGGCGTGAGCAGCCACGGTGTTGGCGGTGATTCTCCGAGAGGCTGTCGAATCAGCTGTCATACGTTCAACCTTGCAGCCCTATGCACTAAGCGGGTTGCGAGCCGGTCGCAAAGGCGAACGTGAGTGACCGTAGGGAGTCGTTCGGTGACGCCCGTCACATCTAACGCAGGTGGCCGGCTGGGGGGTGGATGCTACGGTTGAGACGTCGATGAAGGTGACCTGCAGTGGTGCGACGTTTCCTGGCTGAGGCCAACCGCGCCCGGGGATAGCGGCCCCAAGCGCGAGGCCGCGCGGCACGCGTGTCTGCAGCTTCCGCTATCGTCGAGGGCCGGATTGCTGCTCCTGGCGACGTTCATCGTGGTCGTCGTCCCGTTTGCGAGCATCGAGATCTCGCTGCTCGCCTCGCCTGCACAGAACGTCCAGGCCGGAGGGCAATCGCTCGTGCTCGGTGCCGATCCATTGTCACTGTCGACGTCGGGGCCGGGAACGCTGGAATTGTTCGGTCAATCGATTCCGACCACGCTGCAGTTCCGAGGCCCCGTCCGGCCCCGTCTCCGCTGGGCGGAAGTCACACACTACGATCAGCTTCTGCTCGCGCTCAGGCAGCCGCAACAGCTCGGACAGGACCTCCGCCAGGGATGGAGCTCGTACTTCCTGCGTGAGATTTCCACCTCCGCTGTGGTTGCGTGCGCGCTGGCCGCGCTGTCCCTCGGGCTCGTTCGCCGCCGCCGGCGCGAGGTGATCTTCGGCGTGGTCGTCGCTGGCCTGGTGGCGGGTGCCGGTGACGCCGTGGCGGTGGCGACCGCGGCGCAGGGACTGCAGCAGCTCTCTCAGGTGAGAAGCCTTGATCAGCTCGTCGGCCGCTCCCCGCTGACGGTGGAGACGCCGGAGCAGAAAGCGCCAAGCGCATCCTCCAGTACGGTGGTCATCGGCGATTCAACGGCGGCTGGTGCCGGCAACGCGCCGGTACTCCACGCGACTGCAGCCGACCTGGCCTGCCAGCGGAGCCGTGACAGCTACGCCGCCGACATCGCTGCTGTGAACGGCAGCGCGGTTGTCAACCTCGCGTGCACCAATGCATCGATCCGCGACGGTCTCTTCGCGAGCGAATTCGTCAATGGCCGCATCGTGCCCTCGCAGCTGGACATCCTGGACGCGATACAGGGTGTGCGCACGGTGATCGTTAGCATCGGCGCCAACGAGATGCACTGGGCCCAGCAGATGCAGCTCTGCCTCGCTGCGCTGCAGTGCGATGACAGCGCGTCATCCGCGTTGTTCACCCAGGCGCTCGACAGTTTCACGCTCGACTACTACGACCTGCTCCAGCGGCTTGCGGCGCTTCCCGGTCTGCCTCGCGTGATCGTCAACGAGTACTACAACCCACTGCCGGCGACGCCGCAATGTCCTGGCCGGCCGGATTTCACCGCCGCCAAGTCCGCCGTGCTGCTCGACCGCTTGACCACCTTCAACGCGGTGCTCGCAGCCGGTGCGGCGAGCTTCGGATTCGAGGCGGTTGCCCCGAGCTTTGCCGGCCATGAGGTGTGCACCTCCGAGTCATTCGTACAGGGGCCGGGAGGTACAGCTCCATTGCATCCCAACGCTGCCGGCGAGCTGGCGATCGCGCTTGCTGACGAGCGGGCGCTCCTGAATCCGCCGCCGCCACGACCGACGGCACCGTCAACCCCGAGCCCCTCCTGACAATCCCGCCGTCCCGAGCCGATCAGGCCCGCTTTGGCGAGTCCCCCTGATAGGTGTCGCTGGCGCTGTCCTGCTCGGCTCGGGGTTGGTGTCCATGAACGCATGCGGCGATCTCGATTCGATGCCAGAACCAGTGACGATCGTGTGCCTAGGCGGCCCCGCGGATCCGATTGTTCGATCGCCCCGTGCGCCGGTCGTTCGGCCGGTGAGCGCTCAGCTGATAGCGATCGCCACCGGCGCGTTTCGCCTCGTACATGGCGACGTCGGCAGCCCGAACCAGCTCCGCAAGGACGGTCCCGTTGTGCGGCATGACCGCAATGCCCGTCGAAGCGGTGAGCTTGACCCGGGGCAGGCAGCTTCTAGGCAGTGGCAGGGCCCCAAGTCGAGTGCGCAGTTCGGTCGCGATGCGTTCGCCACCGACCGCGTCCGCGTCACGAAGCAGCAGCAGGAACTCTTCGCCGCCGAGACGCACCGCGGCGTCGCCGGACCGGATCATTCCCTTCAGGGCCGCTCCGACCCGGCGTAAGACCAGGTCACCGGCGCTATGACCACCTGTGTCGTTGATCTGCTTGAACCGGTCGAGGTCAAGGAGCAGGATCGCGAGCGATTGCCGGCTGCGCACACTCTGCGCGAGCTCACGCTCCCCGACCTCGCGAAGCCAGCGACTGTTGAGCAGGCCGGTCAAAGGGTCGGAGATTGCGCGCTCGCTGAGCTCGCGATAGAGCTCGGCGTTGCGCCAGGCTGCGGCAGCCGTGTGTCCGAACAGCGTCGCCGCTTCGAGGTCTTTGCTCGTGAAGCGGTGGGTTCCGCGGCGGCTGCAGTCGAGCACACCGAGTCGCCGATCGCCGGCGATCAGCGGAATGATCAGGTATGACTGCGCCTCGCGGACCGGAGTTCCGGGGATGGTGATCGTCGCCGGATGCGCAGCGACGTCAGCGACGTATTGCGGGGTTCCAAGCTGGAAGGCCCAGCCGTTCACGCCGGCGTCCATCGAGTAGCTGTAGGCCATCCTCGCCTCCGCATCGGCCGCGGTGGCATGGACGGGGACGAATCGGTGCTGGTTCTCGTCCGCGGCGTAGATGTACACGCCATCGACCGGCAGCACCGTCTGGAGCTGCGCGGCGATGACCTCGAGAATTCGTACCGGGTCATGTTCTGACTGCAGCGCGGTTGCGGCATTGATGAGGGCGCGAGGGAGCGCCGACGATCGCCGGCGAGCTCGCTTCGGAGCAGGTTCAGCCGCAGCGGGAAGGTCTGCGATGGTCTCGACCAGGGACATCCGAAACGAGCCGGTGCGCTGCGTGCCGAACCAATCCGACGCCACCGCCAGCACGCTCCCCGCATCGGTCGGGGGCGCGACCATCACCGGACGGCCGAGATGCCATCCCTGTCCGAACTGCACGCCCAGGCTGAGCAGGGTCTGGAGCTCATCCTCGCTCTCGATGCCTTCGGCGATCACGCGAGCGTTGATATGCGCGCCGAACGAAAGCAGTGAGACGACCAGCGCCCGGCGAGCGGCGCTCACGTCGATGCCGTGGATGAGCTGACGATCGATCTTCACAAATTCCGGTTGCACCTCGGCGATGACGAGCATGCTGGCGTGCCCCGCGCCGGCGTCATCGATCGCGATGCGGAACCCGCGCTGGCGCAGGTTGGCAACCACGCGCCGCAGCCGGGTGAGGTCATCGACGGGCGTTCGCTCACTGACCTCGAGGACTACGTCGCTGGGGTCGATCCCAGCAACGTCGGTCAGCCTCGCGAGGTGGTCGCCGGCGTTGCGGTCCTCCACCAGCGTTTCGACCGCCACGTTGACGAAGAGTGTGGCGGGAATCGACTGTGGACCCGCTGAGAACGCCGCCACCAGGCAAGCGGCGTCCACCTCGCGTTTCATGCATGCCAGCGCTGCACCGGCGAAGAGATCATCGGGTGTCGAAACACCGTCTCGTGGCGAGAACCGGCAGAGCGCCTCATAGCCGAGCACGGTGCGGTCCGCGAGTCGCACCAGTGGCTGCAGGGCCGCGCGAATCTCGCCGGGCACGATGATGCCCCTGATGGCGGCGGTGAGATCGCTCGACGAGGAGAGTCCCGTCGCCGGCTGCTCCGCCTGCGCTGAACGCTCGTCAACTCGGTGCCAGCCCATGCCGGCCACCGCGGCAAGAGTCTCGACCAGCCTTCGCTGCAGGACAACGCTGGGGCCCCATGCGAGGAGCAGGCCTACCAGCCGATCTCCGTCCTCGATCGGGACTGTGAGCAGCGGTCCGGGACCGAGATGCTCCCGCACCGAAGCCTTCTCGGCGTCGTTGAGGTGATGAAACATCGAGATCATTCGGGAGGGAAACGACTCTTCGAGGTTCGATGTGCGCCGCCGCGCGGTCGTCGCGAATGACTGGTACGCGGCCAGGGGGAAGCGCATCGCGTTGAGAGGTATTCCGAGCACCTCCTCAACGCGCGCGGTGTCATCGTCGGGAAGTCCCACCCCGAGCATGACCACCTCATCGCCTTGCAGCTCGCCCCACGAGCCCCTAAGACCGTTCGCCACCAGGCATTCCAGGACGGCGTCGATGATCTCTATGGGGTGGCGGGACGCGGATATGCGCTCGACCGCTCGAGAACCCGGTTCAGACGCGAGCTCCATCACCGTGCGGTCTCCTTGAAGCCCATACCGTCAAATCATGAGCACGCCTCCGGAGGTACCCATCACATCCATGTGACACCGACGCAGCAGCTTCCGACGGCCCCAGGATCCCGAGGCAGACGCTCACGACCGCATGTCAGAGGCGCTATGCTCGCGGCCACGCTCACGGGCTCGAACTGCCTGTGAGGAGGGCTCGAGGGCAACTTTCGAGCCCCGCGGTGCCTTCGATGGCACCGCCGTGCCAATCGCCCCTGTGGCACCGCTGGTCTGGTCGGTCGACCTGCGGTTAGGCGACCGCGGCAGCGGGGATGTGCACCGATCCGCCCTGCACGAGGGCCGCAAAGGCGGATGCTTCCAGGGGGCGGCTGAACAGGTAACCCTGGGCGAAGTCGCAGCCGTGAGTCCGCAGAAAGTCTGCCTGGCCAGAGGTCTCCACTCCCTCTGCAACCACCTTCAGACCGAGGACTCTCGCCATCTCGATGATGCTTTCTGCCAGCGTCGAGCCCGGCGTTGCCTCTGCCAGCTCGTCGACGAAGATCTTGTCCACCTTGAGGGTGTCGAACGGCAGCACCCTGAGCCGTGACAGGGCCGAGTAGCCGGTGCCGAAGTCATCGATTGCGAGGTGGAGACCCAGCGCCTTGAGGCTCTCGAGGGTTTGCACCACACCCGCGGATTCAGCGATGGCGACGCCCTCGGTCAACTCCAGCTCCAGGTTGGCCGGGGCGAAACCGGTTTCCTCCAGCGTCCTAGCCACATTTGCGATCAGGTCTGGACTGGTGAGATTGCTCCCGGAGAGGTTGACGGCGATGCGCAACACTGGAAGGCCGGAATCGGACCAAATCCGTCCCTGCATGCACGCTTGGCGCAGCACGAAGGCGTCGAGACGCTCGACAAGGTTCAGCTCTTCCGCGAGCGGAATGAACACGGCCGGACCGACCAAGCCACGCGTCGGGTGGTGCCAGCGAGCCAGGGCCTCGGCGCCGACGATGGCGTGGGTCTGCCCGTCGACGATCGGCTGATAGTTCACCTCGATGGCATCGGCCTCGACGGCCACGCGCAGATCCTCGCCGAGCTGCAGCCTGTCGAGAAGATCGGTGCGCATGTCGCCAGAGAACACCTGGTACTGAGCCTTGCCATTCCGCTTCGCGAAGTACATCGCCAGGTCCGCATCCGCGAGCAGCGTTTCGGGACCGGCGGCTCCCGGCGCCGCTGACGCGATGCCGACGCTCACGCGCGGCGCGACGTCCTTGCCTGCAAGGGTCAGTGGTCGCTCCACCTCGGTGAGAACCCGCTGAGTCACCGACACGGCGTCCTGGCTGTCGCTACCCTCGAGCAAAACGGCGAACTCGTCGCCGCCAAGACGGGCAACAGTGTCCTCGGGTCGCACGCAGGAGACGAGCCGGCCGGCAATGGCCACGAGGAAGTCGTCACCGGCCTGATGTCCCAGAGTGTCGTTGACCCGTTTGAAGTCGTCGATGTCGAGGTAGAGGACACTCTTGAGACGGCCGTCTCCGACCTCCAGCGGGGATGCCGGGCGTTCCAATCGCTGTCGAAGAAGATCGCGGTTCGCGAGACCCGTGAGGGTGTCGTGCATGGCCTGGAAGTTCATCGCCCGCTCGTGCTCGTGGCGTTCACTGATGTCACTGATGTTGAAGACCATCCCGGCCACCGCCGGGTCGTCGAAACGATTGGTCAGCCTCGCGCGCACGTGATGCCAGGTGCCGTCGCGATGCTTCAACCGACCTTCGATGTCGAGCGGGGATCCCGAGCTTCCGGATACAGCGAGGCCCCAGGCCGCGCTCACTCTTTCGAGGTCGTCAGGATGCACGATGTCGGTCAGTCGCGGGTTCGTAACTCCCTCGGCGTTGAGATATTCGTCGAAGGACGGAGTCGCGAAGTCAATGGCACCGTTGGGGGCGAGGACCAGGATACCGTCGTTGGCGTTCTCGACCAGAGCGCTGAGGCGTCGTTCCCGAGCATTGACCGCGTCGCGCTCGTGCTCCAGCTGACCAGCCATGGTGTTGAAGGCTTCGCCCAACTCCGCGATCTCATCGCCACTGCCGATCGCGACGCGGTGGCGCAGGTCACCGGCGGTGAGTCGCCTTGTGGCGCGCATCAGTGTGCTCAGCGGTCTCAGCACCGATTGCGCAAGTTTCCTCGACATCCAGAGGGCCATTGCCAGACCGAGCAGAAGGGCGATCACAACGGCGATGGCGGACGTCCTCAGCGAACTGTCGCGCTGTTGACGCAGGCCGGCGACATTGCTGGTGCCGACTGCCTCGAGTGCCGAGACGTCGTGCACCACTGCCTTGATGTCGATGTTGAGCGAATCCTCGAGCGCGCCCGCGGCCATTGAGAGTTCGCTGCCTGACGAGCTCCCCAGCGCTCTGATCGACTCACGCAGCGGACGCATCGCGTTCCAGGCAGACGTGACTGTGAGCGCAGAGCTGACATCGGCGTCGGTGAGCGCCGGCGCTCGTGCCAGCGCCGCGAAGTCGGCATTTACCTGCTGTTCGGCGCCGCTCATCGAGGTGAGATCGTCGCTGCCATGGCCGATGAGAACACCGAGCGCGGCGAGGCCGTAGAACTGCACATCTTCGTCGAGACTGCTCACCTCGCTGGTGAGCCGTTGTGCTCGGTCCAGCTCGGCGACGACGTTGGCACTCGTGATCAGGCCCATTCCCGACACCGCTGCCAGCCCGAGCAGTGGGAGGAGCAGCAGGACGGCCACCCAACGAAAGCGCGCACTGAGCCGCCGGCCGGTGAAAGGGTGGCGCCATGCCGTCATCTCGCAGTCTCCAGAGGGGATCCGGCGAATGGCGAAGCACCGGGGACCGGCGGATTTGAGGCGACGCGGGCGCTCGCTACCGAGGATCAACCCGCGCGATGAGCCCCAGAGGCGGCGCAACCAGTTCCGTCACGAACCGATGCATTGGCGTGCGCTTGCAAGCCGCCCACTGCTGGGCTATATTCAACCAGATGGTTGAATATCCCTCCACTCTCGATGGCACCTACGCTGCGCTCTCGCATCCGGTGCGTCGGGATCTCCTCGACCGTCTCAGTGGCGGCCCGATGCGGGTGACCGAGCTGGCGGAACCATTTGGGATCTCGCTGGCAGCGATCTCGAAACACGTTGGCGTGCTCGAAAGAGCCGATCTGGTGCATCGCCGCATCCAGGGTCGCGATCACGTGATCTCGCTGCAGCCACGACCCTTGATGACCGCGCGCGACTGGATCGATACCTACCGGCCATTCTGGGAGTCGCGAATCGACGCGTTGGAGACACAGCTTCGCAATCGGAGGCGACCATGACCGACATCGACCGGGAAGCGGCGTTCGGGGTCGTGACCATCGATCGCATGCTGCCCGCCTCGGTGGAGGACGTGTATGCGGCGTGGACGGACCCGGCGGTCATGTCGACGTGGTTGTCGCCGACCGGGTGGGCTGAGGTCGAGGCTGATGTCAGAGTCGGCGGCCGGCTCCGAGTCGTCATGCGAGGCGACGGGATGGCCATCGAACACACCGGGACGTACCTGGTGGTCGAGCCGCCACATCGCCTCGTGTTCACATGGATCTCCGAGTACACGGGCGGGTCTCCGACTACTGTCACCGTGACGCTGTCTCCCCGGGGGAACGACACCCACTTGACCCTGTCCCACACCGATCTGTCCCGCGACGCGGCGATGTCGCATCGGGACGGTTGGGGAACGATTCTCGAACGCCTGGAGTCGGTGCTCGACGGCGAGGGCCAGGACGGTGCACCGACATGAATCGGCGCTTGGGAGCAGGCCGTGGCCATTGACGTCCTGACGGAGATCGAGATCGATCGGCCGCGCAGTGAGGTGGCTGCATATGCCGCCGATCCCGACAACGCACCGGCGTGGTACGACAACATCAAGCGCATCGAGTGGGAGTCGCCGAAGTCCGTCGCCGTCGGCGCGCGGATGGCGTTCGTCGCGCAATTTCTGGGACGACGACTCGCCTACACGTACGAGATCAGGGAATTGGTGCCCGGCGAGCGGCTTGTCATGGGCACCGCAGCGGGGCCGTTTCCTATGGAGACGACCTACACATGGGAGGACACCACAACAGGTGGAACGCGGATGACTCTTCGAAATCGCGGGCAGCCCGCAGGGTTCTCCAGGGTGAGTGCTCCACTCATGGCGTCTGCAATGCGCCGGGCGACACGCAAGGACCTGCAGACGTTGAAGCGCTTGCTGGAAAGCGTCGCCAGGTAGCCTCGCGGCTACCGCGATCGTGCCCGGCCGCGACCTGCCGGTCCGCGCTCGCGGTGGGGCAGATAGGAACGATCACCGATCCACGGTGCCGGGGGGACCATGAGAGCCTTGGTCACCTCGTTCAGCCACCCGCCGTATTTGGTCCGCATCCCGCTGAACGCGTCCCAGGCGGCGTCGATTTCGTGCAGCCGGTAGCCCGCGCGCTTCAGGCGGTCGCACGCTTGGTTGAACTCCTCACGTTCCACCCCGGGAACCCCGTCGGTCTGGTAGCGCAGGAAATGACGCATGTCCGCGACGAAGTGAGTCCCGACCTTGTGCATGAGCCGGGCGTGGCCGACCGGCCCACCGTCGACGGTCGTGATCACCAGCGTTGCCGCGTCCATGACCGCACCGAAGGAGTTGGCCCATGCTTCGTTGTCGTGGCTGGAACGGAAGTAGAAGAGGAGGGGATAGGTCAGGTGCGTCTCGAGCACGTCCACCGTCCACATCCGCCACTCATCGAAGGTCGCCACCAGCTGCTCGGGGATGGCGTCGGTTGCGCACGTCTCGAGCAACTGCACACCAGACGGCGGCGCGCCGGCGATGGCGTCGAGCGCCACGACCGAGGTCTCGCGTCGCTGGAAGGCGTTGAAGAGCGAAAACAGCAGGCTGATGACCAGAGCGAACAACCCGAAGCCGGTCGCCGCCTCGACGCCGGTGAGCACCCGAGTCGCAGCACCAACGGGCTCGATGCCGCCCACGGGGAACGCGAGCATCCTGCCGGCTGAGAAAAATACCGCTGTGCCGAATGAATCTGGTGCCGGCTGGAGACCGTCGTGGAGTCCGGTGTACATCAGCGCATAGCCGAGAATCAGCACGAGCGCCCAGAGGATGAGCAGTGCCACCACGGTCATCGGCGCGAAGGCGGCGAGCGCCGCTTCGCGGGTCTGCAACTTGCGGGGACGCTGAGCGAGCCGGCGCCACGCGCGCCACCCTAGACGGACAAGGGTGAAGCTGATCCGCACCCGCCCGACCGACGGGCGCGGCAGGACCACCGACTGGAACACGTCGAAGAGGGTTGCGAGGGCGAGCACGGCACCGACGCCGATCTCGGCCCCGTCGAGGGCGGCGCTCAATGGTGACTGCTGGCGATCGCAGAGATGTCGAGGTCGGGCGCCTCGGCCATGGTCGCCACATACCGCTCGCGGGCAGCGCGGGTGAGCGGCATCGCGTCCGCCGTGCCGCCGTAGGTACGCAATGCAAGGTCGAGGTCCTTGACGAGGTCGCGCACCGCGAACATCGTCGGCGTGTGCCGATCTTCGAGGAACCCGCGTTCGCGAGCGCCGAGACCGGGCGCGAAGCGAAGCAGGATGGAGAACACCTGCTTTCGTTCAAGCCCGGCGGCGTCCCCGGCCGCAAGCAACTCCGCGGCGGCAGCAGTGGTGATGCCCAGCATGCTGTTGGCGATGAGCTTCAACCGCTGAGCGTTGCCTCGCTGCCCAACGTAGAGCAGGTCGCCGAGGCGTTCGAGCACCGGGCGGGCGTGGTCGAGATCCGCTTGATCGCCGGCGACGAGGATCAGCAGCTTTCCGCTCTCCACTGCCGGGACGCTCCCCACCACCGGCGACTCGAGAAGACGTGCGCTCCGCGCCTGTGCCGCGCGACCCAGCTCCTCGATCACGTCGGGTCCGGCGGTGCTCATCTCGATGAACAGCTTCGCGGCGCCGTTCTCCAATGCGCCGTGGTCGCCAAGGTAGACATCGCGAATCGCGGAGTCGTTGGTCAGGCTGCTGATGATGACCTGGGCGTCGCGAACCGCCTCTGCAGGGGTGGCGGCGACGCGCCCGAGCTGCAGCGCCTGAGCCTTGTCGGGCGTGCGATTCCACAGCACCACATCGAAGTCAGATGCGGCCAGGCGGCGTGCCATCGCGCCGCCCATCTTGCCCGTGCCGAGAATCGCAACCTCGGTTGTCACATCGCCTCCGGCCTTGGTCCGGCTATGGCGACGGCGTCGCGTGTGATCGCATCGATGCGACGCAGCAGATCGTCACTGAGCTCGAGTTCTGCGGCTGCAACCGCATCGTCGACGTGCGCGGCGTCGCGCGTTCCGATAATCGCCACGTGCACGGCCGGGTTCGCCAGCGTCCACGCGACGGCGAGGCGGCTCACGGGCACGCCGAGCTCGTTGTTCGCAAGCTCTTCCAGTGCAGCCACAACGCGCAGGTTCCGGGCAAAGGCCTCGCCCTGGAAGTCCGGGCTGTGCGAACGCCAGTCGCCCTCAGGGAATCGGGCGTTGGCGCTCATGTGGCCGCTGAGCAGGCCGTGGGCGAGCGGACCGTAGACCAGGACGCCGATATCGTGCGTCCTGGTGTACGGCAACACGATCGCCTCGATATCGCGGTGGAACAGGTGGTAGGGCGGCTGCAGGGTTTCCACTGGGAGCGTCGCACTGAACTCCTCCATCTGGTCGGCGCTGAAGTTGCTCAGGCCGACGTGGCGAACCTTCCCAGCAGCGACCAATCCAGCGAGCGCGCCGGCCGTCTCGGCGAACGGCACACGTGGATCCGGCCAGTGCACCTGAAGCACATCGATGTAATCAGTGGCAAGCGCCCTGAGGCTGTCGTCGACGCCGGCGCGGATCGAGTCGGGACTCGCGTCGCGCTCGACCCGTGCACCGCCGAGAGAGCGGAGTCCGCCCTTGGTCGCGATCACCACATCGTCGCGGCGGTATCCTTCGAGCGCCTTGGCGAGCAGCCGTTCGGAGGCGCCAAATCCATAGCCCTGCGCGGTGTCGAAAAGGTTGATGCCCCGATCCAACGCATGCCGGATCGCGCGGATCGCGGCGTCCTCATCGGTTGCACCCCAGTCGCCGCCGAGCTGCCACGTGCCGAACGCTATGCGCGACACCCGCAACTCGCTGCGGCCAAGCCTGATCTGTTTCATCTCCGTCCTCGCAGACTTCGAGGCCATGACCGTCCTCCGTGGTCTCTGCCAGCCAGGTAGCGTACGTGTATCCGAACAATCCTAGGCAATGGAGGTCGCGATGTTTGAACCGAAGCAGGCGTTCAGCGGGTTCTCAGTGGACGACTTGACGAGGGCCAAGGAATTCTATTCGGCCACATTGGGGCTGACGGTCGATGCCGACGGCGTGGGGGCGAGGCTCCAGCTGCCCGGCGGCGGCTCGGTGTTCTTCTACCCGAAACCCGATCATCAACCAGCCACCTTCACGGTCTTGAACTTTGAGGTCGAGGATATCGATGACGCTGTCGATGACCTTGCAGCCCGTGGCGTGCAGCTCGAACACTACGAAGGCATTCCGGGCGTCGACGAGCAGGGCATTCTCCGCGGCAGGGCGCTCAATCAAGGTCCGGATATCGCGTGGTTCCTCGACCCGGCCGGCAACGTTCTGTCGGTGCTGCACTGACGCCGTAACGACGCCGCCGCGGGCGGGCGACTGGCCGGGGACTGGTCGGGCACGGTTGCAGCCGGGCTGTGCCCACCGCCTGCAGCAAGTCTCCCTATGCCATGCCCGGCCAGAAGGCAAGCATAGGCTTATCCGGTCCCCGACGGGGCTGCGCTGCCGCCGACGGCGAAATGCCATACAGCGATTCGGATAGCCGGGTGACAATCGACGCTATATCCGATCTCGAACCCGGCTCGCTGGTACGACAATGACCGCGTGGGCACCCCCTTCAATCCTTCGTGGTTCAACTCCCCGTTTGGGCAAGATCCAATGGCGCCCCCGGATTCTCCGAGCGATCGCTTCTTCGACCTCTCCGTGGACATGCTCTGCCTCGCCGGAGTCGACGGGTACTTCAAGCTTCTGAACCAGGCGTGGAGCGAGACGCTCGGCTATGAGGATGGGGAACTGTTGCGCCGGCCTTTCCTGGATTTCGTGCATCCGGATGATCGTCGAGCGACGATCGACGCCACGGCATCTGTCGCCGACGGCCGCAAATTGATCCACTTTCGCAACCGCTATCGATGCAAGAACGGCACCTACAAGTGGCTCTCGTGGAGCGCGGCGCCTGCTCTGAGCGACGGCACCATCTACGCGAGTGCACGCGACGTGACCGAGGAGATCGCGACTGAGCAGCAGGGGCAGCTGCGCTTCGAAGAGCAGCGTGCTCGCGTGCTCGTGGTGATGGCCGAAGGGAGTGTCCGTCCGGTCTTTCAGCCGATCGTGAACCTCCGGACTCTCGATATCGGCGGCTATGAGGCGCTCTCGCGTTTCGACACCGATTCGCGGGACACTCCCGAGCAGTGGTTCGACGCCGCGGATGCGGCCGGGCTTCGTCCCCAGCTCGAGCTGCACGCGATGCGTCGGGCGGTGGCGCACGCGTATCAGCTGCCTGCGACCGCGTTCCTCTCGCTCAACGCATCGCCCGAGACTCTGCTGCGTGAGGATTTCAGCCAGCTGGTTGGAACCCTTCACGGCGAGAGCCTGGTCGTGGAGGTCACCGAGCACGCGGCGGTGGAGGACTACGAGCCCTTGCAGCGTGCCATCGACCGTTTGCGACGTCACGGAGTGCGGCTCGCCATCGACGATGCCGGAGCTGGGTTTGCGAGTCTCAAGCACATCGTCCGGCTGCTCCCGGAGTTCATCAAGCTGGACCTCTTCCTGGTCCGCGACATCCACGAGGACCCGGTGAAGCGGGCGGTGGTTGCAGGCATGCTCGGGGTTGCAACCCAGATTGGCGGCAAGGTGATTGCGGAAGGAGTGGAGACCCAGGACGAACTGCGGGTGCTCATGGACCTCGGCGTCGAGTGGGCGCAGGGCTACCATCTGGGCCGTCCCGGCGCCCTACCGAGCGGTTTCCTCACCGAGCAACGCCGCACCAGGCACTGACTGCCGAAGGCGTCCGCGCTTCCTCGGGCACGGCATGCGTAACTCAGCCCGGTCGCGGGTATCACTGATCCATGACCGAACCAAGATCCGAGCTGCTGCCTGTTCTCGCCCTCGACGACATGGTGGTGCTCCCCCACATGACCGTCCCCATCGGCGTCCCCGAGGAGCAGAACGCCGCCGTTGAAGCCGCCCGTCAGGGGAGCCATCTCATTCTTCTGGTCCCCCGCCTCGACGGGCAGTTCACGTCGATCGGCACCGTGGCGACCGTCCAGGAATCCGGAAAGCTCCCCAACGGGGCCGAGGTGACCATCGTTCGCGGCGAGTACCGCGCGCGCCTGGGCAGTGGCCAGGCTGATGTCGGCGGAGCCCTCTGGGTGCAGGCCGAACCGATCACCGAGGCCGACCCCAGCGAGCAGGAGCTCGCCCTCGCGAGCGAGTATCGCGCCATCCTCGAGAACCTCGTGGAGAGCAGGGGTGCGCCCGGCGTGGTCCAGTTCCTTCGGGCTGCCCGAACTCCTGGACAGCTTGCCGACCTGGCCGGGTTCTCGCCGGACCTGACCATCGATCAGAAGGTACGCGTGCTCGAGACCCTCGATGTGGAGGCCCGCTTGCGCCTGCTCATCGACTGGACCCGCGGCATCCTCGCCGAGGCGTCGCTGAAGGAACGCATCCGTAGCGAAGTCAACGAGGGCATGGAGAAGACGCAGCGCGAGTTCCTGCTTCGCCAGCAGCTCGAAGCGATCCGGAAGGAGCTCGGCGAGAGCGGTGACGACGTGGTTGCGGGCTACCGCAAGCGCGTCGAAGAGGCGGGTATGCCCGACGGCGTGCGCACCGAGGTGGAGCGCGAGCTCAACCGGCTCGAGCGCACCAGTGAGCAGAATCCCGAGCACGGGTGGATCCGCACGTACCTCGACTGGATGCTCGACATCCCCTGGAACACGCGCTCCGAGGACAACTACGACCTCACCGACGCGCGCCGGATCCTCGACGAGGACCACACCGGGCTCGACGACGTGAAGTCGCGCATCATCGAGTTCCTCGCGGTGCGCAAGCTGCGCCAGGAACGCGGCCTGTCCGTTCTCGGCGGTCGCGGCTCGGGTGCGATCATCACCCTGGTCGGTCCCCCAGGCGTCGGCAAGACTTCCCTCGGCGAGTCGGTCGCCCGTGCGCTCGGTCGCAAGTTCGCCCGCGTGTCGCTCGGCGGCATCCACGACGAGGCTGACATCCGCGGTCACCGCCGGACCTACGTGGGGGCGCTGCCCGGACGGATCGTCCGTGCTCTCAAGGAAGCGGGCACCAAGAACCCGGTGATCATGCTCGACGAGATCGACAAGGTCGGCAACGACTGGCGCGGCGATCCCTCTGCCGCACTCCTCGAAGTCCTCGACCCGGCGCAGAACAACACCTTCCGCGACCACTACCTCGAGGTCGACCTCGACCTCTCGGAGGTGCTGTTCATCCCGACCGCCAACGTCTGGGAAACCATCCCCGCACCGCTCCTCGACCGCATGGAGCTGATCAGGCTCGACGGGTACACGCTCGACGAGAAGCTCGCGATCGCGCGCGATCATCTGCTCTCGCGGCAGATCACCCAGTCCGGGCTCCGCCCCGAGGAGATCACCGTCGACGACAGCGCCATCAATGCGGTCATCAGCGGCTACACGCGCGAAGCGGGCGTCCGGAACCTCGAGCGCGAGCTCGGCAAGATGACCCGCAAGGTCGCGACCGCTTTCGCAACCGGCGAGTTGCAGCCACCTGTGGCGGTAACACCCGAGCTGGTGACGAAGTTCCTGGGCAGGACCAAATTCGACAACGAAGTTGCCGAACGGACGGCGGTTGCCGGTGTCGCCACCGGCCTGGCAGTCACCGGTGTCGGTGGCGACGTGCTCTTCGTCGAGGCGACCTCGGTCGGCGAGAAGGGCTCGCTTACGCTCACCGGCCAGCTGGGGGACGTCATGAAGGAGTCGGCGCAGATCGCCCTCTCCTACGTGCGCTCCCACGCAGCCGAGCTGGGCATCGACCAGGAACTGGCCAACAAGGGATTCCACATCCACGTCCCCGAGGGTGCGATCCCCAAGGACGGACCGTCAGCCGGCGTAACCATGACCACCGCGATCGTCAGCCTGCTCACCGGCCGTGCCGTGAGGAGCACCGTCGGGATGACCGGCGAGGTCACGCTGCAGGGGTTGGTGCTGCCGATCGGCGGCGTCAAGCAGAAGGTGCTCGCGGCGCACCGCATGGGGCTCAAAGAGGTGATCCTCCCGCAGCGAAACGGCAAGGACCTCGACGACGTGCCCGAGAGTGTTCGCGATCAAATGACCTTCCATCTCGCGAGCCGGGTCGAGGACGTGCTTGCTGCCGCGCTCGAAGCGAGCACCAGCCGGGAGCGCGCCGCCGCCTGAGCATCAGGATCGGTAACCTCCTGGGCGTTGAGCGTGAACCCCCAGGCGGTGGACTTCCAGATGCGCCGGCGGACCGGGCATCCGGACTTTCTCGACCTGCCCTGGCACCTGCCCCTGGCGAGCTGGCGCCACGAACGGCTGGTGGACGTGCCGCGCGGGATATCGCGGCACGTCGTCCGGTTTGTCGCCTATGGCGAGGCGATCTACGCGCTCAAGGAACTCCCCCGGCAGCTTGCCGAGCGTGAGTACCGCCTCCTCGCTGAACTGGACCGTCTCTTCATCCCGGTCGTCGAGGTCGCCGGGCTGGTCACCGATCGACGCATCGGCGGCAATGGTCACTCCCGCATCGCGCCGCGGGAGGACGACCTCGAAGCCATCCTCATCACTCGCCACCTCGATTTCTCACTGCCGTACCGCCGTGTGCTGGGGGCGACCGGCACGGACGCCGCGTTGAGCGACCGCCTCCTCGACGCGCTCGTCAACCTGCTCGTCCGCCTCCACGTCGCCGGTTTCTTCTGGGGCGACTGCTCGCTGTCCAACACGCTCTTCCGCCGCGATGCCGGGGCGCTCGGTGCGTACGTCGTCGACACCGAGACCGGTGAGCTCCATCCCCAGCTCAGCGACGGGCAGCGGACCTACGACGTGGTGGTGGCCGAGGAGAACATCGTCGGCGAGCTGCTGGACGTCACCGCCGAAGGCCTCGTCCACGGCCTGGACCCGGTCGGCGCTGCCGAGGAGCTCCGACGGCGCTACGACGGGCTCTGGTCCGAGCTGACCCAGGAGATCGCATTCGCTCCCGACCAGCGCTTCCGGATGGAGGAGCGGCTGCAACGGCTCAACTCCCTCGGCTTCGACGTCGAGGAGGTCGAGGTCGTCGCCCAGGGCGGCGAGTATCGCCTCCGCCTCCAACCCACAGTCGTCGAGCCGGGGCACCATGTGCGGCAGCTGCAGGCTCTGACCGGTCTCGAGGTGCAGGAGAACCAGGCGCGACGGCTGCTGGGCGACCTCGCGCGCTACCGGACCGAGCTCGAGGCCAAAGCTGGTGGCCCGGTTCCGGAGAAGCTGGCCGCCCGTCGCTGGCTCACCGATGTCTTCGAGCCGACCATCGCCGCCGTCCCGGCTGAGCTGCGCGGCAGGCTCGAGCCGGCCGAGCTCTTCCACCAGGTGCTCGACCATCGCTGGTATCTGTCGGAGGCCGCCGGGCATGACGTCGGTCTCAGCGAAGCCGTGAAATCGTTTGTCGCCAGCGTCCTGCCACGTGCGGCGCCGCCGAAGCTCGCCGAGGTGCTGGCAGAGGAGGGTTGAGGCTCGTCACCGCCACCAGTGGATCTTGGCCGCCTCCACTGCCGCCGCGACAGGCCGCTCGAGATCTGCCTCCAGGCGCCCGAGGTTCTGCACCCACTCGCCGGCGATCACCACCGCCATCGCGCCTCGGGTCGAGCCGCTGCCGCTCCCCGCGTGTCGCATGCAGATCACGGCCGCCCGATTGAGGGCCTCGAGTGAGGGCCGCTCCACGGGCACCTCACGGCGCGAGCCGCCGGCCAGCTCATCGGCGAGATGGTTCATGCCCAGCAGCAGCACCTGCACCTGCTCCGCGACTGCCGCCGCACCCTCGTGACAGGAATCGGCTCGATATCCCAGGTCGGAGGCGATGAAGGCCAGCAGGTCACCCGCCAGCAGCGCCTGACGGCCGGCCGCGACCATGCGGCCAAGCGTCTCCGGCGGAAGCGGCTTGGCACCGCGCTCGTTGAGAAAGACATCGAATGCTTCTCCGGCGCGCAGGCGCGCCCGCAGGACCCCGGCGCGTGCCGATGCGACGGCGGCCGCCGTGCCCGCGCCGAGCACCATGTCGAAGGCCCGGTGGAGGTATTCGGCGGCGGCTCGGTAGAGGCCCGCGGTCGCCCGGGTGACGTCTCGCCTCGCGCCTCGGGGCCAGAGGAGGACCCCGATCAGGACGCTGATGCCGGTGCCGATGGCAACGTCCTCGATTCGAACCAATCCCACCTGCCAGCCGGCTGGTGAGATCAGGTTGAAGATGATGATCACGGTGACGGTGAATGCCGCTTGACCGGCGACGAAGCCGATTGCGCTAGCGGCGTATGCCGCGAAGAACAGGGCTATGGGCAGGGCGATCCACATGAGCACGGTGTCGTCGCCCGCGATAAACGCGAACAGGCCACCCGCGATGAACCCGATGACGCTGCCGAGCAGTGCCTCCACTGTGCTGCGGCCGGTGCCGAGCGCGTTGGAGCGAAGTACGCTGAGCGTGCCGAGGACGACCCAGAAGGCATGACTAAGCCCGAGGGACCGTGCCAGAAATACGGACACCCCGAGCCCGACGGCGGTGCGCAGGCTTCCGTGGAGGACCGTCGAGTTCGGGTCGAGGTGGGCGCGGAGCGTGCGGGCCATGCGGATCGCGGTGCCGCGGGTACCCTCGAGGTGGGGTATGGCAGCGGGCAGCGCCACCCCGTCGTCCGGTGGACGGCCACCGGCGCTGATCAGCGCGTTGGCGCTCAGGGCGATGGTCAGATAGGCGATGACCCGCAAGGTGTGATCGACGTCGATGCCCTGGAGGACCTCCTCCGCGGGCCGTCCGCGGCCTAATTCCTCGGCGGCCCAGCGATCCAGTGCCGCTCGGTGCGCTCGCCGCGCGTCCTCGATCGCGCCAATGTCGGGGCCGTTCCCGCCCGTCAGCACGGCGGCGCTCGCAGCCAGTGCCGCGGTCACGGCAGATGTCAGCTGGTTGCCCTCATCGATGCACGGGCGCGACGGCACGGGCTGCTCGTAGAAGGGCCGCTCGGAAAGTCGACGATCTGTTCCAGCTCGGTCATCAATTCGACGAAGGCGCGATCGCGACGCGTCGGTCCGGCCGGGCGCATCGCGGTCCGCGAGTATTCAGTGCGAATTGCCTGCACCGTCGCGCGGGCGGCCGTCTGCAGCGGCTTGAGCTGATGCTCATCCTCGTTGTGCCGCAACGCCTTGACGAGATCCGCCACTGCGAGGCAGGCCTCGGCAGCACGCTTGCTCAAGGCGACGCGCTCGAACCACGGCCAGAAGAAGACGCCCGCGAGGGTGGATATGGCGCCGGCGAGCATCCATCCGGCGAGCCGAGCCGGAATCGCAGAGGCAGGCCCCGGTATCGCGACCGCGAGCACAAATGCGAGGAGCAACGCGGACTGCGCAGCCGCGAGGTATCCACCGAAGACACCGGCGAACGACACTGTGAATGCCACCACCAGCATGGCGATCGATCCGGCGACGGCATTGGGTGACACCAGTGTCCCGAGGGCTATCAGTGCAGCACCCGCAAGCGCCGCAGCAACGTAGGCGACAGCGCGCGCCGGACGCCGGCCGCCGAAGTCCGCCATGACGAGTAGCGCGAAGCAGCCGAAAACCGCGAAGGTGGCGACCTGCAGGTTGCGAATGAGGAGCAGGGTCACGGCGAGAGTCGCAGGGTTGACGATCGCCGCCCGCACCGAGCGATGCAGGGCAACCAGGCGGGGGTTGGAGCGTGCCTCGGGTGCGCGTGACCGGGGCTGCGCAGTCTCCGAGTCAATCACGGAATGCCGGCCAGGGTATCGAAGCAAGCCCAGGGTGGCGGAGCGGGAACGGCCGTCCCCACTGCGAGCCCGGTGGCGCGATAAACTGAGCAGACACACGTGGAGGGGGAGAGAGATGAAGCGGAGCCCGCTTGCAGTGAGCCGTGACGGCGTCGTGGAGAACGGAGAGATCGCTCAAGGTGAGGACCAATTCCTCACCACCGGTGATGCGGCGGTGCTCTGCGGCGTTTCTCGGTCGACGCTCCGCCGGGCCGTTGCCCAGGGACAGCTACGGGCTTGGCACACGCCTGGCAAGCACCTGAGGTTCTCGCGTGCGGAGTGCCTGGCGTTTGCGGCGTCGCTCGGTCAGATAGATGCCGTCGGACGCGCTTCCCGAGGGAGCCGTGCCCCCGCACCGGCGCTCCACCGCACCTCCGAGACGTTCTAGGCACCAGGGCTCGACCGCCGCGTACCTCGTCCGATTTCACGCCGGGCCGCTCTGATCGGACCCGGCGCTCACGTCAGGGTGAGGTCTGTGTGACAAATCGCCGACGTCGCTTTTAGGGACGCGCTGGCGGGGATGATCTCGGCATGAGGGTCGCTCCCAACCGCCATCCCATCGCGTCAGCACGGCGACGGCGACGGAAACATGGCCAGGGGCTGGTCGAGTTCATGATCGTCGTTCCGGTCTTCTTCTTTGTCATCTTCGCGATGATCGACGGCGGCCTGCTGCTCTACAGCATCAATGCCGTGGACCAGTCCACGACCGTGGGCAGCAACTCGATCGCGGGACTCGGGCTGGCATCCAACGCCGACATCGGGTCGCTCCAGAAGATGTCCTCCGCGGGCTTGCAGACAACCTCACTTGTCAAAGTCGTCGAGATCGACGTCGAGGAGTTGGTGACCAACGCAACCAACGATGGGTTCTCGGTTCACGCCGACGGTACGCCGGTAATTCAAACGGGATGTGCCGGCGGCCCAACAGGCGTCGACGGATCCAACGAGTGCGTCAACAGGTACAAGTACAGCGGAGCTTCTGTCGTCGTGATGGACGCGTGGAGCAGTTGCCTGATGTCCTCGGGCGATCCGTCCCAATGTCCGCCCTGGCCACCTGCGGTGCGCAACGTTGTCAATGGACACAGCTCGTTCGTGGCATTGAAGGTTTCGTACACGTATCGCTTCTTCACTCAGGTTGGCGGCACCTTCAATTTGACGGCGCTCAAGACGTTCCGGCTCGAACCTGAGACGAACGCAAGCTGATGAACCGCAGACGTCACCGCCAGCGCGGCCAATCATTGGTGGAGTTCTGCTTTATCCTGCCGATCCTGCTCCTGATGTTCGCGGGTGTCTATACGGCCGGCTCGTTCATCTCCGACATGGACATCGCGGGTCAGGCCACGCGAGCGGGTGCTCGACTCGGCGCGGAAGTCGCCAACTACGGCTACGGAACTCCAGCAGCGCAGACGGCGGCGTGCATGGGAGCCAGTACCACCAACCCCTGCGCGGTCGACCAGGACATCGTCACCAGCGTGATCACCATCGCCAAGGGCATGGCCAACGTCTCGTCGCTCGACGAGATCGATATCTACAACCCCTGCGCGTCGTCTGGCGTCTGCACAGCCTCGAGCAATCTCTGCAACGACCCGGGGGGCATCAGCGGCAAGTACGTCGCGGGTGTTGATCCGGCTGACGTGTACAAACTGAGTGGCGGCGTCTGGACCTTGCAGGGGAGCGCAGGGTACACGCTCGACATGCGAACCCAAAACCATCCCAATGAGCTGGCGATCGGCGTACGTCTCGTGTTCCACTTCCAGGCAGCGGCGCCCATCAATTTCTTCAATGTGCAGGCCGTGCAGTACGAGACCATGTGCTTCGCGCCGTACGAGTCAGGAGGGTAGAGATGAGCGGACTGAACAATAGCGTGCAACGCACAGGGCGTCGAGCCGGCAAGGGCCAGGTCATGGCCATCTTCGCGCTCATCGCGGTCCTGCTCTTCGCGGTCACGGGTCTTGCGGTGGACGCCGGACTCTCTTATCTCTCCTACAACGGCGCCGAACGTGCAGCCGCTGCTGGCGCACTCGCCGGCGTCCCGTACATGCCTGGGGGATTCGGCGGGACGGGTTGCTCGAGCGGTAGCGCCGACGCCGCAGCGTGCGCGGCGACCGCGCGCGATGGTTTTGCCAATGGGAGCATCATCAACGGCAATCCGGTCACCGTGACGGTCTCGCGGTACCCGATCGGGTGCTCAGGATCCGCCTGCTCCGCTAACAAGCTCAACGTGACCGTCACGGCATATGTGCAGCCCACCTTCCTGCGAGTCCTCGGCTTCGGCGCGCATCCGGTGACTGCGTCAGACACGGCGTTCTATCTCCCTCCGATCGCCCTCGGCCAGCCCGGAGCGCAGCTCGGGAGCACTGAGGCCGCCCTCGGCACCGGTGGCAACTATTACTTCCTTCGCTCCGAGGGGTATGCAAACGATCGTCAGGAGGGTGACGCTTATGATCCGAACAACGTCAACGTCACCCAAACGTGCACGGTTGGAGGCGAGACCAGTGCAGCGTATGGCACGTCGACCGACGCCCACGCCCTGAGCGCCCAGCTCTCAAGCGATGTCACCGACGGTGCGCTCACCGGTGCGACCGCGGGTGTCTTTAACAAGCTGCCCGAGCGCGGCGGATACAACTTCTCGGTCGCTGTGCCGAGCGCGGTCCCTGCAGGGTACATGCAGGTCTATAACCCTGCGTTTGCACCCGACAACGGTTTCAACCCGTCCGGCGGCAGCTATAACATGCACGAGCAGGACGGAAGCTTCTCGGGCAACACGTACACGGACCAGTACTCGGCGATGGAGTACACGGTGTTCAAGGTCAACGACATCTTCGATCACACCAAGGACACGCCAATCAGCCAGGTCATCGTCGATCCCCTCGACATCACGACCTCCGGTGGCGCCGTGACCTCCATCGTCGACGTGCGCAATGGCAAGACTATCCCGGCCGGCCCGGTCTTCAACTACATCGTCAACAACATCTACCACGGATGGATGGACGTCGGAAGCCCACCGACGGCCTCGACTGCGTGGACCGTTGCAGGAACGACGTACAACATCCTCCATCCGACCGTGACGCTTGCGGGCGGCTCACTCGCACCCGGGTCCTACCGGCTCCGGGTCGACATGCTCGACTACCAGGGTCTGCGCCCGGTCGATGATGCAGGCGCGTCGCTCTGCTCGCGGGCCCACAAGGGGTACTCGCTCCAGCTGGCGGTCGCGGGCGGGGCGCAGTGCGTGGATCCTGGCTGCCAGGTATCGGCGCTCGATGAGCTCGCCGTGTACACGCCGATTTCCGGGTCTGGATCGGGCTTTTCCGTTCCCCTGTTCAACCTCCCCAATGACTACGCCGGCCAGACCATCAACTTCTATATCTTCGACGTCGGCGACGTCGGCGGGAGCAATCAGATCTCCATCCTCAATCCCGACACACAGAGCTGCAGTCCAAATCCGGCACCATGCCTGCTCACGTCGTCTTCAGGCGTCCCGGTCTTCGACTTGGGGATCAACAGGAACACGGTTCCAACTGCGAGTCTGGCGGTCAATACCGTGGACTCGTGCGCCAGCAGTCTGATTCAGCCCGTCACCACCCAGGCGCTCATCAACACGGACGTGACCAACAGCTGCGCGGGCCACGCGTCGCCGAATATCTTCAACTCGCGCTGGGTGCTCTTCCAATTGCAGATCCCTTCGAACTACGCGGCAAGCAACGGCGGCTGGTGGAAGCTGAACTACACCGTGGTCGGTACGGCTACCGACACCTTCACGGTGGTCGTCAACTACGCGAGCACTCCGGTCCATCTGCTGTAGTCTCAGACCGAGTCGCCGTGATGCGTGGCAGGAGAAGTCTCCCTAGCTGCCCAGGCTAGCCACGGCGGCGCAGCTGCACGGCCCTCGTGCGTGCGAGGGCGACCGTGGCGATCAGGGCGAGAAGAATGGTCGCTGCGCCCGAGGCAAGCAGGGTGTTTGAGGCGTCCAGATAGGCAACAAGAGGCCCGCCCAACGCGGTGCCCAGGGGCGTGGCGAGCACGGTCAACGCACCGCGAGCTGCGAGCGCTCGAGAAAGCAGGGCCGGCGGGCTCTCCCGTTGGAACAGCGTCGCCGAGAGCGCAGTGTACGGCGCATAGAGCAATCCGCCTACGGCGAAGCTGGCGAGCGCGGGAACCACGAGTTGTAGCAGCCCCAGCGGGGCGAGCGCAGCGCCCCAGCCGATCACGGAGGCAATGACCGTTGGCCACAGCGGAACGCGGCGCAATGGGCACCCTCGATCGCAGCCGACTCCTCGCCCTTGGTGTGACCGCAGTCACGCGCTAATCTGCGTTCCCACGGAGCCGTGCTATTGCCGCGAGAGGCACGTCGGGGACGACGATCTCGTCAGGTGGCTGCTGAAGGCGCCGCCGCGTTTTCGTTCCATTCGGTGAACAGCCGGCTCTTCAGAATGTCGTCGGCTTCGATGCGCATCAGATCGTCACGGGTCAAGAGCTTGCCCTCTTCCGAGACCAATCGGTTTGCCTGGCGCAGTCGGGCACGTTCGAGACCGTTGCGCACGCTGCGAGCATTGGCGAAACGGGGCTGCGCCATGCGCCGAGAGAGCAGCTCGCGAAATGCGATCTCAGCGTCCGGCGAGAACGTGTAGTTCTGGCGCTCGAGCATCAGGCGAGCAATCTCGACGAGCGACTCGAGGTCGTAATCGGGAAAGTCGATGTGGTGTGCGATGCGCGAGCCCATGCCGGGGTTGCTCTGGAAGAACTGGTCCATGCGATCGCGATATCCCGCCAGGATGACCACGATGTCCTGGCGCTGATTCTCCATCACCTGGAGGAGGATCTCGATCGCCTCCTGCCCGTAGTCGCGCTCGTTCTCCTGTCGGTAGAGGTAATAGGCCTCATCGATGAAGAGCACCCCACCCATGGCTCGCTTGAGCACCTCACGTGTCTTCGGCGCCGTGTGGCCGATGTACTGACCGACGAGCTCGTCGCGGGTGACGGCGACAAGATGGCCCTTGGCGAGATATCCAAGCGTGTGCAGCACCATCGCCATGCGCATCGCGACGGTGGTCTTGCCGGTCCCCGGGCTGCCTGTGAAGGACATGTGCAGGTTCGGGCGTTCGGCTTCAATCCCGAAGCGACGCCGTGCACTGTCGACGACGAGCAGCGCGGCGATCTCCCGGATGCGCGTCTTCACCGGCTTGAGTCCGACGAGCTCGCGATCGAGGTCGGTGAGCACGTCGAAGACGCCCGAGCGCCGCGCCTCCGCCTCGACGTCGATGCGTGCGTCCTCGCCTCGACCACGCAACGGCTCCGGCTCCGGCGAGAGCGCCGGACCCTGGGCATTGTCGGTCGGCGCCGGGTCGGCGGGCGACGTCTCGCGTCCCGGGGGCGACGGCATGCCGAATGGCACGTGCCCGTCCTGCGCCATCACTCAGTCCTCGTACCGCTCTCCCGGCGGACGATCGGTCGCGTACGCATGGAGTGTGTACCGGACCTGGCGATCTGGGGCTTCCTGGCGCTCGAGGCGGAATCCCTTCTCATTTCGGGGGCGCTGCACGATGAAGCTGAGCGCGGTGGTCTGCCGCCCGAGCCTGCGATCGTAGGCATTGACCCGGATGTACCGGCCCGGATACGCCTCACGGCAGCGCTGCACCTCGAGCATGATGGCCGAGGGGTCGCGCATGTCGAACATCGGCAGCCCCCACATGTCCCACAGGAAGTTGCGCGGGTGCGGATCGTCGGTGAACTCCACCGACAGCGCCCAGTCGTTGTCGAGCGCGTACTGCACCTGCGCCTTGATCTGGTCGTCGGTGAGCGGCGGAAGGTACGAGAAGGTTCCCTGGGTGACGTGCATGTCGACTCCTCAGACCGGTGTTGCCGTCGGTAGGACGTCAGGCGTGTCGGTCGACTCATAGTTGAAGCTGATATCGCCCCACACGTCGAGGGCGGCCCGCAGCGGCGCGCACCAGCGCGCTCCGGCGCGAAGGATCTCCGGGCCCTCGGTGAAGTAGTCGCGGCCCTCGTTGCGAGCCTGGACCATGAGTTCCGTGGCGGTGCGGTTGGCGGTCGCGCCGGCTGCCACGCCCATGGGATGACCGATGGTGCCACCGCCGAACTGGAGGACGACATCTTCACCGAGGTAGTGCAGGAGCTGATGGGTTTGCCCGGCATGGATGCCCCCCGATGCGACCGGCATCACCGCGGGCATGGAGCCCCAGTCCTGGTCGAAGTAAATGCCGTGCTGGAGGTCCTTCTCGACGAATCCCTTGCGCAGGGTGTCGTAGTACCCCTGCACCATGTTCGGGTCACCTTCGAGCTTGCCGACCACCGTCCCCGCGTGGATGTGGTCGACGCCCAGGAGCCGGCACCATTTTGCGATCACGCGAAAGCTCACGCCGTGCGTCTTCTGTCGCGTGTACGTGCCGTGGCCCGCGCGATGGAGATGGAGCAGCACCCCGTTGCGGCGCGCCCACTTCGACATCGAGGTCATGGCGGTGAACCCGACGGTGAGGTCCATCATGATGATGACGCTGCCGAGCTGCTTGGCAAACTCAGCGCGCTCGTACATGCTCTCCATGTCCGCGGCGGTGACGTTGAGGTAATGGCCTTTGATCTCCCCGGTTTCGGCCATGGCTTTGTTCACGGCCTCCATCGCGGACAGGTAGCGATCGCGCCAGCGCATGAACGGCTGGCTGTTGATGTTCTCGTCATCCTTGGTGAAGTCGAGACCACCGCGCAGTGCCTCGTAGACGACGCGACCGTAGTTGCGTGCCGAGAGGCCGAGCTTCGGTTTGGTGGTCGCCCCGAGGAGCGGGCGCCCGTACTTGTTGAGGTACTCGCGTTCCATGACGACGCCATGGGGTGGTCCCTGGAACGTGTTCACATAGTGCAGTGGGATGCGCATGTCCTCCAGCCGCAGGGCGCGCAGTGCCTTGAACCCAAAGACGTTGCCGATGATCGACGAGGTGAGGTTGGCGATCGACCCCTCCTCGAAGAGGTCGAGCTCGTAGGCGATGAGCGCGATGTACTGGCCTGGCGTGCCCGAGACCGCTTCCACGTTGTAGGCCTTGGCCTGGTAGTGCTCGTGGGCGGTGAGCCGGTCGGTCCAGACCACCGTCCACGTGGCCGTGGAGGACTCGCCGGCGACCGCTGCCGCGGCCTCCTCCGGCGGAACACCCTCCTGGGGCGTGATCCGGAACGCGCAGAGGACGTCGGTGTCCTTGGGCACGTAGTCGGGTTGCCAGTAGCCCATCTGGGCGTACGGGATGACCCCGGAGGACCAGCGGTCAGTAGCGGCATCCCGCGTGGGCGTCTCGAGTGCTGTCATCGGTGAGTGTCCTCCGGACTGGTGCGTTGCGTCGTCAGCTGCTGGCTGATTGCCGCGTAGTCGTCGGCTTTCACGCGAACCAGCAATGACTTCTGTGCGCTGAGAATGCGATGGGCGAGAATCAACTGGGTCAGCCCGAGCGGATCGCTGTGGCGGTGCCCCGACGGCTCGTCGTAGCTGCCGAGCTCCTTCTGGCGGAGATGGTGCAGGTGATGGTGGAGGTCACTGGCGTGCTTCCAGACCGCGTCCTCGATCTGCGCTGCGTCCTCGACAGAGATGCGTCCGTCGATGTCGATGAGATCGGCACGGCGTCCGTCCTCGTCATCGACGTCGTTGCGCAGGCGCACGGTGTGTCCGTTGTCGAGGCTGTGCTCCAGGGCCAGCTGGGGGAGAGAATGGCGCTGCACCAGGCGCACGTTGAGGTGGTCCATGCCGATCTCGGTCAGCTCCGGCGGCGGCTGCGAGAACCGCACCACCAGATCGGCATGTGCGCGCTGCGGCTGGATATGGGCCTCCGCGTCCGCGCGACGAGCCTCGATCTCAGCGCGCACCTCGGGTTCGTTGTAGCCACGCTTGGCCACATCTCGTTGCAGCTTCCATTTGATGCGCAGCTCGGTCTCAGGATCGAGCCAGACCTTGAGGTCGAACGCCTCGCGGATGCCCGGGAGCAGGAACGGGTGCAGCCCCTGGATGATCACCACCTCGTTGGGGTCCACACGTTCGGCAGCTTTGAACGTCCCGTCGGCATGATCGTAGACGGGCTTGCTGATGGATTCGCCGCGCTTCAGGGCCCAGAGCTGCTCCTCCATGAGCGCGAAGTTGTTGGCGCGCGGGTTGAGCGGAGTCAGTCCCACAAGGGTACGTTCGCGCCGGTCGAGCGAGTGATAGTCGTCGAGGCAGACAGTGGTGATCCGGTCCCGGCCGAACAGCTCGTAGAACGCGTTCGACAGCGTGGACTTGCCGCTGCCGCTGTCGCCGCCGATGCCGACAAAGATGGGCGCGGTGACCGAAAGCTCGTCGCTCATCGCTGCTCCGTCGGTGGATGCGTGGGCATGGTCGCCTTGCTGCAGACCGCCCGGGCGACCATCTCACGTGCGGCCGATACCAGGGCATCAACCGTCAACCCGAATTCCGCATAGAGGTCCGCAGCCGGCGCCGAGGCCCCGAAATCGTCGAGTCCGATCACGGCTCCATCGAGGCCGACGTACCGCTCCCATCCGAAGCTCGCGGCTGCTTCGATGGCGATGCGAGTGCGCGTTCCAGTGGGCAGCACGTGGTCCCGATAGTTCGGGGATTGGCGCTCGAAGAGCTCCCACGATGGAAAGCTCACTACCCTGGTCGCGATGCCCGCCTGCTCGAGCTGCGAGCGCGCCGCCAGCGCGATGTGGACCTCCGAGCCGCTCGCCATCACGATCAGGTCGGCGGGGTTGCGTGACGCCTCTTCGAGGATGTATGCGCCGTACGCGGGACCGTCCCCGACCGCCGCGGCATCAAGGGTCGGGACCGTCTGGCGGGTGAGCACGAGCCCGGTGGGAGCGCTGGTCTCAGCGATGGCCATGCGCCACGCAACCGCCGTCTCGTTGGCGTCCGCAGGTCGGATGACCACGAAGCGCGGCATGGCGCGAAACGATGCCAGGTGCTCGATCGGCTGGTGCGTCGTGCCGTCCTCGCCGAGCCCGATGGAGTCGTGCGTCCAGACGTGGATGACCGGGAGGCGGCTGATCGCCGCGAGGCGCGCGGCGGGGCGAAGGTAGTCCGAGAACACGAAGAAGGTGGCCGCGTAGGGTCGCAGGCCGGCGTGGTACGCGATCCCGTTCGCGATTGCCGCCATGGCGTGTTCGCGCACACCGAAATGGAGGTTGCGACCTTCCCCGGTGCTCGCGTCGAAATCGCCGCCGTCCTTGATCCGGGTGTTGGTCGAGGTCGAGAGGTCGGCGTCGCCGCCGATCAGCTCGGGGAGCACCGCGGCCAGTGCCTGCACGCACGTGCCGCTTGCCTGGCGGGTCGCCAACGACTTCCCGGCTTCGAATGCCGGCAATTGAGCTTCCCAGCCCTCGGGAAGGGTGCCGGCAGTACGGCGTTCAAACTCAGCAGCGAGGTCCGGATGTGCCTCGCGATACATCGTGAAGTCCGCACGCCAGCGGGACTGGAGGTCACGGCCGGAGTCCCCGACGGTCTTGAATCGCGCTGTGACCGCGGCCGGCACGACGAATGCCTGACGCTCGGTCCAGGCGAGCGTATGCTTCGTCGCCGCAAGCTCGGCTGCCCCCAAGGGCGCGCCGTGAGCAGCGCTCGTGCCCGCCTTGGTGGGCGCCCCGAACCCGATGGTCGTCCGCACCTCGATCAACGTGGGGCGCTCATACTCCGCGACCGCTTGGCCGATCGCCCTCGTGATCCCTTCGAGGTCGCGGTCGCCGTCCTCGACACGCAGCACGTGCCATCCGCATGCCCTGACGCGATCGAGAACGTTTTCTGTGAAGGTCTGCGACGTCGGGCCGTCGAGGGACACCGAGTTGGAGTCGTAGAGACACACCAGCTTTCCGAGTCCGAGGTGTCCAGCCAGCGAGATCGCCTCGTGGGCCACCCCCTCCATCAGATCGCCATCGCTGACGAGCGCGAAGGTCCGGTGTCCCACCACGTCATGGCCGGGCCGGTTGAACTCGCGGGCGAGCCGGCGCTCAGCGATCGCCATGCCGACGGCGTTGGCCACCCCCTGCCCGAGCGGTCCCGTCGTCGCCTCGACCCCTGGGGTGAGCCCGAATTCCGGGTGGCCTGGTGCGCGCGATCCCAGCTGGCGAAAGCGTGCCAACTCGGCGATGTCGAGGTCGTAGCCGGTCAGGTGGAGGAGGGCATAGAGCAGCGCGCTGCCATGGCCGGGAGAGAGGACGAAGCGGTCGCGGTCGGGCCACTGAGGGTCAATCGGGTCGTGCCGGAGGAACCGAGAGAACAGGACGTATGCCATCGGCGCGGCGCCGAGGGGAAGGCCCGGGTGACCCGAGTTCGCGGCTTCGACCGCATCGATCGCAAGGCATCTGATTGCGTTGACGCAGAGCTCGTCAACTCCGTCGAATCGCGGCGCAGCGGCGGCTGCAACCGATGCACGGGACGGCGTTTCGGTGCCTAGCATGCGTGAACCGTAGTCCGGGCTGATCCTGCTGTCTAATGCATAGTTCTTATCGCTTCGATAAGATCCACTAATGACTGCGGAACTCGAACGGCGGATCACGCTCCGCCAGCTGCGGATCTTCACAAGCGTCGTGGAACATCGCAGCTTCACCCGAGCGGCCGAGACGTTGTCGCTCACACAACCGGCGGTCACCCATCAGATGCAGGCGCTTGCGCGCGCAGCCGGCCAAGCGCTGCTCGACCCCGCGATCCGTCAGCCCACCTTGACTGCCGCGGGCCAGGCGCTCTACGAGCGTGCCGGCCGGATCCTCGCGGCGGTCGGGGACGCGCAGGAGGCGCTCGAGGACATTGCGGGCCTACGAGCGGGGAGGGTGCATGTCGTCGGCGACACCACCGTCGGGATCTACGTCCTCCCGGATGCGGTGGCCGCCTTCCATCGCGAACATCCCGGTGTTGCTATGAGCCTCGATGTCGTCAACCGCGTTCGCGTGCGCGACCTGCTGCTCACCGGCGGCGCCGACATCGGCGTGGTCGGGACCCTCTGGGACGACGATCTGCTCGAGGCCGAACCATTCCTCGCCAATTCGCTGATGTGCTTCTGCGCGCCGTCGCATCCACTCACGAGCCGCGAGCCACTTCAGCCTGCCGACCTCCTCGCCGGCCCGCTGCTGCTCCGCGAGCGTGGGTCGGGCACTCGCGAGTCGGCCGAGCGAATCCTTCGCGGCGCCGGGATCGAACCGGTTGCGGCTATGGAGATGGCCAGCAACGGGGCGCTCAAGCGCGCTGTCGCCGGCGGGCTCGGCGTGACCGTGCTGTCGACCTACGCGGTCCGGCTGGAGCTTCAGCTCGGCTTGCTCCGACCGCTGGCGGTAGACGGGTTCCCGGTGCAACGCATGTGGCACGTGACCTGGGCGCGAGACCGCTTGCTCAGTCCAGCGGCTGCCGCCTTCAGGGCGTTTCTGCACACCCCGGATTGGCGCCACGCGCTCTCGGTGCCGCTGGGCAGCGAGTAGGCGAGCAGGATCAGCGCGAGCCTCGAGCTCCAGATGCGAGCGGCATTTGTCGATTACTCGGACGCGCGGCTCGACAGGATCAACACCCGGGGACGAATCGCCTGACCGCTGCGGGCGACCTCGGCGGTTGCCCTGCGAATGAATAGCTCACGTTCGCCAGCCGCGAGCGAACTCACGAAGGGCGCAAGGTGCGCCATGCCGATCCGGTACTCGACGAGCGCCTCCGGCGAATCGAGACCTGGGTCGACGATGACGTCGTCGATGCTGACGTCGCGCAACCCCGCAGCCTCCGCGCAAGCTCGCAGGCGGCCCGGCACGTTGGTCAGTGGTTCGGTACGAGTCTTCAACGTCTCGTGCCATGCGGGGGCGACAAACCCGTACTCCACGGCGATACGATCCACGGCATCCTTCGATGCATTCGACGACGTGGCACCGAACACCGCGGCGATCACCAAGCCCTGTGGTCGGACGACTCGCCGAGTCTCGAGCAGCGCTTGCTCTGGATTCTCGAGATGAGAGATCGTGAAAGTGCTGACAGCCGCGTCGAAGCTCGCGTCGAGAAACGGTTGCGCGCAAATGTCGCCGACGACCGCGAGCGTCGCGCTCCCGATCTGCGCGAGCATGTCGGCCGACGAGTCGAGCGCAATCGGTGTCGCCCTAGCATCGCGCAAGGCGCGGCAGACGGCTCCGGTACCCGCGCCGGCGTCGAGCACGAGACATCCACGCAGGGACTCACCAATGGATTCCACGATTCGTTGCGCGAGCCGGTCGTAGAGGCGTGAGGGCCCGCGCGACCAGGCTGCTCCCGCGCCGTCGTAGACCCGCCGCAGCTCGCTCAACGGAACGCGATCACAGGAATGGCAGCGCCTCGTCGAGACGGTCGGCCCACCAGGCGAACTCTGCTGCATCGTCATTCTTGGCCCAGCCAAGCTGAAGGAACGCGCCGGCAAGGGCGGCGCGGAGCTGGCCGTCCCACCACGCCGGAGTGTCCACTCCGGCCTCCTCGAGCGCGGAGCGATATGCCGCGATCGCGTCCTCCTTGGACTCGGGCAGGCGGTCGCAGTTCACGGCGAGGTACCAGCCGAGGTCTACCAGCGGCGGGCCGAATCCGCACCGGTCCCAGTCGAGCAGGATGGTCGCGCCCGGAACACTCCCCAGGTTCCCGAGCTTCCAGTCGGCGTGCACCAGTGTCGTCGGCCCGGATCCCAGCCATGCGACCAGCGGTGCCGGGTCACGGGCCAGGTTGAGCAGCACGCGCGCCTGACGCGGGTGCTGCTCCTCGAGCCGTTTCCACCCGATCGCAATGGCCGGAGGGACCGGGTCGGTCCTCGCGGTTGTCGCCTCGAGCTCGGCCATCATCGGCGTGAGAAATACGTAGTGGTGGGCGAGCGGGAAGGCGTCGGCGCCGGCGCCGCGGCCGAAGTATGCCGCGTGCAGCTGCGCCATGTGCTCGAGAAAGCTGCGATGCAATTTGATTGAGATCGGGCCACTCCCGGCCGGAACCATAGCGTCGGCGACATCTCGCATCAGCAGGGCCGCGCCTCGATGTCCCTGCGCGGACGTGTACGGCGCGCACGCCATGATGGCGTGGTCGATCACTGCCGGCAACCGGTCGAGAGCTCCGGACGTGAGCAGGGTGAGCTGCCGGCAATGGAGGTCGCCGGTGGCTCGCATGATCCAGTCGTCGTCAACGCACACGTACTTGACGACCACGCGCTGTCCGTCGACGACCGCGCGTTCCAGGCGGCTCCCCGACAGCGAATCGCTGTTCTTCCAAGCTTCGCGATTAGTCGCTCCGCGGAGCATCTCCTCGACCGATGGCTCGTATCGAATCCCGAGGCTGGGCGGCGCCCGTCGCTCAGCCACCCGCCGCGGCCTCCGCCATCTCGGCCTGCAGTGCCGCTCCCCATCTGCCCCCGCACCACGCGGTGTCGCTCGCGATCAGGCCGTCGCGTAGCTTGAGACGGTGGGCCTGGTGACACATGTGAGGCTCCCCATCCTCCTCCCACGTGAGCACGAACTCCAGTAGCGCGCCATCTGCAAGTGGCGTCACGGTGAGGGCTTCGAACCTGCCGGGGTCGGCGAACCAATGCGCCAGCTCCGCCTCAACTGCGGCCGACCCCTTCGCCGTGAAGCGCCAGTTTGGAACCGTCGCGTCGAGCACCGCATCATCGCTGAAGGCTCCGGCACTCGGAACCGAGGCACTCTCGATTGCATGGATGAAGCGGTCGATGGCGTCGGGCATGATCGGCTCCTTCAATGGTCGCGCCCGAGAGGCGCGTCACGCAGCAACCTGCGCCGTCAGGTTTGCAAATCGGTTGCAGCACGTCCTCCAGCCTGCTATGCCGAGGCAATCGGCATCGTGACCGTGAACGTCGTCCCCCGGCCGACCTGTGATTTCAAGGTGATGTCGCCTCCGTGCAGGCGCGCGATCTCGCGGGCCAGATAGAGCCCGAGGCCGGTGCCCCGAATGTGGCTCGTCTCGGGCGTGACCAGTCGCCCAAAACGGGTGAACAGCATCGACTGCTGGCTTCGGCCGATGCCAACCCCCTGGTCGGCGATGTTGACGTATCCGACACCCGCCCTTCGGTGCCAGGCCACGTCAATGTCACCTCCGGCCGGGGAGAATTTGATCGCGTTGTCGAGGATATTGACCAGCATCGTCGTGACTCGCGCCGCATCCGCGATCACCGGAAGCGGCTTCCGGCTCCCGTGCGCGGCGATGCGATGCTTGGTCCCCAGCAGCGGCTCGGCGGTGCGCATGGCGGTGTCGATCACATCAAGCAGATCGATGTGACGCATATCCATGGCGAGTCCAACCGCCTCGAGGCGGGCGGTCTCGAGCATGTCGGTGACCAGCTGGCCCATCTCGTCGGACTTCTCCGCGACCCGGAGAAGCGCCTTGCGCTGATCCGGAGCGCTCAGGATGCCCTCGAGCAGCATCGATACGTAGCCGTGGATGATTCCCAGTGGGCTCCGCAACTCGTGCGCTGCGATGTTGAGGAATTCACCCTTGAGGCGCTCCAGTCCGTGACTCAGCTCGGCCTCCTCGCGAAGCGCCTGGTCAGTTGCGACATGCCTCACGGCGAGGGCCACGAGCTGCGCGAACGCGACCAGTTGCTCGAGCTGCCAGTCATCGAATCCGTTGTCGTCGCGCGCGCTCACCGCGATCACACCGACGACCGAGTCTCCCGAGACCACGGGCACGAGCGCGGAAGATGTGATTCGCAGCTTGGTGATGAGCGCAGCCGACTGCTGACTGACGCTCTCGCGAGCTGCCCACTCGATCACCTGGGCGTCGCCGGTTGCCATCGCCCTCGCGACGTCGGGGAAGTCGGCGAGCCGGTATGCGCCGCGGAGCACCTCGCCGCTGTCGTCGTACTCGGCGACCGGAGTGAGCAACTCGCCATGCAGCTGGAGGAACGAGGCCCGACGCGGGACCGCGTCCGGACGCGACACCATCTGAGCCGCTGAGCGCATGGCCGCAACCAGGAACGGATCAGCGTCCGGCGCGGGTGGCCGGGTCCTGAAGCGGGGCGCGGTCACGTTCGCTGGTCGCCAGAGCAACGAGGCGACCAGATCAGGCTGACGGCAGAGCTCGTGGAGTCGTGACCCGCTCGACCGTCTCGGAAAGATTCGACGGCGTCGTGTCGGACTTGACCAGGAACTCCAGTGCGCCGAGCTTCAGCCCGCGCTCGCGGAACTCGGGTTCGCCGAAATTACTCAGGATGATCACCGGGATATCAGCGGTCTCCGGATCGGCACGAAGGCGCTCCAGAACTTCGAACCCATCGATCTTCGGCAAACGTATATCGAGGTAGATGAAGTCCGGCAGCTCTGCGCCCGCCATCTCAAGCCCCTGCTCTCCGTCCTCGGCGACGACCACCGTGTAGCCATCGGCAACCAGACGAAGACGGTACATCTCCGCGGCCGCGCTGTCGTCCTCGATCAGCAGGACCTTGATGTCATCGCCCACGATCCAGTGTTCTCCTCATCCACCTTGCCGGGTGAAGAACCGATCCCGATATAGCCCACATATCCTATATCCACAGGCGGTTTTGCGTTCCGAAATGCTGGGGAGCGCTGCCCTCGGTTCGCGATGCGCTGATGACTGATCGTCCGGCCCAGGTTCGCAGGGTATACACTCGCTATCATGTTCGGCGGTCGAGGCCGTAATCGGGAATCGGTGCGTTGCTGACGCAGCCCGGCGGAGCCCGCCAATGACGCCCCCAGAGGAGAACGCCTGATGGCCCGCACCGCGGTCAGCCCGGCCACGACAGCAGGCCAGATGCTCAATCTGGACAAGCCCCTCTACACGATCAGCGTCGCAGCGGAGATCCTGGCGACCCATGCGCGGACGCTGATGATGTACGAGCATCTCGGTCTGGTCGTGCCCGGCCGCACCGCGACCAACCGCCGCCTGTACTCCCAGCGCGACATCGTGACCCTCAGCGCGATCCAGCGCTTGACGCGTGGCCACGGCCTCAACCTGACCGGGGCCCGCTACGTGATTCTCTGCCTCCAGCTGCTTGACGCCCACGGCATCCCGCGTCCGCCCGAGCTGGCCGACGTCGATATCGAGCACGTCAAGGTCTGATAGTCCCTAGCGAGACATTCCGCGCCGGTTCACGATCCGGCCTATGCTCATTGGTGAGATGCCGGAGTCCAAGCCCACGCCACCACCCGAGGACGAGCGACACATCGAGCAGCAGCAGGCTGACGATCGCCGGGAAAAGGATCAGAGCGAAAAGATCGAGCGCGATCGTGCCGACGCCGCCGGGCGGCGGGCCCGCGAGGGAACCTAGTCAGCTCACCCGCGCGGGACGGCCAGCTCGAGTGGGAGCGTCAGCGCGAGCGCGATCGCGTCCCCGAGGAGTGCCTGCGCGGCGACGATATTCGACTCGGCGCCGGAATGCGCGTTGAGCCTTGCCCCGTCGAGGCCATCGTTCACCCGGCCGGCCTCACGGTCGTAGACGGGGCGGGTTGAGGGATTGCGGCCGTCGAACCAGGCGCGTGCCTCAGCCGCGAGCGCCAGGTAATCGGCTCGACCGGTGACCTCGCCGAGCCGCGTCAGGCAGTAGGCGGCGGAGGCCACGTCGTAGGGCTGAGTACGCGGCAGGTCAAAGCAGCGCGAGATCACCTCCGGGAATAGAGCATCGGCGCTGTTTCGGGCCGCTGTGATGAGATCGTCCCGACCGAGTCGCCTCCCCGCGTCGGCGATCACGCCCTCCTGGATGTGGCCCCACAGGTGTGGTCGACCACGCTCGGCGGCGGCGTTCATGAGTACATCGCCGTTGCGGCAGTTGGTCATCTGGTCACACCACGTGCCGAGCAGATCGCCCCACTGGTCGTCGGCGGCGTCAGTCATCAGCGTGAGTGCGGTCAGCGCATGCAGGGCTCGCACATCGGAGGGAACATCGGTCGCAGCCAGGATGTGGGGCAGACCGATTCGCAGCGCATTGTCGATGCGCTCGTCGCCCAGAGTTCGCGCTGCTCGGGCCAGCGCAAGCAGCGCCCGGGACTGCCAGAAGTCTCCGCCGGCCACTGACGTGCGGCCGGCACGGTTGGGAGTCCCACTCCAGTCGAGAATGAAGTTCACCCATCGCCCGTCCGGCTCCTGCATGTACAGGATGAAGTCGAGCAGGCCTTCGCACCAGCGCAACGCCCACGGAAGCCCTGTCGCGTCCCAGATGTCGCAGTACACCTCGAGCGCACGTGCAGCGTCATCCACGCACGCCACGCCTTCATCTCCCGCCTCACGGGCGCCGACGGTGACGTTGACCGCATCGGCATACACCGCGATCGCCAGCGATCGCTCACCGGCGGCGGGGACGTTGCGCGTCAGCCGGGCGATCTGCCTCAGCACGCTTGCAGCTGATCGACGATGTCGCGGACCCGCATGTCTGCGGCCGCGAGGCAACTGTCCGCCGCGCCGTAGTACACGCGGATGTCGTTGCCCGCGGCGTCGAGTGGGACGTGACCGCACGAGAAGACGATGTCTGCGAGCAGCCCTTCGTGCTCGTAAGGGGCAATCGGCGCAAGGATGGGCTCCGGAGACCGTGCGATCACACGGCTCGGGTCGTCGGCGTCGAGGAGCAGGCCTCCAAGCGCATACCGCGAGTTGTGATCGACCCCGTGATAGATCTCGAGCCATCCCTCGGGGACACGGAACGGAGTCGAGCCCGCGCCGGTGCGAAGGTCGTCCCAGCACCCGGGGCGGGGCAATGCAAGGGGACGGTGACCGCCCCAGTTGACGAGATCGTCGGAGAACGCGATCCACATCCCCAGGACGCGGCCGAACGAATGCGGCATGGGTCTGGTGAATGCGACGTAGCGGCCGCCGACTCGCTCAGGAAAGAGCACGACGTCCTTGTGGTCGGGCAGGAACATCACACCGTGGCGTTCGAATGACCGGAAGTCGGTCGTGGTCAACCTGCTCGTGGTGATACCGAGGCGGCTCACCGAAACGTAGGTGACGTGCCAGACGCCGTCGAGCAACGTCGCTCTCGGATCCTCGCAGCCATATTCCTCGAGTCGATTCGCGGGGACCACCGCAGGTTTCGCATCAACCGTGAAATGAATGCCGTCGCGGCTGCGCGCGACGCGGAGATGCGACATCTGCGTCAGGAAGTCGCCGGTGTCATCCGGAGTGGTGGTGACACCGCCGCTGCGATTGCGGTATCTGATGGTCCGGGGATCACTCAGGTCCAGACCCGGAAGGCTGCGAGGCAGGAACACCTCGACCACGCCGGGCACCGTGCTCTCCGTATCGAGGAATGCGACTCCGACCACGTCATCGGCGGTAAATCCGGGTCCGAGAGGTTTGAGCTGCGGCTCGGGGCCGGACAGGTCGAGGCTCATCGCGTCCGTCGATGGGGTGGTGCCGAGACATGGGCTCTCACCGACGCGCAGGAGGAGCACCACCTCGTCGCCCACGCGTGCCGCCGCGGCATTGAAGACCGAAACGACCTCGAGACCGGGCAGCGACGGCGGTACGTCGGCCGACGTGAGCAGCGGGTTCTCCTTCAGTCGGTGGCCCAGGTCGCGTTGCCGCGCAGTGTGGCGCGCCGTGGCGTTACTTCCGCCTCGGGCCGCGACGACCGCAGAGACGGTATCGAGCAGTGCTCGCGCGGACCGCGGCCATGTCGCGTCACTCGCGTACGCAAAGGCGGCTTTCTCCATGGAGGCTTTCGCCACCGGGTCGTCGAGCACACCGCTGACCGCCTCGGCGAGCTGGCCGGCATCACGAAAATCAACCAGTACGCCGCGGCCGTCGCCGAGCGCCTCGGCAGCGTGCACGTACCGGGTCGACACCACGGCCTTGCCAGCGCCGAGCGCGTAGGAGAGCGTGCCGCTGGTGATCTGATTGGGATCCAGGTAGGGGGTGACGTAGACGTCGGTGGCAAGGAGCAGCTCGATGATGTCCGGCTGGCTCATGTACTGATCGATGAACGCAACATGATCGTCCATGCCGAGCGCATGAACCTGCGCGATCAGCGTGTTGCGGTAATCCTCGCCCTGCACCCGAAGAAGGTCCGGATGCGTCTGCCCCGCGATCAGGTACAGCGCGTCCGGGTGCCTCTCGACCACACGTGGCATCGCCGCGATCATGTATTCGAGTCCTTTGCGTGGATCGACCAGGCCGAACGTCGAAATGATCGTCCTGCCTTCCACGCCGAGCTTTGCCTTGAAGCGATGCCGGCCGCGTGGGGCGATGACCGGCATCCCGTGCGGGATCACCAGTGGTGGCCGGACGAAGCCGTAGTCATCGGCAAGGATCGCGACCGCGCTGACCGCCATGACGATCACGGCGTCACTCAGCTCATCGATGCTGCGCACCGCCTCGCGGATCGACGGCGACGGCGCCGGCAGCACCGTATGCATGGTGGTGACCACCGGTCTGTTCAGAACCTCGAGGAATCCGCGCAGGTGGTCCTCGTACATGCTGTCGGTCCAGCGTCCTCCAACGAACGCCGGGTCATTCCAGGTTCCGTAGAGGCCGAACTCGTGCTCCACCATGACCGCATCGATGTTCGAACCATTGATCGCGAGCGCAGCTGCTCGATAGCTTTGGGGGTCGCCCTGCCGGATGCGCCACCGGACCTCAGACCTATAGGGGCGGATGATCGATGGCTCTTCGATCGCGGCGACATGACAGATGACCGTGGAGTCGGTTGCTCGCACGGCCGCGACGAGATCTGATGTGAAAGTCGCAATACCGCACCGGCGCGGAACAGCGGATGACACGAAGGCGATTCGAAGACCCACTGTATCTCTCCCAGCATACTCCCGAGCGCGGGCATGGCCGACCTGCTCGAAGCCATGGGCGCCGAGACCGCGAATGTCCACCTCGGATCAGGCAAGCGTCGCATCGCAGCGGTTCGAGCCGACCTTGGCGAGCGCGGACCCGGCTGGCTGAAGGACGCGTCGAAACTGATGGAGCGGCTGACCCTCGCCGACCACGCCGCCTGGCAGGGTTCCCGACGGGCCTGACGCTCAGACCCTGAGGAGCACGACCAGAGAACGCGGGGCGCGCACCACCACGTCGCCGGGATGGTGATGACGGGTCGAGGGCATCGCGGTGAGATCCGCCGTGTCGGCGAACACCGACCACAGGTCACCCCAGCCACTCGGAACGATCCATTCGACCGCCTCGTCCCCCGCGTGGAGCAGGACCATCAACGTGCCCCCACGGATCCGCCGGCCGCGAGGGTCCCGATCGGGGATCTCGTCCCCGTTGAGGATCATCCCGAGCGAGCGCTGACGATCGTCGAACCATTCAGCATCAGAGACCTCGCGGCCGCTGGGGAGGAACCAGGCGATGTCCTTGCGACCGGATCCGTGCACCGCCTGACCGGAGAAGAAGTGGCGCCTGCGCAGCACCGGGTCGCTCCGCCGCAGCGTGACGATCCGTTGCACGAACGCGAGCATGGTTTCGTCAACGTGCTCCCAGTCGACCCAGGACAGCTCGTCGTCCTGGCAGTACGCATTGTTGTTGCCATGCTGGGTGCGCCCGACCTCGTCGCCGCCGAGGACCATCGGACACCCCTCCGAGAGCAGCACCGTCGAGATGAGGTTGCGGCGCTGACGCGCACGCAGTTCGAGCACCGCGGGGTCATCGGTATCGCCTTCGACGCCGCAGTTCCATGAGCGGTTGTCGTCGCTACCGTCGCGGTTGTCCTCGCCGTTCGCCTCGTTGTGCTTCTTGTTGTACGAGACCAGGTCGGAGAGCGTGAAGCCATCATGAGCGGTCACGAAGTTGACGCTGGCCGAGGGCTGGCGGCCGTCGCCCTGGTACAGGTCGCTCGAGCCGGTGAGCCGGTAGGCCAGGTCGCGAATGCCGGTGGCTCCACGCCAGAAATCGCGCACCGTGTCGCGGAAGGCGCCGTTCCACTCAGCCCAGCGCACCGGGAAGTTGCCGACCTGGTAGCCGCCGGCGCCGACGTCCCACGGTTCAGCGACGAGTTTCACGCGCGACAGCACCGGGTCCTGGTGGATGATGTCGAAGAATGCCGAGAGCCGATCAACGTCGTAGAACTGGCGCGCGAGAGCTGACGCGAGGTCGAAGCGGAACCCGTCGACGTGCATCTCGATCACCCAATAGCGGAGGCTGTCCATGATCAGTTGCAACGTGTGGGGATTGCGCACGTTGAGGCTGTTCCCCGTCCCGGTGACGTCGAAATAGAAGCGGCGGTCCTCGTCGTTGAGCCGGTAGTACGCGGCGTTGTCGATCCCGCGAAAACTCAGCGTGGGGCCGAGATGATCGCCCTCACCGGTGTGGTTGTAGACGACGTCGAGGATCACCTCGAGTCCGGCGGCGTGCAGCGCGCGCACCATCGCCTTGAACTCGCGGACCTGTTCACCGTTGGTTCCCGCCGCCGCGTAGCGCCCCTCGGGAGCAAAGTAGCCGATCGAGTCGTAGCCCCAGTAGTTCACGAGGCCGCGCTCGATGAGCTGGGCGGCATCGTAGAAGTGGTGCACCGGCATCAGCTCGACGGCGGTGACACCGAGCCTCTGGAGGTACTCGATCGCTGCGGGATGTGCAAGCCCCGCGTACGTGCCGCGAAGCGGCGGTGGGATGTCGGGGTGGCGTTTGGTGAAGCCCTTGACGTGCAGCTCGTAGATGATCGTGTCCGACCACGCCGTGTTGGGGCGGCGATCGTCCCCCCACGGGAACGCATTGTCGACGACGACGCAGCGAGGCATCGCGGGCGCCGAGTCCAGGGTGCTGATGCGCAGGTCATCGCTGCCGATGCGATACCCGAACAGCGAGCGACCGTGGCGGAATCGACCCGAAATCGCCCGTGCGTAGGGATCGAGGAGCAACTTCGCATGGTTATGGCGCAGCCCTTCGTGGGGTGCGTAGCGGCCACCGACGCGGAACCCGTAGCGCTGACCGGGACCAACATTGTCGATATAGCCGTGCCACACCAGGTCGGTTCTCTCCACCAGCGCATTGGTTGCGATTTCCGCGCCGCGCTCGTCGAAGAGCACGAGATCGACGTTGGTGGCGTTCTCGGAGAAGAGGGCGAAGTTCGTGCCGGACCCGTCCCAGGTGGCGCCAAGCGGTGCGTCCGTGCCCGGCCAGGCGTCACGGTGACCGGCCGTCTCGTCGGCGGTGGAGGGCTCGGGGGCGGTCATGGCTTCACTCAATTCGCGGGACCTTGGGGCCGGCAGTGACCGATGACGGACGTCAGCGCCGCATGCCTGCGTGGGGAGTCCAGAGAGAGTACGTGGACGCAGCGGGGAAGCGCCGCCGCGTCGCCGACGCAGACCTGCGTGCGGTGGAGGCATCGATGCTCCCCGATCCTGCAGGCGCACATGCAGGTCCGTTCTTCATTCGTCGCGGAGCGCCGCTGCCGAGCGGGTCCGCTGCCATCGAGCTCGAGGACGGTCGTGAGGTCGCGGCACGGCCGACGCTCGGGCCTGACGTCCCCTACGGCTACCACCACCTGGTCATGCGGGACGGGCGGCGCACGGCGCTGATCACCAGCCCGGGCCTCTGCGCGCTTCCCGATGACCTACGTGGATGGGGATGGGCGGTGCAGCTCTACGCGGTCCGCTCGAGGCGAGGATGGGGCATCGGCGATCTCGGCGACCTGCGCGAGCTGGGCGCCTGGTCGCGGGGCCTCGGTGCCGCCATGCTCCTGCTCAACCCGCTGCACGCCGTGCATCCGGGCCTGCCCCAGGAGCCGAGTCCGTACTTCCCGTCGAGCCGGCTCTATAGGAATCCGCTGTACCTGCAGGTGGAGGATCTGCCGGGAGCCGCCGGCGACCCGGCGGTCCAGGAGGCGAGCCGGGCCGCGGATGCGCTGCGAGCGGCGCCGATCATCGACCGCGACCGGATCCTGCCGCTCAAGCTGCGCGCCCTCGAGTCCCTCTGGTCGAGCTTTCGCGGCGACCCGGATTTCGACACCTTCGTGGTTCGCGAGGGCGAGCTCCTCGAGCGTTTCGCGTGCTTCTGCGTCATTGCCGAACGCCATCCGGGGCCCTGGACCGCCTGGCCGGAGCAGTTCAGGCGACCGGACGGGGCGGCGGTCCGGGCGCTGCCGGCCTCCGACCGCGACCGGGTCGATTTTCACCGATGGCTGCAGTGGTGCCTCGATGTGCAGCTGGACAGCGCTGGGCGGGAGCTGCCCCTGGTCCACGACCTGGCGGTCGGGTTTGCCCCCGACGGTGCAGATGCGTGGCTCTGGCAGGACATCGTCGCCAGGCAGGCGCGAATCGGCGCCCCCCCGGATGACTTCAACCCGGCGGGGCAGGACTGGGGGGTGCCACCCTTCGACCCGCGCCGTCTACGAGCTGCCGGCTACGCCCCGTGGATCGAGACCCTGCGGCGCTTGATGGGCGCCGGCCGCGGCATCCGGATCGACCACGTGATGGGTCTGTTCCGGCTCTGGTGCGTCCCCCTGGGCGCGCGCGATCCGTCAGCAGGTGCCTACGTGCGCTACCCGGCATCGGAGCTTCTCGACATCCTTGCGATCGAAAGTACTCGCGCGGGCTGTGGAGTGATCGGCGAGGACCTCGGCACGGTGGAGGCCGGCGTCCGCCCCGATCTGCGCCGCAGGCGTGTGCTCTCCTACCGGCTGGCGTGGTTCGAGGCCGAACCGCCGAGACGCTTCCCGGTCGAGGCGGTCGCGGCCCTGAGCACTCACGACCTGCCCACCGCAGCTGGGCTCTGGACCGGGGACGACCTCATCGAGATGGCGGCCGGCGGCCGCGCCGTCAATCGCCTCGCGGAGCTGCGCGTCCGTCGCCGGTTGCAGCGACTGGCCGGCGCCTCCGAGAGCGATCCCGCTGCACTGGTGGTCGAGCGTGCCTACGCCGCGCTTGGGACGGCGCCAAGCCGCCTCCTGGTTGCGACCCTCGACGATGCCAGCCTTGCGGTGCGACGGCCGAACCTTCCAGGCGTGCTCGACCGGCCGAACTGGTCGATTCCGCTGCCCAGAACCCTCGAGCAGCTGCGTCGCGATGCGCTGCCCCGCCGGATCGCATCCGCCCTGCGCAGCGACCGCTGATCCCGAAGAGGATCAGCCGGCGGTGCCGATTTGCCCGGCGGGCACGGATTCCGCGGCCGCTCGGGCTGCGGCGATCGCCCTACGCGGATCGTCCCTGAAGAGGGCGACGCCGGCGGTGAGGGTCAGGTCCAGGCCGAGCTTGCGCATCTGCCCGAGCACGCGCTGGGCGAGCGCGTGCCCCGAAGCCGTCCCACCCTCACGCACGAGGACTAGCGCAGCGCCGTCTTGGAGGACGGACACCGGCTCATCGGCGCGCGAGTAGGCCATCACCAGCGAGGCGTAGCCGCTCCGCGCCGCGGAGGGAATCGACGGGTCCACCACGAACACGCAGCAGGCGCCGTCGGGTCCGACCTCACTCGCCGACCTGGTGAACTCCGCGAGCGACACCTGCCACGGGAGCAGGGAGAGCCTCCTGGATTCTCCCGTCGAGCGCCCCTTCCCCGGCGATGCGGTCATGCCCGCCGAGCTGCCGTCATGCGCCGACGAGGAAGAGATGTTCCAGACGGGCGAGCGCCTCGAGGCGCTCCGTCACGCTGCTCCCCCCAGACTCGCGCCAGCGCAGCAAGGCCGCGACCGAGTCGGTCAGATCGCGGACGCGAAGCGGCTTGCTGAGGGCGCCGACCCCGGCCTCAGCCGGCCGGCCGTCGCGAAGGGCGCCGGTAACGAAGCTGATGGCGACCTGCTCGAGGCCGGGCTCGTCCAGGATCGCGCGGGCAAGGCGGACGCCGTGCATGTCGGGCAGGATGCCATCGATGAGAATGACCGGGGCCGCGGTTCGGTGCAACTCCGCCATCGCTTCCTCGCCCGTCCGGACACCGAGGGCGGAGTAGCCGCTGCGCTCGAGGGCGAAGGTCAGGAAGCCACGGACTCCTTCATCGTCTTCGACGATGAGGACGGTGGGGGAGTCGCCTTCTGGCATGGCGGCTGGATCATAACCGTACGGTGGCGCGCATACGACATAGCACTGGGTGCTTCTTCATCGACCCGTCACCGCCTGCGACCTCCGGTGCGCACAGTCATTGGTGTTGTGATGGCAGCCGCACGTCTCCATGGTCTCGACGAGAACCAGGTCCCCGTCCGGGTAGTGGACCACCGGAGCTCCCGCATGCGGAGCTGTGCCGTCGGCTACCAGCGCGGCTCTGACATAGACGATGTGGCCGCCGCGCTCCACCCAGGGCAGCATGTTCGGCACCCCGGCGCGGACCATTCGCTCGGCTTCGTCGGGTGACGCCGCCTCTTCCAATGAGCGATGCCCTACCGAGCTGCGGTACGAGGACGTAGCAGCGTCCAGGGGCAGACCGTCTCGGTCGGCAAGCAGCCCGTCGACGGCCTGCGGCAGCAGGTCCATGCCAACCTCGACCAGCCGCCGGGTCAAGGTCCCGGCGGTGTCGGTGGGCAGGATCGGCACGCGTGCCTGCGCGAGGACGGGTCCGGCGTCCACCTTCGGCGCCGCGCGATGCAGGCTGATGCCCGTCACTTTGGCGCCATCGGCGATCGCCCAGTACACGGGTTCCGGTCCACGGTATGCGGGCAGCAGGCTGGGATGGATGTTGAGCCAGCCATGCCGGGCGAGAGCGAGTGCTCGGGGTCCGACGATCTGATCGAAGCTCGCCATCACGACGGCATCGAGACCGAGCTCGTCGATCGCGAATCGCGAGTGCTCGTCGTTGATCCGCCACGCGCGGATCAGCGGGATCCCGAGATGGTCGGCGATGCGGCTGAGCGCGTTGTCGCCAAGGATTGCCGGATGGGCACCGGGCGAGGTGATGATCCCCACGGGCTGCACGTCGAGTCGGAGCAGCCGGAGCAGAAAGGCGAGGCTGAAATCGGAGGGGAACCCGGCGAAGGCAACCCTCGGGCCCGCACCTGGCGTGATCGTGTCCGGGGGTGGTGGCAGATCGCGATCGGGGATAAAGGTGAAGACCTCTCGCGCCCAGAGATCGCGGCCGACGCTATCGAGGTACGCGGAGGAGGTCGCCATTCTCAGTGGATGCTACCCGCGGCGATCGGGCTCACCAGCCGCTCTCGGACGAGCGCCTCGAGCGCCGCCGCGACGTCGCCGCGATCTCGGCCGGTCGCGACCGCTCCCGCACGCGCCTGGAGTTCGTCGAGGCTCGCCGGAGCTGGGTCGGCGAGCATGGTCCGGAGCACGGCGCCGCGCAACTCGCGAATGCTGCCCCGGAAGCGGATCGCGGTTCGACCGGATGGTGGGGTGGGAGTGGTGAGGCGAAGACGCGACGCGCACCCGCTCGCCAGCGGGCAGCCGAGGCAGCGAGGTCGCGCCCTGCAGTGCAGGGCGCCGACATCGAACAGCGCGTAGGTGTACTCGCGCGCGCTCATCCGGCGCGGTTGCCCGGCGACCAACCGCTCGTCGATCGACGCGCGGCGCATCTGAGCCGGCTCCGTGCCGACCGCCGCCCTGGCCGTGACGCGCGCGATGTTGACGTCGTGGGGCGGCGGCCCGCCAGCTCCGAAGGCGAGGATCCGAAGGGCCCTGGCGGTGTAGGGACCGACCCCGGGGAGGGTGCGGAGTCCCGCCTCCGTCGCCGGCCATCCGCTCGCAGCCACCACCTGCGCGGTGTCGTGGAGCGCCCGGGCGCGACGCGGATAGCCCAGGCCCTGCCACTCGCGAAGCACGTCACGCAGCGGCGCGGCAGCGCAAGCCTCGGCCGTGGGCCAGCGGGCGAGGAAGGCTTCCCATCGACCGACGACCCGGTTCACCTGGGTCTGCTGGAGCATGACCTCGCTGACCAGGATGGCCCAGGGATCCGCGGTACCGCGCCAGGGCAGGTCGTGCCGCCCGCTCGCCTCGTACCAGCGCGCGAGCCCGCGGGTCCACACCCGGCGCAGTTTGTCAGACTTCGAACCGACCATCACCTCAAGGAGACCACACGCATGCCGCGACACAGGATCACGCTCATCCCCGGTGACGGGGTGGGGCCGGAAGTCAGCACTGCCGCGCGCCGGGTCATCGATGCGACCGGGGTCGACATCGAGTGGGAGGTCCACGATGCCGGACTTGGGGTGATGGAGGAGTTCGGCGATCCCCTTCCAGCGCACGTGCTCGAGTCGATCCGCCGCAACAAGGTCGCCATCAAGGGCCCGCTGACCACACCGATCGGCACCGGCATCCGCTCCGTCAACGTTGCGCTCCGGCGCGAGCTCGATCTGTTTGCCCTGGTGCGTCCTTGCAAGTCCTACCCCGGTGTACGCAGCCGCTACGAGGGCGTCGACCTGGTGATCGTGCGAGAGAACACCGAGGATCTCTACGCGGGCATCGAATTTGCTGAAGGCGAACCGGCGACCCTCGAGTTGATCGCCGACATCGAACGGCTCGGAGGCCGAAGAATCAGGCCCGACTCCGGCATCAGCATCAAGCCGGCTTCGATCTTCGGCACACAGCGCGTGTTCCGCTTCGGGTTTCAGTGGGCGATTGCCAACGGACGGCACAAGGTTACCGCCGTGCACAAGGCGAACATCATGAAGTACACAGAGGGGCTCTGGCTGCGCGTTGCCCAAGAGGTGAGCCGCGAGTTTCCGCAGATCGAGTTCGATGACCGGATCGTCGACAACATGGCGATGCAACTGGTGCAGAAGCCCGAGCTGTACGACGTGATGGTGATGCCCAATCTCTTCGGCGACATCCTCAGTGACCTCTGCGCCGGACTCACGGGCGGGCTCGGTCTCGCTCCCGGAGCCAATATCGGCGATGACATCGCCCTCTTCGAGGCGACCCACGGCAGCGCGCCGAAATACGCAGGGCTGAACAAGGCCAATCCGATGGCGATGATGCTGAGTGGCGTGCTCATGCTGCGGCACATCGGCGAGGGTGGCGCCGGTGATCGTCTCGAACAGGCGATCGCGCGCGTCATCGCCGAAGGGCGCAGCGTGACGTACGACATGAAGCCGGATCGCGACGACCCGACCGCGGTCGGAACGTCACAGGTCGCTGACGCAGTCATCGAAGCACTAGGCTCGCCGCACGACGGGGTCTCGCATTGAGCGGACGCCCATGGATCTGATCGGGGATACGGTCCGGCTGCGTGCGCACACCGATGCCGACGCAACCTTCTTCGCGTCGGTGCTGGTGGATCCGGAGGTGGTCCGCTTCCTTGGGTCCTGGTCCTGGGTGCCGTACGGGCCGCGGGAGGCGCTCGACTACGTTCACACTCCGCGCCCCGACGCGGTGAGCTGGACGGTCGAGTGCCGGGCTGACGGGATGCCCATCGGCTCGACCGGGTTGCATCGGATCGACCATCGCAATCGCAACTGCATGTGGGGAATCTGGATCGGACCTCCCGAGCGCTGGGGTCACGGCTTCGGGACCGAGTCGTGCCGGCTTGCGGTGGGATATGCGTTCAATCAACTCGCGATGGAGAAGGTGAGCCTCGACGTGTATCAAGGCAACGATCGTGCGAGGCGCTCGTACGAGAACGCGGGATTCGCGCGCGAAGGACTGTTTCGCCGCCACCTCTGGCTCGGCGGACAGTTCGTCGATGTCGAGGTGATGGCGGTGTTTCGCGACCACCCGCTCTACGCCGTGCCTCGGCATGCCTGAGCCCAGCTTCGTGGTGCTCAGCGGCGGGGGCGGAGACCCGAGCCCCGCTGAACGACCATACGGAGGCGCGCTGCGATTTCCTGACGCGCCACGGCCGTACGTGGTGGTGAACTTCGTTGCATCGATTGACGGCGTTGCGTCCCTGGGCATCACCGACGGCACCGACTCGACGAAGCTGAGTGGGAATTCGCGCGCCGACAGATATCTCATGGCGCTGCTGCGTGCGTCCGCGGACGTCATCGTGATCGGCGCCGGCAACCTCCGCGCGACCCCCGGTCATCAATGGGTGCCGGCGGCCGTCGCCGGCGACCAGGCAGCCGTCATCGATGGATATCGAACAGCGCGGCATGGCAGTCCCGATCCGCCACCGTTGGTGGTGGTGTCCGCGAGTGGCGATCTGCCGGCGCACGTTGCGCTCGATCACCCCGCAACGAGGACGGCGATCCTCACTTCGACTATCGGTGCCGCGCGTGTCCGTCGCGCCCATCCAGCTGTCGAGATCATCGAGGTGGCCGCCGACGGCGGGATCGAGGGCGCCGCAGTCATCACAGCCGTCAGCGGTGTGCTCGGCCCTGGGCTCCTGCTCTGCGAGGGTGGACCGTCACTGTTCGCGCGCCTCCTACGCGCTGGTGCGGTTCACGAGCTGTTTCTGACCGTCTCTCCGAGAATCGCCGGACGCGAGCACGATCAAGCGCGGCCTGGGATCGTCGACGGATGGGCCGCGGACCCGGAGGCCCTCCGCGATGCCACCCTCGCGTCGGTGCGCCGCTCTGACGATCACCTCTTCCTTCGATACCGCCTCGCAGCCTGAGCGACGGATCCTGCGGACGGCGTCGGCGAGCAGGACCTCGACCGCCACCCCGGTCTCGCCCGCGCCGCGACGAGCGAGATCGAGCAGCTCAGGGTTGCTGCGCAGGAAGCGGGTGGCCGCATCGAGGATCGTGACGCTTTGCACCATGGCGCCAGTCTTCGCCACCGCCGCGACAGCTGGGTGTCGCTACTCCTCGGTCTTTTCCGAGGGCGAGGATTCAGTCCCGGCGAGGAGCAGGTAGATCCGCCGGCGCGCGTCCCGGAGAATGGTCCGCGCCTCTGCGATATGCACGGGATCACCGGCACGCCCCACCTGCCACGCGGCCGCGGCGAGCTGGGCGATCTGGTCTCGAAGGTCGCGGTGGTCGCCGCCGACCGACCCAGCCGCCTCGGCCCATGGAGCGGGCCCACTGGAGAGGCGCTTCGCCTCCTCTCGCCCGGTGTCCGTCAACTCGAAGACCCGCCGTCCGCCTTCGGCCTGAACGGCGCGCACCAGCCCCTCATCCTCGAGTTGCTGGAGGGTGGGGTAGACGGATCCCGGGCTGGCTCGCCAGGCGCCACCACTACGACGCTCGAGCTCCTGGATGATCTGATAGCCGTGCGACTGCTTCTCCGCCAGGAGCACGAGGATCGCCGCCCGCACGTCGCCTCGAGCGGCGCGCCGGCCGTGGCCGAAATGCGCGCTCACGCCGGACGCAAATCGGGCGGCGAAGTCAGGGGAGTCGAAGGGCGGCCAGCCGCGCTGGTGACGTCCTCGCGCCCCCTGCTCGAGGTGGCTGCGGAGGTGGTGATGAAAGCGGGTGGCGCCGCCGTGGTGCCATTCCCAGTCCTGGTCTTGGACAGTCTCGTTGCGCTCTGTGGTCATGGGGTAACTCCGTGGGCGGGTGGTTCTCGTCACGAACGATATATCGAGACGGATCGTTTGTCAAAGGCGTCCCTCAGGCGCTTGCCAGCCAGTTGAGCTGCATCTGGGCGAGCATCTCGGCGGCCACCCCAGGTGCTGCGGGCAGCTCTATGTCGAGCTCGTGGTTGCGGGCGAAGCCGCCTCCCGACCAGTTGGCGCTGCCGAAGAGGATCGAGGTGTCATCGGCCACGATCGCCTTGGCGTGCAGCAATTCGCCGCGGCTTCGATACCAGCGCACGTCGATGCCGGCGGCACGCAGCGCTGCGTAGGACGGATCGCTCGACGGCTGGGACGGATCGAGGAGGACCTGCACGGCAACGCCCCGCAGCGCCGCCGCCTCCAGCGCGTGGACCACGCCGGTGTCGGTGAGCACGAACAGCTCGAGGTCGAGCGTGCGGACCGCACCGCCGATAAGCGCCAGCGCCAGCGGCCTGATCTCCGAACCCGGCAGGGTGGCTGCAACGATGATGGACGGGTCGGCGACCGCATCCGGGACCGCCACCGCGCGTCCGCACGTGACAAGGTCGCGAAAGAAGACGCGGTCGAGATTGCCGACCACCGGTCCGCGCACCTCCGCGTCGTAATCGTGGTTCGCGGGGGAGCGCACTCCCCAGTTGATGCCACCGATGACTGCAACTCGCGAATCGACGACCAGGAGCTTGACGTGGTCGATCATCTGGGACCGGATCGGGTAGTCGGCGACGTCAATGCCCTCGGATCGCAACATCGACACGGTGGCAACGCTGCTCAACTCCGACGGGTCGTCGATGACCGTGACATCAACGCCTCGATGTCGCGCCTTCACCAGCGCGAGGGCGAGCGGCCGCTGGCCGAACTCGTAGACCTCGACGCGGATGCTCAGCCGCGCGCCGTCGATCAACGCGCGCAAACGCGCAAAGGTGGCCGCGCCGCTGCGCAGGAGCGTGACCTGGTCGACGCCGACGCGGACAGGGGGCGCCGGCCCAAGCAGCGGTGCCGGAGGCGGTGGCAGGGTGGCGGAGCCCACCACGAGGGTTTGACACCCCGGGAGGACCACTGTGGCGAGGGCGGCGATGACCAAGGGTCGTAGCCGGCGCGAGATACACTGAGCGGACATTTCGCGTGGACGCTACCACAGATGAGGAGATGTCCGGCGATCGTCCCACCCGGTCGATCCGTGGGCGGATCGCGTTGATCCACCTATACTCGGCCCGTGGTTAGCCAAGGAGGCGTGGTTGCGTGAAGACCGCTCTCACCGTCGCCCAGGTGGTGATCGGGGTGCTGGCGATGCTTGGCATCCTCCTTCAGACCCCGAAGGCGACCGGGCTCGGCGGCACGATCGGTGGTGGCGGCGACATGGGCGGCGGGTACCGGCGCCGGCGCGGCCTCGAGGCGAGCATGCTCCGCTTCTCAGCGGCGATGATCGTGCTCTTCGTGGTCATCTCAGTTCTGGCCACCTACGTCACCAAGTAAGGTGGCTGCGCCGGCATCGACCGATTGAGGTCGGCGCGGGTGCGCTGCTCGGGCTGCTCGCGGTCGGGGCACTGGGGTTCGCGCTGGCGTCGCGCTTCGGGCTGATCGGCGGACCGCAGTTCATCGAAGGCGTGGTCGTGAGCCAGCGCCCGATGTCTCTCAATCCACTCATCGATGAGCCCGATCCGGCGGTCGTCGACATCGGCCACCTCCTGTACCGGTCGTTGCTGAAGCTCGACGCGAACGGCTACCCGCGCACAGATCTGGCGGCATCGTTCACGGTGAGCAGTGACGGACTCGTCTACACGGTGGCGCTGCCGCCGAACCTCGCATGGTCGAATGGGCGGCCGATCATCCCCGAAGACATCGTCGCAACCGACAAGTTCGCGCTCTCCCCGCAGGCGACGGATCCAACTCTGAGCGCAGCGCTTCGTGGCATCGCAGTCAGCGCAGCGGCGTCCAGCGTCACCTTCAAGCTCCCGACCCCGCGAGCGTCGTTCGCCGCGACGCTCACGCAGTTGCCGATCCTTCCGCTCGGAGGGCTGAGCGCACCCGCGCTGGTCGCCGCGGCCGCCCACCCGACAACGCCGATGCCGACCTCGGGGCCGTACGAGGTCAGGTCGACCGATGCGCGAGCCATCCTGCTCCAACCGAATCCGCATGCCGCTACGCGCCCGGGCATCAGCTCGTACGAGCTGCGCCTCTACATCAGCTTCGGCGACGCCGCCGCGGCATTCGCGCAGGGGACCCTGAACGCACTCCTCGCCACCACCCCGGGAGAACTTGCCCAGCTGCTCGCCGTCAAGGGATCCCGGGCGCAGACCTTGACCACGTCGGATTTCGTCGACCTCATGTTCAACGAGCGCGTCGCCGCGCTGGCGGACCCGGTGGTGCGCCAGGCCATCGGATTCGCTATCGATCGGTCCGCGGTTGTGGCCGGAGCGCTGGACGTGCACGGCGGCGTGGTTGAGACGGGGCCGTTCACTCGCGGCCTGCCCTGGGTGGGGTCACCGAATTCGAGGGCCGTGTCGCCTTCGATCGCAAATCAGATGCTCCAGCGCGACGGCTGGGTTCAGGGCCCGTATGGAGCCCGCCAGAAGGGGCCGACGCAGCTGGCGTTCACCCTCAAGGTTCCTGCCATCGACCCTCTCCCGGTCGTGGCCCACGAGGTGGCAACCGAGCTTGCCGCCGCCGGCGTCCAGGTCACCGTCGAGACGGTGGCGCCGGCGACGTTCCTGAACCGCAGCCTGGCTACGGCGGACTTCCAGCTCGCCCTCAACATCTGGAGTCCGGCGCCCGATCCGGACGTCAGTGCGTTCTGGAGATCGAATGCTGTGCCGCCACAGGGGTACAACGTGTCCGGTGGGCCGGTCGACCCGTTCCTGGACTCCGCCCTGGACATGCTCGCTCAGGCGCCGAACGGGACGCTTCGCGCCGATGCGGCCGCCCGCGTGGCGGCGCTGATCGCTCAGGATGCCCCGGCGGCCTTCCTGTATACGCCTCAGATTTCGATGGTCTTCCGGGCACCAACGCCGGTCGCGCCGATGCCGTCGATCGGAGGTGAATCCGCCCGGTACGACGACATCGCGTCGTGGCAATTGCGGTAGGTCGCGGCGGGCGCTGATACCATCTCTCCGCACCTCGCCGAGGTGGTGGAACTGGTAGACACGCAGCGTTCAGGGCGCTGTGCTCGTAAGGGCGTAAGGGTTCGATTCCCTTCCTCGGCACTCGATTTCGTTGCAGTGGCGCCAATTTCTATTTTCGCTGGGCCAATACTGGACCCATAGCTCTTCCGGAAGGACGCGCAGGCGGGTCCGTAGCGGGCGTCGATGGCGTCGACGAGAGCCCTCCGTGCTGGCGTGCGTGAGGTGGGCGTAGACACGAGGGTTTTGGCCACTATGCATTGCGGGGAGCTTGCCCTGTTGGAGGGTGAGGCACACTTCGAGCGGAGGCCTTCTCAGGATACGCGTAGTTGCTCTAGCGTGCAAGTACGTGTATGCTGAGCCCATGAGTGCCGAAGCCCAAGTGATCGAGCGATTTCAACTGACCTTCATTCAGCACCTCGGGGCGCGCATGCCTGACGGGTGGTGCCTCAAGGGTGGCGTCAACATACGGGCGTTCTACGCAAGCCCGCGGAGCTCGAAGGACATCGATTTCGACGCCTTCATGCGCCACGATCGTCTGCCGGACCGGATCGCCAAGATCCTGCGATCCAAATCCTTTGCAGACGACCTCCGTCGTACCGAGATCGAGCTGGTCGACTTGCACCAGGCCAAGGACACCGACACGACCGTGCGCTGGAAGCCGGAGCTCCGTCATCAGCGCCGGATGACCGCGCACACCAAGCTTGAGTTCTCGCTGCGCGCTGGGGACGAGAGTGATGCCCCTATCGCCTGGCTCCAGTCTCATATGGGCACCGACGCTGTGAATGACGGCCTCCGGCTCCGCCACAGCCTAGCGGTGGCGCCGACCGCCACACACTACGACGTGACCGCCGCCTACCAACAGAAGGTGCAAGCGTTGGGACTTCGCAGCGAAACCAAGGCTCGGGATGTGTTCGACATGAACTGGCTGCTGGCACGTGATCCAGAGGCGTGTGCCCTGGCGCCGGCGAAGAATGCCCGGGCTGCCGCGGAACGCGCACTGGAACTTGCCTACGATGACTTCAGCGCCCAGGTGGTCCCCTTTTTCGATCGCGAGGATGCCGCAATCTACGGGACTAAGGCAGCCTGGGACCAGATGGTGGGACATGTCGTCGAAGATCTGCTCGGCCGCGCGGAAACGGCCGTTGCGAGTAAGGGGGTGTCCTGATGGCGGTGACATCGCTCGCGGGCATTGAGGAACTCCGGCGCTGGGGGCGCCCTGTGGTCACCACCGCCGAGGTCGCGAAGCGGCTGCATATTGCCGAACCGGCCGCCAGCCAATTGATGAGCAGGCTCGCCGCGCTCGATGCTGTCGTTCGCGTCCAGCGCGGCCGGTGGTTGCTGCGTCCGGATGCCCCAATGCTCGCAGTCCCGTATCTGGCCCTGCCGCACCTCGCCTATGCGACTGGCTTCTGGGCGCTGGCGAGCTACGGGATGATCGATCAGATTCCTCGCGCCGTGGACGTTGCGACCGGTGGGCGGTCGCGCCGCCTCGAGGTTGGAGACACCGTGTTCGAGTTGCACCATCTCGAGCCCCGACTGCTCGATGGGTGGGTGATTCGCGACGAGATAACCGTGGCCACTCCAGAGAAGGCGTTGTTTGACGCTGTGTATATCCGGACTGCTCGTGGTGTGTTGGATGTCCGGTTGCCTGAAGTGGAACTCCCTCGGGGCTTCAACGTCGCTCGACTGCAGCGTTGGGTGAGTCGTATCGAGTCGCCAAAGGTCAAGTTCGCCTCCGAGCGCTCGTTGGACCGCATCATTGAACTGACCCGCGAGGGGGCAGGTGGCGGAGTCCAAATAGCCAGCTAAGTTGTCGGTCTCGAACGGCCCGGACTTCTTTGCGGACCCGGGACTCGCAGTCTCAGTGGTTTGTCACCGAATCCCGAGTGCTCGACTCGAGTCAACGCCTGACGCGCACGGGGCTTCCGGCACTGCTCAAGACGAAGGATGCCCGCCCACGCCAGCCGACGACTACGTTCGTAGAGCGATTGGCGCGATCGGGGCGCGAAAGCCTGGGACGCAGGAGCCGTTGCGACTTGGTCGAGTCGGCGCGCAGCCTGGTCAAGAGCTACGCGGGCCACAGTTGCTCCGATCGCGGATATATCACTGGCGGCCACCAAATCGCCGGGGGGCGGAACGTAAGAAATAGGCTCATAACCGGCATCTATATAGATGGGATGCCCGAGGAGCTCATCGCCATTACTCCGCATTATCGAGAAGACACCGATTCTCAAGATGATGCCGAATACGCTTTCCAGCGCGCCGTTCTTCCTGAGAGGCCACGCCTCTACGCCCTGGCGCTGACCATTACTCGCGACCCCGCGGAAGGGGAGGACATCGTCCAGGACACAATGCTCTCCGCGTGGCGATCGTGGGCGCGGGTTCGTGATCCAACCCACCCTGGGCCGTGGTTGACGCGAATCTGCGTGAACCATTGCTTGCAGCATCGACGTACGCTCAACCGCCTCCAGCAGTCCGGGGCCATGAGCGAGGCTAAAGCTCCCCCGCAGGTTCAGTTCGAGGGTCAGCTCCTCGACTTTGATCGCGCGTTCACGAGACTGTCAGTCAAGCAGCGGGCAGTGTTCGCTCTTCACGTCCACCACGGGTACAGCGTTGACGAGTGCGCGCGCCTGCTGGGTTGCCGCCCCGGCACAGCCCGCAGCCACCTCGGACGCGCGGTCGCCACGCTGAGGAGAGAAATGAACTATGCGTGAGGAACCATTGCAAGAGAACGACGAGCTGGTGGGAATCGCCCGAAGGTACTTTGTCCGCCTGACCGACGGTCCGGTTCCGCGCGGGCTCCAACCCGGCGCTCCATTCTCGACGCCGTCACAACGCTGGACGAGGCCGCGCTGGATCCTCTCCTCTCCTGTGGTGTTTATCACTGTTGCCGCGGTCTTGTTCTTGGTGATCGCGAGCACGGCTCACCTACTCACGCCCCGCCGAAGCGCGCCCGTCACGCCACCGCCGATGTCAGCCGTACGTCCGACAGCCACACGACCCCCAGGCGGCCCGGTGCCGGCTGTCCTGAACGGCAGTTGGCTTCAGAAGAACACGGCTCGCAGCCAACCCCCAATGCTCACCTTGTACAACGGCAACAGCTTCGAACTCTGGATCAGCAGCGGTGCGTATGGCGGCGGGGTCTCGTTTGGCTCGGTCGTGGTGAACGGAAGCGAGATCGACCTTTTCAACGGCAACATATGCGCGATCCCACTGCCGGGCGGCGTCGGGCGATATCGGTGGACCGTGCAGAACGGCGTCTTGCATTTCACGCCGCTCAATGAGGACCCGTGCTCGATGCGCAGCTATTTCGTCGCCAATCAAAGCTACACGAGGCAGAGTGGCTGATCCGTGACGCGCTGCCGCGACGGAAGTCCGCCAAGCCCGCCGGGGGTATCACGACCATATGGGAGAACCAGAATGAGGCCCGACGACTCTGAGATCGGTGAAGCAAACAGGGTCTCCCGAAGAACGCAGTCCCGCTCGACCACAGGAGCATTCGTCGGACCAATCTGCGTATCGATTCAGAGAGATACCACCGGGAACAGCAGCAGCAAGCTCTCAACCTTGCTGATGCTTCTGCCCTCGTGCTTTCTTCTGGCGTGTGGCGCTGCGAACGCCGCGGCGAGCCCATCGCAGCACCCGACGAACACGGCCACGATCGCTCCTTCTCCAACTCCTGTTCCGACTCCTATCGGTGGACCGGCGCCTGCTCAGCTGCTGGGTGTCTGGGTGCTGCAGCCTCCGGATCCGAATCCAATGAACAACCTTACCCTGACTCTCGACGCCACCACCTTTACCTTCAACATCACGCCTACGGACACGAGTTCCGGCGACATCGTCGTCAACGGAAGCGAGATCGACTTCTTCAACGGTGCCGACTGCCACCGCAGTCTGCCGGATGGCGTTGGTCGCTACCAGTGGACTCTCGCCAGCAACGTGCTGCACTTCACGCCACTCGGCCAAGACCCCTGCGGTCAGCGCGCCGACCACCTCAGCTCGATCTACAAGAAGTAAGCGGCCGATGGTCCGGTGGGCAGGCCGGGATTATCTATAGGGCCGTCAGATTCGCGGGCGGAGGAACATCGGCTGACACCTGTCGGCAGCGGTCTCCATTGGCAGGCCCGACGTCTCTGTTGCACTGCTTGGGCTGTGTGAGCCAGCATGAGACAACGGAATTCACTCCGTGCGAACAAGCGTAAGGATGATGCGATGACCATGGAAGCCAACAAGGGCTTGGTCCTGCGCTTCTATGAGGAACTCTGGAATCGAGGGAACCTCGCCGCCGCGGAGGAGCTGGTTGCCCAAGACTACGTCCGCCACGACCTGCGTCCCGGCGCCGCGCCGCCTGGCCCGGCAGGTCAGCAGGCAATTGCGCAGCGTTTCCGCGCCGCGTTTCCGGACCTTCGGCTGGAGGTCGAGGCAATCGTTGCCGAGGGTGACTTGGTGGTCGCCCGCTGGACGATCTCCGGGACACACTCGGGTCCCTGGGCGGAGGTGTCAGCGACGGACCGCGCCGTGCGCTTCGCTGGCGTCAACTTCTTTCGAATTGCGCAGCGCAAGATTGCGGAGATATGGAACGTACGCGATGACCTTGGGTTGCGCGAGCAGATAGGGGCGCCGGTATATGCAGGATTCAGCGAGGGCTCGGCAAGCTGAACGACCCGACAGAGCTTGGTTCCTTCGGAATACGTGGCGAGGTCGATCATTCCGACGACACTGAACTGCGGAAGGCCGGGATTCTCTATAGGCCGCTAGTCCGATCTCGCCAGCTAAGGCTCGCGCGTCGTCGGATCAGGGGAATTGGGTCGCCCCCGATCGCCAGCTCCGGATTCGCTAGTAGCGCCGTTTCCTTAGCAGCGGAAGAACGCGCCCCGTCGCCACTCACGCCGCTCGCGCGGAAGAGCGCCCGGGATGATCGGGAGCGCCCCATGACTCGAGCTGACTGCGTCAGGCACCGCGATCGCAGATAGGAAGGGTGCGAAGACTTGACTGTGGGGCGGCCGATCCTCCTCGAGGGCAAACCAAGGCTTGCACCGCTCCAACCGCGTGAGCCAGTCTGCTTTCGTCATCTCATTTTAGGCTCGATCGACCCCAATCGTAGCACCCGCCCACCATCCAGATCCCGCTAGGGACCCACAAGTGCCGAAGGTCCTCGACGCACCTAGGAACGTGGACAGGCCGCCATGCGACGAGGTCCTCGCCGACATCATCCCAGTACCTTGAGGACGGGCGGGAATATGGTGGCGTCGATGCCCCACCTTAGCCTGTAAAGGTGTCGCTTGTGAGATTGAAAACAGTCTCGTCGGCGCCATTCTTCAGATAGACGCTTGATCCGCTGACCGCGGTGATGCGAAAGCTGCCCTTGGCGCCGCTATCCGTGAACTGTCCGACCGTGTGCGTGTTGGTGGTGCACAAATCCGAGCCGAGGCTTGTGATGTTGACCCACACAGCTGCAACCCCCGGCGCGGTGGCGGCATCGCCGGTCGTGCCCGCCCAAACGCTATACCATCGAAAAGTAGAGCCGTTCACCGGTCCCAGCCACTGATTCGACGTCACGAAAACGTCCCACGAGTCGGGTCCGACCTGAACGGACGAGTTGTCCAACCCCAGCTTTGGTGTCGCGATCGGGGCGCAAGGCGAAAATGACGGCGGGGGTCCACCCTTCGGCGCTGGCGTCGCTGAGGGCGAGGCCGCGAGTGTCGCGCTGCTGCTGGCCTGCTCAGCCGGCCCGATTGAGGCGGCGGCCTCCCCACAGGCGGCGAGCGACAGCACAAGCCCTACTGCGGTCATGAGTACTCTTCCTGTCACGTGGTCCTAACCATTGAATCTCTTGAACAGTTACTGCACCAGGACCCGGCACGTGGCTATGCGGTGGCACGCATACGTGCCGGACGTGGGAAGCTCCATGAAGGGATGAAGCAAATTGAGCGAATCGCTGGTTGTGCGGATGCGCCTTAGCCGGCGGGTTCATGCCGTCGGTGCTACGAGATTGGCGACGGCTCTTGCGCTCGGGGTACTGGGTACCGCCGCATGCAGCTGCGGGACCACGAGTCCATGGTCACTGAACGTCATGAATCTGACATCCCAACCCGTCGTCGTCCAGCCCTGGTCGGGTGGGCCAAAGACGACGCTTGGGTGTCAGCAGTCGGTGACTCTTCATGCGGGCATGAGTGGTGCTCCCGACCTCCCGTGGCACATCGTCGTAGTTCTCGAATCTGACGGCAAGGTGCTGCTCGATACGGAGGCCACGGCGCAATTGCCGCCTCAGGATGTGGTTATCGAGCCCGGCTCCAACCGCAACGACACCGCATTCATGCGTCAGGCCGGGGGTTCGCTGGCGGAGGCCGGCGGCTGCGTCATCGGATAATCACAGGGAGCTCCGTCGCCCACGCGAGGTCCGCAAATGTCGCCAGAGGGATCGCCATAGCCAAGCCGCGTATCCGACCACTTGACCACTCGCTGAGCGTCCTTGATCAGCGCGCGGTGAAACCTCGGTGGTACCCACCGGTCAGCGCAAGCTGGCTTTGCGAGCTCCTCGCTCTTTGAGTATCGCGGCGGCACCGAAACCAGCTGCGAGGAGCATCGTCCACCCGTACGATGTCAGCAGGACCAGACCGAAGGCCGCCGCCCCAATAGTGGCGGCTGCGAGTGCAGGCGCCTGCAGCCAACGCAAACGAAGCCCGGCGCCAGCAAGGGCGGCGATGGTCACAGCCACGATCACCACAATGATCGACAACGAAGGAGAAGCGCCCTCGCTTTGCATACCCCACAGGTACCCCGGCAAGGTAATTGCGGCCGCAAGGGACATTGCGAGGGTGAGACGCCGGGAGGCCGAGCTGGAAGGCGTGTTCATGGAGATAATTGTGCTCGCTCGTGAATTGCTATCTGGTCCCGCCACCTTGCGTCGGATGAGGTCGCGGTGACCGTCTCCTAGCCTGAGCATGACCGCACACGCCAGCATCCGTGAATGTCGCCAGAGCGTAGCGTGGAACTCCCCGGCGCGTAGCCCGCGTACGCTTCCCAGAGATGTATCGCGGCTTCGCCGTTCTGAGCGGCCTGGCGTTCTGCGGAGCGCTGGCCGGATGCTCATCCAGCCCTAGCGTCTCCAAGCCAGCATCCAGCCCCGACGCACAGCCCTCCGCCTCGGTCTCGACGTCGGTTCCTGGCTGGCGCAACACGGGTGCCGGCTGTGGGGGTACAGCCGTAGGCACAGGCCCTGGACTGCCATCCTGGGCTGACCTTGGGAGTGGAGGCGGCATCCCCTGGGCAGTGGGGCGACCGCCGGAGGTGGTTGGCGTCGTGTTCGCGACAGAGCTAGTGGCCAAGGGCGAGCGCCCGGACGGAAGCGCGAACAAGATTCTGTGGTTAACCCGAGCACCGGTCCCATCGAGTCAATTGACGCTGCGCGCCCAACCGGCTGACGCGGCGACGCCTGTTGTCACCTTCAGACTCGCGGGATACCAGCAGTTTCCGTCGATTGTCGATTTGCCAACCCCCGGTTGCTGGCGGATCAACATCTCATGGGGTGCGAGATCCACGGAGAACTCGACGTTCGGACTACCCGTGCTACCCGGTGGCTCGCTCCCTCGGCGACCCTGAGGGTAGCCGGTCAGTCGGATCGGCGACGGATCGCACTGCGCCAAGGCAACCCCCGTGCCCGCAGCCAGGGGCGACGCGGCCTCCCCACGCGAGCGTCCTCTCACCTCGGGATGAGCTAGTTCGGCTACTACTCGCCATCAGGCCCAACGACGCGAGGATCGCTCGCGGTGAGCGGCAACTCCACGGTCCATCAACGCGGAGCGTGGGACCCGGCACGACAGAGTTGTTGCCCGCGGAGGCTTGGAGAACGGCGGATACGGTTCCGGATCGGCCATCGCTACGTGTAAGGGCGAGAACTCCCGAAACCGACTGCCAGGAATCGCCCGTGGCGTACTCACGCACATCGACCTCCGCACCTCCAGTCGTCAGGCTGTAGTCTCCAGGTTCCGGGTACCTGGTGGGGATGCGCAGATAGAGAAGAAAGTCGTGGCCACGCCCAAGCAGTTTGAATACCGCGGAGAACGAATGCGGCGAGACTGTGCACGTGGTGTATGAAGTGCGGTCGATCGACGTACATATGTTGAAGGAGCCCACCAGCTCTATCTGGCTGAACTTGCACGCCAGAGGTGTTGGTGTTGCTTCCGGCGTGAACGCAAAGGGATGGCTGTGCGAGGCTGGCGCGATGCGGAAACCGGCTCCCCCGGTGACAAGCCACGCCACGACGCCGAATACGACTACAAAGCCGGCCAGCCAGGCGAGGAGCTTGGGCCGACTGGGTCCCTCGGACATGCCCACGGATAGTTTCCTGGCGCGACTATAGCTCGGGCCGAGCGCACATGGCCGCCCGATATTTTTCGTGACGCGTTGCATGGTCTTGCGGCCACCCGAGTCCTCGCCTAAACTCTCGTGCTGCAATCACCGTCGGGGGATGTGTTGCAACGAATTGATGGTAGCTCACGCGCTCGTGCGGAGAGATAGGAGGATATGGCCGTGAGGAGGATCCAGGACAAACGCGAATTCGCGTGCGCGCACTGCGGTGGTCGGAAGCTCGTGCCGCTGACGTTCGAGGCCCCGCGGATTGAGCACAAGGTGATCCGCCACACTGGGGCACCGATCAGGGCCCACTTCAAGTGTGTGTCGTGCGGGCAGGTTCACAACCTCCGGCCGAGCGTGCTCCTGGCCCACTCCTCGATCCTGTAGGCGCGCCCACCACATCGCCGTCTCAGAGCTCTGCGTGGCTGCCGCAGCGGCGATGCTCTGAGTAGACTCGCGGCGCACGCCCTCAAGATGGGCTTGAGCGTCGGGTGGAGGATCGCACGTGTCGCAGATCGTCGTGATTGGCACCCAGACGTACAAGAAGCGCAACGTCGTCGCCGTCTGGCTTGGCTTGCCGTTGATCACGCTCGGCATCTACCACTTCGTCTGGATCTACAAGATCAATGACGAGGCTCGTCGCTTTCTCAACGACGACTCGATCAAGCCCGTCATGTCGGTGCTCGCGTTCATTCCCGGCTTCATTCTCATCGTGCCGCCGTTTGTGACCGTCTACCGGACCGGCAAGCGGATCGCGAGGATGGAAGCGGCGGCCGGCAGCCCCAATCGAGCTGAGCCGGTGGTGGGTCTCATCCTGGCGTTCATCTTCTCGCTCTATTCGCTGTACTACCAGGACCATCTCAACGGACTCTGGGACAGGTATACGTGGCGCCCGGTCCCACCGCCGCCGCTGCCCTCGACGCCGACGCCACTGCCTCCGCCATCCCCAGTGCCACCGCCCTCTTGATGGGCAACGAGTATCACTTCCTCACGCGATGGCGGCTGCGGGCGACCCCGGACGAGGTTGCCACCGTCCTCGGCGATGCCAGGGACCTGCCGCGCTGGTGGCCGTCGGTGTACCTCAATGTGGAGGTGATCGATGAGGGCGACCCCGACGGCATCGGTCGCGTCGTGGACCTCTGGACCAAGGGCTGGCTTCCCTACACGCTGCGCTGGCGCTTCACGGTCATGCGCAATGACGGACCCGGTGGGATCTCCCTGCGTGCCGACGGGGATTTCGTCGGTGGTGGCATGTGGACCTTCGTGAAGGACGGCGACCACGTCAACGCTTACTACGACTGGCGGATCCGCGCCGAAAAGCCGTTGCTCCGCCGCCTCACATGGCTGATGCGGCCCGTGTTCAGCGCCAACCATCGCTGGGCGATGCGCAAGGGCGAGGAGAGCATGCGTCTCGAGCTGGCGCGCCGCCGGCTTCCCGCTGAGTATGCCGATCGGGTCGGAACCCCACCGGGACCGACCTTCGCTCGCCTGACTCGCGTTCGCGAGCGCGCGCGGTGACCGCTGCTCAGGTCTACGCTGACACCAGCCGCATGTATCGGTAGGTGGTGATCGTCTCGAAGCCGAAGGCCTGATACAGGCGTACCGCCGGCGTGTTCTCGGGGTCGACCTCGAGCCCGACCTCGGTCACACCCTGCGCAGATAGCTGTTCCAGCGTGGCCTCCAGCATCCGGGTCCCGACTCCCTGGCCGCGCCGCTTTGGTTCGACCACGAACCCATAGATCATCGATCGCTTCGACGTGGTGGTGAGGCGCATCGTCCCAATAACGCGTCCGTCGTCGACGGCGACGAGGGTCTGTTCATCCGACGGATCCAGGCGATCGGCCACATGCTCCGCGCTCTGGGAGAAACCCTCTCCCAGCAGGGTGATCAGCGCCGCTCGATCGCTGCCGCCGGCTCGGCGCAGCTCGAATGGCGCCCGCGCCTGCCGACCAGAGGGGGCGGGCGGCTTCCGGCGCGACCCGAGCCCGAGAACCATGCGGCATTCCACGCCGCCGGGCGCCGCTCCGAGCCGTCGCAGCCAGTCGCGCGCGACCGGCCCGGAGTCCTCGCAGATCACCAGGATGCTGTCGCGTCGCAGCCGACGCGCGGCGGCGCGCACCTCGCCGAGGAGCGCGGTCCCGACCCCGCGACGCCGCCACTCCGGGTGGACCATCCCGCACGCCTCGGCTTCCGCGCCCGCGGTCACCGCCGCGTAGCCGATCACGTCCCCGTCCCCGGTGGCGAGGAAATGGATCGGCCGGCCGGAGGCGTCGGACTCGTCGAGCTCGAGCTTGAGATCGAGGGGATCCACAGCCTCGCAGACCTCCCGAAGGCGATCGACTGCGCCGCGCTCCGTGATGCCCAGCCGAGCTCGCCCTTCGACGACCCATCCACTCATGGAGGAGCAGCCTGCACCACGCGCGGCTCCCGTGTCATCGCTTCGCGTACCTGTCGATTTGAGGCCTGCTCGTTCGTCGTCATGATTGGGGAGACCTATCCCACAGCAAGGAGCTCAGACGTGAAATACATGCTGCTGTTCATGCGCGACGAGGGCGCGGTCCTCGACGAGGCGGCGTTGAGCGCGCAGTACGCCGCTATCGACGCGTGGTTCGGCGAGCTCGGGCGGGCGGGGAAGCTGCTCGGCGGCGAGGAGCTCCAGCCCTCGAGCACCGCGACCACGATCCGCCGGCGCGAGGGACGCTTGCTCGTGACCGACGGTCCCTTCATGGAGAGCAAGGAGAACGTCGCCGGATTCGTCACCATCGATGCGGCGGACCTCGACGACGCAATCGCGATCGCGAAGCGCTGGCCTCCAGAGGATCAGAGCGTCGAGATCCGTCCCGTGGTCTCCCACGGCGATGCCATGCCCAATCACCCACAAGGCTGAGCAGGTTGGCCGAAGGGATCGATGGTTGAGCAGCCCAACTGGCGAGGCGATCAGCGCGGTGTTCCGCGACGAGGTGGGACTCATCTGCGGGTCGCTGGTACGCATGACCGGCGACTTCGACCTCGCCGAGGATCTGGTGCAGGACGCGGTGATGGTGGCCTTGCAGAGATGGCCGGTCGATGGCGTGCCCGACCGTCCCGCGGCATGGTTGCTGCAGACCGCGCGGCGGCGTGCCATCGACCGTCTGCGCCGTGATGCGACCTATCGGACCAAGCTGCAGTTGCTGACCGACGGATGGGCGCCGGAAGTGCACCCCGAACCCGACGATCGCCTTCGCCTGATCTTCACGTGCTGCCATCCGGCGATCGCGCGCGACGCGCAGGTCGCGCTGACGCTGCGCGCGGTCATGGGTATGACCACCGGCCAGATCGCCAGGGCGTTCCTGGTGTCCGAGGCGACCATGGCGCAGCGGATCGTGCGCGCCAAGCGAAAGATCGTCGACGCCCACATCCCGTACCGCGTTCCGGACGCGGATGCGCTGCCCGAGCGGCTCGCCGAAGTGCTCGCATCCCTCTACATCGTCTTCAACGAGGGATACCTCGGGAGCGGGCCGAACCTTGCCACCAGCCGCGACCTCTGCGCCGACGCCCTGTGGCTGTGCGGATTGCTGGCGCGGCTGCTTCCCTCCGAGCCCGAAGTCATTGCGCTGCTGGCGCTGATGCGGCTGCATGAATCCCGTCGCGCGACCCGCTTCGGGGCCGGGGGGGCGCTGGTCCTGCTCCGCGACCAGGATCGCGCCCACTGGGACCATACGGCGATCGCCGAAGCAGGAGCGCTGCTGGAGCAGGCTCGGCGGCTCGGGACGCCCGGACCGTACTGGTTGCAGGCGGCCATCGCGGCATGTCACGCCGAAGCCCCGAGCTTCGACGACACCGATTGGGCGCAGATCCTCGCTCTCTACGGCGCGCTCCTGCGGCTCAACCCCAGTCCGGTGGTGCGACTCAACCGGGCGATCGCCCTCGAGCATGTCGCCGGTCCCGCGCCGGCGATGGAGGAGTTGGACGCGCTCCGAGACCAGCTTGACGGCTATCACCTCTACTGGGCAACGCGCGCGGAATTGCTCCGTCGCTTCGGCCGCGTCGACGAAGCCGCAGCAGCGGATCGACGCGCCATCGAGCTCACCGACAACCCGTCCGAGCGTGCCCTCCTCGAGGCGCGCCTGGATCCGACTGCAACCCGCGCCATCGGCGCGAACAACAACTAGCCACAACAAGGAGGCACGACATGGCGAAATACCTGCTCGTCTATCACGGTGGGAGCATGCCCGAGACCCCGGAAGCGCAGAGCGCGGTGATGGCGGCCTGGGGAACGTGGTTCCAGAATCTCGGTTCTGCGCTCGCCGACGGCGGCAACCCGACCTCGCAGACCAAGACCATCGCCAGCAACGGCTCTGTTTCCGACGGTGGTGGCGCAAACCCCGCGACCGGCTACAGCCTGATCGAGGCGGACAGCCTGGACAAGGCGGTTGACCTGGCCAAGGGCTGCCCGGTCCTTGGGGGCGGAGCCAGCATCGAGGTTGCCGAGACCTTCAACGTCATGTAGTCACGTCGGATCGGGTGACTCCGGTCCGGCGCACGCGCACGATCCCCGCACCCGCGTCAGCACGCGGGTTGCGGGTGGGTCGTGCCTCCTGCAGGCTCCCGCGCAAAACGGCGAGAATACGCAGAGGATGAGCGAGGAGGAGGTCCTCGCCGGGACGCCGGCAGGGCTAGGGGGAACGCTACCTGACGTGTGGAGCGCGCCTGCTTGGGCGTCGCCCCCGCCCCCGACGTGGTGGACGCAGGCGTATTTCTACGAACCGCCGCCACCACCGAGACGCACGTCACGGCTGCGCATGCTCGTGGTGGCGATGGTGCTGGTCATCTTCGGAGCGACCGCAGCTGCGACCGCGGTCATCGCAACCCGCAGCCTCGGCGGCCACGGGAGCACCGCCGGTGTGGCCGCCGCAATCGTCGACATCAACAGCAGCCTCGCCGGTGGGGCCGCGGCCGCGGGCACGGGGATGTTGCTGACGGCGACGGGGGAGGTGCTCACCAACAATCACGTCATCGCCGGCGCGATGGCGATCAGCGTGCAGGTGACGTCCACCGGCGACTTCTACAGCGCCCGGGTGATCGGTCGGGACCCGTCCAACGACGTCGCAATCCTGCAGCTCGATGGTGCGTCGGGTCTGGCGACCATCCCGGTCGGCGACTCCTCGAGGGTGCACGTGGACGACAACGTCACAGCCCTCGGCAACGCTCTCGGTCGCGGCGGCGCGCCGGCCTCCGCGGCTGGAAAGGTCATCGCCCTCAATCAGAGCATCTCGGCAAGCGACGAGAGTGGATCGCAAGTCGAAACACTCGTCGGGATGATCCAGGTCGACGCCGCCATCAAGCCGGGCGATTCCGGGGGGCCGCTCGTCGACGGCGGCGGCGAGGTGATCGGGATGAACACCGCGGCGAGTGGCGGGCGCCAGTGGCAGCAGAACGGCGCTATGGAGGCGTTCGCGATTCCCATCAACACAGCGCTGAGCGCTGCCCAGCGCATCCTCAAGTCGTCGTCCGGCGCCCAGGCCACGAGTGGAGGCTTTCTCGGCGTGCAGGTCGCAGATAGCACGACTCCGCCGGGCGCGCTGGTGAAGGGGATCGCACCCGGTTCGCCGGCCACCACGATCTCACTGGCCAGCGGCGACGTGATCATCGCCATCGGCGGGGCCAGCGTCGACTCGGTAGCGGCGCTCCACAGTGTCCTGCTGAACCACCACGGCGGCGACAGGGTGGATGTCGTCTGGCTGAAACCATCAGGCCAGGAACAACAGGCGACGGTCACGCTGGCCACCCACTGACCGACAATCGCCGGCGTGGATGAGGCGCTGTCTGACCTGATCATGGCGTTTGAGCTTGCCGCCCGGACGAACATGGCGCCGGCGGCATTCGACTACGTCGCTGCGGGAGCAGGCGACGAGGTGAGCCTCGAGGAGTCGAGGGTGGCCTGGCGGCGCCACCGCCTTCGCCCGCATGCCTTCCCAGGCGCTGCGGTTCCCGATCTCTCGGCCGAGGTGCTCGGCACGCGGCTCGCTCTGCCGGTGCTGGTCGCTCCCACGGCGTGGCAGCAGCTCGCCCATCCCGCGGGCGAGGTGGAGACCGCCAACGGGGTGAGCGCGGCGAGCGGGCTCATGGTGGTGGCCACGCGCTCGACCATGATCATCGACGAGATCGCCGCTGCGTTGTCAGGCCCGTGGTGGTATCAGGTGTACGTGGTCAACGACCGGCGGCTGACCGCGGAGCTGGTTCGTCGCGCGGTGCGGCTCGGAGCCAGCGCTTTGATGCTCACTGCCGACACGCCCTATCTCGGCTTCAAACGCCGCGGGAACGTCCCGCCACTGCGCTTCGAGCAACACCTGGCCAACTTCGGCGCGCATCTCGAGGCGGACGCCGCCGCCGAGCTCGCGGCGCACAGCATCGACCAGGATTCGTCGATCGGTTTCGAGACCATCAGCTGGCTTCGAGACATGGCCGATGTACCGGTCCTGGTCAAGGGCATTCTTCGAGCAGACGACGCGGTCGCCTGCCTCGACGCCGGCGCAGCAGGGGTCGTGGTCTCGAACCACGGCGGTCGACAGCTCGATCGCGCCATCGCGCCGGCGGTCGCCCTGCCGGAGATCGTTGCAGCCGTCGAGGGTCGCGCGCCGGTGCTGGTCGACGGGGGCATCCGCAGCGGCACCGACGTTCTGGTGGCGCTTGCGCTCGGCGCAACTGCAGCGATGGTCGGTCGACCTGTGCTCTGGGCCCTCGCCGCGCAGGGAGCAGCTGGTGTCCAGCGCCTTCTCGAAGGCTTTCGCGATGAGCTCACCCACGCCATGGGCCTCGCCGGCGCGGCCACGATCGCGAGCATCGGCCGAGATCTCGTCGCCTGATCGGCGACCGCTCAACCGTCGATGGTTAGCGCCTGCCGTTTCCCGATTCGTAACCCGGACGGCTGACCGGCGAGCGCAGGATGACCCGTACGATATCTGCAACCGCCGTCAGCCGTAGCGAAGGAGCCGCAATGGACACGAGCGACATCGGGACATCGAGATCCGGGCGCGGGCGTCGTGGCGCAGCGACCCCTGTGCAAGCCCAGGCTGCCGCCGTTGTGGTCCTCGGGCCGCATGACTCGCTGGTCGGCACCCTCAAGGTGGATGGCGATGTGCAGATCGACGGCAGATTGGATGGCGAGGTTGCTGCGAGCGGCGAGGTGAGCGTTCGTTCGACTGGCAGCGCGCGCGCGAAGATCGAAGCTCGCGACATCGTCATCGGCGGCAACGTTGAAGGGAGTGTTGTCGCGCAGGACCTCGTCAGCATTGGCGAGACTGCCGTGATCAGCGGCGACGTGCACGCGTCGCGGCTGCGTGTCGATGAAGGCGCCAGCGTCAACGCCACGATCGCCATGACTGTCACCGGAGATGCACCGCCGGCGCGGCGGACGGATGATCGCCACAGTCACGAGTCGGATGACCAGTCAGTCGACGTGACCGGTTCACCCGCGGGCGCCGGGGGCGATGCGAGCGCTTATGCGGAGGTGAACGCGGGCTCTGACCCGGAGAACGGTGACGCGACTCCGGAAACGTCTGCGGTGCTCTCTGGGACGGACTCGGACGAGGGCTGATCAGCGGACTCGTCGCGACGCCGCGCGGTGGCGAGGGTGAATGCCCCGTGGAACGCGTAGTCACCTTCGCCGAGGCGGTGCATGGTCAGGTCGAGCTCTTCCTCGAAGGTGGCGCGTGACCGAGGACTGAGGAGCCCGAACATCGCGTGGGTCCATGGCCCGGACCACTGCATCATCTCGGTCCATTCGTGCACGTCCTGCGCGCGCACCCCGACCAGCAACTGCGTGACACGAACATCGGTGAAGCCGGCGATCTCAAGCATCTGAGTCAGCACCCACGGTTCCCCGAACAACCCGTGATGTGACGGCGTCCGTGGCCTGCGGATGGCGAGACGCTCGAGTCTTTCGAAGAACACCTCCTGGGCCGGGGTCGAGAGACTCCGGCAGCGGCAGCAGACGGCGACCCGACCGAAAGGCGTGAGCACACGACGAATCTCCGCAAGGGCTCGCCAGGGATCTTCGAGGCAGGCCAACGACTGTCCGAGCATCGCGACGTCGAAAACGCCGTCGCGAAACACCAGGTCGTGTGCGTCCATCACCGTGTACTGCGTGGTCGCCTCAGATGTTGCGCGGGCACGCGCGACGCCGATCATGTCCGGAGAGAGATCGATGGCCACGTTGTCGATGTCTGAACGGGAGACATCGAGGCTCCGGCTCACCAGTCCGGTGCCGCACCCCACATCGATGACTCGTTCGTCGCTCTGGACGGCGGCGAACTCCGCCAGCCGCTGCGCGGCACGAACGTTTGCGCCGCCCGCCCACGCGTCATAGCAGTGCGCAGCCTCTCGGTAGAAGTCGAGTTGGAGCTGTCGGAAGGTTTCCCCCTCGATGGTCACCGTCCCGACACCGTGTGCCCCGAGCGCGCGGGACCCGGCCTCCGACGGGGCCGCCGGATCGGTACGATATGCGCCGTGCAGCCGACGCGCAGGAGAGGAGACGTCCATGGATAGCATCATCACCGAGATCGAGGAAGCTTCAGTTCCACGGGGCGGTCATCGAAACGGCGCCGCGAGCGCCAAGGGGGTGACACTGGGACCGCGTGACGTCCTCAATGGGACGCTCACCATCGAGGGCGACCTCCACATTGAAGGCACTGCGGATGGGGAGATCACCGCGTCTGGTGACGTCGATGTCGAAGCTTCCGCGACGGTGCGCGCGCGTCTCGATGGTCGCAACGTCACAGTGCGCGGGAACGTGACCGGCAACGTGACCGCGCGCGGACGTCTCAGCGTCGCCGGCACCGGGGTCGTGCAAGGTGATGTCCGCGCCGCACGTCTGCGCGTCGATGACGGCGGCATCGTCAACGGCAGCATCACCATGGGAGCGATCGAGTCGGAGTAGGACATCCGATTCGATCGCACCCATGAATTATCCGCTGTTCGAGGGCTGAGCGCGCGTCACGATTCAGTTGCGCGTCTTGTAGAGGTCGCTCATCACTGCGGCGACGACAAACGGCAGGCCGAGGCTCACCGGGATGTGATCCCGAACTGCCAGCGCGCGACGTCGGTCGCGCTCATCGAGATCGAGTCTGCAGGCCCTCGAGCAGGCGAGTGGTCGCCGCCATCACTTCGTCGACCGCCTCGTCGAACACCGGTCGGTTGGCGGCGGAGGGCACCCGGTAGCCGCTGATCTTGCGCACGAACTGCAGGGCTGCGGCCCGCGCCTCGTCGTCGCCCGGCGGGGGTTCAGAGCCTCGAAGCGTCTTGATACTCCGGCACACGTGACGAGAATACCCGCCAGGTGGGTTCGGCCGTAACGCCACGCCGTACCCTTTGTATCCACCGAAGTAGAGGTTCTCTATATATGCGACGCATCTATCTGACCCTGATCGGCGCCGGCGCCGTTGCTCTTGCCGGCTGCGGAGCCGCCGGACCGACGTCAAGCCCGACCGGCGGCAACGGGGGCTCGACGTCTCCGACCGTCTCGACCGGGACGACCTCGCTCGGCACCGTCCTCGTCGACTCCAAGGGGATGACCCTCTACTACTTCTTGCCTGAGAAGAACGGGAAGCTCGGCGCGTGTGACGCCGGCTGCCTCGCCACCTGGCCCCCGGTGACCGCCAGTGGATCGCCGACCAGCTCGTCCGGGGTCACGGGGACGCTCGGAGTGGTGTCGATCACCCTCAGCGGCGCCGCGGTCAGCGAGGTGACCTACAACAGCTGGCCATTGCACCGCTACTCCGGAGACACGGCGGCCGGCCAGGTCAACGGACAGAACATCGGCAGCGTGTGGTTCGCGGCGGAGCCGGCGACGACGTCGAGCGAGACCGGCGCGACCACCGGATCGGGAACGGCGACTCCGACCCCGACGAGCAGCAGCGGTGGAGGTTATGGATACTGACGCCTCACAAATGTGAGCGTCTTCACCTACATCGCCGACCACTGGTACCTGATCAGTCCCCAGATCGTCACCCACCTCGAGATCGTGGCCGAGTGCATCGTGATCACGAGCTTCGTCGGGCTGGGGCTCGGTATCGCCGCGTCACGATCCGAGCCCCTGTCGACGTTGATCCTGGCGGTGACGAGCACCATCCTGACGGTGCCGAGCTTCGCGCTCTTCGGCCTCCTGTCGATCTGGTTCGGACTCGTCAATCCGCCGGTGATCATCGGCCTCGTCCTCTACGGCCTGCTCCCGGTCACCCGAAATACACGCGCAGGCATCCTGGCGGTCGATCCGGCTGTCAAGGAGTCAGCGCGGGGGATGGGCATGAGCCCAGCGCAGGTGCTCCGCAAAGTGGAGCTGCCGCTGGCGGTCCCGGTCATCCTCGGCGGCATCCGCCAATCGACCGTGATGATCGTGGCGATCGCCACGGTCGGCGCCACCGTCGGGGTCGATGACCTCGGCCAGACGATACTTTCAGCGATCGGCCGCAGCACCGGCACGGTCGACGCAGTGCTTGCGGGGATCCTCCCGGTGGCGGCGATCGGCGTGATCGCCGACCTGGTGCTCGCCGCCGTGCAGCGAGCGCTCTCGCGGGGGCGCGTGTCGGTGGCTGCGACGTGATCACCTTCGACAAGGTGGTCAAGCGGTACGGCGACCAGGTTGCGGTCGACCATCTCTCGCTCGAGATCAAATCCGGCGAGGTCGTGATCCTGGTCGGTCCCTCGGGATGCGGCAAGACCACCTCGCTGAAGATGATCAACCGGCTCATCGAGCCGACCTCTGGGACGATCAGCATCGACGATCGCGATACCCGCACCTACGACGTCAACGACCTGCGCCGCTCGATCGGCTACGTGATCCAGCAGGTGGGGCTCTTTCCACACCAGACGGTGGCGGAGAACATCGCCACGGTACCGCGGCTGCTGGGTTGGACCAAGCAACGGACCGAGGCTCGGGTCGAGGAGCTGCTCGATCTCATCGGCTTGCCTGCGGCCGATTACGCTCGGCGTCTGCCGGCGGAGCTCAGCGGCGGAGAGCGCCAGCGAGTCGGCGTTGCCCGGGCGCTGGGCGCCGATCCGAACATCCTGCTCATGGACGAGCCGTTCGGGGCCATTGACCCGATCGCACGGGAGCGCCTTCAGAACGAGCTGCTCCGGCTCCAGAGCGTCGTCCGTAAGACGATCGTCTTCGTCACCCACGACATCGACGAGGCGGTCAAGCTCGGCGACCGGGTGGCGCTGCTCTCCCGCGGCGGCATCCTCGAGCAGTACGCGACCCCGGAGGAACTGCTCGCTCATCCGCAATCGCACTTTGTCACCGCGTTCCTGGGTGAGGGCCCGCTGGTGCGGCGCCTGGCGCTGATCCCGATCACCGACGTCGACCTGACGGCCGCCAACGGTGCCTCGCTGCCCGAGGGATCCGTTGACGCCGATGCGACCCTGCGCGACGCCCTCGACGCCGTGCTTCGCGCGCCAGATGGCCGTGTGCGTGTTGTCGACGGACAACGGACCCTCGGCATCATCGACGCCGACGTGATTCGCGCCGCCTCCCGAAGGTCGCGCTAGATGCTTCGTATCCCGGCCTGGATGCATCGTCTGCGCCCGTTTGCAGTGCCGATCTGGATCGCGATCGGGCTCCTCGCATCGGTCCTCGTCTACCAGACGCTGACCGGGAACATGTTCGACGAAGTCGTGCTCAACGAACCGTTCCTGATGAGCCGGCTGATCGAGCACATCCTCATCTCAGGGGCCGCGTTCGCGATCGTGGCCGCCGTCGGAGTACCGCTTGGCGTGCTCATCGCCCAGGCTGGGCCCGCGCTGCGCATCCCGGTGTTTCTGCTTGCCAACCTCGGCCAGGCGGTGCCGGGCCTCGGCATCCTGGTGCTGCTCTATGCGTTTCTCGGCCTCGGCTTCGCGCCCACGGTGATCGCGCTGGTCGTCTACGGGCTGCTCCCGGTGCTCCGCAATACGGTCGCGGGTATCCAGGGAGTCGACCCCGCAGCCGTCGATGCGGCCCGGGGAATGGGCATGACGCGTTGGCAGGCTTTGGTGCGAGTGCAGTTCCCGCTGGCCTCGCCGCTCGTATTTGCGGGCCTGCGCACTGCACTCGTACTCATAATAGGAACCGCTACACTCGGAAACTTCATCGGCGGCGGCGGCCTCGGGGATGTGATCGCCTCCGGCATCAATATCAGTGATCGGATTGTTTTTGTCGGGGCTGTGATGGTTGCATCGCTTGCATTACTCGCTGACTGGGCGCTCTCCATGGTGGAGCGCGTTGCAGTCCCAAGACGTGTCAACGGTTGATCATGCGGAGGAACACACTCATGAAGCGCAAGTTCTTGGCGGGCATCGCTGCGGCGACTACCGCGGTCCTTGCTGCATGCGGGGGTGGAAACTCCGGCGGCAGCTCACCGACTGCAAGCTCGACGGCCTCTTCGCCATGCCCGGCCGGCTCCGGCACCAGTGGTAACGGCGCGACTGTATCGATCGGCAGCAAGGCGTTTGCTGAGGAGCAGTTGATGGCGCAGATGACCGTGGACGTTCTCCAGGCGCACGGCTTCACGGTCACGTATACCTTCCAGGCCAAAGACAAGGCGATCGGCACGGCGCTGACCAACGGCACCATCGACATGTACTGGCAGTACACCGGGACGGAGTTGACCGACTACCTCGGACTCGCGTCAGGAACGTTCCCGACCGACCTTGCCGGAGCGTTCACATTTGTAAAGACTGCAGACGCACCCCACAGTCTGTGCTGGGTCGCGCCGACGCAGTTCAACGACACCAATGGCATCGCGATCAAGTCGAGCAACGTGGCGACCTATGGGAGCAGCCTCTCAGCATTCGGCAGCTACCTCACGGCGCACCCCAGCACGAACGTCTGCATCCTCTCCGAGTTCCGCACCCGCAGCGACGGACTCCCCGGGCTGGTCAGCAAGTACGGCTGGCCGACGACTGCCAAGTACACCGACATCGGGAGCACAGCGGAGAAGGAGATCGCCGCCGGACAGTGCGCCGCCGGGGAGGTGTTCACCACCGATTCGGCCATTCAGGCAAAGAACCTGGTGACCTTGACGGACGACAAGAACCTCTTCCCGCCGGACAACGCCGGGCTCGTGGTGCGTTCTGACGTGCTCCAGAAATACCCGGCGATCGCGGCGCTCATGACCCCGGTGGCGGCGAAGCTGACCACGGCGGTGATGCTCCAGCTCAACGCGATGGTCGAGATCCAGAACATGCCCTACGCGACCGTGGCGCACACCTGGCTCGTCCAGAACGGGTTCCTGACCAGCTGAGCCTCGAAGTCAGGCCGCGCAGGTCTGGGTGGAGACGGCAGACCGCCTGCTCGTGGCCGACCGCAGATCCTTGGACACCTCCGGGACCGTGAGTGCGTAGCCGACGTTCGGCTGCGCCGTGCTTGCGGCGAACACGACACCGATGACCTGACCCGCTTCGTTGACGATGGGTCCGCCGGAGTTGCCCGGGATCACCTGCGCCGCGAGCACCTCGATGTCGCGCGTCACCATCGCGTCGCCGTAGATGTTGTAGCCGCTTGCCATCTCGGTGCCGCTGACCGCCGCGGGAACGACTTGCTCCTTGCCCCCGCCGGGGTAGCCGATCACAGCACCCCTCGTTCCCCTCAGCGGATCTCCGTTCCGCACGGTGAGGGCTTGCAGCCTGAGCCCGGGCACGTACAGGACGGCGAGGTCGGTGTTTGGATCGAAGACCACCACGGTCGCGGTGAGGCGACCATCGGCCTGTGTCTGGACCTGGACGCTGCTCGAGCCGGCGACGACATGGGCATTGGTGACCAGGTAGTCGGGGGCGAGCGGCCACGACGAACCTACCTCGGCACCCCCGTTGCAGCCATCGGCGATGACCTTGGACGTGACAGCCACCGCCCGGCGGATGCCCGGTGTGTTCACCAGCGGAGGGATCGCAACGGGGGCGTTCGGGGCATTGAGGAGCGTCGAGAAGGGGTTGGGAAAGTTGCCGGGGTGGAGGAGGTTGCCGATGGTCGCGAGGAACGCCGGCGGCCGGGGCATCACCCCGTCGAGCGCCCGCTCGATCGCCGAGCCGCTGATCTGGTTGTCGAGGTTCACCCAGGCGCTCTGAGAGAACATGAGGCCCAGGTACCAGGCGGCGGCCAGGGATCCAAGGACCCCGAGGACGGCGCCGAGGCCGGCATCGGCCTTGCCGAAGACGCTGCGCATGGTGCGCTGCCGAATGCGGAAACCGAGCGTGGCCCCGATCCCCTCGGCCAGCAGGGTGATGCCCAGGAAGATGCCGATGACGAACAGTGGCTGGGTCGTCCGGTCAGCGGTGATCGCCCGTGCGATCAGTGGCGCAATGATCGCGCCAAGGAAGAGCCCGATCAGCAGGCCGGCGAGTGAGAAGGCGACCCCGCTTAGCCCGCGCCGGAATCCCGAGAACGCGAATATGACGAGGAACACGATGATGACGACGTCGACGTAGTCCATGCGAGTGGAGAGAGTGTGCCATCCCCGTTCGCGGGGCTGGAGAACGGTCAGAGACGAGTGGAAGGGCGGGTGGCCAATCGCTTCGTAACCGAATCCGCGCTCCGGACAGCTCGGTATGGCGGCACCATGGGGTTTCACCTCGAAACTCCATTCCCTTCAGACGGCGACGTCCTTAGCTGCTGCCATCACCCCCTGTGGCGCCGGAGGCGTCGCCGTCACCCCAAACGAAGTCTCTGATATCGCGGTGACCGGGTCGCCTACGATGCGTCGCGGCCGTGTCACGAGGGGGCAGCAAGTCTTAAGACCTCCGTCCGGCGCCCCACCTCAGGTCGGGCTCGGTGGCGAGGGCGATGTCCCCCGGTGGGGGAAGGCAGCACCTGAGCCCAGAGTCGACGTACCGCTGACGGGAGCGTTCGGGGTGAGATGATGGCGCGTCCCATCGCGAGTCCAATGAGCTCGCGAATGGTTTGACGAGCGATTGGCGGATATGGGAGGATTGCTCCCTTCGGTAGGGGTAGGGGATTGTGGAGATAGGGCAATGAAGGTCAACAGATTCGCGCGCACGACGATGATGGCCGCGCTTGGTTTCGCAGCGATATCGGGAGCCCCGATCGTGGCGCATGCCGCGGGGCCGGTGGCCAGCTATGTCCTTTCGCCATCCCCCATTGCCCCGGCCGGCAGCCTGGCAGCCAACGCCACCAAGGCAGTGACGCTCACCGCCGTGGATTCGACCAACACGCCTGTCCCCGGGGCGACCGTATATCTGTCGTTCAAGCACACGATTACGGGCGGGGGGTCGGCGATGGTGGGCACGACAACGCTGACTCTGAAGCCGCAGTCGTTCGTTGCTGACACCAGCGGGCACATCGCGGTCACGTACCACACGCCCTCGACGCTGCCGAGCAACGGGGAGGACGTGATCAGCGCTCAGAACCTCGCCTCGCACGCGACGATTCGGATGAGCGACCACTACACCTTTGTCGGCGTCAAGCGCTACAGCATGAAGCCGCACCCGATCGCCGCCACCGCGTCCCTGGCCGGCAACGCCAGCGTTGTCGTCACCCTCACCGCGTTGAACAGCAGCCACGCAGGTGTCCCGGGTGCCGTCGTGTACCTGTCGATCACACAGGCTGCGGGTGGTGGCTCAGCTGCGGTGGGCACCAAAGTGTTGACCAGCACACCCGTGGCGTTCACCGCCAACTCGAGTGGAGTCATCTCCATCACGTACAGGACGCCGGCTGCACCGCCAAAGAGTGGGGTCGACACCATCATGGCGGGGAGTGCCCCGGCGGACTCCATCGTCTTCGCCAGCGACACGTATACCTTCTAGCGAAATAAGCGCGACATGCTGCAGGGGGGTTTACCCGAGTTCGTGACCCTTCCTGACGAGACCTCCGGCGGTGCGCTGGGGGTCTCACTTTGTCGCGTCGCGTTTCAGAACCCGGTAGCACAAGGGCGGGCTGCGGGCTGCGGCATTCTGGTCAGCCCCGGCTAGTTTGGGAGCAGTGGTCGCTGGTTCGAGTCCAGTCGCCCCGACTTTCCACGAGTGGCTGGGCGAATCGAGGTGTGCGCGCCACCTGAGGATTCGCCCTCCGAGGGCGACTCGAGACCGGCTCGATCAGCCGCTGAACCCATACACCGGCAGACGCACGCCTGGCGCCGCCTGCAACGGACGTCGACAAGCCTGCTATGCTCGCTCCACGTCAGGGAAGGCGATGGAGGGGGTTGTACGTGCGCGGTTTCCGATTTGTCAGTTCGTCGATGGTCGTTATGGCGCCAATCTCGCTACTCGCGGTGACCACGAGTGCGTCGGCCCTGGCAGCGTCGGGGATCGGTTCCCAGACGGCCCATTACTCCTCCTGTTCGTGTGACTACGCCGGCGCCGGGGTGGCAGTGTCCGGGTCGATGCTTCTGGTCGGTGAACCCGCCATCGACAACGCCTCGGGCCGCGTCTACGTCTATACGCAATCCGGCGGCACCTGGAGCGAGACGGCGACGCTGATCGGTTCCGACACCGCCGCCGGCGACACCTTCGGCTTCTCGGTGGCGCTCTCGGGCACGACCGCGGTGGTCGGGGCGCCGGGGCACTCCGCCAATGGCAATTACGCGGGGAGTGCCTACGTATTCACCGATTCAGGAGGCACATGGACGCAGACGGCGGAGCTCCAGGGCTCCGACAACGCTGCCGGCGATTGGTTCGGGAGCGCGGTGGGTGTTGACGGAACCAACGCGATCGTCGGCGCACCCGCCCACGCCGGGGTCGGCGGAAGCGCGTACGTGTTCAGCGACACCGGCGGTACCTGGTCACAGTCGGCGGAACTGAGCGGTTCCGTCGTGCTGGGGTACTTTGGCTACGCGGTCGGCATCTCGGGCACGAACGCCATCGTCGGTGCGCCCGGCGTGCCCACGAAGAAAGGCAATGCCTTCATCTTCAGCGACACCGGCGGCACCTGGTCGCAGACCGCCACGCTTTCGGGAGTCGGGGGCGGCGTGCATGACTTCGGCCAGGCCGTTGCCGTCGACGGCACTGTCGCTGCTGTCGGCGCATGGGCGACGAACAAGGGGTTTGCGTACCTGTACAACCAGTCGGGGGCTACATGGATCCAGACCGCGCTCCCCACCGCCGCCGGCCTCGGAGCGTCGGCCGCCATCTCGGGGACCACGGTTGTCGTGGGCGCGGTCGGCGCATCCGGCAATAACGGCAGTGCATACGTGTACACCAGCTCCGGGACACTCACCGCTACGCTCGTGCCATCCGGCAAGGCAGGTGGCAACTTCTTCGGGAACCGAGCAGTCGGCATTTCGGGTGCCACGCTCATCGTCGGCGCACCCGATCACGGTGCCGTCGGCAGCGCGTTCGTCTTCAACAACACCTCCGGGACCGCCTGGCAGCAGGTGGCGGATCTGGCCAACGCGGACAGCAACACGGGGGACAGCACCGGCTCCGCGGTGGCTATCTCGTCCTTCGGCGCAGTCGCCGGCGCTCCCGCCCACGACGGTGCCGGTCGGGCCTATCTGTTTCCAACGCCACCGCCCTGGCATCCGAACATCGGGCTCGAAGCCGCCAACACCACGACCGGCGACAACTTCGGCGCAGCGCTCTCGATGTCCGGCACCACCGTGCTCGCCGGCGCGCCGGCCCACGGTGCAATGGGCAGCGCATATGTCTTCGCCCAGACCTTGAACGCGCCGTACACACAGGCGGCCGTCCGCGCGGGCGGCAACAACTACGTCTACGAGCGGCCGGCCGAGCTGAAGGGCTCCGACAGCGCGTCCGGTGATCAGTTCGGCGCATCGGTGTCGATCGACGGAACGCTTGCCGTTGTCGGAGCACCCGGTCACGGCGGCAAGGGCAGCGCGTATGTGTTCACCGAGACGGGCAGCACCTGGTCGCAGCTTGCCGAACTGGGGGGCGCCGACAACGCCGCGGGCGACAATTTCGGCGCCTCAGTGTCGATCTCGGGAACCACCGTTGTTGTCGGAGCGCCTGGCCACGGCGGGCACGGCAGCGCGTACGTGTTCGTTAAGACGGGAAGCACATGGTCGCAGTCCGCCGAAGTGACCGGCTCCGATACCGCCGCAGGCGACAACTTCGGCGCTGGGGTATCGATATCCGGAGCGATTGCGGTCGTCGGGGCGCCGGGTCACGGCGGGGGCAAGGCGTATGTGTTCAGCAACTCGGGCGGCATATGGTCGCAGGCCGCCGAAGTGGCAGGCTCCGACACGCTTGCGGGCGACAACTTCGGCGCCGCGGTCGGCATCTCGGGAACAACGGCCGTGATCGGCGCGCCCGATCACGGTGGCATCGGCACTGCCTACCTCTTCAGCCAGCAGTCGGGCGGCTCATGGACGCAGGCGGCCGAACTCCTGGAAGGGACGGGCAGTAAGGCCGGCGATCGATTCGGCATCGCAGTCGCCATCTCCGGCTTGCTTGCAATCGTCGGCGGTCCGGGCCACGCCGCGACCGGCGTCGCCGAGGTTTTCAGCGCGTAGCCGCCCTTTTGTTGGACACGAATGACCAGGAATTTGTCATGACCTATTTAGTCTTTCGCCGGAGCTTCCGCTCCTAAGAGTACCGGCGGACTCGGCAGGTTGCCGGGCGATCGACATCCCTGGTATGCTGACGCGATTGCTCCGTTCTATTGGGTATCACGAGCGGGGAGAGGACAGGGGGGAGGCATAGTGAGCCCGGTGCTAAGCGGCATGACATCGGGTCGGCCGATACGGACATGAGCATGAGCTTCAGCAACGCCGAGACGCTACATCTACTCCTCACTCTGAGCGTCCTGCTGGTCGCTGTCCACTCGTTGGGCTTTGTCTTTGTGAAGCTGCGCCAGCCGAGGGTGGCGGGGGAGATCGTCGCTGGGCTGGCGCTTGGCCCCACATTGCTTGGACTGCTCCGTCCCGATCTCGTTCATCAGCTTCTTGCAGGGACGGCGTCCACCACGGCCGTGCTTGGCGCGACATACCAGCTGGGACAACTGCTCCTGATGTATTGCGCTGGAGCCACCTTACGCTCCCATCGGCGTCGAGGAGAAGGGCGGACGACTTCACTGATTGCGCTGATCGGCAACGTGATCCCGTTCGCCGCAGGCGGCGCCTTCTTGCTGGTTCTCAACCCGAGCGGCTTGATCGGTTCAGCTGAGAACCACACCTCGCTGCTGATCGTATTCTCATGCGGTATCGCTGTCACCAGCATCCCAGTGATCTCACGCATCCTCGCCGATCTCGGGTTGATGCGAACCTCATTTGCACGCATGGTCCTCACCGTCGCGCTTATCGACGATGTCGTCCTCTATGTCCTGCTCGGCATTGCGGTCGGCCTGGTCGCGACCCCTTCAATGGACGGCTTCACGCTGCCGAGCTTGCTCTCGATCCACCCTGGTTCGGCACTATCAGATGCCTACTATGTGATCGTTTCGATCGCCATTTTCGGGCTCCCGCTCGCGTTTGGTCGCTCACTCGTCGAGAAGATGGGCGCCCTCCGCTTCAATTTTCTGGGCCGCGGCAACGCTTTAGCCTTCCAGATCGTCTTCATGATGGTGATGACAAGCATCGCCCTGTTCCTCGGCATCTCACCGATCTTCGGGGCGTTTGTCGCCGGGATTCTGGCCGGAACGCTCTCGACCAGTGAGGAAGGGGGTGGAACTGTCACGATCGATGCGGTCCGTGCGCAGGGGAGTATTCAGAGCTTCTCATTTGCCTTCTTCATCCCCATCTACTTCGCGATCGTGGGCGTAAAGCTCGACCTCATCCACCAGTTCGACATCCCATTCTTCGCGGTGTTTCTCGGGTACGCGTGCGTCGTGAAAGCGCTCAGCGTCTACGCGGGCGCGCGCATCGCGGGCGAGGAGCGCGAGAGTGCGATCAATTTGGCGATGGCGCTGAATGCACGAGGCGGTCCAGCGATTGTCATGGCGTCGGTGGCCTTCGACGCACACATCATTTCCCAGAAGTTCTACGTTGATCTGGTGCTTTTGGCACTAGTCACCTCGATGATGGCTGGAGCGTGGCTTGACAGGGTTCTCCGTAAAGGAGCCTTCTTCGAGGCAACACATCCAGCGAGTCATGTGGGTTCGCAGGAGGCGGTGTCGCGCGGCGACGTCGTCGCCTAGTGTGACGGGTACGGACGCCGTCCAGATCGACGCGGGCAACTTCGGAGACGTCCTGGTCCGGCCTGACGGCACGGTGTGGGCGTGGGGCGGCCAGCAGACGGGCTCGACCATGACACCCACCGCAGTCCGATGCTAGGGGCATGCCCGTGCTACCTTTCGAGCCTGGTTTCAGCCCAATTCGCCTGCACACGATAGGAGCCTCTCAAGGACAATCCGGTGGGGCAGGGAAAAAGCCGAGATCAGATAGCGTCGGGGCGTGGCGCAGTGGTAGCGCACCTGCTTTGGGAGCAGGGGGTCGCTGGTTCGAGTCCAGTCGCCCCGACTTCGACCAAGACTCATGAAAGATCACGTGCTGTGCGAAGGATTGGTTGAGATGCCGGCTGCGACTTCGAGTGGTCCGAGCGATGCTCATTATCGCGCTGGGCATTTCTAGCAGCCCGCCCTTGCCGTCGCGCCACTAATGGCGATCCCGCTGACCGGGCCCTTGATGATGCCGCGACCGCCGCTGGACTGAATTTGGGCGATGCTGATGTTGTGCGCAGGCCCGCTGATATACCAGGGCGCCTGGCAGGGCTTGGCGTTCGGCGTGTAGTTCTCGTTGGTGAGGCTGACGTTTTCGTCTTGGTAGAGAGCCACGTAGTTACCATGGATGTCGAGGTTTCGCAGCTGCGCCCCGTTAGTGCAGTCGATATCCAGGGCCGCGAAGCCGCCTGTCCCCGAGTTGCTGATCGTGACCGTGTCGACGACCGTTCCGGTCGTGTGGTAACCGTCGCATGGCGATGGGCCCGTGATCCGCATACCGTAGCCGCTCCCCGCCTCGGCGGTGACGTTGCGGATGGTCGTGTGGCTCCGGGCACTGAAGAGCACGGCCGGCATAGGGCTTCCCGGGCGGCCTGGGCCTCGGTTATACATCCCCGTATTCAGATTGACGTTCTCCACGGTTACCCCGGGCGCGGTGATCTGGAAGATGTTCGTGCGGGCATGCTGGACAAGGAACGTCGCGAGCCGTCCAGCACCGTCAATCGTCATCGAGCTGTGGACCGGGAGGTTGCTGGTGAGGGCACAGGTGCCCGCCGCAATGTAGACCGTGCCCCCACTCGGAGCGCCGTTGATCGCCGCAAGCAGTGCGGCAGTGTCATGGGTTGGGGTGTTCGTACAACTGACGCCCGCGGCACTGCCGCCCGTGGTCTCGATGAGCGACACAGGGGGTTGCGTCCGCATGAGCACCACCAGCGTGGCAGTCACGGCAACCCAGAGGGCAAAGTACCGGGCCGCCCTGGGCGCGCGACGGGTTGCCGGAGGAGCAGGCTGGGGCACTTTCCACGGATTGTTTGCTGGCTTGGTCATCGCTATCCCCCGTCGTTCTTGGTGAATCGTCAACACGGAGCGAAGCAAACCCGGCGCAGCGCGCGCCCGCACTAGAGCGTGCAGCAGCGGCGATCGGCGGATTCTCCGCATGGCACGGCCCCAGCCCCCTCGCATCCCCATGGGCCGGGAGGCTACCACTCGCTCCAACGGCCGTTGGGCCAGTTTGGCGCGGTCGGAGCGTCTCGGGTCGAGAGCATCCTCGGAACGGCGTGTCCAGTCGCCGTCGCGGATCGGCGCACTCACGTCAAGCCTGACAAACGCCCTAGTAATTTCACATACTCAGCGAGGCTGGCCCATCTCGGTATGGAGCACTCGGCAAGCGCCTACTCGACATCAACGAAGTCGCCGAATATCTCGGAGTGCATCCAGAGTCCGCCGAGGAGATGACAGCCTCAGCGACCGCGGATGGCGCCACCCCGCGCCGCGTCTGGTTTGAGTCGCAAAGTTATTTCGCCGCGCTTAAGGCAATAGGCAAATTCGCAGGCAAAATGATCTCCACGGCGCCCCGAGATCAAAAGCGCCTTCGGTACTTTGGGAGCAGGGGGTCGCTGGTTCGAGTCCAGTCGCCCCGACCATCGTCTCAGATCCACGAAAGGGTCCTTGCTGCGCAAGGACTTTTGTTGGACAAGAAAACCACCACATATTTATGGTCTCCATATTGTTTGGCGCAGCGACGACTCGCCCAGCGATTGCGCGGGCTCGAGCTCTCGGATCACATCGGCGCCGACTCTACGTGCGGCCGCTCAGCTGACCTGGATCGTTACCTTCCAGGGAATTGCCGGACCCGGACAGTACGGTTCGGTGGAGGGACAACTGGTCTCGGTTGCCGAGAGCGTGGTCTGACCACGGCCGGCGGCGACGAACGTCCCGCGCACGCTCCCGTAGCCGTCCGCCGCCGCAGAGAGCTCCTTGACGACGTAGGCGTTCGCTGAGTGCGGGATCGACCAGTGCAGACCGAGCCTGGTCGGGGAGAGCTCGACGTAGATGGTCTCCCCGGGGCTGACGAGGACCGTCCGGCCGCTCGAACTCTGGTAGGTGATCGTAATGCTCGCGCCGGATGGTGACGGGGTAGAGGATGGACCGAGCGGGAAGCTGAATGGTGGGCTCGCGAAGGGCCCGGGGGGGCCCGGTGCGCCTCCGGCGGCCGGCTCAGCGGCGCCTCCGCTGCCGGTCGGCCCCGGTGCCCGACTGCCACCGAGCTCGGCCGACGGCGATGTCGTGCCCGTAGCGGTCACCCCACGGGCGCCTCCCACTCCGCCGGACGGCCCGGTCGTGGTCTCAGCGACGAGCGTGCGAACGGTGACCGTCGCCGCGAGGACCACGGAGCCGATCGTCAGCAGACTGAGCGCCAAGGCGGCGAGCAGGGCAAGCCGCGACCGCCGCACCAGGAGCACGGCCCACCACCACCGGCGCCCGCGGCGCGGCATCGACGCGAGGACCGCCCGCCGATCGGGCCAGATCCGCCGCCCCAGCTCCTCGGCGTCCCGCTCGAGGTCGCTCATCGTGAGTCCTCCCGAAGCCGAGCCCGGAGCCTGCGGAGCCCGCGGCGGAGGTGTGTCTTCGCGGTCTCGGGGGACACGCCGATAGCGTCTGCAACCTCCTGGACGCTCAGGCCATCGACGTGCCGCAGGACCACCGCCAGACGCTGCCGGGGGCTGAGCCCGGACAGTCCCCACTGGACCCAGAGCCGAGCGATGTGGTCCTGCTGCGCGGCCGCGCGCGCGGGGTCGAGCGGGACCTCACGCCGGCGGCGGCGCCAGCCATCGATCGCGATCCGAGAGGCGACCCGGACGACCCACGCATCGGGCCGGCCCAGGCGGCGTACCCGGGGCCACGCCGCGTAGGCGCGGGCGAACGCCTCCTGGGTGGCGTCCTCGGCGCCCGCGACCTCGCCGGTGACGAGCGCGACCAGGCCCACCGCACGCTGGCAGCTCGCGCTGAAAAACTCCGTGAAGGAGTCGTCGGTAGCGGGCGCGTCGACGCGCGGGCGGGGATGGGTCACGGCGAGCGTCTCCATGCCTATTAGACGGCTCAGGCCCGTCGCCCGGGGGACAGGTGGGCGGAGGGGGCGGCCTCAAAAGGCCGCCCCCTCGTCGTTCAGGACCGGTATCGAGCGTTCGGCCTCAGCTCCCGTCCGTATGCGCGAGCGCGAAGAACGGCTGCGGCTCACCGATGCGGCCATCGGCCCAGGCCGCGTAGATGTTGTTCTCGTCGGTGTCGGTACCGAGCCCGACGGTCACGTAGTTGTCGGTGTAGTCGCCGAAGTTGGGGACGATGTCGGAACTCGTGTTCGACCAGTTGGTGCTGCCGCTGGTCACCGTCGTTCCCGCGGTGGTCGACGTCGCCAGCGGGCTGACGTTGAGCGCGGCGACGTAGCTGGTGAGCGAGGAGGTCCCGCTCGAGCGCTGGTAGAAGGAGATCTCCAGGTCGCCGTCGTCGTCGACGCCGCGAAGCGCCGGCAGCAGGTGCCAGCCGCCCTGGGTTCGGTTGACGATGGTCGGCGTGCTCTGGATCGGCGTCAGTGTTGCCAGGTGCCAGCTCTGCAGCAGGATGTCACCGGCGGGGTGGTAGCGGGCGTCGTTCCACA